>Ga0068855_100000015_pt1 | contig 223993 bp, 186 predicted proteins | sample KBSCornC52_FD_66592 | JGI IMG/M metagenome (GOLD analysis project Ga0068855, IMG submission 66592) | Corn rhizosphere microbial communities from Kellogg Biological Station, Michigan, USA - KBS Corn C5-2 | ecosystem: Host-associated > Plants > Roots > Rhizosphere > Soil ...
GGTTAGCGTAGCTGCGCGCCCAGCTGGGCGCGGCGCGCGCGGGCCTGGCCCGCGCCACAAACCTCGGCCTACCAACAAACCGGCCGAACGACTCCTCACGGACCGTCGGGCACGGGCACGGGCACGTTTACGGGCACGCGCGAGCGATCCCAATTCAGGGACACGCCCTACCCCTTGGTTCGCGACGCCACGACCCCGTACTCGTGTAGCCGGTACTGGATGGTGCGGGCGCTGATGTCGAGCATCTCGGCGGCGCGGCTGGTCGAGCCGCCCACCGCGTCGAGCGTGGCCAAGATGGCGTGCTTTTCGAGCTCGGCCATGGTGGCGCCGGGAATGCGTGGGCCACCTTCGATGGTGGCGGGCGCGGCGTCGAACGGCAGGGCCTCCGCTTCGACCAGCTCGCCCTCCGTGAACACGACGGCGCGCTCGATCGCGTTTTCCAGCTCGCGCACGTTGCCGGGCCAGCGGTGAGCCACCAGCTTCGCCCGCGCGTCGTCGCTGAAGCCGTCGATGCGGCGTTGATTCTCGCGCGCGAAATGCCGCAAAAAATGCTCGGCCAGCAGCACGACGTCGTTGCCGCGCTGGCGGAGCGGCGGCATGTCGATGTGCACGACGTTGAGCCGGTAATACAGATCTTCGCGGAAGCGATGCTCACGCACCTCTTCGGCCAAGTTCTTGTTGGTAGCGGCCACCACGCGCACGTCCACCTTGATGGTTTCGTTGCCGCCCACTCGCTCGAACGTGCGCTCTTGCAGCACACGCAGCAGCTTGATCTGCGTGGCGGCCGGGATTTCGCCGATTTCGTCGAGGAACAACGTGCCGCCGTCGGCTTGCTCGATGCGGCCGATGCGCTTCTTGTCGGCGCCGGTGAAGGAGCCTTTTTCATGGCCGAAGAGCTCGCTTTCGAGCAGGCTTTCGGCCAGGGCCGCGCAGTGTAGGGAGACGAACGGCGCGCCTTTGCGCGGGCCCAGCGAATGCAGGGCGCGGGCTACTTCGCCTTTGCCGGTGCCGCTCTCGCCGGTGATGAGCACGGTAGCGCGAGCGCCCGAGACCTGGCGCACCATTTGATAGACGCGCTGCATGGCCGGACTTGCACCGAGCAAGCCTTCCAACCCTTCTTTGTCGCGCGCGCGCAATTGGCGGCGAAGGTTTTCGGCTTCGCTCTTGATTTCTTGCCGCGCCAAAGTGCGCTCGACCACCAACAACAGCGCGTCGAAATCGATGGGCTTGGTCAGGTAGTCTTCGGCCCCCGCGCGCATGGCGGCGACGGCGGTGGACACCTCACCGAAGGCGGTGGCGACGATGGTCGGGATTTCGATCTCGCGCTCGCGCAGTTGCCTCAGCAGCTCCATGCCGTCCATGTTCGGCATCTTCAAGTCGCTGATGATCAACCCCGGCGCGTTGTCGGAAACGGACGCCAGGGCCTCGACGCCATCGGCGGCCAAATCGACCTGGTATCCCTCTTGTTCCAGCAGCTTTGCCAGCCCATTGCGGGCAGTTGCTTCGTCGTCTACGACCAGGATGCGCGTCTTGCTCATGTCATTCTCCGGCGGCTTGCGCGAGCGGCAAGGTAACGTGAAAGCTAGTTTTGCCCGGGCGACTATCCACGTCGATAGTGCCACGATGATCAGTGACGATGCGATGGGTGATGGCGAGGCCCAGGCCGGTTCCGCCTTCTTTCGTCGAGTAGAAGGCGTCGAAAATCGGCGCTTCGGCGTCGTTGATGCCGGGGCCGTCGTCCTCGACGTCGATGGTCACGTGGCGGGGGCCGCGGCGACCACGTAGGCACACCGATTTGCCGCCGGCCTCGATGGCGTTGTTCAATAGATTGAGCAACACCTGCGTCAACTTCGCCGCGTCCGCGACGAGCTCGACATCGGCGCCGGGCAGGTCGGCGGTCAAAGTGACGCCGCCCGAAGCCGCGGAGGCTTCCGCCAAGCTTCGGGCATGCTCTAACGTCTTGATCAGGCTGACGGGTTTGAGCTGCAGCGGCTTGGGTCGGGCAAAGTCCAAGAATTCGGTAACCAAGTTGGCAAGACGGGTGATCTCGTCGCCCACCACGTTGGTGGCGTCGAGCATCTCTTGCGGGTCCGACTTACGCTTGATGGCGCGCTTCAAGAAGGAGAGGTGGAGCTGCGCGCCGTTCAACGGGTTACGGATCTCGTGGGCCAGGCCCGCGGCCAGGGTACCCACCGCCGCCAGCCGCTCGTTTTGACGCAGGTGCTCGTCCCTGGCTTTTTCGTCGGTCACGTCTCGGCCCGTCGCGAGCAGCACGATGCCTTGCGCGGCCGCGTCCGCCGAGCTCAGGCTCCACTCGACCTCACGCAGCTTGCCCGCGCGCGTGCGCAAAGCCGCCTCGAGGGGCTCACCTTCTCGGCTTTCCGCCAGCAGCTTCGCCAGGACGCCAGCGACGTGGCCGGAGCCGTCCTCCAGCCCGAGCACGTCGATGAACGGCTTGCCCATCACCTCGTCGCGCGCGTAGCCAGTGACTTGCTCGGCTTCGCGGTTGAAGAGCTGAATGCAGCCGCCGCGGTCGAGCCCGACGATGATCACCGCGGCCAGCTCGACCGCGCTCTTGTAGCGCTGCTCGGCAAGCTCGAGCGCGGTGCCCAGGTCGCGCTGCTCCTGCTTGGCTGCTTGCTGGATGCGCTCGACGAACGAGTCCTTGTAGGCTTCGAGCATGACGGCAAGCTCGAGATCCAAGATCCTCACCAGGGCCTCGCGCGTGGGGGCGGCCCGCTCGCCCAGGAGGTGATCGGCGATGCGCAAGAGCTCGACCCGGATCAGGGCCATGGCCGTCAGCATGTAGCGTTGCGGCAGCCCGATGCGCACGTGTACGCGACCGATGGTCGACGTTTGCTCGTGATAGGCCTCGTCGTACACGCCGCCGCACACGCGCGTGAGCCAGGTGACCAGAGACTTTTGCAAGCGCTGAATCTGCTCTTCACCGGTGAAGACGGCGTGCGCGTCCTCGTGCTCGCGAATGCGATCGTAGAACTCGCGAGCGATGCGCGGCAGCTCTGCCTGCGCCAGCCCGCCGAATTCGCTCAGGAGCCGCGCGTCACGCTCGTCGAGACGCACGTAGCGCTTGAGCTCCTGAAAGCGGGTTTCTTTTTGCATTGAGAGCAGCTGGGGCTTCTAACATTCGGGCCTAGCCGTGAGAAGCCGTCCGAGCGCTGCGGGCCGCGGGCGACTCCACCAACAGGACTTCCATCAAGCGCGCGTAGTCGAGCGGTTTGCTCAGCACGACCGGGGGCATCGAGCCGAACGCAGGCGGCAAGGGTTGGTTGGGGTGGCGCGTGAGCACGACGATCTGAAGATCGGGGTTGTGAGCGCGCGCCAAGCGAGCAATCGTGACGCCGTCGGTCAGCGGCACGTGTAGCTCGGTGATCAAGATGTTGGGCAGCGGCTGGGTGGACAGGCGCCGGACCGCGCTGTGGCCGTCGCGCACCACCTCCACACAGAACCCGTCTTCCTCGAGCAGGCTGGCCAGGCGCTGGCTCGACCGGAAATCTCCGTCGACGAGCAGAACGCGAGGCGGGCCGAGAGGGGGTACGGACATTACTGGTGGAGCGGCTTTGCAAAGAGCCGGCCAACGCGCGGAAACGCGCTGCTCTCCGTATTTCCGCGAAACGCGGCGGTCGCAGGCGCGCATTTTTCGCCTGCCCGCAAGAATTGCGCGCGGGCGGGGTGGGCGGACGGGAAAAGCGCCGGGATTGCGCGCGGCACGTGTCTTGCGATGGCGAGCGCGAACATGTCCACCGAGGTCGAGAAATTCAATTACGACGATTCCGTCGTTCGCAAGTTCGCCTTCGCCACTGCCGTATGGGGTGTCGTCGCGACGCTCGCGGGGTTGTGGCTGGCGTTGATGTTGGTCAAACCCGAGCTGAGCTTCGGTTTGCCGCAATTGACGTTCGGTCGGCTGCGACCGCTGCACACCAACGCCGCCATCTTCGCGTTCGCGGGCAATGCCGTGTTCGCGGCCATCTACTACTCCAGCCAACGCCTGCTGAAGGCGCGCATGTTCAGCGACGCGCTCAGCAACTTCCACTTCTGGGGTTGGCAAGCCATCATCGTGGCTGCGGCGTTGACGTTGCCCTTCGGCATCACGCAGTCCAAAGAGTACGCCGAGCTGGAGTGGCCAATCGATCTGGCCATCGTCGTGGTTTGGGTCGCGTTCGCGATCAACTTCTTCGGCACCATCGCGCGCCGGCGTGAGCGGCACATCTACGTCGCGATCTGGTTTTACATGGCCACCATCATCACGGTGGCGATTCTGCACATCGTGAACAACCTGGCGTTGCCGGTCACCGCCACCAAGAGCTACTCGCTGTACGCGGGCGTACAAGACGCCTTCATTCAGTGGTGGTACGGGCACAACGCGGTCGCGTTCTTCCTGACGACGCCGTTTTTGGGCTTGATGTATTACTTCTTGCCCAAGGCCGCCAATCGCCCGGTCTACTCGTATCGGCTGTCGATTCTGCATTTCTGGTCGCTGGTCTTCATCTACATCTGGGCCGGCCCTCACCACCTGCACTACACGGCGCTGCCGGAGTGGGCCTCCACGCTCGGCATGTTGTTCAGCGTGATGCTGTGGATGCCTTCGTGGGGCGGCATGATCAACGGTCTGCTCACGCTGCGCGGCGCCTGGAACCGCGTGGCCGAAGACCCGGTGCTCAAGTTCTTCGTGGTGGGCGTGACGTTCTACGGCATGGCCACCTTCGAGGGCCCGCTGTTGTCGATCAAGAGCGTGAACGCGCTGTCGCACTACACCGACTGGACGATTGCGCACGTGCACAGCGGCGCCCTCGGCTGGAACGGCTTCATGACCTTCGGCATGCTGTACTGGCTCGCGCCGCGCATCTTCCAGACCAAGCTTTGGTCCAAGAAGCTGGCCGAAGCCCACTTCTGGTTCGGCACCCTGGGCATCCTCATCTACATCGTGGCCATCTACGCCGCGGGCGTGACCCAAGGCCTGATGTGGCGCGCTTTCGACGACACGGGCCGGCTCTCCTACCCGGATTTCGTCGAGACGGTCGTGCGCATCATTCCCATGTATTGGGTGCGCGTGGTGGGCGGCTCGCTGTTCGTGGCCGGCATGGTGATGGGCCTGGTCAACATCGTGATGACCTGGCGCGGCCGTCCCGCCCAATACGAAGACTCCGCCGACGAGGCGCCAGCGCTCGGCCCCTATCAAGGGTTCACGCCCCAGCTGGTCATCCCCCGCTTCAGCCAAATGACCGCCACCGGTCACCGCTTGGTCTACTTTGCGAAGGCGCAGTGGCACCGCGTTTGGGAGCGCAACCCGCTCAAGTTCGCGCTGTGGGCGGCGGCGGCGGTGATCATCGCCTCCGCGTTCGAGATGGTGCCGACGTTCCTGATCCGCTCGAACATTCCCACCATCGCTTCGGTCAAGCCCTACACGCCGCTCGAGCTCGTGGGGCGGGACATCTACGTGAGCGAAGGTTGTTACAACTGCCACTCGCAGATGATTCGCCCGATTCGCGCCGAGACCGAGCGCTACGGCGAGTACTCGAAGCCGGGTGAGTTCGTGTACGACCACCCGTTCCAGTGGGGCTCCCGCCGCATCGGTCCAGATCTGCAGCGGGTGGGCGGCAAGTACCCCGACCTTTGGCACGTCCGTCACATGGCGGACCCGCGCTCGACCACGCCGCAGTCGATCATGCCGTCGTACGCCTGGCTCGAGCAGACGAACCTGGACTTCGGCTCGGTGCAGAAGCGGGTCGACGCCATGGCCATGTTGGGCGTGCCGTACGGCGACGCCGTGCTGCACGGTGAGCGCATGGCCCGCGACCAAGGTCGCGAAATTGCCGAGCGCATCGCCAGCCAAGGTGGGCCCAAGCACCTCGAAGACAAGCAAATCATCGCCTTGGTCGCCTACCTGCAGCGCCTCGGCACCGACATCAAACACCAAGGTTCTTGAACATGAAGCTCAGCGACATCGTCTCTTCCATGCACATCACCATCTACGCCGAAGTTCCGCTGCTCATCTTCATGGGCGTGTTCATCGGTGTGTGCCTCAACATGCTGCGCCAGGGTGGCAAGTTGGACGAAGTGGCCCAGCTGCCCTTGCGCAGCGAACGCTCTTCGCGGAGGCCGCAGTGAGCGACGGCAGCACGGAGTCGGGCACGACCGTGCCGGTGCAACCGAAAAAATCGGGCGCCGAGCAAGATCAGCTGCTCGATCACGAATACGACGGCATTCGCGAGTACGACAACCCGCTGCCGCGCTGGTGGGTGTGGATGTTCGCGGGCAGCTTCTGGTTTTCGGTTGCCTACTTCTTCCACTACCACGTGTCGGGCAACGGCGTGTCGGTCGCGGCCGCCTACGAGGCCGACGTAGCCGAGGCGCGAGAGCGGGCCGCCAAGTCGAGCCTGGCCGCGCCCGTGAACGAAGAATCGCTGGGTAAGCTGATGGCGGACGCGGCGTTGATGAAGGACACGCAAGCGCTGTTCGCGCTGCGCTGCGCGGCTTGTCACGGCGATCGCGGCCAGGGCCTGATTGGGCCGAATTTGACCGACAACTCCTGGATTCACGGCCACGGTAGCCTGACGGACATTTACGGGGTCATCGATCAGGGCGTGCTCGCCAAGGGCATGCCGGCTTGGGGTAAGCAGTTGTCGCCGATCGAGCTGCGCAAGCTGGCCGCCTTCATCGGCAGCAAGCGCGGCACCGCCCTCCCGGGTAAGGCACCCGAGGGCGAGCTCGTCGAGCACTACTGAGGTCCATGTCCGTCCCCATCGCCCCCGAGCGCGTGTTGCCGACGCTGAACGCCGACGGCACGCGCAACCGTATCCGCCCGCGACCCTACGACGGTCGGCTGCTGCGAGCGCGCCGTTGGGTCGCCTGGGCGCTGATGGCCCTGTTCGTGTCGTTGCCGCTGCTGCGCATCCACGGCAAGCCCGCGATGCTGCTCGACGTCGTGCATCGGCAGTTCGTGCTGTTCGGTCATACGTACCTACCGACCGACGGCGTGTTGTTGATGCTGCTGATGCTCGGCATCTTCGTGAGCATCGTGCTCATCACGGCGTTGGTAGGGCGCGCGTGGTGCGGCTGGGCTTGCCCGCAGACCGTGTACATGGAGTTCCTGTTTCGGCCGCTGGAGCGCCTGTTCGAGGGCCCGCGCGAAGCCCAGCTTCGCATCGACAAAAACGGCGTCAACGCCCGGCGAGTCGCGAAAAACGCGGTGTATTTGCTGCTGGCTTTCGTGCTGGCCAACGTCTTCTTGTCCTACTTCGTCGGCACGGACACGCTGCGGCATTGGATGCTGGAAGCGCCCAGTCAGCACGTGGGCGGGTTCGGCGTCGTGTTGGTGACGACGGGGCTGGTGTTCTTCGATTTTGCCTACTTCCGCGAGCAGATGTGCACGGTCATCTGCCCCTACGCGCGCATCCAGTCGGTGTTGCTGGATCCCAAGTCGCTCGTCATCGGCTACGACGCGCGCCGCGGAGAGCCGCGCAGCCACGGCAAAGCCAAGACGGTGGGGCACGGCGACTGCATCGACTGCCAGGCCTGCGTCACGACTTGTCCCACCGGCATCGACATCCGCCAGGGCCTCCAGTTGGAGTGCATTGCCTGTGGTCAGTGCGCCGACGCCTGCGATTCGATCATGGATCGCATCAAGAAGCCGCGCGGTCTGATTCGCTATTCGTCGCAAGCGGCGCTGGAGAGCGGCAAGCCCGGCCGCATGCTGCGCCCGCGGGTGCTGATCTACGCCGTGCTCTTGCTCGGCCTCGCGCTTTCGCTCGTGCTGGTTGCCGGGGGCCGTCCGACGGCGGAGGTCACGGTATTGCGCGGGCTGGGCGCGCCGTTCACGGAAGCCGGCCCCGAGGTGATCAATCAACTGCGCCTGAAGGTAGGAAACCGCAGCGAAAAAGCGCGGAGCTTCAGCGTGACGCTCGTCGATCTGCCGAGCGCTAGGCTGGTTGCGCCGGAGCTGCCGCTCACCGTCAAGGCCGGCGAGCAAGCCGCCACCAGCTTTTTCGTCGTGGTTCCGCGCGCCGAGCTGCACGGCAGCCGCCGCATCCAGCTACGCGTCGGTGACGGCGAAATTTTCGAGCTGGTTCCGTACACGCTACTTGGCCCCGAAGGAGACACGGCTCGATGACCGAAGATTCTCAGACGACGACGACTGGCCGCTCCGCTTGGGCCTGGGTCCCCGCCATGCTGCTGGGCAGCATGTTCGTGGGGCTGGGCTCCATGGCCTACGTCGCCATCGACGATCCGCATTTTGCCCTCGAGCCCGACTACTACGACAAAGCCGTGCATTGGGATCGCAGTCAGGCCGAACAGCGCGCCAGCGCCACGACCGGGCTGCAACTGCAGCTGAACGGACCGCTCGTCACCGCCGCCGACGGCAGCGTCGAGGTCCAAATTCGCGTCACCGACCGCGCCGCGGCGCCGTTTCCTGGCGCGCGCGTCGAGCTGCAGGCGTTTCCCAACGCCTACGCGGGCCAGGTGCAAGACCTGGTTTTGCGAGAGAACGCGCCCGGCGTGTACGTGGGGCGGCTGAACCGCGGCGTGCTCGGGTTGTGGGAGCTGCGCATCGGTGTCGTCCGCGACGCCGTGCGTTTTCGCGAGGTGCGGCGCCTGGACGTGGTCAAAGGAGGCGCGGCTTGATGCTGGCCTGGCTCATCCCCATGATCAGCGCGGGCGCGCTCGGTAGCGTGCACTGCGTGGGCATGTGTGGCGGGTTGATCGCGGTCGCTAGCGACGGCGCTTCCGGCGCGCGGCAGCGCTTGGCGGTGCAGCTGGGCTACCAAGGCGCGCGGCTCGCCAGCTACCTGGCGCTGGGGATCGTGGCGGGCACGTTGGGTCACGCCCTGGACTTAGCGGGGCAAGCGGCAGGCCTGGGCAAGACGGCGGCGGTCTTGGCCGGCGCCACCATGATGCTGTGGGGCTTGTGGTCGATGCTGGAGGCTGGCGGCGCTCGCTTGAAGTTGCGCTTGCCGCAGCTTCGGCTGTTGCCGGCGTCCGCGCTGGCGTGGTTGGGGCGAACGGGTCAACGCTCTCCGGTCGCGCGCGCCACGTTGCTCGGCGGCGCGTCGGCGTTCTTGCCCTGCGGCTTTCTGTACGCATTCGCGCTCGCGGGGGCGGCAACCGGAAGCCCGCTGGGCGGCGCGCTGGTCATGGGCTCGCTGTGGCTCGGTAACCTGCCGGCGCTGCTCGGCTTCGGCCTGTTGATCGGCGGAGTTCTTTCGCGCGCCCGGCGTCACCTGCCTCTGTTGAGCGCCGCCAGCGTGTTCGTGCTCGGGCTGTTCACGCTCAGCCATCGCGTCAATTTGCCCGCTTTTGCCCTGCCTGCCGGCATCAACGCGCTTTCGGCCGAAACCCAAGCGGGCCCGCGCCGCTCGGCGCCGGTGCCGCCCATGGCCGCCGATTGCCCCTGCCACAAGCGGCACGCGCAATGACCTCCCTCGCCGTCGACACTCGCACGCTGCAGCAAGTAGCGCCACCGGTGCTGTGCGCGCACTGTTCCTTGCCGGTAGCGGCGGGTGACGTCAACCTAGATGGCCCCTCTTTTTGCTGCGCCGGCTGCCGTTCGGTCCACGCCATCGTCCAGAGCGCGGGTCTGGGTGGCTACTACCAGTACCTCGACCGCGATCGCCCGGCGCCGGCACCGACGCTCAAGACCGCGCGGCGCTACCAGGAGCTGGACGAGCCTAGCTTTCAAGCGCGTCACGTCAGCGTCGACGCGAACGGCGGCAAATCGGCGGATCTGCTGCTCGAGGGCATTCACTGCTCGGCTTGCGTCTGGCTCGTGGAGCGCGTCGGCCGGGTCGTGCCCGGCGTGACCCAAGCCCGGCTCGACTTGTCGCGCAACGTGGTCAGCCTCAGCTGGGACGGCGAGAAGACGACCTTGAGCCAAATCGCGCGTGGGCTCGAGTCGCTCGGCTACCCCGCGCACCCGGTCGGCCAGTCTCAGCTCGTTGCCCAGCGCGTGCGCGATCGGGAGCTGCTGTTGCGGCTGGGCATCGCAGGAGCGGCGGCCGGCAACGTCATGTTGATGGCATTCGCTCTGTACAGCGGCGCTTTCAGCGGGATGGAGCTTGCGTACCAGACGCTATTTCGTTGGGCCAGCCTGGCGATTGCGACGCCGACCGTGTTTTGGGCGGGCGGCGTATTCTTGCGTGGCGGTTGGGCGTCGTTGCGCACGCGGACGCCGCACATGGATCTACCGGTCAGCGTCGGCATTCTGGCTGGGTACGTGGGCGGAGCCGTCAACACCTTCACCGGACGCGGCGAAATCTATTTCGACTCGCTCTGCACGTTGATTTTTTTGCTGCTGGTCGGCCGCTATCTGCAGCAAAGCCACCACCGGCGCTCCACGACTCAGAGCGAGCTCTTGCTGGCATTGGCGCCGCAAACCGCGCACGTGCTGGAAGCAGACGGCGAGCGAGACGTGCCCGCCGACGCGGTCGCGACCGGCGCTACCGTGCGAGTGGGCGTCGACGAACGCATCCCCGTCGACGGCGTGGTGCTGCGCGGCGCCGGCAGCGTCGACACCAGCTTGCTCACCGGTGAGCCCATGCCCAGCGAAGCCGGCGTATCCGACCGGGTGTACGCCGGCACCCACTGCCGCGCGGGCCAGCTGTGGATTCGCGCCGAGGCCGCGGGTGCGACGACGCGCCTCGGCCGATTGCTGGTCAGCGTCGAAGAAACGCAGCGCCAGCGCGCTCCCATCGTGCGCTTGGCCGATCGCGTCTCCGGCTACTTCGTCGTCGGCATCTTGCTCGTGGCTGCCTGCACGCTGGCGCTGTGGTTGTGGCTCGATCCGCGCCACGCCATCGATCACACGGTGGCGCTCTTGGTCGTCACTTGCCCCTGCGCGCTCGGCATGGCCACGCCGCTGGCCGTCAGCGTCGCGCTCGGACGCGCCGCCAGGTCGGGCATCCTGTTCAAGGGTGGCGAGTTCATGGAAGAGCTGGCTCGTCCAGGCGTGATTGTCTTCGACAAGACCGGCACGCTGACCCTCGGTCAGCCCGAGCTCGTGGCTTGGATGGGCGAGGCTTCTTGGCAGGCGCCGCTGCGAGCGCTGGAAGCCAACTGCGGGCACCCGCTGGCGCGCTCCATCCAACGCGCGTTTCCGGAGACCGAGCTCCAGGCGGAAAGCGTCGAGGAGCTGGCGCAAGGTGGCATGTCGGGCCGGGTCGGCGGCAAGAACCTGCTGGTCGGCTCGCCCGCCCTGATCGAAAAACGGCTCGGGCGCTTGCCGAGCTGGGCCGAAACGCTGGTGAAGACGCACGCCGCTTCCGCGCGCACGCCCGTCGTGCTGGCCGCCGATGGCGCGGTGCGCGCCGTGGCCGCGTTCGGCGACGCCATCCGCCCCGAAGCCGCCGCCAACTTGGCGGCGCTGGCAAAGCTGGGCTTCCGTTTCGAGATCTTATCCGGCGATCACCAAAGCGTCGTCGACGCGGTGGCGCGCGAGCTCGGTATCCAGCCCGAGAGCGCGCGCGGCGGGCAATCGCCCGAGTCGAAGCTCGAGAGAATTGCCGAGCTGCGCCGTCGAGGTGAGCACGTCATCATGGTGGGCGACGGCGTGAACGATGCGGCCGCGATGGCGGCGGCCAGCGTTGGCGTGGCCGTCCACGGAGGCGCGGAGGCTTGCCTGCACGCCGCCGACGTTTTTGCCACACGCTCCGGCCTCGGTCCCGTGACCGAAGCCGCCCGCGGCTCACGACGAACCTTGGCGGCTATTCGTCGCGGAATCGTCATTTCTCTGGTCTACAACGTCGTGGGCATCGGTTTGGCGGCGCTGGGCATCTTGAGCCCGCTCGTCGCTGCCGTCATGATGCCGCTCAGCTCGATTTCCGTCGTTTCCCTGGCTCTTCGCGCCAAGACTTTCGCAGCGGTGAAACCATGAGCATCATCTTTCTGATTTTACCGATTACTCTGCTGCTATCGCTCAGTGCGGTGGCGGCGTTCGCGTGGGCCACTCGCGGGGGGCAGTTCGACGATCTACGCACGCCCGCCGTGCGCGCCCTGCACGATCCCTCGGCGAGCAGCAGCCCGCGCCCCGAAGCTCGCGAGACGCTGCCATGAGCTCCGCCGAGCTCGACGCTTACTTTCGCGCCGCCAACTACCTCACGGTCGGCCAAATCTACCTGCAGGACAACCCGCTCTTGCGGGAGCCCCTGCGGCCCGAGCACATCAAGCCGCGGCTGCTCGGCCATTGGGGCACGTCGCCAGGGCTCAACCTGCTTTACGCGCACCTCAATCGCGCCATCGTGCGCGACGACTTGAACGTGTTGTTCCTCGCTGGGCCCGGCCATGGGGGACCGGCGGTTGTCGCCAACGCCTATCTAGAAGGCACCTATTCGGAAATTTACCCGCACATTTCGCAAGACGAGGCGGGTCTGGTCCGGCTATTTCGCCAGTTTTCCACGCCCGGCGGCATTCCCAGTCACGCCGGGCCGCACACGCCCGGCTCGATCCACGAAGGCGGAGAGCTCGGCTACGTGCTGTCGCATGCGTTCGGTGCCGCCTTCGATCGGCCCGATCTGATCGTGGCGGCCGTGGTCGGCGACGGCGAAGCCGAGACGGGGCCGTTGGAGGGCGCCTGGAAGGGCATCAGCTTCTTGAACCCCGTGCACGACGGCGCGGTGCTGCCCATCTTGCACCTCAACGGCTACAAAATCGCCGGTCCGACCGTGCTCGGTCGCTCCAGCGACGAGGACATTGCCAACTTGTTGTCGGGGCACGGCTACGACGTCCACTTCGTGAATGGGCACGAGCCCGGCGCCGTTCACGCGCGGCTCGACCAAGTGCTCGAGCAATGTCTGAAGACCATTGCTGAAATCCAGCAGCAGGCGCGGCAAGCGGGCAAGGTGACCAAGCGTCCGCGTTGGCCCGCGATCGTGATGCGCACGCCCAAAGGTTGGACGGGGCCGCGCGAAGTGGACGGCAAATTGGTCGAAGGCACCTTTCGCTCGCACCAAGTGCCGGTGGCGGACGTGCGCAACAACGCCGGCCATCTCGAAATTCTGGAGAAATGGCTGAGGAGCTATCGCCCCGACGAGCTGTTCGACGCTCAGGGTCGCTTGCGGCCCGCGCTGGCGGCGTTGGCCCCGCGAGGCTCGCGTCGCATGAGCGCCAACCCGCTCTCAAACCCGGGCTCGAACAGCAAGCCGTTGAACGTTCCGGCGCTGGAGCCGTACGCCCTGGCCGTCGCGCAACCTGGTCGTGAGCTTCACGAGTCGACCCGTCAGCTGGGCCTGTTGTTGCGCGACATCTACCGCGACAACCCCGAGACCTTTCGCCTGATGTGCCCGGACGAAGCCAGCTCCAATCGGCTGGGGGCCGTGTTCGAAACGCAGCAGCGCTGCCTGGTGGCGCCCGAGCAAGCCGGCGATGACCGGGTTGCGGCCGACGGCCGCGTGATGGAAGTGCTGAGCGAGCACAATTGCCAAGGCTGGCTGGAGGGCTACACCTTGACGGGGCGGCACGGCCTGTTCGCCACCTACGAAGCCTTTGCCCTGATCGTGGCGTCCATGGCCACCCAGCACGCCAAGTGGCTCGAAGCGTGCGTCGACCTGCCGTGGCGCAGCTCGGTGCCGTCCCTCAACTACCTTTTGACGTCGACCTGTTGGCGCAACGACCACAACGGCTTCAGCCATCAGGGGCCCGGCTTCATGGACACTATTTTGTCCAAGAAAGGCAGCGTCGCGCGGGCTTATTTGCCTCCCGACGCGAACTGCTTGTTGGCCGTCGCCGAGCATTGTTTGAAGAGCAAAGACCACGTCAACCTGATCATCATCGACAAGCAGCCACAGCTGCAGTGGCTCGACTTGGCCGCGGCGCGGCTTCACTGCGAAGCCGGCGCGTCCACTTGGAGCTTTGCCTGCACCCACGCCGAGCGCGCGCCCGACATCGTGCTGGCCTGCGCGGGCGACACCGCGACCCAGGAAACGCTCGCCGCCGCGGCCTGGCTGAGGACGCACGCCCCCGAGCTGGCGGTACGGGTCGTCAACGTCGTCGACTTGATGACGCTGGCCACGCCCACCGCGCACCCCCACGGTATGAGCGCCGACCGCTTCGATTCGCTGTTCACTCACGATACCCAAGTGGTGTTCGCCTTTCACGGCTACCCGGGCGCGGTGCACCAGCTGCTGCACGGTCGACCCAACCCGGGCCGGTTCCACGTGCGCGGCTACCGCGAGGAAGGCACCACGACCACGCCTTTCGACATGGTGGTGCTGAACCAGACCAGCCGTTTTCACCTCGTCATGCTGGCGCTCCAGCACGCGCGGGTTCAGCTGGAGAAAGCGGAATTTCTAACGCGGGAGTGCCACGCCGCGCTGGCGCGTCACACCGAGTACGTGCGCGCTTGCTTCGAAGATTTGCCGGAAATTCGCGATTTCCGTTGGCCTAGCTCCGCCCCATGACCCACGCCGTCTTGGCGCTCAACGCCGGCTCTTCGACCTTGAAGTTCAGCATCTTTCGCTTCCACGCCGGCACCGAGACGGAGTTGGGGGCCGGCAATCTAGAGGTGAACGACGGAAACGACGCCGCGCTGCTGGAGCGCGTGCTGGCCGAGGCGGAACGCTTGGCGGGCGCTCCGCCCGACGCGGTGGGGCACCGCATCGTTCACGGCGGCGAGCAGTTCACGGCACCGGTTCGAGTCGACGAGCACGTCCTCGCTCGCTTGGCGACGCTTTCGGATTTGGCGCCGCTGCATTTGCCGCCCGCCTTGGCTTTGCTCCGAAAGGCGCTCGAGCGCTTGCCCCGAGTGCCCCACGTCGCCTGTTTCGATACCGCTTTCCACCACGGCCTGCCGGAAGTGGCGCGCCGCTTTGCGCTGCCCAGCGCTCTGTACGAGCGCGGCATTCATCGCTATGGCTTTCACGGGCTTTCCTGCGAGTACGTGCTGTCGGCGCTCGGCTCACCGCCACCCCGACGGCTGATCATCGCCCACCTGGGCAGCGGCGCCAGTCTCACCGCCGTCCTCGACGGCCGCTCCATCGACACCAGCATGGGGCTGACCCCCGCTGGCGGCATCGCGATGGGCACGCGCTCGGGCGACCTCGACCCTGGCATTTTATTGCACCTGCTGCGAGAGCGGACGCACACCGTGGACGAGCTGACCGAGCTCATCCATCACGACTCCGGGTTGAAGGGCGTGACCGGCGACTCGAGCATGAGCAAGCTGCTGGCGCGCGCCGAGCACGGCGACGCTCCGGCAAAAATGGGCATCGAGCTATTCGCTTATGGCGTGAAAAAGCAGATTGGCGCCTACATGGCCGCACTGGGCGGGCTGGATTGCTTGGTGTTTACCGCCGGCATCGGCGAGCACTCGCCGCTGGTGAGAGCGCTGGCGCTCGAAGGGCTGAGCTGGTCGGGTATCGAGCTCGACGTCGAAGCCAACCACGCCGGCGCTTCGGTGATCAGCCGCAAGTCGTCACGCGTGGTCGTACGCGTGCTGCCGACGAACGAAGACTTGGTGATCGCGCGCGCGGCTCGCGCCGTCTTGCCGACGGCGCCCCACGGCAGCGCTATTCGCTGAAGACGAGCTCCACCGTGCGAAGCGCCACGTTGCCGCCCGGCGCAGGCGCGTCGGCGCCACCGTTCGGCAACGGGGCCGGGCTCGGCGCGGGATAAATGCCGTAGGTTTCGTCGAGCGCGACGGTCACTTGAGTGGCGTGCAGCGGGCCCGCGATCAGACTGCCGGAACGAGAGCAACCGCCGTTGGGACCGGCCGTGCAAGGAGCACAAGCGCCGTCTGGGCTCGTCTGCGAACAGTCGACGGCGCTGCCGGCGCGCGCCGAGAACGTGAAGGTCCCAGGCTCGATGCGCTTGGCTTGGTCGCACGACACTTTGGCCTCGGCACCGGTGTCGTAGGGCACGCAGGTCGCCGGCAGTTGACCCTGAACGCTGAACAAACCGTCCCAGCTCGTGGACCAAATCTCACCCGGTTGTAGCTGCACCGTGTTCGGAAACGCGCAAATTCCCGGGCAGCCTCCGGCGCCCTGCTTTCTCAGGCTCACGCAGGAGCTTCGGCAATCCCCCAAGCTGGGCAGCGCGGAACCGTCGGCGTCGGCGACTTGAAACAGGGGCGCGACTCCGCAGGTCACCATTTCTTGGCCGAGGTACAAAGTCGTGGTCGTCTGATTGGCGATCGAGACATTGACCGACGCCGCGTAGTCGTCGTCCAGGCTGCTGCACACGGCGGCGCCGCCGGTGCCGGCGTGGCCCGCCTGACCGGCGCCCCCCGTTCCACCGCTGCCCGTCGCGCCGGTGCCGTCGTCGCCCGGGTGCGCGCTGGACTTGCCGCCGCAAGCCGCGAGGGTGGACACCAAAAGCGCAACCGCGAGCCGGACGAGTGGGGACACGAAGCTCAACTGCAAGCAAGCGCCGGGCCCGCCCTGCGCGTTGCAGTTTCAGCCAAAAATGGCCGCGAGCCAGGTGATGCGGGCGCGGCCGGTGGCACAAGGTTGGGCCAAGCCACGACGCCGGCGTCGCACGGCGTGGCGCACGTTGTAGACAAAGCACGTTAGCCTGGCGCCATGGATTCCAGAGCCTGGCTCGAAGTGGCAAAGCCACTGACCGATCGGATCGCGATGGCGACCGGTTTGGCGCGAAGCACGATCGTCGCCGCCATGATCTTGCTGATCGGGCTGATTGCGGCCGCGGTCTTGGGGCGGTTGGCGCGCCGAATGGTGGCCAAGAGCGCGCGTTGGCTCGGCAGCTTGCAGCCCGGCGCGATGAGCCTGCCGCATTTCGATCGCGTCGAGAAGGCGGTTGGCGGCGCGGTGTACTGGCTGGTGGTGGTTTGCTCGGTGATGGCGGCCACCGAGACGCTCGGCTTGCCGGTGGTCACGGCGTGGCTCTCCGGCGTTGCGACGTTCCTGCCGCGAGTGGCGGTGGCGATCGTGATCGTCGCGCTGGGCACCGTGGCCGCCCGCATCACCCGGCACGTGGTGACCAGCACCGCCAGCGGCGCGAACGTCTCGTCGTCGGAGCGGCTGGGGCGCGTCACCGAGCTTGCGCTGTTGCTGGGCACGGCGCTGGTAGCCATCGAGCAGCTAGGCATCGAGATCTCGTTCTTGAAGGCGACCTTGCTGATCCTGTTCGCGGGGCTGCTGCTGGGCGCCTCCTTGGCGTTCGGCTTCGGCGGGCGAGACTTGGTGGCCAACATCTTGTCGGCTCACTACGTGCACCGCTTGTATCAGGTCGGGCAGGTGGTGCGCATCGACGGCGTCGAAGGGCGCATCGTCAAGATCGCCGAGACTTCCGTGATCTTGGAGTGCGCGGAAGGCGACGTGTCGATTCCAGCCCGCGTGTTCGCCGACGTCCGCTCGACTTTGATCGTGCGCAAAGGCGGTGACAAATGAGCGTCGAGGTCTTGCTGGTGCGCGCGTTCGCGGCCGCGCACCCCGAGGAAGTGGCGCGGTTCATCGAGCGCTTGCCGCCCGAGGAAGCCGCCGAGGTGTTGGGCTCGCTCGAGCTGGAAAATGCGGCCGAGGTGCTGTCGCGCGCCGTGCCGTTGATCGCCGCCATCTCGCTCACGCGCCTCGACACCGAGGTCGGCGGGCAGCTGCTGGAAGCCTGCCACCCCAGCTTGGCGGCGGGGCTGCTGTTCCGGATGGATCACGCGGCGCGCGCGCGCCTGCTGGGGGCGGTGTCGCCCACCCGCGCCGAAGACTTGAAGCGCATGACGGACTACGGTCCGCGCCGCGCCGGCGGCCGGCTCGATCCTCGGGCGCCGGCCCTGCCTGAAACCTTGTCGGTCGCGGAGGTGCTGGAGCGTTTGCGGGCGTACCCGGCCGGCGTCATGCACTACGTCTACGCCATCGATCCGGAGCACCGGCTGACCGGCGTCGTGAACATGCGCGAGCTGATGCTGGCGTCGCCCGAAGCGCCGCTCGGTACCATCGTCACGCGCGACCCCGAAACGTTGTTCGCGCACGACCCGCTTGAAGTCATCGCGCGGCACGCGGGCTGGAAGCGCAACCACGCCTTGCCGGTGATCGATCGCGAACGGCGGCTGCTGGGAGCGCTCCGCTACTCGACCTTTCGTGCCATCGAAACCGAGCTGGGGCAGGCCGCCACCGGGCCCGACACCGATCAAACCGCTTCCGCTTTGGCCGAGCTGTGCGCAGTCGGGGCTTCGGCGATGGCGCGCTTCATCGGCGCCGCGCTGGCTCTCGAGCCACCGCCGACCGATCGGCGCACCGAGCCGCCACCGCCCAGCATGCGACGCAGCGTGATTCCGGGAGGCATGACATGACTGCGGTCGCCGACCTAGCGTTGGTGTTCATGAGCGGGCACCCCGGCCTGGCCGGCGCGGTGCTCGAGCAAGTGGATCCGGACGAGGCCGCGCAGGCGCTCTTGCCGTTGGATATTCGGCGCGCGTCCGACGTGCTGATGCGCATGAGCGTCGACGCCGCGGCGCGCACCCTGCGCTGCATGGACGAAGCTTGGGCTCGCGAGACGCTGATCGCCGCCGACTTCGTGCAAGCCGCGCGTTGGCTCGCCAACCTCGACGACGAAGCCAGCGCGCGCTTGCTGGGCGCGCTCCCGGCCCAAAGCCAGCGCAACATCAAGGAAGCGCTCGAATTTCCGCCCGGCACCGCCGGCCGGCTCATGGATCCGCGCGTCACCATCTTTCGCGAAGACACCAGCGTCGACGACGCCTTGATGCGCATCCGTAAGAGCAAGAACCGCAAGATCACCGACGTCGTGCTGGCCGACGACGAAGGCAAGCTGACGGGTGTGGTCTCGCTGCAAAGCTTGGTCGGCGCGCCCGACAACGCCGCCATCGGCAGCCTAGCCGACCGCGATCGCCCCGTGGTGAACCCGATGGCCACCCGCGACGAGGTCGTCGATCTGCTCAATCGCCACGCGCTCACCAGCCTGCCCGTCGTCGATTTGGACGGCCAAGTGCTGGGAATTTTGCCGTACGACACGCTGGTGCGGACGGCTCAGCACGCCGCCACCGATGATTTGCAGCAAATGGTCGGCGCCGGCAAAGACGAGCGCGCCCTGTCGAAGCCGCTGTTCACGGTCAAGAGTCGCTTGCCTTGGCTGTTGATCAACCTCGGCACCGGCTTCATCGCCGCCGCGGTGGTGGGGCTATTCGACGCCACGATTGCGCGCTTCACCGCCTTGGCCGTCTTGATGCCGGTGGTGGCCGGCCAAGCTGGAAATACGGGCGCGCAAGCGCTGGCCGTGACCAGCCGCGGCCTGGCCCTGCGCGAAATCCGGGTCGGGCATTGGTGGCGCGTTTGCCGCAAGGAAGCAGCAGCTTCTTTCGTCAACGGTGCCTCGGTGGCGGTCGTCACCGCGCTGTGCACGTTCTTGTGGAGCCACAGCTTCGGGCTGGCGTTGGTGATTGGCATATCGATGGTAGGCTCGATGATCATCGCGGCCATCAGCGGCTGCTCGGTGCCCATCGTTCTGACGGCGCTCAAGCGCGATCCTGCCACCGCCTCGTCCATCATCCTGACCACGGTCACCGACGTCAGCGGATTTGCCAGCTTTTTGGGGCTGGCTACTCTGCTGTCGAACCTGCTTGCGCGAAGCTGAGTATCATTCGGCCCCGGTGTCACCCCCATGAGCAAGGTGCAGGAAAATCAGCTGGTGGTCGCGGCTCGCCTATTGGCCGACGAGCTGGAGCGCTTCGAGACGCTGAGCTCGGAGCTCGGGCGGGCGTCCATCAATTCCGAGAAATCGCTGCTGCGCGCCCGACAAGGTTTGGAAGCTTGCGCCGAGCACGAGGCCAAGCTCGCCGAAAGCTTGCGCGGCTTTGCCCAAGCCATGCAACAAACGCAGGCGGCGCAGCTGCGTTGCATCGAGCAAGCCGGCGCCGCAGCCGCCCGCATCCAGGAGCGCCAGTTGCAACGCGCAGAGCTGCAGCAGCGGCTGGCCGCCTTGGGCCAAAGCGCGCGCGAGGTCAGCGCGCCGGTGGCTTCCTTGCCCGAGGGGGCGAGCGGTATGTCGAGCGAAATGCTGGGTCCCTTGCAAGAAGTCGAACGCCGGCTGGATGCGGTGATCGCCGAAGCGGGAGAGGTGTGCAGCCTGGCTCAGCGCGACGACTGGAGCGATTTGCAGCGCGACACGCAGGCGCTCCAGCAGCAGCTGCAAGCGCTGCGCAACAAGATTCTACTCTTGCGCCGCAAGGTCGCCGAGACGGCCGCCTCTTGAGCGACAACCGCTTCACGATTTGTGTTGGCGGCTCACCAATCGAGACAATAGCTCGTCGAGATCACTGAGCCGGAACGGCTTGTGCAAGCTAGCGCTGAAGCCGAACAGCTCCGGCTCGGCCATCACCGGATCGTCGGAATAGCCGCTGGACGCGATGATCGGCAGACCAGGCACCAGCGTGGCCAACGGGCGGACGGTGTCTCGCCCGCCTTCACCCGAGCGCACGGTGAGGTCGAGCATGGCCGCGCTCAGCCGTTTGCCCTCGGCCAAGAGCGCGCGTGTACGCTCCAATGCTTCGGAGCCGTCGCAGGTCGGGATGGGTTGGTAGCCCAGGTACTCGAGCATGCTACTGGCCAACTGACGCACCATGTCGTCGTCGTCCATCACCAGCACCAAGCCGTGGCCGCCTTGGGTGCCGACCGGGCTGGGCTCGGTGCCGGGGGTGGCTTCGGCAGTGGCGGGGAGCCAAACGTGAAAAGTGGCACCGGCACCTGGTCGTGACTCCACTTCGATGTGGCCGTCGTGCCTCTTCAAGATGGCGTAGGCCGCGGCGAGGCCGATGCCGCTGCCGGCGGCTTTGGTGGTGAAGAACGGATCGAAAATACGCTGCAAGATCGCGGCCGAAATCCCGGGGCCCTGATCGGCGAAGCTGAGCTTGACGTAGCGGCCCGGCCGCAGCTCGGGCGCGGGCGCCTGCTGGCTCGTCACGTTTCTGCCCACGATGTGCAGCGTGCCCCCCGAGGGCATGGCTTGCTTGGCGTTGATCACGATGTTGTCGAAGGCCTGGGCCAGCTGATTGGCATCGAACTCCGCGTTCCACAAACCCGGCTCCAGATCGAGCTCGGCCTTCACGTTGCTGCCGCTGAGCGCGAACTCCGCGCACTGGCTGACGCTGGCCGCCAGCGAGCCGACTTTGCGCACCGGCGCGCCGCCTTTAGCGAACGCCAACAGCTGACCGGTCAGCGCGGTGGCGCGCTCGAAGGCCTCGTGAGCCAAATCCAAATGAACGCGCGCCGCGTTGCTTGGCTCGAGTCGGGTTCGCGCCAAATCCAGGTGCCCGAACAAGCTTGCGAGTAAATTGTTGAAGTCGTGGGCGATGCCGGCCGCCAGCACCCCGAGCGATTCGAGCTTGGCGGTGCGCTCCATGGTGAGCGACATTTGACTGAGCGAAGCCTCGGCTTGCTTGCGCGCGGTCACGTCGATCATCGTGGCGAAGCTGGCCGTGCGCCGGGCGTGATCGATGCTGCGCGAATACAGCTCGACCCAGCGCGTTTCTCCGGCCTTGGTGACGATGCGGTAGGTGTAGTGGGCGAGCGCGGTCGGATCCCCGGCAAGCTTCTTGCGCCCTTGTTCGAACACGAAGGCCGCGTCATCGGGGTGGATGACGCGCGCCATGTCGGCCACGTCCCAGCGCGACATCTCCTCGATGGAGTAGCCGCTGATGTCGGCGGCGGCTTGATTGACGAAGCGGATCTTGTCGTCTTGAAAGATGACGAGGCCCAGCATCGACTGCTCGGCGACGATACGGAAGCGCGCTTCACCTTCGCCCGCGCGCTCTTCGGCCAACTTGCGTTCGGTGATGTCCTCCAGCATCCCCAGGATGAGCGGCGCCCCGTTGGGGCCAATCGGCGCCAGTACCGCGTTCATGGACGACGCCACGCGCTTGCCGTCGCGGTGGATGGTCCAAGTCTCGAAGTTGCGGACCGAGCCGTTGGCCCGCAGCTCTGCCACCATGCGCGCGCGGTCGTTCGGGTTTTCGTAGTGGGTGACCAGGTCTTTGCTGAGCAGCATCTCGCGGCTCTCACCCGACATTTGCACGGTGCGGTCGTTGCATTCGAGCATGCGCCCGTCCAAGCTCGAGACGAAGACGCCTACGTTCAGGTGCTCGAGCAGCAGCCGATAGCGCGTGGCCTCGCTCTCCGAGGCGCGGGCGGGCTGGCTCTGCTCGTCCAGGCGGCCGCGCCGCTCGCTCTGCACTGGTAGCTCGTCGTCGGATCCCGGTTGCGCCATGCCTGTGCCTTGTGCCCTGTGCCGATTCCGGAGGCCGTTCTGGCTCGCCGGAGCATAGCCGCTGTTGCTTGCGCGCGTCCGGTTCTCGGTTTTTACGGGAATATCGCGGCAAATTGCGCAAGGCACCAGCGCGTGACCGCTTGAACCATCGCCGAAGTACATCCGGGCTCGAAGCTGTGGTCGGCCTCGTCCAACACGACCAGCTCTTTCGACGTCTGGGCTCGGGCGAAGGCTTCGCGCGTGTCGCTCAGGGGAATCAGCTCGTCTTTGGCCCCGTGAACGAACAGCCACGGCACGGTGATGCGCGCCGCCTGTTCCAGCACCGAGCCAATCTGGCGGAGGTCGTCCAGATAAGCTTGGCTCACCACGCAGCCGGGCTTGTCGAGCAGAAGATCTCGACCAGGTACGCGCGAGCTGCAGCTGCGTTCGGCGAAGGCCGCGGTATGGACCATGGCTGCCAGCGAGATCAGACAGCGGATGCGAGTGTCGCGACTGGCTCGCAGCACGCCCACGGCTCCGCCCATGCTGTGCCCGGCGTAGGCGACGGTGAGCCCCGGTAGCGCGTCCAGCACCGCGCCCAAGTCTTCGACCTCTTTCGAAATGGTCGAGTCGGCGAAGCGACCTTGTGACGCGCCGTTGCCGGCGAACGACACGCGCAACGCGGCGATGCCGGACGCCGCCAAACCATCGGCCAGCGCAACCAAAAACGGACGATCTTTGTGAGCGGTGACACCGTGGCCGATCACGACCAGCGGGGCGTCGTCGCGCGCGCCGGGGTGGAACGTGTAATCGAGCTGCTCGCCCTGGGCATTGCGGATGACGCCGAGCATGGGTCCTCGCCGAGTGAGCCGCAGGTGCCGGTCGGGCGTCAACGTACGGGCGGCTAGCGGCCGTGTTATCGAGGCAATGGGGACCGCATCCGCCGCGGATTTCGCGCAAGATCGCTTTTTTTGATGCACGAATCCCGTCCGGCGCCGCCTACCCGGTTCGAGGTAATCGATGATCATCAACGCTCGCCGGCTGTCCCTGGGTGTGACGGCCATGGCCGCTGCAATTTCCTTTCCGTTCTTCGTCGGCTGCCAAGACGACACCACGCCCACGCCCGCTTCCGGCGGCATGGTCGCAAGCGGTGGCACGCCGGCCAACATGGCTGGCTCAGCGGTCGCAGGTGGCACGGCGCCCACGGCCGGCGCGAGCGCGGCCGGCGCCTCTACGGGCGGGGCGGCCAGCGGCGCGAGCGGTAGTGGCGGGGTGAGCGGTGGCGCGGCCGGCGCCGGTGGCACCAGCGCGGGCGGGTCTGGTGGAGCGTCCGGTGGTGCGGGGGGAGCTTCCGGTGGCGCAGGCGGCGCAGGCGGTGCATCGGGTGGAGCCGCCGGTAGCGGGGGCGCGGGCGGCGCCGCTTGCGGCACCATCACCAAAGCCAACGACGGCTCGTACACGCGCACCGGTTGGACTGCGGCATACGCCTGCATGGGCGGCACATGCCCGGCCAAGAATGGCGCGGACACCGGTGACGTCGACACGAACGCCTTCGACAACGACTACCAGACGCGCTGGTCGACCGGCGTCTACCAGTCGGCGCTCAAGAACCAAGGCAAGTTTCCACTGACCTTCACCGTCGACATGAAGATGTCCGCGCCCATCAGCAAGCTGACCACGCATCCGGGTTGCAAGGACATTTTCGACTCGCCCGGAACCATCGAGGTGCAGGTTTCCACCAACGGTACCGACTTCACCACCGTGACGGCGTCGCCGCACACGCCGGCGGTTCCTCCCAACGAAGCGTGTCCCCCCAACGCAAGCTCAGTGGCCACCGATACCATCACGTTCCCGACCACTTGCGCGCGCTACGTTCGGCTCATCGGCACGCAGCGAACCACCAGCGATCGCTACTGGGCCATCGGCGACATGAAGATTTACCCCTAGAACGCCAAGCCGTTTGCAGCCACCGGGGTGCTGACGGCACCCCTGCAAATAGATGTCACCTACCGGGTTTACGGACTTGGGTCCGCACCGGCTCGAGAGGTAGGCTGTGCGTCGGATGTCCTCGAACGACCCGCCCGCGGCGAACAAGCCACCCGAAAGCCAGCTGCCCGCAGCCGCGACTCCTTCGCCCTCGGCGCGCCCGCTGCCTCCTTCGGAACGCCGAGCGACGTCGATGCCGCCGCCGCCACCGCGTCGTTCGGTGAAGCCATCCGGTCCGCCTCCGCCGCCTCCGCGCTTGCCGCGCGGACAAAGGCTCGCTGGCATCTTCTCGGCACCACCTCCTCCGCTCGAGCAGCCGCCGGTTGCCGCGCCACCTGCTGCGTCGCCGCCGGTTGCCGGCGCGCAACCGCCCGCGTCGCCGCCGCCAGCGCCGGTCGTTGCCGCGCCGCCGCCCGCTGCCGAGTTGCCCGAGGCGTTGCCGACCACTGCCGACCCGCCCATCCAAGCAGACGCCGTTGCCGCCCAAGAGGCGCCGGTGGAAGCCGCGGCCGTTGCCGCGCCCGAGTCGCCCGTCGAAGCCTACGCGAATGCCGCCGCGGCTCCGGACGTCGAAGCCGCCCCGTCGCCCGAAGCCGAGCTCGCGGCCGTTGCATCTCCGGAAACCGCAGACGCTCACGCTCCGCTTCCCGATGCCGACGTGTCTGCCGCGCCTCCCGCCGAGATCGAAGCGGCTGCTGCCCCGTCGCCCGAAGCCGAAGCCGCCATCGCGCCTCCCATCCCGCCGCCCCCGCCGGCGGCGTCTGAAGTGGTCGTCGCCCCGACGCCGCCGCCTTTTCCTCAACAACCCGCCGCGGAGTCGTTGGCGGCACCGCGGCCGTCGGTTCCGTCGCGGCCTTCGGAGCTGCCGTCCAGCGTTTCGCTGCTGCCGCCCCCGGCCGCGCTCGGCGCGCGCATCATCAACTCGATTCCGCCCCACTGGTTGGTGCTCGCGCGAAAGCATCCTGCTTCGTGGATGGTTGGGGCGCCGGTGGCGTTGGCGTCGCTGCTCGTCTTGGCACTGCTCGTGGCCGAGCCGCCGCGAAAAACGCCTGAGCCTCGAATGGCCAGCAGCGCTGCCGCGCTCGCCACGCTCGAGCCGGCAGCCGCCGCTGCGCCGCCCGCCGCCGACGCCCAGCCCGCGGCCGCAAGCCTGGCGGATCTGGAAGCCAAGCCAGCGGACTCGCTCAGCGTGGCGGAGCTCTTGCAGTTGAACCAAGCCCGCGCTCAAAGGAAGCGCGCCGACGCCCAAGCGCTGTCGCACAAGCTCGAACAGCAGCCGGACCTAGCCAACGACGAAGCCGTTCAAGCCCAGCTGTGGCGCCTCGCCACCGACCCCGACACCGCCGACGTCGCGCTCGGCGCCATGGCGCGTGCGCACGCGCCGATCGGCGCGGATTTGCTGTACGAGGTGTGGACGAGCCGCGCCGTTGCGCCGGCCACGACCGAGCTCGCACGCTCGTTGCTCTTCAGCCACGCCGTTCGTGCCACCGCGTCACCCGCGCTCGCGGTAGCGCTCGAGCTGCGCAGCGCCAACAGCTGCGAAACCGTCCAAGCCGCCTTGCCCAAGGCGCTGAACGACGGCGACCGTCGCTCTCTCTCGTCGCTGGCCAAGCTCAATTCTCATCGCGCTTGCGACGCCAAGAACACCAGCGACTGCAATCCCTGCGTCAGCGGCCCCGTCAAACCAGTGGTCGCCGCCGTCGGCGCCGTCAAACGCCGCCCGGCTCCGCACTATCCCACTCGTTGAAGCCAGCGCGTGGGCGCTCCGCCGTGCAGCTCATGATCAACGTGAGCTTGGCTGCCAAGCCGTAGCCTCTAGCGATTCCACACATCTTGGGCTGCCAACCCGCAGCCCGAATCGCAGAAGCTTCTGTAGCGGCGAAAGGCCACCCCGTACGATCGAGATTTTTTCACAGGGAGGACGGGAGGACGGGAGGTCGAGATAGAGGCGAGAAGTTTAGGGGTTCGCGCTGCCGCCTGCGAATCCTGCTGGGGCTTTCCCGCGCGGCGACCGCCGGCTCCCTCGAGGGAAATATTTTTGGTTTTGGTCCTCCAAAAACAAAAATGCTTTCTCGCCTCCCGTCCTCCCGTCCTCCCTGTGATCTCGGAGGCGCTCGAAACGAGGCGTCAGCACGGGAGCAGCCCCAGGCGCTCGTTCGGCTTGGCCTTGCGACGCCACGGTAGTTTCTGCAAGGGATCTGCGGCGCGGCAGCCCGAGATGTGATGAATCCTTAGTCGCAGCCTTTTTGCAGAAGCTACCGTCTTGTCACAAGGCCAAATCGCAGCGTGGTGTCGCAGGATGATGGGCTCGCACGACTTCCGACCTGCTGACCTAGAAGGAAACCTCGGCGTCCCTCCACCGTTCTAAAAGTGAGTTCGGAATCGAACTCACTTATGACTTCGGGAGACCCTCTGGCGCCGGTTTCATCGCATCAGGCGCGCCCGTCGTCAGTCTCATATTGGTCTCGTCTCATCTGAGCTTAGCGGCTGGTTTCGACGACCGCCGTCGCCAGCTGGCGGAGCTCGGCCGCCAGCTTCTCCGCGCTGACCCCTTGCGGATGGTCGAGCCAGCCCATCAACACTTCGGCGGCGCCGCCGGCGATGAAGTGGGTCGCCGTGGCGCGCGCGGCCTTCGGTACCTTGAGCAGCTTCAGCTCCGCTTCTACCAAGCTGGCGAGCACGTCGCGAAAGCGCCACTGCACGCGCTGCCCGCTCTGGCGGCCGAGCAACGCCTGCACCAACCTGCCATTTTCGGCAGCATGAGCCGCGAGCGGCCCGAGAAAGCCGAACGGCACCTTGGCCGAGGTGCGAACCTGTTCCATCGCGCTGTGCAGCTCGTCGAAGCCGCTGAGCAGCAGGTTTTCTTTGTCGGCGAAGTGCACGTAGAAGGTGGAGCGGCCGACGTCTGCCTTTTCGCACACGTCGCGTACGCTGACCGCATCCCAGCCGCGCTCTAGAATCAGAGTCACGAGCGCCTCGTGCAACACGCGGCGCGTCTTTCGCACCCGGCGGTCCCGATCCGGAGTCGTCGTCACCGTACCCGGTCCCCCAAATGGACACTCGGGGCGGTTTGTCCGGAATTGGACGATTCAGGCCCGGCCGTCGCTGGTGAACGTGAGTCGAGGGTCATACAGATGGACACTATGTCCAGAATCGAACAGAGCGACCAGTTGATTCGCCTGCGCGACGTGACGCGCAGCTACGTGGTGGGAGACAGCTCGTTTCGAGCCCTGGCGGGGGTCAGCCTCGACTTGCCGAAGGCAGCGTTCGTGGCCGTAGTGGGGCGCTCGGGCAGCGGCAAATCGACGCTCGTGAACATGCTGGCAGGGTTGGATCGTCCGACGCAAGGCTCGGTCGAGGTCGGCGGTGAGCGGCTCGAGCAACTCGACGAAGACGCGCTTTCGCTGTGGCGCGGCCGACACGTCGGCGTCGTGTTTCAATTCTTTCAATTGCTGCCCACGTTGACGGTGGCCGAAAACGTGGCGCTGCCCATGGACTTCTGCGGCACGCGCGGCCCCAAAGCCGCACGCCAGCGCGCGCTCGAGCTCTTGAGCTCGGTCGGCATCGCCGAGCAGGCGGACAAGCTTCCGAGCGCGCTTTCGGGCGGCCAGCAGCAGCGGGTAGCCATCGCCCGTGCGCTGGCCAACGAGCCCGAGCTGGTCGTCGCCGACGAGCCCACCGGCAACTTGGATTCCACCACCGCGGGGCAGGTTTTGGACTTGCTGGCGAGCTTGACCCAACAAGGCCGTACGGTCGTGATGGTCACTCACGACGACGAGCTCCGTAATCGAGCCGACTTGGTCGTGACGCTTACCGACGGTCGCGTGGCGAAAGTCGAACGAGGGCAGCGACATGCTTAGCGCGCGCCTGTCCAAGCTGCGACGAGACGTGACCACCGAACGAGGGCGCCTCCTGCTGATGCTGGCGGCGCTGGCCGTGAGCTTGAGCGCGCTCGGCGCCATATTGGGGGCGTGGGCCATTCTGGAACGCGAGATCGCTCGCAGTTACGCCAGCACCAACCCCGCGCACGTCACGCTGGAGTTGCCCGCGGGCGTGGATGCGCGTGCTTTGGAGCTGGCCCGGAGCAACCCTGCGGTGGCGGAAGCCGACGCGCGCGAGGTCACGTTGGCGCGCATTCACGTCGGTCAAGACTGGCGACCGCTGCTGCTCTTCACGCCGCCCAGCTTCGAGCAGCTTTCAATCAATCGATTTTTCCCCGAGACCGGTGCTTGGCCGCCACCGACCGGCACGATCGCCATCGAGCGTAGCGCGAAGCTGATGGCCGCCGCCGAGCAGGGCGACGAGGTCGAGGTTCGGGCGCCTCACGGGCGGCCCGAGCGGGTGCGCATCACCGGCATCGTTCACGATCCGGGCTTGGCCCCGGCGTGGCAGGAGCGCTCCGTTTACGCTTACGCCAGCCAGGAAACCCTGGCCGCGCTGGAAGGCTCTCCAGTGCTGCACGAGCTGCGAGTGCGCTTTCGTGACGAGCCCGCGGACCTGGCGGCGGCCAACCAAGCCGCACAAGGGTTGGGACAATGGCTGAAAGCGCAGGGGGTGGCGGTCGAAGAGCTGCGGGTGCCGCCACCCCGGCAGCACCCACACCAACGGCAGATGACGACGGTGTTGCTGCTGTTGGTGGCGTTCGCCGCGCTGTCGCTGGTGCTCAGCGCCGTGTTGGTCGCGACGTCCCTGGCGGCGCTGCTGGCGAGGCAGGTTCGCGAAATCGGGGTGATGAAGACGCTCGGAGCGCGCACGCGGCAGCTGTTCGTCATGTATGCGGGATTGGTCGCCGGTCTCGGCTCGCTGGCGGTGCTGTTGGCATGGCCGCTCGGCCTTTCGGGCGCGCGTCTCGGGGCCGGCGCGGTGAGCCGCATGTTGAACTTCGACCTTGCCGACCTGAGCGTGCCGGCTTGGGTGTTTGGCGTGCAAGCCGCGAGCGGGATCTTGATTCCATTGCTCCTGGCCCTGATTCCGATCAGCGGCGCGACGCGGGCGACGGTCCGCGCGACGTTGGACGTCTACGGGGCGCGCGCCGTCAGTCAGGCGCTGGCGTGGCTACCGCGAACCGCCAGAAACATGCTGCGTCGGCCGCAGCGCTTGGCGCTCACGCTGTCTCTGCTGGGCATTGCCGGGGCGCTGTTCACCACTGCGCTCTCGGTAGCCCAGGCTTGGGACAAGAATCTGGCAAAAATCCAGGAAACCCGACACTACGACGTCGAGATCCGCTTGCACGACGCTCGGCCGCCCGAGCTCACGCTGGAGAACGTCGCGGGGGTGAAACGAGTCGAGTGGTGGGGCTACGCCCCGGCCGCGTTCGCGGAGCCCGGACGGATCGATACGTTGCACACCTATCCCGATCGCGGCCACGGCAGCTTGACCTTGTTGGCACCGCCGCCGCGCACGCCGCTGATCTCGTTTCCGTTGCTGTCGGGTCGCTGGCTCGTCGAAGGAGACACGGACGCCGTCGTGCTCAACCACGTCGCCGCGGCGCAAAATCCCAAGGCGCGCGTTGGGGCACACGTCACCGTGTCGGCCGAGGGCCGAAGCGCCGTGCTGCGCGTGGTCGGCATCGTCGAGGAAGTGGGCTCGGCCGGCGTCGTGTACATGAGCCAGGCTTCCTTCCAAGCACGCTTCGGTCAACCGCGCCTGGCGCGCCTTGCCACCGTTGCCGTCAGCCCAGGACAACGAACCGACATCATTCGTGGCGTCGAACAGGCCTTGGCTCTCGGCCACGCTCCGGTCGAAGCCGTGCTTCCGTTCTCCGAGCTGCGAACCGCGGTCGGAGACCACGTGATCATTTTGGTGCGAGCGCTGGTGGCGCTGGCGGGCGTTCTGGCCTGCGTGGGGCTGTTGGGGCTCACGTCGGCCATGACCACCGCCGTGCTGGAGCGAGCCCGCGAGATTGGCGTGATGCGGGCGGTCGGAGCTACCAGCCGCCGCGTGCTGCGCTTGATCCTGGCCGAAGGCCTGCTCACGGCCGCGTTCAGCACGCTCGTGGCGTTCGCGCTCACGCTGCCGCTGACGGCGCTGGTCGAGTCGACCATCGGTCGTCTCGGCTTTTTGGCTCCGTTGCCCTTCGTCGTCTCGACGGGCGCATTCCTCGGCTGGGTCGGGCTCGTGAGCGCCTTCAGTTTGGTGGCGACCTGGCTACCGGCGCGGCGAGCCGCGGGCATCTCGGTGAGACAAGCTCTCACTCAGGTTTGACACAGAAAGTTGGGTCTCCCCCTGATCACCCTCAGTACCTTGCGCGTCGCCATTGCCGCAACGTGACGGTGGTGCCTTCTCCGACGACCGAATGTAGCTCCAATTCGTCGACCAAGCGGCGTGCGCTCGGCAGCCCGAGCCCGAGCCCGGTGCCGGTCGAGAATCCGTCGGTCATCGCATCGGCCAGGTTCGCAATGCCGGGGCCATTGTCCTTCGCGACTACGACCACGCCGGAAAGCTCGCCCTTGCGCAAGGTACCAACGCGGAGCTCACCGCCCCGGGCGTGGACGATGACGTTGCGCGCGACCTCGGAGACGGCCAACGCCAACGCTTCGAGGACGCGCGAATCGAAGCCCAGCTGCTCGCAAAGCGAGCGTGTTCGAAAGCGCGCGGTCGCGACGTCGGACTCGTCACGAAGCGGCACGCAAAACACGTCCTGTGCGCGCTGCTCGTCCATCGGCAGTAACCTGGCCTTACGAGATTAGCTGCAAATCCTGCCGGCGCATATGATCCCGAAAGCCGGGCGGGTCACTCGCACCCAGCCCGCTGCGTAGAAGCCCGCTTGAAACTGGTAGGTCGAGCCGATAGTGTCCTCGATGAGGAGCTCCACGGGCTCTGGGCTGGGCTGGATCGAAGGAGATCAAGAACGTGGCCGACCTCGCTGATCAATCGCCGATACAGTTACTGATGAGCGACATGGGTCTCACCGACCAAGACATCGGGCGGCGGAGGAAAATCGTCGCTCTCGAAGCCAAAGATCTGACGAGCATAGCGGCGATCGAAGCCGTCGTCGGCGCTCGAGTCGAAGCGCTGGCGGCGGCGTTCTTCGATTATTTGGCCGGCTTCGAGGAAGCGCGCCCCCTATTCGCCAACAGGAGCGTTGCGGAGCGTGCGCGGCAGCTCAAGAAGGAGCACCTCCGAGAAATGGTGCATGGTGACTATGGGCGCGTCTACGTTGAGCAGCGCCTCGAGCTCGCGTTGCTCTACAACAAAGCCGGTCTCGAGCTGCGACTGTTCCTCGGCGCATTCGATCACCTGCTGCACCGCATCGGTGCGAGCGTGATGACGCATTTCGAGAGCGCCCCCAGCGAGGGTTTCGAGTGCTTCTTGTCGCTCGAGAAAGTAGCGTTCTTCGACCTCGGCATCATGGTCGACGCGATGGTGTTCGAGCGGCAGCGCATCATTCGCCAGCAACAAGACGCCATTCGCGAGCTTTCTACGCCGGTCCTACAAATTCGCGAACGCCTGCTGCTGCTGCCGATCATCGGCGTCATCGACACTCACCGCGCGCGTCTGATTACCCGCAGTCTGCTCGAGGCGATCCGTGTCAACCGCGCCAAGGTCGTGGTGATGGATATCACGGGGGTTGCGACCATCGACTCCAAGGTTGCCAACCACCTGATTCAGACGGTGACGGCGGCCAAGCTGATGGGTGCCTCGGTGATTGTCACGGGCCTTTCCGCCGACGTGGCCCAGTCGCTGGTCGCGCTCGGCATCGATCTGGGCAAGCTGAATACGGTGGGTGACCTGCAAGGCGGCATCGAAGAAGCCGAACGTCTTCTGGGCTACCAGGTCGTGTGGGACGACGGTCGTACGCATGCGCGCACCGCGCCCGTCTCCGCGAAGAGCTCTGAATGACCTCATGGCGGTGCCGGTCTTAAAGCAAGGCGACATTCTGATCGCCTCGATGCAGGCGGCGGTCTCGGACAAGGAGCTGTTGCGGCTGCGCGATGAGCTGGCCGAGCGTGTCGGCCGTCATCGGGCCCGGGGCGTCATCATCGATCTGACGGCGCTCGACGTCCTGGATTCGTTCGCCACCCGCACCATCCGAGCCATCGCCTATACTGCGAAGCTTCGCGGGGCGGAGGCGGTGGTGGTTGGTATTCAACCCGACGTGGCCTTCGCGATGGTTCAGCTCGGTTTATCGCTCGAGGGCATAGTCACCGCACTGGATCTCGAGGAGGGGCTTGCGCACTTGCGCGCGCCGGACCGATGACCGTGGCCGCTGACCTGGTCGTACCCATCGAGACCGACTCGGACGTCGTGGCCGCGCGCCAGAAAGGGCGAGAGCTTGCGGCCGCGATTGGCTTTTCCACGACGGACCAGACTTTGGTCGCGACCGCGATCTCGGAGGTAGCGCGCAATATCGTCAGCTACGCGGGTCGTGGACGAATCGAGCTGACCCGCGTCCAGGAAGGCGGGCGCCGTGGACTCTCGATCGTTGCCTGTGACGAAGGCCCCGGCATTCCCGACCTCGAGCTCGCGATGCAAGACGGCTATTCGACGGGTAACAGTCTCGGGGTAGGATTGCCCGGGGCGCGACGGCTCGTCGACGAGTTCGCGCTCGAATCAACGGTCGGCGTCGGTACGGTCGTCACCCTCAAAAAGTGGCTCGTATGATGGACAACCCGCTCTCCGGCATCATCGACTGGGCCTGGGCGAGCGCGGCTCTCGAGGAGGAGTGCGGCGACTGTCACGTCGTGGCGCAGCGCCCGCATGGCGTGCTGTTCGCCGCAATTGACGGACTGGGGCACGGCGCGGAGGCGGCGGAGGCGGCGCGCGCGGCGGCCGCTCTTCTCCATGCTCGCGCGGCCTCGCGGGTCGAAGAGCTGGTCAGTAGCTGCCACGTCGCGCTACGCCCAACCCGGGGCGCGGTCATGAGCTTGGCGGCTCTGGACATTCGCTTCGAGACCATCGATTGGTGCGGGGTTGGCAATGTCGAGACGGTGCTGTTTCGGGCCGCACCGGGCCCAGGGCGGCCTCGCGAAGGCCTCGCGTGCCCAGGCGGCGTCGTCGGTTACCGCCTACCAGCCACGCGAGTCACGAGCGTGCCTATGCGCCCGCAAGACGTCCTGATCATGGCCACGGACGGCATTCGCGAAGACTTCAGCGATTCGCCCGATCTCAGCGGCGATGCCCAGCTGATCGCCGATACCATCTTGGCGCGACACGCCAAAGGCACCGACGATGCGTTGGTGCTGGTCGCTCGCTACCTCGGAGCTCGTAATGAGTGAGCTCGGATCGGACTGGGTATCGGCGGTTGCCGCGCACCTGCAGGCGGAGAGCGAGGACTCGCTCAGCCAGGCCTACGAGCTGGGTCGCCGTGCGCTGGCCCAGGGCGTGGGGCTGCTCGACCTGCTGGCGCTTTATGGCGCGGTGCAGGACGAGCTGGTGCTGAGCGCACCCGCGGCCGATCAGTCGCGTCTAGCGGCGGCGGTCGGCAACTTTTTCAGAGAGCTGATGTCCCCCTATGAGATGAGCTTCCGCGGCTACCGCGAAGCCAATAGCCAGCTCAAGCGCGTGAACGAAGACCTGAAGGCAGCCTACGCCGAGCTACAGCAGAAGCAGCTGCAGCTGGTGCAGGCCGCAAAAATGGCTTCGCTCGGGGAGCTGGTGGCCGGCATCGCGCACGAGGTCAACAACCCGCTCGCGTTCATCGTCAGTCACCTACGCACCATCGGCACGAGCCTGGCGAAGGTGGAAGCCGAGCTTGCGCAACCATTGCCGCCCTCCGCTCGCGAGCACTGGCAGCGTGTCCACGACCGGCTGCGCGAGAGCGAGCGAGGCGCCGAGCGAATCCGCGAGCTGGTGCTCAAGCTGCGAACGTTTTCTCGGCTCGACGAGGGCACCAAGAAGAAGGTCAGCATCGAGGAATGTATCTCTTCGGTCGTGATGATCCTCGAGCACAAGTTCAAGGACAAAATTCAGCTTCAGGTTCACTACGGTTACCCGGACGTGGTCGAGTGCTTTCCCAGCTTGCTCAACCAGGCGGTGATGAACCTGGTCGCCAACGCCATCGACGCGACCGGCGCGGGCGGAACGATCTGGATCACGACGGGCGCCGACATGAGCGACTACGTCATCACCATCGCCGACACCGGGCACGGCATTCCTGAAAGCGTGCGCCACCGGGTGCTGGAGCCATTTTTTACGACCAAGCCCGTCGGGCAAGGCACGGGGCTCGGGCTCAGCATCACCGACTCGATCGTGCGCGCCCACGGGGGCAACTTGACCCTTGCCGAGCGACCGGGTGGCGGCACCATCGCCACCCTTCGCTTCCCGTTGATCACCTAGAGCTAGCCGTCGTAAACGGTGCTGTCCTTGGTCTCTTTGACGAACAACATGCCGACCACGAAGGTGATGCTGGCAATGATGATGGGATACCAGAGCCCGCTATAGATGTTGCCGGTGGCGGCGACGATCGAGAACGAGATGGCGGGCAAGAACCCGCCGAACCAGCCATTGCCGATGTGGTACGGCAGGCTCATCGAGGTGTAGCGAATGCGGGTCGGGAACATTTCGACCAGCATGGCGGCGATGGGCCCGTAAACCATGGTGACGAAGATCACCATGATGGTGAGCACCAACACCAGCGCCAGCCAGCGCCCAGAGAACGCGGGGATGGCGTCGGCCTTCGCCGGATAGCCGGCTTTGTTGAGCGCCGCCCGCACCTCTTTTTCGAAGCGCGCTTTGTCGGTTTTGACGGTGGCGGCCTTGCCGTCGTAGCCGGCGACCGAGTCAGCGCCAATCTTGACGACGGCGGGGCCAGGCGGACCGTCCACCAGCTCGTAGTTGACGCCGGCGTTGGCCAAGAACGTGCGAGACGTATCGCACGGCGTCGTGAACTTGGCGGTACCGGTCAGGTTCAGGACCAGGTTGCAGTCCGAAGGCGGAGCCACCACGCTGACCGGCGACGCTTGAATGGCCGCTTGCAACTTGGGGTTGGCGAACGACGTGAGCGCGTGAAACAGCGGAAAGTAGCAAACCGCCGCGATCAAGCAGCCTGCCAAGATGATGGGCTTCCGGCCGACGCGATCGGACAGGCTGCCGAAGAGGAGGAAGAACGGCGTACCCAAGATCAGCGCCACCGCGATCAAGATGTTGGCGGTCGGTCCGTCCACCTTGAGGAACGTTTGCAGGAAATACAGCGCGTAGAACTGCCCGGTGTACCAGACCACGGCTTGACCCGCCGTCAGGCCAACCAGCGCCAAGATCACGATGCGCAGGTTTTTCCACTGACCGAACGCTTCGCTCAGCGGGGCCTTGGACGTCTTGCCCTCGGCCTTGATCTTCAAGAACGCGGGCGACTCTGCCAGCTTGACGCGAATCCACACCGAGACGAGCAAGAGCAGGCCCGAGAAGGCGAACGGCAGCCGCCAGGAGCCCCACTCTTCGGCGAACGACTTTTCACCCTCGGGGGTGAAAGCGAAGCCGCCCGCCCAGAAGCGGGACGCCAAAATCACCATCAAGGCCAGCATCAGGCCCACGGTGGCCGTGGTCTGGATCCAGGCCGTGTACAGGCCGCGGCGGCCCGGCGGCGCGTGCTCGGCCACGTAGGTGGCGGCGCCGCCGTATTCTCCGCCTAGCGCCAAGCCTTGCAGCAAGCGCAGCGCGATCAGCAAAATGGGTGCGAGCAGGCCCAACGTTTTGTAGCCGGGCAGAAACGCCAGCGCGAACGTCGAGCAGCCCATGATCAGGATGGTGACCAGGAACGTGTACTTGCGACCCACCATGTCGCCGAGCCGGCCGAACACCAGCGCGCCGAACGGGCGCACCGCGAACCCTGCCGCGAAGGCCAGCAGGGTGAAGATGTTGCGTGTGCTTTCGTCCAGCGGCGCGAAGAACTGCGCGCCGATGATGGCGGTGAGCACACCGAACAAATAAAAGTCGTACCACTCGAAGACGGTACCGAGTGACGAAGCGAAAATGACTCGCTTCTCATCGGCCGTCATGGGCCTGCCTTCGACGCTGGGGGCCTGCGCGGCGGCGGTTGCGGTCATCAGAAAATGTAGACCTGCGTTTGAAGGTTGAACTGGTTGTAGCCGTGTTGCATCGCGGCGTCGGGCGTCACGTGCATCAAGAATGCCTTCACGTTGAAGCCGTGGCTATAGGGCCAGAAGGCCACACCACCGCCGACGCGCGTTTCCGTGGTGTCGGTGGTGTTGACCCACTGTTTTTCGAAGCGGACGATGGGGCTCAGGTTGATGGCGTCGATCAGGTAGCCGGCTTCGGCCATGACCGAGTTTTGCTTGGCCAGACCGGTGCTGGTGGGAACGGCGGCGTTGACGGCCAGGAAGTTCTTGCCGTCGTAGTGGGCGACGTTGACCTGAGCCGTGAGCACGCCGGGACCCAGCGGCAAGTCGGCGAAGACGTCGCCGCCCCAATGGATGTAGTCGTCTTGGACGTCGACCATGGCGCCGATCGACAACACCTTCTTCGTGCCGAGGTAGGTGCCGGAATAGAAGAAGCCGGTTTCTGCGTCGAAGATGTTGGCTTGGATGCGGGCCGCGAAGCGGAAGAAGTTCCGGGCGCCGACCTTGCCGTCCATCGCCGCCGGGTTGCGGCGGCCTTGAAAGAGGCCCCCGCGGTATTCGAGGTGGTTGTCGAGCACGAGGCCCCGAACCTGCACGCCAGCGTCACGCCCGACGGGGTTGCCGCTGCTGTTGAAGGCGTTGCTGTTGCGGAACGAGTTGTTGAAATAGTCCCAGCTGTACAGCGTGCCCGCGCCTTGGTCGGCGTTGTGCGTCGAGGGCGGCAACATGTAGCCCATGTCGATCTTGAGCGCGTCGTCGATGGCCTTGAAGGTACCGAACGCGTCTTGAACATACATGCCGGGCGTGTTCTTGACGCCCGTCTCCTGATTGCCTTTGAACAGATCGGCGTAGTCGGTATCGAAGAACAGCTCGACGTTCTTGAATAGGGTTGCCGCCGCCAAGAACCGCACGCGCCGCACGAAGAGATTGTGCGAAACTCCCGTCAAAGTCGGGCTTCCGGCGATCTCGTACTGCGGCTGGAGCAGCAGGCCCAGCTTCAAGCTGTTGTTGGCCGACTCGATCTTCAGCGGTGTTGGCGCCGGACGCGCCGCCGGAGCCGGTTCGGCTGCAGGCGCCGGTGCGGGCGCGGGCTCTGGTGCCGGTGCCGGTGCCGCTGCTGCGGGCGGTGCGGGTTGAGGTGGAGGCGCGGGCTCAGCCGCGGGTGGAGGCTCAGGCGCCGGTTGGGCTGAGGCGATCTGGGTGGCAAGTAGCTCGGCGAAAGCGAAAGCGAGGCACGACAGCTGGGCGAATCTCATTAGCTCCTCAATCCGTACGGATGGCGCGAACGTTGGGCGAACGTGCGCGTGCGAGTGTCGCGGAACAATTCCGGCCCACCGCTTCTTTGATCATCGAATCAGCGGAATCAATCCGCACTTTGGTGCCGGATGATCAGGGGCTGCTTTCAGAAAACCTTTCAGTCACCCGAGCGTCATTGGCTTACTGATCGCTGAGCGTCAGTTGATGCGCGCGTCGTGCAAAATCATGCGCGTGCACCCGGAGAACGGCTTTAATTCAGATCGCTTATGGGGCGTGGCAAATATCGACTCTGCTCGCGGCTCGAAAAGCCGGGCTGGGAGGCCGAGTCCGTCGTCAGGGCCCCCAGCCGGAAAGGCTACTTGCCCTTCTTCGAAGCCGCGTTGACCGCGCCCGCCTTGTTGGAGGCGTTGGTCTTCTTCTGATCCTTCGCCGCTGAGTCCTGCTTTTTGTTCTTGTCTTTGGCCTTCGGAGATTTGTCGCCCATGTGCTTTTGCCGCCTAGGTTCGGGTTGCGAGAGCCTGCAACCTATTCGAAAGCAGGGCCGGGGGATACCGTGGGGGACCGAAGCGCTCGACTTGCGCTATGGCAATTGGATGGCTGAAGAAATCCACCTCGGGCCGGCGATTCAAGGCAGCGCGCGCGCCGACACCAAGGCCGAGAGCGCTTCGTTCGATCTCGAGCTGTTGGGAGCGCCCTCGGAAGGATGGCGAGCAGAATTCAATACCCGCCTGGCAGGCGGCGCGCCCGTCACCTTCGAACGGCGGGCCGCCGGCCGAGCCGCCATGGCGCTGCGAGTGGTCTGCAGCGGCCCGAGCCAGGTGCCAGGGATCCTGGAGCTGCTCAAGAAGGCGGTGGCAGAAACCAACGGCGAGATGGTTCGGCGCGAAGAGAAGCGCAACAGTGACCGCAACGAGCAGGCCGCGAAACGCGCCGACCTGGAGCGAGCGCTCAACGCGGAGCTGACCAAGATCGTCTGACGAGTGGGCCTCACTCGAAGCGCAAGGCGGCCAGGGGGTTCATGCGCGCCGCTTTGCGCGCGGGCACGACTCCGAACACCACCCCTACCAGCATCGAGACGCCGAAGGCGATGGGCATAGCGACCCCCGGTACTACGAACGGCACGTGAATGGCTCGAGCCACACCCAGCGCGCCCAGCAGACCCAGGCCGATGCCGAACACGCCTCCGAGCGCGGACAGCGTGGTCGCTTCGATCAGGAACTGAGTCAGCACGTCGCTGCCGCGGGCGCCGATTGCCAGCCGGACGCCGATCTCGCGGGTGCGCTCGGTCACCGATACCAGCATGATGTTCATGATGCCGATGCCGCCGACGACCAGCGAGACGGCGGCGACACCGGCCAACAGCGTGGTCAGCATGCCCGTCACCGACTGCAATAGCGCCTGCAGCTCGCGTGGATCGCGCACCGCGAAGTTGTCGTCTTCGCCCTCCGGAATGTGCCGCCGGCGGTGCAAAACCTTGATGATTTGCGCCTTGGCGTCTTCAATCAGCTCGGGCGCCTTGGCCGAAGCCATGAACACTTGCACGCGGTCGTTGCCCATGATTCGCCGTGAGAACGTGGAGTACGGCATCATGATGGCGTCGTCTTGGTCCATGCCGAACGCGTTGGCGCCCTTGGCTTCCAAGATGCCTACGACGCGGCAGGCAACTTGGTGCACGCGCAGCTCCTGGCCGACCGGATCTTGTCCGGGGTAGAGCGCGTCGGCGACGGTTTGACCTATCACGCATACGGTCGCGGCGCGGCGTTCGTCGAGCTGATTCAGCAGCCGCCCGGAGCGCGCGCCCCAGCTACGGATTTCGAAATACTCGGGGGTGACGCCGGAGGTGGTCGTGGTGCGGTTGTACGGTCCCACCACCGCCCGCGCCATGCGTGAGCCTGCCGCCGACACGAGCGCGACGTCGTGAGCTTGGCGGCGCACGGCTTCCAAGTCGCCCCCCGTGAACAGCGGGATGCCGAGCGACGACTGCTGCATGCCTTTGGCGGTGCCGGGCACCACGATCAGCATGTTGCTGCCGAGCCCGCTGATGGCGTCCCCGATGTACGCGGTCGCGCCGCGCCCCATCGACTGCATCATCACCACCGCCGCCACGCCGATCACGATGCCCAACATGGTGAGCAGCGAGCGCATTTTGTTGCGAAGCAGCGCCGAAAACGCCAGCGCTAGGGTCGCCGCGAACATCACGCCGCCTTTCGTTCGTCGGCCACGATACGGCCGTCGCGAAAGCGCACTTGGCGTTCGGCGTAGGCGGCGCTGTTCGGGTCGTGCGTGACGATCAGGACCGTGATGCCGCGCCCGTGGTTGAGCCGCGCGATGAGCTGCATGATTTCTCCACCCATCTTCGAGTCCAGATTGCCAGTCGGCTCGTCGGCGAGGATGACGCCCGGGTCGTTGACGATGGCGCGCGCGATCGCGACCCGCTGCTGCTGCCCGCCCGAGAGCTGGTTCGAGCGCGCGTTTTCACGCCCCGCCAGGCCCACCGCCGCCAGGGCTGCGCGGGCACGGCGCTGCCGCTCGCGCAGCGGCACGCCGGCGTACACCAGCGGCATGGCCACGTTTTCGAGCGCCGAAGTGCGGCTGAGCAAGTTGAACTGTTGAAAAACGAAGCCAAAGCGCAAGTTGCGCAGCGCCGCCAACACGTCGGGCGCCAGCTGTTCGACCGCGATACCCTCGATGGCGTAGGAGCCGTGGGTGGGCAGATCCAAGCAGCCCAAGATGCTCATGGCCGTCGACTTGCCCGAGCCGGAAGGGCCGGTGATGGCCACGAACTCACCGGCCCGAATGTCGAGATCGACGCCGTCCAGCGCACGCACCAGCGCGTCGCCCTCGCCGTACAGCTTGGCGACCGAACGCAGCGAAAGCAGCGGCGGGGCTTCAATGGCCGAGGCCATAGGCCTTCCTTCCCTCGGCCGTGAGCTCGTAGACGATGGGCGTGCCGACGGGCAGCGCGCCCGGCTCGACCGCGGTCAGCTCGCCATCCGAGACGCCGGCCTTCAAGGAAACCCGCCGGAGACCCGCCCCGGATAGCGCCCAAACGCCCGGCTCTCGGCGCGCGTTCTCACCCGGTGGAGTGAACTGAAAGGCGGCGGCCGGTACGCGCAATACGTTCTTGCTGGAGGCGGTGATGATGCGCACCGACGCGGTCATGCCCGGCTTGAGCGAAAGGTCGCCGTTGTCCACCTCGACCTCGGCGCCGTAGGTCACGACCTCTTGCACCACCTGCGGCGAGTTTCGCACCTCGGTCACCGTGCCCTCGAAGTTGCGATTAGGGTAGGCGTTCACGGTGAAGGTCGCGCGCTGGCCCACTGCTACTTCGCCGGTGTCCGCTTCGTCCACGTCGGCGATGACGTGCATCTTGCGCAAGTCGGCGGCCACCGTGAACAGCACCGGTGTTTGCAACATCGACGCTACGGTCTGGCCGGGGTCGACGTTGCGCGTGATCACGACGCCGTCGATGGGCGCGCGGATCACGGTGTGGTCGAGGTTGGTCTTGGCGAGCGTGTAGCTGGCTTGCTGGGCCGCGACCTGCGCCTCGGCGGCGGCGACGCGTTGTTCCATCAGGCGTGCGGTGGCCCGGGCGGTGTCGCGGTCGCTCTGGTTCATCACCCCCGCCGCGTACAGGTTCTCGGCTCGGTCCTTGTCGCGCGCGGAGCGCTCGCGATCCGTCTTGGCTTGCTCCACGGTGGCTCGCGCGGCCGCCAATGTCGCCAAGATTTGCGCTTGTTGAGCGGCCAGCGCAGCCCGATCGAAGCGAGCCAGCACCTGCCCGGCCGTGACCCGGTCGTTGTAGTCGACCTCTACGGTGGCAATTCGGCCGGAAATTTCTGACCCCACTTGGACCGTGGTCACGGCTTCGAGGCGGCCAGTGGCGTGCACCTCGCGCACCACATCACCGGACGAGACGTTGGTGGAGCGGAAGCGAGCCGCCAACGGTGTCGGCTTGGGGCGGAGCGAAACCCAAGCCCCAACCGCTGCCACTGGCAGCAAGCAGGCAAGCAGGGCGACCACCAGCCAGCGCCGGCGCTTGGCGCGTTTGACGCGCTCGATGATCTCGAGCAGCGATTGCGAAGGTGGCGCGGCCGATGAGCCGAGCGGCGCGGATTCTGTGGCTGCGGCCATGGGTTGGCGAACAGCAAGCGCTGTGCCGGGCTTCCGGACGGCAATTTCTGGGCTGAATGGGGCCTGGAGCGCAAACCCTGCGCGCGGCGCAGCTCCTGCGCTGGTGGGCCGCATCTGCAGCCAAGCTTGCGGCAAGGTGCCGGCGGCCACGCCCCTTTGTTTGGATAGTGGTGACCCAGCTCGAGGCGACGCGGCTCTACTCGAGGTTTTCGGGGTTGGTGAGGCGTATCGTCACTCGGCGCCTCGGCAACGACTCGGAGGCCAATGACGTCGTGCAAGACGCCTTCGTGCAGATATTTCGCTCGCTGCACCAGCTCGAGAGCCCGCAGCAGTTGGAGCACTGGGTGGCTCGGGTCACCGCGCACACCATCTACAAGGAGCTGCGGCGCCGTCGACGCCGCCTCCGACTCGTGCCCGAAGACGTGGCCGAGGCGGCGCTGGGCCGAGTCGGCTACCACGCGGACCTGGACGGGCGAGAGCAGTTACTGCGGACTGCGCGCGTGCTCGAGCAACTATCGCCCGAGAGCTCCAGCCTGCTTTGGCAGCGTCTGTTCGAGCGGCAAACGCTGCACGAGCTCGCTGCCCAATCCGGTTGGTCGGCGTCCAGGCTCAAGCGGCGGCTGCTGCGCGCGCGGGTTCGCTTCGAACGGCTCGCCGAAGCCGATCGGCTGCTTCAAGGGCGTCTCGTTCGCCTGCCTGCCGTCAACGCCAACAGCAGTAAGCTGGCCATCGCGGCGGCACTGTCTGGGTCGCGACGACCGTAGCTGCAGCCGGCTTCGCTCGCCGCAGGGCTTGCGGTCGCGGGCGCGCCCCCGGCGGAGCCGCCGTTGCCGCCGCCCGTCATCACCATCATTCCGCTCGACCCTGCGGACGGACTTCCACCGCGGTTGGCTTGGCCAGCGGTGCCGGGGTTGTCGCTTCCGGCGTTGCTTGCTTGCCCGGCCGCACCCGCCACGGTCGCGCCGCCGGTTCCCGCGCTCGCTCCGGCGCTGCCCCCGTTGCCATTCGTGCCGCCCATTCCTGGGGCGGAGGTGCCGGGAAAGGGCGTGCTCGGTCCCAGACCCGGTGGGGGCACGGTCGATACGCCGCCGACCAGCGTCGTCGAGCCGTTCTGCGGATCGGGCTCCAGCATCGTCGGCGCGGGCGGGTCGTGCGACCACCAGGGCACGCCACGGCGCTGAGCGTACATCCATGCCACGAACTGCGCGTCGTTGAAGACCGAGCGCCAGGTGTCGTGCCCGCGGTTCTGCAGCAGTGTGTAGATGGGGTTGCCGCCGGCGGCGCGAATGGCGTCGATGGCGGCCGTATTTTCCGCGGAGGTCGAGTCGTTGGAGCCGTTGATGGCCCAGATGTTTTGTCTCGCGTACAGAGCGGCATCGCGCGGGTCGGCGGGCCCTGCCGCGGGCCCCGCGGCCGCGAACATGTCGGGATTTCGGCGGATGATGTCCCAGGTGCCGCGCGCGCCCATGGAGGGCCCGGCAATGTACAGGCGATCTTGGTCGATCTTGTATTGGGTCATCAGCTCTTTGATGACCACGACCGTGAGCCGGCCCTCGAATTTCTCGGGTTGGCCGATGGGGCTGTTCGTGCCGGCGTCGCCCCAGCCCGACATGTTCGATTGCGAGATCGGAACCATGAAGAAGGCGGGGTGCTTCGCGTCGGTGAACGCGCTGACGTAGCAGTGGCCGTCCGAGCTCAACGTGCGATTGGGGGGATTGACGTTGCTGGCGGCGTGCAAACAAACCCAAAGCGGGTATTGGGTGCTGGCAGCGGCGTCATAGCCGGGCGGCAGCACCAGGTTGTACTCCAGCACCTCCTGCGTTTGCGGATCCGTGTACTTCTTGGGCAAAAACTGCTGGGCGCAGGCTGCGTCGACGTGCGCTAGTTGAACCAAAGCGGACAGTGCCGGCACCAAAACTGCGACGCGAAGAAACTTGATCATGGTTGGGGGGCGCGCAGCACTTAGCTGTGCACGCACTCCTTCAATGGGTCGGAGCGGCTAAACCTGCTCCGCGTCGCACCGGCGCGCCGGACCAAGCGAATGATCGCGGTGAACAACGGAATCTTGACCCGTTCGTAGCCATCGCGATTTTGCGGTGCTCGTGCTTTGTGAACAAGGTGGCCGTTCCGCCGGCCCCTTGAGCAAGTGCGTGTCAGTCAAGCTCCGAGCCCACGGGGCTCCGGGCGGAGATGTCTCCATCACTGCCAAGAGTCCGTCCGACATTTCGTTCGCACGGATTTATGACGAATGGTTCGACCACGTTTCACGTTGGGTCGCGGCGCTCGGGGCGTCGGAGGCCGATCGCGAGGACTTGGTGCAAGACGTGTTCATCGTCGCGCACCGGCGTTTGGATAGCTTCGACGGCGGTAACCTAGCCGGTTGGCTGTACCAAATTGCGCGGCGCAAGGTGCGCGATTACCGCAGCTTGGCCTGGGTGAAGCACTTCTTTGCGCCCAGCCGCTTGCCGCTGATCGACAGCACCCTGCAGACCTTGACGGGGCCTCTCGAGCACCTGGAAACCGCCGAAAAAGCCCGGCTGTTTCAACAGTTGCTGGAGAGCTTGAACCCCGAGCAGCGAGCCGCCTTCGTGCTATTCGAAATCGAGGGCTTGAGTGGCGACGACATCGCGCGGCTGCAAGCGGTCCCTATCAATACGGTTTGGGCGCGTATTTACAAAGCGCGCAAGCGTCTGCAAGAAGCAGTGCGCCAATTCGAGCGCGAATCCGCTCAGTTGAAGGGTGGCATCAAATAAGGCGTGGTGGGCGACGTGTCGTCGCTGCGGTGCAGTTGTGACACCATCGGCTCGGCCAACCAGGCGGCGAGCGCGGCCTTTTGGCACTCGGTCACCGGTGGACCGTCGGGGGGCATGATTCGAGTGCTGGTACAGCTGGCTGGGTTGGCGCCGCGAATCACGTCCAGCACCACCGTGTAGCGAATGGGTCCTGGCGTCTGCTTGCAGAACTGATTGTGCGAGCCGGCGGTGATCCAATCGTAGGCGTGGTTGAATCCGCATTTGCTGCTGCCGTCGGGGCACGCCGAGCCCGCGGTCGAGCTGTCATCGGTCACGTGACACCCGCTGCCTTTGCCCTTGCCGCACGAGCTGTTCAGCCACGGCCCGATATCGGCCTTGAAGCTGACGGGATTGGAAACGGCGCAACCGACCGGTATCGTGGGCCCTCCGCCCGCGCCGCTTGCGGCACCGGCGCTTCCTGCGCCGTTGCTCGCGCCGCCACCGCCGCCGGCATTCGTTCCGCCGCTGGTGGTGGCGCCACCGTTGGTACTGCTGCCGTTCGCGCTGCCGCCACTGCTGGCGCCGGCGGAAGCGGTGCCGCCCACGGCCGGAGGGGCGCCCGCCAACGGAGCCGCGCCGCCCAGGGCGGTCGTAGCGCTGCCGCCCGCCGTTGCGCCGCCGCCTGCCGTTACGCTGCCGCCACCGCTGACGCCCGCCGTGGGGGCGCCGGCGAGGCCTGCGTCTGCCGCCGGCTCGGGCTTTTCGTCGGCGCACGCGCTTCCGAGCAGCACCGACGACAACGCCAGCCAGCGGGTTGCACCAGAGCGGACGTGTTGCGTCTTTGCCATCGAGTCTGCGCCATCGGCGCTGTCACCCAATGAATGGACGAAGTCTCCAGGACCTTGCCGCAGACGCGCGAGATTTACGATTGGCCCGGCGCCGCCGCGTGGCTCTTGCCCCGCCGGAACTTTCCTCGTTTCGGCCCTGCTCTTGCGCGCCCGTCGCGCTTGGAGACGACACCCACGCACATGACTGCTCGCTCGGCCGGGTAACGGAGTCTTACCAAGTGGCAAATCTTTCCCGAAAAATCATTCTCGCTACCGACTTCGGCAAGGTGGCGTTGCTTAGGGCCATCTTCTCTAACGAGTCACAGCTCGTGGAGGCCGGATGCCGAAGATCGATCGCTTGTCACGTCGCACCCTGTTGAGGGCCTTGGGGCTCGGACCTGCCGTCCTGCCGATGCTCGCGGTGGAGCAGGAAGCTCGGGGTCAGGTGCCGGCGGCCAAGGCCGCGCTGATCTTGGCCTGGACGAACGGGTGGATGAGCCAGACGAGCGCCACCGGTTGGCCTGCACCGGGCACGGACTGGACCTTCAAGCCGTTTCAGGCCTCGCTCGAGCCGTACAAGGCCGACCTGATCCTGCTCGACAACATGAACTATCGCTTCGTCCGCGACTCGACGTCGCCAGAGAACACCGGGCACGCCTGTTTTCCAGGCATGTTGACGGGCGAGCTGTTCAAATCGCCCGGCTCCAGCACGTCGAGCACCGTCGCGGGTGGGCCCTCCATCGATCAGTACATTGGCTCCAGCCTCGTCAAAGCCGGCTATCCGGGCCTGCCGAGCCTGAATCTGGGCGTGTTCGTCAAGAGCACGGGCCGCTTGTCGTGGCGGGCCGCCGGCGACGCCGTCATTCCCGCGACCGACCCTTACAAGGTGTTCACGCAGGTGTTCGGCAGCGCCACGCCGGCGCCGGCGGGCGGCACGCCCGATCCGGCCGTCGCGCGCGCGCGCGACATGAAGAAGAGCATCCTCGACAACGTGATCGCCGACTTGAATCGCTTTTCGTCGCGGGTGGGCACCGAAGACAAAGCCAAGATCGAGGCCCACCTCCAATCCATCCGCGCAATCGAGACCGATCTGGACCGAGCCATGGTGACGCCAACCGGCAAGCCGCCGGTGCTGCCAGCCGGCGTCAACACCGGCTCGACCGACGCTTTCGAGGCCACCACCAAGATGATGATCGACATTTCGGTGGCGGCGCTGGCCGCCGACGCGACGCGCGTCGTCGTGCTGCAGCTGGGCGACCAAGGCGACGCGAACGTCATCTTCACCACGCTCGGCTTCAAAGCCGCCGGTAAGGGCGACAACACCGGAGACGACAACGGCTTTCACAACATCGCTCACGCGAACGGCGCCGACAAAGACAAGTGCGACACTTGGTTCCAAACCCAGCTCGCCTACGCCATCGGCGGCATGAAAACCGCCGGTTTGCTCGATCGCGGCGTGATGTTGGCCATGAACAGCATGCGCCACGGCATGCACGAGTTCAACAACGTGCCGGCGATGCTGGCCGGCAACGCGGGCGGCTACTTCAAAACCGGTCGCAGCATCAAGCTGCCGGACAACACCGCCAACAACGGCATCTTGATCGCCTTGGCCAACGCGCTCGGCGTGCCAACCCAAACCTTCGGCCACGCCGCCTACGGTGGCGAGCTTTCGGTGCTGCGGGGCTGATTCGAGGCACACCATGTCGAACGCAACCAACTTCAAGTTTTCGAGTCTGGTGGGGCTCGTCGCCGCCGGCGCTCTGCTCGGCGTGGCCTGCACGGCCGACGTCACCGGCAAATCGCCGAACGGCGCCGGTCCCAACGGCAATGCCGCCGGCGCTGGCGGCAGCAGCACGACGACCGCTGGAGGCGTAGGGCCCGCGGCCGGCTCAGGAGCTCTGACCGACCCGCCCAAAGTCCCGGGCGCGCCGTCCGTCGAAAGTGCCGGGCCGCTGCCACTTCTGCGCCTCACCCATCGCGAATACTCCAACACGATGGCCGAGCTGCTGGGCGACACCACCAAGCCCGGTACGACGTTCGAGCCGGATGCGCCCGGGCCCGCCGGATATCAGGCGCCTGGCACCGTGGCCACCGAAACCGCGCGCGGTTACATGGCTGCGGCCGAGACGCTGGCCGCCACCGCCATCACTTCGAAAAAGCTTTCCATTCCGTGCAGCGCACCGGCCGATGCGGCGGCTGAAAAGACCTGCGTCACCACGTTCGTCAAAGACTTTGGCGCCAAGGCTTATCGCCGCGCGTTGGTTCAGGGTGAAGTCGACGATTTGGTGGCGCTGTTTCAGAAGGCCAAGACTCTGGGCTTCGGCTTTCAAGACGCGGTGACCCATACCGTCGAGGCCATGCTGCAGTCTCCCAACCTGCTCTACCACTGGGAAATCGGGGACAAGCCGCTGGCCCACGATCCCGACAACGCCGCCTTGGTCGCCCTCACGGCGGACCAGCTGGCGTCGCGGCTTTCGTACTTCCTTTGGGAGTCTCCTCCCGACGCCGCGTTGCAAACGGCGGCCGCGGCGGGCCAGCTTTCGACCCCAGACGGCTTGAAAGCTCAAGCCGTTCGGCTGCTGGCCGACGACACTCGCGCGCGTCGCGCGCTGTTCAACTTTCATCGTCAGTGGCTGCACGTCGACAACTTGGAGGACCTCGTTCCGGGGACGGATTTGGGCCTTCAGCTGGGCTCGGAGCTGGAAGCCTTCGTGGCTTCCGTATTCGTGGCTGGCGACGGCACGCTCAAGAGCTTGCTCACGGCTCCCTACACGTTCGCCAATGCTTCGACGGCGCCGGAGTATGGGCTCAGCGCCAATGGCTCCGGTTTTACGCAGGTTCAGCTCGATCCGACCCAGCGCCTGGGCGTGCTCATGCAGGTGCCGTTCTTGCGCACCAACGGCATCGCGCCGCCCGTTCGACGCGGCTTGGTCGTTTACAAGCAGCTCTTGTGCGGCGACGTGCCGGCGCCGCCGCCCAACGTGCCAAAGCCGGAGATGGACAGCCCCAGCACCACCACCCGCGAGCGGTTTTCGAAGCACGCCGAGCAAGCATGCGCCACGGGTTGCCACGCCTTGTTCGATCCGTGGGGCTTTGCGTTCGAGAATTTCGATCCGCTCGGGCACTACCGCACGCAAGAGAACGGCCAGACCGTCGACCCTTCCGGGCTCGCTCAAGCGGGCGGGGTGATCGGCGGCACGACTCCGAAGCAGGTCGTCGTGCCGTTCAAGAACGGGCTCGAGCTGGTCAACGCATTGGCGGCCAGTGACGAGGTCAGCTGGTGCACTTCGCGCCACTGGTCGCGCTACATGCTGGGTCGCGTCGAAGGCGACGCTGACGCCGGCGCGCTGACGAACGCGTATGTTGCCGCCGCCTACCAGAGCGATCGCGTCACCGCGCGTCCCTTTTCGATCAAGGATTTTCTAATAGCCATCGTCGGCACCAAGGCGTTCCGCTTCCGCGCCCCGGCGGCCGGCGAAACCCTGTAGAGCAAGGAAGTCACCGGACGCCCCCTTGAAGGGTGGAGTGACTCGCTCGGCATTGCTCCGCAAGCTCGTCTTCGCGCCTCTTTGTGCCGGCGCGCTTGCCGCCTGCTCGGGGGGCTCGGACTCGCCTCCTGAAGGCTCTTCGGCCGGAGGCAACGTCGGCGGCAGCCCGCCGGTAGCGTCCGCCGGAGCGGCTCCGACAGGCATGAGTGGCGGTGGTGTCGACGGCAACGCTGGCTCGGCTGCCACGACCGCCGGCAGCTCGACGGCTGGCGCCAATAGCGTCACCGCCGGCGCGAGCGGTTCCGCCAGCACGGGTGGCAGCGCCGGCATGCCGTCGGCCGGCACCGGTAGCGCGGGAGCCGCGAGCGATGGCGAGTTGTCGGTCGAGCCGCCGCAAGGCTTGTGGACCGCCGTTCGCTACTACGTGGGCTCGACGCCCAGCGGGCGAACCAGCGGTCCTAAAGCTCCGCCCGAGAAGACGTTCAAGCTGCACAACGGCGGCACGGCCCCGCTGGCCGTGACACTGGGCCTCACCGGTAAAGACGCTGCCCGCTTCAAGCTCACCGCGCCCACCACGCCACAGCTCCAGCTCGCGCCCGGTGCGGACGCCGAAGTGACGCTCGGCATCACCACCGACAACGCGCTGCTCGGCGCCGCCCCCGCGCAAAACGACGGCGCGACCGTGCTCGAAGCTTCGCTCGAGCTCGCGTTCGGCGGCCAAAAAATCTCGCTGCGGAACTACGCGCTCGTGCTCACGTACGTGGAGCTGGAGCCCACGTTCGGCCAAATTTTCCGGGCGTTCCCGCAATGGACGACCAAATTGCCGAGCTGGTTGCCCGACAACGCGAACCCCAATCCGGCGACGTTGCCCGGTGTCGAAGCCGGGACCGACGAGGTCGCGGCGTCGACGTTCGAGCGTCTCGATGCCACCAAGCCCGTGAGCATGGTCCCGCTCGGGCGCTTTTCACCCTCGGGCCTCGTGCCGTTCGGTTGGTACGAGCCGAGCAAGGTGGCAGGTCGCACGACGGCGGGCACGTTGGCCATGCAGACCGATCCGCAAACCAACGACAAGGCGCGCATGCTCGAGCCGCCACTGGCGAGCGGCAGCATCAGCTTCACGCCCGGCGTGGCAAAATTCAGCATCTGGATGGCACCGGCCGGCGTGGGTCTGTTGACGAGCAACGACGCCGATGGGTTCGACGGGCAGCACCGCGTGCGCGTGTGGACGCTGCGCGACGCGGCGGGAGCGGTCGTGCCCGGTAGCTTCTTGATCGGAGGAGAAGAAGCCAAGAACGGCGACTACCAAGACTACGTGTTCACGCTCAGCAACGTTAGCCCGCTCTAACGCTCGCAACCGAGCCGGCGCGCACGGCGGCGACAAGGTTGAGCTTTCGAAGGCCATTGTTGTGAGTGATGGGCCTGAAATCGATATCGCTCTCGTTGCTGACGAGCGCTGCGCTCACGTTCTTGGTCGGAGCGTGCGCGCCCGAGCCTGGTGACGAACCGCTGGGCGACTTTCCGCGGAAGGACGCTGGCGGCGCCGCGGGTAGCAACGCGGCCACGGCCGGCGGCAGCGCGAGCGGCAGCGCGGGGACGAGCACGGCCGGAGTCAGTGCGGGAGGCAACGTTGGTACCGCGGGCGGCACCCTCAGTGCGTCAGGTGGCAGCGGTGGCGCCAGCGTGAGCGGAGGCGGCTCGGCAACGGGTGGCTCTAGCACGGCGGCGGGTAACGGCGGCTCAGGTGGCGGCTCGGTTGCGGGAGCAAGCGGAGATCCGTTGGCGCCCGGCGGTCCTTCGAAGTGTCCGGCGGCGGGGGCCCAGCTGTGCGACGGGTTCGAGACCGCGGCGCCCGGCGACGCCGCAAGCCCGTTCAAATTCGAGCTAGGCAGCGGCTCGACCGGTGTCGTCGACGCGACGAAGGTGTTTCGCGGGGCCAAAGCCGTGCACCTGAAGACGACCAGCGCGCAGGCTTTCATCACCGAAACGGCCACCTTCACGGGCACGACCGCGGCCACCAACAACCAGACGTGGGGGCGGCTTTTCATCTGGTTCGAGACCAAAGCGAACCCGCAAAGTCACGACGTCTTCATCCGCCTCGAAGATCCGGGCAGCAGCCTGAGCTCGGCGCAGCTGCACGTGGCCGGCGGCAGCCGCGGCCAGCTTGCCGCCGAAATTCGCTCTGGCTCCGATCTGTACAAACCGAAAATCGTCGAGCCGGCGCCGGCTGGCCGCGTGTTGTTTCCGTTGGCCACGCCCAAGTGGCAGTGCTGGGAGTGGCACACCACGCCCGACAACACCTTGGAGTTCTACATCGACGGCCAGCTGTACGAGCCGATGTCGGTGGTCGCGGCCGACAAATGGCCGTTTCCGATCTTCAAGAAGCTGTACCTCGGCTTCATGCAGTTCGGCACCACGCCGGCAACCGAGCTGTGGATCGACGAAGTGGCGCTCTCTGCCACCCGCGTCGGCTGCGGCAACTGAGCGCGTGAAGGGAGAAACGTCATCATGAGTCATCGCTACGCCTTCACCAGTCCTCGCCGCGGCGCTTTGGCGCTCGCGCTGCTCGGCCTCGGCGCATGCACTGCCAACATCAGCTCGCCCGACGGCAGCAGCTGGCCGTCGGCCAGCGACTTCGCCGACAAGCCCCCTACCGCCAACGGCGACGTCCCGCTGCCGCCGGTCAAGCCCAGCAGCCAACCGGGCGGCACCAACGTCGTGCCGACGACCGAGCTCGATCCGGGCCGCGTGGTGCTGCGCCGTCTCAACCGCACCGAATACGACAACACCGTGCGCGACCTGCTGGGAACCACGCAAAAACCGGCCGCCACCAGCTTCGCTGCCGACGACGTCGAGGAAGGTTTCGACACCATCGGAGAGAGCCTGGTCATGTCGTTGGTGCTCGCCGAGCAGCTGGACAAAGCGACCGGCGAGCTGGTGGACGAGCTGTTGGCGCGGCCGAGCGGTGACCCGTGGCGCTCTCGCATCTTGGTGTGCGAGCCGACGGTCGCGAACGCCGCCAGCTGCATCCCCCAGGTGCTCGCGGGGTTCATGAAGAGTGCGTATCGACGGCCGGTCACAGCCGACGAGGTGCAGGCACGCGCCACCCTCGCGTCGACGGTGCAACAGGCCACGGGCGACGCGCTGCGCGGGCTCGGGGCGGCGCTGAAGAGTGTGCTGATGTCGCCGCATTTCTTGTACCGCGTCGAGTTGGGCGATCCCACGTCGCCCGCCGCCACGCCCCTCGACGACTACGAGCTGGCCAGCCGCCTGTCGTACTTCTTGTGGGCGTCCATGCCCGACGCTTCGCTGCTGGACGCGGCCGAAAGCAAGAAGCTCACGCCGGCCCAGCAAGACTTGACCGCACAGGTCGAGCGCATGCTGGCAGATCCCAAAGCGCAGGGCCTGATCGAAGGCTTTGCCGGCCAGTGGCTGTCCACGCGCGAAGCGGCGGCGTTCGTGGCCGACCCAACCGTGTTCCCCAGCTACGACGACGCGCTACGCACGGCTATGCCGCAGGAAACGAAGCTATTTTTCAAGGCGCTGCTGGACGAGCGGCAGCCGCTCACGGCGCTCTTGCTCGGTGATTTTACCTTCGTCAACGCGCGCCTGGCCGAGGCGTACGGCTTGCCCGCGGCAGCGCCTGATTTCGCGCGGGTCAGCCTGCAGGGCACGCCGCGCGCCGGCATTCTTACCCAGGCGGCGTTCTTGACCGTCAGCTCTTACCCCGCGCGCACGTCACCGGTGCGGCGCGCCAATTGGGTGCTCGAGCACCTGCTGTGCGATCCGCCCCCGGCCGCTCCCGCGAACGTGCCGGCGCTGACGGAGAAATTGCCGCCGGGCGCTACGCTGCGCCAAACCTTCGAGCTGCACCGCAAGGACCCTGGTTGCGCCTCGTGCCACCAGATCATGGATCCGATTGGCTTTGCGCTCGAGAACTTCGACGCTGTGGGCAGCTACCGCACGCTGGACAACGGCGTGCCCGTCGACGCCAGCGGGCAGCTGGCGGACGGCACGCCCATCAATGGTGCGGGCGACTTGGCCCGCGCCATCGCGGAGGACGACGACTTTCCGATCTGCGTCGCCAAGCAGCTGCTCACCTACGCGGTGGGTCGCAGCTTCGGGGCGCCCGCGGCCAAGGCCTACGCGGCCGGCATCGGCATCCAGGGCAGGGCCGCAACCTGGCCTGATTTCGTGAAATCGATCGTGACGAGCCAAGCATTCCTGACGCGACGGGGCGAAGCGCTGTAGCGGCGCCGCCGACACGTTATCCGAAAGAGACTGGAGACTTCCCATGAGAGTCAGTAGATCGCGCCGGCTGTTTTTGAGCGGCGCCGCGACGGTGTTGGCCCTGCCGTTTTTGCCCTCGGCGCTCTGGACCCGCAAGGCCGGGGCCGCCAGCTGTGTGGCGCCGCGGCGCTTCATGGCGTGGATGGTGCCGAACGGCATGGTCATGAACAATTGGACGCCGGCCACCACCGGCACCGATTGGCAGATGACACCCATCTTGGCCCCGCTGATGCCGGTGCGGAAAAAGATCATGGTCTTGACCGGCCTCGACAACCAGCAAACCGCCGAGCCCGGCAACCCACCGGGTGGTCACGGCGCCGGTACCGGTTGCTTGCTGAACATGTTGCCGGTGTTCGGTCACGAGAACGACCCGGCTCGCACCAGCATCGACCAAGTGTTGTTGCCCGTGCTCAACGGCGGCGACTGCGGAACGCCGTTGTTGCCCAACTTGAACATCGGTCTCCAAGGCGACAACGGCCTGTGTGACCGTGCTTCTTGCGATTTTTCGCGAGCGATTTCTTGGATCAAGGGTAAGCCGCAGCCCAACCTGTACGACCCGCGCGCGGTGTTCGATCGAATGTTTACCGGCTTCGATGCCCCGGCCAGCGGTATGGACGACGCGGCCGCCGCGCAGCGCAAGGCCGAGCACAGGAGCGTGTTGGACGCCGTCTTGGGCGACATTCAATCCCTCGACGTCAAGCTGTCCAAAGGTGATCGCGACAAACTGGACGAGTACACGACCGCGCTGCGCGAGCTGGAAACACGCATCGACAACATGGGTACCGGGCGCGCCTGCGTGAAACCCGAAGCGCCAGCCGCTTCTCCGCCGTTGAACCAGGAGCGTGGCATCACGCCCACCACCGTCGTTCAGCAGCATACGCCGCTGTTCGTGGACTTGATGGCGCTGGCGTTCACCTGCGACATCACGCGCTCCATCACCTTCATGCTGGGCAACGGCACCAGCAACAACGACTTTCAGTTCTTGCTCGGCAAATCGACGCCGCATCACGGCACCAGCCACCACAACAACGACGCCGGCAATCTGGCCGCCTTGACCAAGATCGATACCTGGGAAATCGAGCAAATTGCCAGCCTGTTGTCCAAGCTGGACGCCGCCCAGGATTCGGACGGCAAGACCGTGCTCGACAACACCACGTTTTACATGAGCAGCGACATTGCCGACGGCAACAGCCACAACCACTACGACATGCCCATTTTGGTCGCAGGCGGCGCCGGCGGAAAGCTGAAGATTGACGGCAGTCACGTCAACTACACGCCCGGGCTCAAGTTTCCTCGCGGCTTGATCGGCCAGAAGAGCGACGTCCACACCGGTCGCGTCTTCATTTCGATGCTGCAGGCTCACGGCATCATGCAAGACACCTTCGGCGAGGCCAAGGGCGGCCCACTGCCGGAGCTGATGAACATCTAGGGCGCTCGGCGAGCGCCTCTCGGTGCTCGGGCTCTCGGTTCTCGGCTCAGCGCAGGTACTTGGCCAAGTCAGGCGTTTGCTTGCGTACCGCGTCGCGCACGAAGCCGGACACGATGTCAGCGCCCGCTTGGTTGGTGTGCGTCTGATCGGTGCCGTTGGCAAAGTAGTCGTGCCAGTCGATGGTCTGCAGCCAGTTGTAGGTCGTTACGGTTAGGTCAATCACCGGTACGCCTTCGCTCTTCCCCAAATCTCGGATGATTTGCGGCAGATTGGCGCCCACCGAGTTGACGTGTTGAGTCGCAAGCGCGCCGCTGGCGCGCGAGATGGGCGTGACCAAGATCATGTGGGCGTTGGCGGCCTTGGTGTCATTGACCATGCGCAACAGGTTCGCCTTGAAGGTGTCGGCCGGCGTCGTCTTGTCGTTGTGGCCCACTTGCAGCATGACCCAGTCACCGGCTTTCATGCCCGCTTTGATGGTGCCCCACAACTTCGCGCTGTTCAGCACGCTGCCCGAGCTTTCGCCCGAATCGGCGTAGTTGGCGACCGAAATAGGGCTGACGAAGTGCTGGGGCAGGTGCTGGCCCCAGCCGGCGTACGCGGTGCTTTCTTGATCGGTGACGGTGGAGTCGCCCTCGATCCACAGCATCAGCGGCTTTGCTATGGGCTGATAGCAAATGCTGACGGGCTTGGGGCTCGAGCCGCGAAAGTAGACGTCGAGGCCGGGAATGCCCTTGGAGGTGGTTCCATCCTGATCGGGGCGGAGCGGCTCGCCCTCGTAGACGCGCACGTTGGTGACGAACGAGAACCACTTGGCGTCGTTCGCGACCGTGGTTTGGGTGAGCATGCGCCGATAGTATTCGGCCTCGACCTCGGTTTCGCCCGGGCCGCCCAGCTCTACCGTGACCTCGTAGTTGCCGGGATCACCACCGAAGTGACACGAAAGCGGAGTGCCGCTGCACTTGGAGAGCGCGTTGCTGGCGCACGGGGTGACCGCGGGCATGTTGGGCGCGCCGCCGTCGATGTTGCTGCCGCCGGTATTGCCGCTACCGGCGCTGCCGCCGCTCGCGCCCGTGCCTGCGGCGGAGGTGCCGCCAGTGCCAGCGTTGGGAGTAGCACCGCCGCCACCAGCAAGAGTGCCGCCACCGCCCGACACGCCGGCGCCGCCCGAGCCGGCGCTTGGGCTGCCCGCGCTCACGACCATGCCGGCGCCTCCCATTGCAGGGGTGCTGGCGCCGCCGCTACCAGCGGTCGTCGACGCGGGCCCGTCGCCGCCATCGGGCGCTTCGCCGCTGCATCCCCAGGTCGAAGCCAGCGCCGCCAAGGCGACCGCGGACGTTCGACGACCGACGAAAAAGAGCCGCGTCTGCTGTTGCATGGGTTTACTTCACGTAGCCGCCGAGAGGGCTACCGATGCGGGTGAGCTCGTGGGAAACGAGCTCAGCCATTTGGGTGGCGCCCTTCTTGGTGAAGTGCGCCTTGTCGCCGTTGATGTAGATCTCTTTGGCTGCCTCTTGACCGATTTGGTTCAAAAACTCGAGGCTGCGCGCGTTGAGGTCGGCCAGCGGAAGGTTCTTGGTTTCGGCTGCGGTGTGCAACACGGTGACGTAGGGACCGAGCCGGTTGTTCGTATTTTTGCCGCCGCTCCACTCCTGCATGGCCGAGGGCGTCACGATGATGAACGTCGCCTGCTTGGCGATGACTTCCTGAGCCATCGTCTCGAAGCGCGCCTGGAAAGCGGGTGGATCGACGTGGCGGCCCTCGACTGTCCCGCTGTCGTTGGCGCCGAACGCGGCCAGCACGTAGTCACCTGCGCGCAGGTTGCCCATGATGTTCTTCCAGCGACCGGTGTAGAAGGTCTCCACGCTGGCGCCGCCGATGGCTTGGTTGTCGAGCTTGACCTTGCTGAGCAGAAATTGCGGCAGCTCTTGGCCCCAACCCTCCTGGGCCGAGTCGGCGGCGTAGGTCATCACCGTCGAATCACCCGCGAGGTGTAAGGTCACCTCCGGCAGGAGGGCCGGGTCTACGCTGGCGCCTCCGGCGCTGCCGCCCGACGCGCTGCCGCCCGATGCGTTGCCGCCCGACGCTTTACCGCCCCCGCCACCGCTGCCGGCGCCGCTGCCGCCGATGGACGTTCCGCCAGCGGCCACGAGACCGCCGCCGGACCCACCGTTACCGGCCACCAAGCTGCCGCCCCCGCCAACGCCGGAGCCACCGGGGTTGCTGGGTAAATTGCCGCCAAGACCCGTAGACGCGGTCCCGGCGTTGGGCCCGGTCCCGCTGGCACCGGCCAAGGAAGCGCCACCAGTCTCTTCTGCGGCGCCATCAGGCGTAGCCGCCCCCGAGCAGCCGAGCAGGGCGGCGACCAGCAGGTACCAGTGACTGCGACCAAGCTTCACGTTCGAAATAGAGGGGGCCACGGTCCGAAACCGTGCCCACAAAACGTGTCAAAGGGGCGCGCGGGTCGGATCGGGCTCCGGGGGCTGTTTGGAAGGGCCCAAAAGCGGGAGTAGATCTTTCTGCTCTAGCGATTCGTGCTCCACCAGCGCGTTGACCAGCGCGTCCAGCTTGGCCCGCTGCCGTTCGATGGCGGCGGTGGCTCCCGCGAGCGCGGCGGTCAGGGTCTCGCGCGCCTCGGCCTCGATCGCGAAGGTGGTGGCGTCGCTGGTGCCGCTCTCGGTGGCCACCCGGTGACCCAAGAAGGCGTGCTCGGCTTCGTGGTCGTAGTACACGGCGCCGAGCTTCTTGCTCATGCCGTAGTTGGCGACCATTTTGGTCGCAAGCTTGGTGGCTTCTTTCAAGTCGTTTTCGGCGCCGGTGGACACGTCCCCGAGCACGATGCGCTCGGCGGCGTAACCGCCCATCAACACCTGCAGGCGCGCTTCGAGCTCCGGTTGGGTCATGATGTGGCGATCAGCGGCGGGCGTTTGCTGGGTCACGCCCAGGGCCATGCCGCGCGGAATGATCGAGACGCGGTGCAGCGGCTCGGCGTGGGGCGAGCCATGGGTGACGATGGCGTGCCCGGCTTCGTGGATGGCCACGCGCCGCTTCTCTTTCGGATCCAGCTTGGACTCGCGCAGATCGCCCAGCACGATCTTGTCGTAGGCAGCGCGAAAATCCGAAGCCTCGATGCTGTCGGCGCCGCGGCGGGTGGCGCTGAGCGCGGCTTCGTTGGTCAGGTTGGCCAGATCGGCGCCGGAGAAGCCGGGCGTGTTGCGAGCCAGCGCGTCCAAGTCGACGTCGGCCGCCAGCGGCTTGCCCTTCACGTGCACGTTCAAGATGGCGCGGCGCGCCTCCAGCTCCGGGCGGTCGACCACGACCCTGCGATCGAAGCGACCGGGGCGCAACAACGCCGGATCGAGCACGTCGGGGCGATTGGTGGCGGCCATCACGATCGTCAAATCGTTGCGGCTGAAGCCGTCCATTTCCGACAAAAGCTGGTTCAGCGTCTGCTCGCGCTCGTCGTTGCCGCCGCCCAAGCCCGCGCCGCGCGAGCGACCGACGGCGTCAATCTCGTCGATGAAGATGATCGACGGGGCGTTCTTTTTGGCATCTTGAAACAGCTCGCGCACGCGCGCCGCCCCCACGCCCACGAACATCTCGATGAACTCGGAGGCGCTGATCGAGTAGAACGGCACCCCCGACTCGCCCGCAACCGCGCGCGCCAGCAGGGTCTTGCCAGTTCCGGGTGGCCCAATCAAAAGCACCCCGCGCGGCACCCGCCCACCCAAGCGCCGAAAACGCTCGGGCTCTTTGAGGAAGCCCACGACTTCTTGCAGGTCGGCCTTCACGCCTTTGAGGCCAGCCACGTCTGCCAGCGTGACGTTCGGCTGCGCGTCGACCTCGAACTTACGGTTGCGCCCCTTCAAGAAGCCGCCAAGCGGTCCGCCGCTCTGCATCATTTTTTGAGTGCGCCGAGACATCCAAGCCAGGCCGCCCGCGATCAGCAAGAAGGGCAAGACGTTCAGCAACAACGTGAGCGCGAAGGGTGGCTCTTCGCTGGCCACGTGTAGCTCCACCTTCTTTTCGCGCAAGAGCGGCAACAGCGCGACGTCTTCGCTCGGGCCCAACGTACGAAATTTCTGCAACGCTTGCCCGTCGACCTGCTGCTTCGACGACAGCTCACCTTCGATGGTCTGGCCGGTGATGACGACGCTTTTGACTTTGCCGCTCTCGACCAGCGAAAAGAATTTCGAGTAGCCGATAGTCGGTGCTTGCGCGCGGGCGGCTCTGTTCTGCCAAGCCCACATGCCGAAGAGCGCGACGAGCAACACGCCCATCATCAGCCAGGGTGGCCGTTGCGGCGCGGCGGGCAGGCCCTTGTTGGAGGGGCCTGCGGGCGACGGGGGAGGGATGCTCTGTGACAAGCCCGAACGGTGCTATCCGTCCGGCACTGCGTCAAACTCAATCTAGCCGGTCAAATGGTCACACTCAGTTGGGCCACGAATCCGGCGTCCACACTGCCGCTCATCGTGGGCAATTGCAGGTCCATGCCGTCGCTGAACACGTTGTCGCTGGCCAGCGAAAATCTGCGACAAGTTAGACACACTGGCCTCGTAGCCCGTCGTAGCGCTCGCCCCTGCGTCGCGCGGCTGGCAACGTTACGTCGCGGTTTCACGGCTCGGCGAGCAGCAAGCGCAGGCGAGGCGCTGCGACGTCGATGACGTCACCGTGCTCGGCGCCCGGCACGAGCTCGAAATGACTGCCCGGCGCGACTCGGGCCAACGCTTGGCCCATTCGAGGAGGAATGAGCGAGTCTTGCGCACCGTGCAGGATGGTGAGCGGCGGTAAGCCCTTGGCCTGAATCGCGCGCAACGCGGCGACGTTGTCGTAACGGTGGGTCAGCAAGTAGCAAAGCGGAGAGCCGACGACCTGGCGTGCCATGTCCAGCATGCTCGTGAAAGGAGCGAACAAGATGATGCGCCGAACGGGATGGAGCGCCGCGTACTGTAACGCCGCGGCACTGCCGAGCGAATAGCCCAGGACCGAGCTGCGATCCCAGAGCTCGCTCGCGCTCACTCCGAGCCGCTGCGCGAGCGCTTGCACGGTGGCTTCCGTGCCGGACAGCAGGCTTTCGGGGGAGGGTGTCCCTGCCCGGGCACCGTAGCCCGGGTATTCGACCAGCAAGAAGCCGACTCCACGCGTGGCGCTGGGTGCGATCAGCTCATCCCAACGCAGGGCCAGATCGCCGTTTCCGCCGAAGGTGAGCCACAGCTTCTGCGGCACACCGCCATCCAACGGCGCTCGATAAAAACCGAGGATGGAGGACGGAGCGGCAGGATCCCTCAGCGCCGTCAACCCCGGCGGCAGACTCGCGAGCGCGTCGGCGCGGTAGTGCGGCGCCGGGTAAATGAGGCGGCCTTGAAAGAGCCACAGCGCGGCCACTCCCAAAGCCGCTGCCAGAGCGATGCCGACCATGACCGACCGCAACGCGCGCGTGCGCCGCCGACGTGAAGGGCCTGCTACAGGATCCAACCGATACGCAGGTTGATGGTGGGCAAGGTGGTGCGGCCGATCTTTTCGAGCGTGTCCTGCACCGAGCGATCCGTTTGTTGCTTGATCGGATCGGCTTGCTTCTTGAACTCGGCTTGCACGAGATCATGCAACGCGGGCGGTGCGGTGGTAGTGACGTCGTACGTGCTGGAGTACGAGACCTGGCTGGGCGCGATCGGGATTTGCGCTCCGGCGTCGACGCCGAAGCTGAAGCCGATGCTGGTGGTGTAGAAGTAGCCGATGAGCGCGGTCAGCATCAAAGTGCGCACCGAGCCCTTGCTGTTGTAGTCGACGGTGCCGCTGTAGCCGTTGGCGCTCACCGTCTTGTTGCTCGACAGCGTGCCGTCCACGGTGGCGTAGCCCGCGCCACCGCTCAAGAAGAAGCCGCCCCCGAACGGGTAAATTCGGCCGTAAATGTCGTAGTGCTGGTACGAAAGCGTGGCGTCACCGTAGTAGCTGAGCTTCACCTTGGGGATGAGCCCGATGTTGACGCCGCCGCCCAAAAAGCGAGTCAGCTTCAACGTGCCGCCGAAGCTCACGACGCTGGGAATGCCGACCCCCGCGACCGGCCCGATCTTGAATTGGTCGGTGCCTTCGTCCTTTTCTTCGACGGCGGGAGACGAGGAGGCCTCGCCTGGCTTCTTCGGCTCGAACAAGCCGTCGCTCGGCTTGGCCGCGCGCGCAGGCTCGCTGGCTGGTGTGCGCTCCGGAGGCGAAGCCGCGGGGGTCGTGGTGGCGGCCGGCGGCAGACGGCGCGCTGGTTTTTGCGAGGGCGACCCGGAAGGCGTCGTCGTCGGCGGCAACGGAAAGGCACCCGACGGGGGCGTGCTCGGCGGAGTTGCCGGCGGCGGCGCTGCGGGCGGCTCGGCCGGAGCTGGGGGCGGCGCCGGCTCCGCGGGGGGAGGTGCCGCCGGTGGCTCGGCAGGGGCCGGAGCATCGCCCGGCGCGGGCGCTGCGGGCGGCTCGGCCGGTGGCGGCGCCGGTGCGTCGTCCGTCTGCGCGAACGCCACGTAAGTCCAAGAGCTGGCGATAGACCACGAAACCGCACACGCGAGGAGCGTTCTCGAGCTGGGCATCCCCTCGAACCTAACACGAACCACGGCGCGCTTCTCGACCTACAAAGCCGCACCTTCTATGTCGCTCAAGCTAACGCCCAGCACCTTCACCGCTATGCGCTCCAGCGCGTCGCGAGGGCCCGCGAAGTGGTAGGTCTCGTGGGTGTGCAAGAGCTTGCCGCCGGGCGCGAGCGCCGCCGCCGGTGAGCTGCTCTCGAGCTCGTAAAAACCACCGAGCGAAGGCTTGCCCGGTTCGACGGGGCCGTCGTTGTAGGCGTTGCTCACGTCACCGGCGTACGGCTCTTTCGTCACGGCCCACGAGTTGTTGACGTAGCGCAGCGCGCCCGCCGGCTTGTTGAAGCGCACGATGGTCAACAGGTGTGCTTCGGCGCTGTAGCTACCGAGCACGGACTTGGCGCGCGTCGCCGACAGCCCCACCTTGCCTCGCGCCTGGCCGTCGGCCTTGAACAGCGCAAAGCCCTTGTCTTGAACGATGTGCAGGCGGTCGGCCGGCACCTTGCCAAAGTAGGAATCGTTCACGACCACGCCCGAGCCTTGCTTCTCGAAGGGCAGCACGATGCGCGTCCCGGGGGCCGGGTTGAACATGCCCAAGATCCACACGCTAGGCAGACCTTTCGATTCCGTCCAAGCTTGCTTACCCCGATTGAAGAGCGAGTTTTCGCTGGAAAAACCGACCCATTTCAGCTCTTGGGGGAGCTCGAGCCCCAAGGCGGTTCGCGCGGCCTCAGCGCTCAGCAAGGTCAGCTTGCGCTCGACCTCGAGCTTGAATTCGCTCTTGGCGTAGTTGGTCACGGTGAAGGCGCGGCTGAACGTGACGCTCGTGGGCGTCGACGCTCGCTCCTGCCACTCGCCTTCTTGGAAGGCGTGGGGCGTTTGCCAGTTGCCGAACTCGAACGCAGCTCCGGGCGCAAAGTAGAGCGCGTACTGCCCGCCTTCGGGGCCGAGCCAAAAGCGATCTTCGCCGCCGTAGTTGTCGAACTGAGTGCCGGTCTTGCCGGCTTCGACGAAGCTGCGGTTCACGAAGCCCAAGCTCGCTCCGTGCGGCTCGAGCGCGCTCGTGAGCACGCGCGCCTGATACTTGCCCGAAATAGCGATACGGCCGCCCGACGGCGACTCGAGCACTCTGACGCCCGCGCCGTGCTGCGCCAAGAACGCCACGTCGTCGTCGAATGGGTGCGCGGCGCGGCCGGGCGTGGGCGTCTCGGCCGGTGGCGGCGGCGCAGGGGCGCTTGCCGCTACTTCCGGGCTCGGGGGCGCGGCGGCGGTGATGCTGACCACCGGCGCCGGCGGTGGGGGATTTTGCGCGGGGGCCGGCGGATTCACTTGGCAGGCGCCGAGCGTGACCGCGGTCACGAGCACGGCTAGACGATGGCTTCGCATGTCACTCCCTTTCGCCGAAAGTTCAGCCCAATTCTAGTGGGCGACGCGGCTGCTGGCCCGCGTGCCCGCTCGTCTCAGCGCTTCGAGGCGCCGTAGATCCTTCCCGCCAAAATGGCCAGCTCGACGGCGGCTTCGCGCAGCGCCGCGCCCTCGAGCTCGGTCAAGTCGTCCAGCTTCTGCTCGGCCAGCGACAACAGGCGGTTCAAGTCGCGGGCGGGCTCGGCGCTCGCGCCGTGCCGCTGCATGGTTTGCGTGAAGCCGCTGAGCTCGAAGTCGTCGTCATCGGCGCGGGGCGTGCCCGGGTCGTCCAGGTCTTCCGAGTCGAGCCGGGGACGCATGGGTAGCGTGGCAAAGCTGACCTGCGTGGGCTCGGGAGTCTTGGCCGCGTCGAGCTCGGCTTGCAGCTTGTCGATGCGGCCGAGCAACTGCGCCACGACCTCGTCGTGACCTTGCGCCTCGGGGGCATGCTTCTGTTTGGCTTCGTCCAACAGGTCGAGCAGTTGGGGGACACGGTCGACCCCCGCCGCCAATGCCTGCAGCCGGTTTTCGGCTTTCAACAATCGCTCACGCAACGCCTCCACCGAATCCCACGCTGCGCGCTCGGTGTGCTCGATCCAAAGCTTGTTGGTCGGCATCGCGTCCCGATATACCATGCGCGCCATGACCGAGGAAAAGTCCGGCCAAAAACCAGTCGTGTGGGGTGTGCTCGGCGCCAGTCATTTCGCGCTCATGGCCACCATTCCGGCCATGCAGCAGGCTCCGCTCGTCGAGCTCAAGGCACTGGCATCGCGCTCGCTCGACAAGGCCAAGCAGGCGGCCGCTTCCGCGAAAGTGCCGCGCGCCTACGGCAGCTACGAAGAGCTAATCGCAGATCCTGAAATCGAGGCCATCTACAACCCGCTGCCCAACAACCTGCACGTGCCATGGTCGATCAAGGCGGCCCGCGCCGGCAAGCACGTGCTGTGCGAAAAGCCGGTGGCCATGACCGCGAGCGAGGCCGAAGAGCTGGCCAAGGTGCAGCGCGAGACCGGAAAGCTCATCGCCGAAGCGTTCATGGTTCGCTACCATCCGCAATGGGAGCTGGTGGCGGAGCTGGTGCAGAGCGGCCGCATCGGCGAAGTGCGCGCCGTCCAAACCGCGTTCTCGTACACGAACACCGATCTCGGCAACATCCGCAACCAGAAGGACGTCGGCGGCGGCGCGCTGTACGACATCGGCGGCTACGCCATCAACACCGCCCGCCTGGTGTTCGGTAAAGAGCCTTCGAGGGTCGCCTCCGTGTGCGCGCGCGATCCGAAGAGCGGCTGCGACTCGCTCACGTCGGCCCTGCTCGACTTCGGCAGCGGTCAGGCCAGCTTCGTGGTCGGCACGCAGCACGTGCCCTACCAGCGGGTGCACGTTTTCGGCACGAAAGGCCACCTAGAAGTGGAAATTCCCTTCAACGCCCCCAACGATCGCCCGTGCAAGGTGTACGTCGACGACGGCTTCGTCGGCGGCTCGGATTTCACCGTCAAAGAGAGCTCGGACGACCGTCGCGAGATTTTGAAGGCCCCCGTCGCCAATCACTACACCCGTCAAGCACAGGCCTTCTCGGAGGCCATCCGCTCTGGCAAACCGATCAAGAACGACATGCACAGCGCCGTCGCCAACATGCGCGTCGTCGACGCCATCTTCCGCGCCGCCGACTCGCAACGTTGGGAAACCGTCTGAGCGCTAGGGGCGCTGCCTGAATGCTGCGCTCTCGGCGTAAACGTGCCCGTGCCCGTGCCCGACGGTCCGTAAGGCGCCGTCGGCGGTATCGGGGTTGGTAGGCCTGGGTTTGTGGCGCGTGCCAAGCACGCGCGCGCCGCGGGCAGCTGCCCGCGCAGTGCCGCTGGATTGGCTCGCTGGGGATTGATCTCGCTAGCGCGCCCAGCTGGGCGCGGCGCGCGCGGGCCAGGTCCCGCGCCATGAACCTCGGCCTACCAAACGAACTGTGCCAACGACTCTCTACGGACCGTCGGGCACGGGCACGGGCACGTTTACGGGCACGTGCGAGCCAACCCAATTGAGGGCACTGCCTAGCTAGCTAGCTCGACGTGCGCGGCGGGCTGGAGCGCGGAGGTGGTGCGCCAGCGACCGGTGCGCCACCTTCGGTAGCTCACCACGCCGCGCAGACATTCGTCGAGGGCCATCGACATCCAGATGCCGGTCAGCCCCAGGCCGAAGTGCCCACCGAACAGAAAAGCGCTGGGCACGCCCACGCACCACATCAAGCTCGAGGCCACGACCGCGGCATAGCCGGCGTCGCCGGTCGAGCGCAGCGCGCCGCCGGCCACGATGTTCACGGCTCGCCCCATTTCGACCAGCACGCCGAGCGCAAACAGCGGCGCCGCCAAATGCCAAATTTCGCGGTCGTGGGTGAGCAGCGCCAATAGCGGCTGGTAAAACAGCGCCAACAACAGCGCGATGATGCCGTTGCCGGCGATGGCATACAAAAGCGCGCGATGAAACTCGTCGTTGGCTTCGTCCAGCTTACCGGCACCGACGCGGTGTGAAATCGAGATCTGGGTACCGATGCCCAGCGCGATCGACCACAAGACCGAGCTGACCATCACGAAGCTGAGCACGTAGGTGCGCGTCGCCAGCGCGCGCGCGCCCAGCGAAATCACCAGCAGATTGATGGTGACTTGGGCAATTTGATACGAAATGGGCTCGGCCACCGACGGCAGCCCAATCTTGAGCACGGGCCGGAGCGAGTGCTTGAGCTCCTCGAGCGAGCTCTTCAGCGGAAAGCGCACGCCCAGCCGCCAGTGCACGACCGCGATCGTGAACAGCATGCCGAAGGCCATGGCCACCACGGTTGCGCCCGCCACCAAACCGACGCTCTGTTTCAGGCCCCCAACCCCGTGCAGCAACCCGAAGTTGAGCCCGATGTTGGCCACGTTGGTGGCGATCGCTTCGACCATCACCCAGCGCGTCTCGCCGCGTGACGTCAGCATGTTGCCGTAGGCCAGCTGCACCGCTTTGAGCACCTGGCACCCACCCAGCACCGCCATGTACGTCTTGGCCGACTCGGCGGTGGCTCCGCGTAGTCCCAACCAGCCAGGCACGTGCGCGTGCAGCAGCCAAAGCGCGCCGCTGATGACCACCCCGAACGTCAGGTTGAAGGCCAGCAGGGCCAAGTAGGTGCGCGGCAGCTCGGCGTAGCGACGAGCGCCGTGCAGCCGACCCGCCACGCTGGCGCCGGCTTGCCCCATTACCGAGAACAGCACCAATGTCGCGCCCAGCAGCGGGTTGATGGCGCCAGCCGCCGCCGCGGCCGAGTCCGAGATGCGACTCAGAAAGAACGCATCGGTGAAACTGAGGGACAGCGACAGCCCCAAGCTCACGAACAGCGGCCAAGTCACGCGCCACAGTCCCGGTAGGGGAACATCTACCGGTGGCACGGACGACGAAGTGAAGGGACGACTTGGAGGTTCCGAAGCAGCGTTCGACATAAGTCTCAGACCAAAAAGCTGGCCAATGCTAGCCAACGGCCGGCGACGCGCCAATTTCAGCGCGACAGGAATGTCGGTGCGGCCTAGCTTTAGCGCAGATGAGGCTTTCTTTTTCGCGCCTGGCGTTCGCGCTTCTGCTTCTAGCCGGCTGCGGCGGGCGTTCGCGTGAGCCCGAAACCGGGCAGAGTGGCGCCGCTGGCGGCAACGGAACCGACGCCTGCGCGTCCGGCAAGGACGGCTACCAGCGCAAGCGCGAGCAGGTGTTGCAGACGGCGCGCGCGAGCGGCTGCAAAGAAGACGCCGACTGCGGCACGCTCTGGGAGTCGAACGCTTGCGTGTCCACATGCGGCAGCGCGGTGCCTCGGGTGAGCATCGACGCCGCCAGTGCCGAGCTTCTCGCGTGGGCCAAGGACGCTTGCGCGACTTGCCCGCCGATTCCGGTGCCGCCGTGCGCGCCGCCCGGCCCGCTGCGCTGCGTGCAGGGGCAATGCACCGAAGGGCCGTGAGCCCCGCGGCCGTCGCGCCTATTCTTTGCGCGGCGCGCGCTCTTCGAAGGTGACCAAGAGCTCGATGATTTTGCCGTCGCGCTTGACGCGGGCGGTGACGGTTTGACCCGGTTTGGAGCCGTTCAGCACGAACATGAAATCGTGCAGGCTCTTGAGCTCGGTTTTGCCCAGCGCGACGAGCGTGTCGCCGCGCTTCAAGCCGGCTTTGTCGGCAGCGCTGCCAGGGCGCACCCCCGCCAAGAGCACGCCGCCGCCCTCGGTCGGCCCCGCGTAGTCCGGAATGGTTCCGAGCGAGGCGTTGAACGAACGCACGTCGCCTTTCGGCGTCTCTGGCGCCACGGCTTGAAAACCGAGCGGCCCCGGTAGCTCGGTCACCGCTTGCGCAATGTCGGTCACGAGCGCCGCAATCTGCGCCGCGCCCCCGGCGTTGATGCGGTCGGCCGAATCCGTCGGCTTGTGGTAGTCGGGGTGAGAGCCGCTGAAGAAGTGCAACACCGGGATGCCAGCGGCGTAAAACGACGTCTGGTCGCTGGGGCCGTAGCCGTCGCTCCCGAGCGCGCATTCGATGCGCTCACGCTCGCAGGCGGCCGTGACCAGCGACTGCCACTCACTGGCGGTCTTGGCGCCCAGCACCGTGAGCTGGTTGTCGCGCAGCCTCCCAATCATGTCCAGGTTCAGCATGGCGCGGAATTTCTTCGGATCGAGGCCGGCGGGCGGCTCGTGCACCAAGTGTGAGCTACCGAGCACCCCGCTTTCTTCAGCCGAAAATGCCATCACGAGCACGTCTTGCTTCAGCTTGGGCGCGCTCTTCAACGCCCTGGCAATTTCCAGAATGCCCGCGACGCCCGAGGCGTTGTCGTCCGCGCCCAGGTGTGGCGCGGTGCTATCGGGCTGGAGCGAGTGCACGCCGCCGTGGCCCAAGTGATCGTAGTGCGCGCCGATCACCAGCTCGCCCGCGACGCGCTCGGCCGGTGGCGCGTTGGCGGCGATGCGGCCGATCACGTTGAAAGCTTTTTGTTTTTCGTAAGTCAGGACCACGTTGAGGTTGCCTGCGACTCTTTTCTTCTGCTCCAGCTGCTTCAGCGTGCCCTCGAACGCAGCCCGCTTGACGACCACGACCGGAATGCCGGCGTCACCGTAGTTCTCCCGGACCAGCTCCGGAAATTTGGCTTCGTCCGGCGCCTTCCAGTCCTTGGCCTGCGGTGGCGGCAGCGGAGAGTCGACGACCACGAGGCCTGCCGCTCCGGCCATACGGGCCGTCACCGCTTTGTACCAGAGGTCGCCGTAGCGGCGCTGATTGCTTGGCTCGCTGAATTGCGGCGTCTCCGGTACGAAGCGCCGCACGACCACGATCTTTCCCTTCGCCGACAGGCCCCGGTAGTCGTCCACCTTCAGCTCTTTGGCGACGACTCCATAGTTTGCCAGCAAGAGCTCGCCTGTAACCGTGCCCTGCGCCGAGAAAGCCAACGGCTGAAAGGCGTCGGCCGGCACCGCCGCGCCGGCCAGCGAAAGGCTCGACTCTTTGCCGACCAACACGTGCTTGGCGACCACGAATTCGTCGCGATACGTGCCGTTTTCGCCGGCTGGCGCCAGCCCCAAGGCTCGCAAGCGCTGCTCGATGAATTCGCCCGCAGCGGTCAGGCCCTGGGTGCCGAGGCCGCGCCCTTCACGCGCAGGATCCGCCAGCCAGGCGATGTCTTGCTGCACCCGATCGGCGGCGGTCTCTTCCGTGACGTGCGACCGCGGCTCGTCTTGCCAGCTCGCCAAAAAGACGTTCGTGTCGTGCTGGCCCGGAGCGGTAGCGCGGTTGGACGAAAACGCCAGCGTCTTCCCGTCGGGCGAGAACATCGGGAAACCATCGAAGCCGGGCGCGGTCGTGATGCGCTCGAGACCGGTGCCGTTGGTGTTGATGGCCCACAGATCGAAGTCACGGCCCTTCGGGTCGCCGTGGTTGCTCGAAAAGATGATGCGCTGCGCACCCGGGTAGAAGAACGGGGCAAACGACGCGCCGTTCAGGTAGGTGACTTGGGTGGCGTTTCCGCCGTCGGCGTCCCCTACGTACAGCTCGAGCTTCGTCGGGCGCACCAAGTGTTGGCCCAGCAACTTGCGAAATTCGTCGAGCGCCGGCCCCTTGGGTCGTGACGCGCGCCACACCAGCTTCGAGCAGTCCTCACTGAAAAACGCCCCGCCGTCGTAGCCGGGCGTGTGCGTCAAACGCCTCACGTTAGAGCCGTCGGCGTTCATGCGGTAGAGCTCGATGTCGCCGTCGCGGTCCGACGTGAACACGATGGAGCCATCTTTCTTGCAGACGGTGGCTTCCGCGTCGTACCCCGGTGAATGAGTGAGCTGCCGCACGTTCGAGCCGTCGGCGTTCGCGCGGAAGATTTCGTAGCTGTCGTACAGCGCCCAAACGTAGCCTTGGCTGTGGTCGGGCTTGGGCGGACAAGCGTCGCCGGCCAGGTGTGTGGACGCGTAGATGACCTCTCGATCGCCGGGCAGGAAGTACGAGCAGGTGGTCGCGCCTTTGCCGTTCGAGATGCGGGTTGGCGCGGCTCCCGGCCGCAGGTGATAAATCTGATCGCAACCTTCGCCCTGGTGCGCTTGCAGCGTGAGCTGCGTGCCGTCGAACGACCAATACGCTTCAGCGTTTTCGCCGCCGAAGGTCAGTTGCCGCAAATCGCGCAGGTGGGGCTCGCTCGAGGCGGGCGCGACCAGGGCGGGCGGCGTCGTGCGAGTGGGGGTGGCGGTCGCGCTGGCTGCTGCCGGACCCTGTCCGCAGGCGCTCACCACCGCCGCCAGGCCGACCAGCCCGAGCCACGAAGTCGACCGGCCGCATTGTCCCTGCGCTATCGATGCCATGGCCATGGACCTATTCGATGCTCCGACTCGCCACAAAAAAATCCTCTCAACCCCGCTGTCTTCCTGCGAAATTCCCGATCTTGGGGCTGCGCCACGGCACCAAGGGATGACTTTGCCGGGCTGCAGACAGTCATAGGTGTGTCAGCCATTTCGGTCAGGCAGGTGAGGCGGCTCGCCACAGGTGCGCTCTTTCTCGGGTTGGCGGCCGCGTGCGCCGAGGGCACCAACGGCGATGCCCCCGCCGTCCTGGGTGACGACACGGCCGGCACTTCCACCACCGGCGGAACGAGCGACGAGCCTACGGCCGGCACGTCCAGCGCCGGCTCGCTGCCGATGGCCGGAACGACCAGCACCGGAATGGCAGGCACTGCCGGCTCGGTGGCAACCGGAGGCAAAGGAGGCACCGGCGCCGGAGGCAGCACAACCGCCGGCACCACAAACGGAGGCACCGCAAACGGAGGCACCGCAAGCGGAGGCACCGGCGGAGCCGGCGGAGCCGGCGGAGCGGGGGGCAAGGGCGGAGCGGGTGGAGGTGGGGGCAAAGCCGGCGCGGGCGGCGGAGGCGCTGGTGGTGCTGGTGGCGGAAGCGCGGGCAGCGGCGGGACCGGCGGCTCCGGCTCCACCGGCTACCGCTACGCCAAGCTCGTCGCCACTTCCGAGCAGAACGGCAACGTGTGGAGCTCGGTAGCGGAGATTCAGATCCTCACCACCGGCAGCGTCGCCATCAGCCGCACCGGGTGGGCGGTCACGGCCGACTCGCAAGAGCTCGACGACCAAAACGCTCCCGCGACCGCCGCCATCGACGGCAACAACACCACGTTTTGGCACACGGAGTGGGAGCCCGCGCCGGACAACGTGAACGACGCCAAGCTGCCGCACTCGCTGATCATCGACATGACCGCTCCCCACACCGTGATCGGCTTTAGCTACTTGCCGCGCCAGGACAACACGAACGGGCGCATCAAGGGCTACGAATTTTACCTGAGCAAAGACGGCTCCACCTGGGGCACGGCGCTCAAGACCGGGGCATTTGCGGCCGGTACCGCCCTCCAAACCATCACGTTTTGAGCTTCTGGCGCGTCCCTCCTACGTGATCCTGGGGGGCAGCGGGATTCGTTCCGGTGCGGGCATAGTTGAAACGTAAATTCTAATATTGGTGCGTCGATTTGACGAGATAGAATATTCATTCTACCTTGAAATCAAGCCTGCGCGTGGCGCTGAACGTCACCGCCCGGAACCGACATGACCAAGAAATTGCAGAACTACGTCAACGGCAAGCTCGTCGATAGCGTGGGCTCGCGCTTCGGTAGTGTCTTCAATCCGGCGCTCGGAGCCGAGGCGAGCCAAGTGCCCATGTCCACCGCCGCGGACGTTGCCAGCGCGGTCGCGGCCGCCAAGCACGCCTTCGACGCCTGGTCGGCGACGCCAGCGGTGCGACGCGCGCGCGTCATGTTCGCGCTCAAGCACCTGATCGACGAGAACATGGAAGAGCTCGCCGCTCTGGTGACGGCGGAGCACGGCAAGGTGCTGGACGACGCGCGCGGCTCGGTGACGCGCGGCATGGAGGTCGTGGAATTTGCCGCCGGCATTCCGCAACTACTCAAGGGTGAGTACAGCGAAGGCGTCGCGCGTGGCGTCGATAGCTGGTCGTTCCGGCAGCCGCTGGGCGTGTGCGCCGGCATTGGTCCGTTCAACTTTCCTGCCATGATCCCGATGTGGATGGCGCCCGTCGCGATTGCTTGCGGCAACACGTTCGTGATGAAGCCGTCGGAGCGCGTGCCCTCGTTGTCGTTGAAGCTGGCGCAGCTGTGGACCGAGGCGGGGCTTCCCCCGGGTGTGTTCAACGTCGTCAACGGCGACAAACAGGTGGTGGACGCGTTCATCGAGCACCCGGACGTGGCCGCTATCAGCCTGGTGGGCTCGACGCCGGTGGCCGAAAACGTCCATCAGCGCGCCACGCGCGCTGGCAAGCGTGCGCAGTGCTTGGGCGGCGCCAAAAATCACCTGGTGGTCATGCCCGACGCCGACTTGAACCACACCGTGGACGCGTTGATGGGCGCCGCGTACGGCTCGGCGGGCGAGCGCTGCATGGCCATCTCGGTCGCGGTTGCAGTCGGGCCCGACACGGGTGACCGCTTGGTCGAAGCGCTGATCCCCAGGGTCAAGGCGCTGAAGATAGGTCCTGGCACCGCGCCGGGCGTGGACATGGGGCCGCTCGTCACCCAACAGCACCTGGACAAAGTGTCCGGCTACGTCGCTCTCGGCGTGGAAGAGGGCGCCAAGCTGCTGGTCGACGGTCGCGGCCTGCGCGTGCCGGGAGCCGAAAATGGCTTCTTCCTGGGCGGTTGCTTGTTCGACGGCGTCACCGCGTCGATGAAGATCTATCAGGAAGAGATTTTCGGCCCGGTTTTGGCAGTCGTGCGCGTGCCGACGTTGGACGACGCCATCCAGTTGGTGAACGCCCATCGCTACGGCAACGGCGGAGCCATCTTCACGACCAGCGGAGAAGCCGCCGACGAGTTCACGAAGCGCATCCAAATCGGCATGGTCGGCGTGAACGTCCCCATTCCGGTGCCCATGGCCTTCCACAGCTTCGGCGGTTGGAAGGGCTCGCTGTTCGGCGATCACTACATGCACGGCCCCGAGGGCGTGCGCTTCTTCACGCGGTTGAAGACCGTCACTTCGCGCTGGCCGCGGGGAGCCAGTGCCGGCGCCAGCTTCGCCATGCCCACCGTCAAGTGAGGCCATGAGAAAGCGCGCCACCGCTTATCCCGAGACCTACGCGCAGCTGGAAAAGGCCATCGTCGAGCAACTTCCCAGCCTGAGCAAGCGCCTGCAGCAGATCGCTAGTCACGCGCTCGACAATCCCAGCGAGCTTGCCCTCGAGACCATCGCGGCCGTCTCCCAGCGCGCGGGCGTGCAGCCGTCCAGCCTGATCCGCTTCGCCAAGGTGTTCGGCTTTTCGGGTTACAGCGACATGCAGCGCGTGTTCCGGCTACGCCTGACCGACGCCATGCCGGACTACAAGGCGCGGCTGAAATCGCTCGACGGAAACGGAGCCCGTGCCGCCGAAGCCAATGACATGAACGCGCTGCTCGAGCAGTTCGTCGAGGCCGACGTCGTGGCCCTGCGACGCCTGCAGCAAAACAAGCGCTTGGGCACCTTGCTCGAGCAAGCCAGCGAGCTCATCACCGCCTCCGAGACGGTGTACGTGGTGGCGCACCGTCGGTCGTTCCCCATCGCGTGCTATCTGGCATACGCGCTCAGTCAGCTGAACGTGCGCAACGTGCTGGTCGACGGCGTCGGCGGCATGTTCATGCAGCAGGTCGGTCACGCCGGCACGGGCGACGTCGTCATCGCCATCAGCTCCAAAGCTTATTCACCCGAGGTCGCGCAAGCGGTGCGCGAGGCCAAGCAGCGCGGCGTCAAAATCATCGCCATGACCGACAGCCCGCTCAGCCCTTTGGTCGAGCACGCCGACGTGAGCCTGGAGGTGCCGCAAGCCGCCGTGGGCTCGTTCCGCTCGTTAGCCGTGACCATGACTTTGGCCGTCACGTTGGTCGTGGGCCTCGGTCGCGCCCTCGAGGCCAAGCTCCAAGGCCAGCGCACGCGCAAAGCTCGTGCGGCGCCTGCAACGCGCCCACCGAGACGATCGGGGCCCTGATCGCCTGCGCTTACGACCATTGCCCCGAGGAGTGCTATCCGCGGCCGTAGCGTGCCCGCTCTAGGCGTTCCCTCCAATCGACTCGCGGGTAGGCCTAGTTTCAGGCCGCGCAGCGGCGCGGCCCACCAGGAACGGGGCCTCTATCCCCCCGAATCTCGGCACCGCGCCACCACGGCGCGCTACCCTGCGCCGGCTCATGAGCTCTTCGGAATCGAACGCTACGCTGGCCGAACGCTTTCGCTACCGCTTCGACAACGTGATGGCGCGCGGCGCCCCGGCGTTGATCGCCCTCTTGGGATTGGCCACGGTCGGGTTCGTGGCCCTGTACGCGTTGGGGGTGAAGAGCGCGGGGATCTTGCCCGATGATTAGCGGGACAAGAGCCTGATCGAGCTCGGTTGGTACGGGCTGATGCGCGCCATGGACGCCGGCACGTTGGGCGGGGACAGCGGCCGCTGGCTGTTCTTGTTGGCCAATTTGACGTTGACGACCTTCGGCATCTTCGTGGTCTCGTCGCTGATTGGCGTGATCAACGCCGGCATCGAGGACCGCCTGACCGCCTTGCGCAAGGGGCGCTCGCGCGTCGTCGAGCGCGACCATTCGCTGATCATCGGCTGGAATGCCTCGGCGTTCACGCTGATTGCCGAGCTCTCGATCGCCAACCAGAACCGCCCGGGCGCCTGCATCGTCGTGCTGGCGGATCGAGACAAAGTGGAGCTGGAAGACGCCATCCGCGAGCGACTGCCCGACTTGAAGGGAACGCGGGTGGTGTGTCGCACCGGCGATCCGTGCGACCCGAGCGCGCTGGCGTTGGCGGCCGTCGACCAGGCGCGCGCCATCTTGGTCGTCGCGCCCGAGGACGCGGACGCGGACGTGCAGGTCATCAAGACGCTGCTGGCGATCGTGCAGCGGCCGGACCGCAAAGCCGGCAAGTATCACATCGTCGCAGAGCTTCACGACGAGAAGAACCGCAGCATCGCCCAGATGATCGGCCGCGACGAAGTCGAGATCGTGCTGTCGCGCGCGCTCATCTCCAACATCACCGTGCAGTGTTGCCGCCAGAGCGGGCTGTCGGTCGTGCACACGGAGCTGCTCGACTTCGACGGCGACGAAATCTACTTTGCCGACGCGGCGCCCGTCGCCGGCAAGACCTTCGGAGACGCGCTGCACCACTACCAAAGCTCGTCGTTGATCGGGCTGCTGGACGCCGCCGGGGTGAATGTTTTGCCCGATTTGCAGCGAAAAATTGCCGCGACCGATCGCCTGATCGCGATCTCGAAAGACGATGACACGATCGTGGCGTCGGCCGAGGCCGTGCCTTGGGAGGCGTCGAGAATGACGCGGCCCGAGCGCGCCGCGCCGAAGCCGGAGCGCGCCCTGATCCTGGGCTGGAACGAGCGCGGCCCGAGCATCGTCTCGGGGCTGGAGGCGTACGTGACCGCCGGCTCGGAAGTCGTGGTCGTGGCCGAAGAGGATCACGAAGCCTGGTTGCGCGCCGCGACCAGTGACAAGCAAACTTTGTCGTTCCGGCGCGCCGACACGACGGACCGCGCCGTGCTCGAGTCGCTGGCGGTCGAAACGTTCGATCACCTGATTGTGCTGTCGGCCGACCACCTGTCACCCCAGCGCGCCGACGCGCGCGTGCTGGTCACGCTGCTGCACCTGCGCGAGCTCGGTGAGCGCCTGGGCAAAGACTTGGCCATCGTGAGCGAGATGCGCGACGTGCGCAATCGTCAGCTCGCTGAAGCGACCGACGCCGACGACTTCATCGTGAGTGAGAAGCTGGTGAGCTTGATGATGTCGCAGGTCGCGGAGAACAAGCAGGTGCACGCCGTGTTGCAAGACCTGTTCGATCCCGACGGCGCCGAGATTTACCTGAAGCCAGCGGCCGAGTATGTCCAGCTGGGCGTGGAGCTGAGCTTCTCGACGGTGGTGGCGTCGGCGCGGCAGCGCGGCGAAATTGCCATTGGCTACCGACTGTTTGCCGACGCCAAACAACCCGGCAAAGGCTACGGCGTGCGCATCAACCCCGACAAAGCCTCGCGCCTTTCGCTCAGCGAAGCCGACAAGGTCGTCGTCGTCGCCACGTCCTGAACCTCTCGGTCACGGCGCGTCCGAGGCCTATGACAAGGCAAGAAGCCGACGAGGGCAACGGTTTCCGCGGCAGGCACCAAGGTCGGATGAGGTGGTCGCGGCGCTTTGCGAAAGCCAAATACCCACGATTTTCGCGTGGGCTTGCCTTGTAAAGATCCAGCTGCGCCGGCTCGGAATCAGTTCTGCTAGCGTCTTACCCATGCCGATTCGCGAGCGAATTTGGGCCGGTTTGTTGGTTTCGTGCGCGCTTCTCGGAGCGACCGCCTGCAACGACGACAAGGAGCAGGCGGCCAAGCTGGCCGAGGTGCAACGAATTGCCGACGAGAAGCTGAAGAAGGCCGAGCAAGCTGCCAGCGAGAAGGTGGCCGCGCTGCAAAAGCAGGTTGACCAGATGAAAGCCGACGCCGAGGCGGCGGCCGCCAAGCTGAAGAGCGAGGCGGATCAAGCCATCGGCAAAGCGCAAGCCGACGCCGAAGAGCAGACCAAGCTCGCCGCCGAAGCGCTGAAGAAAGCGCGCTCCGCCTACAAGGCCGAAGGCTTGAACGAGCTTGCCCAGCTGAACAAGCAAGTGCAGGAAATTTCGGTCAAGTCGGCCAAAGCTTCGGCCAAGGTCAAGCCGCTCATCCAAAAGTCGATGAAGGACGTCGTGAAGCAGCAGCAGGCCATCGCCAAAGATCTGGCCGCTTTCGACAAAGCCGAAATCGACGGTCTTGCCACCGCCAAGGCCAAGCTGGTTCAAGATCTGGCGAAGATGAAGGGCATCATCGCCAGCATGAAAGCCAAACTGGGCTAGGCGTGTCCCGATCTAGGCTCCCCCCGTGCCCGTGCCCGTCTAACGATTCCTGACATGCGCGGCTGGCAGGTGGCAGAATTTCTTGCAGAAACTGCCGAGCCCTCGCGAGATCTCGCTGGGCGACCGCTTCGGGGCGTTGGCGTTCAGAGAGCCCCTCTCAAGAGCCTCCGAGACTTACAGGGAGGACGGGAGGACGGGAGGTGCGAGAACGCATTTTTGTTTTTGGAGGACCAAAACCAAAAATATTTCTCTCGAGAGAAAGCTAGAGGGTTGAACCCGCGATGACGCTGCAAGGCCGCCGGCGGAAGCGCATCCCCCAATTCTCGCCTCGCGGACCTCCCGTCCTCCCGTCCTCCCTGTGAAAAATCTCGCGGTGCGAGCTCGCAAGACCCGGCCCGCTTTGCGGGGACCGGAGCTCAAAGTTTTTCGGCGGAGCTGCGTCTAACGGGGATGAGGTTTCGCTCGGCGGCGTTTCTCGGCGTCGTTTTGCTGGGGGCGTTGCAGGCTCGGGCGGCGGCGCGAGCCGAAGCCGCAGAGTCGCCTGGCGTCCGCGCGAGCGCTTTGGCGGATCTGAATCCGGCGAACGACGACGTGGTGGCTCCGCCGGATCCGATTGCCGATTGTGAAGCGAAGTTGCGGGACCTCGGAGTGGTGTTCGCCCCCGCGGAGCTGCCGGTCAAACCTGGCAATGCCAGGCGGCCGACCTGCGGCGCGCCGCAAGCGGTGGTGTATCGGCGGGGGCCAGCGAAGATTCGCTACAACTCGCCGCCCGTCTTGAGCTGCGGCATGGCGCTGGGGCTCGCGCGCTTCGAGCAAGTGTTGAACGAGGAAGCTGAGCGCTACCTGGGGCAAGAGGTGGCGCGCGTCGAGCAAGGCGGCACCTACAATTGCCGCAAGATGGCGCGCTTCGATTTGGTGAGCGAGCACTCGTACGCGAACGCCATCGACATCCGCAGCGTGACCTTGAAGAACGGTCGCAAGCTGAGCGTGCTCGCCACCTTCGGACGCACCGACGCCGAGCCCCAGCGACCCGAAGCTCGCTTTTGGCGCAGCGTGGCCAACCGCTTGTACGACGAGGGCGCGTTCTCGGTGGTGATCACGCCGTTCTTCGATGGCTTGCACAAGGATCACATCCACCTCGACCAAGCGCGCTACCGCGTCGACGGCTCGCGACCGAGCCGCTGAGCCAGGGGGCCAACGAAGCCGTTTTCGCATCGGCACGAACGCTGCGCGAAGCCGTTTCGTCACCGGGCTCGCCGCCCAGCTGGGCGGCGTCGCCACGAACACGACTGGGCCTACATCAGCCCCCTGAACCGCTTGGTCACGTTGGCGGTACGTACTTTTCGGCCAAGCCATGACGACCAGAAAGCCGCTCGGTATTCGTGTCTTTTCATTGGCTTTGCTCGGGTTGGGAGCGGCCTGTACGTCGTCGGGCGGCGGACCTTCGGGGCCGGGCGCCGGGCCCGGCGCGGGAGGACAAGGCAGCGCGACGGGCGGCTCAGGACCGGGCCAGGTGCCGGTAGGGACGAATCCGGGCGGCGTCACCATCACCTGCGACAAGGGCGCGGCCCCTGGCGTGTCGCCGCTGATGAAGCTGTCGACGCGAGAGTACAAGAACACGGTCAAAGACCTGCTGACGAGCGTGGGCGCGGCAGCGGTGTTGCCGAGCATCGACGGGCTGATGGCGTCGATTCCGGACGATAGCCTGGCGGATGGTTTTCGCGGGCGTGACAACCGCACCGCGCTCGAGCACGTGCAGGGCTATTTCAACGTGGGGCGAGCGGTGGGCGACGCGGTGGCCAAAGATCCGGCCTTGCTGAAGGCGGTGGCCGGTGATTGTGCGGCAGAGGCAAAGCTGAGCACCAGCTGCGTGAACGGCTTTTTGGACCGCTTCGTGCGCTTGGCCTATCGCCGCCCGCTCACGGACGCGGATCGCGCCGACTACGCCGCGCTGAACGATGGCGTGCGCAGCCCCGCGCAGACGATTCGGGCCATGCTGGTGGTGGCGCTTTCGTCGCCTCGCTTCGTGCATCAGGTGGAAGTGGACGGCACGGCGCTGGCCTCGTCGAGCGATTTGCTGCAGCTGACCTCGTACGAGATTGCGTCGCGGCTTTCGTACGCCTTTTGGCAGACGATGCCGGACAGCGCGCTGCTGGCGGCGGCGGAAGACGGCTCGTTGGCGACGGACGCCGGCTTTGCCGAGCAGCTGGAGCGCTTGTTCCAGGACCCGCGTACCCAAGAGACGCTGTGGAGCTTTTGGAACGAGTGGTTTCGGCTCGAGAAATTCACGGGTTTCGAGACCACGCGCCCGGCGCTGCAAGCCTTGGCGGAAGGGGAGTCGTTGGGAGTCGCTGGCCACGACCACTACCGCGACATGGTGCAGGAAGTGCGTGACCTCACGGAGCTCTTCACCTTTCGGAAGCCGGGCACGGTTGCCGATCTTTTGACGACGGACGCTTCCGTCACCAAGTCGGCAGATTTAGCGCACTTGTACGGCGTTCTGCCGTGGACCGGCAGCGGTGACTACCCGAAGCTGCCGGCGGGCCAGCGTGCCGGCTTGTTGCAGCGTGCGGCGCTGCTGGTTTCGAACTTGGAGCAGACCAATCCGTTTCATCGTGGCGCGCTGTTGCGTCGCAGCGTGCTGTGTGACGCGCTGCCGCAGCCGGATCCGAATTCGTTGCCGCCCGGCTCGCTCGATCCGCCTCCGCCGAGCGCGGCCCAAACCACGCGCCAGCGCTTTCAGGCCAAGGTCGACGGCAAGGCGCTGTGCCAGGCGTGCCACGGCGGCTTCAGTGACATGGGCTACGTGCTCGAGTCGTTCGACGCGCTCGGTCGCTTCCGCACCGTGGAGGAGGTGTACGACGAAAAAACCGGCAAAAAGCTGGCCGAGCTGCCGATCGATACCAGCGCCGTGGCGAAGGTACTGCCCGACGACGTGACGCCGGTGGCCAACGCGGCCGAGCTGAACCAGCGCTTGGTGGCGAGCGCCAAGGTGGAGGCGTGCATGGCGCAGCGCTACTTCGAATTCGCCGCGCGCCGCGCCGTGAGCGACGGCACCGTCGACACGTGCGTGGTGCAAGACTTGGCGGCGGGTTTGAAAGACCCTGCCGTCGGCTTGCCGGGCGCGTTTCGGCGCCTGGCCCAATACTCGAGCTTTTTTCAACGAAAGGTGGGGCCACAATGACGGGCCTGGCAGATTCTGGGGTTTCGCGCCGCTTGTTCCTGCGCGGCGCCGGTGGCGCGCTGCTGGCGTTGCCGTTCCTACAGTCGCTGTTGCCCAAAGCGGCCGGCGCGCAAGCCATGACGGCGCCGAAGCGCTTCATCGTGTTCAAGAGCTTCAGCACGCAGCTGATCAAGCAGTGGTACCCGACATTCAGCGGCAACGGCTACGCGCTGAAAGATTCGAAGTACACGGGCAGCAAGGCCGACGGCTCCACCTTGCTGACCCAGAAGCTGGCCGGCGGCCCCGCCACTTGGGCGCCGCTGGCCGACTTGAAGACCGACAAAGGCATCTCCGGCATCTTGGGCGCGAAGCTCAATCCGTTTTTGGACAAGCTGACCTTGATTCGCGGCTTGGACTTCTTGCCGTCGGTGAACCACAACTTTGGCGGGTTGCTGGGCAATTTTTCGTCGTGCACCAAGGCCACCCCGTGTGACGCCGATGCGCTCGCGGCGGTGCCCACCATCGATCAGGTGCTGGCGTATTCGCCCAAGTTTTACCAAACGACGCCCGGCCTGCGTTCGCTGCACATTTCGCAAGGGGTCGGCGACGCCATGTCGTATTCCGACGGCGGCAAGGCGGGCGGCGCCGTGGAGCAGCTGAAGACCCGCACCAACCCGCGTGACGTGTTCAACGACCTGTTCGCGGGCGTGATGGACGGCGGCACGCCGATGCCGAGCGGGCCCGATCCCGACGCGCTCTTGGTCGACAAAGTCATGGACCAATACCGAGCGCTGAAGAGCAACTCGCGACTTTCAGCGGAAGACAAGGCCAAGCTCGAAGCCCACGTCGGCTTGCTCGCCGAGGTGGAGGCCAAGCTCAGCACCACGACCAAGCTTTCGTGCGTCAAGCCGGCCGATCCCGGCTCGCTCGACAACAACAGCGCGACCGACCCGAGCGACATCCAGAAGAAGTGGGACCTGTTTCTCGACTTGGTGGTCGCGGCCATCGCCTGCGACCGCACGCGGGTCATCACCATCGGTGTGCACAAGGCGCTCGGCCCCGGCCCCGATCCGGCGGACACGAAGCTGATTGGTCACTACCACTCGGAAGACGCCAGCGGCGGGACCTGGCACGGCTTGGCCCACGACTTCGGCAACGAAAATTCGCGGCGCATGCTGGCCGGCATCAACAACTGGATCGCCGAAGAGCTGTTCGCCAAATTGCTGACCAAGCTCGATGTGGCCGAAAACGGCGACCAAACGATGCTCGACAATTCCCTGGTTTATTGGGGCAACGAGCTCGGCTTCAATCACATCGCCTACAGCGTGCCGTGCTTGTTGGCGGGCAGCGCGGGCGGCTTCATCAAGCCCGGGCGCTACCTCGACTACATCGACTGGGACGGAAAAGCGTACTTTTCACAAGAAGACGGCAACGTCATCAAAGGCATTCCGCACAATCGCTTCTTGGTCACCGCGCTTCAGGCCATGGGGCTGTCTCCAGCCGACTACGAGCGCGGCGGGCAAGCCGGCTACGGCTCCACCAGCACCAACGGTCGCGACGCCAGCGCTTGGCCCGTCGACTACGACTTGTCGACGATTGGGCAGATCTTGCCCGGCATCCAAGGTTAAGCTGCGCGCTGAGCGGCGTCGGCGTTCAGCGGTGCTCGGCACCACTTGCCGGCCGCTCAGAGCGCGTCGCCGATGCGGCGGCCGGGGCTGCGCGGCGCCTTCTTGGTACGCGGCGAAACGGAGCGCGCGCGGCGCGGAACGTACGAGCGCGACCCGTGTTGCTCACTGTACAGCTCGCGCAGCTCGGCGAACGTGGTGACGCCCGAGTTTTGCGCGATGCCGGCGTGCGCGCGGCACAGAAGCACCGTGCGCGTGCCGTATTTGACCGCTTCTAGCTTTCGCCCCGGCTTGAGGTCGCCTTCAGGCCGGAAATTTTCGCAGACTTCGCAGCGCTGTTGCATGGGGCGGAAGCGTGCTCCCGCCCCCCGGGGGTGGGCCAAGTTTTGGGCAGGCGGTGGCCTGCCCATTGCCTGACGGCCCCGTTCAGCCGCCGAACGCGCACTCGAAGAACGAGTCGACGAAGGACGTGCACGCGGGTGCGTCGGCTGCGCCGTCGCCTGCGCCTGGAGCGCTCTCGGGAAAGCAAGTCCAGTTGTCGGCGCCCGGCGCGGTGGCGGCGAGGCAGGTGTTCCAGTCGTCCAAGAAGTGATTGCACTGCGGCGCGCCGAACACTTCGTAGAAGCCGGTGCAGCCGCCGATGCATTGCTCGTACGGTTGCAGGCCGGTGCAGCTGGACTGCAGCTGGCCGCGGCACGACTGGCCGCACACGGCCGTCGGTTGATCGGCGCTGCCGCAACGCCGCGAATTCTTGTCCACGTGAAGCACCGTGGTGGGGCTGCTGTCCGGGTTCAACTTGTACTTGATGGTCTGCGCCGGCGTGTAGTCGACACCGAAGACGAAGTGATGCTCGCCCGGCCGAAACAGGTTGGGCCGCGCCGAGGCAGTATCGAGTGCGAGGCTGTTTTTGCCGCCGTAGGGCACGCTCACGCTCACGCCGTTCTGGTTCTTGTAGCCGAAGAAGGCCGTCAGCGTGCCGTCGGCGTTGGCGGTGGAGCAGTCGTACGTCGGCACCAGCGGCTCTTCCCCGCCTTTGCGTTGGGCTTCGTCGAAGAAGCACAAGAAGGGATCGACTCGGGTGAACAGGCTGTAGTCTTCGCAGTACAAGCCGCCGAAGTATTCGATGCCCGCGACGTAGGTTTGACCGCGCTGAGTCACCAACAACGGGCCACCCGAATCGCCGAAGCAGGCGTTGGAGTACGGGGCGCGCCCGTCCGTCTTGATCACCCGGTTGCGCACGGACGGCACCAGCATGCCGGGGTTCGGATCGTCGGCGTGGTAGTCGGCGGCGGTGGGCGAGCCCAGCAGGCGCGTGCGGCCGGTGCGCTGGACCTGGCTGCCGGTAGCGGTGGCGGGGCCGGTAGCCACGTTCGCTCCCCAACCGCTGATGGTGGCCTCGTGGTTCAGCCAGCTGCGGTCGAGCGGAAAGCGGGCAAGCGGCAGCGGATCGAAGGGTGGCTTGCGGTCGAGGTACACGACGCCCAAATCGGGGTGTTTCAGGTCGCGATCCCAATTCGGGTGCACCTCGAAAGAATCCCCCGCGGCCCAGTTGGAGGGCTGGCCCGGGGCAGGCACCTCGTAGGTGAGCCCGAAGGGCGTGAGCTGCGAGAAATCGGTCGTGAAATCGTCGCCGAAGTACGTCAACACCTGCAGAACCGACTGCAACCGCGCCGGATCGGCGTCGAGGCAGTGAGCGGCCGTCGCGACCACGCGCGGCGCGAAATAGGCGCCGGAGCAGGTGCGGGTGGTAACGGTGCCGTCATCGCCATTGAAGACGATGGCGTACACCAGCATGACTTGGTTGCGACCGCCGTTCGAAGTGGGCCGAACGATGGACTCTTGCTCGGTGTCGAGCGCTTCGTCTCCTCCACTCGAGCAGGCCGACAACACCAAACCGCCGACCAGTCCCGTCACCACGAAAGCGATCTTCCGCATGTTACTCCTCTGCAGTTGAACGGACGAGTGTAACACGTTTATGCAAGATGTCTGAAACTCACGTTGATCGTAGTGCAATATTTCGTGCATCGCTTTCTGTTTGCCGTGAACGGATTCTAACCCCGGTAAGTAGTGCGCAAGTCGTGCTTATGGAGTGCGCAAGTCGTGCTTATGGAATGCGCAAGTCGTGCTTATGGAGTGCGTACGTAGTCCGCAAGTAGTGCGGAGTGCGCGTGTGTGTGCTCGGCCCGACCACTTTTCGCGTCAAGGACGCTTCACGAGCCTATGTGCTTGAACTCGAGAGGGGGAGCCTCTATTCAGTGCGCATGATGAGTAGGGCCGGGCAGCCTTGGGAGAAGCCGTCGAAGGGGCCGCCGCCGGTCCTGCTGATCGTGCTTGGCAGCGTGCTCGGTACACTGCTGCTGGTCGGCGGCGGCTATTGGTTTTTCCAGCGCAAGGCCGCCCCCTCGGCCGAAGAATCGCAAAAGCCGAAGGTGCCTGCCTGCGAAGCTCGGCGCGAGGAGCGAGGCTTTCAGCTCAGCGAATGCTACACGAAGTACGCCGAGGCCACCGCGGCGCCCGAGCTGTGTGAGGCGTTGCCGGTCGGCGGTGAAGCTCGGTATTCGCGCGCTGACTGCATCAAGCGCGTGGCGCTGGCGACCGGCAATGCGGCCTTGTGCGAGCGCGTGGCGAACGACGACGCCGCGTCGTGCTTCAAAGGCCTGGCTGTCGTGCTGGAGGACGTGAAGCTGTGCGAGAAGGTCTCTCGCGTCGACGAACGTGAGCGCTGTTATCACGATTTGGCTCGAGCTCTGCAGCAGCCCGAGCTGTGCCGTCGCGTGGAGCGGGCTCGCGAGCGCGCGTCCTGTCTGTCTGGCGCCATCCCCCGCGGTACGGACCCGAAGGTGTGCGACATGTTGCAGCTGGTGGCGGGACGCGAGTCTTGCCTCTCCGAAGTCGCCCGCGACGATCCTGCCGTTTGCCTGCAGCTACCCGAGCCACGGCGCGCGCAGTGCGTGTCGCTGAGCTCCCGCCTGCGCGAGCTCGACGACCCAACGGCGCCGTGCGCGGGCGTGGCCGACTGCCTCGCGGTCGCGGCGCGGTTCGACATTGCCCTGTGCGAGCGCATTTCCGCGAGCGAGAAAACGCGGCGTTCGAGCTGCGTGGACAGCGTGCTCAGCCAAGCCGGCGGCCGCTGGGTGCACGGCTCCACCTGCAACCATTTGCAGGATTTGGAGCTGCGTGACGCTTGCTTCAACCGCTTGGGTCACGCCTTCGATCACGAGTCGGCGTGTCAATCGGTGCTGAACGCTACGATGCGCAACGAGTGCTTGGAAGCCGCCAAGCGCAGACTGGCGGAGCGGCTGTGATGGCCCGTACGTCGGCGGGCTACTCGGTCGCCAAGTGGCTTTGGTTGGCCTGGCTACCGGTGTCGTTCGTGGGTTGCGCCAAGGCCAAGCCGGCTGGGCCCGCACCCATTCCCTCGGCCGCAGCTCTGCCCGCGTGCGAGCAAGAGCGGTCACCTTTTGCCCGCGACGCCTGCTACGCGCGCGAAGCCAAGAACAACGCGCAGCCGGGGCTTTGTCTGTATCTGCAAACGCCGGACAAACAAACCGCGTGCGTGGCGGCGACGGGCGACGGCATCGCGGCGTGCCAGCAGGCCAGCACCATCGCGCCCGTTCCCGACTGCTTTCGCGACGTCGCGTTCCGCATTCACGACGCCAAAGCCTGCGACTTCATCAGGTCGTCGTACGAGCGAGGCGTCTGCTTCGCTACTTTGGCCAGCATGGCCCAGAATCCGGCCCTGTGCAGCTCCGTGCCGCGCCCGCAGCAACAGGACGAGTGTTGGTCGAACGTCGCTCGCAGCCGGAACGATCCCAAGCTATGCGACTCGGTCAAGAACGCCTACCGGCGTGACAACTGTCGCCTCCAAACCGCCAAACAAGACGGCGGCCAGGGCGAAGGCTGTGCGCGCATCGAGAACCCCGCTCTACGCGACGACTGCTGGGTTCAGCTCGCCGAAAAGGACGGCGCCCCCGCTGACGTGTGCGAGCACGTGACCGCGCGCAAGAACGGCTGCTACATGGCGCTCGCGCGCCGCCAAGGCTTGATGTTCTGTGACCGCATCGGCGCGGGGACGGAATCGATAGCGCGGCGCCTGTGCTATGAAGAATTGTTCGCTACGAGTCGCCTGCGCAACAGCGCCGACTTCTGCGCGCCCGTCACCGACGTCGTACAGAAGCAGCAGTGCGCGCTGGCCCGCGCCGACGCGACGCGAGACGTAGGGCTGTGCGAGGGCATCGCCCTACCCGAAATCGCCGACGATTGCTTCGCCGTCGTCGCCAGCAAAACGCCGGAAGCGTGCCTGCGGATCAAGGACCCGGGCCGCCTGCGGCAGTGCGCTTCGATGCATTGGACCGGCAGTCGCGACCCCCGCATTTGTGCGCCGCTGTTGCCCAAAGCTCGCCAAGACTGCAACGAGCGAATGGCGAAACGCCACTAAGTCACGCGCGGCAAGCGGCGTCGGGTCGCGCTCGTCCAGCCATGCATCCCCTATAGAGGCTGCGCCGCAAAGTCGTCGATCCATAAGTCGTAGTCGGTGTTCGGCTCGACGATGAAATGGAAGGCGCCGTAGTACTCTGAGTGCGGCGACAAATGCCCGGGATCGAGGCCCCAATCGGCCAAGTCGACGACTACTTCTTGCCAGGTAGGCGCCAGCGTGAGCACTCGCTCCGGCCACTTCAGACCCTGCGCGCGATCGCTGAAGTACGAAGCCTCCGGGCCTGCCACCGCCACGGTCAGGTGCGAACCCGCATTGGGGCTTGCTACCCAGAAGCGCACGCTGCGGAATATCTTTTCTACCGCCAACGGCGTGTGAAAAAAGACGTCGAGGCCGGCGTCATCGGTCGTGCCTACCAGGTGTAGGGCCGAGCCATCGTGGGGCGATGGCGGCATACCGACCGGCAAGACATCATCGGGAAAACCCATCCAAAGCCCGAACGCCGCATGGGTGCTCGAGCTCTCGAACCCGTCCAGAGTCTGAGATTCTGGAGCGCCGCCTGAGTCCGAGGCTGCCGTTCCGTTGGTCCCGCCCGCAGCGCTTCCACCGTCGGTGCTGCCTCCACGCTCGATGGCCGAGCCCGCCGAGCCTTGGGCGGCATCATCGTGATGGGTGGAACCGCCGCAGCCCACCAGCAGCCCGACAAGCGTCCAGGCGGCCGTCCAGCCAAAGGTTCGTCCGAGTCGGAGCAACGTCACCAATGACTCGTAGCATACGCGCGGCACGCGTCGTGCAGCAGACCTGCGCGCTCCGTCAACGTCTTCGTCAATTCGACACGGTGAGGCGGGGGATGGCGTCCGGAGTGGGGCTCATTGAATTTGTGCCCATGATCAGCCTTGCGGCCTGATGGCACATGGCACAGCGCGATCTATCGCGCGACGTAACGATTCGCGCTGATTCTGCAGCGAGGGGCTGGGGTACGAGAATTGCTCAGAGGCGCCGCGCCGTTACCAGGTTGGGGACGGGTTTAGGAGGACAATTGAAAACATCCATTCGATGGTGGTCGAGGCTCGCCTTCGTTGCGGGCGTGGGGCTGACAACGCTGGTCGCTTGTTCGTCAGATCGACATGACGGCAGCGCCGAAGATGAACGCACCGGAACCCTAGCGCTGGCGCTCCAAGCCACCGCGCCCTCCGGCAGCGTGTATCGACTGCGGAACGCGTTCTTTCAAATCACCAACATCCGCACCGGCGAGACCGAACAGTTCTTGAGCAGCGAAGATGGCTTGCCGGAAGCGGCTGAGCTCACGGCGTTGGTAGCTGCTGGCAGCCACACCGTGACGCTCCTGCCGGGGTGGTTCTTGGAGCGAGTGTCGGGACCGATGACGGGCGGTGGGGGAGGCGTGACGATGGGCGGGGGCGGGCCAATTCCCGGTTCGGGGGGCGCTTCGATGGGAGGCAAGCCGGTGCCGCCTCCACCGCCGGCCTTTGGCGGCGAAAGCAGCGCGGCCGGTGCGCCTGGTGAAGGGGGAGAATTCTCCGGCGGCGGGTCAATTGCGACGGGTGGCAAGAGCTCGGGCGGCGGCACCTCCACCGGGGGCAGCAGCAGCACCGGCGGTGGCGAGATCGTCGACGCGCAGCTGCTCAGCGACGCGGTGCAGTTCTTCTTCCTGAAGGGCGGCGACGATGCATTCGTCAATTACCAGTTCGTCGTCGGGGCCGAGGTCATCGATTTCACCCGGGGCAGGGTGCACGTGAGCATCAGCGTCGACGACAGCCAAGCCTGTCAGGTGCCTCCCGACGTCACGAAGCCGGAGCGCGTGCTCCTCGAAAGCAACGTCGACGCGGTCGCCAACGTGAGCTTGGCCAGCGTCTTTCAAGCGTTGGCCACGAACGGTGGCCACAGCGGCGACGGCAACTTGCTGTTTCAGCAAATCTTCGACAGCTACGCTTCGGCCGACCTGGGCCAGGTGCCGGGCGCGGTTCATTGCGGTGACGAGACCACCAACGGCGTGCCTACGCTCAACGGCTTTCCCATCGACTGCAATCGGCTGGAAGCGCAGCACGTCAACGACATGGGCACCTTCTTCCCGACGGCCTTCGTCAACCGCATCGATTTGGCGCCCGCCAACGGCGCGCATTGTGGTCAGCAGCGCATGATCTTTGCGAGCAATTCGCTGGGACGCGCGTTCATGATCCTCGAGGCGCAGATCCCCAACCCGGCTCCGGAGTTGGGCATCGAAGGCTGCCGCCCCTTGGCGCAGTTTTGGATGGACCAGAACAACGAGCCCAACGCGAAGATTCGCGGGCAGCGCCTGGCGCAAGCCTTCTTGCAGGGCGGAGTGCCGGGGTTGTCCGAGTTCGGCTTCGGTGCCTTCTACACGGCCGAAAACCTGACCGTCGGCAGCGGACAGATTCGCACCAACCAGTTCGATTCGTTCCCGTGGACGCTGCGCGAGTTCAAGCTCGCCCTCGACGGGGAATCGCTGGCCGCGGTTCCGTTCCCGGTCGCCGAGTCTCCGAACGGTGCGCTCTGGAACGAGGCCAGTGGGCTGCCGCAGGGTGACGCTTGCCGCCAGAGCTTCCTGACGGCGATGGACGGCGTGCTCAGCGACGACATGTCGCGCATGTCGTTCGTGGTCGACTCGGCTTGCAAGGACGCCGAGAGCCGAAACGACTTCTCCGAAGACTACGTGAGCCAACTATCGTCCGGCTTCCGTTCGCAGATCCAAGACAAGCTCTTGTCGCTCGGCAGCAGCTTGTCGCCGGAAGACGTGGCCAATCGCGCGCGCTTCTCGGGCTCGTGCATCGGTTGCCACAACGAAGCCTCCGGCAGCTTCTTGGGCAACAACGTGTTTGCGCCGTTCTCCAACGATTTTCCGCAGGTGCAAGAGTTCGCCCAGCAGTGCGGAGATGGAGAAACTGGCAGCTGCTTCACCACGTCCAACGCGCTCAACACCGTGTTCCTGCCGGGGCGCCTGGCCGTGTTGGGCAACTTGCTGGGCGTGCCAATCGTGCCGAATCCCTGCACGGGTGGGGGCGGTGGTGGCGGTGGCGGAAACGGCATGGGTGGCAGCTTCGGCACCGCTGGCACTACCAGCACCGCCGGCAGTGCGACCATGGGCGGCTTTGCCAGCGGCGGTAAGAGCGGTATGGGCGACGGGGGCGGTGTGACTCCGCTGCCTTTGCCGCCCATTTCGAGCGAGCCGGCGCCGGTCGTCGTGATCGAGCTGCCGTCTGTCGACGTACCGGTCGAGCAGCTGCAGGAAGAGGAGCAAGAGATCCGCAACGACTACGGTGACGTGACCATCAGCGGCAAGTCCGCCAAAGCCACGCACTGAACCGCGCCGCCGTCGGCGCGCCAGCCTGGAACGCAGCGCGGTTTGCCAGCCTGCGTTCTGGGCGCTTCTGGTGGGGGCGGTTGGTGCCGCTCCCTCCGCGAAGTCGACGCTACGCTTCGCCGGGCCGCCGCGCTTCGATGAACGCGGCCACCACGATCAGCGAGCCGCCGAGCATCTCGACGGGACGAAGCCGGACGCCGTTGATCACCGCCGCTGACGCCACTGCCGTCAGCAACTCCATGATGATGAGCACCGACGATTTGCCGGCTTCCATGTGAGCGACTCCCCATTGGGTGCCGGCGGTAGCCAGCAGCAACCACACCAAACCGAAGCCGGCGAGCTGCCACCAAATGCTGGCCGCGACGCCGACCGGTATCGGCTGCACACCCAGCAGCGTCAATGGCAACGCCAACAGCAGGCAGCCTGCGAACATGGCGGCAACCTTGTCTGGCACCGGCACCGCGGACAGCTTGCGGAACAGCACGTTGTTCAGCGCCAACGCCAGGCCGGACACCACCGCCAACACGTCGGCCAGGCTGGGCCGCTCCGCCAAAATGCGCACGCCGCCGAGGATCAAGAACGCGCCGCTCAGCGCCGCCGCCACCGTGAGCTTGCGCAAAGCGTCGACGCGCTCGCCCAGGATCAGCCAGCCTCCGAGCACGCCCCACGCCGGCAGCAAGTAGAAGAGCACCATCACCCGCACCACGTCGCCGCTCACGATGGCGGTGGCGAAGGCCAGGTTTGCCAGGCCGCCAAAGGTCGCCAGGAGCAGCATCGGCCGCCTGGCCCCCCACCAGCCGCGCCAGCGATGGGCCAGCCAAGCCACGGACAGCAACCCCACCGAGCCGTGCCCGACGAGTGTGACGTTGACGCCTTGCAGGCCGAAACCTGCAAAGTACTTGAGCGGTATCCAAGTGAGACCCCACACCACCGACGAGGCCAGCAACACCAGCACCGGGTGGAGCGGTCGCACGCTGGGATACGGGGCAGGTTCGGACATTCGGCTGGGGCAGCGTAGTCGCTCCAGGTTTCGGGGACGCGGCCGGACTCGAAAAACCTTGTGCGGCCGGCCCGTGAGGGTTACCGGGGCCATGACGTGCTGGCCTCTCCCCTCTCCGATCGCTTCAGCTTGCTCACCGCAGGTCTTCAGCCGCGGGAGTGGCGCTGGCTGGGCGCCATCGCGCTGGAGCACGGCTTGGCGCGCGGTGTGCTGCTGGCCCTGGCCGGGGAGGGCTTCGACGCCAAGCTCCTGGACGCCTGGCTCAAGCAAAGCGTCACCGCGGGTCTGCTGATTTCAGTGGGGCCGACGCGGGCCTTGGCGCTCACCAGCGCGCCCAGCCGTGAGCCCGGCTTCGCCGTGCATCCAGAGCTGTCGCAGCTGGTGCTGCGCGAGCTAACCCGGCGTGACGCGCTTTCGGCCATCGCGCTTTCGACCCACGGGCTCTTGGGTGGGCGCTCGGTGAGCGATTTGGGATTGGCCCTGCAGCTCGGTGACTACCGCACGTTCGTGCGGCGCTTCTCGGTCGAACGGCTGCCCCGGCAAATCCCGCTGCGCACCGCGGCGGAGTGGTTGCGCGTCAGCGTGTGTGAGCCCTTCGACGCCGCGTGGCTGCTGTCCGCGTGGGGCGACGAAGCCGAAGCGGTGGCCACCCGCGTGCTGCGCGAATGTTTGGAGACAGGAAGCGCTTGCCAGGAGCTGTACGGCTGGTTGAGCGCGCGTTTCGTCGACGTACCCGAAGGCGAGCAACAGGCCGAGCTGGCCGCGCTGCTGTGCGAGCACGCCGTGCTGCGCGGCAAGCTCGACGCCATCCCCAAATACTTGGTGAGCCTCGGCCGCGGCAGCGCGCTCGGGCACGCGGCGGCCTGGGCCTACCTGACCGGTGATCTGGCGCTGGCGCAGGCGCGCTTGGACGAGTTGTTCGGGGTTTCGCTGCGCGGCAAGGCCGACGCCAGTCGGCGCGGGCCGTTGCCGCAGTGCGGGGCGGTGGCGCCGCTGTTGGCCCTGCTTTTGTGCGCGCGCGACACCGAAGCGGCCACGGCGCTGGCCAAACGGCTGTTGGCGGTGGGCACGAGCGAGCCCGAGCGGGCCGCCGGTCGCGCCTTTCGCTTGCTGCTCCGCTACTTGGAAGAGCCCGAGACCGAGCACGAGCGCATCGACGTTCACGCTCTCACCACCGAAGGCTCGCTGTGGGAAACGTTGCTGTTCGCGCACAACGTCGAGCTGCATCAAAAGCAGGTCGAGACGCGGGCGCGCTGGGCCCAGCACGTCGTCCGGCGCGCGGTACCCTGGTACGCCGCCGGTTACGCCTGGATCGCTCGCCAAGCTTTGCAGCTGGCCAAGTCGCTCAACGCCGAGTACGCCGAGCAAGAGCTGACGCGGCTGGGCGGGTTGCCGCCCGCGGAGACGAACGAGCTGTCGCTGTGGGAGCTGGTCGCGCCCAAGCCCGAGTGGCAAAAGACTCTACAAGCGCTGGCCGCGGTCTCCGACACCACCTCCGAAGCAGCTGAAGCCAGCGTGCGCGCGGTTTGGTTCGTCGACATGGCCGACGGTAGCCTGAGCCGTCCGGCGCTGTCCGAGCTGCGCTTGGACACGGGCGGCTGGAATCAGGGGCGGCGGCTTTCGTTGAGCGAGCTGTACCAATTCCGCGAGCAGCTCCCTAGCGAAGACCAACGCGTGCTGGACGCCACGCGCGAGCTGGTCGAAGGGCGCCGCGAGTTTTTGCCCGAAGCCGCCGAGCGTCTGATCGGTCACCCGCGCGTGCAAAACGGCGCGCGCGGCAACGCCCGGGTCGAGGTCGTGCGCGGCAGTTGCCGGGTCGAAGCCGAAGAAGACGCCGGCTACATCCGGGTGGTGGTCGAGCCGGCGGGAGCCAAGCTGGGTATCAACGTGGTGCCCGAGGGCGAAGAACGCCTGGTGGTGTACCGGGTCAGCGAGGCCATGCAGCGCGTGATCGGCGTCTTGCCTCACGGCGTGCGCGTGCCTAGCGCGCAGAAGGCCGAGGTCTTGCGTATCTTGGGCAAGCTGGCCCAGAGCGTCGACGTGCAGAGCCCCGAGCTCGGCGCCGAGCGTGAGGTCGAAGCCGACGCCACGCCTTGTTTGCGCTTCGCCCTGCACGCCGGAGCCTGGCAGGTGCAAGCGGGCGTGAGGCCGTTTGGCAGCCAGGGGCGCTTCTTCGTGGCCGGCGTCGGTCGCACGAGCCTCAGCTTCGTGGGCGGTGGACAGCGCTTGCGTTGCGAGCGCCACTTCGAGCGAGAGCGCGCCTCGGTCGACGAGCTGGTGGCAGCGTGCCCCAGCCTGGCCCTGGCGCCCGAGGAGCAAGAAGAGCGGCCCCAGCACGAGGTCGACAACTGGGTGCTGGGCGAAGAAGGCGTGTTGGTGCTGCTTTCGGAGCTGAAAACCTGCGGCGTCAAGCACGAGCTGGAGTGGCCGGAGAGCAACCGCCTGCGCTTGCGCGGTGAAGGCCGAGCCGCGCTGCGCGGTCGCTTGCGCGTCAACAAAGGTTGGTACCTGGCGACGGGCGGGCTGCGCATCGACGACGTCAGCGAGGTGACGTTAAACGAGCTGGTGCACGCCCCGGCGCTGGCCGGCGGTCGCTTCGTTCGCCTGGAAAACGGCGACTACGTCGAGCTCGAGGAGCGCATCCGCCGCGTGATCTCCGCGCTCGCGGCCGGCGCCGCCCGGGCCAAGCCGAAAGGCGAGCTGCAGCTGCACGCCGGCGCCGTGGCCGCGCTCGACGAGCTGGCCGGAGATGGCTTCGAGCTCGATGAAGCAGCGCGGAGCTGGGTCGAGCGCGTCAAGGAGGTGGCCCACGCCAGCTTCGATGTGCCGCCGACGTTGCAGGCCGAGCTGCGGCCCTACCAGCTGGACGGCTTTCGCTGGCTGTGCCGGTTGACGGAGCTCGGCTTGGGCGCTTGCTTGGCCGACGACATGGGCCTGGGCAAGACCGTGCAAATCTTGGCGCTGTTGTTGATGCGCAGCGCGGCCGGTCCCGCGCTGGTCGTCGCGCCAACCTCGGTTTGCAGCAACTGGGCACGCGAGGCCGGCCGCTTCGCGCCCGAGCTGAAAGTCCTGGAATATACCGGAGATCGCCGGGCCGAGCTGCTCGACGAGCTCCGTCAAGACGGGCAAGGCAAGCTGCTGGTTTGCAGCTACGCGCTCTTGCAACAAGATCAAGCCAAGCTGACCGAGCTCAGCTGGGGAACCGCCGTGCTCGACGAAGCGCAGTTCATCAAGAACGCTCAGTCACTGCGCGCGCAGGCGGCGTTTCGCATCGACGCCAAACAGCGCATCGCCGCTACCGGCACGCCGGTCGAGAACCACGCCGCCGACTTGTGGAGTATTTTTCACTTCATCAACCCCGGATTGCTCGGAGACTTCACGGATTTCAACCGGCGCTTCGTCAAGCCCATCGAGCGCGAAGGCGGGCAAACCCCGGAAGAGCTGCTGCGTCGCGTGATTCAGCCGTACGTGCTCCGGCGCCTGAAGCGCGACGTGCTGCAAGAGCTGCCGCCCTTGACCGAGCTGTCGCACGAGGTAGAGCTTTCGGCCGACGAGACGGCGCGCTACACGGTGCTGCGCAAGCAGATCCACGACAAGCTGTTCACGGCGTGGGGCAAGCGCGAAAACAAGATCGAGGTGTTGGCCGAAATCACCCGCCTGCGTCGCTTCTGCTGCCACCCCCGCCTGGTGTTCCCCGACGCCGACCTCGAGTCGTCGAAGATTTCGGCGTTCTTGGAGCTGGTGGAAGAGCTGCGCGAAAACGGGCACCGGGCCCTGGTTTTCAGCCAGTTCGTCGACTTTCTGGGGCTCGTCCGCGAGCAGCTGGAGGAGCGTCGCATCAGCTACGAGTACCTGGACGGCTCGACCCCCCAAGCCGAGCGCCAGAAGCGGGTCGACGCGTTTCAGAATGGCAGCTCGAGCTTGTTCTTGATCAGCCTCAAGGCGGGCGGCTTCGGTCTCAACCTCACCGCCGCCGACTACGTGATTCACCTCGATCCGTGGTGGAACCCAGCCGTCGAATCGCAAGCGACCGATCGCGCCCACCGCATCGGCCAACGCCGGCGGGTCACCGTCTATCGGCTCATCACCAAAAATACGATCGAAGAGAAAATCGTCGAGCTGCACGCCAAAAAGCGCAGCCTGGCGCGCACGCTGCTCGACGGCGGTGCTCAGGCGGAGAAGCTGAGCGCCGACGAGCTGGTTCGGCTCATCACCGAACCGCCCGGCTAGGGCGCGTTGCCCACCGGTTTGCATCGCGGGCCGCGCCGGGGTTTCGATTGGGTGGTCATTCCGGCCGCGAACCGCTCGCTCCAGGCGCCGGGCCTAGTGAACCGGCAGCGGGGGCACTAGTGCAGCGCAAGTGAGATAGCATCAACTTGGGGAAGCGGCGCTGCACTAGGCGGACGCGAAGCGGACGCGGGGTCTGGGGCGAAGCCCCAGCGAGAAAGACACTAGTGCGGCGCATGCCGCGCAGCGGACAATCGCGTAGCGATTGTTGACCGTAGGTCACATGCGCTGCACTAGGCTCGGCTGGTGTTGGACTCTTCGCTTAGGGCAACGCCGCTCTTGGGGCTTGGAACGCTGCTCCTCCTCGTCGCCAGCGCTTGCCATCGCGCATCGGGCTCGACGGGTGCGCCCTCGCCCAGCTCGTCGGCAAGCGCCCTGGGCTCTCGTCCGATCACTGAACAGCCCTTGAGCTCGCCCACGGCCTTCGAGCTGGTGGCGCGTCCCGAAGGCTTGAGCTTGCTGTGGGCCAGCGCCGGAGACGGCGCCGATTGGTTGCTCGAAGGCGAGCTGGCCCAAAACGGAGCCCTGAAAGCGCCGCCGCATCGCGTGACCTTGCCGGCGCGCACCCTGGGCAAAGTTACCGATCTGTCGGCCGCGCTTTCGAGCCGCGACCTTGCGCTGGCGTGGGTCGAGCAGGGCAAGGGCGAAGCGCGCGCGGTGGCGACGGTGCTGGACGGCGCCACGCCCGGCTTGCTGGATCTGGGCGCCGCCGCCGTTTCGGCCGAATCGGCGCGCGGCAATATCGCGATCGTCGCGGAGCCAGCGCAGACGCGGGCGCTGGTGATGTGGCGCGGGCTGGAAGCGCCTTGCGTCGACCCGCAGGCGTCTGCGTGCGTGGGCTTCACTTTTCGTCGGCTGCGCGCGGGGGTAGCCGAGACCACGGGGCTGCCGCTGTCGGTACCGGTGCCGTGCGCATCGCACTCGGTACAGCTGGCGATCTCGGCGGGGCGCTTTCACTACGGCGTCTGCACGCGCGAAGGCGCTGACCCGGTGACGACCATGTTCAGCATTCAGTACCAACCGGAGTACGCGCGCGCCGAAGCGCTGCTAAAAGGTTGCTTGCCGCTCGGCACCATCGACGTCGAAGGGCAGCCGTGGCTTTTGGGCGATTGCCACGGCAAGCGCAAGGCCGTGCCCGTGCCGCTGAACGACGAGAAGGTGCTGCAACCCGACTATCTCGACGCGCTGCAAATCAGCTGCACCCCCGAGCGAGCGCTGTTGCGTCAAGGGCGCTTCGCCTTGGCGCTGCGCGAGCCGCGGGCGGGCTTGCAGCCGATTTTGCCGGCATCCATGCTGCCGAACGGCGCGCGCGCCGGCTGGACCGGCAAGAGCTTGGTCGTCGTCTACCTGGCCGCGTCGCGTTTGACGACGCGCACCTACGCCTGCCGCGCCGGCACGCTGCAGCCGCTCTGAGCCACGCCCGGCACGCCGCCGCGCGCCGTTCGTCAGCCGTCGCTGCGCGCGCGTTCGCGTTCGCGCTCGACCCGGAGCTGATCCATGATTTCGGTCGGGTCTTTTCCGACCTCTGCCGCCGACGCACCTCCCGTGCCCAGGATGCGCTGCACGAGCGCCAGATGCTCGGGGCTGCGCAGGCGGGCAAGCCCGTCCGCGCTGCCGACCGGCTTGGCGAAGCGCGAGCGCACGCTTTCGAAGCGTCGTGTCGCGCGGTCGAGCGCGCTTTGGCTCAGCTGCCCGGCATCGACGGCGCGCACCACGGCGTCGATGGCGCGGTGCGCGAGCGAGGCGGTGTGGCAACACAAGAAGTGATCGACGCCGGCAGCCAAGCCCAGCCGTACCACTTCTTCGACGCCATAGTTGTCGGCAATGGCCTTCATCTCGATGTCGTCGGTCACCACCAAGCCGTCGTAGCCCAGCTTCTCCCGTAAAATGCCGGTCAAAACGGGGCGGCTCATGGTGGCCGGATACCGCGCGTCCACGGCTTCGAAAATCACGTGCGCGGTCATGAAAGCGGCAACGCCGACCTTGGCCGCGGCCCGAAATGGCACGAGCTCCACTTGCTCGAGCCGTTCCATCGCGTGGGGCAGCCTCGGTAGCTCCAAGTGCGAATCTTGGCTGGTGTCGCCATGGCCGGGAAAGTGTTTGCCGCAAGCCGCAACGCCGGCCTCTTGCAGACCAGCGGCGAGCGCCAGGCCCAGCTCCGTCACCAGCTCGGGCGTACGCCCGAACGAGCGCGCGGCGATGACGGGGTTGGCCGGGTTGGTGTCGACGTCCAAGACCGGCGCGTAGCTCATGTCGAAGCCGACCGCGCGCAGCTCGCGCCCGATCACGCCGCCCAGCTCGCGAGCCAGCGCCGCGCTGCCGGTTGCGCCGACCGCGCGCATCGCCGGAAGCTCGGTGAAACCCTGGCGCAGTCGAGCGACCGGTCCGCCTTCTTGATCGACGGCGAGCAGCAACGGGCGGCCTGCGACGCGCTTGACCTCGCGGGTCAGCTCCAACACCTCGGCCGGAGTGCCCACGTTGCGAGCAAAGAAGATCACGCCGCCGACGCCGCGGGCCAGCAATCCGGACAGATCGTCGGTCACGGATTTGCCGTGGAAACCGACGGTAAAGAGGCTTGCCGCCTGCTGTTCCAAAGCGTTCGTCATCGGCTTCCGCCTCAAAGTAGCACGGGACCGCTTCCGGCCCGGCCCGGTTCTGGTCGCACCATCGCGCGAAAACGTCAGCTCGGTGGTCGCGGCGGCGCTACCAAGGCTTGAACACGAACAGCGCCCCCACCGCTACGAAACCGAAGCCCACGAAGTGATTCCAGCGCAGTTGCTCGCCCAAGTACAGCGTAGCGAAGGCCACGAACACGACCAGGGTGATGACCTCTTGGATCGTCTTCAGCTGCGCCGTCGCCAAACCGGCCTTGGCCCCCAAGCGGTTGGCCGGGACCTGAAAGCAATACTCGAAGAAAGCGATGCCCCAGCTGGCGAGCACCACGATCCACAAAGGTGAGCCTTGGTTGTGCTTGAGGTGGCCGTACCAAGCAAAGGTCATGAACACGTTGGAGACGAGCAACAAAAGAAGAGTGAGCCAGGTCATGTGGATGCAGCGGTAGGGGAGCCAGAGAACGCTTCGCGGTAGCTTGGATATTTCAGGGAGACGCCTAAACGCCCGAGGGCGCGCGTCGAGTCGACGCGGCGGTTGCGTCGCAAGGTTTCGTGCACTTCTGCCAGCGGCGCCGAGGCCGGAAATGGCAGACCTAGCTTCGCGCACAGCCAGGCAACCATGTCGCGTTGACGGCAGGGCTCCAGATCGCCGACCACGAACGTCTCGCCGGGCGTGGCCGCGCTGGCCAGCAGCAACTCGGCCAGATCTTCGACGTGGATGCGCGAGCCGTAGCGGGTGCCGTCGCCCGACAGCTTGAAGTCACCGCGCGCCAGCCGCACGTGAATGCCGCGCTCGGGACCGTAGATGCCCGGCGAGCGCAACACCGCCGCCCCGACCGCGCGATACTGCGCTTCTGCGGCCAGCACTGCCGCATACTTGGGCGAAGGCACCGCCGGCAACGGCGTCGTGTCGTCGATCACGCCCTCCAGGTCTTCGTAGACGCCCGTCGTCGACAGATAAGAGACGGCCCGAGCGCGCGCCAACAGCGGCGCCAGTGCCGCATCCGTCGCCCCAGCGGGCGGAAACGTGACCAACGCATGCGTCGTTGGCCCCACCGCTTCACGCGCTACCGCTACGGCGTCGCTGGTCGTGGCGGCAACACCGCGTGCGCGCAGCGCTGCTGCGCTCGCGTCGCTGCGCACGACGCCCAGCACGTCAAGCCCTTTGGCCAAGGCCGCGGTGCAAACTCGCGCGCCGGTGAAGCCAGCTCCGAAAACGACGACGTCGACCGCGGCCACGCGCCCACCGTATCAGCCAGGGCTCGCGAAGCCAGGCGACGTTTCGGCCGTGGCAGGGGCAGTCTTGCGCTGTCGACTGGCGACGAGATCAAGCTCTGCGCATCCCGGAGAGCCGAAAGGACGGCGCTTCAAGCGTCTTGCATGGCGCTGCTGATGGCGCGCGATAGCTGCGTGCGCACGCTGCGCTCCAACACCTTGCTGCGCAGCTCACTGCCGTCCCAGCGGGCTTCGCAGACGAACGACCAATCCCAAGATCCGGCCGGCCGCGTGGAAACGCAAATGGCCGTGCCCTCCTTGCCGGAGTCGACGCGGTACTCGGTACCGTCGATCGCCGTCTCGGCCACGGGGTTGCTCTCGTAATTCACGCCTCCGTCGTTGCTGCTCATGTGTTCAGTATACTGTAAGCTCTGCTTGAATCAATAGCCAGCGGCGCCGCTCTCCGCTGTGGAATTGCCCCAATGCGGCCGCGGCCCACGCCGCGGCCCTAACCTAGGCTGGGTAGCTCGCCCGGCTCCGAGCCGCCCGTCATCGTCGTGAAGTAAGCCTGCCCCCGCGCTTCGCGTTGTCCTGCGTTACCGCCCCGGTCGCCGTCCTCGGCCCTTCGGGCCTGCGGTGGCGCCCACCACCCCCAAACCTGTTGCTCGGCGCCGTGCTCGCTCCGTGCTCGGCTTCGCCTGCGCGCGGGCTCCGCGCGGCCGCCTGCGCGGCCAGGTGGGGGTGGTCGTCACTGGGCATTTGGCACCGAGGTGACTCCAGCAGAATGCGCACGGCCCGAGAGTTGCCAGTCGCTTGGCGTTGACGTTGGCGTTCCGGCCGCTGTGCGAGCCTCAGCCGCCTGCCGCTGGTTGACGCCGCTCAACGCCGACCTCCAGCGCTCGGCTGGCGGCCGAGCTTCGCGGGAGGGCGCACGCACCGCGCCGTTCGTGCAAGAAGCGCTCGCGCGACCGCAGGTGATTCACCGTTGCTTGCGGTGGGGCGCTGTCACGGTTCCTGCGGCTGCCGTGGCTACGCTCGGCCGCGGCTGGTTCTTGTTCGTCGTCTTGCCTTCCGGACCCGTCGCATCGACTCACCCGACCTCCGGCAGGCGCGCGCTCGGCCTCGCCGAGTCTTTGTTCACTCCGGTCTTCCGTGTCGATCGCGAACTGATTGTGCCAAGGCTTGGGTATGGCGTCGTCCGCGTGGACGCTGCTCCAGTGTCACGCCGCACCGAGGCGGCCACTGCGCTCGTGCTCGCGGCCGTTTCGGGAATAGTTACACGTAGGAGTATCTCGCTCTTTGAGGAGGCAACCCCGAAATCATTGGAGAAATTTCCTTACACGCGTAAGTCGGAAATGCGAGACGAAAAGGGGCTTCCGTTTCGAGCCCCGCTTCCGCTTCCGCTTCCGTCCGCGTGCCGCGTCTGCCTTGCGCGCTGCTTACAACGCGGTCTCGCCGTTGGAGGCAATGACCTTCGCGTACCAGAGCGCCGAGTCTTTCAGCGTGCGTTTCTGCGTGGCGTAGTCGACGTGGATCAGCCCGAAGCGTTCTTTGTAGCCTTCGGACCATTCGAAGTTGTCCATGATCGACCAATGGAAGTAGCCGTCGACGCGCACGCCGGCTTGGACGGCGCGGTGCAATTCGCGCAGGTAGCGCGTCATGAAGTCGATGCGGTTCGGATCGTGCACGGCACCGTCGACCGACACCCAATCGCGGCAAGACAAGCCGTTTTCGGTAATGACGATTGGCTTCTTGTAGCGCTCGTAAAAGTAACGCGGACCGTGAAAGAGCGCGCTTGGCGCCACCGGCCAGTTGAAAGCGGTGATGGGCGAGCCTTGCGGCTCCGGCACCACTTCCGGTGCGCCGTCTACGCCGGCTCGCACGAGCGAACCGAAATAGATGTTGGTGCCGCAAAAATCGATCTCTTGGGCGATGGTCGGCAGATCGCGTTCGAACCCTCGCGGCAGCTGGCTCAACAGCCCGTCGCGCTCCGGATACTTCCCGAGGAACACCGGGTCGTACCAGCTCACGTTGTCCCAACGGCTAGGCTCCGCCGTGCCCATGCGCAGATCCGCCGCCGCCAAGTCCTTGGCGTCGTCGGTGGCCGGAATCGAGATGATGCCGACCGGCGCGTAGCCGATGTTGAGCGGCTGCTTGGCGCGCGCGCGCAAGGCCTGCACCGCCTTGCCATGCGCCAACAGCACGTGGTGCTGCGCCCGCACCTGCTCCTGTTCGCGCAACTTGTCACCGGGCGCTTGCACGGCCGTGTCCAGCCCCAGGAGCACGAAGCACTGCGGCTCGTTGAAGGTCATGAAGTTGGAGACGCGATCGGACAGCCGCTCCGCCAAGACCCCCGCATACTCGGCGAACCAATCAGCGCTGTCGCGATTCAGCCAACCTCCGCGATGGTACAAATTCAGCGGAAAATCCCAGTGAAAGCAGGTAAGCCACGGCGTGATGCCGGCTTCCAGCAGCGCGTCGACCAAGCGGTCGTAAAACGCCACGCCCGCTTCGTTCACCTGGCCGGTGCCGTTCGGCAAGATACGCGGCCAGCTCACGCTCAACCGGTAGGCTTTGAGCCCGATCTGTTTCCACAGCGCCACGTCTTCGGGGTAGCGGTGGTAGTGGTCGCAGGCGACGTCACCGGTGTGTTGCCGCCAGATCGTGCCGTTTTTGCGCACGAACATGTCCCACACGCTGTCGCCCTTGCCGTCTTCATGGGCCGCGCCTTCGATTTGGTACGAGGCCGCGGCCGCGCCCCAAGCGAAGTTTTTCGGAAAAGCCATGGTGCTGCTCTACTACGAGCTCAGGGCTTCTTCTTCTCGGAAAGCGCGAGCTTGATCAGCTTTCGGAAGGCCGAGCTGGGCTGCGCGCCGCTCAGATAGTAATCGTTGATCACGAACGCAGGCGTTCCGTTGATGCCGGCCTTGTTCGCCGCGTCGATGTCCTCTTGCACCTTGGCTTGATGAACGTGGTTGTCGAGGGCGGCCTTGAAGCGGGCCATGTCGAGCCCCAGCTTGTCGGCCAGGTTGTCCAAGCTCACGCGCTCGAGCCCTTCCGGCTCCGACTGAGCCTCGAACAACATGTCGTGATAGGTCCAGAAGGCGGCTTCGCCCTTCTGAGCCAGCACTTCTTCCGACGCCTCGGCGGCCTGCTGCGCATATTGGTGGAACGGCAGCGGCATGTGCCGCCAAACGATGCGGATCGAGCCTTTCAGGTCCTTTTCCAGCTCTGCCAGCGTCGGCTCCACCCGCTTGCAAAACGGACACTGAAAATCCGAAAACTCCTGGATGACGACCGGCGCCTTCGCGTCTCCACGCGAGGGCGAATGGGCCGGCAAGTCCACGTGCCGTTTCGGGGGTGGCGGCGGCGTGGCCGCATCCTTCATCAGCTCGGCGTACACCTTGGCGCGCGGCGTGCCTTTTTCTACGAGCGCGCGCGCCTTGACCAGCTCTTCGTCGATCAGCTTCTTGAAGGCGTCGATAGGCTGCGCGCCGCTCAGGCGTCGGCCGTTGACGAAGAAGTGCGGCGTCCCGCGCGCTTGAAAGTCGTCCGCCAGCTCCACCGACTCGTTGATGCGAGCGGTGAGCTTCGGCGAGGCCAGCGGACCTTGCAACGCCTTCCAGCTCAGCCCCTGCTTGGTGACGAGCTCCTGAAAATCGCTCTCTTCGAGCTCGGGGTTGTTGGCGAACAGCGCGTCGTGCATCTTCCAAAAGGCGTCGTTGCCCTTGCTTTGGAAGACCGCGCGCGCAAGCTTGGCGGCCGGCATGGCGCGCGGGTGGAACGGTAGCGGGTTGTCCTTCCAGACCGTGCGCACGTCCTTGCCGTACGTGCGCCGCACCTCCTCCAGCGTGGCCTCCACTCGTTTGCAAAACGGACACTGATAGTCCGAAAATTCGATGATCGTGACGAGCGCGTCGGGGCTGCCCCGCTGCGGATCGTCGGCCAAGACCGACAACTTCCAAACCTTGCTCTCGTCTTCTTCTTCCGGGGCCGGCTTCGTCTCGGGGCTGGGCTGCGGCGCCGTGAAATTCTTGTCGGTGAGCGTGACGTACACCAGACGCGGCGGCGTGCCCGACTGGGTCAGCTGACGCGCGGCCTGCAGTTGTTGGTCGACGACCTCGACGAATTTCTCGATCGGCTGCGCACCCGAAACGGTGACGCCGTTGATGCGGAACGCCGGCGTGCCGGTGGCGCCGATGGCGGTCGCCAGGCGCATGTCTTCGTCGACCTTTTGCGCGGCGCGCCCGGAGTCGAGCCAAGCTTGTAAGGTCGAAGCTTGCACACCGGCCAAACCGGCCCACGCTACCAAGTTCTCTTTGCTGAGCTCCTGCTGACGCGCGAACGCGTAGTCGTGAAACGTGAAGAACGCCTGACTTCCCGCCAGCATGAACACGGCCGCCGCTACGTCGGCGGCGGGGCGCGCGTTCCGGTGGAAGGGCAGCGGGTTGTGCTTGTACACGAGGCGGAGCTGGGACGGCCCGTACTTGCGCTTGAGCGCCTCCAGCGTCGGCTGCACACGCGCGCAAAACGGACACTGAAAGTCACTGATCTCGACGATGGTGACGGGTGCGTCGACGCTGCCCCACTGTGGATCCGCGGCCGTGACCGGCACCTTGGCCAGCGCCTGCTCGGGGCGCGCGTCCGAGCTTTGGGCCAAGCTCGCCGGGGCGGCCGACGCCGCGGGCGCCGCCGCCGAGCCCGACCCGCCCGTGGTGTCGAGCGGTGCCCGCGACGCCGCCGGCTGGGTCGCCGAGCACGCGAAACAAACCGCGCCCACCACCGCGAGCAAGAAAGCCAGGACTGCACTACGAATCCGCATGGCCGGCACCCTAGCGCAAGAGGGGTAGGGTGCTTTTCGAAAAGCCCCGTGATACTTCGAAAGGAGCGCCCAAAATGAGCTCTCCTGAATCCCAAAGCTCTTTCGCGCTCGCCGCCCGGCTCGGGGCGGATGGCGAACGGGTGTCGGAGCGCCTGGCCCTGCACCGCCAGCTATTGTCCAAGCTGGCGCACTCCCAGGCCCTGACCGGGGAAGACATCGAGTCCGGCTACGCTCAGGTCACCGAGCTCATGACCACGCTGCTGCGGGTGGAGCGGGGCAGCGTCTGGCGCTTCGACGATAGCGGCAAGGCTCTCGAGTGCGTCGACTTGTTCGAGTGGGCAAAGCGGCGCCATAGCAGCGGAGCCGTGATCACGGCCGAGGCGGTGCCGGCGTACTTTCAGGCCTTGGCGCAGAACCGCTGCATCGCCGCCGACGACGCCGCGACTCACCCAGCGACGCGCGAGTTCACCGAGTCGTACCTGCTGCCGCTCGGCATCGGGGCCATGCTCGACGCGCCCATCTGGGTGGGCGGGCGCATGGTGGGCGTCGTTTGCCACGAGCACGTCGGCGGCCCACGCCGTTGGCACTTCGAGGAAGAGCTGCTGGCCGGCACGATGGCCGACTTCGTGGCTCGGGTGATCGAGGCGTCCGACCGGCTGCGCGCCGAGCGCACGCTCGGGCAATATCGCGACCACGTGGACGAGCTGACGCGCGTCGAGCAAGCGCTGCGCCGCAGCGGAGAAAACCTGCGCATGGTGCTGGGTGCGGCGCCCGTGGCGCTGGTGCTGACGCGGTTGCGCGACCAACACGTCGTGCTGGCCAACGAGCGCTGTGCGGCTTTGTTCGAGGTGCCGCTGGAAGAGGTCGTCGGCCAGCGCACGCGCGATTATTACGTTACTCCCGAGGAACGCGACCAAGTCATCGGAGCGTTGGTAGAGCAGGGCCAGCTGGACGCGGCCCTGGTGCGCCTCAAGAAGCGCAGCGGCAAGGAGTTTTGGGCCGAGATGTCGGCGCGCATCGTCGAGCTCGACGGACAGCGCTGCTCGCTGGTCGGCATCTTCGACGTCACGGCGCAGAAGAACTTGGAAGAGCAGCTGCGCGCTTTGGCGACCTGTGATTCGTTGACCGGCGCGGCCAATCGCCGGCATTTCGTGGAGCTGGCGCAACGCGAGCACGAGCGCTCCTTGCGCGCGGGCGCACCGCTCTCGCTGTGTTTGTTCGACGCCGATCACTTCAAGGGTATCAACGACCAGTACGGGCACGTCGCCGGCGACCACGTGCTCTCGGCCCTGGCGCAAGCCGCGCGCGGGGCCTTGCGCGCGAGCGACGTGCTCGGGCGTCTGGGGGGCGAAGAGTTCGCCATGCTGTTGCCCGATACGGACCTGGCGGGGGCGCTGGTCGTAGCGGAGCGAGTGCGAGTGGCGGTGGCGGCCAGCGAGGTGCAAGGGGGCGAGGTTCGCAGCGCCGGAACGTCCGGGGCGATTCGCGTCACCATCAGCATCGGGGTCGCGGAACGCGGCCCCGGTGAGTCGCTGGAGGCATTGCTCAAGCGAGCGGACCGGTCGCTCTACGCCGCCAAAGACGCTGGCCGGAACCGGGTTCAGGCGTGATCCGGAGCCGCGCCCCAGCCGGCTCGGCGGCCGGCGCCTAATGCCACGCTGATGCATTTTGCCACGCAGCACAGTGGTGCTGTGGCAAAATGCATCGATGCGTTCAGCGCCGGATCAAGAATTTCTCGGTGTTTTTTGTGCCCGAGCCTTGGGCACGGCACGTGCTTAGCAAGGGGGGGATGAACACCGCGTTAGCGTTAGCCGAGGGTCGCTCCTCAGAAGCCAAGGGTACCACCACGGTGCCCAAGATTCTCATCGCGGACGACGACCGCGACATGTGCGAGCTGGCGGAAGCCGGCCTGAGCCAGCGAGGGTACAGCGTCTCCTGGCGGCTCTCGCCGGACGAGGCGCTCGCCCACCTCGACAACGAAGACTTCTCCATCCTGCTCGTGGACATCCACATGGAGGGCATGAGCGGGCTGGACCTGTGTCGCGCGGCGCTGGCCAAACGCCCAGATCTGGTGGTCGTCGTCATGACCGGCTTCGGCACGCTCGAGCACGCCATCGGCGCCATGCGCGCTGGCGCCTACGACTTCGTCACCAAGCCGGTCTCGATGGACGGCCTCGCCCTGACCATCGACCGCGCCCTTCGCCATCGCGCTATGACCGAAGAGCTGCAGCGCCTACGCCGTCGCATCGACGAGCACGAGCTGCCCAACGTCATCGGCGAGAGCGAAGCCATGCAGCGCATGGCCGACATCGTCTCGCGCGTGGCCGAGACCGACGCCAACGTCTTGGTCACTGGCGAATCCGGCACCGGCAAAGAGCTGGTCGCGCGCGCGCTGCACGAACGCAGCGGCCGGCGCGGCCCGTTCCTGGCCATCAACTGCGCGGCCGTGCCCGAGAACCTGCTCGAGAGCGAGCTGTTCGGTCATACCCGCGGTGCCTTCACCGACGCGCGCACGTCGCGCAGCGGTTTGTTCGTCGAAGCCAACCAGGGCACGCTGTTCCTGGACGAAGTCGGCGAGATGCCGCTCGGTATGCAGGCCAAGCTGCTGCGCGCCTTGCAAGAGCGCAAAGTGCGCCCCCTCGGCGCCACTCAAGAAATTCCGTTCGACGCTCGCATCGTGACCGCCACCAATCGCGACCTGGAAGCGGAGGTGAACGCCAAGCGCTTCCGCGAAGACTTGTTCTACCGCATCAACGTCGTGCGCGTGGACGTGCCGCCGCTGCGCAAGCGCGGCAACGACGCCCTGTTGCTGGCGCAGTTCTTCTTGGAGCGCGCCGCCGCTCGCTCGGGCAAGAGCGTGACGCGCCTGGGCCGCACGGTGGCGGAGCACATCATGGGCTACGACTGGCCCGGTAACGTGCGCGAGCTGGAAAACTGCATGGAGCGCGCGGTGGCTTTGGCGCGCTTCGACGAAATCACCATCGACGATCTGCCCGGCAAGATCCGCGAGCATCGGCCGACCGAAGTCTATACCGACAGCGACGACCCGAAGCAGCTCCCCAGCATGGACGTGGTCGAAGAGCGCTACATCCGCAAGGTCCTGGCTGCGGTCAGCGGCAACAAGACGCTCGCGGCCAAGGTGCTCGGCTTCGACCGCCGTACCCTGTACCGCAAGCTCAAGCAGCAGCAATAAGGTGGTAGCGGCGCCCGCGCGGCGCCCAGCGAGAGAAGTCGTGGCAGGCGCCGACGCGGGCGAAGGCCACGACTTCTCTACATTTGGCCGCCAGCCGCAGGAACGCCGTGCAAATGCCGCCCGCATCTGGAGCGCGGCCGCGCCCGCACGGCGACCGCGTCGGAGCCCGGCTGGGCGATCGTTGGTCGGCGTCGCGCTGGGCGCTGACAAAACTCCAAGAGAATCATGCCCTTGAGCGCCGGATGCCGGCCGATGACAACTTTCAGGGCCGCCGGCACTAATCTGGAAGCGTGTCCCCTCCTGCCAGCTTGCCAGAAGTGCCTCACGAAGAAGCATTGGTGGGACCAGCAACCGCCCGCCTGTTCCAGGCGCACGCGGAAGAGGTGTGGCGTTTTCTTAAGTACCTGGGGGTGCGCGAGCACGACCTGGCAGACGCCTGCCAGGAGGTGTTCCTGGTGGCCCACCGAAAGCTGCCCGAGTTTCGCGGCGAGTCGGCGCCGCGCACCTGGCTCTACGGCATCTCGCTGCGGGTCGCCAAGGCCTGGCGGCGCCGCCGGCAACTAGTGCAACTGGGCGACGACGATCGCAGCGTGGGTCCGTCGCAAGAGCAAGAGCGCGAGCGTCGCGACACTCACGAGCTGTTGTGTTGGGCGCTGGATCGAATTTCGGACGTGCAGCGTGAAGTGTTCGTCCTCCACGAAATCGAAGAGATGCCGATGGTCGACGTAGCGGCGCGGCTAGATTGCGGCGTGTTCACGGCCTATTCGCGGCTGCGCTTGGCGCGCCGCGGGCTGAAGCGGGCGCTTGCAGAGAAGGGAGTCAAGCGGTGACGCATCCTGACCTGAATCATTTGGTGGCGCTCGCGCGGCGTGATCGCCCGGCGCCGGGAGCTTTGGCGGCGGTTGCGCGCAGCTTGCGCGTCCCGTTCGTAGCCGTGCCCGTCGCGGCCATCGTCGTGCCGAGCACGGCCGTTGCGAGTCTGGCCGCCAAGGTGGGGCTCAGTCGCTTGGCGCTGCTCGGCTGGGGTGTCGGCTCCACCGCTGCCGTCTCGGGAGTGGTGGTGGCCGTCGCGCTCAGCCAACCCGCGGCACCGTTGCCACCGCAGCCTTCGTCAGTCGTGGTCGGGGCGCGTCCGGTTAGCCACGCCGCTCCGGTAAAAGCGGCAGAGCCGGTGGTCGCGCCCGAGGTGGCGCCGGTCAGCCCCGCGCCCCACGTCGTCAAAGAAACGCCGGCCACTTGGGACGAGCCGCAGCTCATCGAGCGCGCCCGCAAAGCCTTGGCTTCGGACCCTCGGCGCGCGCTGTTGCTCGCGCAGGAACACCAGCGGCGCTTTCCCGCCGGCGCGATGAGCGCGGAACGCGATGTCATTGCCCTCGATGCGTTGGCGCGCTCGGGACAAACTGCCGAGGCCAAGCGGCGGGCGCTGGCCTTCGAAGCCAAGTATCCGAAATCCATCCATCTGCCGCGCGTGCGCGCGTTGCTGGCGCGCCTCGGCTCGGAGTAGCGGCCGTTCATTCGACGGGAGCGAACACCACCGCGTCGATCAGGTTGCCTTCGAGGAAGCCCGAGCGCGACGCGAGCTCGAAGCGCGTGAGGTCTTCGCCTGCCCCCACGCGGTAGAGCCCGCGGTTGGGGTACCAGGCGTCCGTGGGGCCCGAGAACAGGCCCTGGGAGACGGTGGCTCCGGGCGGGCCGATGCTGAGCTCGACGAGCTCGACCTCGTTGCGCCCGCGATGCAGGAACGACCAATACATGAGCTGGCCCGGCGGCAGCGCGACGTCTTGCGAAAGAGTGTCGGGGGAGCTGGCGTCCAGCTCCACGAATTGACTGCCTTCCGGCGCGGGGACACCGTGGTATCCGTCGTGCCAGACTTCAATCTGCTGCACGGAGCTGCTGGTCCGCCAACCTGCGACGTCTCCCGCGGGCACTTGGCAAAAGCTGGTGCTGACGCAGGTCACGCCGGGTTCCTCGAAGCCGCCGCTGATTAGCTCATTTTCGCCAATATGAGCGCATTTGGATAGCGGAGGCTCGTCCGACCAAGCTTCGGCGACCACCAACTCCGGGTCGGCCACGCACAGCTCTTGCGTGCCGACGCTGATGCCACGCGGATCGCACGCGAGGGCCACGGCGGCGGCAATGACGAGGCAGAATGAGCGCGGCTTCATGGCAGCTCCAGTGTCAGTCCGAGAAACAGCGCCGGAGCGACGCGCTGTTGGCGGAATAGTACGCTCTCTCCGCCGGGCGGGGGCGTGAAGTAAAAATAGAGTGGACTGGGCGCTACGTCTGCCCCGACGTGCCCCACCCACCACAAGTGACGTACGAGGCGCCACTCGGCGCGCAGGGCGAGCCCCGTCGTCCACTCCGAAATCTGCTGAGTTTGGGGGTGGGGCAGAGAGATGCCGCTCGAGTTGAAGCGATGCCACGCGGCGTTACCGCACACGCCCAGATTGAACGCGCCCGTGAGCGGCATGCCGCAGGCCACCAGCGCCAGGCTGTCGTGGCTGAGCGAGAAGCCCGGCGCGGCGCCGTACTGATGCGGGAAGAAGACCGCGCCCAACGCGCCCACCCGAACATAGCGAAGCGGCGTGAAAACCACGGCCGCCGCAGGGCCCAGCTCGAGCTTGGGCGCCAGACCGGACCCGACCGCCGCGCCCAGACTAACGAGGGCCAGGGTTTCGCGTTCTGGCTCGGGGGGCGCTTTTACACGCGGAGGGGCCGGCGGCGGGGGTGGGGGCGGTGGCGGCGGCGGCTCGCTGGGGCGCGACTCAATCAACAGCGCGGCGACCGTAAGCAGAGCGGGTAGCAGTGAGCGACAGTCACCCGTGGGGCTGGCCAACAGCCGCGTGCCCTGCACCTCGGCGCCATGCAGGAGCTGCAGCTCGACCTTGCATTGCTCGGCTGACCCTTGCCAGGAAACGGCCAGGCTATCGCCGGTCTCGGTGGGGCTGAACGCGGGGTGCCCCAGCCGCTCGGAGAGCCGAGCCTCGAAATCGGCTTCACTGGTGATTGCCAGTGAGCCAGGATCGCTCCAGTGCAGCGACAACCCGCCGGCCGGCGGTGACGCTTCGGCCGAGGCCAAGGTCGGGGCCAATATGGCCCACGCGAAAGCGCCGCGACCCATCTGCGACCTCACCGGGAGTGAGTACCACAGTTCGCCGGCATTTTACCTGGCGTTCTCGCGGTTCCAAGCCTCGATCCACGGGGGCAACGCCGGTGGCGCCTCCGCCGACTGGGGCACCGCCAGCAGCTCGAGCAGCTCCCGCGAGCTCACGGTGCCGCCTCGGCGCCTCAAGAAGCGCGCGCGCACTACCGCTTCGGCCACCAGCTCTCCCCGCCTCAAAAAATGGTGCTGAATGATGATGGCTTTTTCATCCCAGCCGAGCACCGTGGTTTCGACCTCGAAGGCCTGGAACAGCTGTAGCGAGCGACGGAAGCGAATGGTCTCGGCAGCGACGACCGGATAAATTCCGTGACGGCGCAAGACGGGCGCCATGCCCGAGCGCAGCATCAGGTCGACTCGCGCGACGTCGAGCATCGACAAATAGACGCCGTTGTTCACGTGAAAGAGCACGTCCAAGTCCGGCGGCCAGACCAGGAAGCGCTTGCGCACCGGGCCGAGCACGTCGCAGCGCGGACGAAAGCGCGCGGTGAGCAATAACAGCAGCAGCCGTAGGAACAGGTTCATGGCGAGAGCGAAGGCCCTTGTGACGGTTGAGGCCGTAACCTTCCATCTTTTTCACGCCGGTCGCCCGCCTGATTTTGCGATTTGTCGGCAAGCCCCGCTTGCTCGCGCCCTTTCATCTGCATACCTTCTCCTGGAGGAGCTGGATGTCGGCAATTGCTCGTATGGTCCCGTGTTGCGCGGTTTGGGTGGCAATGGCGCTGGCGTCGTCGGTGCGGGCCGAGCCGCGCAAGCCGACGCACGTCGCCTGCGTGGGTGACAGCATCACGGCGGGAAACGGCGCCTCGACGACGGCCAAGAACTACCCCTCGCAGCTGCAGACGCTGCTCGGTAGCTCGGTGCAGGTGAAGAACTTCGGCAACAGCGGGTCCACCATGCTGTCCGACGGTTTCGGGGACAAGCCGTACATCAACCAAGCCGAATACACGAACGCGACTTCGTTCGTCAGCAACGCGGGCGCGACCGCGGTCGTGAGCGTGGTCATCATCTTGGGCGCCAACGACTCCAAGCCGTACAATTGGGATCCGGCGGCCGGCAAGAACGACCAGCAGTACCTGAAAGACTACCGGGCCATGGTCGAGCACTTTGCTGGTCTCAGCACCAAGCCCACCATCTACCTCGGCTATCCGCTCGCCACTGGCTCCAACCCCTGCTGCGACATTCGCGGCAACGTGATGCACGACGAACAGATCCCGCTGATCGCGCAGCTGGCCATGGAGAAACATCTGCCGGTCATCGACTTGAACACGCCCACGACCAATCACCCGGAGTATTTCGGTGACGGCGTGCACCCGAACGACGCGGGTTACTTGGTGCTGGCCAACCTCGTGAAAAAGGGGCTCGAGCGCGAGCCTACGGTGAATATCACGGCCCCGGCGATGGGCGCGACGTTGGGCGCCGGCATGTTGCCGCTCACGGCCGATGCGTCGGGCGGTACGGTCGACATCAGCAGCGTCGAGTTCTTCGAAGGGGTGACTTCCCTGGGCAAAGCCACGACCAAGCCGTTCAGCGTCAATTGGCTGGCCGCGCCCGGCACCCATCAAATCACCGCGAAAGCCACGGATACGACGCTGGCCAACGCGACCAGCGCCGCCGTTTCGTTCACCGCGGTCGAGGGCGGCGGAGGCGGAGCGGCGGGCGGCGCCGGCGGCGGCGCTGGCGGTGGCAGCAGCTCCGTTGCGGGCTCGGGCGGCGGGGGCCTCGCCAACGCAGGTGGCGGCGGGCTTGCCAGCGCGGGCAGCGGCGGGGGGCTTGCCAGCGCCGGCAGCGGCGCGAGCGGAGCCGCTGCCGTCACGGCTGGTGCAGCCGGCGTATCGGCGTCGGGCGGCTCCGGCGTCGGCGGCGGGGGCCCGGGCACGTCGACGCCCTCCACGCCGACGACGGACAGCGGCTGTGGCTGCGCCGTGCCTGGCTCGCACCCAAGCGGTGGCGGCGTTTGGCTACTGACATCGCTACTGGCGCTGGTCGGTTTGCGCCGTCGCGCAGCGTGACGACGTGAAGTCGTCAAGTGACGACGTTGGCGAGCCGGCCTTCGACCAACGTCCATACCTCGTCGGACAGCTTTTCGGCCAAGTGCAGGTCGTGCGTCACCAATAGCAGCGTGAGCGGGCGTTCGCCGCGTTGCACCAGATTGCGCAAAATGCCGACGATCTCGTCGCGAGTACGGGCGTCGAGCGCGCTCGTGGGCTCGTCCAACAACAACACTTTGACGTCTTGGGCCAGCGCGCGCGCCAGCGCCACTCGCTGTTTCTGTCCGCCCGAGAGCTCGCTCGGCCGCGAGCCGTGTCGGTCGCCCAGCCCCACCTGCTCGAGCAGGTGCCGCGCGCGCTTTTCGGCTTCGGGGCGGGCCAATTTGCGCACCACTTGCGGGGCCAGGCACAAATTGTCGAGCACCGAGAGGTGCGGAAACAACTGGTAGTCTTGAAACACCATGCCGACGTCGGCACGCAGCAGAGTGAGCGCGGTGTCGCTCGGGTTGGGCCCCACCGCGTGGCCGGCGATCTCGATTTGGCCGGCGTCGATGGTCTCGAGCCCGTTGAGGCAGCGCAACAACGTGGTCTTGCCCGAGCCCGAAGCGCCGACCAGCGAGACGATGGCGCCGGCCTTCACCTCGGCTTCGATGCCGCGCAACACCTGGCGTGAGCCGAAGCGCTTGCCCACGCTCAACAGCCGAATCACTTTTTCGCCGTTCATGCGGCACCTGCGGCGTTGCCGGCTTCGGCCGCCGGCGTCGGTTCCAGGCTGCGCTCGATGCGCCTCGCCCAGCGCGCGAGCGGAAAGCTCATCACGAAGTAGAGCGCCGCGCACATCAATCCAGGCGTGATCCAGTCGCGCAGCTCCACCGCCAAAATGGTCATCCGCTTGGTGAGCTCGACGACGGTGATCACGCTGATCAACGACGAATCTTTGAGCAGGGCCACGAAATCGTTCGTTACCGCCGGCAACGCGGTGCGCAGCGCTTGCGGAAAGACCACGTGCCGCAGCGCTTGCCAACGGCTGAGCCCCAGCGCTCGCGCGGCCTCGGTTTGGCCGTGGGGCACCGAGGACAGCGCGCCGCGATACACCTCGGCTTCGTAGGCTCCGTAGTTCAGAGCGAGACCGAGCACGGCGGCGGTCACCGGATCCAGGCGGATGACATCGGCCAAGCCGAAGTACAGCACGTACAGCTGCAACAGCAGCGGTGTGCCGCGGAACACCTCGACGTAGGCGGCGGCCAGCCAGCGACCGGGGCGACCCGTGTACAGACGCAACGTGGCGAGCGCGATGCCGAGCGGCGAAGCCAGAGCGAAGGAGCAGAATGAAATCAGCAACGTGACCAGCGCCCCCTTCAGGAACAGCAGCGCGTGCCCGGCGCCGAAGTGACGGGCGGGCGCGGCGCTGGGCTGCGAGCTCGGCGTCGCCGCGCCGAGGGGAGCTACGGTGCGGCTTGCTTCGGCGCTGGATGCTCCTGCGCCGCCGGGCGCAGTGGCGCTCGGAACCGGCGTTGGCTCGGTCGGCTTTTGGCGCGCGTCCCACAGCTTCCAGCGGGTCAAGATGCCTTCCAGCTTGCCCGAGCGCTGGAGCGCGCCGAGCGCTTGGTTGATGGCATCTTGCAGGGCGGGCGCGTCTTTTCCGATACCGAGCACGTAGTGGCCGCGCGCGACGTCATTCGGGAGGCAACGCAGCTCCTTCAGCACGCAGCCGTAGCGATCGGCGATGACGTGATCCAGCAGTACCGCGTCGGTGCGGCCCTTTGCCAGATCCATGTATGGCTCTTGCTGGCCTTCGTAGAGCACGACCTCCAGCGGCGAGGCTTTGAGAATGTCGTTGGCGACGGTTTGGTTCAGCGTGCCGACGCGCTTGCCTTTCAGATCCGCGAGCGTCTCGATCTTCGAGTCTGCCCGAACCGTCAGCGTCTCTCCGTACGTGTAGTACGGTGCCGACAGGCGAATGCGTGCGCGGCGCTCGGGCGTCTCTTCCAAGCCGTTCAAGATGACGTCGAAGTCACCGCGCTCCAGCGCCGGAACCAGGTTCGACCAATCGTTCTGCATGAATTTGGCGCGCACGCCGAGCTCGTGCGCCAGCGCGTCGGCGATTTCGACCTCGAAGCCCTGAATCTTTCCCGGCTGCTGCTCGTCCTCGAACACGTACGGCTCGCCGCCTTGCAAATCGCCGCCCCAGCGCAGCTCCCCGCGCTTCTTGACGTCGTCCAGATCACCGGCGTGCGCCACCGATGCCGCGAGCCCGATCGCGGCGGCAGCAGCGGAACAAATGGCGAGCTTCACCCCCCGTCAAATAGCCGCGTTTGGCGGCGAGCACGAGCACGAGCGAGTGGGAAGGGCGGGAAGCCTGGTCGCGGCCGCCGCCCAGCCCCTTACCCCGTCCCTTGGAGCTCGAGCTCGGGCGCCAGGTCGTGGCCAGACTGGCTGGGAATACGGCCGGAATCGTCGACGTCGCGCTCGCGGTCGTGCCCGTGGTCCTGGGCGATCAGAACGTACAGCGAGGGGACGACGAACAAGGTGAACAGCGTGCCAATCAGCATGCCACCCACCAGCACGATACCAATGGAATTCCGGGCGACGGCGCCGGGGCCCGTCACCAGCGTGAGCGGGAAGTGGCCGGCGACGGTGGCAATCGTCGTCATCAAGATGGGGCGCAGGCGCGTGAGGGCCGCCGATTGAATGGCTTCGAGCTTGCTATGGCCGGCCAGCTGTTGGGAGTTGGCAAACTGCACGATGAGAATGCCGTTTTTGGCCACGAGCCCGACCAGCGTGACGAGCCCGACTTGCGAGTAGATGTTCAGCGTCGTCGTCCAGCCTTCGGTCAGCTTGAAGCTCATGCCGGGAGGGCCGGCGAATTTCAAGAAGGTGAAGATCAGCGCGCCGAACATGGCCAGCGGCACCGAGCCCAGCAGCACCACCAGCGGGTCGCGGAAGGAGTTGAACTGCGCCGCCAGCACCAAGAAAATCAGCAAAATGGCCAAGCCCATGGCGGGCAAGAACTTGCCGGACTCTTGGCGAAGCTGTCGCGACTCCCCCGTGTAGTCGGTGCGGGCGCCGGGCGGCAATACCTTGGCGGCCGCTGTCTCCAGCACCTTCAGGCCTTCGTTCACCGAGCGTGGGGCCACGCCGGAGATCTTGATGGCGTTGAGCTGCTGAAAGCGATTCAGCGTCCGCGGCTCGATGCCTTCGCGCACGCTCGCGATCGCGTCGAGCGGAATGAGGGTGCCGTTGGGACCAGAGACGTGAATGTCGGGTAGCTGGCTGGTGGTGAGCCGCGCCGCGCGCTCGATTTGAGGGATGACCTTGTAGCTGCGCCCGTCGATGCTGAAGCGATTGACGAAATTGCCGCCCAACATCGAGGCCAAATCGGCGCCGACCTGCTGCATGTTGAGGCCCATCGACGCCACCTTGTCGCGGTCGATGACGATCTCGCTCTTGGCTTGATCGATGCGTACGTCGGTGACGGGCGGAAACGCGAACTGTCCGCTCTTGGTGGCTTCTTCCACGATTTTCTGCGCGTAGCCGAGCAGCTTGTCGTGCTCCTCGGTGGAGGCGATCACGAACTCGACGGGGAAGAAACCGGCGCTGGGCAGGGCCGGCGGCAAGAACACGGGCGCGCGAATGCCGGCAATGTTGCTGGTTTTCGCGAATAGCTCGCCCTGGATCGGGAACACGCTGCGCTTGCGCTCGTCCCACGGCTTCAACAGCGCGCCGCCGAAGCCGGCGGTGGGGAACGTGATCTGGAAGCTTTGGTAAAACTCGGGCACCGACGAGAAGGCGTCGTTGACCTGCAGGGTGTAGGGAGTCAGCTGCTCGAGCGTCGCGTTCGGTGGAACGTCGATGGCACCGAACACCACGCCCTGGTCCTCGTTCGGCGCCAGCTCGGCGGGGCTGAACAGGTACAGGGGCACGACCAGGAGCGAGAGCGTCCCCCAGACGATGTACACGAGCGGCCGCCGGTGCAGCGTGCCGTCCAGCAGGCGACCGTAGCCGCGCTTCAAGCTTTCGAAGGCGCGATTGACCAAGCGCGGAAAGCGCCCTTGCGAATGCTCGGCCTTGAGCAAACGCGACGACATCATGGGCGACAGCGTCAGCGCTACCAGCCCGGAGATGAAGACAGCGCCGGCCAACGTGAACGCGAATTCTCGGAACAGCGCGCCCGTGAGACCACCTTGAAAGCCGATGGGCGTGTACACCGCGGCCAGGGTGATGGTCATGGCGATGATGGGCCCCACCAGCTCGCGCGCGCCCAAAATGGCGGCTTCCATGGGCGTTTTGCCCTCTTGTATGTTCCGCTCCACGTTTTCGACGACCACGATGGCGTCGTCGACGACCAAGCCGACGGCCAGCACGATGGCCAGCAGCGTCAGCAGGTTGATGGTGAAGCCGAACACCTGCATCAAGAAGATGGCGCCCACCAGCGACAACGGAATGGCCACGATCGGCACCAGCACCGTGCGCAGCGAGCCCAGGAACAAGAAAATCACGATCACCACGATGCCGATGGTCTCGGTCAAGGTGCGCGTGACTTCGTTGACGGCGCTGCGAATGTAGTTGGTCGCATCGAAGGCGACCCGGGCGCGCATGCCGGTCGGTAGCTCTTGCTGGATGGTCTCGATCTCGCTTTTGACCTTGGTGATGACGTCGAGCGAGTTGGCGTTGGGCAAGACCCAAACGCCCATGAATACCTCTTTCTTGCCGCTCAAGCGCACGTCTTGGTCGTAGTTGTCCGCGCCCAACGCCACGTCGGCCACGTCTTCCAGCCGCACCAGCGTGCCGTTGCGCTCGCGCAGCACCAGCTTTTTGAAGCCCTCGACGTCTTGCAGATCGGTGGTGGCGGTGAGGTTGACTTGGATGAGCTGACCCTTGGTCTGGCCCACTGCCGCCAAGTAATTGTTGCTGGCCAGGGCTTGGCGCACCTGGGCCGGGCTCACGCCCAAAGCGGCCATGCGTTCGGGCTTCAGCCAAGCTCGCAGCGCGAATTGGCGGCCACCCAAGATGTCGGCCTTCTGCACGCCGGGAATGGCGGACAGCCGCGGCTGCACGATGCGGATCAGGTAGTCGGTGACTTGGTTGTCCGCCAAGATGTTGGAGCCGAAGCTCAGGTACATCGACGCGAATTGCGAGTCCGACGGCTCGATGGCGATGGCCGGCACCTCGGCTTCGGGCGGCAAGTCTTGCCGAACCTGGTTCACGCGCGCGCTGATGTCGGACAGAGCGGCCGCGGCCGGCGAGTTCAGCTTGAGCCGTACGTTGATGGTGGAGAGCCCCTGCGTGCTCTGCGATTCGATGAAGTCGATGCCGTCGGCAGCGGCGATGGAGCGCTCGAGCGGCGTGGTGATGAAGCCGCGCACCAGCTCGGCGTTGGCGCCCACGTAGGGCGTGCGCACGGTGACGGTGGCGCTCTCCAAACGCGGGTATTGCCGCACGTTGAGCGAGCGCACCGCCTGCAAGCCGGCGATGATGATCACGAGATTGACGACGATTGCCAGCACGGGCCGGCGAATGAACAAATCAGTCAGCTTCATGCTGCCCTCGCGCTCAACGGTTCTCTGGCTGCGGGTTGAGTGACGGCACCGGCGCGCCCTGGTTGTTCACCTTCAGCGGGATGCCGTTGCGCAACTTGAAGGCGCCGGCCGTCACCACTTCTTGCTCCGGCTTCAGCCCGTCCAACACGGACACGAAGTCGCCGCGGGTGGTGCCGACTTTGACGAACTGCTGCTGCGCCACCTTGCGCGATTTGCCGTCGGGGCCCGGCTTCTCTTCGCCGACGAACACCGAGTCACCATAGGAGGCGTGCACGATGGCCGTCTGCGGTACCGCCACCACCTCGCTCTTTTCCGGCAACACCACCTCGACGCGCAAGAACATGCCAGGACGCAGCTGGTCGTCGACGCCGGGCAAGCTGGCGCGGACCTTGATGGCGCGGGTCAATGGGTCCACGGACGGATCGATGGCGCTGATTTCTCCTTCAGCCAGCGGCGCGGAGCTGCCCGCCAAGAGCGCTCGCACCGGCATGCCGACGCGCAGCTTGGGCAAGTCTTGTTGGGGCAACGTGAAGTCGATGAGCGCCGATTTCTCGGCTTCTAGTAGCGCCACGGTGGTGCCGGGCGCCAGGTATTGACCCAAGTTGACCTGACGCATGCCGAGCTTGCCCGAGAATGGAGCGCGGATCTGCTTCCTGTTGATCTGCGCGGCTAGCGCTTCGGCGTCCGCGCTCAGGCTCTTGAAAGTCGATTCATCGGCGTCGACCTGGGATTGTGCCACCGCGCCCGAGGTGGCCAGCGCCTTGGAGCGCTTGGTCGAAATCTCGGCCAGCTCGCGCTTGGCGCGCAGCGACGCGAGTTGCGCGCGTTCGACGCTGGTGTCGAGCTCCACCAAAACGTCCCCTTGTTTGACCGTCTGACCGGAATCGAAGCGCAAGCGAGCAACGACGCCGGGGGCGTCGTTGCTCAATGCCACACCCTTCGCGGAGACGACGCTGGCTACCGCGGTCAGGGTATTTTCCCAAGTCTGCTTCTTGGCGACCACGGTTCCGACCACTTCGGGCGGAGGTCCGGCCTTTTTCATGGCTTCGCCCATGCCGATCAGCATGCCGATTTGCGAGCCTTTGATGGCGACGAGGCCGCCGATGAGGACCACGAGGCCCAGGATGACGATGAGATAACGCATGACTTGACTCGAAAGGAGACGGTTACGGGCGCGTGACTTAACGTTTCTTCGGAATTTCTGCGACCGCGAATGCAGGAACCGCGCTTGCGTCACCCCTAGGACCAGGCCGACGCGAGCGCCACCCCTCCGGTTGAATGGCGAGGTTTTTGGGACGTCGGCGCGGGCCAGCAGCGGCCGTGCCTGCGGCCGCGACAGACGTCAGTCAGTGATGGTCATACCCACGAAACGTGCAGGGTCGTAAGCTCGGCGGGAGTGCGCGATTGGGCTGCGACGAACCGCACGTGGGCGCGTTGAGCGAACATACCAATCGCAACTTGATAGATGCCCTGTGCGGCGGTGCGGAAATACGGAATCTCGAGCAGGGGCAAGCGCGCGATTTCGATCTGCGCGTCTTTGGGACCGAGCTTGGTTACTTGCAGCCCTCCACCCTTCACGATGCGAGCGAACAGCTGGTTGCCTTTGCCCAGCACCGTCCACGGCGTGACGCCGACCCCCTTGGCCATCTGCACCACCACTCCCAAAAAAGTTTCGTGGATGCGGCGCGAGACGTCGGAGCCGATGTCCTTTTGCTCTTCGAGCGAGAGCCCCAGGTCGTCGCACGCCTGGTAATGCGCAAAACCCACCGCTAGCGGGAACCATTGCCCGGCGATGCAGTGCAGCACGGTGTCGTGGAACTCTCGCGGCAACAGCTCCGTGTAGCGCTCGAGCAGCCCGCGCGTCTTGAGCGCTTGCAGCGAAGAAGCGATGAGCGTGCTGCGGACCTCGCTTACCGTTTCGAGCTCGGCGAGCGGCTCCGGAAACGGCAAGATGATCTCCGTCCCTCGCATGTGGGTAACGGTGCCACAAACGGCGGATTGGACCGGGCCTTTAAGTCAGACGTGGTTCACGGCCCCTGAAAGTGAGGTGGCCAGTCGCCTCGCCAGGCGAGCTCCGCCAAGCGACCTTCCCCGCAAATCCCGCGAGTTTGGCGCCAAGCCGAACGCGGGGGGTTACAAACCCAGCGGAATCGTCGAGAAGGAACCTTACCAATTGTGGGCAAGTGATCGCTTTTGGCCAGAGCGGCCTACGATACAGGCAGTGAGCCGCCAATCCGACCCTCAGACCGCCGTTGCGGTGGCCGACTCGGCCGTCGGGCTGCCCTCGAACGAGGAGCGTGCCCGAGAGCTGGCGACTCGGGCGGCTAGCGGTGATCTGGCCGCGACCCAGGAGTTTTTGGCCTACGTGTGGCCGACCTTGACGCGCGTGGCGGCGGGCGTCCTCGGCGCTCGTCATGCCGAGCTGGACGACGCCGTGCAGCAGTCGATGATCGCGCTGGTGCGCGCGCTGCCGGCGTTCAGGGGCGAGTGCCACCCGGCCGGCTATGCGTCGCGCATTACCCTGCGCGTCGCTTTGCGCGCGCGCCGCAACGTCAAGCGCGACGCCACGCGGCGAGAGACGCTGGAGCAGCTGAGCTCGGGCGACGACAGCGCGGTCGCCTTGGACGGCCCGAGCGACGAGACGCTGGGTTCGCGGCGGCGCGAGCTGTTGCGCGAGCTGCTCGAAGATTTGCCCGAGGAGCAAGCCGAGGCGCTCACGTTGCGCGTCGTAATGGGCTGGAGCTTGGAAGAGGTGGCGCGCGCCAGCGGTGCACCCGTGAACACGGTTCGCAGCCGGGTGCGTCTGGCCAAGGAAGCGCTGCGCGCTCGCATCGAAGCGCAACCGGCGTTGGCCGAGCTACGGGAGGCGCCATGACCGTCGTAGGACTTCACCCCGAAGAGCTGTTCGACAAGCTGCTCGATGGCGAGTTGCTCCCGGCCGAGCGCGAGCGACTACGCGCGCACCTGGACGGCTGCGAGGTGTGCCGATTCGAGTACGCCGCCCGCTTGGATTTTCAGCAAGAGGCGCTCGAGCTGGGCGCTCTGGGCATGCCGCCGGCGTTGCCGCTGCGCCCGCTCCCGGTCGCCGAAGTCACCGAAGGCGCGCCGAGCAAGGGCCGCCGACGTCGCTCGCGGCGACTGGTGTGGGGGCTCGCGGCCGCGGCTCTGATCAGCGCCAGCGGCGCCGTGGCCTCGGGTGTGGTGGGCCAAAGCGAATGGCATTCGGTGCAGCTTTTGATGTCGCACCGGGCCGCGCCGCCGGAGCACGCCGCGCCGGCGCCCGCCAAGCCCGCGCGGCCCCGGGCTGCGGCCTCGTCCGTCTTGGATGCCGACGCTCCGTTGGTCGACGCACAGTTGGAGGAAGCGCCCGCACTGGCGGTGTCGCCGCCCGAGCCGCCAGCGACGTCGGCGATGCCGTCCAGTGACGAACCTGCGAAACGCCCGGGCTCGCGGGCAGCGCCGTCGCGTCGCGGCACGATAGCGGCGCCCACCAGCGTCGACCCCCTCGGCACCAACGAAGACGCGCCGGCAGCCAAAGACCCGCCCGCGAAGGAGCCGACGTCGGCCGCCAAGCTGTTCGGCGAGGCGAACCAAGCGCGTCGCGCGGGCGACATCGGTCGTGCTTCCGGCCTGTATCACCTGCTGCAAGATCAGTTTCCAGGCTCGCCCGAGGCGGACCTGTCGCGCGTGACGCTCTCGCTGTTGTTGCTCGACAGCGGTGACGCGCAGGGCGCGCTCAGCGGCTTCGAGCGTTACCTGGCGGGGGCTTCCCGCGGGCTCGAGGCCGAAGCTTTGGTCGGGCGAGCACGCGCGCTCGGACGGCTGGGCCGGCGTGATCAGGAAGCGGTGGCCTGGCGCGAGGTACAGCGGAAGTACCCGGGCTCGATCTACGGACGGCAGGCGAGCGAGCGGCTAGCGGCGCTGGGTCAGCCGTGAAACGCATGTTGATAGCTTTGGCGGCGGCCTTTGCGCTGCTGGCGCCATCCGCCGCGGCGGCGTTGGAGGCGGAAGCCGCTGGCGACTCGGCGACCCAAAGCGGCGTCGGGCGAGTGGTGGAAATCCGGGTCAGCGGCGATGCCGCGGCGCTGGCGCGCGTGCGCATGACCGCGCGTGAGCTGCTGATGCGGCTGGACGTGGAGCCCGACGTCAAAGCCATCGACGAGCCGGAAGCTAGCCCCGGCGACCCGATTCCGTTGGTCGTTGCTTACATCGATTTGCGCAACGTCGCGTCGCCCAGCATCGACATCGAAGACGGCCGCACCCGCCAGGGCTTGACGCAACGGCGATTGTCCGACGTCACCTCGCTGGAGACGGGCGTCGAGGCCGTGTTGCACGTGCTGTACTTGGCCGTCGAATCGACGCTGCAAGTGAAGGCGTCGTCGCCTCCGGCTGCGGCTCCGCTGGCCAAGAAGCCTGCGCCACCGCCCGCGCGGCGCCCGGCTGCGGAGCCCTCGCACTTCGCCTTCGACCTCGGGCCGCTCCTACGGCTCAGCTCGCTGGGTGGCACGCACATCGTACCCGGTGGAGGCTTGGGGCTCGAGCCGCGCGCCGATTTCGGTCGCACCCAAGCCAGCTTGTTGGTCTCGGGCGTGCTGCACGGCACGAGCGAAATTGGCATCGCGCGCGGCGAAGCGGAAATTAGGCCGTTGCAAATCCGCGTGGTGCCCACGCTAGACTGGCTGTTTTCGCCCGAAGTTTCGGGGTGCATCGGGGTCGGGGCCGGGCTCGATTCGCTGCTGGTGACGCCGATTCAACCACCGGACGCGGGCAGGGTGCGCTCGGCGCAATCGACGCTCGATCCGATCCTCACCGGCGTGCTGGGCGCGCGCCTCCCGATTTCTAGTAGGATGTTCCTGGCCGCCATGGCGTCTTTGGATCTCGATTTGGCGCCGACCACGTTCGTCGCCGTGGTCGGTCCCAGCACTCAGCCGATTTTGCGGCTGCCCCGCGTGCGCGGCGGCTTCACCCTGGCGCTGTCGTTCACGGTGGCGGGCGAGCGGCGCTTTGCCAAATCAGGGGTGGAGCAATGAGGACCATGTGGGTGCGTGGGCTGTTGTTCGCCGCCTCCTCGTTGGTCGTAGCCTGTGATGGACACGAGCTCGCCGTGTTCGAGCTGCCGGCGGCGGCGGGCGGCACGGCTGGCGCGCCGAGCGCGGCTGGCTCGAACAGCGACGCCGGCAGCGGCGGCAGCAGCGTGAGCAGCAGCGCGGGCTCCGGCGGGAGCAGTGGCGCGGCGGTTTTCTCCGGCGGTGGCGACTTCACGGCCGACGCGGGCGCGGCCGGATTCTTCGACGGCGGCGGGCCGCCCGGCTTCGGCGGCGGAACCCCCGCGCCTTGCGCTGGCGACCCGGACTGCATGCTCGGCTGGCGGTGCGAGAAGCCGGGATGCGACGCTCCGACCGGCACGTGCGTGCCATGGCCGTCGATCTGTCCGCCAAACCCGGCGCCCGTTTGCGGCTGCGACGGCGTGACCTACTGGAACGACTGCATTCGCCTCCAATCGCAATCCCATCCCCAGCTCCAGGCTGCCGACCAGTGCCGGGCCAATGCCTGCACCTGCGAGGTAGGCGCCGATTGCATGGTGCCTTACGCTTCCTGCAGCCACTTGCTCCCGCCCGGCGAGATGTGCGGCCATGGCATGGGCGCCTGCTGGGTCCTACCTCCGCAATGCCCGCCCGGCGCCGACAACAGAATGTGGCGAGAATGCAAGCCGCCCGACGCGGGCCAACCCCCCGCGTGCCTCGATACCTGCAACGCCATCGCCACCGAGCACTCCTACGCCGAGCTGCATCGCGGCGACGTCTGCAACTAGCACGCTAGCGATTCGTCCAACCCCCGGGCTGCCCAACCGCAGCTCGAATCGCAGAAGCTTCTGTAGCGGTTCCAGGCCACCTCGCACGAACGAGATTTTTCACAGGGAGGACAGAAGGGCAGAAGGGCAGAAGGAGGAGATAATTGGGGGTCGCGCTGCCGCCGACGAGACCTTGAGAAGCGGGCCAGCGCGTTGGCTTGTGTCCTTCGGAGGAAATATTTTTGGTTTTGGTCCTCCAAAAACAAAAATGCGTTCTTCTCTCTCGCCTTCTGTCCTTCTGTCTTCTGTCCTTCCTGTGAAATCTCGGAGGCTCTCGACACGACCCGTCAGCATGCCAGCAGCCCGAAGCGCTCGCGCAGGGTGGCCTGGCGACGCCACGGGAGTTTCTGCAAGATGGGCTGCGGCGCGGCAGCCCAAGATGTTCGGGTCTCGCGGGGTGGGTTACTCGTCGCGGCCGGGGTAGGGGCGCGCTTGTTTGATGAACAGGTGCGGCTTGCCGTCGGCTTGATCCATGTCGTCGAACTTGAATTCGACATCCATGGCGTACCAACCGGTGTTGCCGGCTTTGGGGCCATAGGCGGCGGAGAAGCGATCGTGGATGGCGCTGAGCGCGACGCCGAGCTCGTGGGTCTGGGAAGACGAGAGCACGGTTTCACCGTCGGGAATCAAGTTCGAGTGCGCGATGAACGTGACCGGTTGGTTGGGGTTGTCGAAGAAGTACAAGAACGAGTCGCTGGTGACGCCCGCCGGGGGGTGAACGACCTCGGCGTCGCCACCCCACTGCACGTTGACGTAGAAGGCCGGTTCGATACCGGCGACGTCGAATACGTTGTTGGTGACGGCCACGCCGTTGGCTTCTTCGGCCGGGAAATTGTGGTGAACCAAGAGCGCCATGCCGACGCTGTGGTGGTCGATGCCGTAGAAGCTGCGCTCCTCGAAGGTCCGGAACAGCCAGATGCTGGACCAGGCGCCGCGCACGGCGTCGAGCACGCTGTCCCAATTCGAAGGATCGCCGGATTGGGATTCGTAGCAGCCGGCGCACGGAAAGCCGTCGAGGTCCTCGCTGTTCGTGCTGGTGCGAAAACGCATGGTGATGCCCGGGTAGTCCTTGGCCAGCTTCGCCTTCAGGGCGGCCTGAAAGTCGGCGTTGACGGGCGCCGTCATCATGTCATCGCGCAGCGTTGCTAGCTCCGCCTCGCGCGTCGCCGGATCGGCCATGAACTCGGAGTCTTCCAGCAGCGCGTCGATGCGGTCGAACAGACCGTTTTCGGTCATGAACTGGTTGTAATAGAAGACGGGAATGGCGAACGCTTTGGGCGTCGGTACGTCCTTGGTCTTGGCCAAAATCGAGTACTGGGCGGCCTTGCCACCCCAAGCACGCACCGACTCTTTGATGGCGTCGCGCAAGGAGACTCCGTCGGTTTCCGGAGTGACGTCCTCGATGTCCGTCAGGTCGGTGATGTCGAAGTTGAGCGCCGGCAGCACCACCGGCTTGGGCTTCTTGGTCTCCCAGTAGCTGGCCGCCGCTTCGGCGGTGGTTTCCTTGACCGTCCACTGCGTGGGGCCCACGGTAAACTCGACCCATTTGCCCTCGAGCGCGCGCAGCTTTTCGTTGGTAAAAGCGTTGCGCAGGCCCATGTTCGGGGTGTGCCGGTTCTTCGACAGCACGTTCACGTGCGACAGCGGCGTTTGGAACTCTTCGGTGATCAACCCGGCAACCACCGTGATGTCGTTGGGCGCCTCGTCCAGCACCGCGATGTCCTCGTAGCCGAGGTACACGCTGTCCAGGTCTGCCGCCTTGGCAAAGCGAATCCGCCCGACCGTGCTGGCGAGCGTGAGCGGCTGGTAATCGATCTGTGCGTAGAGCTCGTTCGTCGTCTCGACCTGCACGCTGGACGGCAGATTCTTGGCGACCTTCTCCAGCGCTTCGGAGGTGGGATGGAACTTGAGCACGGGGCCGAAATAAGCGGCTTTCGCCACCGCGGCGTACAAGCTCGCAATCATGTCGGCCGACGCGGTGTCGTACGGCGAAAGCTCGAGCGCCCACACGCCGGGGCCCTCGTAGTAGCTCACCGCACCGAGCACGAAGCGGCGGTCGGGGCGGTAGTACTCGCTGGCTTCGAAGCTGGAGAGCTCGGCGACGATGGGTAGGTCACCACCCGAAAGGTGCGTGCTCACGAACTCGTAGTGGATTTGATAGCGCGTGCTGTTTTGAAAATAGAGCGCGTTGTCGGCGGCGGTATCGAGCACGACCTTGGCCGACGTGGCGCCGGGCAAGCTGGCGTCGAGCGGCGCCGACGCCAACACGTCGAAGTCGGCCTTGCACGGCAGCTTGGTCGCAAAATCCGGCTTGTCTTCGTCGGGGGCGTCGGCCGCGACGTCGATCAGGCACGCGCCTTCGGTCACCGTCGGCGCCGCCCCACCCGCGCCGCCTTCGCCCGCAGGCTCGGGGGCGGGATCATTGCCGCAGCCGTAGCAGCACAGGGAAACGAGCAGAGCGCCTAGGGATGTCGATATTTTGGACACTTGGACTTTCACGGGGTCGTTGCAAAACAGTAGATGGCGCCGTAGCCGCCGCCGTCGCCGACGCTCTTGGTGCCGTTGGCGCCGGGCGGGCCCGCTTCTACGATGAACGCGCCGGGCGCGCAGCCGCTCTCGTTCAGCGCGGACATCCAATTGTTGCCGCTACCGAATCCACCGGTCATGCCGCCGCCAAAGCCACCGCCCGCGCCACCGCCCATACCGCCACCCATGCCTCCGCCGCCCATGCGCGGCCAAGAGTGCCCGCAGTGCGGCGTGCCGGTCTCCCCGACCTTGCTCGTCCAGTCGTTGCAGGTAAAGCCGGGGCTGGTGTTGAACAGCTGACCTTGCTCGTTGGTGCCGGTGAGCACGTCGTGGTTGTCGACTTCACCGGCGGCGTCAGGGGCGTGATTGGGAACGCCGTCTTCGTTCGGCAAATCGTTGATGATCATGGCGTCGGCTCCCGTTGGCCGTACGCCCACGAGGTCGGTAACGTTCTCGGCTACCAAGCGGCCCGTGCGATCGTACCACGGCCCCGCGCCCACCCGGTCGATGGCGTTGACGACGTTGCCGTCGGCACCTTTGGTCGCGCTCAGGAACGCGCGCCACACCTTGCCGTTGCCGGCCATGCTCTTCTCGGCGATGGTCGTACAAATTTTGTCGGCGCCCTTCAGCCCCGCGCCATCGCCGGTTTCGCCGAAGGTCAGGTCGCCGCCGAAGCCATCTTGGCTACCGGACAGCTCGCGCATCGCCTTCAAGCTGGTTACGAAGAAGCTGAATTTCTCGGAGCTGGGTGTAGCCGAGCTGCCCGCGGTGCCGCTGCCTGTGCCGCTCGTGCCGCTGGAAACGCCGCCCGCGCTGTCGCCGCCTTGAGCGTTGCTCGTGCCGGCGCTCGAGCTTCCGCTGCCTGAGCTTCCAGTGCTGGTGCTGCTGCCGGTACCGGCGCTGCCGTTGCCGCTGCCCGCCGTGCTGGTGCTGCCGCTGACGTTGCCGGCGCTGTTCAGGTCGTTCGGATCGCTGGACCCTCCGCAAGCAGACACGGCCGAAACCATCGCGAGCACGAACGGAATACCAATTGCGGATCTAAGCATGGACACACTTCTCCCGTTGGCCAGAGGCCAGGGTGTTTTCACGTCGGGGGCTGATGCCAGCGGCGCGTCATGCGCCGCCGCGTCACTGACAGGTAGAGTCGGAGGTCCGGCAGGTTTTCCCAGTCGGACAGTCTTCGTCGACCGTGCACGAGGTGTAACCTTTCACGGTCAAGTACTGCTCGGTGCGAGCCGAGACCTCGAGCCGCACCACTCCGGGTGAGATCTTCGCGCTGTCGATCGACTGGCGCATCACGACCACGCTCGGGTAGCCCGCGACTCCGAGCCCGATGAGCTCGGTCATCATCGCCGGCGAAATGGTGAGCGAGCCGGTGTCGTCGACGTCGCACTCGATCTTGCCCTTCGCGCCGCCGTGGTGGCTGATGTCCACCTTGACGTAGACCTGCGCGCTCTTCGGATCCGAAGGCGCGTCCCAGGTCAGCGTGAGGGCCTTGTCTTCTTCGAGCTCGAAGTCGGTCGACGTGAGGCTGAGCGGATCGACACCTTTGGTCGCAAGATCGAAGGCCGTGTAGTCGCCGCCTTCGGCGTGCACGCTGATGTCGTCCCCCTGGGCGAAGGGTGGATAGGCGAGCATGGTTCCCGAGGGGGGCTGGTAAGCCTTGGCAATTTCTTTGAGCGCGATTGCCGAGCCGCCGCCCACGAGCTGCACACCCTTCAGGGTGACGGCGCCGACGCTGTGGCCGGTCGGGTAGGCTTGGCACTTGCCGTCGGCGACACAGACGTCGGAGCCGCAGCCAGCCTCACAGAAGGGAGACTTGGGTGTTTCCAGACGGCAGCCGCCCTCTTCCTTCACGACCGTCCACACCACGTTCGCGGGGACCGGCCCGTCTCCGACTTGCCCCACGATTTTGGTCATGCCTTTGGTCGAATCGGCTTCGTCGACCTGGATCTGCACCTGGAAGGTACCGACGACCTCGTTGGAGCCGGTGCTCGGTGCGCCGCCACCGTTCGTGCCCGCGGTCGTGCTCGTGGAGCCGCTGGTGCCGGTCGAGGCACTGCTTCCGGCCACGCTGCTCGTGCCCGCCGTGCCGTCGGGCGTCTCTATATTCGAGGAGCAGCCGGAAAAGCCGCTGCTCAGGGCCACGCAAAACGCTAGGCCGGCAAATTTACGAAGGGGTTGCGGAATCGTCATCGGTTCGTGGCTTTTCAGGCTGTCGGGGCCGAGCATGGCCCAAAGCGATCAACCCGACCGGAAAAAAGGTCGCCTTGTCTAACCTCGCGCGGGATTGGGGATGGGCCCGGCTGGATGCCTTGACAGCGGCAAAAAGTCTCGGGTCACTAAAGGCTCGCCCATGGCGTAGGTCGCGACTATTGTTCCGCGGTGAGCGACGAATCGTCCAAGCCCGATGGGATGACGCGCTGTGTGTTGATCGTGGAAGACGACGACGATTCACGCGAGATGCTCGGCGAGCTCGTATCGTCCTTCGGTCACCGCCCCCTCTCTGCAGCCAACGCGGCCGAAGCCATCGCGCAGACGCGCGAACAGCGACCAGACGTGGCGCTGATCGATATCGGCTTGCCCGAGGTCGACGGCTGCGAGCTGGCGCGGTTGCTGCGCCAAGTCATGCTCGAAACGCCAGGGCTTCGTACCCGCTTGGTCGCGCTCACCGGCTATTCCGACGGCAGCATGCGCGAAACGGCCGGCGCGGCGGGCTTCGACGCCTACGTCGTCAAGCCGATCATGCCCGACGCCTTGGAAGCGTTGCTCGGGGCGTGACAGCTTTTTTCGAGCACGGTGCGGGCCCGATTGGTCCGCCAGGTCACGCGATCTAGCGTATAGAAAAGATTCATGAATGCCGAGGGGCCCGACGAGTCCGACCTGGCGCAATTGCTCGCCCGGTTGGACGATCTCCGCCAAGCCGAGCGCCGCGCCGCCAGCGCGCGCATGGTCTCGGTTGCCGGCCATTTGATCGGCACGCCGCTGAACGTGATCGCCGGACGGGCGGCTTTGATCCGCTCGAATCCGGCGCCGGAAGCCATCGAAGAAAACGTACGCCGCATCGAAGAGCAGGTGGAGCGGCTGGCGCTGCGGATTCGGCGCTTGATCGACTATTTCGGCTTGGCGGTGCCGTCGGTGGAGCGTCGCGCGGTGGGTGACGTGCTGGCCGAGTGTGAGGAGCTGTACCGCCCCGTAGCCGAGCTCAAGGGCGTCGCTCTGCACGTCAGCGCGCCCGGGGTCGAGCCGTTGTTGATCGAGTCGTCGTTGTCGCAGCTGGTGCTGACCACGTTACTGTCGTTGGCGGTGCGCACCACGCCGGCCGGTCAGGCGGTCACGCTGGTGGCGTCCGAGCAAGGTCCCACGACCGTTGCGTTCGAGCTCACGCTGCCGGGCCTCGAGCCACCGCCGCGCAACTTCGAGCGCCTCGAGCCGCCCGAGCATGGCTTGCGCTACGATCCGGGCGCGCTCGAGACCTTTTGGATCTGTCTCGGGTTGGCGCGCCGCATCGGCGGCGGCCTCAGCGTCACGCCTGCTGCCACCGGCTCCGGTGTCAGCGTACGCTTCGAGTGCCCGCACAGCTGAACCGGCGCGGTCGCCCGGGCGCGCAAGGCGCGACCTCGGCGCAGCTCACGGCAAGCTCGACCAGACGTCCCAAAACGCCTTGTTCGAGACGTTGAACTTGCCGTCACCCTTGCCGTGGCCGTCGCCCGGTCCCACGCAAAACAACACCGGATTGTTGGGGCAGCCGGTCTTCCACATCCGGCAGATCGGGTTCTGCGGGTAGGTCTCGCTGGCGCTCGGGTCGCAGCCGTTGGACGTGATGAGCCGGTCGCGCGCGCCGATGACCCCGATCTGGTCGGCTGCTCGATCAATTGCCAAGGTCCGGACCGCGGTCCGGAAAGTTGAACCCACTCCCCGGTAGATAAACAGCTCAATCGACCAGCATTCTTGGCGAATTGATGCGGGGGCAATTTGCCGCACCCTCGCCCGACGCAAGTTCCTGGGTCACCGGCCGTGTTTGGGAGAGTGACGCTCACGTCCCCTCCGCCCAGTGGCGCCGACCTGGCTCGCGCGCTTCGTCGCTCGCAAGCCGTTGCGCGTCTTCGTCATCCCAATCTCGTGCGCATGCTGCCCCTGCCCGGTGGCGCGGGCTTGTCGCCCGTGTTGGGCAACGCGCGGCGACTGGCCGACTTCACGCTACCGGCTGGCACCTTCAAGCGCTTCGAGCTCGAGCAAGTCGTACGGCTCTTGCTCGACGTGCTGAGCGGTTTGGCGGCGTTGCACGAAGTCGTGACCGATGGCCGCGCGTTCGTCCACGGTCACGTCTCGCCCCAGCACATCTACGTCGACGAGCACGGCACGGCGCGCCTCGTTCCGCTCCTGAACGGGGTCAAGGTCGAGGACGCCGGCTACGCGGCGCCCGAGCGTCTCGTGGGCGGGGTGGTCGACGCGCGCGCCGACGTGTTCAGCGTGGGCGTGATGCTGTGGGAAGCATTGGCCGGAAAGAGGCTGTTTCCGCGCGGCCTTTCGCGCACGAACGAGCTGAAGGCGCCGCCGATTCAGCTGTCGCCCGACGCGCGCTGGGCGCAGCCGCTGTGCGCGCTAGCCGAACGCGCCATCGCGCTCGATCCGTCCGTGCGCTTCGCGTCGGCGCTCGAGCTGAGCCACGCGCTGGAGGCTGCGGCCGCTCAACGGCTGTCGCGCGTCGACACCGACGCTTGGCAAGAAGAGGCGCCTACGCCCGTCTTCCAGCCGCGCCTGCACCTTGCGACCTTGCGCGCGTCCACGCCGCCACCGTCGGTGATCACGATTGCGCCCGCACCCTCGCCGGAGGCAGCGCCGGCCGTGGCGACGGCGCCTCCCACCACCGCCTCGAGCGCGGAGCTGCTCGATTCAGCCGCGCCAGCTTCGCGTCGACGCGGACGTGTCGCATGGCTCGGCGTGGCGGTTTTGGCGCTCGGCGCGAGCGTGTTGGGACTCAGCAAGTCACCGCGCACCTGGCAACGGCTGGCGGCGTCGGTTCCGGCGTTGGCCGCCGCTCGCACGCCGCTGTCGGTGGTGGAAGTTCCCGTCCCCAAGCCCGCGGCAACGCTCGCGTCCGCCTTCACATCCACGCTCGCGGGCCAAATCGCCGACCCTCGCGCGATTGCGACCGCGAGCGCGGCCCCTCCAGCGTTGCCCGCCACGGCCGCGTCCGCTCAGCCCGCCCCGCCCGCGGCTGCAAAGACGGCGCGCTCGGCCTCCGTACCGACCTTGCCGGCTTCTCCGCCTCCGCCCAAACGCAAAGCGCCGCCGCGCGCTCACGCCGACGACTACGGCATCTGAATCGCGGCGTTCGCCGCGCGATTGACGTCACCCAGCCGGCCTCACAAGCTCGGCCGGCATGGCCAACTCCTCCGACTCTGCGACCGGAGTCGTCATCGTCGGCGACCGTCCGCGGCCCGCGCAGGACCTGTACCACTTGTGGCTGCGCACCACCTGGCCGCGCGCCATTTTGCTGGTCGCGGTTTGCTACGTGCTCGTCAACGCGCTGTTCGCGCTCGTGTATTTGGAGATAGGGGGCATCGCCAATTCGCGCGGAGACTTCTTCGACTCGCTGTTCTTCAGCGTCGAGACCATGGGCACCATCGGCTATGGCGAAATGACGCCGGCAACGCGGGCCGCTCACAGCGTCGTCATGGTCGAGTCGGTGACGAGCTTGTTGCTGACCGCGTTGGCAACCGGCCTCGTATTCGCGAAGTTCTCGCTGCCCATGTCGCGCCTGGCGTTCTCGAAAAAGCTGACCATCTCGCCGATGAATGGCGTGCCGACCTTGGCTTTGCGCATCGGCAACGAGCGCTCCAACGTGATCGCCGAGGCGCGTATTCGCTTGGGTTTGGTCCGAACCGAGAAGACCCGCGAGGGCTTGCTGCTCTACCGTCTGCAAGACCTCACGCTGGTGCGTGATAGCTCGCAAGCGCTGACACGCTCTTGGACCGTCATGCACGTGATCGATCAGTCGAGCCCGCTGTACGGCATGACCCCGGAGGGGTTGGCGGCGAATGAGATGGAATTTTTGGCCAGCGTCGTCGGCACGGACGACACCTCGCTGCAGCCGGTGCACGGCCGCCACCGCTACCTGGATACCGACGTGGTGTGGGGGGCCCGGCACGCCGACATCTTGAGCGAGCGCGACGACGGCCTGATCGAGATGGACGTGCGCAAATTCGACGACCTGATGGTCACCGAGCCGAGCCCCGACTTTCCGTACCCCCGCTGACGCGGCTGGCCCCGCTCGGTGCACCAGCGCTTTCGGTGCGCTACAGCGCTTCGGAGCCGTAGCCGCCCAGTTTTTCGATCAGTGCGTCGAGCGGCAGTTTGGCGAAGAGCGCGTCCAACGTGGCTTCTAGGGAGACCAAAAGCGCGGGCGGCCCGCGCAGCAGGCTGTCGTTGGCGACGATGCCCGGCCAATCGAGCGCGAGCGGGTCCGCGCCCGGGACACCCGCGGCCTGGAAGGCGCTCAGCACCTCGTGGGCGATGATGCCGTAGCCGGTAGTGGTCGGATGGATGCCGTCGAGCCCGAACAGACCGCCTTTGAAGGCCGTACGCCATTCGTCGCTCGGAGCGGTGTCTGCCGGCGCACGCGCCGGGATGCGCATGAAACGCGTGTCCAGCAGCACCTCGCCGTCGGGCCGTACGCGAAAGCGCGTGCGCGGGTCGTCGCGCAGCGCCGCCACCAGGCCGACTGGCAGCGGGTAGGTGGGGTGGCCCTCGTTGCGACGGAACGCCAGCCGGTCGAGCACGCTACACAAATCGATGACGTGCCAACCGCGCCGCGCAGCTTCTTCGCGAATGGTGGCGTTGTAGGCGTCGATGTCCGCGTCGACCTCGCGAGCTTGCGCGCGCGTCAGGTGCTGATTGCGCCGGGGAGCGAAATTGCGGTCCCAAATCCAAAAGCGCGTGTAGTACTCGAAATAGCCGTTTTCGAGCTCTTGGCCGGGGGCACAACCGGGGCTCACGCCGCGCGTGACGGGGGCGATGGTGACGTGGGGAACGGTCGTCAAAAATACGCGCTCGGCCGAGATGGCGTCGAGCTGGCGCGCCAGCTCGGCGTAGGCGGCGGCGAAGTGTTGCGGCTGCCACAGGTTGCACTCACGCTCGTGCGCCAGGCGCCCGAGATCGGCGGGGGTCGAGCGCCGCATGGTGAGGGTGGCGCAAGTGCCGAGGGCGTTGTTGGCGCCTAGTCCCACCAGCAGGTTTTCGATGCCTTCGGTCGCGGCCAAGCGCTGCGCCAAGCCCAAAGCCGTGAGCTCTGAAAGCTCGCGCTGGGCCGCCGGATTGAAGGTGCGGCGCGCGCTGCGGTACATGGCGTGCTCCGGCAACTGCCGGATCAGGTTGTCACGCGCACGCGGCGTGTTGCTGGCGCAGACGGCGTCGCTCAGTGTGAGCGCGTCGAGCACCTCGAACCCCCAAACCGCCAAGTTGTGATGAACCGGTCCGGTGTTGGACGGCTGGGTTCCCGGCCCGCGCTCCCAGTAGTCTTCGATGTGGCTCATCATGCGCTGGAGGGTCAGGAGCCCTTTCGGCGCCTCCCACAGATCGAGCCGGGTGCCGCAATCGATCGACAGGCGGTCGAGCAGCAGCTCCAAGTCCAGCAACAGCGCGTCGCTGCCGGTGGCTCTGAAATCCGGCGCGCGAAATGGCTGAGCGCCGAGAGCGCGCGCCACCATGGCTGGAAACGCCCACTCCGTGCGGCGGATGGCGCCGTGCTGAAAGCCTTGGGTCAGCGAATCCCCGATCGTGACGAGCCTTGCGGTCATGCGTGTCCTCGCTTACGCCAGATGCCCAGCCCACCACGGCTTTCTCGCGACGGCCATGGTGATAGTTCCATCCGGAGGTCTCAAGTGAACGTCGAAGAGCTTCGCGCCGCCCAGGCGCCCCTCAAGGCACGATACAAAAACGACCCAGCGTCAGCGCAAGTCACGCTTCACGGCCGTGGCAGCGTCGATGTTCCCCAGCAGCTGTGCTTGGTGGAGACGTTCTTGGGCACCACACCGGCGGGGCTTCACCCGGCAACCGGAGGCGACGGCAAGAGCGCGTGCTCGGCGGACCTGCTGTTGCAGGCGCTCGTGGCTTGCGCGGGGGTCACCCTGGGCGCGGTCGCGACCTCGATGGGTATCACCGTTCGCAGTGGTCGCATCTCGGCCGCGGGTGAAGTCGATTTTCGCGGCACCCTCGGGGTATCGCGTGAAGCTCCGGTCGGCTTCAAACGGATCACGCTCGGCTTCGAGCTCGACACCGACGCCAACCCGGCGTCGCTGGCCAAGTTGCTCGAGCTTACCGAACGCTACTGCGTCGTCTACCAAACCTTGAAACACCCGCCCGAGCTCAGCGCGGGGTAGGCGGAGCGCGCGGGCTAGGGCGAGTCCCTGAATTGGGATCGCTCGCGCGTGCCCGTAAACGTGCCCGTGCCCGTGCCCGACGGTCCGTGAGGAGTCGTTGGGCCGGTTTGTTGGTAGGCCGGGGTTGTGGCGCGGGCCAGGCCCGCGCGCGCCGCGCCCAGCTGGGCGCGCAGGGCGAGCTGACCTTCGTAGGGTGCTCTGTTAAGCTTCGATATCCATGTCCACCATCGTTACTCGTCTTGCTGCTCGTGTGGCTGGTGTGCGTGCTCGGGCGTCGAAGTGTGTCGGCGCGTTGGTGTTGCCGCTCGCGCTCGCCGCCCTCACGCCGTCCTGCAGTAGCGCCGACGACGGCAAGGGTGACGACAGCGGCGCTACTGGCGGCAACGACGCTTACGCGGCGGACCGGCAAGCTTGTGTCGACCGCATCAACGGCTTTCGCGCGACCTTGGGTTTGCCGCCACTTTCGCGCTGGACCGAGCAAGAAGGCTGCACCGATACCGAGGCGGCCAGTGACAGCCAGACCGGCCAAGCTCACGGCAAATTCGGGGCTTGTAAGGAGAGCGCACAAAACGAGTGTCCCGGCTGGGGCTCGGTCGACGACACCATCCAAGATTGCCTACAATCGATGTGGGACGAGGGACCGGGTGAGCCCTACTCCGAGCATGGCCACTACATCAACATGAGCAGTCCGGACTACACGAAGGTAGCTTGCGGCTTTCACGAAACGGCCAGTGGCAAAGTGTGGGCCATTCAGAACTTTCACTGACCGGCACCGCGGATCGCTGCAGGCCGCAGGGCGCGGTGCGCACGCCGCCCCCCGGGGCTACTTGGTGCCGAACAGGCGATCGCCCGCGTCGCCGAGGCCGGGGATGATGTAGCCGTGCTCGTCGAGGTGGTCGTCGATGGCGGCGGTGAACACCGCTACGTCCGGGTGCGACTCGGCGAGGTTGGCCAATCCTTCGGGCGCCGCCAGCAAACACACGAATTTGATCGAGCGCGGCGACGACGTCTTCACCCGCTCCACCGCCGCGACGGCGCTGTTGCCGGTTGCCAGCATCGGGTCGACGATGATCACGTCGCGGTCGGACATTTCGCCCGGAAGCTTGAAGTAATATTCGACGGCGCCCAGCGTCTCCGGATCGCGGTACAGGCCAATCTGCCCGATGCGCGCCGCCGGCAAGATGCGCAGCATGCCTTCGACCATGCCGGTGCCGGCGCGCAAAATGTTGACGAGCACGACCTTCTTGCCCTCGATGAGCGGCGCGCGCATCTTGGCGAGGGGCGTCTCGATCTCCTGGTAGACGAGCGGCAGATCACGCGTCACCTCGTAGCCGAGCAGCATGCTGATCTCGGCCAGTAGGGTGCGAAACGAGTTGGTGCTGCGGTCCTTCTGGCGCAGCAAGGTCAGCTTGTGTTGCACCATCGGGTGATCGATGACGGTAACTTTTTGGCTCATGAAAACTCCGTACGCAGGCGCAAATACACCTCAAAACACCGTGCCGTCGCTGTCGATGGTGAGCGGCGGGGGGCCGCCGGGGCGCAGCTCGCTCGCGATCTCACGGCCCGCGCGCCAGCTGCCACCTTCCAGAACGCGCGCCAGCGGTAGCGCCTCGCGGCTCAAGCCCAAACGAGCGCGCACCACGTCGGCCAAGCCATCCAGCAACGCCACCGTGAGCGCTCGCCATTCGATGACCAGCTCCGACGAGACCTGATGCAACAGCTCGCTCTGGCGCGGCTCGACCAGCTGCAGCACGCCCGCGTCGAGGAACAGGCCGCCGTTGCGGTATTCGGGCAGGCCGGTGAGCTCGTCGATGTCGGTGATGACGACGCCAGCCGCCTCCAGCGGCTCGAACAACGAATAGCTGAGCCACTGCGACAGCTTGTGAAACGGCACCAAGCCGAAGCGCGCGTGGCGCCACACGTCGCCCAGAGGTTTGCCCGCCAGCTTCTCGCGGCCCGGCCAGATGGCTCCCAGCGCCTCGAGCACGGCGTGCAGCACCGAGGTTGCTGGCAAGCGCCCACCGTTGGCGCTGCTGGCTCGCTTCAACCACACGCCCAGATCACCCAAGCGGGGGCGGGTGGAGTCGAAGTAACCGGGCGTGTTTCGCACCACCTCGCCTAGCTTTTTCAGCAGGTTGGCCCGGCCGGCGACGCTTATCAGTGGGTTTTGGTCGGTCACTTGAAAGGCGCTCGCCAGGCGCGCTTCGTCCAGGCTCGCTAGCCCGAACGCGTCGGCCGAGGTGCTGTGGTCGCTGGCCAGCGCGCCGCTCATGAACAGGTGATAGCTCGCGACCGCGAGCCCTTCCGAGCGCGAAAAGCTTCGCCCGTCGGGCTCGCGATACTGCCAAGCGGCGCCCGCGCCGGCGTCGAGCAGCACGCTCGTGATCACGAGCTCGGTCGACGCGCGCAGGCGATCGTCGACGTCGAAATCGGCGATGCTTTGCTGAAAGCGCGCTAGCCGCGCCACTCCGCCCACGTCGAAATGGCGATAGCGGCCGTGGTACGGGATCGCCCCCACGTCGGGGTAGTGCTGCCGGGTCACCGCGATCACGCGCTCGGCCACCGCCGGCAGCGCGGCCTCGTTCAGCCGAAAATGCGCCAGCGTGCCCCGGCGCGCGGCTTCCAGGACTACGTTGGCACGATCGCGAATGGCGGTCGTGGTCTGCAAATAATCGTATTCGAGCGCGGCGCGGGCCTTTGCTTCCGCCGTCTCGGCCCCGGTCTCAGCCATCCAACCCGCGACCTTTGGCCTTGGCCAGCTCGTTGCCGTCGGGCACGGCGCCTTCGGTGAAGTAGCCGGCGGCCATTTTGGCGTCCATTTCCACCCGCGCATCCAGCGGAATCAGCTCGTCCGGAATCGGCACGCGTTCGACGATTTGGATGCCGGCGCGCACGACCGCGTCGTGCTTCATGTTGCTCATCGACACGAAGCGGTCGATCTTACTGATGCCGAGCCAGTGCAGCACGTCGGGCATCAGCTCTTGAAAGCGCATGTCTTGCACGCCGGCCACGCACTCGGTGCGGGCGAAGTATTGGTCGGCGCGGTCGCCGCCTTCTTGCCGTTTGCGCGCGTTGTACACCAAGAACTTGGTCACCTCGCCCAGTGCGCGGCCCTCTTTGCGGTTGTAGACGATGACGCCGCTGCCGCCCGCCTGCGCGGTGCGCACGCATTCTTCGATGCCGTGGGTCAGGTAGGGTCGACACGTGCAGATGTCGGAGCCGAACACGTCGGAGCCGTTGCACTCGTCGTGCACTCGCACCGCCAGCGGCTTTTGCGCGTCGGAAATGCTGGAAACGTCGCCGAACATGTACACGGTGGCGCCGCCGATGGGCGGCAAGAACACGTCCAGGTCACTGCGCGTCACCAGCTCGGGGAACATGCCGGCGGTGTGCTCGAACAGCGTGCGTCGTAGATCGGCTTCCGAGCAGCCGAAGCGCGCCGCGACGCCCGGCAGGTACCAAACCGGTTCGAGCGCCGCCTTGACGACGACGATGGCGCCGCCCTCCTTCAAGATCTTGCCGTCCACCTTGAGCCGGCCCGCCTCGATGGCGTCTTCGAGCTCGGGCATTTGAATGTGGGCGCGCGTGATGGCGATGGTCGGGCGAATGTCGTAGCCCTGCTCGAAGAACGGCTTGAACACGTCGCTCACCACCGCGCCCCACGGATCGAGCGATACGATCTTGCTGGCATCGAACCACTGCGGGAACGGACCGATGGCGTGGGTCGGCGCGGTGTTGGTCAAGTCCGGCTTGCGCAGCGGATCGAGCGCGCCGGCTGCCACTGCCACCGCTCGGTACACCGAGTACGAGCCGGCGTGGGTGCCGATCACGTTGCGCTGCGCCTTGTTGGTCACGGTGCCGATCAGCGGCCCGCGCACCAGCGGATCTTGTGCCCCCCACACGATCGGGGCAGGCTTCGGGCCGTGTCCGCCGGGGTGAGACGTCAACACGATGGCTTTGGGGCGCTTGTGCTTCGGCTTGGGAGTAGTCATGCGTGAGAGGGAGATCCCACAGGGTAATCCGGCTCGTGGTAGAAGTGAATGACGTCGACACCGTCTTATCCCCCGCCTGTCTCGTCACGCGCCTCGCGCCCGTCGGTTCCGCCCGCTCCTACCTCTCGCGACGGCTACCGTTCGGCCAAGACACGGCACTTTCTGTCGCTCGAGCGCGCTACCGGACGCTTCTTTTTGTCGGCCGGCGTCGGGGTACTGGCCATGTTGACCACGGCTTGGTCCAAGGAAGCGGCCTGGCAACTGCGCGCCATGGTCGGCTGGGACGCGATGGCGCTGACGCTGCTCGGCTTGTGTTGGCGGATTTTGCTGCACTCGGACGCGCGCACCACCGAGCTCCGCGCCGGCGATCAGGACCCGGGCGGTCGCGCCGTGTTCGTGATTGCCGTGACCTCGAGCTTGTTCAGCTTGTTTGCAGCCACGTTGGTGCTGCGCATGATGCGCGGCCAAAGCTGCGGCAATTTTTGGGTGGTGTTGGCGCTGGTCTCGGTGGCGCTGTCGTGGATCGTCACCCACACCGCGTACACGTTTCGCTACGCGCACCTGTTTTACACCGGCGAGTACAACGGCGGCCTGGCATTTCCGGGCACCGACACGCCCTGCGACATGGATTTTGCCTACTACGCCTTCACGCTCGGCATGTGCTTTCAGGTGTCCGACGTGCAAGTGACGGCGGCGAACATTCGCCGTACCACGCTCGGGCACGCGCTCATCTCGTTCGTGTTCAACACCACCATCTTGGCGCTATCGTTGAACGTCATGTTCCAGCTGCTGAGCAGCTAGTGCGGCGGCGCCTCCCGAAGTTGATGCGTCTCACTTGCGCGGCACGAGAGGGAGCCTACTCGCTGCGCCGGCCGTCGAGCGTCAATTGCCAGGCGACGCCGCGCTCGCGCAACTCGGCCGTGTAGATGGAATCGCGGCGGAGGCGCCGTGACATGAAGGTGGCCAGCGCCGTTGCCAGCACCAGTGGTAGCGCGATGGCGTAGTCACCCGACAGCTCGAATGCCATGACTGCGGCCATCATGGGCGCGTGGGTGGACGCGGCGGTGGCGGCGGCCATGCCGACCAGGGCGTAGCCACCGGCGGCTCCGACCGCGATACCCAGGTGCGACAGCGCGGTCGCATACACGAAGCCCAAGCCGCCCCCGAGCAGCAGCGTGGGGGTGAACACGCCGCCTGGGCTGCCCGACGAAACCGAGGCCGTCGTTGCCAGGCATTTTCCCAACAGCAGCCAAAGCGTGAAGCCGACCGCGAACGAACCGTTCAAGATGGCGTTGAGCGGCTCGTAGCCGTTGCCGGCCACCTCCGGCAAAATGGCGACCAGCGCGCCCGCCAACAGGCCACCCAGCGCCGAACGCCACGGTGGCTGCAGCCACGGCCGTCGAAACAGCGCTTCACCGAACGACAAGAGGCGCATGAAGGCTTGCGCCCCGAACGCCACGAACAACCCCAGCCCGCCGAACAACAAAAGCTCGCTGGGTGACGACAAGTGAAACGCACGCTGACCGTAAATCGGGCCTTCGCCCACCACGGCGCGGGTGAGCGCGCTGGCCAGCACGGTCGCGATCAACACCGGTACGATGGTGTCGAGCGCCACGACCCCGAGCACGACCTCCAAAACGAACAGCACGGCCGCGAGCGGCGTGTTGTACGCCGCCGTGAAGCCCGCCGCGGTACCGGCTGCGATCAACACGCGCGTTTGGGGCATGGGCAAGGCCAGCCTGTCACTGAGCCATTTGCCCGCCGCGCCGCCGAACTGAATCAATGGGCCTTCGCGACCCAACGACCCGCCGGACGCGATGGCCAACCACGATGACAGCGATTTGAGCAGCGTGACCCGCATCGACAAGCGGACCCGCCCGAGCACGACGGCTTCCATGACGTCGGCCACGCCTTGGCCGCCGGGAGCCCGCGCCACCAGCACGCCCAACAGGCCTGCCAACAGGCCTCCGACCGCTGGCGCGAGCAGGCGCAGCCAAACCGGGGCTAGCCGAGCCGCCGATACGACGTCGGGTCCGTTGCCCCAGCGATGCACCACGAACCCGAGCGCTGCTCGAAACGCGATGGCGAAGCTTGCGGCGCCGAGCGCGACGCCAATCACTCCGACCCCGAACCGCAACGTGGGGTAGCGCGACGACGCGGGAACTGGGGGAACGCTACTCAACGGCGAGGCTTTCGGAATAGCGCCCTGCCGCAGCCACCGTCAACACATGGCACAGTCGCCCCACTCTGTAGGACGACGGGAAGCCGCTATTGGAGCTCGAGCACTACCGTGCACATGTCTCCGACGCCGCCGCACGTCACCGTCATCGTCTCGTCCACGGCGTCCCAGCTGCCGCTGCAAGGGCTGCGCTGAGTCATGTCGAGGTACAGCATGGCGCCGGTGAAATTGCCGTCGGCATCGATGCTGGCCGCGCCATTGACGCCTTGGGCGCCGTTCGGTGGCTCGGAAACGAAATGCGCGGTGCAGGCCGCGGTGGTGCCTTCAATCGACTGCGTCGCGTCTTTGCCGAGGCCATTGCACATGCCGTCTTTGCTCTTGATCTTGTAGCTGCCGAACAGATCGGGGCAGAGCGGGTCGGTAGGACCAGCGCCAGCCATGCCGGCCTCTCCTGCATTGGCGGCGCCGCCGGGATCCGTCGGGCCGCCGGCGTTCGGCGCACCGCCTTGGCTCGAGCTGCCGGCTTGGTTCCCCGTTCCCCCGTTGTTGGCAGTGCCCGCGGTGTTCTTGGTCCCACCCGTGTTGCCGTTGCCGCCGTTGCTGCTGCCGCCGTTGCCATTGCCCTGGCCCCCTTTATTGCTGCTGCCGCCGTTGCCCTGGCCCCCTTTATTGCTGCTGCCGCCCTGGCCTGCTTTGCCGCCGCCCGCCGCCGACGAAGAACCGGCGCTGGCAACATTGCCGCCCTGGGGGCTCTTGCCGCCGCTGCCACTGCCATTGCCACCGAGCGCGCTGCCGGTACCGGCGCTTCCGCCCGAGACGTCGTCGAAGGTGGTCGAAGAGTCGCCGCAGGAAACCACCGCCAGCAGCACGACGGGACTTGCAAGCAAAATACCGCGCAGCATTCAATCCTCCTCTTAAGCAACCCTCAAAGTACCGACTCAAGTAAGTGGCGCCAGCCTCCCCGAGGGTCTCACCTATTTTCCGAAATTCCGCCGGTGTCCGCGGGCTTTACACCTACGGTGAAGCGCGGCCCTCCGCGCCGTTTTCAACGGTGCGCGTGATTGTGATGAATATCGGGAGCGTGGTCGTGGTCGTGCTCCACGCGCTCGTGGTGGTGGGCATGGGAGTGCTCGCCAAAAAACGGCGGTTCATGCACGTGGTCGTGGTGTCCATCGTCGTGGCGGTGAGGGTGGTCGTGGTCGACCGCGTCATGCACGTGTGCGTGCTGGTGCCGCTCCGTCAAATGCAGCCACAACCCGCCCAGGAAGCACAGCGCCGCCAGGGCCGTGCCGGGGGCGTGGGCGTGGTCCCGATCGCCCAAAGCCCAACCCAAAGCCGCGCCAATGAAAGGCGCCACCGCGAAGATCGAGCCCGTGCGGGCCGCGCCCATGCGCCGTTGCGCCAGCAAGTAGAGGCGTAGGCTCAGTCCGTAGCCGGATGCGCCGCAGGCCAACAGCAAAAGGGCGTCCCCCAGCGCCGGCAGCCTCTCACCCGTGGTGTAGGCGCCCACCGCGGTGGCGAGCGCCCCCAAGGTTCCCTTCCAGCCGATCACCAGCACCGGGTCTTGCTGGGCGAGCCCGCGACTGAGCGTGTTGTCGATGCCCCAGCCGAGGGTGGCAAGCGCTACGGCGGCTATCCCCCACAGATGCCACGGCGTGTGACCGCCGCCGCCGAGCGCCAACGCGGCCCCGCCCAGTGTCATGAGCGCGAGCGCGACCGCCACGCGTCGGCCGATGGGCTCGCGATGGACCAGCCATGCCAGCAGCACCGTGAACACCGCTTCCAGATTCAACAGCAAGGAGCCGGCGGTTCCGCCGGTGTGGCGAAGGCCCCAAGCGAAGAGCGCCGGTGCGGCACCGCCACCCACCGCGGCCATGGCCAGTAACCGCCAAATCTGGCTCCGCCCAAAAGGCGTACCTTGCGAGCCGTCGCCACCACGCGGCAACAACGAGGACGCGGCCGCTCCCCCGTACAACAGCGAGGCAATCGCCAACGGCCCGACGCGTTGACTGACGAGCGCGACCAGCGGCGCGGTCACCCCGAAGCTGAGCGCGGCCAGCAGCGCGGCCGTCGCGCCTGCCATCAACGGACGATCTCGCGCAGCCAAGGCCATCGGCCGTTAGTCTAGCGCCGTCACAATGGCGGCGCCGAAAAGACGGTGCACGACAGCCGCAAGCCGCATTCCCAGCGCAAGCTGTCGAGCGCAGTCTTCAGGCACGTGGCCGCCTCCGGCGAAAACGGCTCGTCACTGGAGAGCCGTGTGCCGCAACCGTCCGCGACCTCTAGCTGAAATTGCGGGCCGTAGCGCGACTCTGCCAGGCAATCCGACAAAATTCGCCCGAACGCGCTGTCGAGCCACTGTTGCTCGGTGTCGAACGCAAAGGTCGTATCGGAGCTCTTGCAGGTCACGGGCTGGCGAGCGCTGCAGTCGCCGGCCAGCTCGATCACGGCGCCCGACAACGTGCTGCAAACCAAACCGCAGGGAACGTAAAACGCGCCCCAGCTCGACTGGCCGGGCTCACACGTGTAGACGAGCTGAGTGGCTCTGCCCTCGCTGACTTGCAGGTCGTAGGCACATTTCCGGGGGCCATCCGGTGCTTGGCAGGGGGTCGAGGCGGAAGGGGGCTCGGCCGGACAATCGTCGTTGGCGGTGGCGTCGGGGGGGTGACAGTCACCTATCGGGACGCCGTGGAGCACGGGCGTGGTCGGTTCGGCGCCGGCCCCGCCCGCTGCGCGGCCGCCCGAGTCGCTGCCGGCCGAACCGTTGTTGCCGCCTCGGCTCGCTCCCGCGGCGGCTGGCTCCGCGCCGCTACCCGCCGTGACGTCGTCGTGGCGCGACGCGCCTCCGCAGGCGCCCAGGGTCAATGCGCCGAATAGGAACGCGCCCAACATCTGCCCAAAGCCCATGCCGCAGCTTAGCGACGAGCGCGCGTGGGGCAAGCTCAGTGGACTTCTTCGTCCTTGCAGCTCACGTCGCAGCCGTCGCGGTTCTTGCGGTTTCCGTCGTCGCACTCTTCGCCGGCGTCCGCCTGCACCTTGCCATCGCCGCAACGCGGCCCGTTCAGGCACTTGGGCGCGCATTTGCCGTACGCGCCCGTGTTCTCGCCGTCGTCGCACTGCTCGAAGGGCGCTTGCACCATGCCATCACCGCAGAACGGCGCCTTCGTGCAACCCGGCGCGCAACCGTCGCCGTAGGTGCTCAGGTTCACGCCGTCGTCACATTCCTCGCCTTCGCTCTTCTGCAGGGTGCCGTCGCCACAGTAGGGCCCGCGGCTCTTGCAGTCGGGTCCGCACTTGCCGTACTCGCCCTTGTTGCCTTCCGGTCCGTCATCGCACAGCTCGTCGCTGGCCACGACGCCGTCACCGCACGTCGAAGTGCAGACCGACTTCGGCTGGTTGAAGTTCTTGAGCGTGACCTTGAAGTTCGACTGGCACTGGTTGCGTTCGGCTTGAAAAATCACGATTTCGTATACGCCGCCCGGCTTCAATGCCAAATCGACGCCGTTCTTCGCGACTCCGCGCGCGATCGTGTTCGCCGTGCCGTCGGCGGTGTCGGCGCCGGCGGCGTCGGTATCGGCGTCGAGCACGAGGCTGGCGGTTTGGCTCCCGTGTAGACCGCCCAAATCGAGGGCCAAATGCCCGTTGATGAACACCCACTGGTCGTCGTCGCCCTTGAACTCGAACGACTCGCCTCCCTGGTATTCGAACCAGAAGTGCGTCTCGGTCGTGAAGGAGACGTTGTGGCCGGTGCAAACCGATTTCTCGTCGCCTTGCAGCACCCAGCCCAAGTTGTCGAGCGGGTAGAAGTCGTTGGTGGCGTCGAACACGTAGGTGCCGGCCGCCGCTTGGTAGCCGAGTGACAGCGCACCCACGACTTCCTTCACGTTCGCCGAGGTCGAGTCGAACCACTCGCCAAAAGCGGCTTTGCCGTTGAAATTGGGGCGCGTGTTGCCGGCGACGGTATACAGGTGGCCGGGGTTTTGACTGCAGTCACCGTTGGGGCAAACGTAAACGGGTCGCCCGTCGGCACCCAGATCACCCTCGACGACGCCGTTGACGCCGTTGCCGTTCAGGCCGTTGAAGTCGATGTGAAAGCAGGCCCTGGTCTTCTGGGCCGTGGGCGCTTCGGTCACCGGGTTGTAGCAAGTGGCGGTGTCGCGGTTGCTGTTCCCCTGACCGATGAAGTCCCGGTAGATGATGGGCAGCTTGAGCAGCGCGGGCGGCGCGCCGGTCGCGTCTTTGCACCCGTAGCCCTCTTCGATCTTGCAATCGGCCGAGCAACCGTCGCCATCGCGAGCGTTGCCGTCGTCACACGCTTCGGAGTCGAAGCGTTGCCCGTCGCCGCACACGGCCTTGCAGACGCCATTCTTGCAGCTGGGCTCCGCTCGGCACTGGTAGCAGCCGTCGAAGGGGCGGCCGTTGCCGTCTTCGCATTGCTCGCCGCGCTCGATTTGGCCGTCGCCGCAGACGGTCTTGTGGCAACCCGCGTCGTCGCAGGCGTAAAGGTCGTCGATTTTGCAGTCGGTGCAGCCCACGGTGGGCGTTGCAAAATCGCATTCTTCGAAGCCGACGAGCTTGCCGTCTCCGCATTCGGCGGCTTCACAGCGCAGTCCCGCGACCGGACAGGCCCAGCCGTCTTCGAGCGCGCACTGGTCGCTGCAGCCGTCGCCGCTCTTCAAGTTGCCGTCGTCGCAGGTCTCCGAGCCGGTCACCTTGCCGTCGCCGCATTTGACCGTCGAAACGCAAGGCTTGCCGGGTGTTGGGCAGGCGGAGTCGGCCTCCAAGGTGCAGGTGGCGGTGCAGCCGTCACCTGAATCGCCGTTGCCATCGTCGCACTCTTCACCGTCGACGTTGATCGCGCCGTCGCCACACGCCGGGTCAGGCTCGCTCGGACAGCTGGCGGCGCCACCGGTGCAACCGTTGGCAGCGCCGGCGCTATCGGCTTCGCCACCGAGACCGATGATTGGCCCGGCACCGGTGTTGGTGTTGCCAGCGCGGTTGTCGGCACCGCCGCTGCCTCCCGTCGAGCTACCACCTTCGAGGACCGAGCTATTGCCCTTCACCTCCGGGTTGCCGCCACAATGAACCAAACCTAACCCCAGCAAGCTCAACACGACGATAAGACGCGGCTTCATTTCGACTGTTTCTCGAGCTTGACCCAAGGGCCTACCGCTCGTCGTCTCTATGTGCGCCCGGTCCCTCCGCCTTCCCGATCATCGCGCTGAGCTCTCGGGAAGGAGTGTCTACATTCCCCTACATCTCGACCGTCTTGGGGTAGGCGGCCGCCCTCGCCCCCTCGGCTCGAACGCGGCGAGCCTTCGGAGTCACGCTGGCGAGCGGGGCACGGGGTCGTGCTCGTGCGCAGTCGTGTTGTCGAGACACATTGTCTCGACAACACGACTGCCGTGCTCGCTGACTAAAGTGTTCGGAGATTTCGTCGTTAGCACTGCGAGCCCGTCACGCTGGGGAGCAGGCGAACCTGATGGGCGGGGTCGTCGCATGTCATCACGCCGCACTCAGCAAGCACCCGTCAATCGCAGCGCCGCTTGGCGCTCATCCGCGGAAAGCGCGTTGCCGGAATCGGCAACGTTGCTCAAGCAAGCTCGGCCGTATTGCGAGGACGAGACGGAGGCTGCCATCCAAGCATCCTTGTCGGCCGCCCTCGAAGAGCTGGACCAACTCGAGCTGGGATCGAAGTCGCCGCGCCCGTCGCAGAAGATGAAGATCCCGAAGGGGATGCCGCCGCTGCCGGGCGGGCGCGCGATGCCTCCGCTGCCCTTCGCGCGTGTGCTCAGCTTGCGGCCGCGCAAGCCGGCGACCCCAGCTCCGGCGGCCGCGCCGGCTGAGCGCGTGCCCCCAGCGCTGCCCGTCGCGCAAGAGGTGTCGCTGGCGCCGGTGCGACGGCACGAGCCAGTGCTGGAGCCTGCGGCGCGCTGGCCCGGCGTCGTCGCTGCCGTGCTGGGCCTGCTGCTGGTCGGCGCCGCGATCTGGCTGACCCTCACGCAATAGGCCGAAATCGCCCTGTGGACGGAATGAGGTGAGGTCCTGCGGCGGTTTCCGTGGACGCCGAGGCGAGGTATACGTCCGCCATGGCGGCGCGGGTTTGGGCACTTGGTTCGGTCGGAGTGGCACTTCTGGCGCTGGGCGCGTGCAGCGGGAAAGCGAGCCCGAAGACGGATGCGAGCCGTGAAACGTCCGGCGCTTCGGCGGTGGGTTTCGGTGGCGAAGTCAGCGAGCCCGGACGAAATCCGCTTCCCCAGGGCGGTGCATCCCCGGAACCTACCGAGCCTGGACCGGGAAGCGCAGGCAAGCCGAGCACGGGCGGAACGGTAGGGGAGCCGGCCACGGGTGGCGCGGGTGGCGCTTCATCGAGCCGCGAGCCCGGCATCGTGGTGACGTCTGGCTCACAGCCCTTGCACGAGTCGTACGGAACTCTGCATTTGCAGGCGGTGCTGACGTCGCCGCCCGACGCCAGCGTCACGCTCGAGCTTTCGAGCTCGGACCCGAGCCACGCCACGCTGTTCCCGGAGTCACTGACGTTTACGGCAGAAAACTGGGCGGTGCCGCAATCGGCGGTGATCGTCGGGGTTAGGGACGAGGTTGCCGACGGCGCGCACCCGGTCACCATCGTCATCGAGCCTGCTGTCAGCGATGACCCGAGCTACTCGGGCATCGACGTGGACGACCTCGAAATTTCGGTGCTGGACGATACCGACGCCGGCATCACGGTGGGGGCGCAACATGGGATGACCAGCGAGGCGGGGGGCACTGCGACCTTCAACGTCGTGTTGAATTCGCGTCCCACCGCGGCAGTGGCGATCCCGCTTTCCAGCAGCGATCCGAGCGAGGCGAGCGTGGTCGAGATGGTGGCGTTCGAGCCCGACGAATGGAACCTGCCGCACACTGTAACCGTCACCGGCGTCGACGATGATTTGAAGGACGGCGACCAGCCGTACGACATCGTGCCGGGGGCGGCGATTTCGGAAGATCCTAGCTACGACGGCTTGGTGCCCGAGAGCGTTCACTTCAGCAACGTGGACGACGACGGCTAGACCTAGAACTAAAAATAGAGCGCTGCGGTGGCAAGCAAGGTGAGGGGCGGCGCGGCGCTGAGGTGCGTGGCTGGCGTCGCGAGCGGCGTGCCCGGCTGCAAGCTCCAATTGGAAACGTAGTATTGGCGATCGTCGGCGTAGTCGCGGGCGAGCAGGTTGTACCCTTCGAGGCCGAGCTCGAAGTGTTGGTAGCGCAGCGCGACGTGCCCATTGAGAGCGTGGTCGGCCGGCCCAACCAGCTCGTCGGTGAGGTGGCGGCCCGCCAAAAACGTGTAGCCCAGCCCCACGCGAGCCGTCAGTGCTTTGCCGCCCAGCTGGGCGATCTCGCCGTGCGCGCTGAGCTCGCTATGCAAGAGCAGCGGCGGAATATTGGGTACGTAGTGCGAAATGCCGGGAGCCAGGGTCGTGAAGGTGGAGCTCGAGATTGAGCCCGAGACGGATGCCAGCAACCAACGCCATGGTTTGGCAATGGCCGACGCCACCAAGCCTCGGCGAACGCTCGCGCCCTCGGTGGCGAAGCCGCCCGAGGTGGCTTCGAACACCAATTCGTTGGCGACGCGCGTCTCGAAAGCCGAAAAGGTAGCCGTAAAACGCTCGCCACGGGTCCGCGCGCGAAAGCCGGCCTCGTACGAGCGCACTTTTGAGAAGGGGCGTGCACCTTCGCGGATGCTGGGACCGGCGCCCGAGATACCGTCGGAAGTGGCCACATTGGCGGTGGCCTGCAAAGAACGAAAACCCTGCCCGTACGACAGCGCAAAGGTCAGCTCCGGCACGAAGTCGTATTCGGCAGTCACGCGCGGGCTGAGCGCGATGCCTTGCGCCGAGCGCTCTGAGCCGGGCAGGGTACCGGTCGGCGCCGAAGCCGCTCGAGCGTCGTAGCCCAAGCGATCGTCCACCGTGACTGCGAGCAGATCCGCGCGCACGCCTCCGGAAAGGCGTGCGCGTCGCCACAATCGCAGCGCCGCGTCCAGATAGGCCCCCACGTCGAGCGTGTCGAGGCCCGCGTCGAGACGGCGATCCCAAGCCTCGAGGGTACTCGGCTTCAGCAGGCTCTTCCGTTGGTCGCTATGGCCCATGCGAAAATTGACGCCCGGTTCGCAGGAAACCTCGAGAAATTGCCAGGGCTGCCAGGGCTCGGCATGCAAACGGGACACGACTCCCAGCGCCGACTCGTGGTTGCGCGCCTCCCAGAGATCGCCCGCGCCGCCGGCAATTTCCGGGTTCAGGGCGGAGCTCGAGATGTTGCCGGTGAAATTTTGGCGCGCGGTCAGGCGCGTCCACATCACCCACGGTGCCAGCTCGAAGTGCGTGCCGCCCGGGGTCACGGTGTCGAAGTCGGCGCTGATGATGGCGCGCGACGTTTGTGCGCCTTGGTGGTCGGTGAAAAACGGATAGCGATCGTACAGGCCGAGCTTGCCGGTAGCGACGTCGGCTTCGCGGACCACGCCGGGCAGCTCGCTGCGAGCGCCGTAGGCGGTGGCGAGCAAGCGCAGGTGGCTGTCGCGGCCGAGGTCCAAGCCATACTGTGCGTTCAAGCTGCCCGATTCACTCGCGCGCTGCGCGCCGAAGCCGTCGCTTTTGCGCAGCGAAAAAGCGGCGAAGGTTTGGTCGTCGAAACCGGCCGGCGCCGCCACTCCGACCACGCGCGCTTGCCGAAACGAGCCGTAGCTGGCCTTCAGCAGGTGCGAGCGCGGTGAAACGCCGAGATCGAAATAGGCGCTGCCAACGATGGCGGCGTCACCTTGGCGCGGGTCGTACGGCCCCTCCAGCACGCGAACGCTGCGCACGACCTCGGGAATGATGAAATCAGCGTCCGCATAGCCCTGCCCGAGCACGTGCACGGGGCTGTTGATGGGCACGTTGCCCACGCGCATTTCGATGCCCGAGCCGTGCTCGAGATCGAAGCCGCGCAGGTACACGTCGTTGCCCAGGCCCTCCCCGTCTTCGTGATCGACGAAGAAGCCGGGCGCCGCCGACAGCAGCTCGCTGGTTCGTTGATGCGGCGAGGTATCGAGTAGCTCGCGCTTGATGCGGATGTCGCCCACGCCGCGCGGCGTCGACCAGTTCTTGGCGCGGACCTCGATGACGAGAGCGTGGTCTTCGTCCTGTTCGTTGGCGTCGCTGGGCGACGCGGGCGCTTGCGCCTCCGCGGTGGGAGCCGCCGACGGAGCCGCGGCGTCGGCGCGGACGGTCGGAGACGCCAGCGTTGCCGTCAGCGCCAACGCGCCGCAATACGCGCGACGCCACCGCTTCACGTCAGCACGAATTGACCAAGGAGCGAAGCGTCTCCCGGCTGATCGGACGTGATGGCGTAGGCACCTTCGACGGCTGGCGTCGTGAACGTGACGGTGACGCTGTCGCCGGGCGCGATGCTGGCAATGCTGGCGTCGTCTGGAAAACACGATTGCCGCGGGCAACCGGCGGGCAAGCCGGTGGGAATGCAGGCGACTCGAAAGCCATGTGGCACGCTGCCGACGTTGGTGACGGTCAGGGTCACGCTGCTGGAATTCTGGACGGCGATGTTCGGTTGCGTCGAGCCGCTGCCGACTCCGCCCACCGCGTAGCCGGTGTCGCTCACGCTGACCAGCACCGTGGTGTGCCCGCCGACGAGGCCGTCGGCGTCGTCGGGCGCGCATTGATCCTTCGCTTCGGGGGCGCTGCTGCAGGCTCCGGCCAAGAGCAGCAGCAGCCCAAAGCCCAGGTGTCGCGGGCCAAACATACCGTGAAGCTCGTCCGCTAGCGCCATGCTGCGCTAGCGGCGGTCCATCAGTGTACCGACCACGAGCACAGGTGCGCTTTTCCGGCGCTGTCTCCGCCGGCCACGATGCGGCCGTTGACGGCGATCAGCGAGGTGAACTTGTGCACGCCGGCGCACGAGCTGGGCGAGGCGCCCTTGCTGCTGTCGTACAACGTCGTGCCGTCCTCGCCGTCGAAGCCCATCAGCCGGCTGCCGGTCAGGTACCAGACGATGGGGTCGGCGCTGCCCGAGCTGTTGGTCGAAATGGGCGAGCGGTTGGTGGAGCCGGTGTCGATGGCGCCGCACCAAGCTTTGGACGGCATCGGCACCATGCCGGCCGCGCTGGGCTTGAGCAAGATCGACATCACGGCCGCGTTGGTGTCGCCGCCCGGGCATTGCGAGCCGGAGCCGGTCGAGATGGCGACGTGCACGCCCGTGCTGGTCGTGTACGCAGTCGGGGTCGTGTACACCGACTGACCGGAGGTGTTGGCGACGGCCATGTCGGCGAACTGCCCCAGGGACCCGCCCAGATTGGCGGCGTCGAGGAAGTACACGCGGCCCGGCTTGGCGGGGGCAACGATGATGGTCGAGGGCTTGGCGTCGGGCACGGTGACGACGGTAGGGCTGGCGGAGCCGAAATCCAGGTCCTGCGAGTTCATGGGGGTCGCCCACTCCGTCGGGTAGAACATGTTCTTGGCGTCGCGATTGCCCACGCCCAGCCCGGTGATGCGGATGATTTCTTCGCTGTCACTGGTGTCGTGGTTGCCGCTGGCGCCCGAGTTGCCGGTGATGGCGAACACGCCGTTGCCGTCGGAGGCCAAGCCACCGGCCGCCCAAATGCCCGCTTGGCGATCGTCCATGGTCGCCCAAGCGCCGGTCTTGGTCGGGTCGGCGGCGTTCACGCCGATGACCCAGCCGTGGTAGTCGCCAGCGTCGCCGCAATAGCCGCCGAACGCGACGTAGACGACGCCGTTGACGAGCGACAGCGCGCTGCGTTGGTTTTGGACCTTCGATGGAAACGCCAGGGTGCCGGCTTTGATCTTGGAAACGTCGACGGGCCAGCCCGCGACTTCCATGCCGGTGTCGGTCGAAAGCGCGTGGATTTCGTGGTGGCCGTCGGTCATGGCCGCCGCCACGTAGATGGTCTTCGTGGCTTCGTCGATGACGGGCGTGCTCACGATGCCGTGGTTCTTGGGGTCGTTGCCACACACGGGCGCGCTGACCAGGTAGCCGCCGATGTTGTGTTTCCACACCGTGGCGCCGGTGAGCTCGTCGAGCGCGTACACGTCGTTCTGCGTCGTGGCGGCGAAGAACCGACCCGTACCCGCGGTTGCCCCGGCCAAGAAAAGCGGCGTGCCGGTGAGCTCACCGTCGAAGTTGGCTTTGAAGTCGGCGTCCAGCGCCATCTTGGTCGGTACGTCCGCCTTGGTGAGCTTGGGCGCGAGCCAGTGCGAGGTGCGCGCCGAGTCTCCACCCCGTTGAGTGACGGAGCCGCCGAGCGTGGGCGCGCCGCCACCGACGGTGCCCGTGCCACCGGACGAAGTGCCCGCCGTGGTGGCGGTGCCGCCGCCGGGGTTGTTGTTGCTGCCGCCGCCGGGGTTGTTGTTGCTGCCGCCGTCGCCGTTGCTCGACGAGCCGGCGGTGCTGGCCGCGCCGCTCGAGCCCGCCTGCGGGTTGCTGCCGCTGCCGGCCGTGGGGGACGAAGCGCCGGCCGCACCGGCCGCGCCGCCATTTCCGTTCGAGTCGGTGCTCGAGCAAGCGGCGGAGAGCAAAAAGACACCGCACATAAGGACTTTGGACATCATGATTCTCCAGGCGTGTCGCGCGCAGCCAATCCAGCCATTTCAAGCAGTCAGGTCACCGGTCTCGCTTCGTCATCCACTTGGCCGCGGCAGCAATCTGTTCCCGACGGGGTTCCCGGCGGCTCACGTTTCGGGGGCCGCATGTAGGCGGGTCGCGTTTCGCGCCCGCCGAGACATAGTAGCGACTGGAATCGCGCGGCGAGTAGCATAACACTCTGGACGCGGCGCGCGTCGAATGGAAACTCGATGGACTTGAAAACGGCAAACACGCCTGGCGCTCTTGGCTCCGCTGTCGCGTATTGCGCGCACTGCGCTTTCGGGTTGGTTTTGATGGTTGCCGCGTGTGGCAACGATGCAGGGCCCAGCGGTCCAGCCGGTGGCGGCGCGGCCAGCACGACGGCAGGCACGAGCGGCGCGCCGAGCATGAGCGGCGCCGCTGGAAGCGTGTCGAGCGCAGCGGGGGCTGGCGGCAGCGGTGGCACCACCAGTGACGGCGGTGGAGGCAGCACCAGCGCTGGAAACGCGGGCAGCGCGGGAGCAGCGGGCGCTACCGATGTGGGAAACTGCACGCCCCCGGTGGATGTTTTCTCTCCCATCGTCAAATTGAGCAAGACCGGTTGTGTCGATCCCGCACACCCGACGAAGCCGAGCGCGCAAGCCGTCGCGTACGAGGTCAACAGCCCGCTCTGGTCCGACGCCGCGGACAAGACGCGCGCCTTCGTGCTGCCCGCGGGCAGCAAAATTCACGTGCGCGATTGCCAAGCCAACGCGGCCGATTGCCCCAACGGCAATGCCGACGACGGCCGCTGGGATTTTCCGGTCGGCAGCGTGATGATCAAGACCTTCGCCTTCGACGACAAGCTGGTCGAAACGCGTTTGTTCATGCGCGTCGATGCCAGCGACTGGGTCGGCTACAGCTACCAGTGGGACGAAGCGCAAACCGAAGCCACGCTCGTCTCGTCCGACGGCGCACAGGCCATGTTCGACACCGGCACGCGCACGGTGTCGTGGCACTTCCCGAGCCAGAAAGATTGTCTCAACTGCCACAACACCGCCGGCGGCTCGACGCTGGGTCCGGAGACGGCGCAGATGAACCGCATGGTGGGTGGCACCAACCAAATCGACAAGATGACGGCCTTGTTCGAAGCGCCTCCGGCCAAGCCCTACAAAGCCGCGCTCGTTGCGCCCTACGCGAGCCAAGCGGGCACGCCTCCGGCTACCGCCACCACCGAACAGAAGGCGCGCTCGTACCTGCACGCCAACTGCGGCTTTTGTCATCGCCCCGGCGGCAACTACGCGAACTTCGACTTTCGCTACGACACGCCGTACAGCGACATGAAGCTGTGCAACGTCACCGCCCAAAAGGGCGCCATCGCCAACGCGCCCGGCAAGACCATGATCTTGGTTCCAGGCAAGGAGACGGACTCGGTGATGTGGCTGCGGATGAACGAGGCCGATCCGGAAAAGGGTCGCATGCCCCAGATTGGCTCCTGGGTCGCCGACGCCGACGGCACGGCCGTCGTGGGCGACTGGATCAAGTCTCTGCCCGCTACTTGCCCGTAACGACGCCCCACGGCAGCCCGCCGATGGCGACTTTGCGCTCCACTTTGCCGCTCTCCACGTCCACGATCGACAGATCGTCGGACGAACCGTTGGCGCTGAACAGGTGCTTGCCGTCGCGGCTGAGCGCAATGCCCCACGGGCGCGCGCCCACGTCTTCGATGGTGTGAGAGACTTTGCGCGCCGCGACGTCGACGACGCCGATGCTGCTGCCGCGCCCGGTGGAGACGAACAACCGCTTTTCGTCCGGTGAAAGCGCAAGCCCCATCGGCCGCGGTGGAATGGGGCCTTTGCCTTCGAGCTTGAGCACGCCGAGCAGATCTTGGCCGCGCGGACTGAACAGCGCGACGGTGCCGTCCATTTCGTTGCTCACGAACGCGGTGCCGCTGTCTTTGGTGAACACGATGCCGCGCGGGCGCTTTCCGGTCGGTATCTTCTGCACCACCGTGAAGGTCGAGGTATCGATGCCGGTGACGGTGCCGTCTTCTTCGGACGTGACGTACACGACCTTGCCGTCCGGGCGCAGCGTGACGCCCTCGGGCTCCTTACCCACCGGCACTTTGTGAGTAATCTTCCCGCTTTCCAGATCGAGCACGCTGAGCTCGGCGGTCTCCTCGTTCGACACGTAAAGCGTCTTGCCGTCGCGCGACAGATCGAAGGATTCGGGATCTTGTCCGCTCGGCAGCGTGCGCAAGAGCTTGCGGTCAGCCAAATCCACGACGCCGATACCGTCCGCGGCGCGGTCTGCCGGCGGCAGCGTCGACTCGTCGACGTTCGGACCGCCGCGTGGCGAGCCCGAGAGCGCGACATACAAATAGCGGCCATCCGGCGAGACCACGAGGCCGCGCGGGCGCTTGCCGACCGGGATGCGCGCCACTACCGAGGCGTGCTCTGGATCGACCACCACGACCTCACCGCTGCTTTCCGCGCTGACATAGACGAGCGATGCGTCGGGTTTCTTGTGACAACCGGTAATGGCAACGGCACAACCAGCGCCAAGAGTTGACGCCAACACCAACGCTCGAAGCCTCGACATGGCGCATTCTTAGCAGAACTGCTCGGTTGTGAGCATTTCTGCTCCGAGGCCGCGGTTTCGTGCACGCCGAGCGCGAGGCAGAAGGCCCCTCGCGTAACCTGTCGCGGGCAGCAGCAGGCAAACGATATTTTCTGACGCGCGCGGCGGACGGCGCGCCACCACTGCACTGACGCCCCGCGTGCGGGCTCATGTGCTCAAGATGAAGTCACTTCACCAACCAGCCACGTTCGCGTGCTTGCTGTTAGGGCTGGGCGGCTCGGTTGCCAGCTGCTCGTCGAACGATGAGCCGAGCCAAAACACACCTCTGTCCGGAAGCACCGGCTGCGTCGGCAACTGCGCGGGCGGCGTTGCTGGAGCGAGCGGCACTGGCACTTTGACGAGCGGCGCAGGTGGCTCTCCACTAGCGGCAGGCGCGGGAGCATCTTCCGGCGCTGGTAGCCCCGGCGCCGGCGCGAGCGGTGGCGGTGGCATGAGCGTTGGCGGTGCCGGCGGCGTTGCTGGTGCAAGCCCGGGCGGAGTCGGCGGCGCAGCTGGTGCAGGCTCTGGTGGCGGCGGCGCAGGTGCAGGCTCTGGTGGCGCGGGCGGCAAGGGTGGCGCGGCTGGTGCTGGTGCTGGTGGCACTGCGACAGGCGGCACGGGCGGAAGCAGCTCGGCAGGCAGCGGTGGCAGCGGTGGCAGCGGCGGCGGGGTCGTCGGCTCCTGCGGCTCACCCACCGTGCGGGTGACGGAGATTGACGTCGGTGCGACCGTCACGAGCAACGAAACCGATGGTGCGCTCATGCCGTTGGCGCTCTCGCCGATTCCGGCGGGCGGCACGCGCATCGCCTGGTACGGCGGAGGCCAAGCTCACGTCACCACGTTGGGTGCTGACGACCAAATCAACGCGGCGGTGGCGGAAGTGAAGCTGGCCGCGCACGATTTTCAGGACATCTTGGCCGACAACGCCGGGGGCGCGGTGCTGCTGACGCGCGACGCGCAGGGCGGCGGCACGCTCAACTGCGGACAACCCACCAACCTATGCGGAACTCCGCCTTCGCCAGCTATTGCTTGCTACGACATGTACCTGGCGCGCTTCGACTCAGGAAGCGAGACGTGGGCCACCAAGCTCACCGCGGCCAGCGCCGCCCACCCGCCGTACCTGAACAGCGCAACCGACGCGTCCAACGTGATTTTCGTGTGGTGGTACATGCACGAGGGCCGCCTCGTCACGGACGGCACGAACTACGCCGCTTACTTCGGCGCCGCCATCAGCGTGTCGCAAAACAGCTGCGTGAACATTCACCAGGGCGACCGGATGCAGGTGGTCGGCCCCAGCGGCAGCTTGCTCAGCGGACACAACAGCTTCGACTGGGGCTGCAGCCACAGTGGCTACGAGCGCATCGTCTGGGACCAGAGCCAGAGCAAATTCGTCACCGTCTGCAAGAACGACGCGCCCACCGGCGGCAAGTCCGGTCGGCTGGCATTGGCTCCCAACACGACCACCATCAGCCCGCTCGATCTTTGGTACGGCAACGTGGGCGACGTGGTCGTAGCCGAGGGTGGCGGCTACTGGGTCATCGAAAGCGATCTCCGCAGTGGCCAAACCGCAGATTCCGCCGGCTTGGCCGACGTCCATTTGCTGCATTTCACCAGCGGCGCTCCCGACAAGGACCTGATCTTGGCCAGCGACGCCGGGCAGAACGACCGCGCGCCACACCTGGTGACCTACGGCAACCACCTGCTGGCGGTGTGGGAAAAGTCCTCCTCCACCGGTGATCTCGCGTTTCGCTCGACGGGGCGGACCATGGTGTTGCAGGTGCTCGATCGCAAAACCGGCGCGGCCATCGGCACGCCCGTTACCGTCCCCAGCAGCGGCATCGGCTCGGTTTACGGCAACCGCTACTACGCGTTCAAGGCGTTTCCGGATGGCAGCGTTGCCTTTCCGTCTCCCGGTAGCAGCGCCAGCAAGCTGAAGATATTGCGCGTGCTGCCCTGCGCCGATTGACGGCAATCCGCGTCGCGCGTCTTGCGTCGCTCAAATGATCGGACACTTGTCGCACGCGCCGCCGTCCCACTGGTACGACCCGCCTGCGTTGGCGCACAGCCAGGTGAGCCGTGCTTGGGCGGCGGCGTCGAGCGGGTTGTCCAAGAGCACGAGCCCACCACACGCGGCGGCTGGGCCCACGAACTCCGCCGGCAGGTGGGCGACGGCGTTGCCGGTGAGATCGACCGGCAGCTCCCCCAGACCGGAAAGTGGCGCCACACTCGTGATCTGATTGTTCTTCGCGGACAGGCTGCGTAGGCGCGCCAGCGGAAATTCTTCCAGCGAGCTTACGCCGACGTCGTCGGCGTCGAGGCCACGCAAGGCGGGCAAATCGAAGAGCGGCTCGAGGCTCGTCAGCGGATTGCCGGATATGTCCAGGTTTTCGAGCGCGTGCGCTCGGAGCGGCTCGAGTGAGCTGAGGCCGTTGCCGGCAAGCAACAACACCTTCAGCGTAGCCGGTAGCTGAGCGTCGATGGTCGTCAGCGCGTTGCTGCTCGCCTCCAGAGTCTGTAGCGACGTCATCGCCGCCACTGGCGCCAAGCTGGCGATGGCATTTTTGGAGACGTCCAGGTACGACAGCGCCGGGCAGCTGGTGAGCGGAGTCAGATCTTCGATCAGGTTTCGCGTCAGGCTCACGTAAGTGAGCCGTCGCAAGTCGGTGAGCGGCGAAAGCTCGGTCAAGTGAGCGTTCGTCACCGTGACGCTCGTGAGCGCGGGCTTGTTCTCGAGGCCTTGCAAGTCGAGGAGCCGGGACGTCTCTACATTGAGCGATTCGAGCTGCTCGGCCGCGGCAAGCGGTAACAAGCTGCTCAACGGCACGTCCGACGTGAACAGCTCACGGAGCCCGGTGTGAGGCTCGAGCCCGGCCAAGCTCGCGAGCGCCGGCAAGTCCTGCAGCTCCAGCCTTTCGAGCCCCGAAAGGCGCTCGAGCGGCGTGAGGTTCGAGAGCCGACCGTTTTTCTCGATGTGCAGGCTCGACAGCGCCCTGAGCGTTTCGATGCCGGCGAGGCTGGTGATCGGCACTTGCACGAGCCGTAGATCGCGCAGCCCTTCTTCTCTACCGACCTCCTGCAGATTGGCCAGTGGCAAGCGACTCAGTTGCAACTGTTCGAGCGCGAGGCTGCCGAAAAGACCGTCGAGCACGAAGGGACCGGCGAGCGACAGCTTTCGCAGCTTCGACAGACCCGCGAGGGCGGACAAGCCGACCGCAGGAGCGTCGGGCCCGTAGATACCGAGCGCCAGCTCTTCGAGGTTCACGAGACATTCGATGCCGCCCAGCGCACCGACCTCTTGCGTCACGTCCAAACGCTTCACGTCGCGCGGACCCGCGGAGCCGTCGACCGGGCCATCCGCTTCGTCGGCCTGCAAGATCTGGTAACGAGCGAGTAGCTCGACGTCGGGGTCTTCGAATCTGCAGGCGCCGATGTCGACTCGATCGACGGCGCGACCACCCCCACTTCCACCACCACCACCACCACCGCTGCCGGTGGCGCCCGCGGCAGCGTGGGTTGCGCTCCCGCCGCCGCCGACCTCGATCGGGGTCGCGCCTCCGCCTCCTGGTGCGTCCTGGTCTCGGCTGGTTTCGCCGCAGCCCAGCTGCGCGCAGAGCAGCGAGCCCAGCGCCACCCGCCGGAAGAAATCAGGAAAGCTCCGCATGTTGACCGCTCCCGAGCACCTCCAGCATACCGCAAGCTTTCCGATGCGGCATTCCGAATCCCGCTGCGCTGAGGTAGCTTGGCGCTCCAGCGCCGACCATGCCGAGACGAAAGCACGTTGCCAAAGCGCTCACCTACATCACGCGCCAGGACCGTTTGCTCGTCTTTCGGCAACCGGACTTTCCGGGCGCGGGCGTTCAAATTCCCGGGGGAAGCGTGGAAAAAGGGGAAGCGTTGGAGGCTGCCGCCCTTCGCGAAGCACAGGAAGAAACCGGGCTCACCGAGCTCGTGCTGCAAAGTTATCTGGGCAGCGTGGAGTACGAGCTCAAGGTCGACGTAGGCCCGCCCCACCTGCGCCACTTCTTCCACCTCGCCTACTCGGGACCATTGGTGCCCACTTGGCAGCACGTCGAGCAGAAGCCTTCGACGGGCGGAGCGCCGGTGCGGCTCGAGCTTTGGTGGGAGCCGCTATCGAGCGTGCGCCTCGATTGGGAGATGGACCACTACCTGGAAGCCTTGAAACAGAGGCTGGAACGCGCCGGCACGAAGGCCTAGGGTGCCCCGTCGATGCGAAGCGTGGAAGCCTTCGGCTCGCTAGGCCTGCTGCTGTTCAGCCTCCTGGGTTGCGACCGCAACACGCACGCCGTCGTGTGCACGGTGACGTACGGCGGTGAGCCAAGGCGTTTGGAATTTCCGGCCACCGCCAACCCCTACGGCGTGAAAGCGGTCGACGTCGCCGGGCGCTTTCGCTTCAAGGCCGTCTACATCCGTGAGCCGTGGAGCGCCGCGGCCGTCAACGTGTACGCCTATCAGCAGGCAGACGATGGCGACGTGTTGTTGCAAGAGGGTAAATACGGTCCGCCATTTTCGCTTGCCGGCCGTGCCGGCTACGGCTTTACGGGGCGGCAGCTCGTGTACTCGCGCCAGCAGCGCGAGCTCGAATACTGGTGTGAGCTTTCGCCATGATTCGTCGTGTCCCGGGGGTGGCGCTCGTGGTGGCGGCTGGCCTGGGCCTCTGCGGCTGCAAAGGCGACGCCGACGCGCGCGTGACGCTGAGCTTCGTAGGCGACATTTTGCTCGATTCCGCGCCGGGCCAGGCCATCCGACGCGGAGAAGATCCGTTCGCCCAGGTCGCCGCGTTGCTCCACGGCTCGGACTTTTCGATCGGTAACTTGGAGTGTCCGGTCGCGAGTGCCACGAGCGGCTCGCCCGTCGACAAGGTGTACACCTTTCGCGCGGCTCCGAGCACTTTGCCGGTGCTCCACCGACATTTCGACGCCGTTTCGGTCGCCAACAACCATTCCGGTGACTACGGACCCCAAGCGTTCCGCGAGACGCTGGAGCTGTTGACGGCGGCTCGAGTGCCCTACTTCGGAGGTGGTCGCGATCTGCTGGAAGCGCACGCACCGCTCTTGCTCGAGCGGCACGGTGTCAAAATTGCGCTGCTGGGCTACGACGAATTTCATCCACGCAGCTTCGAGGCTGCGCCCGACCGCCCCGGGGTGGCTTGGGGAGAAGACGAGCAGATCATCTTGGATATGGCGCGCGCACGCCGTGACGGTGCCAACATCGTTTTGCCGTTCTTTCATTGGGGTTGGGAAAACGAGCCGTCGCCCAGCGCCCGCCAGCGAGAGCTGGCCCACCTGCTGATCGACGCCGGTGCCGACGCCGTGATCGGCTCGCATCCGCACGTCACCCAAGGCGCCGAGATGTACCGCGGCAAACCGATCGTCTACAGCTTGGGCAATTTCGTGTTCGACTTGCTCGACCAGCCGGAGAATGCCGTTGGTTGGGCGCTGCAGCTGGTCGTCGATCGAGCCGGCGTCGTGGGCTTTTCCACGCGCGCGCTGCGGCTCGACGAGCAAGGCAGGCCGCGTCCTGCGCCGGAGCTGCCCACGCCCTGTGGCGCACGCGCCGCCAGCGCCGTTTCACCGTGTCCCGCGCCGAGCGGCAGGCAGTAGTTTTTTTTGCCCCCGAGGGTGTGTTAGGGGTTTGGTCCCATGCCCTTGTCACGTCGCTCTGCCGTCGTCTTGCCGTTGTTTTTCGCGCTCGGTTGCGGCCACTCCGAGGACGAGTGGCAGGCGCAGCTGGCCAAATATGCGGACCTGCAGAAGAAAGACGCCGATCTTGCCAACCAGCTGGCGGCGCAACAAGCGCGCGTCAAAGAGCTGAGCGACCAACTCGAGGGCATGGGCGTCAAGCTCAGCACCGAAGGCAGCGAAAAGGCGAAGCTGACCCAGGACATGGCGCAGATGAAAGCGGCGCTGGCCGAGTATCAGGCGCGCGCCGAGACGCTCGAGCGCATCAAGCAGCGCTTCGAGGCGCTGCGCAAGAAGCTGCAGAAGCTGACCGAGCTGGGCTTGGACGTGAAGATTCGCAACAACCGCATGGTCATCTCGTTGCCCGGTGACGTGCTGTTCGACTCCGGTCGCGATGAGCTCAAGGGCGGCGGCGAAAAGATTCTGCTGCAGGTCGCGGACGTGATTCAAAACGACGCTGCGTTGCGCGATCGTCAGTATCAAGTTGCCGGCCACACCGACGACCAGCCGCTCAAGCGCGCGGCCGACACCTTCCACGACAACTGGGGCTTGTCACTGATGCGCGCCCGCCAGGTGCTCGTCTTCTTGGTAGCTCCGGCCGAAACCGACAAGGCCCCCGCCAAGAAAGCCGCGCCGGCGCCCGCGCCTAAAGCGGGCAAAGACGCCAAGGCCGAAAAGGCCAAGCCGGCCCCCGCGAAAGAAGCCGAGCCCGAGCGTCATGGCGGCAACCTCAACCCCAAGCATTGGAGCGCGTCGGGCTACGGCCAGACCGATCCGATTGCCGCCAACGACACGCCCGAAGGCCGCGCCAAGAACCGCCGCGTCGAGTTGGTGTTGATGCCCGACGTCGAGGAAATGCTCGACCTCAAGTCGCTGCTCTGACCCGCGAGCCGCGGGCGTTGACGCCGGCGTTATCGCGCCGGCGCAGGGGCGGCGGGCGCTGCGTGGGCCGCGCCGGCAGGAGCCGTCTTGGCGCGTGCGGCGGCAAGCTCGCGCGTCAGCTCGCGTTTCTTCAGATAGAGCGCCACCGCCTCGTCGAACTCTCGCTCTGACATGGCAACCTCACGCTCCGTGAGCTCTCGCTGGAGCTTGGCGATGCGCGTTTGGCGCAACGTCGCTTGCTCGAAGGCCTGGGCCTCACGCTTCGCGACGAGCTGCTCGGTGAACGCTCGCAGCCGGGCGAAGCGCTCGAGCTCGGTCGCGAACGCGCGTTCCTCCGCGGTAAGGGAGGCCGCGCTCGCAGGCGACGGCGGTGTTGCTTCAGCCGGCGACTTGACGCCCGCAGTTGGCGGGCGCGCCGGCTCTTCGCCACGCGCCGTGCTCGTCGCGGTCACCAGCACCAACATCGCCGCTCCCAACGCCCGAACCATGACCTGAGCATACGAGTTTTCTCGGCCAGCGACCAGGTGGGAGGGGGTAGGTGGGGCCGAGCCGCCCAGCTGGGCGGCGGACGCATGGAACGAGACTCGGCCTACCCGAGCCCCAATCTACGGGCTATCGTGGGCCGCCGCTGAAGATGCGCCAGCCCGTGCTGAAACTACGAATCAGGTCTTGCGGCGGCCGAAGCCGGGCTTGCCGTTGCCCGGTTGGGATTTCTTGGCGGGCTTCGGCTTGTCTCCGCTGGCGCCAGGATCGGCGGCGGCCAGCTCCGTCTTGGCTCCCTCTACGCTGACGAGCGCGGAGCGCAGGCGCCGCAAAGCGACCTCGACGATTTGCGAGACGGAGGTCTTCTCGGCGCGAGGCGCAACCTGAATGGCAGACAACAGCTTCACGAGCTCTTGCTCGGCGGCAGCGACTTCGCTTTCGGCGCGCTCGAGGGTCGCGACGGTGTGATTCAAGTTGGGCGGCATGGCGGGTCTCCTGGGGGCAATCCGGAGACTGCGCCGTAGCGTTTGCGCGTTTGCGCGAACGTCTCAGCGTTCGGGGCAAAAGCGAGTCGCCTACGGGCGCGGCGCGTTGCTGCAAAGAACGATGACGGGTGGAGCCTAGCACGAGCCCGCTCGGACGCCGGCCGCGCCCGCCTGCTCGGGGCTCGGAGCCCCGGCCGCGAAAGTCGAGGCGAACGAGGCGCGGCGTGCTAAAAGGGCAAATTCCTGGATTCACTGCCGCGCGCTTCGTTCTGGAGCGGCGCAACGCGCAGGACGCACGCCAGGCGTTGGTTCGTCTTCACCCGGCGGCATTGGGAATCCGAGCGTCACGACAAGCAGCGACACATGAAGCGAGAATCCGTCCGCGGCGAGGCCAAGTTGTTGAGCGGCGAAGAGCAGCGGCGTCGGCTGATCGAAGAGCGCCCCCCGGCGCTGGGTGTGACCTGGGCGCTCGACTCGTGCGCCGACGTCACCGGCAGCGGTCGTCGCGTCGAAGGAGGCTGGCCCGGTACGGTGCCCGAGGCGCGCATGCGCGTGCTGCGCGGCTTGACGCACGAGCTGGCGGCGCGTGGCTTTGCGCCGCTGAGTCAGAGTGAGCTGAGCGCGGCCACATCGACGGTCTACGACCGCGCGCGGCGCGAATGGCAGCTAGCCGGCAAGGCTCGCCCGACCAAGGTGTCGGCGGCCGCTGGCGTGCGCGCTGCCAAGTAGCGTTGCTGGGGGAGGCGCGCCTAACGGTCGCGAAGCGCGAGCCAGTTTTTGACCAGCTTCTCCAGAGCGCGCTTCTTGGTCTTCACGTCGTCCAGGCTGTGGAATTTGGCTTCGCGGCGATCTTTGTGATTGCCCTCGAGCAGGCCGCTGCCGTCATCCATGCCTTCGCCGCCCGGGAACAGCAGGATCAGATGCGCATACTCGGTGGCGCGCGGATGAAACGCGCCCAGGTCTTCTTCTTTATAGAAGAAGCTCGGCGCGTTCCACTTGATGCGCTCCGAGATCTCGTCGCTCACGCCCAGAATGATGGCGCGCACAGCCTCCATTTCGGCTTTGAACGGATGGTCGATGTCACGCATGTAGGAATCGACGGCGCTGCTGTCGTTCTGTAGCGGGGTCAGCGCTTGGTTGATGGTGCGTTTGAGCGCCAATGCTTGCAGGGCGTCGCGTGCCGGCGTTGCTTTCGGCGTCGCCTTGGCGGGCGCCTGCGTGGGCGCTTTCTTGGCGGACGCCTTTTTGACGGGCACGTCCTGTTTGATGGGCGCTTTTTTGACGGGCGCTTTTTTGACGGGCGCTTTTTTGACGGGCGCTTTTTTGACGGGCGCTTTCTTGACGGACGCTTTCTTGACGGGCGCTTTCTTTGCGGGCGCCTTGCGGCTTGCCTTCTGCTTGCTCCCCGCGGCTTTCTTGTTCGTGGGTGATTGCTTGCGGATGGGCCGGGCCGGGCGTGCTGGCATGCGGGCCATACTACACGGATCGCTACGGCGGAGGTATGAGGGCCTCGTGACCTTGCCCGTCGTCGCCGCCGCCCTCGTGTTTTGGGTGTGCGTGTTCATGGTCTACTTCACGTCCTCCGGGACCACGCCGCGGGAGTTCTTTTTCGGTCGCTACGAGGCGCCCCCCCACGACCTGGGGCGTTGGCAAGAGCAGGGCATGGACACCGAGACGCAGTTGTTGCGCGAGGAGCGCTACCTGTTGCCCGGTGGGCGGAGCTCGCCGCATCTCGTTCGCCAAGTGCGCTATCGCGACCCGCAGTCGCGCAAAATCGTGCAGATTGGCGCTGAAACGCGCGTTGCCCGTCCTCGCGTCGGTCGGCGTTCCTGAGGCTAGCGAGTGGCCGACCGCGCCATTCGCTAGCCCGGAGCGCGCTGCGGTCGAGGTAGGGTAGGCGGCTCGGAAGCACTCACGAAACATATTCTGCCATGCCCACCACACAGCCCGCAGCCCAGGTGATCGCAGAGACGAGCGATTGGATCGACCGTGTGGTGATTGGCCTCGGTCTGTGCCCCTTCGCGAAGGCAGTACAGACGCGGCAGCTGGTGCGCTACGTCGTCACTCTCGCCACCACCGAAGCCGAGCTGCTCGCGGTGCTCGAAGCGGAGCTGGAGGCCCTGGCCGCGGCCGACGCTCGGCTCGTCGACACCACGCTCTTGATCCATCCGCACGCGCTTGCCGACTTTCTCGACTACAACGACTTCTTGCATGACGCCGACGACAAGCTGGTGGAGCTCGAGCTGGAGGGTGAGCTGCAGATTGCCAGCTTCCATCCCGACTACTGCTTTGCCGACGCCCCGACCGACGACCCCGCCAACTACTCGAACCGCTCGCCGTACCCGATGCTTCACCTCTTGCGCGAGGCCAGCGTCTCGCGTGCCGTCGCGTCGTTTCCCGATGCGTCCAGCATTTACGAGCGCAACGTCGCGACGCTGCGCGGTCTCGATCCGGCCGCCCTCGCGCGGCTGATCAAAGGTTAGCGAGCAGCGCCCATGGCCGCGTTGACAAAACTCACGAGCGCGGGTGCGCTTCGAACCAGCGAAGGCGAATATCGACGCGCCTCGAATCGGGCTACCCTCGCGCCTAGACCGACTTGAGGAGGCGTCGTTGAAGCTCATCCCAAATTGCTTGCCGCGCGCGTTGCTGCCGGCAGCCGCGTTGCTCGCCATAGCTGTCCTGTCAGGGCGAGCCCACGCTGCCGACGCGCCGCCGGCCGAATTCAAGATTTTGGAGCCTGCGCCGGACCCCGCCATGCCGGAGGCGCCGACGCCGCCGCCAGCTCCGGCACCGTCGCCCGCCCCACCGCAGCCAGCGCCTGCCGTGGCTGCACCTCCCACGGTCGCGGCGCCTCCCACGGTCGCGGCGCCGCCCGCCGCCGTGCAGTCAGTCCATCCGGGACTCGGCGACGAGACGCCGAGTCGCTGGTACGGCTGGCAAACATTGGCCGCGGACGGCATGGCGGTCGCGCTCACCGTGGGCTCGATTGCGCTGGCAGGCTCGGGCGGTGAGGAGCCGTCGTCCGCGCTGGGCTGGGGCGCGCTCGGCACGTACGTGCTGGGAGGTCCGATCCTGCATTTCGTGCACGAGAATCCCGGGCGCGGCTTCGCCAGCTTGGGCATGCGCGTCGTCGGGCCCATCGCGCTCGGCGTGCTCGGCGCTGCGGCCGAGGATTGCGCCAACCACGGTGGCGAGTTTTGTGGCGTGGGTGGCGCCGTCGTGGGGGCCACCATGGGTATCGTCGCCGCCATCACCATCGACGCCGCCGTTTTTGCCTACGACGATCCGCCGGAAGGGGCCGCCCTGGCACCGCGCTTTCGGCTCGGACTGAGCCCTCGCGGCGTGGTCGCTTTCGGCGCATTCTAAGGGGAATGCTCCGATTCGTTCGGAAACAGCGCATAAATCCAGGCGAACGCGAAAAGCGCACCGGCTTCGGTTGGGCGCGCACGATCGTGACAAGGCCGGCGCCGTTCCGACCCTTGGCTTCGTTGTGCGTTCTCTTGTACGACCGACTTGGTTTTTGGGCGGTTTCCTGGCGGCAGGGGCGCTCTTCGGGTGTGGTGACGCGGGCTCGGGTAGTGACAACCCCGTAACCCCCGTGGGTGGAGGAGGGGGCACGGCCAGCACGCCCGCGGCGGGGAACGCGGGCGTCGCGACTACTCCCGGCGGCAGCTCTGCCTCCGCCGGGAGCGCGACGGGCGGTGCCGCCGCTGGCGCGAATGGCGCGGGCGGAGCGAGCGGCGCCGGCAGCATGGCCGGCGGCCCCACCGGCGGCACTGGACCATTGCCGACCGGCACTTGCGCGGCTCCTACCACTGGTCACTACCAGCTCGAGGATTTGGACCGCGGAGTGATCGCGGTGAAAGTCGACGGCGGCGTTTACGTCGGCTGGCGCATGTTCGGCTACGAGTACGACAAGACCGCCGCCAACGTGAGCTACGACGTTTACCGCGACGGCACCAAGCTCGCCAACGTGACCGACAGCACGAATTACCTCGACGCTGCCGGCACCGCCAGCTCGAGCTACGCCATCAGCGCCGTGATCAAGGGCAGCGCCTGCCAACTTTCCGAGCCCAGCAAAGTGGTGGCGCAAAACTACCTGACCATCCCGCTTACGCCGCCCGCCAACGGTCCGAACGGTGGGACCTACAACGCCAACGACGCCAGCGTCGGTGATCTGGACGGCGACGGACAGCTCGACATCGTGCTGAAGTGGGACCCTTCCAACTCCAAGGACAACTCGCAATCCGGGGTGACCGATGACGTGTTCGTCGACGGCTACACCTTGGCCGGCAAGCGCTTGTTCCGCATCGATCTCGGCCCGAACATCCGCGCCGGCGCGCACTACACCCAGCTTTCGGTGTACGACTTCGACGGCGACGGCAAGGCCGAAATCGCCTGCAAGACTGCGCCCGGCACCAAAGACGGCACCGGCAAGGCGCTGAGCCTCGGCGCGGCCGCCGCTGACGACGACTCGCAGCAATACCGCAATTCCGATGGCTACGTGCTGACGGGGCCCGAGTATTTGACGGTGTTCGAAGGCGCCACTGGCAAGGAGCTGGCCACCGAAGCCTTTCCGGTGCCGCGCGGAACGGTCTCGGCGTGGGGCGACGACTACGGCAACCGCGTCGATCGCTTCAACGGCGGCGTGGCGTTCGTCAGTGACATGGGCAACGGCAAGGCCGCCTCCGGTCGACCCAGCATCATTCAGGGCCGCGGCTACTACACGCGCCTCACCGTTTCCGCTTTGAATTTCCGCGACGGCAAGCTGACCAAGAACTGGGTCTACGACAGCAAGACCGCCCTCAATTCGGCCGGCGCCGGCGCTCACTCGGAGATGGCGGGCGACGCCGACGGTGACGGCGCGCAGGAGATCATCACTGGCGCGACCACCATCGGCAGTGACGGCTCGCTGCAGTGCCAAACCGGTCTCGGTCACGGCGACGCCCTGCACGTGAGCGAGCTCATCGTCGGCAAACCGTTGTCGGTGTTCACGATTCACGAAGACAAGGGCGGCTACGACGTCCACGACGTGGCCACCTGCAAAACCTACGTTTCCGTCACCGGCGGCGACGACAACGGCCGCGGCGTCGCCGACTACGTCGACGCCAACGACACCGCTTCAGCGTCGTTCTGGAGCGCGTTGTATCCCGACCGCTACGCGGCTGCCGACGGCAAGAGCTTGGGCAAGAAATCCGGCTCCACCAATTTCTTGATCTACTGGGACGCCGACGAATTGCGCGAGCTGGAAGACGGCACTTCGGTCACCAAGCTCGGGGGCAACGCCCTCGTCAGCTGCAACACCTGCGCTTCCAACAACGGCACCAAGTCGACGCCGGTGTTGACGGCCGACCTGTTCGGCGATTGGCGTGAAGAAGTGGTGTGGCGCCAGTCGGACAACAAGGCGCTGCGCATCTACACCACTACCGCCGTGACCAAGCGTCGCATCTACACGCTGATGCACGACCCCACGTACCGCGCCCAGGTTGCGTTCGAACAGTCGGCTTACAATCAGCCCCCCCACGTCGGATTTCACATCGGCCCCGGCATGGCGGACCCGCCCGTTCCGGACATCCGGGTGATCCCGCGCGCGAAGTAGCTACAGAAACCGCTGGCGCCAGGCGCCTGATTGGCTACGCTGCCGGTCATGGCGAGGGCGGCGATTGGGTTGTGGCTTCTGTGTGGAACCGTTTCCTGCTCCGGCTCGACGGCGTCGAATCCGGACGGCAACGCGAACGCGGGGGCGAGCGGTGCGCAGACTTCAGGCTCGGGCGGCAGCGTGAGCTCGGGAGGGAAGGCCAGCGCTGGCGGGGCCCACGCCGCGGCCGGCTCCGGCGGTTCCGCGGGAAAGCCAAGCGCGGGCGCGGGAGCGGGCGGCTCGGCTGGCAGCTCGGTGCTCACCGACGCCGGCTCCGGTGGAGCCAGCGCGGGCGCCGGGGGTAGCGAAGTGTTCACCGGCGATCTCGGCGTCACTCCCGCCAAAGGCTCGGTTTGGGATCTGCCCAGCGGTGATCCGCTCAACTCCACCCAGCCCGTGCTCGCGCGGTTGGGAGACGGCATCGTGCTAGCGGGGGCAACCGCCGATCCCAAGCTCGCCGGCCTCGACGCGTTCGACTCCGACGTCGAGTCGGAAGCGTTTTTGGCCCGTCTGGATCACGCCGGCAAAATGAAGTGGAGTCATCCGCTTCTGCCCGCCGGTTTGCCGAACGCGGTCGCGGTCACGGCCGCGCAGGAGATCGTCGTCGTGGCGCCCTACCTCCCCGATTTGGTAACGGTGTCGCCCTATTTCTCGAGCGACTCGATCTACCTCGGTAAATTCTCCGACAGCGGCACGCCTGCGTTCGAAAAAGAGCTGGCGTTCGACACCGGCACGCGCGTGTACGCGCTGGCGGTGGACGGTACGGGCGCCATTTGGCTGGCCGGTGCCCAGAGCAACAAAGACGATTTCCCCAACGAATCCATGCTGCTGGCGAAATACGACGACAAGGGCGTCGAGCAGTTCGTCCACACCTATTCGCACGACGGCAGCACCTGCTACGTCAACTCCATCAGCGCCAACGCCGACGGCGACGTCGTCTTCACCGGCACGTTCAACGGCAACTTCAACTTGGGCGGCGAAAAGCTGACCACTTTAGCCACGCTCGATTCGTTCTTGATGCCAAATGGCTTCGTGGCCCGCTTCGACAGCGAGGGCAAACACGTTTGGAGTCAGCGCTTTGGTGGTCCCATCTTCGACATGGGCAACGCCGTGAGCTGGCTGCCGGACGGCAGCATCGCGCTCGCCGGCTTGCTGAGCGGCGCCGCTGGCGTGGGCGGCAAGACCGTGGCGGCCGAGCCGGAAAAAGGTCAATCGTTCGTCGCGCACCTGGACGGCACCGGCAAAGCCAGCTGGGCCGAGCTGGCTACGGGGGCCGCGCGCGCCATCGCCGTCGAGCCGGACGGTAGCGCGCTGCACGTCGCCGGCAGCTTCGACGACAGCGCGTACCTTCAAGATCGCGACGCGGCGACGGGCATGTTGCTGCGTTCGGCCAAGGCGGCCGCGGGCACGCCCGACGCCTACTCGGCCGCCCTCGATGGAGTTGGCAGCCTGTGGCTTGCCGGCAACTACACGACCAGCGCCGATTTCAGTAATGAAAACCTGTTGAGCGCGGCTTCGGGCGTGTTTTTGCTGCGCCTCGACCGCGCGCCGTGAGTCCTCAGAGCACGCCGCGCCGGCGGCGCAACACGAGCCCCATCAAGCCCAGCGCGGCGAGCGTCGAGCCACGGACAGGCGCGCGCTGACCGTCGGCCAGGTTGCACGAGCAGCCGCCGCCTTCCGCCTCGAGCTTGCCCGTCGAGGGATGAGAGACTGGCGTCTCGACCGGATGCGGATCGGCGGTGCCGGTCGCGGTGGTGAAGGCCACGTTGTCGAGGCAAAGCTCGAACGAAGCGTCGGCCGGCCACTGAAACTGAAGCGCGAACAGCTCCGCCGCGCACACGTTCGGCTGCATGTCGCCGAAGCCCTGCTGCTTCAGCTGAGACCATGAAAATTCGTACTTTTGCCAGCTGTCGCCGGCGGTGAAGGGCGTTTGGAAGTGGTCGTAGCAACCGGAGCACAGCATGGGTACCGGATCGCTGTACTTGTCGACCACGAGCGCTCGGAACTGCGTTGCCGAGCCGCGAGCCCAAAAGCTGATGCCGGTATAGCCCGAGGCGTCGTACAGCTCGCGCGGCGAAGTGGGTCCGTTCAGGTCGAGCGCGATGCCGCCGCCCCAAGTGGTGAAGCCTTGGCCGTCGATGCAGATGGCCGAAGCGCTGCCGTCGGCGCCGCCCATCTTCACGCTGGGCTCGCTGCGCATGCCGCCGCTACCATCGTCGAAGGCGAACCACGAGCCTTGCCGGCCGTCCTGCGCCAAAATCTGCGTGTCGCCGTCTTCGAGGTCGTCAATCAGCACGCGGGGGCCGCCGATGTCGCCGCTCAGCGTGGCTTCGGGCTGCTTGCATTGGAAGGTGGCCGGTAGCTCGCACTCGCGTTGGATGGTCGCCACCTTGCTTTGGCCCGGCACGTAGCCGACCGAGCTGACGCGCACGCCGCAATCGGCAGGCTCCGTGGGCGGCTGGCCCAACGATTCTTCGGCCCCCTCGCCCTGAACGAAGCCGGCCAGCGCGTACACCAGCGCTGCGTTCCAGTTGATGGCCACCTCGTTGCTCGAAAAATCGCTTTGCTGGTCCTTCCAGTTGCTGGCCGTTTGCCCGCCGCCCACCAACAAGCCCGGATACGGCGCGTCGACGCTGTCGGAGCCGGAGGGGCGATGGTGCGGGTGTAGGGGCGGAGCGATGCCGGCGCCGGTGACGTACGAACGGTTGTACTGGTTCCTGCCGTAGAGATGCGCGATTTGATCCGCGCACACGTCCACGAAGCGCGGGTCCGGGCTCAAGTGGTTGGCGCTCTGTAGCAGCATGCACGTGCGCGCGGTGACACCGTTCGAGCCCCAATAGTAACCGGGGTAGGCTCGGCCGTAGCCACTCTCGTCGTGGTCGGCCACGATGCCTTCGGCCACCTTCTGCAAGGCGTCGCGTGCGCGCTTCAGCTTGGCGGGGTCGCGCCCTTCGCGCTCGGACAGGGCGTAGGTCATGACCGCGAAAGGGCGCGTCTGGTCCCAGTCGAAATTCGCGGCCAGGGTCTCTACGGGGTACTGGTGCATCTCGTAGTCGGCGAGCGCGTCGGCGTCGCCGGTGGTTTCCCACAGCTCCGCGGCCGCCCACAGCCGGTCGCCGGTGTCGTCTTTCTTGTACTCGCCGGCGCGCAGCACCGATGCGTCGTACTGCACGTCGTCGGGGTTTTGCTGCAGGTAAGCATACGACAGCCGCGCCGCCGCCAGCAGCTGCTCGGAGTAGCCGTCGGTCACGTCGTCGAAGGGCGCGAATACGCGCGCGGCCTTGGCTAGCGTCGCCACCAGCTCGGCGGTTGCGGCGGTGCTGTAGGTCGAGAAGAAGCGCTTGGAGTGATCGGCGGCGGGCTGAATGAAGCCGGGAAAATTCGGGGAGTTCAGCTTGTGATGCACGCGCCCGCTGCCGTCGGCGTAGGCCATCTTCAGCATCCAATCGAGCTCCCACTTCACCTCGCTCAGGTAGTCGGGCAGCTTGCCGCCGTGCTCGGGAATGAAAGGCAGGCTGAGATGCTGCAAGCGGTCGGAGAAGAGCTCCCACGCTGCCAGCATGGTGACGACGCTTTCGGACGCGGTAGGCAGGTATTTGCCGTAGTCGCCGGCGTCGTACCAACCACCCGTGCCGTCTTGCTTCACGCCGACTTGGCCGTCCACGTAGTCGAGCAAGCCGTCTTCCAGGTGACCGGCGGCATGCTCGAACGCGACGCCGTGTCGCTCGAAGGCGATGTCGATTCCCGAGCGCCAGCCGTAAAAGCCGAGCATCAAGTTGCTGAGCTCGCCGTCGTACACGTCGGGGGCCACGCGGAAGGTGACGCTGCGGCCAATGCCGTCCACATCCAGGTAGTATTCGCCGGGGTCGCTCAGCTCGCTGAAGTCGGCGAGCTGCACCTTGAGCGCCGTGGCTGAATCCACCCGTTCGTCGCCCAGTTGACCGGTCAGCACGACCTCATCGTCCGTCGCGCGCCGCACGGCGAAATCTTGCGCCCAAGCTCGCTGACCAGTCGACAACACACCCAACGCGAAAACCGTCGCAAGACACCCGCGAATCATCGGGTGCGTGATAGCAGCTGGCGCGTCGCGTGGCATCGACAGCAGCTGGACGGGGGGCTCGAAGACCAGCACTTACGTACCTTCCGCGAGAGACGAAGCGGGCGCCCCGTCTTTACGGGTGGTTACGAAGGTTTGCTCTCTTACGAACCGCCGCCCGCGAGCGCCCGCCGGTTGCTTGCCAACGGCTGGCTCGCGCCGCCCGTCGCTCTCGGCTAGAATCGGCAGGATGCGGCTGCTTTGGAGCGGGGTGATGACGTGCTCGCTCGTGGCGGGGCTGGGGCTCGCCGGGTGCGGGTCGACGGAGCAGGCCCAACCCCGAGGCAGCGCAGGCAACGTGGCGCAGCCGGGCGTCGGCGTTGCGGGCTCGGCCACCGGCGGCTCCGGCGGCGCGAACCCGATCGCGAGCGCGGGCACGGCCGGTTCCGCGGTTCCGCCAATTCAAATCGCAACCGGGGGCACCGCCGACGTTCCTTCGGATCCGGCCGAGGTAGTGCCAGAGCCGCACGCCGCCACACCCTGCGACAACCCCCAACCCTATGCGCTGGGCGGCGGCTACTTGGTTTGCGAAGACAAGTCGCTGCGCCTTGGCGAACGCAGCGCCTGCCCCACGACTTTGCCGCGCGCGGCCCCGACCGATCCGCTCTTTTTCGAAGAGTGCGCGCTCGACGTCGACTGCACGGCTTCGCCGCACGGCTTTTGCGCATACGGGCAGTGCAAGTACGGCTGCGTGTCGGACGACGAATGCGGCGCCGATTCGCTGTGCTTTTGCGGTGCCGACGTCGGCAAATGCGTGCAGGCTGCGTGTCGCAGCGACGCCGATTGTCCGGCGGATTATCCGTGCACCGGCAACCTGCCCTTCGGCTCCGACGCGGCGAGCTTCCAATGTCAAACACCGCTCGACAGCTGCGAGTCCGACTACGATTGCCCCGGGCCGCGAGCCTATTGCACCGGCTACGCCGAGCGCCGCTACTGCGCGCGGGACACCGTGGGCTGACGGCGCGTCGTCACGCACGCTCCGCAGAAGCACGGTGCCCCGCCCGCTGCGGCAAGACCAAGATCGCGCCGACGATGAAGGCCAGCAGCACGCCGGAGGCCGTGAATCGCTCCAGCTCCAATCCGCCTTGAGCGCGCGGTTTGTCGAGCAAATCTCCTACGGTGGCGCCGAGGGGTCGGGTCAGAATGAACGCGGCCCAAAACAGCGCCGTTTTCGACACCTTGCTGAAAAAGTAGGCCAAGGCGACCAGCGCTAGCCCCGCGGCGAAGACAAGAGCGCCTCCTTCGTAACCGAGGCCCGTATCGTCGGCCATCCAGTCACCGAGCGCCGTGCCCAACGTCTGCGAAAACAGGATCGTGGTCCAATAGAACAACTCCCCTTGCGCCGAGCCGACGCTTTCCACGGAGATGGATCCGCACTTCCGGTACCAAGCTAAAAGCGTCGCCAGCACGAGCCCGAGCAGGAGTGAGGAGCCGCCCAGGTAGCCGATCCCCAGCGAGCGGTCGACGAGATCTGCCAGGGTCGTGCCCACCGTGGTGGTGGCGATGATCACTGCCCAGTACAGGAACGGGTAAAAGCGCCGGACCATGATTTGCGCGCTGAGCGCGGCGATCAGGACGGCGCCGAAAATCGCCGTGCCCCACAAATAGCCGAGGCCGAGGGTCATGGTAACGGCGTCGCCGCCGGTCTCACCCAAGGTCGTCGCGGCGATCTTGATGACCCAGAACCCGAGAGTCACCGCCGGTAGCTTGCTCAGCACGTCGTCGCTCGCCTTCGCAGGTCGCGCGTCGGGCGCGGTCGCGGAAACCTCGCGCTGGGGTGGGCTTTCCGGGCCAGTGCTGGGCATGGTGCTGATGTTCGCACAATCCGCGCCGCAAGGCGGCGGTGTCGGCTCGTCGCGGATTGTCACGGCCTCCGCCGACGCGGGTCGCGGGGGCTCACCAGCTAATCGCCGCCGCGATAAGCGTCGTCAACAGCTCGCCCATGGCCTTTTGTGCGGCTGGATGCGGCACCATCTCCGCCGTTGCAACCGAGCGCGAACGCGAGCACACATGAAGCGGTGACGCGCAGCGCGACCTTCTTGGCCATCTCCGCGGCGGTGCTCTTGGTGGGAGCCGTGGCGCTGATCGGGCCTCGGAAAAAGCCAGCAAATGCCCTGAAATCGCGGGAATCTGCTGCCGCCGCCACGTCCGGTACCGCGACCTCGCTGGCGCCAGGCCTGGTGCGGGGCAGCGCCGGCGGCGAGCCGCCGAGCGCGTCATCCGAGGCAGCGGCGAGCGCAGCACCGTCGGCAACGCCAACGCCATTGGACGAGCGCTCGTTGATGAGCACGTTGCGCGAGCTACGCGGCTCGGCTCCGGAGCGAACGCTGGCGCTGGCGCGCGACGGCAACCGACGCTTTCCTGACAGTCCGGACGTGGCGGAGCGCTCTTGGGTCATCGTCAAATCGCTTTCGGATTTGGGGCGCCACGACGAGGCGCGCGCCGAAGGGCGGATTTTACTCGAGCGCTTTCGCGACACCCGTTGGGCTGAAGACGTGTATCGGCATTTGTTCGTCAACCCCCCGACCCACCCCTTCGAGCGCGGCTACGGCAAAGATCTGGAGCTGGAGTAGGCGCGCGCTACTTCAAGCTGGGAAGCAGCTCACGCGTCACGGTGTGCGAGTCGGCGTACGCGCTCTTGATCGATTCGGGCGTGTTCCAGGTGTAGCCCTCGGCGTTGGTATTTTGATAGGTGGCCCACACGTTCCACAGCACCCACGGCGCGGTGCTCGGAAACATGGCCGAAGGCTGGGGAATGGTGCCAGTTTCGTGGAGCGGGATGGGAATGGTGCTGCCGACCACGGCTTTGGTGCCGGTGAACAGGCTGGCGAAGGGTTGCGTGCCCTTGTCGTACTGATCGATGCCGCCGAGATCCGTATAGTCCTTTCCCGGCCAATACTCGGCCATCGCGCCGTCGTGGGCGTAGCCCAGCACCCACAGCGCGTTGTGCACGCCCTTCGTCTTCGTGACGTAGTCGACCGTGTACTTCCACAACTTGACGAACTGCGCACCGGTGCCCTTCGACCACCAGAACCAGGGGTATTTGTCGATCTCGTGATACGGCACCATCAACACCGGCACCTTGGCGTCTTGTAGGACCTTGAGCTCACCGGCGAGATAGTCGAGCTTCGACTTGAGCGAGGTATTTTCGCTCGTGCCGTCCGTGTACAAGTTGTCGAAATTGGCGACCGACAATTTCGAGTTGTCGTAGGTGTCGGAGTTGGGCGGCGCACCCATGTGGTAGCGCATCATCGTGAGCCCGCCGGCGTTCCAGTAGGCAATTGCGCGTTTGCTGGTGTTGCCGCCCGGCTTGGCTCCGTCTTGATACAAGTAGTCTCCGCCCAAGATGGCCGGGTGCTTGCTCACCGTGTTGACGTAGTAGTCGATGTCGCTCTCGGGGTTGGACCAGCTCGTTTCTTGCTGTCCGGACAGCACCTTCGTGCCGTAGATGCTGTAGATGTAGCAGAGCAGCTTCTTGGCTTCGGCGGTGGCGTTGGGATCGATGGGCGCGACCGTGCAGCCCGTCGAGCCGCCACCGGCTCCGGCGCTGCCGCCGGCTCCGCTGCTGCCGCCGTTGCTGCCACCCGCGCCAGCGCTGGCATGACCGCCCGCCGGCGCGCCGCCGGAGGAGCTGCCGGCGGTGGTGGCGCCGCCCGAGCTCGCGCTTCCGGCGCTGGCCGGCGTGCCGCCGGTGGTGGCCGGCGTGCCGGCTTTGGCCAGCGAACCGGCACTCGAGCTTCCGCTGCCTGCGGTGCTGCTGCCTCCAAGCGAGGTGCCCGCGCTGCCGGGTTCGTCCGTTGTTGCCGGGTCCGAATCACTACCGCAGGCGTTGGCGGCGAGCGCGGCGCCCGCTACGAAGAAGAGAGACTTGATTGACTGCTTCATGGCAAACCGGACGTACCGGTCTAGCGAGAGTGCCCGCGCGGTGCCGGGTCGGCTCAAATATGGATCACCCTCGAGGGTGGCGGTGGCGCAGGAAAAAGCTTGCCACACGCGAACGTCCCCGGCCAGACGAACGGTCGACGTTTCCCAAATCGAGATGCTGGGCTTTATGCCAGCGCGTTGAGCGCGCGGCCTTTGCTCACTCTTGAACGAGCAACGTGGCAACCGAGCGTGGCGGCAACGCAATGCTCTTCTTTTCCGTCCACTCGCCGAGATCGCTCATGCGTTCGGTACCGTCGAAGGCGCTGAGCGTCAGCCGCGCGGAGCGCACGTTCTCGTTCCCCAGCCTCAGCGCGACCGACAGCGGTCCGGCCGTCGTGTTGGTGAAGACCACCGACAGCGCGTCGTGGGCGGGCGAGAGCCAGGCGCTGGTCAGCAGGCCTTCGGTGGCGGTGTTGCTGGCGACGCGAACCCAGCCTGGCTCGGTGAAATGCGAATAGTGACTCATGGCGAAATACGGCCCCTGCAGCACGAACGTGTCGCCGTCGATGCCCACGAGCGCGGTGGGGTTGGTAGCGGGGCCCGAAAGCGGGCCAACCAGCGCGGTTTGCAGGTACATGGACGCGCCGCCGTCCACCAAGGCGTGGTGGATGAGCACGGCGGTGTCGAAGCCGTTGGCCTGCATTTCGGTTTGAAACACGGGCATGCCCATGTCGTCGTGTAGTTGAGAGACGGCGCGAAGGCCGGCCAGGTCCAAAGTGCGCGCGTCGGTGCCGTACAAATGATGCGCGATGGCGTCGAACTGCGAGCCCTGCAGGGCGGTCACGTAGCGGTCGGTGCCGGTCAAGCCACTCATGTCCGGCGCCAGCACGCGCGGCCGTGACGGCAGATCCGCCAGCGCCGCCAGCACCGCATTCAACGCCTCGCGGTAGCCGGGGTAGTCGACGCGCGTGCTCACGCCGTTCACCAGCACGTCGAGCGTGCCTTCGTTGGCAAGGAACCGGCACGCTTCGTTCACCGCGCCGCCGGACGGTACCCAGTCCGGATTATTTTGAATGCTGAGGTAATCTGGAACGAAGCCGACACGCGCGTAGGCGTCGAGCGATTGGCGGAAATGCGCGGCCAACCCGGCGTAGTTGAACTCGCCCGTCGCGGTCTTGGCGAGCGTGCAGGTCGTTGGATCACCGCTGCAGAAAGTGGCGCCATTCTGCTTGAGCAGGGCGGGCGGGCTCCAAGAGCCGAGCAGCACGAGCGGCGCGCGTCCCAGGCTGCGCGTGGCGGCCGAGACGATGCCGGTCGCCTGAGCCAAGGTCGCGTCGGGCACCTCGCCGTAGCGATTGCGGAAGCGCAGCACGCTGAGCCCGAGGCGCGCGAACAAAGCCTCGTCGAGCGCGGCCCGATCCGCGAAGGCGGTGAGCTCGTCTTCGGCGTAGCCGACGGTCGCGCCGAAACCGGTCAGTTGTTGAAACTGCGTCGACGTGTCGACTTGGACCTCCGAGCTGGGAGCGGCCGGCAAGCACATGCCCGCGGGCAATGATTGTCTCGGGCACGAGGTGGCGCTGTTGTTTTGCCCGGGCGGCAAGCAAGCGGCGCCGTCGACCTCGGCACAGTCCGCGTCGGTGGAGCAGGTGAGGGTGCACACGCCGCAAACGCAGCTGAGCGCCCCGCCGCACTCGCGATCGGTTTCGCAAGTGCGAAGCCAATTGGTGTGACTGTCGCCTTGCGGGACCGGCGCGGGCGGGTCGCACGCGAAGGCCGACGCTCCGAGAGCGAACAGCAGCAGACGCGTCAGGATGCGTGAAGTCATGATTCCTCGTCCATGACCAGATACTGGCCGCAGTAAACGGTGACTTTATAGGTTTCGGCGGGGCGGTGCTGGCGATTGTACTCCGCGACCTCGTTCCAAAGCGGGACGACCTGGCTTCTGAGCGTGGACAGGAGCTTTCTGACCTCCTGCTCTTTCGGGTGGCCCGGCCACAAGTCGAACGACCAAGTCGTGCCGCCCACTTCGTCTTTGGCGGCCGAGACGTGCTTGCCGCTCACCACCTTGGCCGCTAGCGCGCTCAGCACCGCGCGATGGTGATCGATCACCGCCGCCTCCCAGCCCGCGGCTTCGCCCACCGGAATCAAACACTGTTCGGTGGTGTAGTACACGCCGTCCGCGCGCGGCTCGACGCGCACGCGCTCTTCGCGTTGCAGGCGCGCGAGCGCGGCGTGGAGCGCGGGCTTGGCCAGCGGCAGCAGCTCGCTCAGGCGCGCTTCTTGAAGCGGGCCTTCGCGGTAGACCTGGACCCAAACCAACGCTGCGTTGGTGGCTTCGGCGTCGGGGCTGGCGGAGGTGCCGAGCTGCTCCAGCTCGTCGTCGGTTGCGAGGCGGTAGCTGGTTTCTTGGCCCTTTCCACTGCGGCACACCAGCCCACTTTCGACCAAGTCGCTCAAGATGCTGCGCACCTTGAGCTCCTCGTCGTACTCGAAGTGTTGCAGCACCTCGCTGCGGGTGGCCGATTTCTGCTCACCCAAGAAGCTGTGAATGGCGCTCCACAGGGTGACGCCGCGACGCGTGGCCGACTCGCTCAAGCGCTGCACCTTTTGCTGGTACGAGCGCAAGGCCAGGCCGAACATGTCGGCGATCACCTTCTTGCCGACGCCTTGGTGCTCCAGCTCGCGTACGAGGGCGATGAAGACCTCGTCGGCCACGTGCGAAAGCGGAGAGCGAGCGCCGTCGGCGGTCGACAGCTGAGCGATGAGCACCATGGTCTGGCGCACGACGGCGTCGATCAGGACTTGTGCGTTCATGGGGTGGCGGCCGCGTGGATCACGCGCGCGAGTAAGAATTAGGACTCGCCCCGAGCGCGCACGCCACCGAAAAAAATAGCCTTTGAAACCCCAGGTGAGGATTTTCTCGCCTGGGGTGTGGAAAAGTCCGACCGACCGCTCCGTTAGAGCTCCCAAATCCTGGAACCGGTTCCAGGATTCCCGGCCTGGCGCAGGTCGGGCGGTGGAGGGCGCGTCACCGCCCTGGTACATGACGCTCGACCGCGTGTCGGTGTAGCCGGCGACAGAGCGTCGTCATCGTAGCGCAGTGGTTACCGTGCTTGGGATCGCGCACCTGGTTTCGCGCAGAGCAAGGGCTCGACCGCGCCGCACAGCGACGCGGTCGACATCTCCGTCAACGATGTGGTTGCCGAAGTGCTGGCGCTGGCCACGCGGATCTTGGCGTCGACTGCCACAAGAGCGGAGCTGCGTGCGCGCCTTACGCCTGCCCTGAGCGCGTGAGGCTTCGTAGCCGGACCTCGCGTACCACGTGATTGGTCCGCACCGCGCGGTCTTCCTCACCACTCACAGCCTTCACTACTATGCTCGACCTGCTCCAATGAGCGTCGACGCCGCAGCTCGCTGCGCCTTCTCAATAGGGTGAGAGCTCGGCGGAGACTTGTCGCGCCCCTGGGCGGTCCCGAGGCGCCACCTTCCGCCTCTTCACAGCCGACGGGCGCGGCCTCGCTCCATCTACCCACGACGAGCTTGGGCTCGCAGGGGGCGCGGCGCGGCGCGGCGCTAGCGACGCACAGCGCGTGACACGACAGCCTGAATTGGAATTTGATGGCCTGACCGCTGAGGCGGCTCGGGTCGTTTTTTCGACGGGAAGCGCCAATCACGCCCCTTTCGAACGCCAGCGGCAACGCCACCATCCAGACTTATAACGACGCGATCCCTGGTCTCGTGCAAATGCGCGCCTCTGCTGGAAAACACGTCGTGCTCGGCGATATGAACACCGGCTTTACGCCCGGCATGCTCAGCAGTGATTCAGTACGCCCAAATAAATCCGGCTACGATTTCATGGGAGGCGCCTGGTACAAGGTAATCGGCCTGCTTTTGCATTGAACCGTCCTTGACGCGCAAAAAGGCGCGGTGAGGCTCGCGTTTTGCTGACGGAAGGCGCAGGCGCATCCCACTGCAGCGTACATGCGCCAAGGCGCGCGCCTTTGCCACTGGATACCCTCGTGACCAACAAACAACTCCTCCGCCCGTCCCTCGCCCGTGCTGCCTGTGGCACGGCACTTCTTGCCGGCTTCGCGCTCGTCGCGTGCAGCTCGGACAGCGGTCCTGATACGACCCCCAATCCGCCGACCGCTGGTTCGAGCGGAGCCGCGACTGCAGGCGGTGGCGCCGGACCTTCGCCGACTGCCGGGACTTCTACCGGAGGAACAACCAGCCCTGTAGGTGGCAGTGGCAGCGGGACGGGTGGCTCGGCGGCTGGCCAGAGCTCGGCTGGGCAAAGCATGGGCGGCATGTCCGGTGGAAGCGGTGGCCTGGGCGGCACGGGCACCGGTGGTACCGGTGGCACCGCTGGCACCGCTGGCAGTAGTGGTGGCAGCGGCGGCGGTTCCGCGGGGGCCGGCGGCGGTGGTAGCAACGTCGCGGCGAACCCCAGCGCCGGTTGTGGCAAGGCGAGTCCTCAAACAGGCAGCTCGGGGCAGCCCCTGAACGTGTCGGGCCACAACTACTACGTGAAGCTGCCGGCTAACTACAATGCGGCCACGCCCTACAAGGTGATGATCGTGTTCCCACCCACCGGTAACCCCATCACCTGGTCCGAGCAGAGCGCAGGTTACGAACAGGCCGCGCCAGACGCGATCCGCGTGTACACGCACATGTCCGTCGAGAGCTCGGGTTGGCAACCCAATGAGACGTCGTTCTTCAAGCCCCTCTACGACAAGATCACGGGCGACTATTGCATCGACAAGAACCGCGTCTTCGCCGGCGGCGAGAGCTCTGGGGGCGAGTTCGCTGGCTTCGTTGGCTGCGAAAATGGCGATCTTTTGCGCGGGGTGATTCCCAATGCCCCGAAGATGACCAGCTGGAAGATCGATCCCGCGTCCCACACGTGCAAGGGCAACCCGACCGCCATCGTCTCCTGGAGCGAGAAGGATAACGTCTTGCAGCAGCCCGCTGGCCCAGCCTTCCGAGACTTCTATCGCACCCTCAACATGTGCCAGAACACATCGACGGCGGTCCAGGGCTATACCGACGCGCTGTCCAACTGCAAGATGTTCGACGGCTGCAAGGCAGGCAGCAATGTCTACTACTGCATGCACAGCGATCCGAACTACAGCAACACCTATCACGGCTGGCCGGGTTTCATGGCGAAGATGAGCTGGGGGGTATTCTCCAAGCTCTAGACGGGCGCGCTTCGCTTGCCGCCGCGGGGCGCCTGTCGCGAGATGGGCGCTCCGCCGCCGCCAGCGGCAGCGGATTTATTTGGGTGGACTGCATCTGATGCGAGGCGGACAGCTTGCCGAAGCGCGTGAGCGCGCGGTCGCTCCGCCGGGGCCGGAGGCCTGCGCCGGCTGTGATATGAAGAGCCGCTCATGCCTGCGCTGGAGGCTTCCGCTGTTGCTATGCCTCCGCGCCTGATGAGACCGTCGCGTCGCGCCTTGCTCGTCGTCGGCTACATGCTCGCGGCCGGCTGCGAGCCCAAGCTCGTAGTGGGCAAATGGAGCGGAGCGGAAGGCGGGACCACCAGCGGCGGCGGAGGCGCAGCCGGCGGCGGAGGCGCAGCCGGCGGCGGAGGCGGAGGTGAAGCCGGAGGTGAAGCCGGAGCCGGACCGGTGGGTTGCGAGAATGCTGACGGTGGGACTGCAGTCGGCAGCATGACGCGCGTGCTCGAGCCGGTCAGCGTGCCTTGGTCCACTGGTTTCGAGAGCGGCTTTTGCGATTACGCCCCGGTGAATAGCTACTGCTACGCCGACCCTCGCGCCAGTTTCCAGATCGTCACGGCTCCGGTGCACTCGGGCACGTCGGCGGCCGCCTTCAACATCGTCGTGGACGAGGCGATGGACGGCACGCAAACTCGCTGCGTGCGACAAGGGACGTTGCCCGAGGCCGCGTATTACAGCGCCTTTTTCTTCATTCCGTCGGCGCCCAGCGCAAGCAACAATTGGAATCTGGTGCATTTTCAGGGCGGCCGAACCACCGGAGCGTTGCACGGCTTGTGGGACGTCTCGGTGAACGTAGACGCGGGGGGCGACCTGCACTTGTACATCTTCGATTTTCTCCGATTCAGGACGCGACCGACGGTGGGCGTACCGGCGGTGCCGGTCGGCTCTTGGTTCCAGATCGAGGTGTATTTGAAGCGGGCCAACGACGCGACCGGAGAATTTGCCGTCTATCAAGATGGCGAGCTGGCCCTGCAGTTGACGGACATCACCACCGACGACACCAGCTTCGGCCAATGGTACGTGGGAAGCCTCGCCGATGCGCTCACGCCCGGTGAGTCAAGGCTGTACGTGGACGACGTCTCCATGCGCGAAGCCCCATGAGACACGTCGTCTCGCTGGCAGGCCTCGCCTTTGCGTTGACGACGCCGGCGGTGATGGCGCAAGAGCTCGCCGGGCCGGAGCTCAGCTGGGAGGCTCCGCCCGGTTGCCCGCAGCTGAGCGACGTCCGCGCGCGCATCGACGCGATCGCGGGCTCGTCGGTCAAGCGCGAGACTCGGCTGCAAGCTCAAGGGCGCGTCACCAAAGAAGACAACCGCTTTCACCTGAAGCTGGTGGTGCGCGAAGGCGCGCTCACCGGCGAGCGCAACATCACGTCCGACTCGTGTGAAGATCTGGCCGGCGCCACCGCGGTCGCGCTCGGGCTGATGCTGCGCTCCGCGACTCCGCTCAGCGAGAGCGCTCTCAGCGGCGCCGATTCGCCGGACGCTGCCAGTACGACCAAGCCGCCGGCCACGCCCGCCGCGCCGCCACCCTCCAATCCAGAGGCCCCCGCCGCGCCCAGCCACCCGAGCGCGTCGACGGGCTCTCGTTGGAGAGCGCTCGTACGCCTTCCCGCCGCCGTGGCGGACTTCGGACCACTGCCGAACCCGAACGTCGGCGTCGCGCTGGCGGCAGGAGGCCGTTTCGATCAGTGGCGCTTCCTGGTCGCGGGGCAGCTGTGGCTGAACCAAACCGTTCACGGTGGAGCCGACTTGCCGAGCTACAGCGCTCGCGTGCGACGCCAGACGGCGACCCTGACGCTCGGGCGCGCCTTCCGCTGGGGCAGCTTCGAGTTGGCTCCGTGTTTGGTGCTCGCGCTCGAGCGCATCGCGGCCCGTGGCGCGGGCGACGGCGTCGCGCCCAGCGAGGCCCAGGCGGTGTGGCTTTCGACCGGCGCCGCCTTTCAAGGCTCGGTTGCGCTGTCGAAGACGCTGGCCATTTTTGCCGACGTCGGAGCGCGCGTGCAGATGTCGCGGCCGGTGATCGCCATCGACGGTCTGGGTGATCTGCGACAGCTCAGGCCAGTCGGCTTGAGCTCCGCGCTCGGCCTCGAATGGTCTTTCTGAGCGCCGGGGTCAGGGTGCGATGCCGCACAGCTGTCGGGCGCGCGCCGCCTGCGGCGACGCCGACGCCAGCTTCGCGATCTCTCGCTCGGCTTCGGCGCGCCGACCCAAGGCGCACAGCGCTTGGGCTCGTGCGGCGCGGCGCTCTTCCGAGAGCAAGCCCTTTGGGAACTTGCTCTGATGCTCGTTCAAAACTTTGAGCGCGTCGTCGGCTCGGCCCGTGCGTAGGGCGTTGGTCGCGCGCGAGAGCAACTTCACCTCTTCGTTCAAGCGATCGCTGGCGCGCTTGGTGGCGGCAGCCGCGGGCTCGACCGCCTGCGGGGACACTGCCGCCGCCGGGGGCGCCACGGCCGGCGTCGGCGCCGGTTCTTGAGCGGCCGCGGGCGTGTGCACGACGGCAGGGGGCACGGGGGGCGAAACCAGGGACGGCTCTTCGCTCCGCAAGCCGACCGCCAAGCCGCCCGCCGCCAGACCGAGCCCGACCGTCACCGCCGAGACCTTGACCCAAAGCGCGCTGAACGCGCTGGGCGCGGCGGCGGCATGGCCCAGCATTGCGGCGTCGCCCAAGCGACCACGCAATGCTTCGAAGATGCGTTCACGGTCGCTGTCCGAGGGACGAGCCGCCTTGGCTGCGCCACGCACCAGTTCCTGAGCTGCTTGGCTCAGATCGCTCATCGTAGCCCCTTTTCCGTTGGGCGTGCTGCCCTGCGGGCCAGGCCCGCTTCGAACGCTTGTCGCGCAGCGCGCAGCCGCGAGTAAGCCGTGTTGACTGGGATCTCGAGTGCCTCGGCGATTTCCGGAACGGTCATCTCTTCGAGCTCGGCGAGAAAAAACACTTCGCGCTTGGGCTCGTCGATCTCGGCGAGCAGGCTGGACAGCACGGCGAGCTGCGCATTTTGCTCGGCCGCGTCGAGTGGAGTGGACCCCGCCGCTACGGCCGTCTCTTCCAGCCGGTCGCTTTGGACGCCGTCTGCTTTGCGAGCGCGTCGATGGCCGCTCACCGTGCGCCGCACGACGCCATACACCCAGCTGCGCAGAGATTCGGGCCGCTGGACGGTGTGAAGCTTGGCGTGGATCACGATGAAGACTTCCTGAACGACGTCGTCAATGCTGCCGGGAGCGATACCTAGGTGCTTGACCGAGGACCAAACGAAAGCGAAGTAGCGCTGATAGATCTCGCTGAACGGAGGCAGCTCCGCGCGCGGTGGACACACCTCCACCGTGGCCCCAGCCGGGGGACTAGCCGCTAGGGCCAACGAATCCTGTCCGGCCATCGTCTATCGCTTAGCAGTGGCTTTGCGCGCCGCGCTCCGTCAAAAAATCCGTTCGGGACCCATTGGTGGCGCCCGTCCAGCTGGATTTCCGCGGAGAACGAGCGGGCTGCCGCGCACTCCGGTCTTGGTGAATGCACAACCAAGTTGCGAATTCTGCCACACCGCCTGTCCTTGGGGGGGTCGGAATCAGCGTGGTAGGGGCGAGGGCGTCCGTCTGAACGAGATCGCATTGAAGATCTTGCGTCGAGGGGAGAACTGTGCATTGGCAGGGCGAGTTTTTTCTCGTCCGCGCGCTAGACGATTGCAGCAAGAGCGCGTGCGTTCGTGTTTTTGACGGCTGATTGAAGCGACTCGCTGCTTTTGTTAACGGAACGAATCGAACGTTAGCACTGCGCGTTCACAACCCATGAATGTTCAGCGAGCTCTTCTGATCTCCGCTCTACCCGTTTGTGTTGCTCTCGCAAGCTGCAGCGCCGACACTCCGGGTGGAGATGGTAGCAGCGATGCCGCTGGTGCAACCAGTACGAGCGGGAGTGCCGGCACGGCGAGCGTCGTCGCTGGTGCGAGCACGATCGCGGGAAGCCCTGCGCTCGGCGGCGCTGGCTCACCTGGCGCTAGCGGGGCGGCGAGCGGTGGCAGCAACGCCGCGGGAGCCGGCATGGGTACGGCGGGGACGTCGACCGCAGGCGGCGGCGGTGCGATTGCGGGCAGCGCGGGCAACGCGGGCAACGCGGGCAACGCGGGCAGTGCCGGCAGCGGACCGACTGGCACGTCTTCGAGCGAAGACGACGGCGCTGGTTGCCCCGCCGTCAGCGTGCCCGACGCATCGACCGCCAACAGCAAGCTGCCCGATCCATTCAAGAAGCTCGATGGCACGCGCATGACCACCAAGGCGGAGTGGAAGTGTCGCCGTGAGGAAATTAAGCAAATAGCCGAGAAATACGTGTACGGCACGAAGCCCGCGAAGCCGGAAATGGTCTCGGGTACCGTCACCGACAAGACCATCACCGTCAAAGTGAGCAACGGCGGCAAGAGCACCACCTTCACCGCTTCGGTCGCGCTGGCGGGCAGCGCCGGCAAGGGCGCGCCCGCGATTTTGATCTACGACAGCGGCGGCTTCGGCGCGCCGCTCGACGCGGCCGTCCTCAAGAGCGAGGGCGTGGCGACCATCACCTACAACCCGTACACGGTCGGCAAGGAGGGCACCGGTCGCGCCAACAAGCAGGGCGCTTTCTACGACGTCTATGGCTCCAACAGCAGCACCGGGTTGTTGGTGGCGTGGGCGTGGGGCGTGAGCCGTATCATCGACGTGATCGCGCAGTCGGACGGTAGCGTTCTCAAGGCCGACGCGATTGGCGTCACGGGTTGCTCGCGCTTCGGCAAGGGGTCGTTCGTGGCCGGCGTGTTCGATCAGCGCGTGGCCCTAACCATGCCGATCGAGTCCGGGAGCGCGGGCGTGCCGATCTTCCGCGGCATCCCTGGCGAGGGCGCGCAGAGCCTGAGCAGCGCCTACACCGAGCAGCCTTGGCTGGGCGACGGCTTCAACCCGTTCACCAGCGGCGCCAGCAAATTACCGGTCGATACCCACGAAATGGTGGCGATGGTGGCCCCGCGCGGCCTGTTCATCATGGACAATCCTGCCATTGCCAACCTGGGCCCGAAGTCGGCCAGCGTCGCCGCGCTGGCCGGCGCCGAGGTGTACAAGGCGCTCGGAGCCGGTGACAACATTACCTATTACTCCGACGTGCAGAACGGCAATCATTGCTCGATGCGCCCGGAGTGGTCGGACCCACTCAAGAAGGCGGTCCAGAAATTTTTGACCAAGACCGGTAGTGCCCCCGGGGTGATGAAGATCGCCAGCAAGGCCAACGGCAACTTGGCAGATTGGAAAGACTGGGAAACGCCCGCGTTGAACTGAAGAGAAACGCCCATGCGCACGGCACTGAACCGGTCCTCGGGTTTGTCGTCGATGGAGCTCGAGCCTTCGCCGGTCGTGTCCTTCCAGGCGCTGTACGTCGATTGGCTCGACGACGTGAGGGCGTGGGTGCGCAGCTTGGGGGTGCCGGCTGCCGACCGCGACGATCTGGTGCAGGACATTTTCCTCGTCGCCCACCGCCGTCTTTCGGATTTCGACGGCCGCAACGCCGCCGGCTGGCTCTACCAAATTGCACGCCGCAAAGTGCGGGACCACCGTCGTCTCGTCTGGGTCGAGCACTTTTTCGGCCATGGCCGGGTGGCGCTGGCCGACGACACGCTGACGACCAGCGAGGGACCGCTCGACGAGCTCGAAAGCAAACGGATGCGTCTGCTCTTGGCACGGCTTTTGGACGGGCTCAGCGAGAACCAGCGCGCCGCGTTGCTGCTGTTCGAGCTCGAGGGACGTGGCGGCGCCGAGATTGCCCAGATGGTCGGGGTTCCGGTGAAGACGGTGTGGCTGTGGCTGCACCGGGCTCGCAAGCTGCTGAGCTTGCGAGCCGCCAAGCTGCGCTCGTTGGATCGCCGTGCCTTGCCGGCGAAGCCTGGTCGAAAGTTGATAGGGAACCCGCGCGTTCCGTCACTCCTTCAATGGCGTGACTCACCTCCCTGCTGCTAGAGCCACTGCGCCAAAATCATCGTCCTCGTCGCCGTTCAACACCCTGTACGCCGATTGGTTCGAGAGCGTCTCGCGTTGGGTGCAAGCCTTGGGCGTGCCGTTGGCCGACTGCGCGGACGTCGTGCAAGAAGTCTTTCTGGTCGCCCATCGCCGGCTGGCCCAGTTCGACGGTGAGAACCCTGCGGGTTGGTTGTTTCAAATCGCCCGCCGCAAGGTGCGCGACCACCGGCGTTTGGTTTGGGTCGAGCATTTCTTCGGTCACCGGCGGGTGCCGGTCGGAGAGTCCGTGCTCACCACCACTCGCGGTCCGTTCGAGGAGCTGGTCACCAAGCGTCGGCAACAGCTGCTCGTGCGCTCGTTGGGCCGCCTCGACGAGAAGCAGCGCGCCGCGTTCGTCCAGTTCGAGATCGAGGGCCGCCGGGGCGCCGAAATCGCTCAAATGGCAGGCGTTCCGCTGAGCACGGTGTGGCTGCGGCTACATCGGGCGCGCAAGGCTTTGCACCAACGCGGCGCGCGCGGCGCCGAGTCGAGCGCGCGTTTCTAAGGCGTGAACAGCGACAGGTCGACGGCTTCGCCCATCTTTTGGTAGCCGGCCGCGGACGGGTGCAGGTGGTCGCCGCTGTCGTACGCGGCCAGCAGCTGGTCGGGCATGGCGGGATCGCGCACGGCTGCGTCCAGATCGATGACCGCGTCGAAGGCTTTGCTGGTGCGGATCCAGTCGTTCACGACTTTGCGCGTGCTCTCCCCGACGGCGTAAGACGAGCCCGCGATGGGCAAAATCGGCACGCCGTACGCGCGCATGTTGGCGGCGTGCGCTTTGCCGATGAAGGTTCCGTAAGCGTCCTTGAGACCGCTCGTCACGTCGGCGCCTCCGCCCAAATCGTTGACGCCTTCGAGCACGATCAACCAGCGCGCTCCGCTCTGCTCGGTGACGTCGTGGTCGAAGCGTTGCAGCGCCGTCGGGCCGAGCCCCTCCGACAAGATGGCGTTGCCGCCGATGCCCATGTTGAGCACCCCCAGCTTGGACGTGGCGGCGTTGGCTTGCAGCCGTTTGGCCAAGATGTCGGGCCAACGGTTGTTTTTGTCGGTGGTCGAGCCCCTGCCGTCGGTGATGGAATCGCCCAGCACGACGATGGCGGCGCTGGCCGCGTCGGCCATCACGTCCAAGCCGGTGATGAAATACCAGTGCTCGGCCTTCACGCCCGAGGCCAAGCTGGCCGTCGACACCGCGTCGCCGGTTTGCAGGAACGAAGTGGTGCGAGAGCCGGGGTGGCCCGTCACGTCGCCGGTCTGAGACGTGAAGCGAATCGAGACCGCAAGATCGGAGAGCGCGGCCAGATTGAAGTCCAGCGGGTCCGAAAAAGCCGCTTTGCCGGCGGCCAAGGTGAGTGCAGGACTGCCGCCGAAGCTCAAGGCTTTGTCGGTGGCGGCGTCGATGGCCCCGCCACCTTTCGAAACGGCTACATGCACTGAGCTCATGGTCACCGGGCTCGTGCCGTACTCGTTCGAGAGACGTAAACGCAGCTGGGTGCCGCCGATGCTCACGTGGATCATCTGGCGCAGGGTGTTGCCCGACAGGCCCGGCGAAGGGGGCAGGTTGGCCTGCTCGGTCGTCTGTGGCGCGCACGCCCAGGTGCCGACCCAATGGCTCGTACCGCTCGCGCCGCCGCCGCCGCCGCCGCTGCTGCCGCCGCTGGTCGTGCCTGCGGTCGCTGCACCGCCGGTGCCCGCCTGGGCGCTGCCGCCGGACGTGTTGCCGCCGGTCGTGTTGCCGCCGGTTGTGTTGCCGCTGGCGCCCGCCTGAGCCGCGCCGCCCGCGTTGGACGTACCGGCCGCCACCTGTTGATTGCCGCCACCGCCACTGCTGCTGCCGCCGGTCGAGCTGCCGCCACTGCTGCTGCCGCCGTTGCTGTTGCCGGCGGTGCTGCTCGGGCTCGCTGGCTCGGCCGGATTGGCGCTGGAACAGGCGCCGAAGACGAGAGCGGCAACCAGCAAAAGAAATTTCGGCGTCATGCGCTGGCGAGCCCTCACGGCAAAACGGCGGGCGACGGCGTGCCGGTGTAGACCGCGGTGCAGCGCGGCTTCTTCACGTCCGGCGGACAGTTCAGGCCCTGGTAGTAGCTCAGAGTCTGCGCAATCGGCGCGTAGCCCGCGGGAACCGCCAGCTTCGACACCGACGCAAAGTAGGCGAGGCTGGCATCGCGCCACCAGCGCGCTTCGTAGTGCTGAATCTCCAAGAATTTGGTCACGTCGTCGAAGCGTTGTCCGTCGATGCGATCCTTCACCGTGGCCCAGGACGTGCGCATGGTCGCCACGTCGTCCACGCCCTGACTGTAGCGATGCACGAGCTCGGCCCAAACCGTGCGCCCGGTGCTCAGCTTCTCCTGCCAGCCCACATGCTGAAAGAAGAGCAGCACGTCTTCGGGCACCGTGTCGCGCTTGCCCAAGGTGTCTTTGAGTGGCGCAAAGTATTGCCCGACCGCGTTGCTGCCGGAGGCGCTGCGGTCGAAGCCGATGCCTTGGGCGTCGGCCTTGTGGTAGTAAGTCGGGTTCCACTCGACGCGCGTCTGATTGTTCACCCACGCGCCCGGCCCGTAGTGATGGTCCGACGCCATGATGTGGGCCAGCCCCAACGGCGTCATGTAGTTCACCAGCGCCGCGCGTGACTTCATCATCACCTCGACGACCGGCGTCACTACCAGAGGGTCGTTCGAGAACGTCTGGCGAACCCACTCGTCAGCCACCGTTTTGGCTGAAATATCCGGGTTCCAAGCCATGCGACCGAACACGTACCAATTGGCTTGGTTGAAGTGGGAGCCGGTCCAATTGGCGTCGTCGCCCACGTTGGCCACGCCGGCCATGGCCGTGACCGTGTATTTCTGCGCCGAGCCGTCGATGATCTTGGCGACCGTGGTTCCGGCACCGGCGGCGTAGGTGTCGGACTTCAGCAGTTCTTCGTACAGTGGCCCGAGGTAGGCCAAGTGCGTGTCCTGGCCCAAGTACTCTTTGGTGATCTGCACCTCGAGCGCGAGCGGCGTGCTGGGCATGGCCCCGAACAGGGGCGAGAACGGCTCGCGCGGCTGAAAGTCGAGCGGCCCATTTTTCACCTGCAAGAGGACGTTGGCCTTGAACTTACCGTCGAGGGGCTTGAACTCTTCGTAAGCCTGCTTGATGCGATCGGGCGGGCTGGTGTCCGAATAGACGAACGCGCGCCACATCACCACGCCCCCGTGCGGGGCCAGGGCGTCGGCCAGCACGTTCGCGCCTTCGGCGTGGGTGCGGTTGTAGTCTTGCGGACCCGGTTGTCCCTCCGAGTTGGCTTTGACCAGAAAACCGCCAAAATCCGGGATTTGTCCGTAGATTTCCGTGGCTTTGTCGGCCCACCACTGCTTGACGCTGGCGTTGTTCGGGTCGGCGGTGCTCAAGCCACCGACCTCGATCGGCGCGCTGAAGCGAGCGGTCAAGTAGACCTTGATGCCGTAGGGCCGAAAGACATCGGCCAAGGCCTTCACTTTGGAGATGTACGAGGCCGTGAGCACCTGTGCATTCGCGTTCACGTTGGTGAGCACGGTGCCGTTGATGCCGATGGACGCGTTGGCCCGGGCGTAGTCCGTGTAGCGTGACGACAGCGTGCCGGGCAGGGCGCTCCAGTCCCACAACGACTTGCCGGCGTAGCCGCGCTCGACGGTGCGATCGAGGTTGTCCCAATGATCGAGCACGCGCAGCTTGATGCGCGGCGAGCCGCTCAACGCCAAGGTCTCGAGCGAGCTGTGCGTTTGCAGGTGCCGGAGCAGCGCGAAGCTGCCGTACAGCACCCCGACCTCGGTGTTACCGGCGACCGCGATCACCGACTGACCGGCGACGTCGGCCTTCTCGACCAGGTAGCCCTCGGGACCGAGCGCGGTCAGGCGCTGCGCCAGGGGCAAGCCGGAGATCAGTGGCGACGTCGTCGGAGTGCCGATCACCACCGCGCCCGCGCCTTGCACGGTGGTGCCCGCGGTGACCTTCGCGCCGGTCAAGCCGCTCAGCCCGTCCACGAGCTCGCTCTTGGCGATGCCGATGCTAGCTCCGCCCCCTTCACTGACCACCAGCTTGAGCGCCGCCTGGTACTCGGCCAATCGCCCCGGGATGGGGACCTGCGGGTAGCGGAGCCACAGCTTGGCCCCGGTCTCGTTGGGCAGGGTGCCCGGCAACGGGTAGGTTTCATCCGACCCGGGCTTGCCGGCGCTGGTTTCGGCGCCCCCGGTGTTGCTGACGGCGCCTCCGCTGGCCCCGGCGACACCGTCGCCCCCGCTGCCGCCCACGGTGCTGCCGCTGCCGGACACGCTGGTATTTCCGGCGCTCGGAGCTGCGCCGCCTTGGCTGCTGCTGGTGCCAGCGCCGGCGACGAACGACCCGCCGACCGGAGCCCCGCCCGTGCCGGGGTGCTGGCCAGTGGAAGAACAGGCACCAGCCGCGCCAAGCGCCAGAACGCCGGCTAGGGCCCAAACCGTCCGCCCAAAGGAAACAGTCTTAAAAATCATGGCCCGACCGCCTACGCAGTGCGCGTGACGCCGGCCATCCGTCACGAAAACGCTTACTCGGAGCTATGTGGCGGAAATGGCGGCGAGGCCGCCCGAGCCCGAGCCCTGGCCGAAATTCGTGGTCCAGGTCGTCTTGTCCTTCACCGCAGCGGCGATCAGCGTGTTGAACAATTTGTTGTTGGTGCTGTTCGCGGCGTCCACGAAGGCGCCCTGCTTGAGGGCCCCGCCGCCGTCGCCCGCGATGATGTGCGGCACGTTCTTGAAGGAGTGCGACGGACCATCGGCGACGTGGTTCGTCCACATGATGAACGATTTGTCGAACAAGCCGCGCGCTTTGAATTGGTCGAGGCCGTGGAGCAACGTCTTCATGCGAAGAACGTCGATTTCGGCGTGCGCCATCTCGGCCGTCGGGTTCGAGCCCGTTTGGGAGTCGGACTGCACGCGGTGGCTGATGTGATGAAACGGCCAACCCAGGCTGGCGTTGGAGGGCACGTCGTACTTGGTGGCGTCGGTGCCGTCGCCGTGTTGCAGGGTGGCGACGCGGTTGAAGTTGCACGCGAAGGCCAGCGCCACCAGCTCGAGGTGCAGCTTGGCTACGTCCTCGATCATGCCGTTGGTCTTGAAGGCCAAGCCACCCATCAACGCTTCGATCTGCGAGGTGGCCAGGCCGTCCTTGGTGCAAGCCGCGCCCATCTGACCCATCGTGACCTCGGTGTCGCGGATGGCGTCGAAGTGTTGCTGCAACCGCTGCCGATCGTCGCTGCTGAGCGACGAGGAGCTGAGCAGGCCCTTCAGCTCGTTGCGCACCAAATCATTCACGCTCTTGCGGCTGGAGATGAGCTCCGCGGCCATCGGATCGGGCGTGGTCGTCCCGCTACCCGAGGCGGTGGTGAGGCCCACGAGCTTGCTGTACAGCGTGTACGGGTTGTCGTCGGCCGAACGGACCTGCCCGGAGCCTGAACCCTTGAAGGAAATGCGCTCCGCGATGTAGCCGTTCTTGCGGTTACCGGCGTACAGCGTCAGCGGGTCGGCGCCGTTGGCGTTGACGGCTTGGGAGATCACCATGTCCGCGGAAATGCCGGTCGAGTACGCGGTGCTACCGCCGCCGCCGGCCGGCGCGGCCGTGAGCGATTGGCACAGGCCCTGGGCGTGACCGCAATTGGTGGGGCCGCCCATCGGGAAGTTCAGGTTCTTGATGAACAGCAGGTTCGCGGCGTGGGGCGACAGCACGCTGGTCGCCTTGTCGGTCATGGCCGCGAGCCCTGCCGTGGTCAGGGCGCCGGTTGCGCTCGGGAAAAACTTGCTTTGCACGACACCGCAGGCCGCGACGATGAACAAGCTGAACACCGGCGTTGCGTCCGCGGCCCAAGCCGAGCGGTCCGGCATGCCTTCCAAGAAGGGCAGGCCGATGGCTACCGCGCCGGCGCGCAAGAAGGCGCGACGGTTGACGGGCGTGCGGCGCGTGAACGGCAGCGGGGAGAACGAGCTGCCGAGCGGCGTGGAACGGTCGTGACTCACTGTGCACCTCCGAGGTGGGTCCGGAAAGCGTCGCTCTTGGCCAGCTCGATCATGATCTGCTTGATCGAGCCGGTGTCGCCGCGGCTCACGCTGGCCAGCGCGGTCAACCAGGGCATGTCGGACGAGACGATGTCGCGTTGCAGGGCGAAGCTCGCGATCTTCTTTGCGTAACACAAGTGCGCCTGCTCGCTGCCGGCGATGGCTTGCATCAGCTCGACGTTGTCGGCAAACGACTTGGCCCCTTCGTTGAACGTGTAGGAGCCGCTGCTGTCGATGGTCAAACCGCCGTTTTCGGTGTCGCGGTATTGCCCCATGCCGTCGAAGTGCTCGAAGGCAAAACCGAGCGGATTGATCATGTTGTTGTGGCAGGCCGCGCCGCAGCCCGAGGTGAGCGTGTCGATGCGCTGGCGATTGGTTTGGCCCGGCTGAAGCGCAGGTACGGGTGGAATGATGATCGCCGGCGGCCCCAGGGGAGCGCACAGCACGTCCAGGTTCAGGCTCACCCCGCGATGAATGGAATCCGCCTCTTCGTTGAAGGCGTTCAGCGTCAGGTACGGCAACTGCGAGAAGTAGCCGGCGCGCTTGGCCCCCAAGTCCACCTCGACGTAGCCGCTGCCGCCGGCGACGCCGTACAACGCGGCCATGCCCGGACCGACGAAGCCGTGCGTCGACGTCAAAATGTCGTGCAGACCCAGGCCCTGCGAGAAGATCTTGTCGAAGAACAGGAACGAGCTCTCCTGGTACTCGGCGTTCAACGACTCTTTGTAGCTTGGCACGTTGAGCTTGCTGATCTGCGAGTAGCGATCGAAGTGCAGTAGCTCGCGGTGAAATTCGCGCATGATGGCGGTGGCGCTGGTCTCGCTCATCATCGTGGATGCTTCGGCCGCTACCGCGTCGGCGCTGGTCAGCGTTTCGGCGCTGTCGAGCAGGGCGTCGTTGGGCGTGCTGCCGCGCAACCACAAAGACAGCTTGGCGGCGACCTCGTAGCCGCTGAGCGGCGCGCCCTTGGCCGCCATCTCGCTGCGATACAGAAACTCGGGCGACTGCAGCAGCCCGCGAATGACGAGCGCCGCGCCCTTGGCGAACGTGCTCTTGGTGCCGGACATGGCGGTGCCGGCCGTGAACAGGGTGGTGTAGGTGGCGGTCTCGGCGTCGGTGAGCGGCCGTCGGTAAGCGCGTCGCCCGACGGTCTTGATGAAGCCGGCACTGTCGGTGCCGGCATAAACCGCCGAGAGCGCTGCGTCCGAGGACGTGACTTGGTCCGCCAGCTTTTCCGCTGCGGCCTGGTAGTCACCCCAACCGCGCTGGTTCACGTCCAACAACAGCTCGTTGTTCGAGAAGTCCGTCGTGCCCGAGACCGGCTCTTGAAAGTTTTTTTCGAGCCCCGACGGCTGAGCCAGCTTCAGCACCTCTTGCACGCTTTTCGCCCATTGCTCGTTAGTGAGACGGACGAAGCGGAAGTACTTGGGAGCGCCCGGTAGATCGATGCCCATCGCGACGGTCGAGCTGCCACCGTCGGTGCTGGTGCTGCCCGCGCCATTGCCATTGCCGCTGCTGTTGCCCGGCCCACCGCCGGTCGCGGTCGAGCTGCCACCCACATTGGGGCCGGGGCCAGGACCCGTCGCGCCGTCGCCGCCGTTGCCGTTGCCGCCTGCGGTTGCGCTGCAGCCCGCGACGACCGCGAGCGCCACCAGCGACAAGCCCCCCACGCCGAAGCCGAGCTGGCCCCCGATCACGGGACGAGATCGGTTCCAGCCCGAACGACTTTTTTTCTGCATTTGGGAATCCCTCAACACCGCTCGTCATGCAGTGACGAGCTCGCATTGCTTCCGTCACCAAAACGCGAGGTGCCCGAAGGCCTGGTCGGAGTGTGCGGAAATGAAGCGGGATCCTCCATGGGCGGCTTCGCGTTGGCGACCTACAGTCGGTTTGGGTGGATGATTCTTTTGTCGATCCAATCAGCCGGCTCGACCCATTGAGCAGGCGTGCCTGGTCCCAGCCTCAGCCTCGTTCCGGCCGCGTTGCCTGGCCTGACGACGGCGGAGGCGGCGCACGCCGCGGTCGGGGCCATGGCTCCGGCTGATCCGCGCTTGCGGGAGACAGTGCAGCGGCACCTGGATCTGGTGTGGCGGGTCCTGCGCAGAGGTGGGCTATTTCCGGCGGACGCCGAGGACGCCTGCCAGGACGTGTTCTGGATCCTGGCCCAGCGCTACGAGGACGTGCCCGAAGCGGCCCAGCGCTCCTTTCTGGTCTCGACCGCGCTTCGCGTCGCGGCCGATCGGCGACGCTCGAAATGGCACTCGACGGTCGATACCGGGCTAGAGGTCGACGAGCGGGCTAGCTTGGCGCCGCTCGCCGATGAGCAGCTCGAGCTCAGCCGCGCGGCTCGGCTGCTGGACCGCGCCTTGGCCTCGCTATCGGACGACGAGCGCGCCATCTACATTTTGGCCGAGCTGGAGCAGCTGAGCCGCACGGAGGTAGCGCAGGCATTGGCGATTCCGCCGGGGACGGTGGCATCGCGCCTGCGCCGCGCGCGCGAAAGCTTCGACGCGGCTTTGCGCCGGCTACTGCGGGGAGGCTGCCGGTGAGCGACGACGAGGCGCAGCTGCGAGAGCAGCTGAAGGCTGCCGCCAACGCGGACAAGCCGCCCGCTCAGCTTGCCGAGCGCGTGGTGGCGAACCTTGCCTACCGGGCGCGTTTGGAGGCGCCGTTCGTTGCGCAAGCCCGCGCCCGCCGGTTGCGGTTGGTCGCGATGGGCGCCGTCGCCTTGGCTGCCGCCGCCGCGGTTTGGATCTCGACGCACGGGCCGCCTCCGCCGGCTCGCATCGCGGCTGAGCTGGCTCGCGACAAGCCCGCCAACGGCTCGCCGTCGGCCAACATCGCAGCGTCGGCTGCGTCGTCGGCGTCGGCCAAAGTCGTCGATCCGTGCCGTGAGCGAGCCGTCGCCGCCGGAAAATCGCCGTTGCTCGACGATTTCGAGGACGGTGACGACGGCCTCGCGCCGCTCGAGCAGCGCGCCGGGTTCTGGCGCTGGGCGCGTGAAAGCGACGCTCCCGGTACTGCGCCCGCGCTCATACCCGTGCCCCGAGCCGAGCCGAGCCCGCGCAACAAGCTGGCGCTGCACGTGAAGGGCGGGAGGCTGCTCGACTGGGGCGCGACGGTCGAAGTCAACTTTAGTCCGCCCTGCTACGACGCGAGCGTCTACGGAGGCATCAAGCTGCAAGCGCGCGGGCCCGGGCGCATCTACGTCGCGCTGCGCGAAGTCGGCGTCATTCCGTTGGCCGAAGGCGGTACGTGCGAGCGCGACTGCCACAACCCGCACGTGGCCAAGATCGAGCTGTCGCGAGAGTGGCGGAGCTACGAATTCCGCTGGGTCGACCTGCGTCAACGCGGCCTGACCACGCCGCCCCTCGATCCGAGCCGCCTGCACAGCGTCGCGTTCTTGATTCGACCCGAAGACACGCCGTACGACGTTTGGCTCGACGACGTGCGCTTCTTGGTGAAAGGCTCGTGATGGCGGCGGACGTCTACTTGTTCGGCATGACCGTGCTGTCCACGATTCACCGTTGCGCGTCGGCGCTGCCGCTGGCCGGCGGCTACGCCGAAATTGGCGAAACCTACGTTTGCCCGGGCGGCGAAGCGATGAACGCGGCCATGCTGCTGTCCGGGCTCGGGTTGAGCACGGCGCTCGGCGGCCCGCACTGGGGCGTCGAGACACGCGAAGGGCTGGGTCGCTACGCCGAACGCTACGGCATCGACGTCAGCGGGGTCGGCTTCGACGCCGGCTTTGCCGGCGTTCGTGATTTGGTGCTGGTGGGCGGCCAGGAGCGCGCGGTGCTCGGCTGGTTCGGACGCTATTTCTCGGCGACGGAACGTTGTTGGGGCGAGCCCGACGCCGAGGCCATCGCGGCCTCGCGCATCGTGGCCATCGATCCGTTCTTCCCGCGCAGCTCCGAGCGCGCCGCCGAGCTTGCCCAGCAAGCGGGCAAGCCCTACGTCACCATCGACTGCCCGCTCGATGGCGTCTTGCACCAGGCCGCCGCCGCCAGCGTGATTTCGCGAGAATATCGCGCCAGCCACTATCCAGGGCAATCGGACGAAGCGCTGTTTCGCGAGTATGCCTCGCGCGGCGCCGGCCTCAGCATCTTCACCTCGGGCTCGGGGCCCATGCACTTTGGGCGCGCCGGCGCCGCGGTCGAGACTTGCGCGCCGTTCGTCGTCGACGTGAAGAGCACGTTGGGTGCCGGCGATACCTTTCGCGCCGGCGTGGTGTTCGCGCTTCTTCATGGCTTCACCGACGCTCAGTGCGTCCGTTTTGCGGCCGGCCTTGCCGCCATGATGTGCACGCGGCTGCCCATCGCCGATCACGTTCCGAATCTGGACGAAGTGACTGAGTTCTTGCACAAGCTCGATTCTTCGATCCGAACCCGGCCCTGAATCCATCTTCAGGACGCCATGAAATTCGACAAGCTTGCGTGGCCGCTCGTGCTGCTGAGTCTCCTGGACTGTCACCGTGCGGGATCGGAGCCGCCGTCGGCGGGCGTGCCGGCGTCTGGTGCCACCGCCGCTACGCCTCACTACGCGGAAGGCAGCTGGCTTGCGTTGGATCAAAGCTCGGACGCGCCCAGCCCCGCGCAGCTTCGGCTCGACGACGCCATCGCCGCGACGTTCTTCGATGACGACGTGCCCAAGGCCACCGGCGGCTACACCTACGCTTACGGTGGCAAGACCCGCAACAAGCCCTTGCCCAGCCGCAGCGACGGCAACCGCGCCGTGTTCGCCGCGTACTTCGACGACGACTACTCGGGCGTCAATATCTCGATGGGGAACGGCAAATTCCTGGATTTGACCGGCATTCGCCAGACCGGCAGCCTGACGTTTTGGGTCAAGGGCGGCCCGGGCGCCCAGAAATTCATGGTTGGCCTGATGGACAACCAGGGCGGCGTCAAAAAGGTGCAGAGCAAGGTCGGCGCCGACGCTTACGTCGTCGTCAAGCAGGGTGAATGGTCACAGTGCCGCATTCCACTCAAGGCCTTCGTCGACGACGGGACCTACTGGGACGCGAGCCAGCAGCGCGAAGTGGGCGCGAAGCTGGATTGGACGAAGATTCAGGACTTTCGTATCTCGGTCAACCGCGGCGAAAACAAGGTCGAGGCGGGGGCTCCGATCATTTTTTATCTGGATCAGATCCAAGTCACGCGCACGTCGAAGGGTATGGTCGATCCGGACGCTTTTTGGGAAGCGTTCAAGTCCGACGCGCCGGAGCGGTTGGTGACCGATTTTACCAAATGGGGAGAACAGTGGCGCGCGCAACACGGCAACTCGGCCGACATCGCGGTGGCGGTGGAGGCGCGGCCGAAGGCGCTGCCCAAAGCCGTGCCCGGCTCGGCCCTGAAGGTCGTGTTCAAGCCGGGCGACTGGTACGACGCCTTCATTCAGCCCGCGTCGGCGCCGGGCATGGTCGCCGATTGGAGCCACCACTACGGCGTCTCGCTGTGGCTTTACACCGACCGCGCGTACCAAGCGTTCGACTTCGTCATCCGTGACCGCGACCAGGAAATGTTCCTGGCCCGAGTCGGCGGGGCCCGCGGTTGGCAGCAAATTTTGGTGCCTTTTCGTAGCTTCAAGAAGTTTGCGTACTACCAACCGCCGGAGGCCAAGCAGAACAACAAGCTCGACTTGGACGGCATCACGCAGTTCGGTATCAAACCGGCTGGCGACGTGCCCGGGACGTTGTACCTGGCCCGCGTAGCTCTCACCAATCAGCGCGAGCTCGTTCCCGTCAAAGGCCCCGCGCTCTTGGCGGCAAAGTTTACCGGAGACGCCGGGAAGCCGGTGCAGCGCGTTCCGGACATCTACGGCATCAACGTCGGCAAGTGGATCCCCGAGCTGCTCGACCCGCAATCACTACCGTTGGAGCGAGCCTTGAGCCTGGGCGTCGTGCGTTACCCCGGCGGTCTGCTGTCCGACGAGGAGGATTGGCAGAAGACGCTGCGGGCCAAAGACGCCAACGTGGATACCGATGAGTTCCTCGACTGGTGCGCCAAAGTCGCTTGCACGCCGATGTTCACGGCCAACGTCGGTGACGGCACGCCCGAGCTTGCCGCCGCCTGGGTCAAGTACGTCAACCACACCCGGCACGGCACCAAGGTGCAGCTTTGGGAAGTCGGCAACGAGATCTACGGCGACTGGCACCACTACTACGCCAAGTGGGGCAAGGACGGCGGCGTGGCCTACGGCAAGGCCGTGCGCGCTTTCGTGAAGGCGATGAAGGCCGTCGATCCCAGCATCAAAGTCAGCGCGGTGTGGATGCTGGGCGGCCCCTGGAACCGAGCCGTGTTCAAAGAGGTGGCGGACGTGGTCGACGCCGTCAGCGTGCACCACTACGCGCAAAATGCAGGCTCCGAAAACGATCTCGCTTTGCTGGCGGTGTCGTCCCAAGCCGACGCGCTGATGCGCGACGTGAAGCAGCAGGTCGACGAGCTGGGGGTCAAAGGGCGCAAGTACGAAATCTGGTTGTCGGAATGGAACTCGGTCGACGCCAACCCCGGCGCCCAAATCATGCAGCACGTGAACGCCTTGTTCGTCGCCGACTACCTCGGGCATTTGGCCTCGTCCCCAGTGCAGATTGCCAACCTGTGGGCCCTGTACAATGGGCGCGACAAGCGGCTCGGTGACTACAGCTTGATGGCCGTTGCCAGTGATCCCCAAGGTTACAACTTCCGCCGCCCTACCTATTGGGCCTTCGCGATGATGGCGGGCGCGCTCAACGGCACCTTGCTCTCCGGCAGCACCGATCAAGAAGCGCTGTCGGGCTGGCTGTCGAAGCTCCCCGACGGCAAGCTCGCGCTGGTCTTCGTCAACAAGAACCTGGACACCGACTACCAAACGACGCTCAAAGTGCCCGGGCTCAAAGGCGAGGCCACGGTTGCGCGGCTCAGCGCTGAAACCTCCGGCGGTGTGGTCGGCCCGGATGCGCTGGGCAAATCCTACCCGTCCACGGGACCGAAAACCACGCGGCTCGAGGTCGGCAACGGCAGCACCATCCTGGTGCCGAAGGCTTCGATCGTCACGATTCGCTATTGACGCCCGTTTCCGGCCTTGGTGATTCGACCGCGCGGACCGCCTTTTCTGTCCGGGGCGCGGACGGGGCTGTCCTAAAATGCCAGCCGAAACCCGCTCGAATTGCTTAAAGGTGCGCGCCGGGTAAGCTCCCGCCAGTGCCGATGAAGGTGGCTTCTGCGCGCTACATGACGCGCTTTCGGTGCCTGGCCGGCGAGTGTGAGGCTACCTGTTGCGGTGGTTGGGGGATCGCGGTGGAGCCGTCGGCGCATCGGCGGCTCAAGGTGCTGGCGGGCAGCGACGCGGCTTTGGGCGAGCTCTTGGACCGAGGAATCGAGGTCACGCCCGGGGGGCCCGACTACGCCCGGCTGCGGTTCTTGCCATCTGGCGGCTGCAGCATGCTGGACTCGGCGGGGCTCTGCAGCATCCACGCCAAGTTCGGTCACGAGGAGCTGTTCGAGGTTTGCGCCGCTTATCCGCGTTACGCCAACGAGGTGGACGACGAGCTCGAGCTATTCGGCACGCTGTCGTGCCCAGAAGTGGCGCGACTGGCGTTGTTGGCCGACGACGCCTTCGAGATCACGAGCGTTACGCTCGAGGAGCCGCTGCGCAAGCTGCGCAATCGCTTCAACACCCAAAGGCCCTATTTCAAGCCGTTCAAGCTGGTGCGGAACGCCATTTTGCAGCTCTTGTCCGAGCCTGGCTATGGGTTGTCGGAAAAACTGTTCGTGCTCTTGTGGGTGAGTGACAAGCTGCGGCACGCCTTGTATTCGGGCTGCGCTCAAGTGCCCGCGGCGGAGCTGAAGTCCATCTTCGGCGCGCTCTCGGAGGCGGCGGTGCTGGGAGCGCTGACTTCCAGCTTCCGTTCACTTTCGCTCGACGGCGCGCTGCCGCTCCTGGTCTTGCACGCCGCCTTGCAGCCGGCGAAGGCAGGCCCCGGCAGCGCTCAGACGGCGCGCTTCGACGAAATCTTGCGAGAGGTGTGGGGAAGCTTCGGCTTGGCCAACAATCCCTCCGACGCCGATTTGGTGACGGTTTGGAAGCTGTACACGGCGCGCCGAGCCACGTTGCCCAGCTCGACGCGCGAGCGCATCGACGCGTGCCTGACCCGCTACGCGAAGAACCACGTGTTGACGACGCCGTACATGCTGTCCGAGAACCTGTTCGCCTACAGCTACGACTTGGTCGTGCGCTTGGCGGGCTTGCGCTTCCTGCTCAACACCCAGCTCGCGGGTTTCGACGGCTCGCCCGCGGAGCTCGATCGACGCATCGTCGAGGTGACGTTCGCGTTTGCGCGAGCCGTGGAGCACGCGGACCTGCCTCGGCGCCTGCAAGAAACGCTGGCTCTACAAGGTCTCGACGGGCTGGCTCACGCCGCGTGTTTCCTCACCGTTTAGCGCGCCCGCCTGCGCTCACGGCGTGCCGAAAATCCAGAGCCAGGGCGCAGCTGTCGATACCGCTCGCGTACTGCGCGCGCGCCTGGTCGCTGAGCCCGCTGGGGTCGACTTTGCCGCGAAAACGTAGTCGCGACTCACCGTTGCTCAGGTCGACCAGCGCTACCCGCACAGGGTGAGCGCGCTCACCGTCCAGCTCCGTCGGGCCGGTCGCGGCCGCGGTCTCGTCCAATACGAGCAGCAGCTGTCGAGCCTTGGCGGCTCGCACCGCCGCCGCAAGTGGCGCGGCTGCCACCAGCTTGGCTAGCGTTTCGACGGCTTCGCTCGTCTCGGCGCTCTTCACGCGCTCCGTCCAGTCGCGCCCCAAGAGCGGCAGCGCCTGCAGCAACGGCGCCAACCGTTCGACATGCGCGCTGACCTGCAGGCTGCTCTTGCTTTGGGCGGCGGCGCTGCTGGCCTTGAGCCGGAGGGACTTTTCGCTGTGGTCGTCGGGCGGCGCGAGCAGGCAGAGCAGGAAAGCGTCTTTGCTGGAGCTCGAGGCCACGTCGCGCAGGCGGTCCGGGCGCGCCAGCGCGTCGAGCGAACCGCGTAGGTAGAGCGTCGGCGGCGCCAGCATCTCCGTCAAATCGGCGTCGCGCCGCGGCTCGTCCGGCAGCTGATCGCCAGCGTAAACTGGGCTGCTCTCGAGCGCGACGGCCGATGCCACGCGCCGGTCCAGCTCCCGGTCGGAGCGAGTGAGGCTCCGGCCGCCCTGCTCCAGCGTGGCCAACAGCGCGGCGCGCTGGCGCTCGAGGCTTTGCAGGCGTTGTTGCCGAAAGCGCACGATACCGACGACGCTGACGAGCACGAATGCGAAGGTCAAAAAGCGCAGCAGCGCCTTGAGCGGTCGCCCGCGCGCTTGCCGGCCGCTGACCGCGGCTTGCACGCGCGCCGCCAGCTCCGGCGACATCTTGCTGGTGACGAGCAGGGTGGGCACTAGCGAATGGTCCCCGGACCGTGGCTAAGCTGACGGCTGCGCAGATTCTGCTGGATCAGCGCCGAAAGTTGCTCGCCGGTGACGCCCAAACGCTCGGCAGTATGGGCGGCCAACGACGAGCCGGCCACGCCCGGCGCGAACTGATACGTCGGCCGGCGCTGGGCATCGAGCTCGACCTGCAAGAACGCCAAGTGGGGGATGGGAGCTTCGCGCGCGAGCCGGTTGGCGAACGCCAGGAAGTGCGTCGTGATGAAGGCTTGCGGCTCGAGCTGGCTCATCATCGTGATCACGAGCTCGAAGATCTGCTCGCCTTCGGTCGGGTTGGTGCCGGAGCACAGCTCGTCCAGCAGCACCAGCGCGCCCGGCTGCAGGCGCTCGAACAACGCGCGAATGCGCATCAGCTCCATGCCCAGGCGCCCTTCGGCTTGGTCGGCGCGGGTCTCCTCGATCAGAGAGGCGACCATGCCCGACACCCAAGCAATGCGCGCGCTCGATGCGGGCACGAACAGGCCGCTTTGAGCCAGCAGCTGGGTCAGACCAATCGACTGCAGCAACCGAGTCTTGCCGCCCGAGTTGGGGCCCGTGACCAGCGTCGTCGAAGCCAGGCGCGCGCTCGTGAGATCGGAAGGCACCGGGGCGATACCGCTGACCAACAGCAGCGGATTGAACAAGCCGCGCAGCTCGCGCGGCGCGCTCGGCTCCACCAGCTCCGGCAGGCAAACCGCGAGGCCGGCCGCGTTCGCTTCGTCGCGAAACCCGAGCGCCCCCAGGTAAAATTCCAGATCACCCAGCAGCTGCACCAGGCTGGCGAGCTCGTCTTCCAGCCCGGAAATCACCGCGTCCACCAGCCGCGCCAAGATCTCCCCGTCGCTGAAGCGATAGCCGCGCACGAACAGCTCGAGCTTGGCCAGCCACCGCCGCCACACCGGGTTCACGAACGGATTGTCGCGCTGCTCCTTCACGGCCAGCACCTCGAAGCGGTTGACGCTGCCGTCGGCTCCGACCGCCACTCGCACGTCGACCGTCGCCTGACGCTCGTCGCATTTCAGCAGGTCGGCCAGCGCGCCATAAGGCTCACTTTGGCGAACTTGGATGCCGAACTCCGCCAGGCGACGCAGCCCCGACCGCGCGTCCCCGAAGCCGTCGGCCAGGCGATCGAGCAGCGACTTGAACACGTGCAGAATATCGAGGCGTCGGCGGTTTTCGTCCCAAACTCGAATGCCGGCCGGATTTTCCAGCAGCCCGCGCAGCTTGCACAGGTCGACGTACGCGGCTTCCAAGGCGGCGCGTAGCTCGCCCCGCTCCGTGAGCTCGCGCAAAACGTCGCGCCGGAATTGCACGATGGCCGCGTCGGCGGGCGGCTGCGACAGCAAGCGGAACAGGTGCTTGACGTGCATGGCCGGCTGCTGGCCGGCAATCTTGAAGCGCAGTCCCTGACTGACGAAGCGCTGCAAAAACAGCTCCTCGGCGAACTCGCTGGGGCGAAACCCCGAGGGCGCCAGGGTGGCGCTGTCCAACGCCTCGGCGAACAACCCGCCGGCCGAGCCGCTGGCCAGCGCCAGGGTCAGGGCTAGCTTGGTCCGGTCCCAATCGATCCGTCGGCTCGGGGTCGCGTGCAGAATATCGGGAATTACAGGCATTTTGAGGAACCGTCCCCGCGGGGCTGGGGCTCAGACAACCCCTGCGGCTGGATGTTCCTCGACTCGAAGCCGGGCGTCTATCGACGCGACCCCGAGCTAGCGAAGCCCGCTCAGTAGAACGACAGGCTGTCGACCGCGAGCTCGTAGGGCGCTGGCACCGGCGCGTACACACCGGCGTCGTCCGGAACCCAGTTCAGCTCGACCCCGAATTGCACCTGCGTGATGTTCCTGCCGTCGGGAGTGACCCCGCCTCCGGCCGCGTCTCCGGGGTTGAAGTCGGCCCAAGCCACCTTGACTTCGGTCCACGCGTCCGTGACCGGGAACGTGAATTTCGGACCGATACAAGTCATCGCGTCACCCTTGCACGAGCCGGTTTTGTCGCCGGCCTTGGCGGGGGTCGAGGGCGTGGTTTCTCCCATCGACAGCGTCATCACCGACTCACCCTTCGGAGTGTTTCCGCGCACCCAGAAGGAGATACCGTGGAGCGCGGTGGCGTCGAGGCAGGCGCTCAGCCACAGCCCTTCACCGCCGCCGAACTTCTCGGCCATCGTGTCGGCGATGCGCAGCGAGTACTTCGAGTCGTTGCCCTCCGCCATCTCGAAGGTTTCGGGCGCGTTGTTCTCGCGGTCGCCATAGCCGAACGGGCCCGCCAACACGCTCGAGGCCTTGTCGCCGCCGAGCGGAAAGTTCCACATCGAAAGCTCGGTCGCGCCGTCGTAGTTGTCGAAGTCGGCGATGCCCGGGGCGTCGGCTTTGACGACGACCGGGCTCGCGCAGACCGTGCCGGCGCCGGTCGCGCCCCCGCCGCTGCTCGAGCCCCCCGCCGCCGAGCCCGCGCCGTTCGAGGTGCCCGCGCTCGCGGTCGTTCCGGCCGAGCTCGCGGTGCCGGCCGCGTTCGCCGACGAATCGTCGTCATCGTCGCCCGACGTGCAACCCGTGAGGGTAGCGCTGGCGCCCAGCGCCGTGAGTGCCGCCGCGAAACCCAAAAATCTGAAACCGATAGCCATGTTGCCTCCAGTTGCTTAGCCGCCGGCTGCGCGCCGCCGGTAAAATGCGATGTTGTCGAGCCACACGTCGAAGGTCGTGCCTTGTGGGAATTTGATCTGCAGCGCGGCAATGTCGGCGGGGTCGATGCCACCTTCGAGCCGGTTGGGACACGGCCACTGCCAGAGCTCGCTCCAGGGAATCGTGAACAGCTGCCAGCTCTCGGTGGTGGTGACGTAGGTGTGGAACTGATTGCCGCACTCGTCGGGCGCCGGAACGCGCGTGGGCGACGCGGGCGGCAGCACACCGCCGTAGTAGCAAGCAGGCCGGCCCAGCTTTTGGTCGGGAGGCAATCGGCAGGACGTGCCCCGAGCGACGTCACCCGCGCCCACGAAGCCGTCGCCGTCCAAGTCTTGATCGGCCGAGGTCGCCGCAGGCAGCCCGCCTTCGGGGGGCGCTACTGGGGGGAAGACGATGGTGCGCCCGTCGTCTACGTACAGCATGAAGGTCTTGTCGGCGGCGCCCGGGCTGCGCGCCCAAAACGAAATGCCTTCGTAGCCGGTGCCGTTGGCGCGGCTGGCTTCGGCGTTGTGCGCCCAGTCGCCGAAACCGGCGCCGTACACGTTGTGGCCGGAGGCGCGCAGCTCGACCATGCTGGTGTCGCCGCAGCGCCCGGGCGGCGCCACCGTCGCGATCATCACGTTGGAGCTGAGTGAAGCGTCCGGCACGCCGCCGGGCGTGTTGTCCGCGTACAGGAACCAGCCCGAATCTCCCGCGGAAAAGTCGGAGATGTTCAAGAATTCGTAAGCATCCGCGACCGAGCAGTCGATGGCGTCGGTCGGGTGGTGCTGGCCTTCGCTGCAGCCCAACGCGCCGAGCAACAGAGCCAAGACCAGAGTCGAAGGAGCGCGCTTCATCGCCCTCACCACCAAAATGTCACCGACAGCGACAACGCGTCCTTGTCGGGGTTCGAGCCGGGATCGTCGACGGGCGGGTAGCCGCGCTCGGCGTACACTTGGCGCCCGTAGACGAAGTGCGAGTACGAAAGCGCAAACTCGTCACGGCTGCGCCAGTTGCTGTGGAACAATAGGCGAGCGGTGTAGATGGTGAACGCGCTGCGATTGCGCGCGTTGTCTTGGCGCACATGGTCGAAGCGCCCCGAGACACCGAACCAGGAAGCCATGGAGTAGGTGACTTCGGCACCGCCTTTGAGCTTGAGCACGCCGTCATGGCTCTCGTCGTCGCTCTGCACCTTGGTGCCCAGCGTGAAGGCGCTGAACAAGATGTCCGGGTTCCGGCCCTGATAAGCGTCACCGAAGCGCGCGCGCGCCACGCTCAAGTCGTACTGGGCGCCGAACGTGGTCAGGCCGCCGTTGCCGCCGCTCTGCGGGCCCAAATACTCGGCCACCAGCCCCTGACCACCACGCGCATTCAGCACCTCGATGATGCCGGAGACGGCGCCGGCGTTGCTCGCGCTGGTGTGCGAAATCCCGGCATAAAGGTGACCAAAGCGGCCCGCCGTGAGGCGCGCGTCGGCGCCCAACACGTTGATGTGACCACGCTGCAGCGTGCCAGACAGGTTCTGGTCGTCTTGGCTCCACGCGCTGGCGTAGTGCACGCCCAATTGAACCAGCCCCGCGAAGCCGAGCCCGGCGTGAAAGTGTCCGACGTAGCTGGCACCGGCATCGGGATTGCCGAAGTCGTTCCAGCCCGCCGACGGCACGCCGGTCGGCACGCGCCCGAGCTGCCCGCCGATGCCCTGCTCCAGCACGATGGTGGCCGAGCCTGCTTTGAAACCGGTGGTGGCGGTCTCGCCGATGCTGTTGATGCGAGCAAACAGTGGCGTGGCGTAACGACCGGAGTCGAACGCGCCCATGGCGCCATAGCGATGGTGCATGGCGCCGGCGCGCAGCTGGAATGCAATGCCCAACTGTTTGCTCAGATTCAACGTGACGTAGGCGTCGCTGATGCCGAGCTGGCGAACGGGGTCGTAGAAAGATTCGGCCTCGGTGGCGGCCGACGACGCCAACACGACGGTGCCCGCCAACGTGGAGTTGCCGTAGCTCAGATCCAGCTGCAGCCAGGGCTCGGGCATCACGCCGGTGTATTGAAAACGGCGATAATTTTGCGGAATCAGCGGGGGCGTGTGCAACACCGTGCCGCTGTCTCCCGGCGCGGAAACCTCGCGCTCGTGCACGCCCAGGCGCATGGGCAACAGCAAGTAGCCGTGGAAATCGAGCGCAGTGTCTTTGGACGTGGCCGGCGCCACGCCAAAGGGCATGGCCGGAGGTGCGCTCCGGCTGCTGGGCTCCGCCGGATCGAGCCCCAACCGCGGCAGCTCGGGGGCCGCGTCTTCGTCCTTGGATTGCGCCAACGCCGGCGCAGGCGCGGCCAGCGCGAACAGCGCCAGCAGTCCCACAAGGTCGCATCGCATGAAACACCTTCCTGAAATCCGCGGAGTCCGAAATAGTGAGAGGTCTGGCGTCATGATCGACCGTTAGAAGGCGACGCTGCCGCCGAGGGTGAGCACGTCACGATCCAGCGGAGCGGTGGGGTTGCTGTCCGTGAAATGGGAGTAGAAGTAACGCGAGTAGGCGAGCAGGAGCCGGTCTTGCGATTGCCAGCTGGAGTGCAGAATCACTCCCACGGTGGCGTTGTAAGTCGTCCACTGGTCGCGCTTGGCTTTGCCGCTGACGTCCACCGTCGCGCCCTCGCGGCTTTCGCCGTACAGCTGATACGAAGCGCTGAGCCACGAGAGCATCACGTGCTCGAAGGTGGCGCCCAGGTAGTAACCGTGGCTGCGGTCGTAGCTCGGGTCTTGGCTCTTCAGCGTCCAAAACGGCAGAAAAGCCAGGGCGACGCGCAGGTCGGGGCCGTTGCCGTCGAATGGCCGCGGATGCATCAGCATGCGCTTGAGGCTGAAGTCGTACTCGGTGGAAACGGCCGCGATTTGCCCGGTGCCGTTGCTCTGCGGGCCGAGGAATTTGTTGGTCATCTCGCGGCCACCGGCGGTCCAGTCGAGGCCCCACCAGATGCCGTCGTGGACCGACAGAGCGTTTTTGAAATTCCAGTACACGGGAGTCACGCCCAGCTGGCCGTACGGATCGGCCACCCAACGCAGCTCCAGCGCGGCGACGTCCATGCGGCCGTCGCGGCCGTGCTCGACCTCGACCGTCTTCGGGTCGTCGTCGAGGAACCGACGCATGTTTCGGCCGTCGGCGCGCGCAAGATGCAACTTGGCGAAATACTTGTTTTGAATGCTCAGGCCGGCGTGGGCGTGGTGCACGATGGTCGAGAGGCCTGCCTCTGGCCAGTCGCTGTAGGTGCCGCGCGCCTGGGCTTCGTCCACCTCGGGCACGGCCGCCACGCCGTACTCCAGAAACAGCCGCTTGCTGGCTGACAGATCGTAGTTGGCGGTCGCGGTGCCACCGTAGCCGTGGATAGCCAACACCGGGCCGAACACGCCCCAGCCCCAGGGCCCCGGCGCGCCGTAGTTCGATGGGAAGGCGCCGACCTGAAAGCGCAAACGCAAGTCACCGAGCGGCTCGGGGCTGAGCGCCACGTACGCGGTGCGGATGCGCGGACCGTGGTCGCTGGCGTAGTAACCCTGCCACTCCTTGCCGGCCAGCGACGCCTCGAGCGAGACGAACGCCTGTATGGTCTGCGTTCCGTATTGAAAATTCAGCGCGCCACCCGGGCCCGCCCAAAACGGCGAACGCCCTACGGTGAGGGGAGGGGTGTGCAGCGCGGTGCCTCTGTTCGCTGGGGCATCCTTAGGCCGGCGCCCAAAACCGACTTGCCCGAAGCCGGAGATGCGCCCGCCGATCCGGAACACCCACGCATCCGGGTCGGCGCTCGTGCCAAAGGACGGAGCGCGTCCGCCCGGGGCCGGCGGTGTGGGCGGTGCTTCCGGTGACAGGTTGACGCCGGCGGGCGCGGGCGAGCCGGGGATGCCGTTCGAGGCCGGCGGCAGGCTTTCCGGTGCTGATTGCGCCTGCGCGAGCCCGGGCGTGAGCAAGCCTAGGGCGGCGAGCACGCCCGTCACGTGACCTCGCTTGCGGACCAATCCTTTGCTCGAGCTCGTCACCAAAGCATCCACCTAAAGCCGCACCGAGCTGGCGTTGTCGCGCGTCACGCCCCCGGCCGGGATCTGCACGCCGTGCGCGACGAGCATGAAATTGACGATGGCCCAATACTCTTTCGCCGAAAGCGAGCCAGCCTTGTCCGCGGGCAGCGGCATGTTCTGGCTCACGTAGCGGTAGAGGTCTTGCGCGGTGCGAAACGGATCGCGCCAGGGGGCGCCCGCCGGTCGAGTCTGCGCGTGCAGCTTGAGCAGCTCCGGGTCGCCGGCGGCGGGGTCGGCGTTGACGTCGCGTTCGGCTGGGTACGTGGGCAAGGCGCCGTCGCCCATGATTCGTGGTGCACGGGAGACGCTCTGTCCTCGGTCGCCGTGGCAACTCGCGCAACGTCGTTCGAACGACGCGAAGCCGGACGGCGCGCTCGACTTGGCAAGAGCTAGGTTGGCGTCGCTGGCCCCGCGCGGCGTGCTCGCGCACCCGCCGGACAGCACGGCCGCCAGCGCGACCAGGCGCAGCCGGGACTGCCAGCGGGGGCTGGAACCGGTTGCAGAAACAGGCCGGCTGGGTGCGCAAATCTGCGCGTGGGGTGCCTGCCGCTTGGATTGCTCAGTGTGCAATTATGACCTATCTCTGACCGGGGCGGCGGAGTCTGCATGGTCTTTATTCCGATTACAACCGTATGTTCTCGCCCGGTTTGGTAGCCGGTCTAACGAACTGATTTGCAAATCTGATGCATATTGCGGTCGGCTGCGTGCTATCCCGCGGGTCCCCGCTCAGGCGGTGGAGAGGATTGCCATGCCGTACTTCCGCACCAAATCTTGGCTGACGTTCGCCGCGCTCGCGGTCACCGCGAGCTGCATCAAGCTGCCCCCCAACGAGCTGGCTGGAGCCAACGCTTCGAAGGTGGCGCTGAACGAAGACGTGTCGTTGGTTTGGGATGGTGAGAAGCACGGCGGCAACGCCAAGGAATGGGCGAACTGCAATCTGAAGGACGCCTGCAAGAGCTCCAGCAAAGCGACCCCCGGCGTGGGCGTGAACGGCTCGGTCGGGCTGCAGTGGCACGCCGAAGGCAAAGACTGGAAGGGCATGGGCTGGAATTGGCTCGGCTTTTGGCCAGAGGACGGCGGCACCGACGTGTCGCAATTCAAGAACCTGAGCTTCTGGCTTCGCTTGCAGGTCGACGACCCCAAGCAAGCGCCCGATCTCAAGGACGTGAAGGTCGGGCTCGCCAGCTCGACCAAGGGCAAGGCCGAGACGGAGTCGGTGCCGTTGATCAGCTACGCCGACAGCTTGGCAGACGGCAAATGGCACGAGATCGTCGTACCGCTGAGTGACCTACTCAAGGGCAAAGGCAAGGACTTCGATCTTACGAAAGCCTGGGAATTTCGCCTCGGCGAGTATTCGATGACGCCGCACCGGTTCACGGTGCTCGTCGACAACATCGGCTTCGACAACCGCCAGCTCGTCTCGCTCATCAGCTTGCCCGAGAAGCGCGAGCCGGCGCCGCTCGGCTCCGACGTGCTCGACGTGACGACCAAGCTCGACCTCGGTGCCGCCGGCTCCGTGGTCAGCCCGTACATTTTCGGCGTGAGCCACGGCGACGCCGAGACGTTGCACGAAATGGGCGTCACCACGCGCCGCATGGGCGGCAACCTGGCCAGCGTCTACGACTGGCGCACCGGCTTCAGCTCCGCCGGCGCCGACTGGTTCTTCGAGAACCGGAAGGCGCTCGAGACGCCGCACCCCCAAGAAAACTGGTGGGTGGTGATGCACCGCGAGAACAAGAAGTACGGCATGAAGAGCTTCTTCACCATGCCGTCGGAGTGGGTAGCCAAGGACGATACGTCCAACGGCTTTCCCAAGAGCGTTTACCCGGCGTGTGACCAGTTTGCGCCGGACCGCCCCGACGCCTGCAACGGCAAGCTCAAAGAAAAAGACAAAGAAGGTCACCAAAAAGAGCTGCGCTGCAGCGCCGAGCACCCGACTCAAAACGGCAAGTACGTCGGGGCCGAGTACAACGTGGAGCTGCTGAAATACTGCATCAAAGACGCTGGCTTTGGCCGCGCCGAGCAGGGCGGCATCGACATCGTGTCCATCGACAACGAGCCGATGCTGTACACCGAGACCCACCGTGACATCTGGTGCAAAGGCTTCACCTACGACGACTTCTGGGAGCACACCAAGAAGTACGCGGAGCTGATCCGTCAGGCTGATCCGTCGGTGAAGATTGCCGCTCCCGGACTGTGGGGCTGGACCGCTTACGTCCACTCGTCGGCGGACCTCGACTATCGCGTGGAGCACGACCTCGGCTGGGACAAGATGGACCAGCTGCCCGATTACAAGAAGTACGGCCCGTTCGCGCGCGACTTCATGCGCCGCTGCGCCGAGTACAAGAAAAAGACTGGCCATGACCTGATCGACATCTTCGTCTTCCACGGCTACCCGATGACGCCGCAGCTGGGTTGGGACAACCAAGCGGCGTTTGCGCACCCTACGCCCGAGCTGCAAGAGTTCCGTGTGCGCGACGTGCGCAAATTCTGGGACGAGAGCTATCGCGACCCGGAGACGTGGATGGGCAAAGAGGCGTGGGCCAACGGCAACATCGCCTACGTGCCGTTGATGCGCCGCTGGATGAAGGAAGCGGGCTGGGACGTGCCCATCGCGATTGGCGAGTACGACCACGCTGGCCCCGAGGGTGGGCTCGAGATCTCGGCGGCAGTGGCTCAGGCGGAGAGCTTCGCGGCCTTTGCCCGCGCGCAGGTTTCTTACGCCATGTACTGGGCGGATCCGCGTAAGCACGGCCCCGCCTATTTCGCCTTCAAAATGTACCGGAATCCGGACGGCAAACGCACCGCCGTGGGTGACCGCTTCGTGCTGGCGGAGGTCAGCGACACGAACAGCGTGGCTGTGTACCTGTTCAAGGACACGCAGCGCAACGTGGGCTCGCTCATCATCCTCAACAAACGCGCCAACAAGGGCGCCCGGTTGACGGTGCAGCTCAGCGCGCCGTTGCCGGCACAAAAGGCCACGCGCTACGAGTATAGCCAGGTCAACCCGAAGGCCATCGGCGAGCTGCCGCCGCTGGACGTGAGCGGCCAGACTCTTACGGTTGGGATTGCGCCCATGTCGATTGTGCGCGTGGACGTGAAGCTGTGAGCTGGCGCGCGTTCGTGGGCGCGGCCGCGCTGTGCGTCGCGCTGGCTCCGGAAACCGCCAAGGCACAAAAGTTCCCGGGGCTAGCGCCGACCCCGCCCCTGGGCTGGAACAGCTGGAACCACTTTGGCTGCAACGTCAGCGAAGCCACGCTCAGGTCCGCCGCCGACGCGCTGGTCTCGAGCGGCATGAAGGCGGCTGGCTACCGGTACGTGGTGGTGGACGATTGCTGGCAGGGCAGCCGCGACGCCGACGGCTTCATCCGCGCCGACCCCCAGCGCTTTCCCAACGGCATGAAAGCGGTGGCTGACTACGTGCACGCCAAAGGCCTGAAATTCGGCCTCTACTCCGACGCCGGCGGCAAGACCTGCGGTGGTCGGCCCGGCAGTCGCGGCTACGAGTTTCAAGACGCTTTGACGTACGCGCGCTGGGGCGTGGACTACCTGAAGTACGACTGGTGCAACACCGACGGGCTCAATCCCCAAGGCGCCTACCAGACCATGCGCGACGCCTTGTTCGCCGCGGGGCGGCCGGTCGTGCTCAGCCTGTGCGAGTGGGGCGGCAGCAAACCCTGGCAGTGGGCCAAAGACGTGGGCCAGCTGTGGCGCACCACCGGCGACGTGCACGAATGCTTCGACTGCGTCGTCGACCACGGCACTTGGAAGTCGTGGGGCGTGCTGCAAATCTTGGACATGCAAGAAGGCTTGCGCCCGCACGCCGGCCCCGACCACTGGAACGATCCGGACATGCTCGAGGTCGGCAACGGTATGAGCGTGCTCGAAGACCGCTCGCATTTCTCGCTGTGGGCAATGCTGGCGGCACCGCTGATGGCCGGCAATGATCTCGGTCACATGACCCCCGCCACGCGCGAAATCTTGACCAACGCCGACGTGTTGGCCGTCGACCAAGACGCGCTCGGCGTGCAAGGCTTTCGCGCCTACCAGCTGGGCGACGTCGACGTGTGGGCCAAGCCGCTATCTGGCGGAAATCTGGCGGTGTTGTTCCTCAACCGCGGGCGGGCCACGGCGTCCTTGCGCTACGTTTGGCCCCAGCATCGCATCGAAGACTTGGTCTCGAAAACGGACTTCGACTTCGGCAAGAAGGCTTACCAGATTCGAAACCTTTGGACGCACAAACCACTCGGGTCTACCAAGACGGACTTGCTGCTGAAGATCCAAGCCCACGAGGTGGTGATGCTCAGGCTGACCCCGTGACCAACACCGTCCCGACGCCAAGTGAGCCGACGACCCTGGCCTCCGAGCTGACCACCATCGTCAGCGCCATCGACCGATTGGCGCAGGTCGAGGACGTGAACCAGCTAGCGCGAGAGGCGGTCGAGTTTGCGCGCGAGACGTTGAACGTCGAACGGGTCTGCATCTACTTGGTCGAGAGCACCCAGCCGGAAATCGTGATGCGCGGCACCTGGGGCACCAGTGATCGCGGCGTGACGACCGACGAGCGCGGTCTGGCCCACGTCTACGCCCGCGACGACTTCGAGGGGCTGCAGGCTCTGCACTCGCGCCGCGAGCTGTGGGAGTACCGTTCGCTCGAGTCGCAGAGCACCGATCGCCGGCGCTTGCCCTGGACGCGCGAAGATCGCGATTGGCTCGCGACCACGCCGCTGTTGGTTGCCCGCGAAATCGTGGGCGTGTTCTACAACGACACGGCCATTTCCAAGTCCCCGCTCGATCCGGGAAAGCAGGCGAAATTGGCGGTGTTTGGTAGCCTTTTGGCAAGCTTGCTGCGCGAGCGGCTGAGCCATCAAAGCGTGGATCGCCAGCGTCCGCCCGTACCCAAGACCAGTCGCTTCATCGACAAGGTGCTTTACGACTTGGAGCGCGAGCCACAGCTCACTGGCGAGCAATTGGCCGAGCGCTTTCGGGTGAGCGCAGGGCACCTGGCTCGCACCTTCAAGGCCGAGGTCGGTACGTCGTTGGTCGAGTATCGGAACCGGCTGCGACTCGACCGCTTCTTCGCCGCCATGCGCACCAGCCCGCCCAGCTTGCATGAGGCCGCGATTGCCGCGGGCTTTGGCAGCTACGCGCAATTTCTGCGAGTGCATCGGCAAATAACCGGGTTGGCGCCGCGTGAATATTCGTCGAATGGCCAGCCGCGCGAGGAGTGAGCTAGCCTTCGTGGCGCTCACACTGGCGGCCGGCCTGCTGCCGGGTTGCGCGTCGCCTCGACCTGCTTCTTCGTCGCCGACCACGTCCGTCTCTGCCTCTGCTTCCCGCACGGCTTCCATGACCACCCCCACGTCAGCGCGCGAACGCATTTCTCTCGACGCCGGTTGGCGCTTCGCTTTCGGCCATCCGCACGACGCCGCCAAGGACTACGGGCACGCCACCGGCTACTTCTCGTACCTGGCCAAGGCCGGCTACGCCGACGGACCCGCCGCCGGAGACTTCGACGACCGAGCCTGGCGAGAGCTCGATTTGCCCCACGATTGGGCGGTCGAGCTGCCCTTCGATGAGCGCGGGGGCCATAGCCACGGCTACAAGGCGTTGGGGCGCGACTTTCCGGACACCAGCGTTGGTTGGTACCGGCGCAAGTTCTTCGTGCCGGCTTCGGATCTGGGGCGGCGCATCAGCCTGGAGCTCGAAGGCGTGTTTCGCGACTCGCAAGTCTTCGTCAACGGCTTTTACCTGGGGACTCAAGCCAGCGGCTACAATGGGTCTCGGTACGATCTGACCGACGTGCTCGACTACGGCGGAGAAAATTCGATAGCGGTGCGCGTGGACGCAACGCTCGAAGAAGGCTGGTTCTACGAGGGCGCCGGCATCTATCGCCACGTCTTCTTGCACAAGACCCAACCGTTGCACGTCGCGCCCGACGGCATTTTCGTGAGCTCCACCCTGACGGACTCCGCCGCCCAGCTCAGCGCCCGGGCGACGCTGCAGAACCACGGCACCCAGCCCGCGTACTTCGATCTCGACTTCACCGTGCTCGATCCGGAAGGTCGTGCGCTCGCTAACCAAGCTCTGACCGGCCAACAGCTCGCTGCCGGTGACTCCTCCGAGCTGGCGTCGACCTTGACGGTATCCGCGCCTCGGCTTTGGTCGGTGGAGACGCCGGTGCTGCATCGGCTCGTCACGACGGTGCGCTCCGGCGGCGCCGTCGTCGACCGGGTCGAGACGACGTTCGGCATTCGTTCCCTGCGTTTCGACCCGGAGCAGGGCTTTTTTCTCAATGGCAAGCACGTGCTCTTGAAGGGCACCAATAATCATCAAGACCACGCCGGGGTGGGCACGGCCTTGCCGGACGCCCTACAAGATTTCCGCATTCGCGCGCTCAAAGCCATGGGCAGCAACGCCTACCGCTGCTCGCACCATCCGCCGTCGCCGGCCCTGTTGGACGCCTGTGACCGGCTCGGCATGCTGGTCATCGACGAGACCCGCTCGATGGGCTCCAGCGCCGAGCAGCTCGGCGACCTCGAGCAGATGATCAAGCGCGACCGCAATCACCCGAGCGTCGTCTTGTGGTCGTTGGGCAACGAAGAGTGGGCCATCGAAGGCAACGTCAAGGGCGCGCGCATCGCGGCCACCATGCAGGCCGCCGCCCAACGCCTGGACCCGACCCGCCGCACCACGGTGGCCATCAGCGGCGGTTGGGGAAAGGGCATCTCCACGGTGGTCGACGTGATGGGCTACAACTACATCCAGCACGGCAGCACTGACACCCAGCACGCGCAGTTCCCCCAGCAGCCCGGCGTGGGCACAGAAGAGACCACGACGCAGAGCACGCGCGGCGTGTACGTGACGGACGCCGCGCGCGGGCATTCGGCGCCCGTCCAAAACGGTACTTCGGGTGGCAACGTCGAGGTCGGCTGGAAGTACTACGCAGCGCGCCCGTATCTGGCAGGGCTCTTCTACTGGACCGGCTTCGACTACCGGGGTGAGTCGAATCCCTTCGTTTTTCCCGCCGTAAGCTCACAGTTCGGAATCCTCGATACGTGCGGCTTTCCCAAGGACGGCTTCTATTATCTGCAGGCGTGGTGGGGCACCGAGCCGGTGCTGCACGTGTTTCCGCACTGGACCTGGCCGGGGCGCGAGGGAACGCCCGTCGACGTTTGGGTCTTCAGCAATGCCGAAGAGGTCGAGCTCTGGCTCAACGGGGCGTCGCTCGGCAGAAAGCCGGTCGAAAAGAACGGCCACGTGGAGTGGTCGGTCGAATATCAACCCGGAGAGCTCTTGGCGCGCAGCTACGCGCGGGGTCGAGAGGTGCAAAGCCAAAGCGTCCAAACCACGACCGCGCCTCGCTCCTTGCGCCTGGACGTGGACCGGCCCCAGCTGGCGGCGGACGGCGTCGACGTGGCCGTGCTGCGTGTTTCGACGCTCGACGCCGCCGGCCGACCCGTGCCGACGGCGAGCCCGAACGTCACCTTTCAGCTCTCGGGTCCCGGTCGCATCTTGGGCGTCGGCAACGGTGACCCCTCGTCGCACGAGCCCGATCGCTATTTCGCTTCACCCCGAGTCGTTGAGCTCGACGTAAAGGAGGCGGGGGCCTCCGACGGTCGTCGCGTCTTTCGCGCCCACTTCGCGCGTCCCGACTTGCCGGACGAAGCCCGCGTACGGTTGCTGCTGCGGCAGTTCGGAGCCGAGCAAACCGTCGCGTTGAATGGCAAGGTGCTCGCATCGTTCCACGAGCAAGGGGCAGCTGGGTTGCCCGAGCTCGAGCTGACGAGGGCGCAGCTCTTGGCGCAGAACGAGCTGGTCGTCAGCGCCAGCGCCCCTGCCGACCAACGCGCCCGCGAGCGCGCCGAACGCGTCCACCCGGCGCGCTTGCGCATCGACTCGCCGGCCTTGCCCTACCGGCGTGCCCTGTTCAATGGCCTAGCCCAAGTCATCGTCCAGTCGGGTCTCGAGCCCGGTCGAATGCTGGTGCGCGCAACGTCGCCCGGTTTGGCCGACGCCACGCTCGAAATCGACGTGAAAGCCGTGCCGCCGGGCGTGCAGAAGTAACCTGTCCCGGCTTCGCTTGGTTGCCGGTTGCGTCGACGTCGCGTCCACTTCGGCCGTCGTCGCGGTGTCGATGCAGAGCTGTATCTCACCGCCCTACATGGGTGACATCGGACGGATTGAAGCGGCCATGAGGGCCTCAACGAGCTTGCACTGGCGACGAACCCGCGTACCTTGAAGGGTTATGGCCCCTTCCAATTGGCGTGAGGACGTGGCGACTCTGCTCCGAGAGGCGGGAAGTGCCCTGGTCGCGCGGCGCGACCGCGAAGCGGCTCAGGTGTTGGGGACAGCCCTGGCCTATGTCGAAAAAGCGCAGGCGCGAGGCGAGCCGGGCGCGGCGGAGCTGGCTCGGAAGTTCCGAGACGCCGCCGAAGACGCCCGCACCGAGAAGTTTCGCTTCGAGCCCGGTGAGCTGGAAGCGATCAAAAACGGCCGCTCTCCCTGAGTGCGGTGGCCGCAGCTCACAAATCAATGACCATAGCGGGTGACCGCAGGTGAGCGTAAATCTTCTGGCAATTGCCGAGGAGGATGGATGCGAGCCTTGCAAAGCGGGAACGTGGGCGACGACGTCAAAGCCTGGCAGACGTTCCTCCACGGTTTGGGCTTCTACGTTGGTCCAATCGATGGCGCTTTCGGGGCCCTTTGCGTCGATGCGACCAAGGCTTTCCAAGCCGCTCATCAGCTCAAAGTAGACGGCATCGCTGGCAGCAAAACCCTCGGCACGGCCATGCAAGCGGGGCTCGAGTTGGCGCCCGCGGATGTTCTGCTCCCAGGCGGTCCTCGCGACGGCGTGACTTCGATCCGTGACGCCTGGAGCCCTCCGTCCGCACCGACGACGGCCGTGCTCCTAACCACTCCAGACCCACGCATGATCACCCAGCACGCTGCTGGAGACCCGCGTTGCCCGCCGAATCCTCCTCCTCCCGTTGGCTGGGCCTATTGGAGTGGCGCGGTGCCGGAGCCGGTTGCCGGCCTTGCCAGGAAGGTGGAGTTCACGCCGGCGGAGTTTCCGATGGGTTCGTTCGTACAAACCTTGGTCGACGGCAAGCTCGTGGGAGCGCGTGTCGAATGGCATGACTTTCAAGGCGCAACCGGCAAGCACGGCGTCTTCCGGGGCACGAGCCTTTTTAGACCCAAGGCGCCGGTCGTCTGATAACCAGGGGAGATCAAGTTGGACACACTACGAGTCGGTTCCAAAGGTGCGCTCGTCGAGCATTGGCAGTTCTTTCTGCGAGGCTTGAACCTCTACCTCGGCGAAATCGACGGGGTCTTCACCGACAAGACTCTAGTCGCGACGAAAGAGTTTCAGCGCGCGCAGGGCTTGAAGGACGATGGGATCGCCGGCAACTTGACCCTGGGCAAGGCGATGAGTCTTGGGTTTCACGTCGTTGACGACGATCCGACTCTGCCGGACACGTTGGATTCGCCGCCCAAGCCCGACTTCCCTCCGCTCAATCTGGCAGGCCGGCAGGCTGCCTTTGGCCAGTATCCCTACGTTTCGGCGCCCGTCCCCGGCAATCCCGAGGCCATCAGGATCACCTCGAGTTGGGCGGCGGAGAACATCGTCAAGGTGGTCATTCCTCAGCTCGTGGGTGTGTCCGGAGCGCCCGCTGACGGGCACGCTCAGTTTCATCGGCTCGTGGCTCCTCGCGTCATCGCGCTATTCCAGGCGTGGGAAGACGCGGGGCTGAAGGGGCTGCTGCTGAGCTACGCCGGGTCTTTCGTGCCGCGCTTCATTCGCGGAAGCCTGTCCATCCTTTCTCAGCACGCTTTCGGTAGCGCGTTCGACATCAACGCCCAGTGGAATGGTTTTGGTGTCACCCCCGCGGCGCTCGGCGCTAAAGGTTCGGTGCGTCCGCTCGTGCCCATCGCAAACGCGCACGGGTTCTACTGGGGTGGGCACTTCGCACGGCGCGACGGAATGCATTTCGAGGTCGCAAAGCTCTAGCTCGGGGACCGAGCTTCCGGGGCTAAGTCGAGCCACCTGCGCGAGCACGCGCCGCTGCTCGATCACGCGATCGGCGATAGAATGAAATAATCACTACAGGTCACTGCGGCCAAAAACCGCTATAGCCTCGAAGGTTCCATAGCTCGCGGGAGAGCTACGGCAAAGGACATCACGTGCTGAATCACAGGCGTTTTGCTCAATGTCTGTTCGTTTTTTGTCTCACGGGGTGCGGGCAGGTCGTCAAGATCAAGGTGCCACGACCGGATTCGAATCCATCGGATCCGAACGTGAATGGAACCTACGTTTGCACGCCGGCAGGCACAGCCGCCTTCGACTGTGAAAGCCGAGTTGCGTACTTCTCCTACGACCGCGAGGTCGACGTCGGCAAGCAGTGCAAATACGGCGTCGCCAACGTGTACGTCGCGACCAACTGGCACGGGGGCGTGACCGAGATTCAATACGCCTGCGCGCTCGCCCCCGTCACCGGCTTTCCGACCACGCCCAGCCCACCACCCAAGGTTCCCTAAAAATGGCTGCGAACCATCCCGCGCTCACCACTCACCTCGACGAACAGTGGCGTGACATCCACTTCGCCAACGACGAGGTGCGTTGCACTCGTTACGAGGTAACGCCCCAAGCCGGCACGCTGCACGGGCTCCTGGCCGAAGTCGGCGGCGCGGTGCGAGCGGTGGTCGCCGAAGCGTTCGCCACGGGGCAGCCGCTGCGCGTGCCGGGGGGGCGCTGGTCGCTTTCGACGATTGGCAAGCCGCGGGGCTCGATGCTCGACTTGGGCAACTATCGCAGCATCGGCGCGGTCATGCCCCAGTGGCTCACACCCCAGTACGCGGCGCTTTCCGCGCAAAGCGGCGTTGGGGCCACCTTGATCGCGGCCGGCATGACCGTCAACGTCGTCAACCGTGAGCTTGCCAAGGCCGGGCGCGCGCTCAAGACGTCGGGCGCCAGCGACGGGCAGACCTTCGCGGGCGCAATCGCGACCGGTACTCACGGCGCCGATCTCAAAGTCGGCGCGCTGCACGACACGGTGCTGGCGGTGCACCTCGTCGTTTCGCCCACGCGCTCGGTGCTGATCCAGCCCGCGGTCGGCGCGCTGAACGGTGAAGCCGCGTCGACGCTGGCCAGTTGGTTCGGCATGCCGTGCGACTTGCTGAGCGACGACCAGCTGTTCCGCGCCGTCAAAGTGCACCTGGGCTCGCTCGGCGTCGTGCTCAACGTCGTGGTCGAGACGGTGCCGCTCTACTACCTCGACCGCGAGCGAACCGCGCATCGCGACGGGGCCAGCTGGCGTGCGGTGCTGACCAGCCGCAACCCCAAGAACGCCAACGGGTTGCACAGCGCCGACCCCGACTACCTGCAATTCATCGTCAATCCCTACGTCCCGTCTCCTGAAACCGATCCGCGCGCGTGGATGATCTCGATGCGCAAGGTGCCATACACCGGTCAGGTCGGCGTCATCACCACGCCCACCGAATCCAGCCTCAAGTCCGACCTAGCCGATTTTCTGCCCGCGCTCGTCACCTTCTACCAGCAGAACATCGAGCTTCCCGGCAATCCCGTGTTGCGTTTGGTCACCAGCTCCCAGCTCAAGAAGATCTACGGTGCGAACGCCAGCTCCACCTCGGCCTTGCCCGGTGCCATGTTCGGCCCGCCCGATTTTCTCGGCATCGACTTCAACCCCGTGCGCGGCGCCAGCGCCGAGTACGTGTTCGACGCAACGCAGGCGCGCCTCGGCGTGGAAACCATCCTCGACACGCTCGCGTCCCAACTCGCCGCGGCCCAGCACCAGTATTTGGGCGGCATCGGCATTCGCTTCGTCAAAGGCTCGAACGGCTGGCTGGCGCCCAACGCCAAAGCCATGAATTGCTTCGTGGAGCTGCAAAGCCTGCACACCCAGGAGCTACCGGCCATTCACGCCGCCATCGGCGCTGCCCTCAGCCAGGCCGGGGTTCCCTACGGCGGGCACTGGGGGCAGTGGTTCATGAATACTCCGCAAGTCGTCGAACGCTGGTGGGGCGCCAACGCCGTGCAGTCGTGGAAAGCCGCGCGCGCCGACCTGCTCCCGACCGTGGCCGCTCGAGACATCTTCGCTAGCCCAATCTTGACCGGCGCCGGTCTCGGCTAGTCGCGACCGAACGGCGCTGCGCTCTTGGTCAAACACACCGCAAAAACAGCCATGAACACGATTCACTTGCGATACGCACAGTGGGCGGCCCGAGCTTCCAAACTGAGCCTGACGAAGACGAGACAGGTCTTCACTCTGGTTCTGGTCGGCTTGTACGGCTGCTCGCCCGCCATCTACACCTTCAAAGCCGAGCCCAACCGCATTTGTGGTGGCGACGCGGTCAAGCTCAGCTGGAGCGCTTCGAAGGCGGGCGTGATCACGGGCGCGCAAGCTCCGGGACAGGTGGAGGCGAACGGCACGGCCCAGGTGTTTCCGGGGTCCAAGAGCGTGCGTTACCACTTCGAGGTCAGCGGCATGTTCGGCTCCGCCGCGCGCGACGCCGACGTGGAAGTTGCCGATCGCAAGACAGGGCCCATCGGCCAGTCCATCTCCGACCCGTCCGCCACCTGCAACGAACGCACGCTGAGCGTGGTCGCTGTTGCTCCCCCCGAGCTCGTGAGCTCTGGGCTCTTGGTTGGCTCGATCACGACCCTGACCGAAGACAAGCACACTTATCACGTCGAGCACGCCGGCAAAGCCGCTGACTTGGCCCCTGGCGCCAGCACCAACGCCTTCGAAGGACTGCCGCTGACCGGGGAATGGAAGCTCTCGTTGACGCTGCTGCCGGCGGAGCAATGCGGCACGCCATCGGTGCCGCGCAACTTGGGCGTCCAAGTATTTACCTCGTGCCTCAAGGGAGGGTGAGCCGTGGATGTTCAAGAGCTGAGGCAGAGTGTCGACACCATCGTCGTCGTGATGATGGAAAATCGCTCGTTCGACCACGTGCTTGGGCACCTGTGCTTGCCGCAATACGGTGGTCGCACCGACATCGACGGCGTGCGCTCCTTGCTGGATCCGAACCTGGCCAACCCCGCCAGCAACGGGTCGTTGATGTTTCCCTTCATCTCGCGGGATACGCCATTCACCAACGATCTGCCGCACGAGCGCGATATGGTTGCTTTGCAGCTGGCCTCGTCGCCGATCGCCGGCGGCCCCACCATGACCGGCTTCGTGAAGGCCTACGAAAGAGCCACCGGTACTACCGGTGTGCTCGATCCGCCGCCCATGGCGCTCATCACGTCGCCCGATCTGCCGGCGACCTCGTTCTTCGCGCGCGAATACGCGGTGTGCGATCGTTGGTTTGCGCCGCTGCCCACGTCCACCCACCCCAACCGGCTCGTGGCCATGAGCGGCTACTCGGAGCGTGAGTTGACCGTGAGTGGGCTGTTGCCCGATCAAGATACGCTGTTCGACTGGCTCGACGCGCATCAGGTGCCGTGGCGCGTCTATTCGGCGGGTCTCTCGTTCTTCACGCTGATGCCGAAGATGTGGCCTCGGCTCATGACCGATGACTTTCGGCGCCTTTCGCGGTTGTCGGTGGACTTTCAGCACGAGCCCGCCGGCTCGTCACCGAAGGTGATCGTGGTCGAGCCCGACTACGAGGACTCGCCGGTGCATTTGAGCGGCCACGCCAGCGACAACCACCCGCCGTTACCGATGGCGTTCGGTGAAGCGTTCCTGCGCCAAGTCTACGAGGCTTTGACCTCCAATCCCGCACGCTGGCGGCGCACCGTCATGCTCGTCGTCTACGACGAGCACGGCGGCTTCTACGACCACGTCCCGCCGCGGCCACTGCACTGTCCGCCTCCGCCCGGCGCCAGCTATCCACCTTTCGAAACCACGGGCGTGCGCGTGCCCAGCCTGATCGTATCTCCGCTGGTCCAGCGCGGCAGCGTCAAGCACGCGGTGCTCGACCACACGTCCATGTTGATGCTCCTCGCGGATCGCTTCGGACATCCGGGGGAGAAGTACTCGGCGGCCGTGCAGGCGCGCGCCGCCGGCGGCATCGTCTCCGTTTCGACCGTGCTCGACAGCGGCGCCCCCCGCAGCGACATCCCTCAAATTTCTCCCGCCCCCATCACCGCGACCGCCGCCCTCAAAACCTGGGCCGAGCCCGTCAACGCCACCAGCAGCGCCTTCGTTTCGGCCATCGAACAGCTCGCCAAAAGCCCCCACGGCGACCGCGCGCTCCAGAAATTCCCCGAGATTGCCCACTGGCTCGCGCCGTAGCCACTGACCCGCCATCGAGGAGGGTGACGCCTAGGGCTTGCCACCCTCGGGGCTTCCACCCGTGCCGGTGCACTCTGCGCCCGAGCACGCCTGACAAGCTCCGGTTCGGGGGTCACAAGCTTGGTTGTCGCCGCAGTCTTCGGTCTCGCGACACGCAACGCAGCGCCCTTGAGCGTCGCACCGACGGGCCCCGTCTAGCGGGCAGTCATCGTCCGAAGCACAAGCAACACAGCTACCGCTCTCGGAACAGCGTGGAGCTGGCTCTCGACATTGCAGATCGGTACTGCAAGTCACCTGGGCTTCGCCGCCGCGTGCCGGGCCGCCAGCCGCGTCCTGTTCCGATGGCGAGCCCGCGTTCTCTACGTGACCCGACCCGGCAAGCGAGCCGCCCGCGCCGGAAGTGGTCATGGTGCCGTCGCCCGAGCCGCCGGACCTCGTGGTGGACGTGGGATTGAGCGCCAGCTCCTCGGTTCCGCCACAAGCGGCCGTGACTGCCAAACCGAAAAGCGCCGCGGACCAGCGCGCATTCATGGGGGCGCTCCGAGCAGACTTCGGGCCTCCTCGGCCGCAAAACCCGTCGGATAGCGGGCGAGGTAGGCGCGCGCGTAGCGCTCAGCGTCGTCGGTCCGGCCCAATCTGGCCAAGGTTCGAAACCGTTCGACCGTAGCTTCATGGGTAAGCACCGAACGAGGGTGCTTCGTCAGCAATTGCTGCAGAAGGCTCAGAGCCTCGGCGTCGCGGTGCTCGCGACGCGCACGTTTGGCTTCGACGAACAGACGATTCACTTCTTCTAGCTCGGCGGTTGGCGTCAACGTCGGCTTCGAGTCGGGTTGCCGGCCGTTGCCGCGCCCCAGCGATGCCGCCGGGGGCGGAGCCGCCACGGGGGTCGGCGGGAGTGCCGGAACGAGCGCGGGCGAGAGCGACGGGACGACGGGCGCGGCTGCCGATTTTGGCGCAACCCCCGCGCTTTGGCGTGATTCGCTCGTCTGGGACCCGAGCTCGAAGTGCAGCGCGCCACGCGCCGCCGCCAACGCGGTACCCACCACCGCCAGTGCAGCGGCGACACCCATCCAAAGGTGGTAGCGACGACGTCGCGGGCGATCTCGTCCTTCCGACAGAGAACGATGCATCGCGTGCATGCCGCCAATGGCACGCTGCCGGCGCCGCGCCTCGCTGCTCATTGGTTCGGGCAAGGCGCTCTCCCTCGCCATGTCTTGGAAAAGCAGATCGAGCTCGGCGTCGGGTTGCGTCATGACCAGCCCTTCTTCCCCTGGCGAGCGTCGAGGCGAGCGCGAAGCTCGGAGCGGCCGCGAACGAGTCGAGATTGCGCGGCCGACACCGAAAGGCCCGTCGCCGCCGCCACCTCGGCTAGGTCGCAGCCCATCACCTCGAAGAGTACGATCACTTCGGCCGTTCCGGGCGAGAGACTAGCCAGCTCTTCGCGCAGAGCCACGACTTGCGCGGCGCGCTCGGGATCAGAAATCCTTCCCGCGACCTCGAGCTGCCGAGAATCGAGCAGGTTGTCGACGTACCGACGTTCGGTGCGGCGCTTGCGTAGCGCGTTGAGCGCGACGTTGATCGTGATCGAGATGGCCCAAGATCTCAAGCTGCACACGCCCGCGTAGCGTCGCCGCGCCAGTGACACGAAGATTTGCTCGAAAGCCGTCTGCACCAAGTCATCGTGCTCGGCGTCGCGCTTGCCAAGGACTCGCACTAGCGTCGCACGCACCACCGGCCCGAGCCGGTCGTAGAGTGCTTCGGCAATCTCGGCGTCTCCTTGCTCGACGGCCTCGACGATCTCGTCGTCGGTCGGCTGCGATACCTGGGCGGCAGCGCCACTGGAAACCACCCTGAGGTGCGGAGGACGCTCGGTCTTGAGTACGGATCGCACCACTTCAAATGTAGAGGTTACGCGGGCGCTCCAGAGGCAGGCACCGGCTCTCACAAGACGAAGCGAATTCCTCCCACTAGTCCCACACTGTAGGGGG
>Ga0068855_100000016_pt1 | contig 222591 bp, 194 predicted proteins | sample KBSCornC52_FD_66592 | JGI IMG/M metagenome (GOLD analysis project Ga0068855, IMG submission 66592) | Corn rhizosphere microbial communities from Kellogg Biological Station, Michigan, USA - KBS Corn C5-2 | ecosystem: Host-associated > Plants > Roots > Rhizosphere > Soil ...
GAGCGGGAGTGCTGGTGTCGGTGGGTGGGCTTGCGCTAGCGTTGCTCTGATGAGGAGCGTGGGGTGTCTGGCTTGCGGTTGGCTTTGGCTCGTTGGTTTGGTGGGCTGCGCTCCCGCCGCGTTGCCGGTAGCCAAGGCCACCGCCAAACCTTCCGCCCCCGCTACTCGCGCCCAGCCCGTGCTCGGCGCAAAGCCACCGCTGACGCCCGCGCCCTTGGGCACGCCCGAGGTTTTGCTGGAGCTCGACGTGGCGCAGCTGCTCGCAGGGGTCACGGCGGGTACGTCCGTGCGGCTGGAGCCCGAGCTGATCGCGCGGGCATGGCAGGTGCCGGCGATGGATGTCACGCGGCCCTTCACGATGGCGAAAGGCGCCGACACGTCCGCACCGGCGGTGTTCGCGGCCGCCGTAGCCAGCGGCGCTTCGATCGAGCTTGCGGCACCCGATGAAGAGCTGGCCGCGCATGGGCTCAAGCTGCTCAAGGGCGGCCAGTGCGCGGTGCGTGAGGGGGGCGCGCTTGCTTCCGCCATCCTCTGCGGTGATCGCGGGACCCTTTTGGCGTTCGGCTCGACGCTTCAGCCGAGCTCGGGGCCGCTAGCGGGCGGCGCCATGTTGCGGGCCAGCATGGCGCTCGGGCGCTCCATCGGCAGCGACCTGTATGGATGGCGTGAAGCGGTTCCGCGCACGTTCGATCCGTTGCTGCCGGCTCACTCGGCGCTCGACGAAGCTCCTGAGCTGCGGCTGGCCGTGCTCGACGTTGGCTTCGAGCTCGCGCATCGCGTGGTCGCCGGCTACGAGGCGCTCGGCCCCCTCGAGCTCAGCGCCGGGCCGCCGCACGGCGGAAAATTCACGCTCAGCGCCTCGCTTGCGCCGAAGGCCGACAGCATCGTCGCTCGCAGCGTCGAAGCTGCCGGTCCGGCGCGTGTGCCGGCTGCGTTTTGGGAGCTGTCCGAGGCTACGGAGGCGGCCGTGTTCTTCGATGCGGCGCTGTTGGCTCCGTGGCTCGAGCCGAGCCCGCGTGCGCTCGGGCTGCTGGCCAAGGTGGGAGGCGCTGGGCGCCTGGCGGAGCTGGGGGCGCTGCCATCGGCTTGTTTGCAAGCTGGACAGGGCGTGGTGCTCGCCACGGGCCACAAGGCCGCCATGACCGCGGCAACCCCAAAGCCGTGGCCGCCTGAGCTGCCCGAATTTGGTCCGCCCGCCGCGCCCGCGTCGCCGAGCTTCACGCTGCTGGGCGTCGAAGATCCGAAAGGGCTGTGTGGCAAAGCCATAGCGGCCGCGCTGGACGGCTACCAGCGGCTGGCCACCGTCGCCGACCAGACCGACGAGCAACGCTACGTGCACGCCTTATCCGTGGAAAAGCCGATACCGAAAGGCACGCGGTTGCTGGAAGTCGGCCGCAAAACATCGCGCAGCTACGTGGGCATCGGGCAACGGAAGGGCGCGTTGTGGCTGGCAGAATCCGCCGATTTGGCCTTGCTCAAAGCAAGCCTTTCCGACTTGCTCGCGCCGGCTGGCAAGCGCCGCAGCCTGCGGACGCGCGCGGAGCTTGCTGACCTTGGCAAAGCGCCGACGCTGCTCACTGGCTTCCTACGCGAAGACGCGCTGCCGTTTTCCGACGCCTGGCAGTCTCAGTCCAACCGTGCCGGTGTCTTGCTGGGGGCGCCGGACAAGCAAGATGTCGCCCGGGTTCCCTTCGCGGTCGTGCGCGACGGCCGAGCGCTCCGTATCAGCAGCGACATCGAGCTCGGCGTCGTGCGCCGCAGCTTCACGAAGCTCATCTCTACCGCGTGGGGGACCCCCGATCTTGCGCGGTTGTCCGGCGCCAAACAAGAAAGCGGCCTGACTCTTTTGGACGCGGCCTGTCGCTTGGGTGAAGGTAGCGCCTGCAACTGGCTCGGCGTTACCTACGGGGACGGTCGGGGCGTGCCCAAAGACGTCGCGCGCGCGCTGCCCCTATTGGAGCGGGGCTGCGAGCAAGGTTTTGGCATGGCCTGCGCCAACGTGGCCTTTTACCGAAAGCCGGCCACTAGCGAAGAGCTGCGGCTGTTTCAGCGAGCCTGCGAGCTGAATTCGCCGCTCGGCTGCGCGTGGTGGGGCGTCCGCCTGCTGGACCAAGACGAGCCCGGAAATTTACGCGCGGCGTTCGAAAAGCTGCAGATTGGCTGCGGCAACTACGTCGGCTGGGCTTGCGCCAGGATTGGCGCGCACTACCGGGCGGGGGTTGGCTTGGCTCAGAACGACGAGAAGGGCGCCGACTTCGAAGAGCGCGCGTGCCAGCTCAATTTCGGTTCGGGTTGTGCCGAGCTTGCTGGTGCCTATATCGACGGCAAGGGGCGACCCAAGGACGCGGCGCGCGGCATGGAGCTCTTGCAGGAGGCTTGCAACTTGGACCAAGCGCAAGGCTGCTACGCGCTCGGTCGCGCTTACCTTCAGGGGCACGGCACCGCCAAAGACGAAGCTGCCGCGCGTGAACGCTTCAACACCGCCTGCGAGGCCGAGCACGCCGAAGCCTGCCGCGCGTTGGCAGAAATGGCAGGTGAGCCGTGAGCGCGCCGCGTTCGACGCTCGCGGGGCTGTTGCTGGCGGGCACGGCCGCTTGCGCTGCGCATCCGTCGCGAGTGGCCACGGCCGATGCGTCGGCACAAAGCTCGATCACGACCGAGCTTTGCGCCGACTACTTGTTGGCGGCCACGGGGCCCATCTGCTTCCGCCCCCTCGGCGCCGAAGAGCAGCGGCACCGAGCGGTGTCGTTCCGGCTCGAGCGCGAAAACGGGCGGGTCCGACGGCTCGAGCGCCTCAACGGACGCGGCTTTCCCGAAGTCGACGACGACGGCTGCAGCGAATACCGCTACCGCTTCCAGGGCACCGAGCTGGCGGAAGACACGGGCTACCAGCCGGACGGTGTCGTCTGCGACCGCACGCTTTACACGCAGCACGTTCGCAAGGCTGCGTTCGTGGATGCGTGGGGGCGCCCCAACTTCAGCAACGATCGCACGCACACCGGCGCGCTCCACGAACGCGACGCGCGCGGCCTCATCATCGGCATGAGGCCGCTGGCCAGCGACGGCACGCCGAGCCAGCTGCAGTCGGCGAGCGAGCTTCGCTACGAGCGTGACGCCGCAGGGCAAATCGCGCGCACCTGCTACTTCGACGCGCAGGGCAAGCCGATCAAGAACGACGCCGGCGTGCACTGCTGGACCTACCAGCACGACGAATTCGGAAACCTGCTCGAACAGCGCGCCTGGGACGAAGCGCAGCACCCCGCGGCAACCGGCAACCGCGCCCACCGCGTGGTGTGGAACTACGATCCGTACGGCAACCTTCTGCGGCAAAGCTTGTTCGATGCCGAGGGCAAGCCCGTCACGGTCCAGGATTCGTGGTGCCCGGTGCTCGCGTACCACCGGGACAGTTACGGCTTTTTGGTGGGCAAGGATTGCCTGGACGGCGACGGTCACGCCAGCCGCTTCGACGAGGGCAACAGCATGTGGCGCGCGTCGCCCGACGAGCGGGGACGGTCGCGCGAGGTCCGCTACTTCGACGCACGAGGCAACCCCTTCGAGCCGTCGGTCGGCTTCGCGCGGGTCGAGATCGATCACGATGACTGGGGTCACGTGACCGAGCGGCGCTACTTCCGCATCGACGGTCGCCCCGGACAAGACGACGGACCGGCGCTGGTGCGTTACCGCTTCAGCCCCCAACATCTCTTGGTCGAGCGCGCCAACTTCGACGGCCGCGGCCGGCCCCGGTCGAACCGCGGCTGCGCTTCGACCACCTTCGAGCACGACAACTACCGTCAGGTCATACGCCAAACGTGTCGAGACGCGATGGGCCAACCCGCGTTGTCGAACGACAACGTCAGCATCACCGTCTCGCGCTACGACGCGCAAGGCTTGCTGGCCGAGACCTCGTACCAAGATGCGTCGGGCCAACCCATCGACGGCCGTTCCGGCTTTGCGCGCGAGCTGCTCAGCCACGACGCTCGCGGTGTCGACAGTCACGCACGCCACTTCAAGGCCAACGGTGCCGAGCTTCAGCTGCGGCGCTTTTCGGTGCTTTCGGTCAAGCCTCCCCGGGCGGGGCGCTTCTGGCCCGCGCCTTCGCGGGAGCTTTCGCTTTCGAGCATCGCGCGCGCAGAACGCGAGCTTGCCGCCGGTGCGCGCTGGACGGCAATCTTGCAGGCCATCGGCAACGACAAGGTTCATGCCGCCAACCCCGGCGACATCGGCTACCTCGACTTCGACACCCTCTATCCAGCCGCGCGTGCCGTGCTCGAGCCGCTAGCCGTCGGGCAATACTCGCAAATCGTGGAGTTGCCGTACGGGTTGGCGATCTACCTGCGCACCGAGTGACTCACTCGGCGTCGTCCTCGTCTTCAGCCTCGTCCTCGTCCGACGCGGCGTCGTCCCCGGCGGCGGGGCGCGGTGCGGCGGCAGCGTTCTTCCGCCGTTGCTCCAGGCTGGCCGCGTACCTACAACCGTCGTTGAAGCCCAGCTTGCAGGCGCGGGTCAGCAGCGTCAGGCCCTCGTTCAGCTTTTGCGCATCTTGGGCCGAACCGAAGGCCAGCGCGGCGCCGAGCGAGAAGCAGCCGAACGCCTCGTCGTGCTCGCAGGCAAGCTTTGCCCAGCGTACTCCTTCGTCGTACTCGGCAGAGCTGTGCGCGTCGTCCAGCAAGTCGTAGCCGAGGGCGGCGCACCCGGCGTACACCTGCTGATCGCAGCTGAAGCGAAACAGCTCGCGCGAGCGCTGCGGATCTTTGGCGGTGCCCTCGCCGCGCCGGAGCATCCAGCCGTCGTTGAGGCAGCCCATGGCTCGGCCCAGCTTGCAGGCCTTTTCGTAGGCGCCGTGAGCGCGGCCGAACGATCCTTTCTGGCCCAACCCCTCCGCGTCGTACAGCGCATTGCCCAGCTCGTCGCAGCCGAAGGCGTCGGCCTGATCGCACGCCTGGGACAAAAGACCGACGGCCCGCGTGCGTGATGCTTCGCTGGGCGCACCCCACAAAAGCTGGGCGCCCAAGTTCGCGCAGCCGCGAGTCAAACCCAGGCTGCACGAGCGCTCGAGCAACGGCAACGAATGCTCGAGATCGTTCCCGAACAAGATGGCCAGATCGTTGCAGCCGAGCGCGGAGCCGAGATCGCAAGCCTTTTGGTAGAGCGCGCGCTTGCCGTGCGGGCTCGGCGCTCGGGCCGTGCTCGAAGGCGCCGCCGCGAACGCCGTCGGCTTGCTCTCGGTCGCGACCGCGGCGGTCGTCGGCCCCGGCGCCGGCTCGGGGCTGGGCTGTGACAACGGCGCGGAGCTGGGCGCCACGTGGGCGCAACCGTACAGCCCCGCCACCAACCACCACACCGCCCGAGCCTTACTCGTCGTCGACACCGACCCCTACACATACCTCAGGCACTTCGGCCCGCCCACCCCCAAAAAGCCTCGCGCGGTCCGCTACGCTCGTTGCACCACGGGTTGAACCCGGCTCTGCAAGAAAGCGATCACTTCGTCTTTGTTTCGCACCGGCGCGCCTTCCAGGTGCACGAACTTGTCGGCCAAGAACCCCCAGCGCCCGAGCATCATGTTCAGCCAGATTTCGAAGTAGTCGACCCCGTCGAACACGATGGCGTCGTGCGCGGCGTACTCGGCCAGCGCTTTTTCGAACTCGATGGGATGCTCGGTCCAGTGCGCACGTGGTTTGATGTGGTGAAGAATGTGATACCCGTCGTTGAAGCAACGGCGGTTGTACCTGGTGTTGATGCAGGTAATGCTCGACTGAAACGGGTCTTCCGGGTGCTCCTGGCTGATGAAGCTGTGTTGGGTCCAGTTACCCATCATCATCAGCGTGCGGATCAGCACCAGGGGCACCACCAGCACCACCAGCGTCGCCTGCGGGCGCAGCCACAGGCCGAGCCCCACGATCGACCAGTAGGCGCCTTCGCCCACCATCACGCTCCTGAACAACTTCCAGTTCTTGCGCTTGTAGAAATACAAGAACAGCTCGGGTAGCCCGATGAACAGGAAGCGCAGGTAGTAGCGGAGCCAGTGGGTGATGCGGTTCCGCGTGAAATGCATGGTCGAGCTGAGATCGTCGGCCAGATTCTCTTCGCGATGGTGCATGCCCATGTGGTGGGCAAAATACGTGTTCGGGGTCTGCCCGAAAAACGGGCCCAGCAGCCATGGGATGACGTGGTTGAGGGTCTTGTAGTCCTTGTTGAACAGCTGCCGATGCGAGGTGAAGTGCAGCATCAGCGTGAAGCGGTCCATCACCGCGCCCATCACCAGCGCCCAATACAGTGGCGCCACGTACCAAACCGAAATGCCGGCCGCGTACGGCCAGAAGAACAGCGAGACCCCGACCCCCGCGACGAGCGCGCACTGCAGCATCAACCAAACTACGGAAGTGTCACGCGCGTCATTCAACATCCGCGCCGTGCCGCTCAAGAAAGCGGGCGCGGATGCCGTGCGAGGGTCGGTTAGGGTCATTCGGGCGGGTACTTGTCGGACGCCGTTACTTGTTCGTCAAGGCGGCGACGCCGGGCAGCACTTTGCCCTCCAAAAACTCGAGCGAAGCGCCGCCGCCGGTCGAGACGTGGCTCACCTTGTTGGCCACGCCCGCCTTCTTCACCGCCGAGGCGCTGTCGCCGCCGCCAATCACGGTCGTCGCGCCCGCGGCCGTCGCCTTGGCCAACGCCTCGGCCACCGCCAGGGTGCCCTTGGCGGTCGCGTCGATTTCGAACACGCCCACCGGGCCGTTCCAGACGACCGTCTTGGCCTTGAGCAAAATCTCCTCGAACTTGGCGATGGTCTTGGGGCCGATGTCGACGCCCTCCCAGCCCACCGGGATCTCGTTCACGCCGACCGTCTTCAGCTCACCGACCGTGCGCGCCTTGAAGTCGAGCTTGTCGGTGACGACGAAGTCTTCGCCGAGCACCAGCTTGTCGCCGGCTTCGGCCAGCAGCTTCTTGGCGAACTCGATCTTGTCGTTCTCGCACAGGCTCTTGCCGATCTCTTTGCCTTGCGCCTTCAAGAACGTGTACGTCATGCCGCCGCCCAAGAGCAGGTAGTCGACGCGTGGCAGCAAGCTCTGAATCACGTCGATCTTCGACGACACCTTGGAGCCGCCGATGATCGAAACGAACGGGCGCTTCGGATCGCTGAGCGCGGAGCCCAGGTAATCCAGCTCCTTTTTCATCAGGTAGCCCGAGGCCGCCTGCGACACGAACTTCACGATGCCTTCCGTGGAGGCGTGGGCGCGGTGAGCGCTGCCGAAAGCGTCGTTCACGTACACGTCCGCCAGCTCCGCCAGTTGCTTGGCGAAGCCCGGGTCGTTGGCTTCCTCTTCGGCGTGGAAGCGGAGGTTCTCGAGCAGCAGCACCTCGCCGCCGTTCAGCGCCGCGACCGCCTTCTTGGCCGGCTCGCCCACGCAATCGTCGGCAAACTTCACGTCGGTACCGAGCAACGCGCCGAGCGCCTTGGCTACGGGGGCCAGGCTCTGGTCAGGCACGCGCTTGCCGTCCGGACGGCCCAGATGGCTCATCAGGATCGTCTTGGCGCCCTTTTCGCGCAGGTACTTGATGGTCGGCAGCGACTCTTTCAAACGCTTGTCGCTTTCAACCACGCCGTCCTTGAGCGGCACGTTGAAGTCGACGCGCACGATGACGCGCTTGCCCGAGAGGTTGAGGTCTTCGACGAACAGTTTGTTTTGAGTGCTCACGAGGAGCGCGGTAGCAATTCTTCCCGCAGGGATCCACGAGCCGCCGGGAAACAATCCCCCAAAGTCGCAGTAACAATATGATAATATTGAGTAATTATCCGGTGCGCCTGGCCGTGCTCCTGGCGTGGAGCGCGGCCATGAGCACGGCTTGTGGTCGGGAGGCCGGGCCCGGTTCCGCGCGAAAGCCGGCGGGCTCGGCCGCTGCGGCGACGGCGGCGGGGACGGCGCCAGCTGCCGCCATCGAGGGGCCGAGCAACCCGAGGCAGCCCGAGCCAGCGGAAGCGCCGGGCGCGCTCACTCACGCGACCGCCGAGCAGTTGTTGGCCGCGATCAAAGCCAGCGGCAAGAAGGGGACGATCGTGAACGCGTGGGCGTCGTGGTGTGGGCCGTGTCGGCGTGAGGTGCCGATGCTGCAAGCGCTGGCGACGAACCTGAAGCCGCAAGGCGTCGAGATCGTGCTGGTGTCGGTGGACGACGCCAAGGACGAAGCGAAGGCGCAATCGTTCTTGAAGGACAACGCCATCACGCTGAAGAGCTACCTCGTGGAAGGCAGCGTGGCGGACTTCAAGGAAGGCATCAATCCCAACTGGCCCGGTATGCTGCCGGCGTCGTTCTTGTTCGATCGCACGGCGCAGCTGGTGCATTTCTGGGGTGGCGAAGCGTTCGAGAACGAAATCGTACCGGTCGTCGAAAGCTTCGTGGCCGGCCGCGCCATCGACGCGGAAACTCGCTACGGGCTCGCTCCCGGCAAAGTCGAATAACGGCTGGCGCGCGCGAGCGACCAGGCCTGGCCGCGGCGTCTTTCGGGATTGCAGATCAGAAAGGTCGTATCCACGCCTTCTCAGGCTGAGACGCCCGGCCGCCGCCGTTGCCTCGAAATGGTGCACGTTTTGCGGCTAAGTACCTGAATCTGCCCGCGCCCGCGCTTGGCCCAACACTTGCGAGGTAACGGAGCCATGTCGCGTGATGCCGTCGCTGCTTTGGCTCCCAAGTCTTGGTCGTTCGAACCCACGGGACGCCTCGTCCACCTGCGCTGGGCCGTCGCCGAGATCGGCATCAACATCGAGACGCCCAGCGCCGGACTGGACGCCGCCGAGCGCGCGCTCCGCATCTTCAGCCAGCGCGCCGTCGCGCTGATCGAGTCGATGGACTCCGACAGCGAAGCTTTGGCCGATGCCTGCTACACGGCCGAGCTCGGCATCGCGGACGCGCGCAACTCTCTGGTACAAGGCCAGCAACTGCGCGCCGAGCGTGCGCGCTCGCTCCACGAAGCGCGCCGCAAGCTGCACCGCGCGCTGATCGTCGTGGCGGAAGCGATGGCGCGCGAAGGCACCGCGCGTTGCTCGGGGGTCTCGGGCTTCGATGCGCCGGAGCTGGCTTCGCTCATGACGTTGCGCCAAATGTTCAGCGCGTTCCGCGGCGGGCTGATCTCGGCGGGCGAGCAGCGCGCGCGCCTGAGCTGGGCGCTGGAGGTGGCGGCAGCCGAGCTGTCGGTCTTGCTGGCCAACCCGGCCTTGAACGATTTGCCGCGGCGGTCGCAGCAGACGATCTTGGATTTGGCCAAGCGCGTGACCGCTTGGGGTCTCAAACAACCGGACCTGATGCTGGGTCGCGCGCTCTATCGCGAGGCTTCCACCATTCCGGCGGTGGCCGACGAGATGTCCTCCCACCCTTTGGTCGTGGAGCACGACGAGCAGTCGTTGTCCGAGCTGTCGGCCTTGCTGGCCAACGAGCCTGCCGGCGCCCTGCTCGACAGCAAAGTGTTGGGCCATTTGTCGGGCCTGCGCGGCCTCGACCCCGAGCTCGACCGGCTCGAGCTGGCGTTGATCTACGGCGCCGCGGGCGTGCTCGGAACCCTGAGCATCCGCGTGGCGGATCTGCGCGCTCGCCTGTCGCGTCCTTCGCGCGCGGCCGCGTCCTGGTCTTGAGCCTCTAAGTCAAAGGTCCAGTCCAGTCGAAGCGTCGCTCGTGCTCGGCGGGCAATCCGAGCGCGAGGCGATCCATGGCCTCGTTGCCCAAGCGGTCGACGTGCTCGTTGCCGACGTGACCCGAGTGACCGGCGACCCAGCGAAACTCCACGCTGCGCGGTGTGATCAGCTCGTCGAGCTTCTGCAACAGGTCCAGGTTCTTCAATGGATCGCCTTTGCGCTTCCAGCCGTTCTTCTTCCAGCCGGCCATCCACTGCGTGCAGCAACCGATCAAGTACTTGCTGTCGCTGACCACCAAGATCTTGGTGTCGAGCTTCTTCACGGCTTGCAGCGCAGCGATGGCAGCCCACATCTCCATCCGGTTGTTCGTGGTCAGCGCTTCACCGCCCGCCTGCTCCAGGGCTTTGCGCGTCTCCAAATCCACCAGCACGAACGCCCAAGCACCTACACCGGGGTTGCCTCGACAACCGCCGTCGGTGAAGGCCACGACTCTCGACATGCGCGGCACCGTCGCGTAAGCCGCGGCCTCGTGCAACCGGCCCTCGGGAAGGTCGCAAATGGGCTATGAACGAGGCAGATGCCCCAACACTTTCGTGGTGGGACACCTGAACGGATTGTCGATCCCTAGGAGCTTCCCATGACCGACTTCGACCCTGAGTACGTTTTCTCCCACCACTCCGCCACGCCCGAGAAGCTCAAGGCCTACGAGGCCATTCACACCGCGGCCAAGCAATTCGCGCAGGTGATCTTGAAGTGCGTCCCGGACAGCGGCGATCGCGACGAGGCCCTGCACTTGCTCCGTGAGTCTTCCATGCTGGCTTGTTCGGCCATCTCGCTCGACGGCCGCCTGAAGTAGCTTTGGCTCTCAGGCGTCGGTGAGCTTGACCCGGCGCTTGCCGAAGACGGCGGTCACTTCCAGCTTGCCGCCCAGCGCCTCGACGTAGCGGCGCAGCGTGGACGTGAGGTGATCCTCCCGCCCTTCCAGACGTGACAGCTCGGACTGGGTCATGGCTGCGGCCTGGCTGACCTGGGCTTGCGTGAGCGCTAGGTCTTGGCGCAGCGCCTTGAGGGTGCGCTCTTCGAGCGCTTTGGCGACGCGCTCTTGGACGCGCGCACGAGCTTCGCTCGAAAGTTGGTCGCGCTTGAGCGCCTTCCAGGTCTTGCTCATGGACTGACGCTTCTGGACGCCGTGTTTTCGCAATAGGCCCGCCAGCTTTGCTCGGCTCGCCGCACCGAGTCGCCGTAGTATCTTCTGTCCAGCGCCTCACCTAAGATCGCGATCAGGCGCTTGGCCGGAAAATCCAGGCCGAACAGCACCCGTAGCTGCGGCTGCACGTTGTCGATGCAAAGCTCGCGCAGCCCGCTGCCGGAGCCCAGCACCGCTTGGGGCTCCAGGCCCATCAAGCGCAAAAGATCCAAGAATGCCTGGCGGACACCGCCCGGCTCGTCCAGCACCTCGGAAAGCGTGCGACTGCGCTGCCAGCTACTCCAGCTGCTGGCAACGCGCGCGGCCTGCAACCGGCGCTTCAAACGTTCGACTTGGGTCAGGGCTTGCGCGGCCAGCTCCGGAGTCAGCCGCTGCAGCCGCTCTCGAAACTGCGCGGAGTCGAGACACAGTAGCGCCTCCTGATGCCACAACAGGTAGGAGCGAGCTTGAGCGGCCGGTAGTTGAGCCAACGCGGGCAGGTACCGCAGCCCCGGGACGCCCAAGTCGGTCCCCGTGCCAGAGCCGGTCCCGTCGAACCACAGCAGCATGCGACTGAGCCGATCCGGCACGAGCAGAGCGCTCGCGCTGGCGGCCACGTCGATTGCGGTCGTCACCTCTTCGGCCAGCGGCTCCGGCAGGCTTTGGTACCAAACCTCGAACTCAGGCTCGGGAATGACCTGGAACATGCCCCGATTATGTCTTTGACCGCATATGCTGTCAAAGACATATCGGGGTCTCGGTCCCGCGCGGAGGACTGGCGGGGCTCAGGGCTCCGGCAGCGAGTGGTACAGGGGAAGGCCTTCGGGAGCGGGGAAGAAGGCCAGGGGCAGGGTGCTGGTGATGCTGTCGCTCGAGATCAGCACGGCGGGGGTCACGGGGGCGCCGGGAGGCTTGCTGACCCCCAGCTGCGCCGGGCTGAACTTGCCGAAGCTGCCGTCGGCCAGCGACACCCACAGGGCGTTGCCGTCGTCGAAGGCGGGCGTGGCGGGCAGCGCCAGAACATTCATCGTGAACGAGTGGCTGGCGACTACGTCTTGCTCGCCGGTGCCCTCAAGGTCGGCGGCCGCGAGCTCGAACACGTACGAGCCCGAGATACCCCACAGGTTGCCGGCCTTGTCGAAGGCTAGCTCGTCCACGGGCAGCACCGTCTTGTCTGGGGTGGCATTGGTGACCGAGAGCGCCAAATCGGGCGGATCGGTGTCGGACAAGTCGAGCCGTGCGGCGTCGAAGCGCTCCAAGGTGGGGCCGCCCGCGACCCACAGGTTGCCGGCCTTGTCGAAAGCGATGCCGCTGTTGTTCACCACGCTGGTGAACAGCACGTCCGAGATCTTGTCGCCCGAGGTCGTCAAGTCGGCCGCCTTCAAGCGGTGCACCTGGTCCTCACACGCGCTCAACCACAGGTTGCCGCTCGGGTCGAAGGCGATGTGGTTGATGAACGGGTAGCACTCGATTTCCGGCACTTTGATGGTGGTGTCGGGCTCGCGCGTGCCGGATTCTCCCAGCTCGGCGGCGGGAATTCGCACCAGCATGTCACCGCCGATGGTCGGACCGACCGCCCACAGGTTGCCGTCGCGATCGAACGCCACCGAACCGCTGCCGGGCGTGTGGATGGCCACCGAAGCGTCGGTCATGCCGGTTTCGGCGATAGCCTGCGAGGTGAAGCCGGCCAGCTCGGCGTCGCCGCCGCTCGGCATCCACAGCTTGTTACTGCTCGGGATGGCGGTGTACGTGACCTTGACGGTGTGGCTTTCCCCGTCGGCCAGGCAGAAAGACGGCGTCGTAACTTTGGCGTCGTACACGGTGCGGACGATCGGATCTTCGTCGAAGACGCGCGCGGCCGTCACCGTGTAGGTGCCCGTCGTGACGTCCTCGAGCGAGCCGCTTTCGGTGACGGCGTACTCGTGGGCTCCCGCGGTGGAAACGTCGGCCAGCACGCCGTCGGGCAAACCGCTGATCTCGATCACGAGCGTGCCGGTGCCATCGGCCGCGCACGCGGCGCCACCTTCGCCTCCCCCTGCGCCACCTGCGCTCGCACCGCCGTCGGTGGGCGTGGGGGCGGCTCCGCCCGCGCCGCCGCCGCCGTCATCGGTGGAGCCGTCGGTGCCGCACGCAACGGCCACGAACGACGAAGTAACCAGACCCAATACCGGAAAGAGATAGCGCAAGCGCATCATGTTTAAGTTTCCTCCGAAGCCGCGTTTTAAGAAGCCCGCGCGGCGGAAGCAATGCTCGTGCGTCCACGAGACTTTCTGCGACAACGCCGTGAACGGTTGGACGATCCCTGGCTTACGAGGGTTCGACGCGCGGGCAGGGTGGGAGCTTCAAAAAGACGCCGCCCGGCTCACCAGCGCCCCTGAACATCCCCCATGAAGCCGTAGGGATAGCCCAGCTCGAGCTTCGAAGCGTCGTCGAGCCGCTTGAGCTGTTCCACGCTCAGTGAAAGCTCCGTGGCTTTCACGTTGCTTTCGAGCTGCGCAAGGTCGCGCGCGCCGAAGATGGCCGAGGTGACCTGCGGCTTGCTCAGCAGCCACGCCAGCGACACCGAAGCGGGCGTTGCGGCCACCTCCGCCGCCACTTCTTTTACGACCCCCAGAGCGCGCCAGCAGCGGTCGTTGTCGAAGCGCGCGAAGCGCTCTTTCTTTTCCCCCAAGCGCGTGCCGGCCGGCACCGGCGCCGAACGCTCGTATTTGCCGCTCAAGAAACCGCCGGCCAACGGCGACCACGGCAAGATGCCGAGACCCATTTCGCGGCAGAGTGGGATGTGCTCGCGCTCCAGCTCGCGCACCACCAAGCTGTACTCGGCCTGCAGCGTGACGAAGCTCGCAAGGTGCTCCGTCTTGCTGGTCCACAACGAGCTCATCAACCGGTAGGCGGCGTAGTTGGAGCAGCCGATGTACAGCACCTTGCCCTGACGCACGAGATCGTCGAGCGCGCGCAGCGTCTCTTGCTCGGGCGTGTCGATGTCTTGCATGTGGATCTGGTAGAGATCGATGCGGTCGGTCTTGAGCCGTTTCAGGCTGGCTTCGACGCATTGCACGATGCGGTAGCGCGACGCGCCGCTGCGATTCGGACCGCTGCCCATCGTGAATCGAAACTTGGTCGCGAGCACGACGTCGTTGCGGCGCCCCTCGCGCTCGAACCAATTGCCGATCACGCGCTCGCTCAGCCCGTCTTGGCCGTATACGTCGGCGGTGTCGATGAAATTCACGCCCAGCTCCAGCGCGCGGCTCATCACTCGCCAAGCCGTTCGTTCGTCGCTGCCGAGCTTGTGCATGAACGACTTTTCGTCGGCTTCGCCGAAGGTCATGCCGCCCAAGCACAGCTCCGAGACTTTCACGCCCGAGTTTCCGAGTCGTTTGTACTTCATGGTCGTCCTTTCGAGCCTACGGCGAGTCGCTGCGGCAGCGTCGACTGGGCGCAAGGCCGCTTGGCAGGGCCGGCAGCCTAAGATCAGCGCTCGGGCTGGGGCCAGCGAGATTCTCGTGCCGGCGACGCGCGTGCCAGGGTGATTGAAGCCGGCGCCGTGCCGTGAGAGAGCTTCGGCAAAGCTTGCAGAATTTTTCCTCGCTGGGCCTATCGGACGCGTTGTTGCGCGCGCTGTCGGACTTGGGCTTCACCCAGCCTACGCCGGTGCAAGCTTCGGCAATCCCTCATATTTCGAGCGGGGCCGACGTCTGGGCGTCCGCCCAGACTGGCTCCGGCAAAACGGCGGCCTACGTGCTGCCCATCTTGCAGCGCGCAGGTGCGGCCGAACGCCCCACGTCACGAACGCTCTCAACGTTGGTGCTCGTGCCGACGCGCGAGCTGGCGTCCCAGGTCGCGGACACCATTGCCAGCTTGAGCGCGCATCTGCCGGGTCGCGTGAAGACCTGCGTGGCGGTCGGCGGCGTTTCGATCAACCCGCAAATGCTGGCGCTGCGTGGGGGCGCGGACATCGTGGTGGCGACGCCGGGTCGCCTGCTCGATTTGCTGGAGCACAACGCGCTCCGGCTCTCGTCGGTGACCATGTTCGTCCTCGACGAGGCGGACCGGCTGCTGTCGCTCGGCTTTGCCGACGAGCTTGGCCGCGTGCGGGCGCAGCTGCCAGCGCGCTGTCAGACTCTGCTGTTCAGCGCCACGTTCCCCCCGCCGGTGCGCGCGCTGGTCGACGGCATGCTCCACCAGCCGGTGGCCATCGACATCGATCAGGGCAATACGCCGGACGCGACGGCGATCGCCCAGCGAGCGATTCTGGTGGACGAGCCGCGCCGCGGCGAGCTGTTGCGCCACCTGCTGCGGACTGAGGCCTGGCCGCGGCTGTTGGTGTTCGTGGCCACGCAGTACGCCACCGAGCATTTGAGCGACAAGCTGCGTCGCCACGGCTTCAAAGCCGCGCCGATGCACGGCGAGCTGAGCCAGGGCGCGCGCACGCAGGCGCTCGGAGATTTAAAGGCCGGGCGCGTGCAGGTGCTGGTGGCGACCGATCTGGCCGGTCGCGGGCTCGACATTGCCGAGCTGCCGGCGGTGCTGAACTTCGACCTACCGCGCTCGCCCGTCGACTACGTGCACCGCATCGGCCGTACCGGGCGCGCCGGGGAAGCGGGTGTGGCGGTCAGCTTCGTGACCGCCAAAAATAGCGCGCACTTCGCGCTGATCGAGCGCAGGCATCGTCTGACGTTGGCGCGGGAGGTCGTGGCCGGTTTCGAGCCCACCGAAGCGCCGGTAGCGCCGAGCTCCGACGGTGGGGTCAAAGGCAAGCGCAAGAGCAAGAAGGACAAGCTACGCGAGGCTGCGTTGCGCGCGGCGCGCCGCTAGTTGCGCCGCGCTAGCCCGGTTTCGTCTCGCCCTTCGAGCGGCGAAAGCATTTGTCGCAACGCCACTGCGGAACCCGCTTGCCCTGCTCGTCGACCGTGTACACCAGTCGCCACGCAAAGCGCTGGCCGATCAGCGTGTAGGGGGTGTCGGTGGGAGGGGCCACGGCACCGCAGTCGACGCAGATGGGGTCCTGGGACGCGGTCATCGTTCGAGTCGCTTCGGGGCTACCAACGCGTTGCCCCACCGTACAGTGTAGAGCCAGTGCGCCGGCGGATCCAGAGCCGCGGTTCGATGGGCCCGGGCCGGCCGCTCGCGGCCCCGCCCACAGCAACCCTAGGGGTGTGCCCAAGTGGCAGAAACGTCGAAAAATTCGCTATTTTTCGGAGCGTCCGCGCTTTTCCGCTCCGGGTTCGGGCCGTATGTCGCAGCACGCCACGCGCTCGTGCCCGAGAGCGCCGCGTGCCCAAGGCCCAAGATCATGCGAACCGCTTTCGAAACCATTGCCGTCGTCGCGTCTCTCTCGCTTGCGTTCGGTTGTGCCGGCGCCGGCGCCCCCACCGTCCCGGTTGCATCAGCCGCCGCACCACCCGACTCCAAGGCCGCTCCCGCCGCCGCCGAGCCAGCGCCCGCGGCTGCCGCCAGCGCGCCGGCAGCGCCGCCCGCGGCCGATGCCGCTTCGAAACCCGCCGATGAGCCCCGCGACGGCCTGCGCAAAGCGAGCCGCCCACCCCTCGAGCTGCTCACGGGCAACAACGTCGTCTACGTCCTCAACTTCTCGGCGTCCAAGGTGGGCGAAGCGGCCAAGGAGCGCTGTGAGGGCGAGCACGCCGACGACCCGGGCGCGGCGCGCGAGTGCCTGAACAAAGAGCGCGCCAAAGTCGCGATCGAGTCGGTGCGCTTCGTGAAGGATCCGTCGGGGCAATACTGGTGGGTCACTTACAACCGCTACAAAGGCAATTTGTTGAAGTGGCACCGCATTCAGTTTCTGCCCGGCAAAGCCGACGCCGATTCGGTCACCCTCAATCTGACCGGTAAGGACAAGGGAATCGCGCCCATGCCCAAAGTGCCAAGCTCGCTCAACATCGAGCTGCCCAACGACTACAGCATCGTCGTCAGCGACCCCGAATACGGCGCCATGGCCTACGACGCCAAGATCGGGCTGTTGGAGCAGGATTAGGCGCCCGGCTCGCGCCTCACGGCTCGCACTTCACGGTTCCTACCGAAGCCAGCCAGCGCGCCGCCGCCGCGGTGTCGACGCCGACGTGGGCCATGCCCGGCAGCACGAGCTCGCGCACGGCGTCGCGGAAGGCTTGCTCGGCGACGGCCTGGCCCGGGCAACCGTGCTCGACGAACCAGATCTCGGCGCGCGCGGGAACGTTGGTCCAGGCGGTGCGGCTCAAGCCGAGCAAGGTCGGTAGCGCGGCCGAGACCAGCCGTTTGTCGGCCCTGCTGACCGCGGGCGAAGCCAAATGCATCCAGCCGATTCGCGCATGTTGCACGTCGTCGGAAAGCAGCTGACGCAGCGCCTCGCGGGCCAAGGTCGAGCGGCTGTGCTTCATCGCGTCACGCAGGTAGAAGGTGGATACGCCTTCGTTGATGCAGGACAGCAACACGAGGTGTAGCAGCAGGGACGACCTTTCGTCCGCGTCGCCAAAGCGCACGAGGGGCGGGGCTTCGACTGGGCCTTCCGGCGCCGCGCGGGACGCGTAGCGATTGCCGACCGTCGTACAGATCTCGGAGTGCCGCGCCTCGTCCAATGCGGCTTGCTGGAGGTGAGCGCCAAGCTCGGGAGACGACGATTGCGCACGAAACTCGAAGGCTAGCCGCCTGAACTGCGCTCCAACTCGAAGCTCGCTGGCTGCACGCAGGTGCCACAGCTCGCCGACGGCTGCAGCCGCGCTTGCTTGAAGCTCGGGAATCAGCGGCTCGTCGAGCGGCAGCGCCATACGCCAGCTCTTACTTTGGGCCGGTGATATAGTCGACGCATTCGCAGCCCATCGGCGGATCGAACACGGCGCAAGACCAGCCCATGAAGTTGCGCTCCGTGCAATCGCAGGCCGAGAGCGGTGCGCTGCGAGCGCACGAGCAATCGGTGGGCGTGGGTGAGTAACTGGCGCAGCGCAGTTGTGGGGTGGGGCAGTCGGTCGAGGCGCCCCCCGCGCCCGCGTCGGCGCCGATGGCGGCGTTGGCCACGCCGCCCGCGCAATCGGCATTCAGCGCGCCGGCCGCGTTGACGTCCGTGCCGGAACCGGCGCTGGTGCCTGCGATTCCGGCAACCACCAGCTGCGCTCCCTCTCCGCCTCCGCCTCCGCCTCCGCCTCCGCCTCCGACGCCGCCGGTGGGCTCCCCGCCCGCATTGTGGCCGGCGGCGGCGCTGTTGCTGCCCGGCGAGCGCTGGGTATCACCACAGGCGCCAACTGCCGCCGCCGCGCCGAGCGCCACCACCACGTGGAACAAAGGGTCCCGCAACCGCACCATTGGCGGAGCGTGACCGGTTCCAGGCGAGACGTCCACACGCACCCCCCCGAGCCGCAAAATCAGGCCTGCGCCGGCTTACTCACGCTGCGGGCGCGTGCTGCTGGATGGAATTTTCGATCCATTCCATGACGACAGCGCTGCCCAGCGCGGGAATGCGCGTCTTCAGCTTGCGCTTGGTACGCGCTTCCAACTGCCGAGCACGTTCGCGCGAGACGCCCAGGCTGCGCCCAATCTCGGCCAACGAAAGCTCTTCGGCCGGATCGGCCATCAAGCGATGCTCGGCGATGTAGCGCTCGCGCGGATCTAGCTCGGACACCGCGCGCGCCACTGCGCTCTTCATGCTGCCGCCGACTTGGTGCTCGAACAAGCTGCGCTCTTGGTCGTCGGGCGCCGGCAGCAGATCGACCAAGCGCACGGGCGAGTCGTCGATCACCTTCACGTCGAGCGACACATCGCGCGCCTCGAGTCGGTGCACCAACTTGCGCAGCTCGTCGGGCGTGACGCCGACGCGCTCGGCTACCATGTTGTCGGCGGCTTCACCTTCGCCCATCAGGTTGACGGCGCGCACGCGCTCGCGACGCAGCTTGAAGAACAAGCGCGAGCGCAGCGGGCCCGAGCCGCCGCCCACCATGCTCCAAGACTTGATCACGTGATCCAAGATGTAAGCGCGCACCCAGTGGGCGGCGTACGTCACGAAGCGGATGCCCCGCTCCGGCTCGAACTTGCCCAGCGCGTGCACCACGCCGAAGTTACCCTCGGCGATTAGCTCGCTGACCGGTACGCCGTAGCGCCGGTATTTCATGGCCACTGCCACTACGTGCCGTAGGTTGGCGCGCGCCAGGGCGTCGCCGGCGGCGCGGTCGCCGTCTTTCCAGCGCAAAGCCAGGGCCATTTCTTCGTCTCGCTCCAAGCGCGGGGCGCGTTTGGACTCGGCGATGTAGAACGCCACGTCGTCATTGGGGGAAGTCATGAGAATTACCTGTGCTCCGGCCCCTCGGCGGAGCTTTCTGAATCTATTGGCAAAGTCCGTGCCCTCAGCGTTGAGGGCCGTTCAACACGTCGTCGATTTTGCGCAGCGCTTCGTCCAGTGCGAGACGAATGGCACGCATGGTGCTGGGTGACATGCGACCGCGGTGAGCGCCCTTGCGGAACGTCGTCATCAGTCGCCCGACGCGCTTCATCAGCTCCGCGAAGTCCTCTGCGTAGGACTCCCAGGGCTGTTCTTCGGTGAATCGAGCATAAAACTCGTCCACGCTGCTACGGTTCGTCTCGAGCTCGGCCTTGCCAGCGTCGGTGATGGCGTAGACCTTTCGTCCGTCTTGCTCGACTACCCGAGCCTGCTCGAGCTCCTCGAGCATTTGCAGCGTGGGGTAGATCACGCCGGGGCTGGGCCGATAAGAGCCGCCTGCCCGTTGCTCGATGTGCTGAATGATTTCGTAGCCATGGCGCGGTTGCTCGGCGATGGCTTCGAGCACCAGGAAGCGCACGCCGCCGCGCTCGGCACGCGGCGGTGGCTCTCCCATCGCTTCGGCCCACCAGGGTTTGCCACCACGGCCTGGGCCAAACCCGCGCCCACCGCCGCCGGAAAAGCCCCGGCTCATCCACCAGAATTGCTCCGGCCCACAAGCGGGATCTCGATACATCTTCATCTTCTCCAGTAAAAACAGCGACTTAGGGCCAGGCAACCGCTTCCGATATGTCTGTCGATATGTCGTTAGCCATAGCTATAGATATATCTGCCATATCGTCAAGCGCTGGAGGATGAAGTTTTGTGAGGGCCTTTCGTGACCCGAAAAACGAGGCCGGCAGCCTGATTGCCGAAAGACCGGGGAGAGGGGTGACGTTCATCCGAGGAGCGCGGCGTTTCCGTCGAAGCCGCTCCAGGTAAAGACGATTGGCGGACAAGCGTCCGGACATTTGTCCGCGCGTCTGCCCACGCGTCCGGCGCTTCGGGTACCCTTTGGGGATGGCGTCCAAGCAACTAGTCGGGGTGATGCTCGCGTCGCTCACAGTCTTTGCGCTTGGCTGTAGCGACTCCAAGGGCAGTGCGATTGACGGCTCTGACGGCAAAGGAGCCAACGGCACTGGCGGTAGCCTGGTGCTGGTACCTCTTGCCGGCTCGTCCAGCGTTGGCACGGGCGGCGCAGGCAACGGCGCGCCGCCCGGAACCCTGCCTACCGGCTTTACCAAAGCCGACGTCGGCGGCTACCGGCTGGGCGCGCCCATCACCAGCGACACGGGCAGCGGCAGTGCGGGCTCGCCCGCGAGCAATGGTGATGGCTGCGGTACCGTCATCCTGGGCGTCATCCGTGACTTCAAGTCCGACCACCCCGATTTCGAGAAGACGATCGCCTCCGAAGAGGGCTTGGTCGAAGCGACGCTCGGCGCCGATCGCAAGCCGGTCTTCGCTCACGCGGGCGCGACGGAGACCGTGTCCGGCCCCGAATCATTCGACCAGTGGTACCGCAACGTAACCGACGTGAACTTGCCGTTCGTGCTCGAGGTGTTTTTTGCGCCCAGCATGGGCACTACCAGCTTTCAGAGCCGCGCGTTCTTCCCGCTCGACGGGGAAGGCTTCGGCAACGAGAACAACAACCACAACTTCCATTTCACGACCGAGATTCACACTCAGTTTCGTTACAACGGTGGAGAGGTGTTCAACTTCACTGGTGACGACGACGTCTGGATCTTCATCAACAACCACTTGCTCGTGGATCTGGGCGGCGTGCACGGCGCCAAGTCGGCGACCGTCGACATGGACATGAAGGCGACCGAAGTGGGCATCGTCACGGGCCAGGTCTACCCTTTCGACATGTTCCAGGCCGAGCGGCACACCAGCGAGTCGAACTTCCGCGCCGATACGAACTTGGAGTTCGTCGACTGCGGCACCATCGTGCCCGACGTGCCGAAGTAGCGGCGCCTACTCAGCGGGTTTGGGGCTGGGAGCCGGAGGAGGGGCGTCGTTGCCTTTGAGCTTCTTGCCGGCTTTTTCGAAGGCCTCGCCGGTCTTGTGCGCGGCTTTCTCCAGCGCCTGGCCCGTCTTCTCGGCGGCGTGATCGACGTGCTTGCCGGCGCGCTCCATGGGGCCTTCGGCTTCCTTGTCGTGGTGGCAGCCAAGGACCAGCCAGCCAACCAAGCTGAACCAGAGTGCGTGTTTCACGAGAGGATTCTAGGGCCAATGTCGCATTGTTGCCAGTGGAGCAACGCGGGGGTGCGCTGGGCGCGATTGTGGCGTGACCGGCGGCTCCTTACCCTGCGTATCTCGAGGAGCCGAAGATGACGAAAGCAGTCAGGGAAGCCGAAAAGATCTTGTCGTCGCACCGCCAGTTGGAAGGAGCTGGCTTCATCGTGCGACGTCCGTTGCCCGCACCGGGGCTGACGGCCTTGGATCCCTTCTTGCTCATCGACGAGATGGGCCCCATCGAATATCAACCCGGTGAGGCCGTCGGCGCGCCCGACCATCCGCACCGTGGCTTCGAGACCGTGACCTACGTGCTCGAGGGCGAAGTGTTGCACGAAGACTCGGCCGGGCATCGCGGAACCATCAAGCCAGGCGGCGTGCAGTGGATGACGGCGGGCGGAGGTATCGTGCACTCCGAGACCCCGTCGGCGGCCACGTTGGCCAGCGGCGGTCGAGCCCACGGGTTTCAGATTTGGGTCAACCTCCCGGCGCGCTTGAAGATGACGCGCCCGCGCTATCAAGAGCTGGGCGCCGAGCAGATCCCCGCCGCCGAGACCGCCGACGGCCTGGCTCGGGTGAAGATCATCGCCGGCGAGGCACTCGGTGTGCGCGCCGCGATCGACACGCATACACCCATCGTTTATCAAGACTGGTCCCTTGCACCGGGCGCCGACGTGACGCTGGCGCTCGACCCCGCGCAGCGCGCGCTGGTCTACGTGTTCTCGGGCGCGGCGGAGGTCGGAAATTTGGGCAAAACCGTGCAAGACGGTCAGCTCGCGGTGCTCGGTGCAGGCGACGCGGTGAGGCTGCGCGGGACTTCTCAGCACGCGCGGCTGCTGCTACTGGCGGGCGTACCGCTGGGGGAGCCCGTCGCGCGCTACGGCCCGTTCGTGATGAACACGCAGAGCGAGCTGCGGCAAGCCTTCGAAGACTACCAATCGGGGCGGATGGGCGAGATCACCCGCACGGCGCAGGTGGGCTGAAATCAGCCCGCGGCCGCCAGCACGTCCGGAGGAGCGCCCAGGCGCTCGGCGAAGGCTCGGAATTGGTGGCGCAGCTCCAGCGGGTGGGGGCCCTGCGCCACCGCCAGCGTGATGAGCAGCGCATCGTCGAGCCTGCCGAGGGCCACCAGCTGCTCGATGAAGAACGCACAAGCGTTCACCATGTGGTCGTCGAAGGCCGGAAATCCGAGCGCGCGCACGAGAGTTCCGGTGAGCTCCGGCGAAGGGCCGCGGTGCTTGAACAGCAACTGCAGCTTCTCCAGGCTGGCGTAGCTGCGCAGTCGCACCGCCAGCCAGGCCGCGTCTTGCTCGGGCTGGCCGAGCAGGCTGGGGTCGAAGGGCATCGGCAAGACTTCGCCGGCTTGCAGCGCGCGTGGGGTACCCACTACGAACAAAGCACCGCTATCCACCACGCGCGTGACCTCGAAGCCCGCGCGGCGCAGCAGGGCCGCGAGCGTGTTCGGGCTGTAGCTGACGAGGTGCACGTTTTGGAAGAAGTTTTCTTCCAAGAGTCCATACGGTTGATAGACGTTCGGTACCTCGATCAGGAGCGTGCCACCCGGCGCGAGCAGTGAGCGCAGCTTGAGCAGCGCGGCGAGCGGATCTTGCACGTGCTCCAGCACGTGAAACCACTGCACGTGATCGAAACGTCGTTCCCCGGGCGCGAAGTTCTCGAGCGCGCCCGTGAAGCAGTCGATGCCGGCTCGGCGCGCCTGCTCGGCCTCCGCCTCGCCCGGCTCGATGCCGAAGGGCACGATGTTCGCTCGCTCTCGCAGCAAGTCGAGCGTCTTGCCCTCCCGGCAGCCGATCTCGAGCACGCGCGCGCCCTCGGCCATTGGCGTCAGGCTCAGCGCGTTGTCGGCCTGCTGGCGGTGCCAGCGCAAGAGCGCCTCCTCGTAGCCTGGCGAGCCCGGCCTGAGGCGTTTGCCGTTCGCGTCGGCGTAGCCCACGTCGCCGTAGTGCTCCCGGTACGTCGAGCGGTAATACTCGGCCATGGCCTCGGCGGTCGGTCGCGGTGAAACGTAGACCGTCGCGCAGGTCTGGCAGCACACGTTGCGCACGGCCATGCCGAAGCGACCTTTTTCGCCCACCACGATGCCTGCGTTCTCGCCGCACAGCGGGCAGGGCACGTGCTCGGTCGCCTCTGGAATGCAAAGCTCCATACCGCTCGCTCAGCAACTTGCGTTCCAGCCCGAGCGTCCCGCAACAGGCGACAGATGCGCACCGAAACGCTGCGCATCGGCGCGCTCTGGAGCGTGACGCGCGCCAGAGCGCTGACGCGCGTCAACGGCTTGGCGCTAGGGCTTGGCCATGCGCGGGCCCTTAGCGGCTCTTGCCGTCGACGTGACGCGTGGGCAGCGCCTGCGGGTCCACGTCGTCCAGACAACGGACGTTGATGGCGCGCGTCTCCACGCCGTCTTTGCCGACGCCGCTGGCGAACGATTTGATGCCGCACACCGAGCAAAACAGGTGGTTGATGACCTTCGAATTGAAGCGGTAGTCGGTCAACACCTCCGCGCCGCTCAACAGCTTGAACGACGCGGCCGGAACGAAGCGCAGCATGGTGCCGCTGCGCCCGCACATCGAACAGTTACAGGTGATGGCCGGATCGGCGAGATCGAGCGTGACCTCGTAGCGAACTTTGCCGCAGTGACAGCCGCCCGTGTACGTCTTTGCTTCCGACATGGGCGCCCCCTTATTCGACGCTGAAGCGATGCACCATCACGTGCTTGTAGGTCTGGCCCGGCTTCAAAATGACTTGATCCTTCCAGGCCGGCACGTTGATGGCGTTGGGGTATTTTTGCGTCTCGAGGCAGAAGCCGTCGTACTGATTGTACGTCGAGCCCTTGCCCTTGTTGGAGCCGTCCAGAAACTTTCCGGAGTAAAACTGCAGACCGGGCTGGTCGGCCTCGAGCGTGAGCACGCGGCCGGACTTCGGATCCTTCACGCGCGCGTTGGGGCGCAGCTTGTTCGGGTCACCGTTGACGATCCAGTTGTGATCGAAGCCGATCGGCTTGCCGCCGACGGCTTCCAAATCTTTGCCGATCGTCTTGGGCTTGGTGAAGTCGTAAGGCGTGCCCTTGACCGGCTTGACGGAACCGTCCGGAACCGGGTCGCCGTTGGCGACCGGGGCGCTGGGCGTGTACTGGTCGGCAAAGATCGTAAGCTCGTGGTCTTTGATGGTGCCCGAGCCCTGGCCGCCCAGGTTCCAATAGGTGTGGTGAGCCATGTTCACGATCGTCGGCTTGTCGGTCGTGGCCTGCATGGTGACGACGAGCTCGTTCTTGTTGTTGAGCGCGTACACCACGCTCGCTTGCACGGTGCCGGGAAAGCCTTCTTCGCCGTCTTTCGACGTGTACTTGAAGTGAATTTCGGGGCCGTCCGGGGTTTCGGTCGTCTCGGCGTCCCAGACGACCTTGTCCCAGCCCTTCTTGCCGCCGTGCAAGTTGTGGGGGCCGTTGTTGGCGTAAAGCTTGTACGTCTTGCCGTCGAGCTTGAACTCCGCGCCCTTGATGCGGTTGGCGATGCGGCCGACGGTGGCGCCGAAATAAGGCGTGGCCTTCACGTACTCGTCGACCGTGTCGTAGCCGAGCACGATGTCGGCAAGCTTGCCGGCTTTGTCGGGCACGTGCAGCTCCGTGATGATCGTGCCGTAGTTGGAGACCTTCATTCGAAGGCCGTTCTTGTTGGTCAGGGTGTAGAGCTGCACGGTCTTACCATCCACGGTGCCCCAGTCCGTCTTGACGACGGCCGCAGGCGGCTTGGGTTCGGGGGCGACGGACTTGGCGTCCGCAGGAGCGGGAGCAACCGGGGCCGGCGGTGCGCTGGACGGTGTCGCGGGAGCGGGCTCGACCGGCGGCGCTTGCGTGCCGCCACAGCCTGGCAAAATTGCCAAGAGGAACCCGAACTGCAAAGTAGCCCTGCGCGGAAGCCGGATTTTCATGGTTGCGCCTCGTTCCAATAGCCAAGCGGATGCTCGAAGGCAACGCCCCTGCTTCACGCGCCGCTCCAACACGTGAGCGCGTGGTAGAGTACCGCCAAATGCCGGGGAAACCCGTGGAAGTCCCACAGAGCCGCGACGCTGCGGTGCGGCGCGCGCTGTTCGAGCAGCGAGTCGTGGGCGTCGGCGAGCTCGATGAGCGCGGTCGCATTTTGTCCGCCAACGAGCGCTTGGCTCATCTGCTCGGCTATGCCGCGAACGAGCTGGTGGGCTCGACGCTCACCGAGCTTGCGCACCCGGAGGACCGTCCCGCACTGCAGCAGTGCCTAGCCTCGCTGGTTGCAGGCGAGCCTAACCGTGTGCTGCAAACGCGATACGTGCGTAAGGACGGGGGGGCGACTTGGGGCACCACCAACGTTACGGCGACGCGCGACGACGCGAGCGGGCCCCTCTCGCTGTTGGCGTTCGTGGTCGACAGCACCGAGCCCACGCGGGCCGGACCCGATAAACGAGCCGCGCTGCCCGCCGAGCTCGAGGGCAGCAAGGCGCTCTCGCCGGAGCGCGAGCGGCGCGACCCCTTGCGAGCGGTGGATGACGCCGTGACGCGCATGACCGCCGAGTCGGACCTTCGTCACCGGTTGTACGAGACCATCCTCTCGGGCACGCCGGACTTGATCTACGTGTTCGATCTGCAGCATCGCTTCATCTACGCCAACGCCGCCCTGCTCGACGCTTGGAACCGCAGCCTGCTCGGGGTGATTGGCAAGACTTGCCTGGAGATTGGCTATCCCGACTGGCAGGCGGCCATGCACGACTCGGAAATCGACCAAGTCGTCGCGACCCGGCAGAGCATCCGCGGCGAAGTTCCGTTCGAAACCCTGCACGGCGAGCGCATTCACGACTACATCTTCGTGCCCGTCATCGGCGCCAGCGGCGAGGTGGAAGCCATCGCCGGCACGACGCGGGACGTAACCTCACTCAAGCAAGCCGAGCACCTGATGGCAGGACAAGCTCACGCGCTCGAGCTGATGGTGAAGGGAGCTCCGCTGCCCGAGGTGCTGGAGGCGCTTTGCGACGTCGTCGACCGCCAGGCTCCGTCACGGCTGCGCACCAGCATTCTGTTGATGCAGGACGACGGCCGGCACCTGCGCCCGGCGGCGGGCCGTCAGATGCCCGCGGCTTGGTCTCGTGCCGTGGACCCCTGGCCGGTGGGACCGCAGAGTGGAGGTTGTGGCACCGCGGCCCATCGACGCGAGGCCGTGGTGTCGCCGGACATCGCGCGCGATCCACTGTGGGCGGGGTTGCGCGCGCTTGCCGAAGAGCACGGCATGCGCGCTTGCTGCTCCACGCCCATCTTTTCCTCCGGCGGCTCGGTGTTGGGCACGCTCGCTCTCTACTACTCGAGTGTCCACGAGCCCGACGCCAGCGAGCGGCGTTTGGTGGAGGTGATCACGCGCACGGCTGGGGTCGCCATCGAGCGCAAGCGCGGCGAAGAAGGCATCAAGACCCACAGCGAACGCCTGCGCCTGCTGTGGGAAACCGCCGCCGTATTGCTGACGACCGACGAGCCCGAGGCCCTGGTGCGCATGTTGTTCGGGCGTATCGCGCCGCATCTGCAGATCGACGTGGTGCTCAACTACGCGGTCGTGGAGGGGGACGACAGCCTACAGCTGTTCTTCAACGACGGCATCTCAGCCGAGCACGCCGCACGACACTCGCTGATCTCCGCGGATTCTCCGCTGGCTTGCGACGTGACGCGCAGTCACGAACCCCATTCGGTTTCGCACCTTCAGAGCTCGGACGATCCACGCGACGCCCCGCTGAAGGCCATGGGACTACGCGCGTATGCCTGCTTTCCGCTCAACGCCGACGAGCGAGTTCTGGGCCTGCTCGCGGTCGGCAGTCGGGTGCGGGACGCCTTCGAGGTCGACGAGCTCGAGTTCCTGCGCACCGTGACGCGCTACATGACGGTTGCCTATGAAAGGCTGCGCTTGGTGCGTGAGCTGCGCGAGGCCGATCGCAAGAAGGACGACTTCATCGCGTTGTTGGCGCACGAGCTACGCAACCCGCTCGGTCCGCTGAGCAACGGGCTCCACATCATGCGGCGCTCGGCGCCAGACTCGCCGGCCGTGACACGGGTCCGCGCGATCATGGAACGCCAGTTGTCGCACATGGTGCGGTTGATCGACGATTTGCTCGACGTGTCGCGCATCAGCTTGAACAAGCTGCAGCTGCGTCGCTCGCGCGTCCCTTTGGCCGAGATCGTCACCAACGCCATCGAAACGGCGCGTCCCATCATCGACGCCGCCGAGCACCACCTGGAAGTTTTGCTGCCGGCGGAGCCGGTGCTGCTCGACGCCGACTTGACTCGTCTGGCCCAGGTGCTCGGCAATCTGTTGACCAACGCCGGAAAGTTCACGCCCAAGGGGGGCCACATCGTACTCAAGGCCGAAGTTCAAGGCGACACGGTCGTTGTCTCCGTGCAAGACGACGGCATCGGCCTCGGTCGGGAGTCCCTGCGTTCCATTTTCGACATGTTTTCTCAGGTCGATCACAGCATCGAGCGCACCGCGGGAGGCCTCGGCATCGGGCTGGCGCTGGTCAAAGGCCTGATCGAGATGCATGGCGGCAGCGTTCGCGCCGAAAGCGGTGGTCCCGGCCTCGGCAGCTGTTTCACCGTGAGGTTGCCGGTGCTGGTCGTCCCCGAAGAAGAGCGGGTGCAGAGCATCCCGATCGTGACCGCCGATGCCCCGAGGCTTCGCATCCTCGTTGCCGACGACAACCGTGATGCGGTCGAGTCGCTGGCCTCCATGTTGCGCCTCTCGGGCAACGAAGTGCACACCGCGTCCGACGGGCTGGAAGCGGTGGCGCTCGCCGAGCAGCTGGTGCCCGACGTCGTGCTGATGGACATCGGCATGCCGCGCCTGAACGGGCGCGAAGCCACTCGTCGCATTCGCGGTCACGCCTGGGGCAAAGGCATCGTCGTGATCGCCCTTACCGGTTGGGGGCAGGAGGCGGACCGGCGCTTGTCGCGCGAGGCGGGCTGCGACGATCACTTGGTCAAGCCGGTGGATTTTGCCGAGCTCGAGCGGCTCATGGGCGACCTGTGCGGGAAGGCTTCGGTAGGGGAAGGCAAGTCCACGGCCTCGTCCACGACTTCCTAGCGCTTCGGTCGAGCGAGAAGCCTGCTGAGGAGAACGCCGCACGTTCAGCCGTGTGGCCGAGCCGTCGCGTCGTCGAAATCGAGAAGTAAAGCGCCAAGAATGCGAGTTAGGTCCGGCCGGTACACCTCCTTGCGGTCGCGCCGGCGCGGCCTCCATCCTTCGACGGGAGACGTCGTCGTCTTAGCCGAGGCAAGGCCCTCGTCGATCTTTCCGTTTTGTTTCGCTCGCGATGTTGCACGGTCGCCACGTTGCGAGCCTTGACCACTGGGCCGGTATCCCCTAGCTTTGTGGTTTGATCCGACGCTGATCGTCGCTTGGAGTGAACTCTTGTCCCCGAGGAATCCAGACACGACCGAACGATTTGGCTTGGACGAGCACCACATCGCCGTCGCCGCCTTCAACATGGTGTTCGTGTATTGGGCGAAGGAAACGCAGCTAGCGTCGTTCAAACGCGTTTGTGACACTTTGACTCGGCTCTCGAGCGTCTATCCCGAGGGCGTCGGTGTCTGCCAAATCGTGGGGCTCCAAGCCGTTCCGCCCGGTTCCGAGACTCGCGTCGAGATCACGCGCTTGATGACCGAGCGCGCCGGCGGTCGCCTCATGCACTACTCCATCGTGCACGAGGGAAGTGGGTTCAAGGCTGCCTCTGTGCGCGCAATCGTTTCAGCGTCCCACATGCTCGCACGCACCAAGACCAATCTTGCCGTGTTCAGCTCGGTCTCCGACGCTTCCGTGTGGCACGCTTCGCAGCAGCAACTCCTCAAACGCAGAGAATCGGCCCAGCTCATTTCCAACATCATTCGCGAGCTACAAGACGAGCATCAGAAGTTCGCTCGTCGTTCGGCCGAGAGCAGTTTGAGTAGATAGCTTGCGGGCGGTGATGGTTGGGCCCTACCCTTCTGAAGGCTGCAAGAACAGCCTGACGCCGCTGCGTCGGGCGAAGCAACCGAGTCAGGCAAGCTGGGCGAGGACCGAATGAATCAGGCGCTCGAGAACACGAACGGCGAGAGCGTGGCCACGTTGCTTGCGTACAACGACGCCATGCTCGCGCAGCACAAGCAATTGCGCTGCTTTCAATTCTTCACCGACGGCACCCTCGACGATCCGTCGAAGCGTGAGATCTTTCTCACCTGCCTGCAGGCGCTGGCGCGGCACTTCCAGATCGTGATCTTCACGCGCCAGGCACATTGCGCCGACGATCGTTTTGGCTCGTTGTTCATGCGTCACCTGCGTGAGGAAATCGGGCACGACGAGGTGCTGCGCCAAGACCGCGGTCGCGCCGACGACATTTGGGACCCCGTGATCGAGGCGGTCGGTGCTTGGTTCGCTTCGCGCATGTCCATGCTCGACAACCTGGAGAAGATGGCCGTCGTGCACTTGGTGCTCGAATCCAGTGGCGCGCACATGGGCGCGCTCTCGAAAAAGACGATGCCGCGCTATGGCAGCGCCAAGTATTTCCAGCTTCACGACGAGGTCGACGACAGTCACGTCGCGGTCGCCATCGAGCCGCTGCAAAACCAGTCGCCCGAGACGCTTGCCCGGCTGAAGCTGGTGGTCGGCCAGGCCTGGCAGATGATGAACACCTGGGGAGACCGGGTCGCGTCGCTCGTACTAGGAACGGTGCCGGCGCTTCGCTGAAGCCGCTCGGCGAAAGCGCACACCATGTCCGGCGATTTTACCGAAAACCTGGGCCTCGACAGCTACCACTACAGCTCCCACCGCATGCCGGTCTTGGCTCGGCGGGGGGTCGTCGCCACCGGTGAGCCGCTGGCGGCACAGGCAGGCCTTCGCATTTTGCAGGAAGGTGGCAATGCCGTCGACGCCGCCGTTGCTTCCGCGATCGCGCTCACCGTAACCGAGCCGGTGTCGAACGGGCTCGGCTCCGACGCCTTTGCCATCGTGTGGGATGGGTCGCGACTGCACGGTCTCAACGGCTCCGGGCGAGCTTGCGCGGCGTACACCCCGGCCTTTTTCAAAGATCTCGGCGTCAGTGAGATTCCCATGTGCGGTTGGCCGGCGGTCACGGTGCCGGGCGCGCTCTTGGCCTGGAAGGACCTGCACGCTCGCTTCGGTCGCTTGCCGCTGAACGCGCTGTTTCGGCCAGCCATCGAGTACGCCGAGCAAGGGTTCCCCGTCAGCCCGTTGACCGCGGCGCGCTGGGCATCTTCGGTGCGCAACTACCCGATGGTGTCGAGCGTCACCGAGCTGCAAGGCTGGTGGGAGGCGTTCACGCGCGGCGGCAAGGGGCCCGCCGCCGGCGAGACGTGGTCGTCGCCCGATACCGCGCGCACCCTGCGGTTGCTGAGCGAAGCGGGCATCGACTCCTTTTATCGAGGCGAGCTTGCCCAAAAGATCGTCGAGTTTGCCAGCCGCACCGGCGGGCGCTTGACGCTCGACGACCTGGCCGCGCACTCGAGCACGTGGGTCGACCCCATCAGCGTCGACTACCACGGCCACCAAGTGTGGGAGCTGCCGCCGAACTCGAACGGCATCGTGGCCCTGTCCGCGCTCGCCATCCTCGACGGCCTCGACGTCGCGAGGTATCCGCGCGAGTCTGCCGACGCCTACCACCTGCAAATCGAGGCCATGAAGCTGGCTTTCGCCGACGCGCAGGGCGTCGTGGCGGACCCGGCGCACGTGCCGATGTCCGTTGGCGCCTTGCTCGAAGGAGAATACGTTCGCGAGCGCCGTGCTCGGATCGGGGCACGCGCGGCCATCCCACAAGCGGCGGCGCCCGCGCGCGGCGGCACCGTGTACGTCTGCACCGCGGACGCGGACGGCATGATGGTGTCGTTCATTCAGTCCAACTACTCGGGCCCGCTGCTAGGCTTTGGCTCGGGAGTGGTCGTGCCCGGCACCGGTATTGCGCTTCACAGCCGCGCCTCGGCGTTCTCTCTCGACCCGGCGAGCCCCAACTTGATCGCGCCCGGCAAGCGGCCGGCGCACACCTTGCTGCCTGCGTTCTTGACGCGCGAGGGACAAGCGGTCGGTCCCTTCGGGGTCATGGGTGGGCCCATGCAGCCTCAGGGCCACGTGCAGATGATGGTCAATCAGATCGACTACGGGATGAACCCACAAACCAGCGTCGAAGCGCCGCGCTGGCAGTGGTTGCAGGACCTGTACGTCGACATCGAGAGCTCCGTACCAGAAGCCGTAGCCAGCGGCCTGGCCGAACGAGGCCACGTCCTGACGCGAAGCGGCCGCTGGGACGTCGCCACCGCGGCTCCCCGCCGGACTCCCGCCGGAAAGTTCGTAGCCTACGGAGATTTCGGCAAGGCGCAGATGATTTGCCGTCGTCGGGACGGCACCTACGTGGCCGGCAGCGAGTCACGCGCCGACGGCTGCGCGGTGGGATACTGAGGCAAGCTCGGGCAAACAGGAGATTCGACGAATGCTTTCGACCGTCACGATCGTCCCACGTAGCGAGGTTCAGGCCGTCACCGAAGTCTTCGAAGACGGCGAAAAGCACTTCCTCGGCGAGCAGCGGGACTTTCGCCGGCACCCCGCGCTGGCCGAGTTCCTGGCCGAGACGGTTCGTCTGGGCATCGCTTTTGTGCGCCTCGGACCAGGGCAGACGCTCGAGCCGCACCGACACCCGACTCGCTCGATGATCATCGTTTGTCGCGGTCGCGGCGTTCTGCTCGACAACGGCGAGAAGCCGCTCAACGAGGGCGACATCGTGCTCGTCCCAGAAGACTATCCGCACGGCTTTCGTGGGCTCGAGCCCACCGGCGTCGAGGGGCTTTCGCTCCAGTTCGAAGGCTTGGGACTGTACGAAGACGTCGAGAATGCTCGCGTCAATTTCGAAAAGAAATGAACCGGCGCGGCGCCGTTTGCGGTGTCGGCGGGGCCCCCGACTAAGTGCCCATGTGCGATCGCACTTGGTCGACGATTGACGTGAGGACCGGCACTCGACCCGACGCGCCGGATAGGCGCGGAGCGATCATCTCTGCCGCTTCGTAAACCGTGACCGCGAATTTCAGGCGGAGCGTGGGTGACGCCGCCGTGGACACCGCAAGCCCTACGCCCAACACCAGCGCCGCGCGCGATTGACTGCCTTCGGCCACCCAGATTTGCTCGACGTTGGCGGCTTCGAGCTCGCGGCAAGTGGTGGCCAGCTGCACACGCACCTTTTCTCGGGGCGGCGGGCAGTGGCTGCCCACGATGGATAGGCAGCTCAGGGGCAACCCCTGGTTGTCCGCGATGAAGCGCCGCGCCGCCGCCAGCTGTTCCCGAGCGGCCTCCGGTGTCATCTCACCCAGCCACATGCTGATCAACACCCGATCCCACGTCGCGAAGCAGTAGTCGCGCTCGCTTGCACGAATGATGAGTGGTTCGCCTAGTTTGCTATCCACGATCGACGTTGGATGTTGCCATAGCACCTCCTCGTGGGCAGGGGAATCATTGCACTCGGCCGCCGCGCGGAGCGGGAGGCGGCTGCGCGCGCGGTTGACGCAGCCGCTTTAGGTGTGCGAACGGCCTAGCGAGCGACGTCGGAGGTGTCCACGACCGGGCGAGCGTGACGGCAGCTTGGCGCCCTGCCGCTAGCGGGAAGCGGTGGGGTATTTTTCCAAGTGGATGTGGCGCAGCGTCTGCATGACGCGCTCGATGGCCTGCCACTCGTCTTTGCGTCCGATGCGTCTGTTCTGCGAAGCCGCCCAGCGCGAGGCGTCCGCAACCGTACTGTGAACCGAGTAGGCGAAGCTGGGTCGGGCCAGAGCTTGTGCGCCGAACACGATGCCGCGCACCGATGCGCCCTTGAAGTCGGTGCCTTCGTAGGTCACGGAAAAATGTTGAATGGTCTTTTGCTTCAAGAAGTCCGCGAGCGCTCTGCGTGTCTCACCGTCGGGGGGTGAAGCTTCCGTTTCGACGATCTGCATGACGCCAACACCGGTTGGATGCTTCAACGCCAGCCGACTAACGAGCTCGATGCCTTCACGGTAGGCCGCCAACAGCGTTCGACGCCGCCAGACCATGAAGGCGATGTTGAACGCGGTGCCCTTGATGTGGTCTTCGTCGATTGCAACCACCTCCAGCTCGTTGCCGAAGAGCCGATTCGTCAGCAGAGGGGGTGGGTGTTCGAGTTCCATATCCGAGGCAATTTTCCCCAGGGTACACCCCGATCTATGCAGCAGCAATGCCAAATGGGCCCGTGGCGGGGAAGCTTCGGCCGCCTCCGCGGCGCCAATTGGGGCCGCTATTGTCAAGCAGTTCGCCCATTTGGGACCGCAGGCGTCCGCTGCGCTGACTTAGCTCGACTACGGCGGGATCGTGCTCGGGCGACCGGTAGGAATGGTACCTGAGCTTCGTCGATCGTTGGTATCGCCGGTCGTGTAGGCACCGGGGGCCAAGTAGGTGGTCACGCGAACGCGACCTTGACCCAGTCGCAAAGACACATAGCTGAGCACGCCGTGTGAATGCCAGAGCGGTCGTTTCGCGAGGGCGTTCAGGGCCGCTTCCAATTGTTTGGCGTGCGCGGGCGTCAACAGTGTTCGCGTGCGCTCGAGCGCTTCTTGATCGTTCGGTGCGTAGTTACGTATCGGCACGTGCACGGTCGCCTCGGGGCAGTTCGCCCCCCGCCGAAACGCGAAGCAAGTGAGAATTGGTCTGCCGGCGTAGGGGCCTTCGCTGCGCGCCAACTGGCTCAGCCAGCGCGTGGCATCGCCGGGTTGCAAGCCCGTATCCGCCACCAGTCGTTCCACGCTGTCGGCGTCGACGGCGGTGGCGTACAGTTTCACGCGGCCGGTTTGCGACGTCTTCAGGTCCAGAGAAAAGTAGGGCAAACGTGTGTCGTCCGCGAGCCGCTGGTCCACGAAGCTCCAGGCGTCCGACATGCCCAGGCGCTCGAGCGCCCTCTGCACTAGCCCGCGCGAGTGGGGGACGCCGACGATCTCCGGGTTCAAGTAGGCCTTGAACAACGACGCTCCGTGCTCGCCCAAGACGGCGGCGTGCCACAAGCTGAAGCGCGGCAGAAAATCTGGGCTCGGCTCGAACAGCGGTAAGATCTGCTGTAGCTGGGAGCAGTCACACAGCTTGCGTGCCTGCAGCCTGGCCTGCAACGCTAGGCCCGCGTGCCAGCTCGAGTGTTGCGAAAGCGGGCCGGCGTCGGCCTGGGACTCGAACAGCAAGCGCAGCTCGGGCTTCTCGGTCTCGAAGCCCAGGGAGAATTCGAAAGGAGTGCCGTCATCGGTCAGGTCGTTTTCCCAGGCGGGCGCGTCGCCGAGCGGAGCTTGCCCCCAAGATTCGCTGACCATTTGGAACACAGCGTGAGCGCTTCGCTGCTCCGGCGCCGCTATGCCCACCGTTGCACACAGCGTGTCCAGCCGCTCGTGACCGTATTCGGCGAGTGAGCGAACCCTGGCTAGCTCGAGGTCAGGGGCCGGCATGACGAGCGAATTCCTTTCAGCTCTATGGAAAGCGGGTGGTGGCGTCGGCAAAGCGCGCGGGATACCCGCGAGGGTGACTTCATGGCTAACGTCTCTGCATCAAGGCTAGCGCGGATACCGTTGCCGGCAATGAGACGTGCGACAAGAATGCATGGCCCTTGCGCCGCACATTCAATCGAATGTCCATTCGAGCGAGCGGTACGACATGTCCCGTCAATGTGTGCATACCTTGGGGTTTATTGTCAGGTCGATACCCGCACAGGTCGATACCCGCAAAGGAGTGCGTTGCTCGTCGAGGATCGGGCGCGACCTCACGCGCGTGAGGCGCGCGCGCGCACTCGTCCGTCCGTGCGCTGAGCGCCGATCGGCACGGCACGTCGAAGATGCGGTTGCGCGCGCGGCGCGCTCGCTCAATCTCGCGGAAAGATGCCTGGTCCGGGCGTCAAGATGTTGCGCGGATCAAACTCGTTTTTTGCTTGTTTGAACGCCTTCCACTCTGGACCGTAGTGACGTCGCCAATCGCCTGGGGTGAAGTCCAGGGTACCGATGGGGTACCGCGTACCACCCAGCGCACGGGCCATATCGAACCACTCGTTGTTGCGCGCGCGCTTGTTGGCGGCAAAATCTGCGTCGTAGCCGGGCGCGTCCCTCGACGTGAGCACGTCGAACAGCCAGACCAGCTCCTCGTCGGGCAAGCGAAACAGTGGGCGGGTGATGGTCGAGGTAAGTAGCGGGAACAGCAACACGAACCCGAACTGCCCGACGTCGTCGGGCTGAAAGCTGCTCACGATGTCTTGGACGTAGTCGCCCAGCTCGCTGTCGGGCAAAAACACGTCGAACCACGGGTGCATCACGTTGTCGAACATGTTGATGCTACGAAGCGAGGCGATCAGATTGTCGACCGTCAACTGGAAATCCAGGTAGGGAATGTCCACCGTCTGCAACGTGCCCGGTACGTAAGACAGTCCGCTGGTCATAGCTGCCATGTCGGGCGTGGTCGCCGCGTCGTGGAACTTGGCGAGATTCAACAGGTAGGCGCGGGCGCCGGTGGTTGGGTCGACGACGACGTTGAGGGCGTAGATGCTGTCGAGCTCGTTGCGGTAGACGAGCGTACGCATGTCCGCCTGCAACGAGTGCACGTCGAAGTAGAGCATCGTCGTGTTCAACGCCAATGCCTTGGCCGGCACCATCTTGACCTTGGCGCGGACGATGATGCCGCACTGACCTTGGCCGGCTAGGACGTGGTCGAACAACTTGCGATTCTGATGCTCGGAGCAGACCTCGACTTTGCCCTTGCCGGTGACGACGGTTAGCTCGTAAACCTGCTGCACCTGCGTGCCGATGTTGTAGGCCATACCGCTGATGCCACCCATCGACAGCGTGCCGCCTACCGACAAGCCGATGAAGCCGGTGAGCACCGGCGGCGTCTGAGCAGGCAGGCTCGCTTCCAGCAGCAAGCGCCAGGTGCAGCCGCCGTCGACCAGAGCGAAACCAGTGCCGATCTGGTGAATCTGCTGCATGGAGCTCATGTCGATGACCAGGCCGGCGCGAGCCTGGGCTTGGCCGTGGGTCGCGTGACCTTGGCCGCGCGCGGCCACGACGATGTCGCGCTCGGCACAGAACTTCACCATCTTGGCGACGTCGTCGATGGACGCTGGTCGCAGCACGGCCTTAGGCGTGTTGAAGATGATGTTGCCGAGGTCGGAGCCCTTCGCGCTGGTAGAGGCGGCGTCGGTGAGCAGGACGCCATCGAGGTGCGGGACGTGGTCGAAGCTCGGGCCGCACTGTGGATCCGTGGTCCACGCGCCAGCTTCTCGGCTGTAACCGAAGATGATCGCCGCCGATGCGGCGGCTTTCAGAAACTCACGCCGCTCGAATTGCTTGCTCACCACCGTTGCCTCCTTTTTGAACTGTAAGCACACTTCTCAGTCCAGCCTTCAAGGTAAGCTGGGACGTTATCGTGTATCAAGAGCGATAAGCCTTCGGGTTGAAAGTGAGTGAGCGCGCACGCGCGGATTCGTTACATGCGCGCCATGTTTCTCGAACGCTTCCGTGGCCGACACGGGCGAGCGCGTCTGCTCCGCATTGGGTGTGAACACTCTTCGGGGTGAGTACATGTGAGCGAGTTGGGAATACTCAAAGTGGTAAGGCGCGCCGGACCGCGCGTGCCCCCAGCCAGATGTCAACCCGGCAATCCATCATGGCTTCAATTTGCTGAAGTTTGCTAGAAAATTCCGTTCAGCTTGGTTCTTCGTCTCGACCCGCGCCCAAGACGGCTTTGACGCCGTGTGCCGTGACTTCGGGGGCCGGGACGGCGGATTGGGTCGAGTGCGTTCCCGCGCCGGTCGTGCTCGCGGGCGGAAAGTCCTGTTGCTTTCGGCGGCGGTGACCGGTTTGCCCGGCGTGGCGCGCGCGAGGCAGCGCGGGGCTCGCCTCGCCCCGAGCCGGCCGCGTGAGACAGAATGCGCAATTTTTCCAATCCTCCTGATCTTGCGCAGCGGCGAAGGAACCGCACACTCCTCTTGCCAAAGGCCCAGCGGCAGCGGAGCATCGCGGTAGTGACGCGTCTGGATCCACGACGGCTGAGTCGCAATTTCCTGTCCCGGGTCGAGTCCCCGGCGGGCTTCGACGTGCTGTTCGAGCACCTGTCGGACGTGTACTTCTTCGTGAAGGACGGAGAGGGTCGCTTCGTGCGTGTCAACCAGGGCTTCGTCAAGCTAGTGCGCGCGACCCGCGAAGAAGAAGTTATCGGCGCGCGCGACTCCGACTTCTTTCCCGCCGACCTGGCCGAGAACTACATGCGCGACGACCGCGAGGTTCTGCGCTCCAGCGAGCCGATCATCGACAAGGTCGAGCTGGTGCGAAACCCGGACGGCACCATCGACTGGTACTGCACGACGAAGCTGCCAATTTTCGACAAAAAGGGGCTGGCCATCGGCGTGTGCGGCATCACCCGCGACGTGAAGAAGATGAACACCAACAACGCCCGCTTCTTGTCGTGGGCGCCGGTGCTCGAGATCATGCTCAACGACTATGCGCAGCCGCTGTCCACGGCAGCGCTGGCCGCCAAGGTGTCGTTGTCGGTGAGCCAATTCAATCGCCAGTTCCGCAAGAAGTTTCACACGACGCCGCGTGCCTACCTGACCAACGTGCGTATGAACGCGGCGTGCCATTTGCTGGTCACCACCGATTTGCCCATCTCCGACATCTCGCTGCAGACGGGCTTCTACGATCAGAGCCACTTCAGCAATCAGTTCGTTCGCCATCGTGGGCTGCCGCCGTCGCAGTACCGCACCAAGTACGCGCAGAACCAGGAGCTTGCGCCCGAGCCCGCCTTGCTGGAAGAAGAGAGGATGCGTATTTCTTCCAATAATCTGCGAGCCGGCTCCAAGTCACGGGTGCTCACGGGCGCTTGAGGACGCGCTCCGCCGACCCGGTGGAGCTCCCCTACTCGAAAAGCGAGAGCGCGAGGCCGGCTTGGGGCAGCGCCCCGCTCAAATCGACGCGCGGATGCTGCGCGACCCGCACGCCTCGCTCGGCGCTGAAGAATCGCAACCCGATCCAAGGTGCCAGCTCGACCCGGCCAAAGCGAAAGGGGCGACTCAATCGCGTTTCGAAGCGGGCAGCGCTTTTCAAGGTGGCGCCGGTTGCGGAAAAGCCCGACTGAGGAGACACGAACAGCAGGCTCGGGCCCGCTCCCACCCCGAAGCGAAATCCGGCGAGCGCGCGGGCGGTGAAGGCGGCTTCGACCAGCGCGTGCCCTTCGAGTATCGCGACTTCGCTCAGGCCGAGGGGGTGGACGGCACCGACCCGAACGCCCAACCACCAGCTCGAGTCGAAGCTGAGGCCCGCGCCCAAGCCTCCGCCGATCGCTTGGTGCTTGCCCCAGCTTTCGCCCATCAGCTGTGCGCCGACTGCTAGCTCCCGCGTCGAAGCTGCCTCGGCGCGGGGGGTCTCGGGAGGGGTGGCCACCGGCACGGGAGGCGGTGCGTCGGGCTTCGCGGGCTCGGGCTCCGGGGCGGAAGGCCCAGTCGGCCCGGTCGGCCCGCTCGTGGCGCTGGCCACCCCTTCGCCCGGAGCCTCAGGCTTCGTGCGGGCGCGCAATTCTGCGAGGGCCCGATCGAGAGCTCGCAGCACTTCTTCGCGCAGCGTTGCCGCTCCCACGCGCAACTTGAGCGTGACGCCGGCGTCGCCGGCCTCGACCCGCACCACCACTCCGTCTCCTGAGCAAGAAATGGCGACGGTGGCTGCCAGCTCGCTCGTGAGGACCGTGGCCCGCGCGCGCGCTTCCAGCTCTGCTGCCCGTGCCTCCGGTAGCTCCGGGCACGTCACGACGACGCCGTCACTCGCGGCCCGTGCGGACGGAATATTCAACCCCAGGCATAGCTGCGCCGCTCCGGCCAACGAGATGACCCGCTGCCCGCTGCCTCGTCGAAACCCGAAGCGATAGCCCACGCGGGCTGGGTATAGCTGATGCCTGGAGTTTTCGCGACCTGTCCGCGCGCCAAATCGAGGTGCTCAGGGAGAGCAGTTCCGGGAACTCACTGAATGGACCCAGACGATCGGCCAAGCGCATGCAACAATTCCGTACCGTTGCCCGGTTAGCCGACGCCGGGCGCCTCCCCAGGGGCCATACATCTCGTGAGCGAGCGCGAATTATTCGAAGCCTTGTACCGCCGCATGGCGGCGCTCGCAGGTCGAGGCGCTCCAGATCTGGACGATCTGGTGCAGCTAGCCGCCGAACAAGTGATCAAGTGTCGCGACAGCTTCGAGGGACGCAGCGAGCTGTCCACCTGGATCTACGGCGTCTGCTATCGAGTATTGCTCAAGCAGCGGCGCTGGTACCGTCGTTGGAGCGTGCGTTTTCGCTTGGAGCAGGAGGACGATCCGACGCCCAGAGACGAGACGTTGCCCGGGGCGATGCTGGAGCGGCGCGAGCGCGCTCGGCGCTTGCAGGCGGCGCTGGACCGCTTGAGCGAACGTCACCGAACCGTCGTGGTGTTGCACGACGTCGAAGAGCTGAGCATTGCCGAGATCGCTGGCATCGTGGGCAGCAACGAGCTGACGGTGCGCTCGCGGCTGCGCGACGGTCGCAAGCGGCTGCGGGTACTGTTGAGCGCAGATCAAGAGTTACCACTGAAACCAAGGGTTTCCCCTGAAAGGGCAGCGTGAGCTTTCACTCTCCTGATTCTCTGGCAGATCGAGACGCTCCTCCGCGCGCCCTGGTGGAAGCCTTGCGCGAGGAGCCGATCGATCCCGCGCGGATACAAAACGCGTATTTGCGTTTTCTTCAGCGGCGGACGCCCGCCCCCTCGTGGTGGCGGGCGCGTGGCGTCGCGCGTTGGGGGGCGGTTGCGGTCGTGGTGGCGGCCAGCAGCGTGTATGCAGCCACCGTGATTCGACCGTTCGACACCAGCTCGCAGGTCAGTGACGCGCCCGCGCTGGTGTTGTCGGCAGCGCCGCGAGCTGCCAAGCCGCGGGCACGGCCACCCCGGCAAACGGGACCCGAGGCAGATACGCACCGCGACGCAGATGCGGGTGCGCAAGTGGAGCTAGGGGCCGACGCCTTGGCGGGCCGTGAAGTAGACGTGGGCTCGACGGGCGCGGCACGCGAGCCGTCGCCCTCGCGCGGGCCTGCCGCCGTTCCCAGCGCGGAACAATGGAAGCGCGCGGCTCGGGGTCTGCGCGATGGAGACTTCCAAAGCGCCAACGCGGCTTTGCGAGAGTTGACCCGTCGCGGCACGGAGGCCGATCGAGAGTCAGCTCAGCTGGTGCAAGCCCAGGTGCTCCTGGCCCAGGGTAGGGAGGCGGAGGCCAGCAGTCTGTTGAAGTCGCTCGAGGCTTCGGCGCATGCTCCGTCCGTCCGCCGCAAGTCAGCCGAGCTGCTCGCTCGTTTGCGCGACCGACCGGCGGCGCGCTCGGCGAAATCGCGTGCAGGGACTGAGCTTCCGTGAGGTTTGAGAGCTCGCGCGGCGCCTGCGCGCTGGTTTGCTGCGGTGCTCTCGTCGCAGGTTGCGGTGGTTGGGTCGACGTCGAGCCCACCGCTAGCGGTGGCGGTGCATCGGGCGCGGCGAGCAGTGCGGCTTCGGGCACGGACCCGGGCGGGGGTGGGGGTGGGGGCACTGACGCCTATGCCGGCCCCTTCAAGATCCTGATTTTGAGCACTTCGCTAGGCGACTTCCGGCATGATTCGATCGCGAATTGTCAGCGAATGCTGGCCGACCTCGGCCAGACGCCAGATGACGAAATGCCGGCGGGCACGAAGCCCGGCAGTCAATTCACGACCGTAATCGCTACGGATGATCTCGCCGATTTCACCGAATCTCGGCTCAAGGACTACGGCACGCTGTTCTGGTGCTCGCCAATTGGTACCGTGTTCAGCAACAGCCCGCTGGTGCCAAACAAGACAGTCGCCGCAGTCGCCATGGCCGCGCTGCAAGGCTACATCGAGGGCGGCGGAGCGTGGTGCGGCGTCCACTCCGCCACCGACTTCGAGAAGACGGGGGGCTTTCCCTGGTACACGAACACGCTCGTCGGTGGCTACCTCGACACGTTCTATCCCGACGGCACGTCAGGAACCGTGCAGGTCGAAGCCGATTACGCGGACCACCCGGTCATGAAAAACGTGCCCGCCACTTGGTCCGTTCGTGACGAGTGGTTCAAAATGAACCGCGACATCGGTGCTCAGCCCGGGTTTCAGATCCTCGCGAGGCTGGCAACGGCGACGGATAACCGACCGGTGGTCTGGATTAAGGATTTTGGCACGAACGCGGGTCGTATGTTCTACGTCAGTCGCGGTCACGCGCCGGCCGTCTATAGCGAGCCCGAATTCAGACTGCTCGTGCTCAATGGCATCCTCTGGGCGACGCATCGACTCGAGAAGTAGCCCCGGCGACCAAACCGCAGCGACTCTTTCCGGGCGGGATGCGCGGTTTGGCCTGGGTCGAAGATCCAATCAAGCGGCTTTTTTGCCGCATTGGCAATTTCCAAAATTGCGGGAACGCATCATTCTTACAAATGGGCGCGGCTTGCCTCCAAGACCGTGCGACCAGCCGAGCGGTAAGGTGCTGGCGTCGCGCTAGGGTAGTCGCATGCCCACGGCTAGCAGTGGGACCGCCTCCCAGGAGATGTCATGACCGTTCGGAGTTTTGAGCCCAAGTTCATGAAGCTCGGCGTGCTGACCGCCGCCTTGCAAGAGCTGACGCCGCGCAGCGTGCGTGACCCGGATCCGGATCGCGCCATCGAAGACTGGCTGTATTTCGGGCGTGAGGTCGGAGCCGACGTGATTCAGCTGTCGGCGGCGCTCCACCCCAGCGAGAGCGACGTACCGGCCGAGGCGATGCTCGATCCGGTCGCCAACACCCTCGACTTGCGGGCCCCGTTCGACGCTACCCGCCGCAACCGCGTGGACGCAGCCGTGAAGGAGTCGAAGGTCGCCATCAGCGACATCGCTTACTTCGACAACCTGCTCCACGACGACCGCGCCATTCGCGAAAAGAAGCTCGTCTTCATGCGCAAGGTGTTCGACGCGGCCGCGTTGATGGGGCTGCCCGCCGTGTGCGGCTTCGTCGGCCGCGACCAGACGAAGACGATGGACCAGAACCTCGAGGCCTTCGAGGCGATCTTCGTGCCGCTGCTGAAGGAAGCCAAGGCGCGCGGTATCCGCTATCGCGTCGAGCAGTGCCCGATGCCCGGCTGGACTACCGGCGACAATTTCCACAACAACATCGGCTACTCGCCTGGTGCGTGGATCGCGCTGCATCGCATCTGTGAGCGTCACGGCGTGGGCGACCAGCTCCGCGTGCACTACGACCCCTCGCACTCCATTTTGATGGGCCAAGACACCCGCTCCATCTTTCAGTTCCTGAAGGACAGCGGCTACGCGTTCTTGATCGACGGCTTCCACGTCAAGGGCCAGGTCATCAACTCCAAGGGCGTCTCGGAGTGGGGCTACGGCGGCCAGACCATGAACCGCGGTGACTGGGTGAATGGCAAGCCCAGCGAAAAGCCTGCGGACCAGCTGAACGCGTGGAAGAAGCAGACTGCGTTGTGCGAGCACGAGCTGCCCGGCACCGCGCGCCACGATCCGCTCGCCTACCTACAGAATCGCACGGTCGACTGGCTCGACCATCAGCTGGCGGCGCGCGAGCTCTTGCCGCTCGATTTCACGGCTGCGCCTTTGATCGTCGAGCACGAATACGGTCCTGCGCGCACGCAGGATAAAGAAAAGTTGAAGCCGATCTTGGCGGGCTCGCTGGCCTTCACTCGCAAGATCGACGAAGCCGCCGCTTGTATGTTTGCCCTGCAAAATGAGGTCATGCCTGCACAAGGCATTCCAGTTCAGGGTCGTGGGCGCGAAGCGTACCGCTCATAAACGGCATCGCCGGGAACACATGATACATTACCGATGCGCCGCGCGACCTCGGCACGAATCCCAGACCAGAAGTGGTGTCATTCCGACACTACTCAGGGTGGGCCAGTGCAACCTCTGAGCTCAGCGGTCCCCATCTCACTGAAAGGCCGGACGATGCGTTCTTTTGCGATTTATGGTGCCACTCTCGCGGTGGTGGGTGTGTTGGGTGCCGGTTTGGGCGCTTGTAGCGACGGCAGCGGCGCGCTGGACGGCAGCGGTGGCATGGGCACCGGAGACACGGGCTCGACCAGCGCCGGCACGACTTCGACGACCGGGGGCGGCACCGTCGTCCCCACGGGCGGCAGCGCGACCGGTCCGACGGCGGGGACGAGCGCGACCCCCACGGCTGGCACGGGCACCACCGGCGGCAGTGGAACGGGAACGGGCGGCTCGACCGATCCGGGGACCGGCGGCATGCCCATGACGACGGGCGGCACCGGCACCGGCGGCACCAGCAGTGCCGGCAGCAGCACGGGCGGTACCGGCGCTGGCGGCGGCGGCACGGTCAGCGGGCCATTCAAGGTGCTCATCATCAGCACAGCGCTCGAGTTTGCGCACGACTCGATTCCGGACTGTCAGAAGTTGGTGGCCGATTTGGGAATGATGGATCCTGCCAATCCCTGGACCACGAAGATCGAGGGTGACGATCTCGCCGACTTCACGGCCGCCGGCCTCGCCGACTACGGCATGATCTTCTCCTGCAGTCCGACGGGTCGCGTCTTCAGCGGCAACCCGAAGGTGTCGGATCCGACTGGCAAGATGACAGCCTTCCAGAATTTCATCGAGAAGGACGGCAAAGCATTCGCTGGCGTGCACTCCGCGAGTGACTTCGAAAAAACCGGTGGCTTCCCGTGGTTCACCAACACCCTGATGGGCGGCTACTTCCAAACCCACGACAACGACGGCACGTCGGGCTCGGTCGTGTCGGACATGGTGAACAAGGCGCACCCCGTTCTCGCGGGCCTTTCGGCGACGGCCGACGCCAAGGATGAGTGGTACAAGATGAACCGCGACATCGGATCTCAGCCAGGCTTCAAGATCCTGCAGCGCCTCGGCGCCGATCAACGCCCGCTCACTTGGGTCAAAGAAGTCGGCGCCGGGCGTATGTTCTATACGGTGCGTGGTCACAGCAAAGATCGCTTCAAGGAAGAGCCGTTCCGCAATCTCGTGAAGAACGGCATCTACTGGGCGATGAAGCGTACCGGTTAAAATGGTTTGATGCGCGATGAGCACACGGGCTAACCTCGCCGCGTCGGCGGGCTTAGCCCGTGTTGTCTTTTCGTTGCCAAGTCGGGAGACACTTTCCGTTGAAAAGCTCAGGGTTGTTTGGTTCGTTCTCAAGTAGTTTGGTTGGCGCGTTGGCCCTGGCCGCAGTTTCGGCGATGTCGTCCGCGGCACACGCCCAGTTGCCCTCGGCAGAAGCCCTTTCAATCGCGAAGGTCAAGGGCTGGGACGTCACGCTCGATGGGCGGATGAGCGCGTTCGCGAGCGTTTCGCACGGGCCACCGCCACCGCCCGGGTCCCCGACTTGGCAGGGCTTCGACGACCGGCCGGCGGCAAACGGGCAAACCACTGCCACTCGCATTCGCTCCGGATTCGTTTCGAACTACATGGGTTGGGGCGTTCGCAAAGACGTCGGCAACAACACCTCCATATCTGGCCGTTTTGCGATCTGGGGCAATATCTCGCAACAGCGCGACAAGGTTCAAGCTCCTGACGTCGACCTGCGGGAGGTCTACCTCCGAATCGACGGCCCTTGGGGTGGAGTGCTTGCCGGGCGAAACATGGGCATCTTCAGCCGCGGCCCCATCAGCCTCGACTACGACATCGAGCACAACTATGGCCTTGGCAGCCCCTGCATGATCGTCAACCGCGTGCCTTCGTACGGGCCGATCGCTGCTTGCGGGCATGTGGGCTTCGGTGTCTTGTTTCCCGCCTTCAACGCGCAACTCTCTTACAACACGCCGGAGTTTGCGGGCTTTCAACTAACTGCGGGCATTTTCGATCCGTCCTACAACACGGACCGAAACTACACTCGCACTCCCCTCCCGCGCGTAGAGGGCGAGCTCACTTTCAAAGTGCCGAAGTACTTCCACGCTGAGATTTCGGGCAGCTGGCAGCGGCTAGGCAACGAGGACCTCAGCTGCGCGGCGGGTTCACCCCCTGGCTGCAAGAGGGACCGAAACGTCGACTCGTTGGGTTTCGCTGGTTCCTTGGGCGTGAATGCCGGTCCGGTGCAGGTCGGCGCGACCGGTTTTGCCGGCCAAGGTCTCGGCATTTGGGCGGCCATCGAGAACTACCCTGCCTTCGCCTCGGACGACATGCACGGCTACTTGCTGCGGCATCAGAAGGGCTTTGCGGGCTTCGCCGCCCTCAACTTGGGCCACACGAAGATCGCGGCGGGTGTAGGCCAGACGATGATCTCCAAGGTGTCCACGGATCCCGCGCGCTTCTCTTCCCTCAACTTTCCCGCCAAACAGTTCGGTATCTCGGCCGGCATCTACCAAGGCATCCTCGAAAACATCGTGCTCGGGCTCGATGTCTTCAGTGCCCAGACGACCTGGCAGGATGGGTTCAACGACGCAGGCGCACCGTACACGCCGAAGCAGACGATGAACTTCGCCAACTTGGGCGCGACGCTGCTGTACTGACGCGGTGCGCTCCGTCTTGGGAGCGACGGGTTCCGGCGTTCGCGATTGCGCCTCGAGTAGCCGACGTACTTCAACGTCGGCTACTACTCGATGCGCACCAGCTCGTCGGGCATCGGCGCGTGGGTGGGGCGCAAAGGCGTGGCCTTGACGAAGTCGCGATAGGATTTGAGCGCCGCGGCGTCGTGGGCTTTGTACGCTTTCAGCTCGGCTGGGAAAGCGGCACCTAGCAGCTGATAGCAAAACGCCTCGAGGTGGCCGGCCTTGGCCGTGGTCACGAGCCAGGCATCGAGCTCGACTTGCTCGTCGAGCGCGGTGCCGTGCGCGGCGACGATGCCGGCCCAGGTGCTGAGCACGTCGTAAAATTGGGAGATGGTCCAGGGCGGGCGAAAGCCGGTCACGGCGCGGCCGAACAGCGCCTCGAAAGTGTGCGCGAGCGGCGCTCGGACGGAGCCGTCCGCGGCTCGCCGCACCGGCATCTGCCCCGGCGCGAGGCGCAGGTTGAACGTGGCCTGCTGGTGCTCATCCGGCTTGGCGAGGATGCGCTCGGTGAGCACCTTGGCGAATGCCTTGGCGACGGCGTCGTCGGAAGCTCCGCCGCCCATGGCTTGATAGCTCATGCCCCAAAGCAGGGTCATGGCGGGTACTTCGGTGCCCGCGTAGGCGAGGGCGGCTCGTGCATACGCTTCGGAGTTGGTCGGTGTGCTGAGCAAGTTTTGTCGCGCTTGCTCGGTGCCGGTCGGTTGCAAGGCCGCGAGCGCCCGCGCGAAATCGGGCGACTCGGCGGGCTCGACTGGCGCGGACGCGGGTAGCGGTTCAGGTGCGGGCGCAGGCTCGGGTGCGGATGAGGTCGGTGCGGCTTCGACTGGCACCGGATGGCCTTTGACTCCGTCGCCCACTTTCGCGACGGGCGGTGAGCCGCAAGCAGACGCGACGGTTGCGCCGAGCAGCAGCGCGGCTAGTGAGCCAACCGTCGACGACCTTTTTCGCATCTGCGGGTGTCTATCACGATGCCCGCGTTCGGCGGTCAGCGCGCGCGCAGGACGAAGTACGCGGCGACGGCGGCCAAGAGCAAGGTCCAGAGCCACCAGCGGGAGCTGGTCTTGGGCGGGGGCGCCTTCTTTACGGGGGCCGGCGCGGGCGGGGGCGACGAGTCGGCGGCGAGGGCGGCGCTTCCTATTTTAGGTAGGGCGGGCGCGGCGGGGATGAAGAGGGGAGGCATGGGAGCCTCGAAGACCTCGGGCGGGCGCGTGCTGGGCGACGCCGGTCGCAGTGGCAGCTCGGCGGCGAAGGGCGTCGACTTGAGCGGGATTTCGTCGCTGATCCAGTTTTCGACGCGCGCGACTTTGCGGGTGCGATCGGCCAGCGCGTCTCGAGCCAAATCGAGCACCCATTCGCCGATGCGACGAGCGTTGGCGCGCGGCGGGGAGGCGGCTTCTACGGCTTCGGCCAGCTCGTGCATGGTCTCGAAGCGCGCCTCGGCGTCCTGGGAGAGCGCGCGCATCACGATGTCGTCGAGCGCGGCGGGCACCTCCGGTCGAAATTGCGAGACGCGCGGATAGTCGCCGCGCAGCACCGCTTCGCCCGGCTCTTTCTCTTGGTCGGCGGGAAACAGGCGGCGCAGCGCGAGCAGCTCCCAAATCACGATGCCGGCCGAGAACACGTCCGAGCGTTGCGTGAGCCGTTCGCCGCGCAGCTGCTCGGGCGACATGTAGCCGCGTTTGCCCTTGCGGCGCTCGGGCGCGGTTTCTTCGATGTGCTCGAGCGCGGTCGCGATGCCGAAATCCAAAACGCGAGCCACGCCGTCGGCGCCGACCAGCACGTTGGGCGGGGAGACGTCGCGGTGCACGAGCGAGAGCGAACGGCCTTTTTCGTCGGTGGCGTCGTGAATCGCGGCCAAGCCTTGCAGCATGTCGAGCGCAATGCCGATCGCGATCGGCATCGGCACTTGCTCCTTCTTTTCTTTGGCTTGGGTGCGGCAGAGCGTGCTCAGCGCTTCACCGTGCACGTAGTCGAGGACCAAAAGCACGTCGCCTTTGGTGGCGACGACGTCGAGCGTGGCCGCGACGTTGGGATGCCGGACGCGCGCGGCCAGGCGCGCTTCGGTCAGCAGCATCTCCGTGAACTCGTGGTTCTTCACCAAATGAGGGAGCAGCCGCTTGATGGCCACCACGCGCGAAAAACCACCGGCGCCGTCGAGCCGCCCGAAGTGCACGGTGGCCATGCCACCGGCCGCGAACTGCTCGAACAGCGCGTAGCGCCCCACCGTGTGGGTGGGGCCGCGCTCGGAAATCGGCCCGTCGACGTGGCTAATCTGCTTTTCGCGGGCGGGAGGCTGGCTGTCGCGCTGGGGGCCACCTTCCGCGGAGGCGTCTCGGCTCCGGGTCTCCGTCTGATGTCCGGCGGTCCCGGCAGCGGCCCCGCTCGGTAGGAAATCGGACGGCAGCTTGGCCGGCTCTGGGACGAGCAGGCTCATCAAGTCTTCGGTGATCGGCGTTTGCGGCAAGTCCGCTACGGGAGGAGGCGGGATGGTTCCGTCGACTGAAATCATCTTGCCGCAAGCGCGGCAGGCGATCCTGACCACCTTTCCACGGATCTTCTCATCGTAGAGGTGCGCTGGAACCGTGCGGCGGCTCCCGCACGACTGACAGACGACCGTGATTCCCATCGCTCGGGGGACCTTACCGCAGAAATCGCCCGGTACCGCATCTCCGGTAGGCCTGGTCCGCGGCCCAGCTGGGCCGCAACGCCCCCCACGAAACCGGGCCTCTCCCCCAAGAACGCAGAGCTTTTTGGTGAGAAACGGGCAGGGAGACGAGCTGGGAAGGAATTGACCCTTGACCTGGCGCCCGTACGGCTTGCACCCCGGCGACTATCCGGGGCCGCCGCCGCCGCCGATCCACGTCACTCGCACCGACGAGGCTTGATTGCCCGCCTAGAGTGCGGAAGAACCCCGCTCGTCCTCGAAGCGAGCCAAAGTGAGCACCACCAGTCAGGCCGAACGGCGCGCGCTCCTGCCCATCTTCTTGATCGTGCTCGTCGACATCTTGGGCATGACGATCATCTTGCCGCTCTTGCCGTTTTACGCGGAAGAGTTCGGGGCGTCGCCACGGCAAATTGGTCTGTTGGTGGCGACCTACGCGGCGTGCCAGCTGGTGTCGGGGCCGCTGCTCGGTCAGCTGGCAGATCGCATGGGGCGAAAGCCGTTGCTGCTGGTCAGCCAAGTCGGCACGTTGATTGGCTTCTTCGTGTTGGGGCGCGCCACCTCTCTGCTCATGGTCTTCGTGTCGCGGGCCATCGACGGCATGACCGCCGGCAACTTGTCGCTGGCGCAGGCGTATGTGTCCGACGTCACGGCAAAAGAAAATCGCGCCAAGGCCTTCGGCATCATCGGCATCGCGTTCGGTATTGGCTTTTTGGTTGGGCCCGCCATCTCCGGGTACCTGTCGCAGTACGGGCATCGCTATCCCATCTATGCCGCCCAGGGGCTGTCGGCGCTCAGCATCTTGGCGACGGCGTTGCTGCTACCGCGCGCGCGGCCGCAGGCGCAGGACGGCTCGCTGGCGCCGGCGGGGCAACGCTTGGCGCTGCTCTCTTGGGGCCGCTACGGGGAATACTTCGCTCGGCCCGAGCTCGCCACGTTGCTGTATCAATTCTTCGCGTTCGCGTTTGCGTTCGCGGCGTTTACCTCCGGCTTTGCCCTGTTCGCGGAGCGTCGGCTGAGTTGGCATGGCGTGCCGTTCGGCGCCAAACACGTGGGCTACGTGTTCGCCTACGCCGGGTTTTTGGGCATTATTTTCCAGGGCGGGCTCGTCGGGCGGCTGGTGAAGCGTTTCGGTGAGCTGAAGCTGACGCGCGCCGGTTTCGCCAGCTTCAGCGTCAGTTACGCCATGCTGGCGTTCGTGCACCGGTTGCCTGAGCTGCTGGGGAGCGCGACGCTTTCGGCTTTCGGGCAAAGCGCGCTACGGCCAGCGCTCACGGCCCAGATCACCCACAACAGCCGGCGCGACGAGCAAGGGATGGTGCTCGGCATCACCCAATCGCTCATGTCGGTAGCGCAGATCACCGCCCCCACCGCGACCGGGTTTCTGATTGGGCATGGCCAAATCGGAGCCTGGGCGTGGATGGCGGCGGCCTCGGCCGCGGTCGGGCTCTGGCTCAATCTCCGGCAAAAGGCGTGAGTGAGGACGCTTGGCACATCGCATTTACCGCTTGTCGATCAGCCCTGAGGACGTTCCCGCGGTTCGGCGCGTCATCGACGTGGACGGCCGCTCCAGCTTGGCCGACGTGCACGACCAGATCGTCGCGCTGTACGGGCTCGACGACAGCGACCATTTCTACGCCTTTTTCACGTCGGGCCGCTATTGGGACGAGCAGTCGGCGTATTTCGATCCTCGCGTCGAAGGCGCGCGCGCCGATCGGGCACTCTTGTTTCGGCTCAAGCTCGCGCCCGGCCGGACTTGCGCGTACCTGCTCGATTTCGGCACCGAGCAGCGCTTCACGGTGACGGTCGAGGCCGTTTCCGACACAGAGCAACCTCTCTCGGCGCCGCGCTTGGTCGAATCCGTGGGCGACGTAGCAACCCCACCCGAGCCGCCGGCTGCAGACGCGGACGCGGACCCGCCCGAGCTGGCCGAGCTCGTAGTCCTGGCCGAGGCATTCCTCGAGACGATGGCCGAGCTCGACGAGCTGGCAGCCGAGCCCGCCGACGCGCTCGATCGCAGCGCTCCGGTGCTGCGCGCCGCCGCCGCTGCCGCCGCGAAGCTACTGGCGGCGGTGGAAGGCGACTCCAAGCTGTTCTTTCGCTTGGACGATTGGTTGCTCGAGCGCTCGCTAGCCGCTCAGCTCTTCGATCTGCCGCTCGAGCTTTCGCACGTGGCCGAATACGAGAGCGCGCTCTCGCTGGCGCGCGCGTTGGTGTTCGCGGATCGCGAGATGATGCAGGGCGATTTGGCCATTGTTTTGGCCAAGGCGGGGCGACGCGACGAGGCGCTTTCGCAGGTGGAGCAAAACCTGGCGTCGGCCGAAGACGCGGCGTTGGCGGAGACCAAGGCGGGGGAGACGCACCGCGCGCTCGGTGATTTGCCAGCGGCCGAAGCCTACTTCCGGCGCGCGCTCGTCGAAGCCAAGACCACGACGGACCGCATTCAAGCGCACATTCGACTGGCCAGCTGCCTGTTCGATCAGGGGCGTGAAGCGGAGGCCAACGAGGTCTTGAAATCAGCGCGCGCGCTCGAGAAGAAGAGCGCACCCCCTTCAGCTCCGCCGGCCGTGGGTCGCAACGAGCCGTGTCCGTGTGGCAGCGGCAAGAAATACAAGAAGTGCCACGGCGCGTCGGGCTGAGCGGCTCAACCGAGGGCGGCGCGCAGCTGCCCGAGCCGACTGGCAATCACGTCTAGCACTTGCTCCTGCCGTATGGATACCAGGTAGTCGGCGTACGCTTGGAAGCGCTCACGGAACGCTTCGCCTCGTGGCGTCTCGCTTTCGCAGTGCCGGGCGTCGTCGTCGCTGAGGTCGAAGTTGATGAAGCCGCGACAATTCTCGGTGCCGCAAAGGCACGGATCGCGCTCGGGCTCGTTGAGCGTGACCCAGCCGTAGAAGATGGTCACTTCTTGGCCGGGAGCGATGGGGCGCAGGCATTGAATACGTCCGGGGCCGTCGGAGTAGATGGCTGCGTTTGGGTTGCAGCTGTGATTGCAGAGCCAGCCACCGGGCACGCTGGTGTCGGGCACGATGACCCACGCTCCCTCCGACACGAGCGTGAATTTCGACGCCGCCGCTGCCGTGGCTTCGGGCGCGTCGATGGCCAACCGAGTCTGTGCCGGTGCGTACGGCGTGATCACGTCACCGGGCTCGAAATGCTTGCGCGCGAACACACCGCGGCCTTCGATGGCGCTGTCGCGAAACTGCACTGGGGCGAGGCTGAACAAGGCCTTTCGACTCTTGGGCTTGGTCATGGCGGAGGGGCTGTGTCAGAAGCGTAGCTTTTGCGGCGTTTAGACGGGTACGGATTGCGCTTTGAGCCAATATCGCGCAAGTTGCGCCCCCCATGAGCGACCAAGACGAGCCGAAGGCGAACGAGCGTGACAGCGACAGCGACGAAGATCGCGATAGCGACGCCGAAATCGAGAGCGAACGCGAGCCTGCGCCGGCCGCTTCGAAGAAGGTCGCTGCCAAGCCCCGCGCGGGCGGCCAGCGTCGCGCGGCGGCCAGCAAGCCTCCCGCAAAACCGGCCGCGTCGAACACGGGAGTGTTCGTGTTGCTGGCGCTGTTGGCCGGCGGTGCCGCTGGTTACTTCGGTCACATGCAACAAGCCAAAGCGGCGCTCGCCAAAGACTCGGCGGCGCCTGCTGGCAGCGGCGCGGCCGCCGGCCCGTGCGGTGCCTGGGAGAAGAAGATCTGCGGCAGCAGCGGCGAGCAGTCGGCGGCTTGCATGCAAGCCAAGGGCGCGACCGAGCTGCTCACGCCTTCGACGTGTGAGCTGGCGCTGACCACGATGCCGGCCACCCTGACCAAGCTCAAAGCGGCGCGCGCGTCGTGCGACAAGCTGGTCAGCAAGTTGTGCGGCGATCTACCGCCTGGCGCCCAGACCTGCAGCATGGTCAAAGAGAAGACCCCCGCCTTCCCCGCCCAGCGCTGCGACGAGATGTTGAAGCACTACGACGAGGTCATCGGTCAGCTGAAGCAGATCGAAGAGCAGCAGGGTGGGATGATGGGTGGTCCCGGCGGTCCTGGTGGTCCCGGCGGTCCTGGTGGTCCTGGCGGCCCGGGCGGTCCTGGTGGCCCCGGCCCCGGGATGTCCCCGCCCCCCGGCATGCCTCCTCACTGAGCGAGCATTTGTTCGCGCGCGCGTCGCGATCGAGCTACGCGCGCGCGAACAAATCCAGCGCCAAACGATACGACAGCAACGCCAGCTGCGGATCGTAGCGCGGCCCTTCATCACGCAGGAAAGCGTGCGCGGCGTTGAACTCGTGCCAGGTGAAGCGCAGCTTGGCCTCCAACAGCCGGGCTTGGATCTTGGCGCGGCCCTCGTCGGGAATGTGCGGATCTTGGCGGCCCCAAACCATCATCAGCTCGCCCGAAATGTCGCCCGCGCGCGACAATGAGTCGTCGCCGCCCGAGCCGAGCGAGCCCTTGTGTAGATCGGTCGCGTAGAAGCAGGCCGCGGCGCGCACCCGGCGGTCGAAGGCGCAGCGAAACGCCAAGTGACCGCCCAGGCACATGCCCATGCTGAGCAATTTGCCGTCGCAGTCCGGGTGCGTGGCAAGATGGTCGAGCACGACGCGCGCGTCCTCGTCGTACGCCTCGATGCTCTTGCCGACCTTGTGGCTGTTGCCGGCGTCGGCGCCGGCTTGGTCGTAGCCGAGCACGGTCCCGGCCGGCTCCAGCTCGTGAAAGACCTCGGGCACCGCGACGACGTAGCCGTGGCCCGCCAGCATCGCCGCCGTTCTGCCGATCGGCCCCGTGCGCTGGAAGATTTCCGAGAACAAAACCACGCCCGGTCGCCGCCCGACGCCCTTCGGACGGTAAACGTACGTGCGCATTTTTCCGCGCGAGGTCGGCAGGTCCACGCTCGAGGCTTCGAGGATCATGCTTTTGCCGGACTTTACAGCAGAATCCCGGCTTTTGCGCCTTCTAGGGATCATGTCCGAAAGCGGCCAGACTGAGGCGTTGCCCGGCGCTAGGCTGCACTCGTGAGCCTGGATGCCGCCCATTGTTACGAGGTCGTCAAAGCGCGGGACGCGCGCTTCGACGGCGTATTCTTCGTGGGCGTTTCCACGACCGGCGTGTACTGCCGGCCGATCTGCCGGGTGCGCACGCCGGGGCGCGATCGCTGCTCCTACTTCGTCAACGCCGCCAGCGCCGAAGCGGCCGGCTATCGCCCTTGTCTGCGCTGCCGGCCCGAGCTGGCGCCGGGGGCGGCACCGGCCGACGCCGTGCAGCGCGTCGCCAACACCGCCGTCGCGCGCATCGAAGCCGGCGCCTTGAGCGGCGGCAGCGTGGAACAGCTGGCCGCGGAGCTGGGCGTGAGCTCGCGGCAGCTGCATCGGGTGGTCGAGGCCGAGTACGGCGTGAGCCCGCTCGCGCTCGCGCAGACGCAACGCCTGCTGCTCGCCAAGCAGCTGCTCAGCGATACCTCGCTGCGCGTGATCGACGTGGCGTTCGGCAGTGGCTTTGCCAGCGTGCGGCAGTTCAATCGCCTGTTTCGCCAGGCGTATCGGTTGAACCCGCTCGCCCTGCGCAAGCAGAGCGCGCGCCGCCCCGCCTCGCCGCACATTTTGCTGAAGCTCGGCTACCGGGCGCCGCTGGCCTGGCAGCCGCTGATTCGCTTCTTGGCCGGGCGCGCCGGCACGCGCACCGAAAAAGTCAATGGCGACAGCTACTTGCGAACGGTGCGGGTCGGCCCTCACCGCGGCTTCATCATTGCCGAGCCGATCGGGCCGGGCCTTTTGGGCGTGCAGGTGTCAGCGTCGCTGTTGCCGGTGTTGCCCGAGCTGCGCGCGCGCTTGCGGCGCTTGTTCGATTTGGAGGCCAATCCGCTGGTGGTCGACGCGATGCTGCGACGTCAACCCGAGCTCAGCGCGCACGTGAAGCGCGCCCCCGGGCTGCGCGTGCCGGGGGCCCTGAACGGCTTCGAGCTGGCGTTGCGCGCGGTGCTGGGTCAGCAAATCACGGTCAAGGCGGCGACCACCATCTTCGGGCGCTTCGTGGACACGTTTGGCGGGATGCTGGAGACGCCCGATCCCGACGTGGACCGATTCGCTCCGGACGCGGCCGAGGTCGCCGAAGCCACTTTGCAGCAGCTGATCGATCGCGGGCTCACTCGCCAACGCGCCGAGACGGTGCGGGCTCTGTCACGTGCCGTGGCCGACGGCGTGGTCAAGCTCGAGCCGCCGGTCGACTTCGCGGTCATGCGCGGCCTGTTGCAGGAGCTGCCGGGCATTGGTCCGTGGACGGCCGAATACGTGGCGATGCGAGCGCTGGGAGATCCCGACGCTTTTCCGCACTCGGACTTGGGGCTCCTGAACGCGCTTCAGCTGGCAAAACCGGCGGCTTTGTTGGCTCGCGCCGAAGCTTGGCGGCCATTCCGGGCCTACGCGGCGCTACACCTTTGGCACGGCTACGCGGCGGGTGGCTGAGCCATGGCCGTGGACTTTTTCACCCGCACGGAGAACGAATGAACCACGCACCGTTTTACAGCGAGATGGACTCCCCGGTGGGCACGCTCTGGTTGCTAGGCGACGGCGAGCAGCTGCGAGGCTTGTACATGCACGAGCAGCGCCACCGTCCCGAGCTGCCCGAAGGCTGCGAGCGGAATGACCGAGCGTTTCGGCTCGTGCGAGAGCAACTGAAAGCGTACTTCGCCGGTAAGCTGCACAAGTTCGAGGTAGCGCTGGAAGGCGAGGGGAGCGACTTTCAAAAGCGCGTGTGGAAGGCGCTGTGCAAAATTCCGTTTGGCGCAACCGAGAGCTACGGTGGCCTGGCCAAAAGTATCGGCAACGCCAATGCTTCACGAGCCGTGGGGCTCGCCAATGGCAGAAACCCGATCGGCATCATCGTGCCTTGTCACCGCGTGGTCGGGGCCAACGGCTCTTTGACCGGCTACGGCGGTGGCCTGCCGCGCAAGCAGTGGCTGCTCGAGCACGAACGGCGCTATGCGGCTTCGGGCCGCGACGTCGGTTCGCCGCTGCTCTCGCTGCGGTAGCGCCAAAATGCCGGCAAAAGCGGGATGCACAGCAGCACCCCCAACACGCACAACACCCCGCCCGAAACGATGGACGTGCGGGCGTCGAAGCGGGTGGCCAGGTAGCCGGCGCGCGCGTTACCGAGCAGCGGCCCGGTCATGTAGCTGATCATCTCTAGCCCCGAAAGGCGGCCTCGCAGCACGGTGGGGATGGTTTGGTTCCAGATGGTTTGGCGGAACAAGCCGCTCACCATGTCCGCCCCACCCGCCACCGCCAAGCAAGCCACCGCCGCGGGCAAGCTGGGAGCGAAACCGAGGGCGATGATGGCGACGCCCCACAACGCCGCCGCGCCGACCACGAACGCGCCGTGCCGCCTGACGCGCGACGTCCAGCCGCTGAACAGCGTCATCGCCAAGCCGCCGATCGACATCGCCGCGTACAGCCAGCCCGCCGCCGTCGCGCCCGACCAACGTTCGCTCATCAACGGAAACAGCGCCATCGGCATGGCGAAAATCATGGCCGTGATGTCGACGACGTAGGTGCCAATCAGCTCGGGGCGACTCTGCGCGTAGCGCACGCCTTCGGCGATGCTGCCGAGCGCCGATTCGGCCGCCACCGGCTGGCGCGGCCGCGGCAGCATGGCGAACAAGCACGCCACGGAGCCGCCGAACGACAGAACGTCGAGCCCGTACACGGCCCACGCCCCGTGCTTGGCGATGATGAGGCCGGCCAAGGCGGGCCCGCCAATTGCGCCCAAGCTGAAGCGCAGCGACCCGAGCGCCGCCGCTGCCGGCTGGTCTTCGCGCGCGACCAGCTCTTGCGTCATCGCTTCGAGCGCGGGGCGATGGAAGCCGGTGACCCCGCTCATGGTCACCGAGATGGCGAACAGGCCCCACAAGCTCGGCTGGGCGAGCCTCGCGTTCAGCAACAGCGCGGCCGAGCCCGCGGCGAGCACCAACTCGGACACCAGCAGCATGCGCCGCCGATCCAACGAATCTGCCAAGGCGCCGCCTAGCAACGCCGCCACCAGCAACGGCACCAGCTGCGCCGCCCCCAGCAGCCCCACGTACCAAGACGAGTGCGACAACTGGAACACCTGATACGGCACCGCCACGTACGTCAGCATGCTGCCGACGAACGACACCGTTTGCCCCACGTACAGCAGGCGAAATTCGCGCGAGCGGCGCAGCGGCGAGATGTCGAGCAACATGCGGGGTCGCTCCTCTAGTGCCGGCCCCCGAAATGTCGAGCCTGCGGAGGCGAAAACCCCCGTGATTCACCGCGCCCGGGGGCTGCCGACTTGCAGCTCGCTAAGGATCCCACACGTCTTGGGCTGCCAATCCGCAGCCTGAATCGCAGAAGCTTGTGGGGCGGCGAAAGGCCACCTCGTACGATCGAGATTTTTTCACAGCGAGGACGGGAGGACGGGAGGTCGAGATAGAGGTGAGAAATTTAGGGGTTCGCGCTGCCGCCTGCGAATCCTGCTGGGGCTTTCCCGCGCGGCGACCTCCGGCTCCTTCGAGGGAAATATTTTTGGTTTTGGTCCTCCAAAAACAAAAATGCGTTCTCGCCTCTCGTCCTCCCTGTGATCTCGGAGGCGCTCGAAACGAGGCGTCAGCACGGGAGCAGCCCCAGGCGCTCGTTCGGCTTGGCCCGGCGACGCCACGGTAGATTCTGCAAGAGATCTGCGGCGTGGCAGCCCTCGCCAGCCAGGCTGAGCGGGGCCCGGCTGGCGCTTGCTGGACTGTCGGGGCTTCAGCCGATGGCGGCGAACCAGCTCTCGCCGATCAGCGTGAGGTCGTCTTCGCTGATGGCGTCGCCTTCGGGTACGCCGTTGGCGGCGCCGAACGAGAACACGATGCGACCGACCGGCACGCCGGCGACCAACACGGTGTAGCTGTCGTCCCCCAGCGCTTGGATTTGGTAGGTCTTGCCGGCAAAAGTAACGGTCTTGCTAGCGGTGTCGGCCACGGCCGTTTCGGTCGTCATGCGCGCCTTTTACACCCAAAAAGAGCGCCGAGCGTACAACTTCGACCAGCAATTGCGGTTGCCGAGCGGCCCGAGTCCAGCCTATTGGATAAAGGCTGGGAGCCTTGGGGAGATACATGCCAATTCAAGCTATTTTTGCGGTCGTCTTCATCGCTTTTTCGCTCGTGTACATGGTGTGGATGAAGGGGAAGGCCAAGCAGGGCCTCGCGAATGCGCGCCCCGCCTTCCACGCCTTCTTCGAGCGCACCGGCTATCGCTACGCGGACATCGCCGAGCAGCCGGTTGAGGCTCAAGTGGAGCGCGCCTACCACGACGCTGCGCACCCGGATCCGAGCGGCAACGTCAACCTGCACTACGTGCGCAACTTTCACGGCTTGCGCGTGCACTACCGCTCCAAGACTTGGGTCGAAAAAGGCGTCAGCAGTACCACCTATTACCGCTCCAACCAGTGGGATGCCGACGTGCCCGCAGCTCCGCGCATTCCCATTCACATTGCGGATAAATCGCTGGCTTAGATGTTGAAGGCGGCCAAAGAGGTGTTCAGCAGCTCCACCCGCAATTTTACGCCCAAGTGCTCACAGAAGGTGGTGACCGGCATTCCCAGCATCGACGACAAGTTCGTGGTGTACGGCGAGAATCCGGACGCCGTGCGCCACGTGCTGCAGCAGAATCCGGCATTGCCGCAGCTGCTACAAGACTGGGCGGAGGTCGACGTGTGGGTGACCGCTGACGGCGCGTGCTTCAACGATCCTTCCTATTCGAACATCCAGGCCGCCATGGGGGGCATGGTCGGCAACATGGCCATGGGCTTCGACTACGGCAAGCGCACCGAGCTCACCATTCCCGTTCACGAGCGCGTCGCGGAGCTGCTCGCGACCTTGGCCCGCGCCACGGCATGAGCGGCGCCGGGCTCCCCGAAGGTACGCCGATTTTGTGCCGCAATTGCGGCGGCAGCATGACCTTGCACGCCGACTCGTCGATCGTTTGCCGCTATTGCCACGCGCGCGACGTGCTGCCGGCCGACGAGCTGGGTCGCGTGCTCGAAATCAAGAACCGCTTGGCGCAGGCCGAACAGCGCGCCGCGCAAGTGAAAGGCTTCGACGCCACGTTCGCGGGCGTGTTCGAAAAGCCGGGCTCATTCGTGCGCGTGATGGGCGTGTACGTGGCGATGGGACTGCTGGTGGCGGCGATGTCCGGCTACCAGCTGTACACCACGGTCTTGCCGAACGCCGACAAGCTCGGTACCGGCGTCATTGCCGAGGTCATCTTGGGCCAGCTGATGGGGCCGCTGATGATGCTGGGGTTTGGCTTCTCGCTGGGCGCTGCGCTCTTGACGGGGCGGCGCCACTACCGGCGCCGGGTTCGGCCGCTCTTGATCGCCAGCCGCCCGGTGCAACCCAACGCCCCCTTCGCCTGCCGCGCGTGTGGCGGAGCCTTGCCGCCCGCTCGCGGCGCCGACGTGCATTGCGCCTACTGCCGAACCCTGAATCTGGTGCCCCAAGAGCTACACGGCAACCACGCCGCCGCACTGTTCCAGGAGGCGGAGGCTGCCAAACAACAACTGTTCCGCGCGCATGGCGCGGTGATGAGCATCTCCGGCAAGATGCGCACGACCCTGATTGTGTGCGGCATCGCCACGCTGGTTCTCGCGTACGGGCTGCCGATGTTGGGCATGGCCGTGTTTGGAAATCACTAAGTCAGCGCAATGGAGACTGGGACTGCCAAGCTGCAGCCTGAATCGCTAAGAGGGGATGAATTCCGAGGGGCACGTGCTATCGCAGCGGTCTTGAAGCCCCTCGACGCCGAGCTGTATGCGCTCACCCATCGCGGCAACGCGGGCGACGTCGCACACTACGTGGAAGTTTGTCGGGGGGCCGATAGCGTGCTCGAGCTGGGCTCGGGCTACGGACGCATGCTGGAAGCCTTGGCCGAGCCGAAGCGCGCGCTGTTCGGGCTGGAGCTCGATCCCAGCCTGTTGGCCCTCGGCCGCAAGGCGGTCGCGGCATTGCCGGCGGCCAAACGCCGCGGCGTCACCCTCGTGCAGGGGGACATGCAGCAAATCTCGCTCGGGCGCACCTTCGACCGCGTGCTCTTGCCGTACAACGCCTTGTATTGCTTGCTCAGCGCGCGCGCAGTGGAGCGCTGCTTTCTGAGCGTGCGGGCGGCGCTGGGGGCGGGCGGATTGTTCGCGTTCGACGTGTGGAACGCCGATCGACTCGGCGACGAGGGGCTCTCGCCCAGCGACGAAGCGCAGGCGCTGACCGCTTTCGACCACGCCGGTCGTCGTTGGGTGGCGTTCGAAACCTGCCGGCGTGCGCGCGCACCCGAGCGACTGGACGTCACTTATACGTACGTTCCGAGCGGGCGAGCCGCTCGCCGCAGCCAGGTCGTACGACAGCGTTACTACCGCTCTGCCCAGCTCTTGGCGCTGCTCGCCAAATGCGGGTTTGCGGTGCAGAGCAAGCACGGCAACTTCACCGGCGCGCGTTTCAACGAGCGCGCCGCTCGGCTGGTCGTGGTGGCTCGCGCCATCTGAGCTCGCGGTCTAGCTGCGTGTCGGGGGATATCGCACTCCCGGCGGCGGCGAGAAAGTTACGGCTGAACGGCAACAGCTACTGCGAAAAACGCGCGCCGTCGCGTGCGATTCCTCAGCGCGAAACCAGGGCTCTGGAAACCAACAGGTATGCCCGTCGTTGCTCGCGCTCGTGTCATGGCTTCGCGTCGGTGGTCGCTGGCTCTGCCGACGACGCTCGCCGTTTCCGCCCTCGCTTGCTCGGTCGACGCCGGGGACGGTCCCAGCGCGGCCGCCGGATCGTCGTCGAGCGGCGCCGGGCCCACGGGTGGCAGTGCCGCCGGCGGAAGCTCTTCGGTTTCGTCCGCGGGTGGCGGGGCCACCAGCGCGGGCAGCAGCAGTGTGCTGGCCGGCGCGAGCGCGGGCGGCAACGGAACGACGGGTGGCAGCGGCAGCTCCGGCGGTGCAAGCGGCAGCGCTACGGGTGGCAGCGCGAGCGTTGGTGGCGGCAGTAGCGCAGGTCTGGATACACCGCCGCTCCACCCGCTGATGATCGACCCGAGCAAGGCCGCGAACAAGCAACTGACGTTCACCGCCAAGCAGCTCGATCCCATGGCCGGCAGCTCCACGCCTGACACCAACGCGGGCGCGCAAGAGCACGGCTTCGTCGACACGAGGCGGCCCAAAATTCAGGGCAAGCTGGTGATGACGCTAGGCGGCATCGGCACCTGCTGTGGGCAGGGCGGCATCGGTGGCTTCGCGGTGGGGCTCGGCTTTCACGAGATGGCCATCGCCATGTTGACGACCAACAGCGCCCTGCCCGACAAGTACAAGGACCAGGCCAAGAACATGCCCGACGACGTCGAGGCCAACCGCCAGATGGGCGACGGGCGCATGGAGGCTTGGGACGGCAAAGATCGCGTCGACTGGCTCGACATCAACGAGCACGACAGCTTTGCCTACCGCGCCGCGCTCGGCATCAAGTACATGCAGGAGAACGACCCGGGCGGCGACTGGGGCTATTTCCTCAACGCCGACGGCAGCGTGCGCTGGAGCGACGTGTACTTGGTCGGCTACTCCTACGGCTCGCAGACGCTGTCCGTCGTCGGTAAATACGTGCGCATCGGCCGGGGCATCGCGACCTCCGGTCCGGTCGACGAAGGCTTTCCGAACGCGACCTGGATAAAGGCGCCGTCCGCGACCCCGCTCGAGCGCATGATCGGACTTTTCGGCTCCTCGAACCTGGATATCAAGGTGCAGACGGCTACGGCTGCGGGTTGGCTCGCGCCGGCGGTCACGGTGGCGGCCGGCGCCACCAGCGCCGATCTGATGAACGGTCACATGTTCATTCTTCAGGGCCAAGGCCACAGCGAATTTTGCGCGGGTGACGGCGGCGACTGGAAGGCGTTGTGTCAGTACGCCTTTGCGTACACGCCCTGAACCGATTTCACGGCGCGGCGCCGGGCTTTCAAGCCGGGGCGCCGGCCGCGGGCGCGCCCCGCTGGCCTTGCTGCAGCAAGAGCAGCGCCGCCGAAGCCGCGAGCGCAATGAGGGCTCCGCTGACCAGCGCGACTCGGGGGCTCCAGGTTTGCCAAAGCCAACCGGTGAGCAACCCTGCCGGGATGGCGCTGACGCCGACGATGAAGTTGTACAAGCCGTAAGCACGACCGCGCGCCGCCGCGGGCGCCAGATCTCGAACCATGGCCTTTTCGGCGGGCTCGGTCAGGCCATAGTAGACGCCGTAGACGCAGAACAGCGCCCACATTTGCCAAGGCTGGCGAGCGACGCCGAAGGCCAGGTAGGTCACGGCATAGACGGCCCAGCCGATCACGATCAGCTTCGAGCGTTGCATGCGGTCCGACCAAACCCCGCCGTAGCGCGCGCTCAGCACCTTGACGCCATTGAACACCGCCCACAAAAGCGGAATGGAGACGACCTTCACTCCCACGTCTTTCGCGCGCAGCAGTAGGAAAGCATCCGAGGAATTGCCCAGCGAAAATAGCGCCAAAATGCCGAAGTAGCGGCGGAGCGAGCCGGGCAGGGTCGGCGCTTTTTCCGAGCTACTGGTCGGGGTGGCAACAGCCACCGGTTTCGGCTCGCGCACCGTGAGCAGAGCCAGCATGGCCAACAACCCCGGCACGAACGCGAACCAGAACACCGAGCGCACTTGCCAGCCGAGCGCCAACAGCGCCGTCGCGAGCAGTGGACCCAACACCGCGCCGGCGTGATCCATGGCAGCGTGAAAGCCGAAGGCGCGTCCGGCTTGCTCCTTCGGGATGGAATCGGCGATCAGCGCGTCACGCGGCGCCGTGCGAATTCCCTTACCGACGCGATCGGTGACACGCACCGCGAGCACGTGCCAGGGCGCGACGGCCAGCGCCACCAGCGGGCGCACCGACGAGGCCAAGCCGTACCCGACTAGCACCAGACGCTTCTTGCTGCGCCCTTCGGCGACGTAGCCCGACGCCAGCTTCAGCAGGCTCGAGGTCGCGTCCGCCAGCCCTTCCACCAAGCCCAAGAACGCCGGCGCCGCGCCGAGCGACGCGACGAAGGCGGGCAGCAACGGAAAGATCATCTCCGTGCCGATGTCCGTGAACAGGCTGGTGAAGCCGAGGGCGATGATGGCGCCGGGCAGCTTCGAGGTCTGCGGGGGCTCGCGGCGAAGGGCGGGGGGCGCGGGCTGCACCAGCGGGCTTTAGCATGGTTTTTTCACGCTTTTCCCGCTGGCCTTCTCTTTCGTCGGGCCTGGCCGTTGTGGGGGGCGTGAACGCCACCCAGCGCGTTTGGTTCACCGCTCTGGCCCTGCTGGGCTTCGCGGTAGCATTTGCCTGCCGGAGCGAGAGCAAATCCTTCGTGCCCAAGCCCGCCAGCTCGGCCGGGGAGCTCGACGCCATGCAGTTGGAAGCGGCGGGTCGCGTGGCTCTGGAATCGGCCGCCGACGCCATGGAGCGGCACGATTTGGAGCGCCTGAAGATGCTGAGTCGTTGGGTGCGCGGTCGGGCGCAGGTGGTGCTGTTCAAGCCCAACGACTTGAGCGCCCTGGATCTCGCGATCGGCTGCCTGGACCGCAGCGTGGCGCCCAGCCAGGCCATGACCCAGCTGGCGAAGCTCAGCTCCGGCAAGCTCATCGTACGCGCCAAAGTGGTGTGCTCCGAGCAGCCCGAGTAGTTGTGCCTACAATGCGTGCGTGACCTTCGATCCTGCCAGCCGCTCGCGCCTCACCACTCACGACCTGTACCGCTTCGAAGGCAGCACCTTGTTCGACCGCGTCGCGCGCAGCTTGTGCGAAGCCGGCTGCGTGCCGCGCAAGGAGCTGTACGAAGCTTGGGAGGTCGCGCGCCGCGCTCGCCGACGCTTTCGCGGCGGACGCGTGGTCGACTTGGCTTGTGGGCACGCGCTGGTAGCGCAGCTGATGTTGCTGCTCGACGACTCGTCGCCCAGCGCTTTGGCGGTCGATTCGAAGTTGCCGCCGAGCGCGAGTCGTGTCGCCGATTGTTTGGGTAGCGCCTGGCCGCGCTTGGCGGGGCGGGTCACGTTGCTGGAGGCAAAGCTGGAAAGCGTGCAGGTGCAGGCGCACGACGTGCTCGTGTCGTGTCACGCCTGCGGCGCGCTCACCGATGACGTGATCGAGCTGGCGCTCGCCGCTCGAGCGCGCGTGGTCGTGTTGCCCTGCTGCCAGTCGACTGGCAAGTGTGACCTGGGCGGTCTTGCCGGATGGCTCGACGCGGCGCTGGCCATCGACGTCACGCGGGCCGGCAAGCTGCGCGCGGCCGGCTACCAGGTGCACACTCAGACCATTCCCGCTGCCATCACGCCCAAGAATCGTTTGCTTTTGGCCGCGCCGGTCGCCTAGCGGAGCTGCACTAGTTGGCTACGCACTTGTGGCTCTTGCACGCCGGCACCGGCGGCACGATGCAGGCGATGGCCGGGCAGACAACATGTGTGTTGGCGCACTTATCCTCGAAGGCGGCCTTGTTCGCGGTGCAGGCAGTTTTGGAAAGCGGTGTCCCCGCGCAGCTGGCGCAGTAGCAATCCGTCGTTTCCATCGGCGCCGTCGGGTAGGCGCAGGCCACGCAATCCGAGTCCTCGTTGCAAGCCGTGGGGTTGCCGCCACTGCCGCCACCGCCGTTGTTGGTTCCACCGCTGCTGACGCCGCCGCTGCTGACGCCGCCGTTGGTGTTGGTGCCGCCTTCGCTGACTCCGCCGCTATTGGTGCCGCCGCTGCTCGAGCCCGCGCTCGACGAGCCTCCGCTCGCCGAACCGCCACTGGGCTCCCCGCCGGCCCCAGCCTTGGTGCTGCTCGTGCCGCCGTTGGCGGAGCCTGCGCTGCCGTCGGCGCCTTCGAAGCTGGAGCCGCCGCAGGCGACGACGACGAAGAACGTGCAGCCCAAAGAGCCAGCGAGCTGAGCGAGGCGATAGGTCATGGGAGTTCCCCAAGGTTAGCACCCCGCCTCGTCGACGTCGGAAACGCTCCGTTCTTGCCGCTCGCGCCGCCCGATAAGGACGGGAGCCAGCGCCGGGACAACACCCGCCGACGCGACCTCCGAGCCCGGGCCAGCACGAATCATGATGTCGACGTCACTACTCGCCCGGCCCGATGTGGGACGTGCTGAGCAAGCACAAAGCTCGGCGGGCTGGCCGCCGCGTTGCCCCTTTGCTCGCGGAGGCGTACCTTCCAAGCATGGGTTGGTCGAGGCTGGCGAACGGTTCGCTTGCGGTAGTGGTGGGTGCTTTGTTCACATGCGGAGGCTGCGGAGGCAGCGATTCCCCGACGCCGAACGCGGCTAGCGCTGGTGCGAGCACGACGTCCGGCGGCTCGGGCGGCGCGTCGGCTGGCTCGAGCGGAACGTCGGCGGGCTCGGGGGGCAGCCCGCTGTCGTCGGCTGGCCATGCCTCGGGCGGCTCTGCCGTCGAAGGCGGTGGGAGCGCAGGTGGCGGTTCGGGTGAGGGCGGGCCGGAAACCATCAACATCTACGTCGACCAGGTGCGCGGGCGAGAGGGCTGCTTGCCGCGCCCGTTGCCGGTGGTCGAGGCCGCGGCAGATGGCTTCGAGGCCGGTCAAGTGCACTGTCAGCTCGCCGTGGCGGCTGAGCCCGGGGCGGGCGGCGCTTGCACGTGCTCGGCGGCCGACCACCTCAAGGCAGCTAGCGCAAGCCTGGAAGCGGCCGTCGTGAAGCAGGCCCAAGCGACCGGCTCTTGCGGCGGTGCCAGCGGCCTCGACTGCCGGAGTCTCTGCGTGTGCGAGCTCGAGCAGTGCAGCGGTGCCGCTCTCACGCAGTGCCAAACCGACGCGACGCCGGTTGCGGACTTGCCACCCGGTTTTTGTTACGTCGACGCCACCGTGGTGCCACCCGTGGGGAGCGCGGCGTTGGTCGCGTCGTGTCCGCAGAGCTCGCGTCGCGAGCTGCGCATCTTGGGTCCGGTGCCGGACCCGGCGCCGCTGCTGTTCGTGGGCTGCTTTGGCCTGCCGTGAAGAACGGCTCCTGCCTCTTCGCGCCGATCAGTAGCCGCCCACGATCCGGGGCTCTCCTTCGAGGTACGGGCCTTCGAAGCCGTTCGGCCCGCGCCGCCACAAGAAGTGCTTGCCCGAAGCTTCGAAGGCGGCTTTGCGCGCCTCGCCGTCGTGCCGCAAATTCCGGAAATAGTCGGTCGACGGTGAATGAGCGACGCCGAAATAGAGCGCGACGATGCGTGGCGGGTCGACCGCGACCGCATGCTCGGGTTGCCAGGCGTTGAAGGCGAAAGCCAGATCTTGATACAGCGCGGCGGTTCCGCGCGTGTCTTGGCTGGCCAGCGCGCGCTCGGTGAATTCAGCGAAAGCGGCGGCTTTTTCCCGAAAAGTGGCGGGCGCACCCAGCGGTGGCCAAGCCGCGAACAGGCCGTCGAACGCCGACAACTGTCGCCGGTATGCGGCGACCATCGCGGCGTCGGTGGGGCAGCGGTCGTAGGGAACGATGCTGATGAGCTCGATCTCGTCTCCGCCCAGCTTGCACCCGGGGCCGACGAACGCCTCGGCGCTCTTCATCAACGCCACGCCGGCTGCCGCCAACTCGCCCGGCACGCCCGTGATCGACCGATGAGGTAGCTCGGTGCTCGACGCGGCTTGGGTGGGTGGCGCGGCCACACCGGGGGCGCAGTGCAGCGTGGCGCCGGTATTGACTTCGCCAGCTGGGCAGCGAGGGGGATGCAGCGCGTCGCCTTGAGCGCAAGCAAGCAGGCTCGAGCAATCTTTGACGTAGGTGTCCACGCAGTGCTGGTCGGCGTTGGCGATCAACGCCGTGCAGTCGGTGCCCGGGTGCAGCTGTTGGTGACAGGCACAGACGCGCTCGGCCGCGCTGGCGTTCGGCGCGGTTGCCGCCGCGCTGTCGTCGGGCGCCATCGACATTTCCGGTGCGCTGCCTTTGGCGTCCCAGGTGACGCGCAGCCGTTTGGTCTTGCCGTCCGACCAAGTGAACAAGGCCTGTAGGCTTTGCCCGGTCGGAATGGGTGCGACCAAGGTCATCTTGCCACCGTTCACCCAAGCAATGGCGTCGCCCAAACCGCCCTCGACCACTTGCAGCGCAGTGCCTTGCGGGGCCCGCGGGCTGGACGGAAAGCAGCGAATATACAGCCACTCTCGGTACTTTTTGGTGACCGGGCAACCGCTCGAGCCGTTGACTGCGACCTCCCCGCCGAGCGCGTCCCAAACTTCGGGTGGTGGCACGCGAGAGCGACCCGGCAAGAGCAAAAGCCGCGGCTCGGCCGGCGGCGGCTCCGCGCGTTTCAGCTCCGCCACCAGCGCGCGCGCCAGCACGTCGTGACCCTTGGGGGTGAGGTGAATGTCGCCGGGCAGAAACGCGCCTGGCTCGGCTGCGGCCAGCGGCGCCGTCGCATCGAGTGCGACGCCTCCTTCGCGCCGAACGCTTTCCACCAAATCTTCGAGCAGCACGCGGGCGGGCGCGAGATCGACCCGCAGCTTGCCGTGCTTCGACCACTCGGCGTCCGAGACCATCACGTCGAGCGGCAGGGCCACCAGCACGAACTCTGCACCGAGCGCGTCTGCTTGGGCCTTGGCGCGCAGCACCGAGCGCGTCAGCGGGGAGCTCGCGCGCACCAGCTCGAGCGGCTTGGCGCGTACGGCGGAAAGCCTGATGCGCTGCTGATCGCGCTCGGACAGTGCGGCCAAGATTTGCTTGGCTTCGTCGCTGTCGAGCGCAGCCTCCGCCTTTTTTCGCAGCTCGGCTTCGAAGCGATTGCGCAGCTCGACGGCCTGACGAATGTAGACGGCGGTGGCGTATACGGGACGGCCCTCCTCGCCAATGCCGGGCGTTACGATGTCGCCTGGGTTGGCGTCGGCGGCGAGATAAACGGAGCCGGGCGCGTTCGGGTCCACTCCGGCCAGGCCCGAGCCGAGCTTGAGCTTATCCCAAACCAGCGCTTTTACTCGTGATTCAGCCAGCCGATAGCTCTGTTGGGCGTACGTCGTTTCCGTTTCGTACAAGCTGGCTTTGCGCTCGGTTTCGGCGCGCGCAGCCAACTGCTCTTGCGACAGTTGCTCGCCCAGCTTGAATAGATCCCGGAACGTGCCCTCCGACGGCATGCCGCGCTCGGCGTCTTGGGCTGGTGGCGCGCCGTGTCGGTGCCACCATTGCCGAAACGCGAATACCAAATGTGAGCGTTGGAAGAGCAGCTCCCGTCCGGGAAACTGCGTCACCGCGGCGGGTGCCGTTTCGCGCCGCACGGCCCAGCCGTCCCAAACCGCATGGCGCTGCGTGTTCGGGCGTTCGGCCTCGAACGCGTCGTTGGCGAAGTTGACGACGTAGACGACGGTCTTGGGATGACGCCGCGGACCGAGCTCCGCGAGGGCGCGCAGAAATTCCGGAGGCCCCCAAGTGGGCACCCCGGCGTTGTACACGGGCCGCCCGGCGAGCTGGGCAAAGCGCGCCGCGAACGTTTGATTGAAGTCGACGCCGAGACCGAACGTTTGCGAGTCGCCCAGAAACAACACCTCACCCTCCGGCGCGGCCGGCTCGGCATCGGCGTTGGGGCCGCGAAAGCCGCCACCGTGAATGGCCACGCTGGTGACGGGGCTGCCACCGAAGGCGATTTGGGTGCTGGACCCCGGGCGCAGCCGCACGCCGTACCCCGCGTCGGCCACGTACACGTTCAAATGCGGAAACGCGCCGTGGTCGCGCCAGCGAAAAGCCCCTTCGGCGAGCAACAGCCCGCAGACCACGCCCAACAGGACCTGCACGCTTCGCTTGGCGTGACCGCGAAAGCCAGGATCTTTGCTCGGGCTCTCTGGCATGCACGCCTCTCCCTAGCTGCCGAGTTGTGCAGCTCAGAAGATCGTATACACGAAGGGCGCGACGTAGCTCAAGCCCTCGCTCAGCAGGAGCAGCACACCGGCGAGCAGCAAGACCAGCACCAGCGGCACGAAGAAGTACCGTCGGCGCCGCAGCAGATGCTGCAGGAGCTCGAGCAAGGTGCGCGCACGCCAGGCGACGCGCCGAAGTCGGCCTGGCTTCAGCGGGGCCTCCGAAACAGGTAGTCTTCGATCAGCAAGCCGTCGATGGCGTGGGCGCTCAAGAAGCCGAGCGCGTCCTGGGCGTGCGCGACGATGGGCTCGCCCGGGCCGTTCAATGACGTGTTGAGGGCAATCGGCACGCCGGTTTCTCGCTCCAGCTCTGCTAGCACGGCACCGAACAGCGGCGCCACGCCCGGCGCCAGCGTCTGCACCCGCGCCGTGCCGTCCACGTGGGTTACGGCGGCCAAGTCGGCGCGGGCTTCAGGTAGCACCTGGCACACGGTGGTCATGAACGGCGTTAGATCGCTCGGGGCGTCGGCGAAGAAGTCGGCGGCGCGCGCTTCGAGCACCGTCGGCGCAAACGGTCGGAACGGCTCGCGCTGCTTGATCAGACGGTTCAACCGCTCGCGCGTCTCCGTGCGCGCCGGCAGCGCCAACAAGGAGCGCTGGCCGAGCGCGCGTGGTCCCCACTCGAAGGCGCCGTTGCAGATGCCCACGATGCCGTCTTTTAGCAGCAGCTCGGCCACGCGTCGGGCAGGAGCGCCGAGCCGTTCGGCGCTGAGTCCCAAATGCCGAGCCAGCGCGACCGCTTCGTCGACCGAGGGCGATTCGCCGAGCGCCGCGTGGGTCATCGGCGCGGGCCGCGGATCGCCGGCTTCCATGGCGCCCAGCAGCGCCGCTCCGAGCGCGCCCCCCGCATCCCCGGCCGCGGGCTGCACGAACACGCGCTCGAAGCCGGCTTCGCGCGCCAAACGATGGTTCGCGACCGCATTCAGCGCAACCCCACCGGCCAAGCACAACGATGACAGCCCGGTCTCGCGCTGGGCACGCCGAGCCAGACCCAACAACGCGTCCTCGGTGACTTGCTGCAGCGTGGCCGCCACGTCCGCGTAGCGTCGATCCTCCGCGGAGGTTTCGAGGCACCAGGGGCTGCCCGGTTTTCGCGGGGGGCCGAGCAAGCGCTCGAGCGCGGGCGAATAGCCGAGCTCTCCCCCCGCTTCGTAGGCGAAATAGCGCGCCGAAAGCTCGAAGCTGCCATCAGGATGAAGCTCGATCAGCTTTTCGAACGGCTCGCGGTAGCGCGCCGTTCCCAGCGCCGAAAGGCCCATGACCTTGTGCTCGCCTTCGTTCACCTCGAAGCCCAGGTAGGCGGTCAACGCGGCGTACAGCAGGCCCAGCGAATGCGGGTAGGGCAGCGACAGCAACGGCTCGATGCGCCCGCCGCGGCCGCGGTACAGCGCGGTGGTCACCTCTTCGCCGACGCCGTCGACGGTCAAGATGGCGGCCTCCGTGAAGGGGCTGACCAAGAAGGCGCTGGCCGCGTGAGACAGGTGGTGAGAAGCGCCGCGCACCCGGGCCCGCGCGACTCCCACCAGCTCCGCCACTTGGTCCAGGACCCATAATTTGTCCCCCAGCTGCGCCGAAAGCGCGCGGGGAAAGTGCCGCGCCGAAGCCGGGTACGAGCGCATCAGCCAAACGAGCACCCGCTCCAATTTTCGAAAGGGGTTTTCGTAGAAGACGACCGCGTCCAGCTGTTCGGGCCGAATTCCGCCTCGGCGCAGGCAGGCGGCCACGGCTCGTCGCGGCAGGCTGGGGTCGTTCTTGATGCGTGACAGTCGCTCTTCTTGGATGGCCGCGACCACCACGCCGTCGACGATCAGCGCCGCCGCGGCGTCGTGATACAGCCCCGAGATACCTAGAACGGCGGCCAAGGTTGCGCTTTTCTGGCTACGGCTCGCGCGAAAGGCCGCGGCGCACCGGGCTCAGCGCACGATAGCTCAACGCGAAGGGTGCGAGCGCGACGTAGACCAAAAGCATGGTCAACGCGTACAGCACGCTGCCGAGCGCGCGGCCGCGGCGACGAAACGCGCGCCAAGCCGCGTCGCGCGCCGCCCAGCGCAAAGCCCGGCGCGTTCCGGCGCTGCCGGCCAGCTCTTCCAGCAGCCGCAGTGAGTAGGCTTCGTGTTGGCGCTCGTCGGCGATCAGGTCCTCGAACAGCTGGGCCTGCGCGTCGTTACTCCGGCGACGGAGCAGCCGCGCGTAGGTCTCGAACTCGATGCGCCCGCGCCGTTCACCCGCGTGCACGAAGGCCAGAAAGCGTTGCTCACCCAGCCCTTCGAACAACCCTTCGCAGTCCGCGCTCGGGCGCGGAAATCCGGCGGCGCCGTGGGCGTGCGCCAAAGCTCGAGCGCTCTCGGCGAAGGCATGCGCGTGGCGCGCTTCGTCGAGCGCGTGGCGCAAGTAGCGTGCGCTGCGGCGAGCGTCGTGACACAGCCGGGCGGCTTGCCGGAGCTCGAGCTGGCTCTGTTCTTCGGTGCGAGCGAAGCCGTGCAGCAATCGGGCGGTGCGTCTCGGGCTGTGAAACGCCCATTGCCCGCCCAACCACGCCCGCGCGCGCAGGACCAGGGTCGCGGCGCCGTCCAAGGGCCTTGCGGAAAGCCCCTCGCCAGGACCCTGGCTCAGGTCCGAATTCGGGGACGGAACCGCCAAACTCGTCCTTTCCGGTCGCTCGGGCCAACTAAATGCATTCGCGCGCAAATCAGTCGACCCCACCTTTTGCGACCTTTGTTGCTTGTTTGCTCTGAATTCGGCATCACGGTCTGCTTAAACGCCCCCCGCCGGCCAATAGCGCGCTAGGGTGCGCCTCTCTCTAAGGATACAATCGAATGAGCGAAGGCACAGTTAAGCGCGTCACGGACAAGGGTTTCGGCTTCATCGAGACCGGTTCTGGCAAAGATTTGTTTTTCCACATGTCGGCCTGCGAAGGCGTCCGCTTCGAGGACCTGCAGCCCGGCCAGAAGGTTTCGTTCGTTGAAGGCCAGTCCCCCAAGGGACCGCGTGCCGAGAACGTCAAGCTTCTCTAATCGTTCGTGTCGAGCAAGCGGCTGATCTCTTCGAGGTCGGCCGCGCTCAATTTCAGCGCCCCGTGTCCGCAGCCAGCCGTCGATCCGCCAGTGGTTGACGAGCCCCGGTCACGAGCTCGGCCAAAAATGCCGAGCTTGCGACGCCCTTGCCGCGCCAGCCACAACCGATGCCCGGGTCAGGGCCGGCATGCTACGGCTTCGACCAGGAGCCGCTCTGCACATGCCATCACCCGCTGAAGCACCCCCCGAGGCGCTGGCTACCCGGGCCGAGCGCCACGTGCGTGACATCCTCACTCACGCCGTATTGCACACGAATCGTCGCGCGGTGGTGGTGGCCGACGAGCTCTCCCACCTGTCGCGCGTTCTGGCTCGCGCCTACCGCGCTTGCTTGCCCGACGCTCTTTACGTCGACTTCGACTCGTCCGGCCACGAGCAAGTGCTGCAGTCGTTTGCCGACCTCGAAGCCGGCGACTTGGTGGTGTTGGTTCAGTCGAGCAGCTTTCGACTCGGTGCCTTCCGGATCCGCGTCGAGCTGTTCAAGCGTGGGCTCAAGGTCATCGAGCATCCGCACCTCGGCCGCATGCCCGAGAGCGAGCACGATACCTACGTCGACGCGCTCGCCTACGACCCTGCTTACTATCGCGGGGTCGGTTCGGAGCTGAAGCGCCGCATCGACCGGGCATCGGGCGCGGTCGTCGACAGCGGCGGCGAGCGCTTGATTTACGGCTCGGCGTTCGAGCCGGCCAAGCTGAACGTCGGCGATTATTCCGGGATGGCCAACGTCGGGGGGCAATTCCCGATCGGCGAGGTCTTCACCGAGCCAGTACGACTAGAGAGCGTCAACGGCCGCGTGCGCATCTTCGTTTTCGGCGACACCGAGTTCCGAGTCAACGTGCCTCCGTCGCCGATCACTCTCCACATCGAGCAGGGGCGGGTTACCGACGTGCGCGACTCGACGCCGGATTTCGAGCGCGTGCTCGCGCAGATTCGCGCCGACGAGGAGGTGCTGGTGCGCGAGCTTGGTTTCGGGATGAACCGCGCCATGACCGTCGAGCGGCGGGTCAGCGACATCGGCACCTACGAGCGCATGTGCGGTATTCACCTGTCGCTGGGGGCCAAGCACGGCGTGTACGGAAAGCCCGGCTTGAATCGCCGGCACACCAAGTACCACGTCGACGTCTTCGCGCTGACCGAGTCCGTTACGCTCGACGACGAGATCGTATTTCGTAACGGCGCCTGGTGCGTGTGACGAGGCTAGCGCCGGGTTGTCTTGCCGCGCGTAGCCGCGCGTTTCTTACCTTGTTCCTCTGCGCGCCTTAGCTCGGCGCCCTCCGGGCCCTCCAGCGCCCGACGGGCGCGCTCGGCAAGCCCGGCCACGTCTGCGCTGTCTTCGAAGGCGCGTAGCTTGTCGTTGTAAGCGCGCGTCGCGGTGTAGCTGCCTTCACCCTCGAGCTTGCGTGCGGTTTGCTGCTTCTTCTTCATCGCCGTGTCTCCTCTTTGCGTTCGGCATTCAAGCGTACGAGCTCACGCGCCTCTCTCGCGCGCGCCTGGGCTCACGCTTGCGCGTGAAAAGCGCGTCCAAGCTGGCGGGGCCGCCGCCGTTGGTCACGAAGAACAGCGACACCAACGCGAGCACCAGCGGGTACTCCCAGCCACCATTCTTCGCCAAAAGTCCGTGTCCGAAATGCGCGTAGCCGATCGCGACGGCCATGCTGCACAACGTCCCAAGCGCGGCGATGCGCGTCAGTAGCCCCAAAATGAGGCCAATTCCTCCCAGGAATTCGCCAGCAATCGCCAGGTAAACGGCGTAGTGCGGGTAGGGAATGCCCAACTGCACGAAGCTACTCTCGGTGCCGTGCACGTCCAGCAACTTGAGGGCTCCGTGGGTCGCCAAGATGACGCCCGCCACCACGCGCAACGCGGTAGCGGTAACCTCATTGGCGCGCCGCTCGGAGTCGAGATCGGTTCTACTCATTTTCACACCTCATCCGCCCTCGATGCATGGGGTGTGCCTGGGGGCCGCTTACGCAACGCCCCGATATTGCGTGGCACGATCGTCTCACACGAGACGTTTTGGCAGCGACGTTCTCGCGGCAGCTGACGTTCGGCCCCGAGTGAGCCGGCGAAATTGCACCGCGACGACGCGCTTCAAAGCACGACCGACCAGCCACCGTCGACCACCAGCTCTTGGCCAGTGATGTAGCTGCCCGCGGCCGAGCTGAGCAGCACGATGGCGCCCACCAGCTCTTCCGGGCGTCCCGTCCGTCCGAGCGGGACTTGGGGCAGCGCTTGTGCTTCGCGAGGAAACGCGCCCGGAGTGACGGCGTTGACCCGAATTTTGAAGGGTGCCCACTCTACGGCCAAGAACCGCGTCAGCCCCAGCACCGCCGCCTTGTTGGTGACGTAGTTGGAGGCCGGCGCCGCTTCGCTGGCAGGCTGCGGCAAGGGCGAACGGTGCGCCAAAATGGACGATACGTTGACGATGCTGCCGCCGCCGCGCTGCCGCATCGAGCGCTGCGCCGCCTGACAGCACCAAAAGGTTCCACTGACACCGCCCGCCAGCGCGCCTTCCCACGCCGCTTGATCCATGTCGACCGAGCTTCGGCTCCGCGAACGCTGGGCGGCGTTGATCAGCACGTCGACCCCACCCAGGTCCTGCTCGACCCGACCAAAGCAGTCGTTGACCGAATCCAGGTTGGCGATGTCCAGGGGCAGCGAAAGACTGCCCGGGCCCAAGCCGTCCAGCTCGCGACACAAGGCTTCGTGCTTGGCGGGCTGGCGAGATGCCACCACCACGCGAGCGCCTTGCCGAGCCAGGCCGAGCGAAATGGCGCGGCCCAGGTGGCCCGCGCCGCCCGTCACCACCGCGACCTTGCCGGCGAGTGAGAACACTCAGCCCCTCAGCCCGAGCGCGAGCCGGAAGCGAGAGCGCTGCCAAGCTCGTGGTAGGGACGCGCCTTGCTGGGCGTGAAGGTCTCTGGCAGCGGGGCACCGAACCCCACGCGCGGCGCGGGCGTGGCCGCCGACTGCTCTTCGCTCAGCATGGAGCGGGCGAAATATTCGTTCCAGCACACGATGTCTTCGGGGCGGAAGCCGGCCGCGCGCAGCGTTGCCACCGCGGAGTCGTACTCGACCCAGGGCAGCACGATCGCGACGGCGCCAAGCTGGGCCGCCGCGCTTTCGGCGCTGAGCGCTTGCGTGGTTCGACCCAAAAACTCCACGCCGATGCGGTGCGCGCGCGTATCCAAGACGCTGACCACGTTCAGTCCGGTCAGGTTCACGTCTTCCGACAGCACGCGGTAAAAGCGGTCCACGGCCGGCAACACCACGACCTTCCGCTGGCTGGCCTTGAGCTCGTCCAGGGTGCGTTGGAAGGCGGCGTACACCTGCGCCACATGAGGAATGGTCGACGCTACCAAGTGGTGTTTGCGCAAGCAGGCGCGGCACACGAAGTTCATGCCCGGAATGCCGATGGGGCTCTTGATGTTCGGTGCTCCGCCGTGCGCGCACTCGGGGGGATAGGGAATGACGGCGTCGGTCTCGACGTGGTCGCAGGTTGGGCAGCGGAACGTGATCTTGGAGCTGGTAGGCCCAACCGCTTCGCCGGCGTCGACGATGGTGCGCTCTTTGCGATGGTTTTCGTCGTTCAGCTCTCGCAGCTCCACGTACAGCTGCAAGAAGCGCTCGTCGCTCAGATCGGTCAGGTTGATCATGTGCTTCCAGAGGTACTGGGACACGTTGCCCATCGAGCGGATGAATAGCTCGCGATCTGGAATCTGGTTGCGCGACACGGCGCGGTCGAAGAGCTGCGTGCCTGGGTAGGGAATGACGGCGGACCAGTCCACGAAATTGAGCTGGTTTTCTCGCGCGAAGCTCAGCGTTTCTTGCAGCGTCTCCTCGGTCTCGGCCGGGTCTCCGAACAGAAAATTGGCCTGGATGCCGATGCGCGCCTCGCGTGTCATGCGCACCGCGTTGGCGATCTGCTCGGCACGGATCTTCTTCTGCATGCTCTCGAGCACGGTGTCGCTGCCGCTCTCGAAGCCGTAGGAAATGTAGTGGCAGCCCGCCGCCTTCATCATGTGCAAGAGCGCCTGGTCCATTTGATCCACGCGCAGCTGGCAATACCAGCGAATGTTCAGGTCCTTCACCAGGCCGCAAAACTCGATGATGCGCTGCTTGTTCGCCGAGAATAGCTCGTCGTAAATCATGAAGTAGTGAACGTCGAACTTCTCGATGCACGCTTTGATGTGCTCGACGGTAGCCGGCACCGAATGGCGCCGGTACTTGCCCATGCCGGCGTGGTAGCAAAAGGTGCAGCGGAACGGGCACGAGCGGCTGGCCGTGATCGGCAGCATCTTGGAGCCGACCAGGTGCGACTCGTGGTACGAAAACTGCTGTTCCGACTGGATCTCCAAGTGTTCGCGCATGCCGAACAGGTCCAAGTCGGGCTGGGGTAGGTCGTCCAAGTTGCCGATGCCTTCGCCCTCCCCGGTCGTGCACGGTACGCCGTCTTTGAAGTACCAGATGCCCTTGACCTCGGCCGGGTCACCGTCCTGCTCCATGGTCCGCAACAGGTTCAAGAAGATCAGCTCGCCTTCGCTGATCACCATGTAGTCGGGCTTGATGGTGTTCATCACCAGCTCGCTCTCACACGAGGTGATGCCGCCCCCGAGCACGATCTTCGCCTGCGAACGTGGCCGCGCGAACTTCACGATTCGCTCGATCTCGTTGAAGGCGATGGTGATGCCGGTGATGCCGATGACGTCGATGCGCTCTTCCTTGAGGAGCCGATCGAGCTCCTGGTAGCGCTCCTCCGCGTCCCAGTGATTCATGTTGAGCGGCACCACCTCGTAGCCGAACTTACGGATGTACGAGGCCACGTAAGAGAGGCCGATCGGAAAGTACATCGTGTTGCGGTTGGGCGCGTAGCTGGGCGAAATCAGCAAGATTCGCAGGCTTGCTCGGGGCGTGGCCTCGCTGCGCGGCTGCCGGCGAAGCTTGATCAAACTCGACATGAACTGGGCCCTTTCATCCGTCGCAAGTCGGGGGCGCCGCGCTATTCGACGCCCGGCGGTGGAAAAACCGCACAACTGGCCAACGGCGGCCGCGCTCTCAACTTTAGTTGGCTCGGCAATCGGCCGTACCGGTGCGTTGCCATGAGCGAAAGCGCCGTAAATTCCGGGTTGGCGCCCGGCCGCCGGCGTCAAAACTTTGACGCCGGCGAGCCGTACCTAGTCGAGTGCTCACGATGAGAGCGCGACGCTTATCCGTCTTCCTGCCTCGCCCGACGGACTTCTATCGCGGCCTCTTGCCGCAAATGCTGACCGGCTTCGAACAAGCCGGCTTCGAGGTGAGCGGCACGACCGAGCTGCTGGGCGAAGCCGAGCTCGTGAAGTGGTGTCGCGAGCATCGCACCGACGTCGTGCTCGAGATGAACCGCACGCGCTCCGAGGCTCCGTTTCTGCCTCGAGAGGTTCGTCACGTGAGCTGGATCGTCGATTTCTTGGGCCGTTCCGAAGACCAGATCCGGGGCAGCGACCTCACCTATTTCTTCACCACCGGTTGGGTCGCGGCTTTCGCCTACGACACGTTCGCCGACTGGCTACCGCCCGGCACGTGCCCGCGCACGTACGCGCCGCGCAAAATCCCCGTCGCGGCCGACGTCAGTGTCGCGGGCCACGTGCCTCCGCCCTGGACGGAGCTGGAGCTGAGCCGCAACCTGTCGCGCACCGCGCGTCCGCTGCTCTTTCGCGACTTTTTGCCCACGTTCCAGGAGTACCTGGCCGTCATCCAACGCCGTCTGAACACGCTGGTCGACGTCGAATCCATCAACCACGGCACGCTCTGGTCGGAGGCGAACCGCATCGTCGAGGTTGCCACCGGTGACGGTATCGTCGACGACCCGGTCATCAAGTACGACCTGCTCGGCCGCTTGCCGCGCACGGGGCTGCGCCCGGCCATGGTGCGCGAAGCCTTGAGCGCTGGTTTCTCGACGCGCATCTACGGCACCAAAGGCTGGTCGGCGTGGCCCGAATTCGCCCCGCACTACCAAGGCTTCCTGGCCGAGCCTTCGGAGCTCGCCAAGACTTACGAAAGCTCGCGCATGAACCTTCACGAGGGTGAAGGGATGCATTTCCGGTCCCTCGATTGCTTGGCGTCGGGTGGCCTTCTGTTTTACTGCACGCCGCGCAAGGGCCGGGATTTGCGCGGCGGCTGGAACTACTGCCCGCCCGGGGCCAAGCTCGCGCTGCCGAGCGGCTTGTTGTCGGCAGGCGAGCATTTCGTCGAATACTACCCCGGCGAGTTGGCCGAGGTAGCCCGCTACTACGCCGACCACCCGGCAGAATGCGACGCGCTGCGCGAGCGCGCACGCGCCGCCATCTGCGAGCACCACACCTGGCGGCACCGCGCCCTCAAGATTGCGCGAGACCTCGAGCTTATCTGATCAGCTCGAGAGCCCTCGTAGGGTTTGCTCCAGAGAGGTCGTGCCGCGGCGGGCTTCGGCTTGGCCGCCTTCGACGCTGACGCGGCCGTTGCGAATGCCCTCGTACATCTGCTGAAAGAGGCGGGCCACGTCGGCGGAGATGCCGAACGAGGTGAAGGTCGGCACGACGGCGTCGAGTGGCGGCTCGACCAACTGAACCGGGCGGCCCAGCAGCTTCGCAACCACGGCCGCCACATCCTTCGGCGTGACGTCTTCCGGACCGGAGAGCTCCAGCACGCGCGCCCCGCGGGGCCCTTCGAGCAGCGCGGTCGCAGCCAATGAGCCAATGTCGGCGGTGCAGACCATGGGCAGCCTCAAGTCCCCGGGGATGAAGCTGGGCAGCACGCCATCTTGCTTGGCGACGGGCAGCACCGGGGCCCAGTTTTCGACGAAGTAGGCTGCGCGCAGGAAGGTCGAGGTGACGCCCGCTGCCCGCAGCGCGACTTCACCGGCGTGGACGGTTTGGATGATGCCGGTGCCGGATTCGTGCTGCGCGCCGACCGACGACAGGAACACGACGTGTGGCACCGCCGCTTTCTTCAACACCTGGGCAACGCGGCCGAGTAGCTGGCTGCGCTCCGCCAAGAAGCTCTGCGAGCCCAAGTCGGGTGGCGACAACAAGTACAGGCCCTGGGCTCCGTCGAGCGCGCGCTCGAGGCCGGGGCCGTCGCTCAAGTCGACGGTCCTTACCTCCGCCCCCAGCGCCGCCAAGTCCGCTGCTTTTTCGGCGTTGCGCACCAACGCTCGCACTTTCTTTCCGGCCCGAAGAAGCTGTTGGGCCGCGACTTTTCCCGTATTTCCTGTGGCTCCGCTGATCACGTACATGGCGTCTCTCCTTTGCCTCGTCGGCAGGAAAGCAATTTGGGGCAGGACGAGCTATCCGTCCAATGCACAGTTGGCACTATAATAATGCATATGGTGCATGAGCCAAAGCTGCCGGCCATTGATCTCAACCTGCTGGTGGCCCTGCATGCCTTGTTGAACGAACGCCACGTCACACGGGCCGCGCGCCAGCTGGGTCTCAGCCAGTCCGCTACCAGTCACGCGCTCGGGCGCTTGCGTGAGCTCTACGGCGATCCGTTGCTGGTGCGCAGCGGTCGCAACCTGGACCTGACGCCGCGCGCGGCCTCGCTCTTGCCGCAGCTCCGACGCGGCCTGAGCGAGCTGGAAGGTAGCCTACGTGCCGAGGAGGCCTTCGATCCCCGTCGCGCTCGCTTCGCCTTGCGCATCGGCACCGCCGACTACGGGCAGGCGATCTTGTCCGGGCCCCTGCTCGCGCTCCTGCGCGCCGAGGCGCCAGGCGTCGACCTCCAGGTCACCAGCTATCCCGAGGTCTTCGAGCCGCTCGAGTCCGGCACGCTCGACTTTGCGTTCATTCCCAAGATGAAGCTTCCTCGCTCGCTTTTGGAGCAGCGCCTGTTCAGCGATGGCTTCGTTTGCATGCTGCGCCAGGGGCACCCCGCGCTCAAAAAGCGCAAACACCTCAGCTTTGCGCAATATTTGGAGCTCGAGCACTTGCTCGTGGCGCCGGGCGGCACCCCCGGCAGCTACGTCGACGCCGAGCTAGGACGCCGTGGCCACACGAGGCGCGTCGCCCTCCAGGTGTCGAGCTTTCTGGTGGCTCCGCAAGTGGTGGCCGAAACCGATCTGATCAGCACCGGCCCCGAGCTCTTGCTGCGGCGCATGAGCAAGCACTACCCGGTCGTGCTCTTGGCTCCGCCACTGGCCATCCCGCGCTTCGAGCTGTGCCTGATCTGGCATTCGCGGCGCGAGCACGACCCGGCTCACGCCTGGCTGCGGAGCGCGATCGTGCGGGCGGCCAAGGGCTCGCCTTAGAACGCGCCCGCCGCCCCGAGCACGCCAGCGTTGCGGCCGATGCTCAGCGTCGGTGTGAGCTTCAGCCGGGAGCTGGTCGGCGCCGAGGCGCTGGGGGCCGTAGCGAGCAGCACGATGCCGGTGACGAGCAGCGCGCCGCCGGCGATGACGGCGATTTGGCCGGTGAGCAGCTGCTGATCGGCGGTTGGCCCGAGGCTGTTGCCGTCGCGGTAGCCGACGTACCAGAGCGCACCGCCGGCACCGAGGCCGACGATGCCCACCGCCCCGGCCACCATGCCCAGCGTGCGCCGAGAAGAGCCCGAGCTCGAGGGAAGGTCGGTGGTCGAAACCTTGGGGGCGACCGCGACCGGAGGCGGCGGAGGCGGAGGTGGCGCCGCCTTCACCGTGGCCGGACCGGCGGCGATGGGCAGGGTTTGATTGTCCCCCTCGGCCAAGGTGACGCTGTACTTCGCGTCGTCGTGCTCGGCCGCCTTCACTACGATCACGTGGGCACCAGGGTTGGTCGTCAGGGGCGCTCCGAGGGCCGAGGCCTCGAGCGGCGCATCGTCGTGGAAGACTTGCGCGTCGGCCGGTGTACCGGCGGCCAACTGCAGCGTGAGGTGAGCCAAGCGCTTCTCCACCGCGGCGCGTCGCTGCTCGGCTTTTGCCTTCGATTGAGGAAGCTCGTCGTGGGCGGCTTTGTCGCGCGCATCGGCAAAGTGGGCTTGCGCGTCGACCAACTTGCCCAGCTGTTCCTCACAATCCGCGAGCTCCATCAGAGTGGTGAGCTTGGGATCCAGTCGTTGGCTCTCCTGAAAGTGAGACAGCGCTTCTTGCAGCTGCCCTTGCTTCTTCAGGTCTTGAGCCAAAGTCAGCTGTTCACGACCGGCCTTGCGGTCTTGCTCCGACACGGCGCCGGCCTCCGCCGCAACGCCCAGGCTGGCAAGCAGGGCCGCGACCGCTGCAAGACCTCGTGTCCAATCGCGAATCATCATCGTTCGACCTCCTCGGCAACCAACCGGGAAGGGTAACGCGTCGACCGGATACAAGTCTACGGCGCCGTCTCGGCCTCGTCTTTTGCCGCGCCCGCGCTCTTCTTGCCCCAGTCGATTGGCGGCAAGACAGCGCCGACGCATCGCCGTCTCGGCTCAATGATCGTTGGTGGGAGTGGGCGCGGCTTGGTCTGGCGTTGCGGCGGTGGACGGCGCGGCCGTATCGGACGCCGCCAGCTGTTGCAAAGTTTGCTGAAGCGTCGGCGCCGCCGCGTATGGCGGCAAACGCGAGACTTCACCGCCCGTATCCCACAGCACCGGCACCATTTTTCGCGAGCGTGCGGCCTTCGCGACCGCCGTCATCCAGCGGACGCGCGAAGCCGCCTCTTTCTTGTCGGTCGCGCTGAATTCGCCAATGAACGCTGGCAGATCATGCTGGGCGCAGAACGCGTTCATCATATCGAACAGCCGGTTGAGCTCTCCAACGTCGCTCTCACTGCCCCAGGTGGGCGTCATTTTCCCCCAATTGGCGTCCTCGGTCATGCCCACGAATTGCCAGGGCGTGTAGTAGTGGACCGAGATGAACAGCTTGTGCGAGGCGCTGTCCACCGGCAGCCGATAGTCGGGACTGCAAGTCTTGGTGATATCGGTCGAGTAGCCAGTGACGATCAACAGCCGTTGCGCGTTGTTGCCACCCGTCTTGCGCACCGTATCGACGAACAGTTGGTTGACGTGGGTGAGGGTCGCGAAAGCTTTCTGGCGGTCTCCCGCCATCTCGAAGTTCGTCTCTTCATTCAGGGCTTCGAAGATGACCTTCTGGTTTTTGCCGGCGAAGAACGTCGAAATTTGCTGCCAGTAGCTGCCGTACTTGCGCTCGGCCTCGGCGCTGAAGGTGGCGTAGGTCTTGGCGAAGCGTTCCTTGTTGCTGGAATCGATCCAACCGCCGTCCCAGTGGATGTTGAGCACGCAGAACATGCCCGCCTGGGTGATCCAGTCGACCACCTCCGCGACGCGCCGGAGCTTGTCGGGCTGGATGCGTCCGTCGACGGCGTAGGTGTCCCACGCGACGGGCACCCGCACTGTTTTGAAGCCCAGCGCCGCCAAAGCGTTCACGTAGTCGTGGCTGACCACGGGGTTGCCCCAACCGGTCTCCCAGGTCGTCGTGTTGTCGAAAGTGTTCCCGATGTTGATGCCCGGCGTCATCTGCTCGACCGCCGTCCACGCATCCAGCGGGGCCATTGGCTCGAGCGCGGGCGGGCTCGCCTCGCCGGCGGCGCTGGGCGTCGCGCCGTTTGGCGAAAGCGGAGGCGGCGCTATGCAAGCCGAGAGCAAACCAAACGCCGCCAACGCGAGACCGCAAACGTGCTTCATGGTCTTCTTTTCGACCACAGCTCGATGCTCAGCGGCAATGGTTAAGTAGCTTCATTGCGCTGCGATCCAGTCCCGCACGCAGGAGATGTCGGCGCTGCTGAGCGCCGGACGAGCCAGGGGCATTTGCGCTCCGCACGCCGGCTTGGTCAGCAGTTTCTGGTACATCAGGCTCTGTTCCGGGTTGGCCGGATCGACCAGCAACTGCAAGCACTGTTTGGCCTGAACCCCGACGACTCTCGCCGCCAAGCCGGGTGAGACCAGATCCAGATCTTGTTGGGGCGCGGTCGCGCCGTGACAACCCGTTCCGCTGCAGGTTGGCACGAAGATGCGCGTGACGACGTCTCCGCACGCGCCGGTACCGGCGCTGCCCGCGCTCACCGCGCTCGTTCCGGCCTCGTTCGCGGGGGCGCCGGCGTCGCCGTGCGTCGCGGCGTAGGCTTCGAAATCCGCCTTGTTCGATAGCTCGCCGGGGCAGCCGCTCAAGGCACACGCTGCGGCGGCCACCAGCCAGAGCGCGGCTTTCGGCAAAACGGCGTCAATGCGCATAGCGAACTCCCAATCCCCCCTGCAGCTGCTCGTCGAGCGCGCCGCCGGCGACGTAATGATCGCCGAGCACGGGCTTGAAGGAGGCGAAGTAGCGTGTGTAGCGCCCGGCCAGGCGTGCTTCGAAGCCAGAGCCCAAATCGATGGCAAGACCGAAGTCGGCGTCGACCCCACGCACGCTCGGGTGCCGAAAATGCTCGTAGATCTCGCCGCGCGAAGTCGTCAGAAGGTAGGCGCCGCCGGCGAGGACGGACAGCCGCCATGCCACGCGCAGTCGGGCGTCGAGGCCGAAGCGTAGCGCGACGGTTCGCGCCGCCGGAAGCAGTGCCGGGACGTAGGCGTCCGCGGTCATACCGAAGTAGCTGGCGTCGGCGCCGATCAGCAAACCCAGCTCGGTGGCGTGCGCGCCCGGCAAGAGCAGTCGCTCTCGCAGCTCGCCACCGAAGCGTGTCCAGCTAGTCTCGAGCGTGACACCCTGAGGGGTGTTCGAGTCGAACGCGAAACCGCGACTCACGTGGGCGCGGATGCCCAAATCGCGCAAGACGGGCAGGTTGCTGCTGGCGGCCGGATAGGCCTCGATACCGAAGGTTGCCATCGGGGCCGCGGGCAGCCGGTAGGGAGCCAGGTTGTCGCCGACCGCGTCATGGTACGTAAAGCGCCGATTGGCGACGCCGCCGCCCGCCCACACCGCCACCAAGACGCGGCCAGCGGCCAAGCGCCGTGCTTCGCGCCGGCCGAGCGCGGCTTCTTCATCGCTGACGGGCGTGGCGCCTTCGCTGGGTACGGATCCGGCGGCGGGCATGCTGGATGCGGGTCCGGCATCCGTCGCCTTGGCACCCGTCGGTTGGTCTTGGGGCGGGGGCGAGGGCGTGGAGTCGACCGTCGGCGGCGGTTGCTCTTCGGGCGGCGGCGCTGGCTTCTCTTCGACGGGAGGGGGAGGCTCTTCCGGCGCGGCTTTCTTCTTCTGGAGCTCGGCGGCGCTTTTGGCGGAGGGCTTCTTGTGGCGTGGTGTCGCCGCCAGCGCGCCTGGCGATGCGATGACGAGCGCCGCGGTCAGGGCCAGACCTCGCGCAAGGGGGAAGCGCTGTCTCATTCGCAAATCAAGCGATAACAGACTTGAGCGCCACGCCGGACGTGATTTGATCATTCAGTTGTGCGTCGCTGAGGCCGAGCCCACGCCCGAGGGTTTTCGCCACGGAGGCCAGGCTGTCGCCGGCCGCCAGATCTCCGCCTTCCATCGCCTCACCCGTGGCCGAGTCGATGTCGGCGGCGTGGCCGCCCGGCACGATGCCGCCGAGCACGCCACCCTTGAAGCCTTTGCCGATCATCAACGAAACGGAGTGCGACGAATTGTGCCCGCGGCCGTTCTGGGTGTCGAAGAGGCGGCCGAACACGTTGAGCGTCGCGAACGTGACCTTGTCTTGTAGCTCGTACGTCTTCAGCTTCGACATCAAGCTCTTGATGTTGTTGACCGAGGCGTTGGTTTGCGTCGCCTCATTGGTGAAATTGGCGTCACTGTGGTTGTCGCCGGAAAACGGCAGGTGGATGGTCACGACCGGCGTCACGTTCATTTTGATCAGCAGCGCTGCGGCCGTGATTTGATTGGCGGCGTCGTCCCCGCTGATGGTGCTGAGATCGGCTTGGACTTGCATGACCATCTTGCGCAAATCGGTCTGCGATAGGGCCATGTTGTCCAGGTAAGCGCGCTCGGCCGTGGTCTGGGCGCGGTTTTGCTTGAGCTGGTCGTTCAGCTTGTTCAACGTGTCGTCGCGCAAGCCTTGCAGCTTGGCTTGTAAGTCCTTCGGGGCCGACAGCACGGCTTTGAGGCCGGTGGGCGTCAGCTTAGGCAAGTACTGACCGTCGAAGGACAGCTGCTCGCCGCCGATGGTGATGGGCTGCGCCTGCACCGTAGAAAGACACGGGCTGAGCGTCTTGGCGAAGTAGGAGGGCAGCCACTGCCCGCGCCGCAGCGAGCCGAACAGCTCCAGCACGCGCCCGAGCTCGCCATGATTGGCCGTGCCGGTGGAGTGGTGGAAAAAGACGGTGCGGTCGAGCAGCTCCTTGGACAGTGACGTCCAGGGTTTGGCGGCGGTCCACTGTTTTCCGCCCACGGTCATGGTCCCGGGCGTCATCGACATGTCCATCGGATCGGAGTGATTGATGGTGCCGGATGCGAAGGACGCCGGCAAATCGTAGGTGCCTGGCACATTGCAGTTGAGCGCGTCTCCGTTGGCCGACATCGACAGGATCAGATACTGGGCCGTCGAGGCGTCGCCACACGTTCCTTCCGCCTTCACCGACTTTGGCTCGAGCAGGAACGAGATGGGCAAGCCCGTGGCCATGGCGCGCAGGCCGAGCAAGCCGGCCGAAGCCAGCGAGCCTTGCAACAAGTGACGGCGATTGAGGATGCTCATGGTGCTTTTTCGGTGCTCCTACAGCCCGATGGCGACGGAGGTGGGCGACAAGCAGGCGACGATGAAGGTGGATTTGAGCGCGTCGGTCGGTGTTGCGCCGGCGGCGACGGCGGCCGCGTAGTGGTCCTGCAAGAGCTGCGTGACGGCGGCGTTGTTCGGGTCCGCCGCGGTAATGCCCATGATGTTTTCGACGAAGTCGGTGACGGCCGCGTCCTTCTTCGCGCTCGAATAGCGGCTCATCGGCATCTTGTCGACGGTCAGGCTGGCGGCGTAGTCGCACAGCGACTCGGTCGCGCCGCGGTAAAACGGAGTTTGGGCGGTGGAGAGAGCCGGCGCTTCGGCGCCGCGTAGGTAGCCGTCGAGCGGAATGTTGTTGGTGACCGCCGTTTGGGTCGTCTTGTCGGGGATGCCGACGCACAGGCTGGTGGTCAGCTTGAGGCGGTTGGTAAGCGCGGCGCAGAAGTGATCTTGGCGGGCGATGCTGACGGTCTCGCCCACGTCGGTGCGGCTCTTGGTGGTGGCCTGACCGGTTACCAACGGCGACGAAAATAGCTCCCGCACCAGGGTGTGAAAGTCGAAGCTCGAGTCGGTGAAGGCTTGAACCACGCGCATGAGCTCCGGGTCGTCCTCCGCGCAGCCGCTGGAATTCGCGTAGTAACAGAGCTTTTGGGCCCACGCGACGGGGTAGAGCGGGTGTTGGATCAACGCATTCGCAAAGTCGTCCAGCGAAGTCAGCGGTGCGCTCGCGCCCAGGTAGTCGAAGGTGGCGGTGGAGTAGACCTGCGCGGGATCGTGCTGCGCGTGATACGAGTACGTGTACGCCTGGCGAAACACGTTGCGCATCGGGTCTATGGTCTGGTGGCAGCTGTAGCAGGGGCTGTTCGGGTCCGAGTGCTGCCCGTCTTTGCCGTTGTCGAGCACGGTGGCGGTGCCCTTGTCGACGGGGTTGATGCTGCGCCCCAAGCCGACGATCAACGCTTGGTTCAGCGTGTCGCGGTGCTGGTTGCTGTTATTCGTCGGCCAGTTGGCGAAGAAGGCCGGCGTCGAGAAGAAGCCGACGCGCGGCGTGCGCACCACGATTTCGTTCGCCGCGCGCAAGGTGGGCAAATCGTAGAACGGAGTCAGCGCCTCACCGTCCTTGGCTTCGCGCACCGTGACCGGACGCCAAATGACGTCTTGGCTGGTGATGCTGGGTGAGGTGAAGCCCATGCCACCGGTGCAGAAGTAGTTGTAGAGGTTTTTCTTGTCGGCCGGCACGTCGTCCGGAATGACGATCTTCGGCGGTCCATCGGGGTCCATGCCGTCGTTCACCACGCCCCTGCTGGTGGCGTAGCCAAACAAACCCAAGAACGCGGCACCCACGCTGGGATAGGCGCGCTGGTTGTAGGTCGCCTTGACCTTCATCGCGTTGCCGGTCGCGTCGACCACGACGTGGCCGGTGTCGTCCAGTTGCGGAACGTCGCAGCTGAACGCCATCGGCACCGCGAAGTGCATGAAGTTGGGGCTCGCGGGATCCATCGTTTCTGCGAGCGGGATGGCGCTGTCGGCGCGATAGGTGAGCCAGAAGGTTTGGGCGGTGCTGAGCGTGCCGTCCGGCATGGGCACGCTGATCGACGCCTTGTTGGCGTCGTCGACCTGCGCTTGGTCCAGGGCCAAGTACAGCGACATCAGCGACGGCGTCATCATGAAGGTGCGAGTGGTGACGGTGTCGGTGAAGGGCTTGGCGTCGGCGATCACCTTCAGCGCGGTGCGAGCCATGGACTCTTGCGCTTGCGCAAACACCGGCAGCGTACCGATGTTGTCGACGCCGAGCTGGTCGAAGAAATCGTTCTGCGTGATCTGCGCCTGCTGAAAGGCTTTGCTGAAGAACGTGCTCAGCTTGGCCTGGGCCTCGGGCTTGACGAACCAAGCGTCGACCATGTCGCGGAGCGCGGCCGGATCCGCGGTCACGGCCGCGATCTCTTCCTCGGTGGCGGGCAAGCCGAGCAGCAGGTTTTTGACCTTCGCCACGTAGATTCGAGCCGGCACCGGCTCGAATGGCACCTGGGGCATTTGTTCGTCGGGTGGCGTCGTCGCTGCGCCTGCGGAGCCGCTCGACCCCGCGGACGCCGAGGGCGAAGCCGGGTCGGCCTTGGTGTGAACGTCGAGCGAGCCCGTGCAAGCCAGCGCCACCGCGCCGCTGCCGAGCGCCACCGCCGCGAACGAACGTTTCAAACTAAACCACATCGAACGTCTTCTCCTGGGTGGCTAGTGGCTCGGCGCGAATGATCCGACCGAGGTGCATGCTCGCTCTGGGCATTTCGGAAAATTCTCCGGGAAGCGGAGCGAAGGGATGCGGCGCGGCAATCATCGAAGGGGAACAACACCACCGCACCAGAGATGAGTGCTCGGCGGCAAGCACATCCGTGAGCTCATCCTCATGAATTTGCAGGCTTTGGTTGACTCGAGGCAGCAGGCTCTAGCCCCCAAGCGGCCGCGGTTGCGCTTGTCTTTACCCCCGACGTTGCGCACCATGTAGGCATGGACACGGGCGTGGTTGGGCTGGAGCCAGAGCGGCGCGCACGCGTTGCCGACTACTGGTGGAGCCGCGCGCACGGAGAAATGACGTCGTGGGTCGGCTTCCGCCACGTGCTGGAAGACTTGAAGGCAGAGCGCGTGCCCGCCGTGCTCGTGTCGCTGGCCGAGCGCGCCGTCGAAGACGAGCATCGGCACGCGATGTGGTGCCGCGATTGGGCGGTACGGTTTGGCCATGTGGGAGGCGAGGTGCAGCCGCGGTCGTTGCGGCGCCTGGATTTCGTGGGGGCGACGGAGCGCGAAAACCGCCTGCTACGCATCGCGCTGTGCGCTTTCACCGAGACCGTGGGCTGCGTGATTTTGCGGCTGGTCCGGCCGGTGTTGCGCGAGCCGGAGCTGCTCGAGCTGAATCATCGCCATATGTCGGATGAGCTTCAGCACAGCCGCGTTGGTTGGGGTTATTTGGCAACGCTGGACGCGGCCCAGAAGGCGGTCCTTTCGTCGCGCCTGCCCGAGCTGTTTGGCCTGCTGGCGCGCACGTGCTGTGAGGGCAGCGAGCAAGACGACGAAGAGCTGGTGCCGTACGGCTATTTCACGCCGCGTTTGCTGAAGGCTGCGCACGACGAAGCCGTGCGCGAGCTGATTTTTCCCGGACTCGACCACCTGGCAATCGCAAGGAACGCATGATCCCGACCGACGAACAGTCTCCTCACCGTCTCTTTGCCGCGATCGTGCTGATGGGCACTGGCTTGGCCGTGGGTTGCGGGGGGATCTCCGAGACCCAAGGGCCGCCGGGCTCGTCGGGGCGCACCAGCGTAGCGTCGGCCGGTAGCGGAAGCACGAGCACCAGCGGCGGTGTCGACGGCGTAGGTCCGGCTACCAGCACCAGCGGCGGACCGAACATCGACATCGGAGCGAGCGTCGGCGGCACGGCTTCGACGCCGCTGCCGATCGAGCCCGGCCCCTTCCTCTGCCCGCCTCAGCAGTGGGCCTGTGTGAGCGCCGATTGCGACTATCCATCTGCGGGCTGGAAGCTGCCCGACAGCTGCCCTTGCGATCCCAACAAGCCGTTGAGCGCGAGCGACTGCCCGCCCGATCAGCTGTTTTTGTGCCAGCACGCCACCGCCAACGCCGAGGGCCGCGTCTTCACCACACCCGTTCAGCTTTCCTGCACGTGCGTGCCCAAGAGCACCTACGTCTGCCGCACGGAGTGCGAGGTGGCGTACGGCAGACCCGACTTGGCGTGTGTGACGAGCGACGACCAGCTCAGCGCCACCTGCGGTTGCGCGGTGATCTTCCTGAAATAGCGCCTCTTCTGGCTCAAAACAGGCCGGGACCGGAAGGCAGGTATTGGTCGAGCTGGCCGAAGGAGCCGCTGGTCATGAAGTGAGCGGAGCCGCTCAGCTTCAGGCCCGCGGCCAGCGCGGCCTTCAGCGCCGCTTGATTCACACCTGGAATCATCAAGCGCACTTTGGCCTGTTGGCGGCGCGCCGCGCGTAGCGCACCGGCAAGCACCACCGAAGCATCGGCGGGGTCGAGCCACGCCGCTGGACCGATCACACCCTGACTGGCGTAGAAGTAGCCGATGGGCTTGCCGGCTCGCTCGACCTGGCGGGCGGTGCCTTCGCGCGCGCGAAAGAAAGCGTGATCGACCGGGCGCGGCGTGCCGCGCACCACCGCGTCAATTGCGCTCGCCACCGCGGGCGAGAGATCGGCTAGCTCGATCCCTTCGGGCACGGACGGCTCGCTCGTGCATTCGCCGCTGAAGGTGAGCACCGGGCCTGCGGGCATCATGCCCAGGCGCAGGTAGTTGGCGATCGCCACGAAATCGATGGACGACCACGTGCACAGCGTCTGCGCGCCCAGCGCGCGCGCTGCGGCCGTGACTTGCTCCAACAACGGGCGCCCCAAGCCGCGCACGCGTTGATCAGGTAGCACCCAAAACATGCTCAGAAACCAGATCTGCTCACGGACCACGCCGCAGCAGATGCCCAAGATGCGCTCGCCTTCTTGCGCGACGTGAAATACGCCCGTCTCGAACAAGTGCGTGTAGAGCGTTTCGACCGCCGGCTGCAAATAGGGGGCGGGCTGCAGCCCATGGCGGCGGGCAAGGTCGGCGACGGCCACGATGAACAGCTGCGCGGCTTCCGGGATTTCCTCACGCCGCAAAGGTCGGTACACGATGGTCACGGCGCGACGCGAGCATGGCTCCGCGACTGCGGCAACGAAATCGCGCTGGCCTGCGCGGCGTGCGATAGTCCCGGCGATGCGCCGCGTCCCGATCGTCAGCTGGTTGCTCATCGCGTCTTCGTCACTCTCGTGCTCGGCGCCTGCCAAGGGGCCGGCCTCCGCTCCTGCGGTCGCGCCGTCGGCGTCCCCAAAGGGGGCGGCCGATGCGGCCTTCGAGCAAATGGCAGGCGAGCTGTACGAGGCGTACTTCGCCGGTCTCCCGGTAGGCTTCGGCGGCACGTTGGGCGTGGGGCTGGGCATGCACCAATACGACGGCAAGTTACCGGACGATTCGCCCGCCGCTTTGCAACGCCGCATCGCCTTTCTGGACGGCGCGCGCAGCCGGCTCGAGGCGCTGCCCGCGACCGAGCTGTCGGAAGCCCACCAGTTGGAGCGCGACGTGTTCGTGACGCGCTTGCGCGGTGACGGGTTCGATATCACCGTGCGCCGCACCCCTTGGCGCTCGCCGCTTCGCTACTTGGGTGCCTTGTCGCTGCTGAGCTACACCAGTCGCGACTACGCTCCGCTCGAGCAGCGCGCGCGGGCGGTGCTGTCGGTCTGTCGGGCCAGCGGCGCGTTCTTGGCGACGGGTCGGGCCAACCTGGACGCCAAGCTGCCGCGCGCGGTGTTGGGCGTCGCCATTCAGATGATCGCCGGACAGATCACTTTTGCCGAGAAAGACGCGGTTGCGGCCTTCGCAGAGCTTACCGATCCTCGTTTGAAGAGCGAGCTTGCCGCCGGGCTGGCCGAGCTGGTCGGGCAACTGGGCGCGTTTCGCGACGACCTCAAGGGAAGGCTGGAGCAGGGCACCGACGACTTTGCCCTCGGCGCGGCGGGCTTTCTGGGCATGTTGGAAGCCACCGAAGGCGTCAAAACCGATCTCGAGACGCTCGAGCGAGTCGGCCGCGCCGATCTGCAACGCAACCGGAGCGCGCTCGAGCAAGCGGCTCACGAGCTCGCTCCCGACAAGCCTTTGGCCGAAGCGTTGGCCATGGCGACGGCGGAGCGGCCCTTGGCCACCGAGGTCGTAGCGTTGGGACGCGAACAAGTCGTGTCGTTGCGCGCATTCTTGGACCATCACCCGCTCGTGACCATTCCTTCCGACGAACAGGCCGAAGTGCGCGAATCACCGCCATTTTTGCGCATGAACTTTGCCTCCATCAACCAGCCGGGAGTGTTCGAAAGCCGGCCGTTGCCCAGCTTCTATTTCATCTCGCCGCCAGATCCCAAATGGTCCGAAGCCGAGCAGCTGGCTTACGTGCCATCGCGCCAAAGCCTGTTGTTCACGACCATTCACGAGGTGTGGCCCGGTCACTTTCTCGACCGCCTGCGCCGCGTGCGCCTCAGCTCGAAGATCCTGCGTTCGTTCGGGTCTTACGCGACGAACGAAGGCTGGGCGCACTACGTGGAAGAAATGATGTGGGACGAAGGCGTGGCGGGTCACGATCCGCGCGCGCACATTGCCCAGCTCTTGCAAGCACTGATGCGCGACGGACGGCTGCTGTCGGCGATTGGCCTGCACACACAGGGTATGAGCGTGGCCGAATCACAGCAGCTTTTCGTAGACCAAGCATTTCAAGACGTGGGCACCGCGCGCCAACAGGCCACGCGCGGCACCCTCGACCCCATGTATCTGAATTACACGTTGGGTAAGCTGATGATCCTGAAATTGCGCGCCGACGTTCGCGCCAAATGGGGTAGTGCTTTCAACCTGCGCGACTTTCACGATCGGCTCTTGAGCTACGGAGACGCCCCGTTGCCCTTGATTCGCCGCGCCATGCTCGGAAGCGACGCCGGCTCGCCGCTCTGACGCCGAGAGCGTGATTGCTTATCAGTTGACTATTGCCGAGCGTGAGCCTGAAGGGCGATGGTGCGGGTCCACTCTGCAGGAGGAGCTGCATGAAGCAACGCACCATCATGACGTGGGCCGGCGTATTGGCGGTTGGTTTGGGGCTAGCTGGCGCGGGCTGCGGCGCCGACGCCAGCGACGAAACCCGCGGCACGCTATCGGCGGCGGTAACGGTGACGACGGCTCAGCCCGGGCCCTCGGCTTGCGTGCTCATTCCCTACGTGCCCGCATTCGTTCAGCACTGTGGGGACGTCACCATCAACAGCCAAGCCGACGCCGACCAGTACCAAGGCATTTGGGTCATCATCGGAAATCTCAAGCTGCGCGGCGGGCACAAAGTGGCGCAAATCTCGCAGTTCGGCGACAACTTGTACAAGCCCGGGTTGGAGCTAACGCTGCCTGACCTCATCCAGGTGACGAAGACGGTCGAGCTCGACGGGGACCGCGCGGCAAAAGTCGATTTGCCGAAACTGGCGCGGGTCGGTGGCGATCTGAACGTGACGTTGCGACACTTCGCGACCGTTCAAGGCACGACCGTCGATATCTCCTCCTCGACGCTGCTGCTGACGCCCGCGCTCACCACGATCGGCGGAAGCCTGACGCTCAAGGCGGTGCGCGAGTCGCCCTCGTCGACCGGTTCGGCCGGCAAGCAATTCGAGTTCGGCTTGGATCAAGTCACGAGCCTTGGCGGCAACGTGACGATCCAAGACGAGAAGCTGCCTGGCTCGATCAAGGGCCTACGCGGGCTCGTTTCCATTCCCGGCAACCTTTCGATTGACTGGCAAGACAACGACCTGGAAGCGCAGTATCTGATGACGCATGTCAACAACGTGGGCGGCGATCTAGAGCTGCTAGCGTCCATCAACACACGAATGCTCATGGGCGAGCTTCTCACTGTTGGCGGCAATTTGAGCATTGGCCGGAGCCCCGGCAACACCTTGGCGGGCCACGTCGAGCTGAAAACGGGCAACGTGTTCCCGAAGCTGAAGAAGGTGGGGGGTGACCTCGTCCTCGACGCAACGACGCCGATTGATTGCGTCAATGGCGAGTTTGCTTCTCTCAAGCAGGTCGTTGGCCACGTGATCATTCGCAACACCGACATGGACGGTCATCTCGGCACCACCGGCGCGACGCCGCTGAAGCTCGGCGGCCTCGAGGTACGCAATTCCACTGGCAAGCCGCCGTTCTTTTCCGATCTCAAGCTCAGCGCGGGGGCGCCGGTCGTGCTCGAAGACAACCCCAACCTGTGCAGTTGCGTGCTGACTCAGCTCCAAACCAACCTCGCGGCGGCGGGCTGGACGGGCACGGTCCAGCTGCTGGGCAGCAACGGCAGTCTGACGTGCAGTCCATGCCCCGGTTGCCCCTGACTGACGTCAGGCTCATGAGTTGACTATTGCGAACCGGATCGTCAGTCGACGATCGTGTTGCCAAACCTCGGGAGGATTGCATGAACGAAGTCAGCCATCAGTGGACTGTCCGGGCAGGGCTAGCGGTTGCCGGCGCGGTTTTGAGTCTCGGCAGTACCGCATGTGGCTCCGCTGAAACACCGGACGACTCGCACACGGCCGACGGGACCAGCAGCGTTGGCAGTCATGAGCTCACGCTACCGTCGCTGAAACCCCACCACGGTTGTCGGCTCTTGCCCAATATTCCGGCGCTTTTGCAGCACTGCGGTGACGTCACGATCACCAGCCAAGCCGACGCCGACCAGTATCAAGGCATCTCGGTCATCGTCGGCAATCTCACGATTCGCGGCGGCAACCACGTCGTCCAGAGCGATACCCATGGCAATGACTTTTACGAGCCGAACGTCGCGCTCGTGCTGCCCGATCTCGTCCAGGTGACGGGCACGCTGGACGTAGACGGTGAGCACAGCGCCAAGATCGATCTGCCGAGCTTGGCTCGCGTCGGCGAAGACGTGGACGTCATCATCAGGCGCTTCGCCACCTTCGACGGCACGGCGGTCAGCTTGGCGGGAATCAACCAGTTGCTCACGCCCGCGCTCGCCACCGTGGGCGGGGACGTGACGCTCCAGGCGATTCGAGAACAACCAGTTCCGGGTGCAACCGGCAGCAAGCAATTCGAATTCGGCTTGGACCAAATAACGACGATCGGCGGTAGCGTGATCGTCGAGGATCAGTCATTGCCCGGCTCCGTCCGCGGTTTGCGCGGTCTCGTCTCCATCCCTGGCAATCTCTACATCGACTGGAAGAACAACGACCTCGAATCGCAAGATCTTTTGACGCACGTCACCAGCGTTACCGGAGACGTCGAGCTGCTGGCGTCCCACAATGCGCGTTACTTGATGCCAGAGCTGGTCAAGATCAGCGGCAATTTGACGATTGCTCCCAGCTCCGCCAACAGCGCGCCCGGGGTCGTGCAGCTGCAATACGGTCAGGTGTTCCCGAAGCTCGCCAAAGTGGGGGGAGATCTCGTGCTCGACCGCACGGCCCCTCCCGGCTGCCATGATCAAGCTCTTCCGGCGCTGAAGAAGGTGATCGGCCACGTCATCATCCAAAGCGCGAAGATGGGGGGGAGCCTGGGCATCACCGGCGCAACGCCCCTGACCGTGGGCGGAATCGAGATTGGAGACTCGAGCGGCACGTTTCCGTTCTTCCCCGATCTCGCGCTCAGCGGCGATGCGAGAGTGGTGCTCGAAGACAACCCTGACGTGTGTAGCTGCAGCCTCGACCAATTCGAAAACGACTTGGCCGCGGCTGGTTGGACGGGCACGGTGGAGCTAGTCGGGACCAACGGCACCCTGGCTTGTAGTCCGTGCCCTTCGTGTCCGTGAGACCCGGATCGATGGCAACGGCGCCCAGCTCCGCGTAGACTCGCGACCCACGTGAAGAAGAAGCTGGTTTTGGGCAGTGAGTACGACGACGCGCTACGGCACGCGCTGCTCGACTGTCTCGCCAGCCTGGGCGCCGACCTAGCTGCACGTCAATGGGGGCTGGGTGGCTCCCAGATCATCGAGACCATGAAGATTTCTCTGGGCCGCGACTTGCTGGTGGTGGAAGCGGAGACGTACGTCGGTCTGTCCATCAGCGGTGAGGCGCGCGTCGTCGATCGGGTCGCGGTCGCGTTGGCGGCCAAAGCTGGCAAACCATGAACGCGAGCTCAGGCCAAAACCAGCTCGCCAAGGCCCACCGAAACCGGCGCTGCGCGTTCGGCACCGCTGACGACGGCTGACAACCCGAGCTCGAGTCGATCGAGCTCAGCACGGTCGAAAGCGCGGTCCGCGAATGCATCCGTCCTCCAAGTGCGGAGGTTTTGCAGATGAAGCTCGGCCATGGCCGACGCCGGTTGCTCGAAGCGCTGCACCGCGGAGTGAACGATGCGATAGGGAGCTTGGGCCGCGAAGCTCTCGAGCTCTTGTCCGATGTAGAGCCGTTGCCCGTAGTGGGCCTGCAGTTGGCCTACGAGCTCGTAGTAGCGAGCCAGGGCCGGGTGCGACGACTCCAAATGGGCGGTTTCTTGGATCAGCAAGAGACCGCCCGGGACGAGCAAGCTGCGGAAGGCGCCGAGCGCGGCGACGGGATCGCTGAGGTGGGTGAGCAGGAAACGCGAAAACACCAAGCCAGCCGGCGGCACTGCCGACGACGGCGCTGTCACGTCTTCACGCAGGAACTCGAGCCCCGGGCCAGCGCTGGCGCGCGCCTGGGCTAGGTAACGCTCGGACGCTTCGAGACCGATGGTGCGCCGCGCCCGCGAGGCTTCGTGGACCAAACGGGTGGTGTGGCCAGGCCCCGAGCCAAGGTCCAAGGCGAGCTGAAGGTCAGGCGGACGAAACCGCTCCAACAGCCGCCGACTCGGCAATTCGTAAGTTCTTGCCAATAGCTCGAGCCGGCGCGCAGCTCTTTCGGTGTCGCCGAATGTGTAGTGATTGTGCGTAGTCATCTTCGTTCGAGCCCGGGCCCCGCGCGACGACCATCGCCGCGAGCGACCCGAAAAGGCCGCTCGCTCCTGTGTCTGTGCTTACCGAGACGTGGGGCGAACGACCGACGAGGAAAGCCACCAACGCTTTCCGAGCAGGGTCGAGGTCGCTTCACGAATCGGCTTCACGCCGCGCAGACTGCCAGCCGAGGTCGAGCTCGTCAATGCCCGTGCATCGCCAGCCGCCGCACCGAGGCGTCACGTCTGGTCGCGTCGCCTTCGATGTCATCGAGTTCCGCTCGCGCCCCGCTCGTCCGACGGAGCGTAGGTCGAGTGACTTACTCCGTTCAGCTCGCCGGGCTGCCGAAGAGAGCTGGCGCGTGCGCAGCAACGGACCCTTCGATAGAGTCGCCACGTGACGAGGTACTTTGCCACACGTCTACTGTTGAATACCCGAGAGTGGTATTTCTTTCGTCGCCTCGAAAATTCGTTGACCTGTTTCGGGTTCTCGCGCAACCTAACCTGTGGGTGGTTTGAGGCGTAGGTTGTGCGGATGAGTCTTGGAATAGGTAGTCCAAGACTGTAAGTAATTTGCCGTCTCACACTCGGGAGGTTGAGATGAGGTCCATTCTAAAGGGCGAGTTGGGTTTTGCTCGTCAGGGTTGGTGTCTGCTCACGGCGGCTGTGTTTTTAGCCGGTTGCAGCGCCGCTTCTGACGGTTCGGAGGCCTCGCTGGAAGGCAACTTGGGGGCGGAAGAACAAGCGCTGACGGCGGCGGCGACGCCGACGCCGACTGACGGTCTGGCGGACGCGTTCGGCACTTTCATCAACGTATTCACTGGCAACAACTTCGAGTCCCAGTTTCCCATCGGGTACGCATTTCACCCGGGCCTCAGTACCGACAAGGTCGTCGGCCCGTCTGGAGCGCTTGCCAGCGGCCAAGCCCTCCTCGATCTGAACACGGGCAACGTCACGGCTACGCTCAACAACGTGCCTACAGGAGCCAACTTCGACCTTTGGCTCGTGAAGAACGTCGCCGGTGGCACCGTGGCCCCCGAGAGCACCGATCAAATGCTCAAGATCGGTAAGTTTTCGACCAAAGGTGCCAATCGCACGCTCACCGCGTCTATCGGCACCGACATCGCCTTCGATCTCGACCTCATCGTCGTGACGCGGGCGGGCAAAAAACCGACCGAGTCGCGGGTGGCGGTGGGTGATAGGACGCTGTTCGAGAAGCGCTTGTTTCGCTTTCGGCAAGGCAAGGGACTCGACCCGGTCACCGGACCCGTTGCCAACAACATCGAAACCACCGACCCGCTGGTGGCGCGTGGCGCCCAGCTGTTCTTCAACGAAACTTTCGGCGGCAACGGGCGCACCTGCGGCACCTGCCACCGCGCCGACGACAGTCTCACCATCGATCCGGCCTTCATCGCCAAGCTTCCGCAAAGCGATCCGTTGTTCGTTGCGGAGAACAATCCGGCCCTCGCCAAGCTCGAAAATACGCAACTTTTACGGAGTCGGGGCCTCATTCTCGAGAACCTGGACGGCTTCGACGACCCCACGAACAAGTTCGTGATGCGCGGGGTACCGCACACGCTATCGCTCGGGCTGACCAACGGCATCACCAACGCCTTCTTTGGTCCGCCAGACCATCGGCTGGGCTGGTCGGGCGACGGCGGCCCCGGCCGCAGCACCCTGCATGAGTTCACTTTCGGCGCCATCATGCAGCACTTCACCAAGACGCTCGCGCGTAAGCCTGGGGTCGACTTCCGCGTGCCGACGGAAGAAGAGCTGGACGCGCTGGAGGCCTTCCAGCTGTTCGCCGGCCGGCAAAAGCCGGTCGATTTCACCCAGACCCCGCCCAGCAACGCGCGCGCTCAAAACGGCGAGAACCTATTCCTCCAAACCGGTTGCACCTTCTGCCACACGGACGTGTTCGGCTTCGTCGATTCGAATCTCAACTTCGACACGGGCGTCGCGAACCTCTTGCCCGAGCTGCCGGTGGACGACGGTTTCCTTTCGCCCGGCGACCGAACGTTCAACGTGCCGCCCTTGGTGGAGGCGGCCGATACGGCGCCGTTCTTCCACAACAACGCCTTCGACACCATCGAAGACGCGGTAGGGTTCTATTTCTCTCCGACCTTCCAGGCGTCGCCGTCGTCGTTCTTCATCTTCAACCAGCTGACGACCGAGCAGCAGGGAGATTTGGCGGCATTTTTGCGTGTCGTCAACTCGGCGTCCAACATCGACCAGGTGCGTAAGCGCGTCGAGTACATCAAGAACGTGCGCTCGGCCGGCAATACCGATCTCTTGAACGTGGCCATTGCCGACACGCGCGACGCACGCGTGGTCTTGGCCGACAAAGACTTGAATTCGGGCGTGCAAAAGCAGCTGAGCAACGCCGAAGCTCAGCTGAAGAGCGCGCTTGCGGACAAGGACAAGAATCGGCCGTCGACGATGACCAAAGTGCTCGCCCTGCTCGACAAAGCACGGGCGGCTCTTTTCACCAGCAATCCGGGCGGCGGCGGTGCGGGCGGGTCGAGCACCGCGGGTACTTCGAGCACGGGTGGAGACATCGGTCAGGCCGGTGATCCGAGCAGCGGTGGCACCATCAGCGCAGGCGGCACCAGCAGCGGCGGTTCTGGCCCAATCGCCGGAACCAAAGGCATCTGAGCGCCTACGCGTTGCCGAAGTCGGCTGGCACCCGCCGCCGACTTCGGCAGTTTTTCGACCGGCCTGGTACGGCTGTCAGTGCAAGTAGGACTTGATGGCGGCGTACCAGACGTCTCCCTCCGCGGGTAGCCCTTGGCGTCGTCCGGATGCACGCCATCGGGACCATACAAGCAGCAGCTCCGTATCGAAGCGTGACGATGGGCGCAGGATCGCCCTTGTCGCGTTTGCGGAGGCGCTCATGGGAGGCCCCACCCTAGCGACGAGCTCGCCCTGATCCATGATGAGAACAATCTCGCCTGCTAGTTGCAATGTTCCGGTGAACCTCCAGCTGCGTTGAGCGCGTCCGCACCACCGGTCGCGCTGGACAGCGCGGTGGTTCGAGGGAAAGTTGGGGCAACGCCATGCGGTCTTCACTCGCGCTGTCGTTGCTCGTGCTTGCGCTCCCCGTTGCTTGCGGCCAGGACGCGACGCCTGACACTAGCTCGAAGGGTGGGGCCTTGGGATCGGCGCTAGCATGCGCGTCCAGCGCCGGACTCGCGAGTGGCGGCGGCAGCGGCGCCGGAACCGCCAGCGTCAGTGGGGGCGCGGGAAGTGAGAACTTGGCTGGCTCCGGCGGCAGCCATGCGGCTGGCAGTGAAGCAGCGGCGGGCCACGGTGGCACATCGAGCGGCGGCAACCCCAGCGGCGCTGGGAACGGCGGCGCTGGCAACGGCGGCGTCAGCAACTCCGGCGGTTGCACTCGCGCGCTGCTCGAGTCCACCGTTGACGCCTATTTCAAGGCGTTGGCGCTCCACACGCCCGAAAGCTTGTCGTTGGCCCCCAACGTGAAATTCACCGAAAACGGTAAAGCGAGCAAGCTGGGCGACGCTGGCTTGTGGAAGACGGCCGGCGCGTTGAAATACGTGCACAGCGCGCTCGACACCGAGCTTTGTATGAGTGCCAGCGAAGCGGTGGTGCCCGACGGCGCGACCGACGTTCCGGTGGCGCTTCGGCTCAGGCTCCAAGACCAGAAGCTGACCGAGGTCGAAAGCATCGTGGCCCGCGCCAGCGATTACAGCGCGGTCGACGCGAACCCCGCGGCCCTTGCCGCCAGCAACGACGTCGTGAAATGGGAAGAGGCCGTGCCCGCCGATCAGCGCGCCAAACGTGAAGAGCTGACGGGGTGGATGGAAAAGTACTTCAAGCAATTTCCGGCCGGTGTTTGCAACACCACCAGCGACTGCAAGCGTATGGAGAACGGCGGCGGCTCGTTCGTGTGCGGCCAAGGGGCGAGCTGCGCGGCCGCGAGCTCGGGTCAACCGGTCTTGAATCCCCGCCTGGTCATGGCCGACGTCGATACCGGCCTGGGCGTCGGGTTCACGATTTTCACCGGCGGCTATGTCGACATGCACATGTTCAAGATGCGCGGCGGCAAGGTCTACGCCGTCAGCGCGATTTTGGCCAACGGCACCAGCTCGGGTTGGGAATGATCGAGGCCGCGCCGAGCGTCGCGCGACTTCAAGCTAGCGACATGCGATAGATTGACGAGGGCGAGCGCGTCGTCTCTTATTCTGCTCCATGCGTCAAATTCACGCCTTCGTGGCCGCCTCGCTGGTGCTTGGCTTGGCGGGCAAGTCTCGCGCGGACCTGGCTCCTCCGGGCGATTTCGTGGAAACGTGCACGCTCGAGAAACAGGCCAGCGCGGGGCAAGAATGCCAAGCGTGCCGCGCCTACTACGGGAATCACGACCATTGCTCCAATTCCCTGTCGGCCTTGGGCTTCGCGCAGAAGTGCCGGTCACGCGGCGCGTCGACTTGGTCCGAAGTCTGGTGCCGCAGCGCCAGCCCCAACGCGGCCAAAGTGCCCGCCAGCATTCTCGCCCAGTTGAGCGACGCCCAGGGCAAGCCAGGCCCTTTGCCGTCGGCGTCGGCCGCGCCCGCTCCGAGCGGCTCGCTCGCGCCGCTCGCGCCGTCCACCGTTGCCGCTCCCAGCACCGCGCCGGCGGCTGCCACGGCCAAGTCGGCCACGCCCTCGGCGCCTACCCCTGCGCCTTCGCCAACCAAGAAGGGTTCGTGCGCTATCGGCCGCGCTCCGAACGCCGGAACGTCGTCGCTGCTCGTCGTGGCCGCCTTCGCCGTCGGCTTCCTGCGCCGACGGCCTCGCTGAGCGCCGGTCCGAGCGTTCGCGCCGGGCGCGCTTCAGCCGGCCAAGCGCGCGAGCAGAGCCTCCGCGTCGGCGTGGACAATCAAGGCTTGGCGTTGCTGCGGCCTTAAAAAGCCCTGCGCCTCGACGTGGTCGAGGAATGCAACGAGCCCGCTGTAGAAGCCATCGACATCGAGCAAAGCGCAAGGCTTGCCGTGCAGGCCGAGTTGCGACCAAGTCCAGACCTCGAACAGCTCCTCGAGCGTGCCGATGCCGCCGGGCAGCGCGACGAAGGCGTCCGACAAGGATGCCATGAGCGCCTTGCGCTCGTGCATCGAGCCCACGACGCGCAGGTCCGTCAGCTCGAGGTGGGCTAGCTCTCTTTCCATCAGCGCTTCGGGAATGACGCCGGTGACCTTGCCGCCGTTGGCCAGCACGGCGTCGGCCAAAACGCCCATCAAGCCCACGCGCGCCCCGCCGTACACGAGCTCGATCTCCCGCTTCGCCAGGAGCCGCCCGAAAGCCTCGGCTTGGGCGCGATACACGGGGCGCGCGCCTTCACTCGAACCGCAAAACACGCACAAACGCATGCCGCGAGAATGGCTGCCCTCGCCCCTTCGAGCAAGGGCTAGCGTGTCCGTGGAAATGAAGCGCTGAACAGCGTGCCCGCTTCGGCCGACGACGAAACTTCGGTCTTGCCACGGTGAGCCTTGGCGACCTGGCACACGATGAAGAGACCGAGCCCCACGCTGCGTTTGGCACCCAGAGCGTGCGTGCCGCGGGTCATCGGCTCGAACAGGGTTGGCAGCGCTTCGGCCGGAATGGGAGCACCAAAATTGTGAACCGTGATCCCAAAGCTGTCCGCGTCGATCGTCGACGAGACGGTCACGGCGGCGTCGACCTGCCCGTAGCTGATGGCGTTCGAGACCAGGTTGCCCACCAGCTGCTCCAATCGACTGGCGTCGGCGCGGCACTCGCCCGAGCCCCTGTGCACGTGCTCCAGTCGGCGACCGGGGTGCGCTAGCGCCAGCTCCTCTACGGCGTCCGCCACCAGAGCGTGCAAGTCGATTGGCTCGGGCCTGACCGTGACGCCGGCGCCCAGGCGGGCTTGGGTAAAATCGAGCAGGTCGGCGATCAGGCGATCAGCTCGTTGGCTCGCCCGCGCAATGCGCGCTACCATTCGCTCGCTGCTGGCCGGCGCCATGCCGCGCGACAGCATGGCCGCCGCGGTTTGAATGGTGGAAATGGGGTTTCGGAGGTCGTGGCTCACGATGCCGATCATTTGCTCGGCGAACGACGCGCGGTCCTTGGCCTCGTCGTGCAGGCGCCTGGTCTCGGTCACCAGCTCTTCCAGGCGTTTGCGCGATTGAATCAGCTCGCGCTCGTACTTGTCGCGGTCGCGCGCGACGTAGGCGGCAAGCTCGTGCACCCGCTCCGGGTCGTGCCGTACGATGGCGTTGATCACGATCGGTACGGTCGAGCCGTCGCGCTGCAAGAGCTCCAGCTTTACCTCGGAGATGGAGCCTTGCATCGCTAGCAGGGGCGCCCAATGAGTTTGGTGAAAGATGCGGCCGCCGACGCTGAGCAAGTCTTGGAATTTTCGTCGATGCAGCAGCTCCTGCTCGCTGTAGCCGACCCAGCCGCAGAACGTGCGGTTGACGCGCAGGAACGTGCCGTCGGGAGCCGTCCGCATCAGCCCGCAAGGGGCGGCGTCGAGCAGCGCCTGCGCTTCTCTGGTCAGCTCGCCGAGCGGAAGCACCGGAGACTAAAGCCCTTCGGCTGCCAGGAACTCGTCCGTGGCCTGCGCGCATGGACCAGGCGAGCTCAGGTGTGGGCAGTGCCCCACGTTGTCGATCACGCGCAGCGTGCTGCGTGGCAGCTTGCGCGCAAGGTAGTCTCCGACGCTCAGCGGCGCGATGATGTCGTCATTGCACTGCACGATCAGGGTCGGGGTGGTCAAAAGCGGCAGCTGCGCCCGGTTGTCGGACAGAAACGTGACCCGCGCAAATTGCTTGGCAATCTCCGGATCGGTACGGCAAAAGCTGTTGGTCAGCTCCGTGCTGAGCTCGGGTTGCTCGGGTGCGCCCATGATGGCGGGAGCCATGTTGCTGGACCAGCCGAGGTAGTTGCTCTCCAGCGTCTCGAGCAAGGATTCGATGTCCTTGCGGGTGAAGCCGCCGACGTAGTCGCCGTCGTTGATGTAACAGGGGGACGGGCCTACCATCACCTGCGCGGCGAAGGGCTCGGGGTCTTTGAGATTCGCCAGCATGCCGATCATCGCGCTCACCGAGTGTGCGACGAACACCGCTGGTCCAACGCTGAATTCACGCACCAACTCCGCGACGTCCTCGGCGTAGCCGTGGAGCGAGTCGTATTTTTGGGCGTCGTAGGCGCTCAAGTCCGAGCCGCCGCTGCCGACCAGGTCGAACAGCACGGTCCGGTACCGCTTGGCGTAGGCGGGCGCGAGCAACCGCCACATGTTCTGGTCGCAACCAAACCCGTGGGCGAAGAACAACGTGGCCGGCCCTTCGCCGGAGACGCGCACGTTGTTTCGCTTCTGAAGATTCACGCCGCACCATACCGCCAAACCCCTGCTCGACCACGGCGTTCGCGCCGTTGCGCAGGCCCTCGACCACGCGCTCGCGACATATCGCCTCACGCCCCCGCGAGAACCGCTGCGCGTCGCGCTAGAACGCCCCGCTTTCGAGCGCGACGGCCGACGGCTTCAGCGAGCGCGGAGTCTCGAGGCCTCGGGGGCTCGACTTCGTATCGCGCCGCGTCCCGAAACATCGACGACATTCGCGGGCTATGCGGCGTCCGCTATGTCGGAAGCGTCCAGATGAACCAATTCGTCGCAACCATGCCCGAGGCCTACGCACGTCTCTACGGCGCCAACGAGGTGGCGGAGCACGCGGCGATCGTGGCGCGGCGGGAAGGCCGGTTGGTGCACGCCGAGCTGTGCCGATCGGCCCAGAGCGCGTTGTTGTGCGTGGTGGCCGAAGATCGCCCCGGTCTATTGGCGCTGGTGACCGACGCGCTCTTGGCGCAAGGCATGGCCATTCAAAGCGCCCGCGCGTTCGGACGCGTCGTGGGCAAAGAGCGAGTGGAGGCGGTGGACTTCTTGGAGCTGCGCGCGCTCGGCGGTCCCGACGCCTCGGCTCACCTGGACGATGACGGGCTGCAAGCGTTCGCCAAGTCCCTGAACGAGCTGGTCGCCGACGACATCGCTCAAGGCAGCGCAAGCCCGCGCAGCCCCGACAGCGAGACGGTCACCCGCGTCTACTTCGAGCGCCAGTCGCCGGGCGACGGCCGCTACCTGCTGGTGGTGGACGCGCCCGATTCCGACGGCTTGCTGCACGCCGTCAGCGCCGCGCTGCACGCCAAGAGCATGCGCATCGTGGCTTGCGAGATTCGCACCGTCGCGGGCCGCGCCTGTGACCGCTTCGAGGTCGAACCGACGTCGCAGGGAGGGCTCAGCGACAGCGCCCTGTGCGACGTACAGCTTGCCGTCTTGGCCGCGCTGCCGTCGCGGCGCTGACCGGGGCAGGCACGCCCCGATGGGCGAGCCAGTGACGAAAGATGCGGGGGTGGTGACAGCAATCGGTCGCTAGGGCAGGCCAGCGGTTGGCATGCGCACCGAATAGATGGCGGTACCGACCGTTGCGTACAAGGTTTTGCCGTCGGCTCCGCCAAAGCTGCAGTTCGACGGATTGCCTGGGAGCGGGATTTCCCCCAGGAGCTTGGCGTCGGGCGTGAAGGCGATGATGGAGTGAACCGAGTCGTGGTTGTTGGTGACGTAGAGGTTGCCGGCCACGTCGACGCAAATGCCGTCGGGGGTCGCGAAATGGCCGCTCGGCACGTCGTTCTTGGCGATGAAGACGCGCTCGCCGGAAACGGAGCCGTCGGCCGCGACGTCGAAGCGCCGCAGCTCGTTGGCGGTGTCGTCACCAACGTAGAGCGTGTCGCCCCGCGGCGACAAGGCGACACCATTGGGGCGCGTCATGCTCCGGGTGACGAGCGATACTTGGCCGTCGGGAGAGATGCGAAACGCGCCTTCGAAACCGAGCTCGGGGGCGTGGGTGGTGCCCCACTTCGGATCGCTGAAGTAGATGTTGCCGTCCTGACGCAGGGCAAGGTCGTTGGTCGCGTTGAAGCGCTTGCCTTCGAAGCGAGCGGCGACGACTTCGAGCGAGCCGTCCGAGTTTTTGCGGGTTATCTGAGCGGCGGCGCGCTCGCAAAAATACAGCCGGCCCTGTGCGTCTCGCCCGATGCCGTTGGTTTGGCGGGGAAATTCGAAGGGAGTGTAGCGGGCGGCGGCGGGGGCCAGCGGATCGAGGCGGTACACCTTCGACGCATCGACGTCCGAAAATAGCAGCGCATCCCCCATCCACAGTGGGCCCTCCAGGGAAACGAAAGCGACGTTGCCCTCGACTCTGATCGGCGACTCGACTCCCGGCAAGAGCGGCAACGGCGACGCCGATTGCGCTTTCTGGTCGGGAGCCGCGTGCGCGCTGCTCGGCGCCTGACCCGCGGTGTGACAGCCGGGGGCGACGAGCAGCGTGACGACGAATGAACGAGCTGGTTTCCGGAGCCAGGAGGCGTAGAGCATCGCAGGGAGGCGAGCCTAGCCGATTCACGGCGCCATCGAGTACCCCGTGCGCGACCCGCGTGGCGAGCCGCGCTCTCCGGCTTACGGCGCGGGGGGAATGGCGCGCTTGCTCAACGTCGGACTGGACCAGTGGAGCTTGGCGACCGCGCCGCCCGTGTTCTCGTAGTATTCGAGCTTGATGGCGTAGGTTTGACCGGCGACCAGCGCCAAGTTGGCGGAGTTTTGCGTGGATGAGTGGTTGGTCCAGTTGTCGATCAGCAGGGAGCCGTTGACCCATAGCCGCACGCCGTCGTCGCTCTGCGTGTAGAAGGTGTAGGTCTCGGACGACGTCGGCTTGGCGTTACCGGTCCAACGCACCGAGAACGTGTCGGCGCCGACACCGGTCGCGGGAGCACCCGTGCCCCAATCGAAATCGATGCTGGCGTCGGCCCGCGTGGTCCTGAGCGTCGTGAGGTCTGCGTTGTCGTAGTAGCTGCCGGTGAAGCTGGCGGGCAAGCCGTTGCTGCCGAACGGCACGGGGCGCCGCGGCGTGGAGGGGCTGGACCAATGCAGTCGCGCGACCGCGCCGCCAGCGTTCTCGTAGTACTCCATCTTGATCGAGTAGCTTTGGCCCGCGACGAGCGCCATGGTGGCGGCGTTTTCGGCGGGCCCATGATCGGTCCAATTGTCGATCACGAGCGTGCCGTTGACCCAAAGCCGCACCCCGTCGTCACTGACGGTGTGAAACGTGTAAGTCTCGGAAAACTGCGGGACGGTGCTGCCGGTCCAACGCACCGAAAACGTGTCGGCGCCCATACCGCTGATCGGCGCGGCCGTGCTCCAATCGAAATCGATGCTGGCGTCGGCGCGGGTCGCAAAGAGTCCGGTCAGGTTCTGGGCGTCGTAATATTCCGCGGTAAATCCGGACGCTTCTTTGAAGGTGGCGGTATAGGTCGTATTGCTGGCGGGCGTGGTGATGGTGTGCGTCGCCGCGCCCGCGTCCGACCAAGCGCTGAACCCGTACGTCTTGCCGCTCAACGACTGGGGCGAAGAAACGCCGATGTCACGCTGCACCCCGACGACGCTGTCCGCGGTCAGCGGCGCGGTGAAGGGCTGGCCATCGAGCGTGACGGTGAGGCCCGCGGGCACGGTATTGAGCGTGATTTGGCGGACGACGGGCACCACGTCCACGAACGTGGACGACGTGAGCCCGCTCGAATCCTTGACCGTCAGGGTGACGCGATAAAACACCGTCGTTTCCGTATGGCCGGTGCTGGGAATGGCCCAAGAACCGCTCTTCGCCCCCGAGGTGTCTTGCAGCGCGGGGTGCACGTGCTGGTCATGATGGAGATCGATGCGCCAGGTGAAGGCGCTGGCCGGAAGCGTGCCATCTTCGGTGTCGGTGGCGGTGCCGGCAAAGGTGAGCGTGCTGCCCCCCGTGTACGTCGCGCCCGCGGCGGGGCTGGTGATGCTGACGGTGGGCGCGGTGTTGTTGGTTACGGTGAGCACGGCTGCGTTGCTGGTGGCCGTGCCGAAGGTGTTGGTCACGACGGCGCGAAATTGCGCGCCGCTATCGGTCATTTGTACGCCGGTGAGGCTGTAGGACGCGCTCGTGGCGCCGGAGATGTTGCTGCCGTTGCGCTGCCATTGATACGAAAGCGGCGCGCTGCCGCTGGCCGATACCGTGAACGTGGCGTTGCCACCGACCGGCACCGTGACGCTCGAAGGCTGGCTGGCGATGCTGGGAGGCTGCGAGGTGGGGAAGGTGATTTTGCCGATCGCGTTTGCGCCCCGTGCCAAGTAGTAGAGCGCGCCTTCCGGTCCGACGCGGATGTCGACCACGGCGTTGAGGCCGGTGGCGAACAAGGTCGCGGTACCAGTCGCGGGATCGAGCTTGCGGATCCAGCCGTTGCAGTAGTCGGCGAAGAAATATTTGCCCACGTAGCTGGCCGGAAACTGCACCGTGGTCGGATCGTAGAAAGCGCCGCCGGTGATGGCGCAGCCGCCGCTGTTGTCCGAAGCGTGCGGATAGACGAAGAGCGGACCGGTGAAGGCCGGGTTGGTGGTCGCGCCTTCGCTGGTGGGCCAGCCATAGTTGCGACCGGCGCCCCCGCTATTCACTTCTTCCCAGGCGTTGTTGCCCACGTCGTTGATCAGCATGGCACCCGTGCTGCGGCGCACGTCGAAGGTGAACGGGTTGCGCAGTCCCAAGGCCCAGATGGCGCGGTTGACGCCGGTCGTGCTGGCAAAGAACGGGTTGTCGCTGGGAATGGTGCCGTCGCTGTTGAAACGCAGCAATTTGCCGAAGGGCGTGGTCATGCTTTGCGCGTTCGAGCCGGTGGCGTTCTCGCCGACGGACACGTACAGCTTGCCGTCGTTGCCGAAATGCAGCGCGCCGCCATTGTGATTGGTGGCGGCGCTCAGCGCGGGCAAATCGACCAGCACGGTCTCGCTGCCGACGGTCGCTACGTCGCCGTTGGCGGTGAAGCGACTGATGCGGTTGTGAGTGCCGCCGCTGGTGGTCGTGTAGTAGACGTAGACCAGCTTGTTGGCCGCGAAGCTCGGGTCGAAGGTGACACCCAATAGGCCGCGCTCGCCATTCGAATCGACGCTCAAACTCAAAAACGGAGTTGCCAGTAGCGCGCCATTCTTGACGACTCGCAATTGCCCCGCTTGTTGCGCCACGAACAGCCGCCCATCGGGCGCAAACGCCATGGCGGTAGGATTGGAGAGACCGGTCACCACCGTGGTATCGGTGAAGCCGCTGTCCAGAATCGTGGCGGCCTGCGAAATGCTCCCGGTCGACTCTGGCTCGCCCGCGGGCTGGGAAGAACAGCCCACGAAGCCGGCCAAGCCGAGGCTCAAAATGGCGCAAGCGCGCTGAAACCAAGTACCGGTCTTGCGATTGTGCATGGCACGCTCCTCCTGATCATCATTCACGATCCCAATCAGCCGCTGAAGCGGCACTGGGAACGAGTCGGCGGAGCATGCCGGATAAGATCCAAGCCTGCGCGTAGCGAATCGCCCGCGGCGACTTTGCAGTGTGTCGTGCGTGCACCGGCTGCGCGGGAAGCCCGCGCTTTTGCGAGTAGCTCAGCCCTTGGGCTTGGGCGCGGCCGGCGGTTTTGCCGGCGTGTTTGGTTTCGCCGCGGGCGCTGCCGGAGTGGGAGCGGGCGGTGGGGCAGGGGCTGCGGCGGGCGGGGCGGCAGACGGAGCCGCCGGTGGCGTTCCCGAATCGCTCGCGCCTTCGTGCATCTTCATCATCGGGCAGCCTTCGGCGCCGTGCTTGTCGTGCATCTCTGCCATCGCGCCGACGCGGCGGCGAAGCTCGTTCACGTCGCCCGTCGTCGTGAAGACCAGGGAGCTTCCTCCGGCGACTTCTTCGGCGCGCACGGTCGTGCCGGCGACGGCCATCGGACAGGACTCGCCCATGCCCTTGCCCATCATGCCGCCTTTCATACCAGCGCCGCCCATCATGCCGCCGCCCATCATGCCGCCGCCCATCATGCCGCCGCCCATCATGCCTCCGCCTTTCATGCCGTCGCCCTTCATCATGCCGCCACCCATCATGCCTCCGCCCATCATGCCGGGGCTGTCGGAGGCTGCGTGGGGACACGCTGACGACGCTGCGCTCGGTGCTTGGCCAGCTGGTTGCGTGCCGCCACAAGCGATCAAGGTGACAGTGCTCAGAAACAGGAGGTGTTCGCGCTTCATGGTTCGATACTCCAGATCAGAATTGCAGTGCCCCTTCAGCAAGGAGCGTGCCCTCAGCAAATCATCGGGAAATTTGCACCCGAACATGCGGTAGGCATGGCCCGTCCGGCGGCGTCGAACGCAACCCGTGCGCGAGGCGCGAGGCAACTCGCAAAAGCTGCGCGCGGTTGCGGGCTTGACTCTGTCGAGCGACGACCCAGCTTGCGCGTATGAACGTTACTTGCGCCTCATGTTCGCGGGAAAACCGCGTTCCCGCCAGCAGGTTGCAAGACAAGGCGCGCTGCGCTGCGTGCAAGGCCGCCTTGCTGCCGTTGGCTCGCCCCGTCAAGGTGTCCAGCGCGGCCGAATTCGATGAGCTGATCCGTGAGGCCAAGGCCCCCGTGGTCGTCGATTTCTGGGCGGCGTGGTGCGGCCCCTGTCGAGCCCTGGCCCCGGAGCTGGAAAAGTTGGCGCTGTCGCGCGCCGGTCAAACCATCGTCGCCAAGGTCGACACCGACGCCCAACCCGAGCTCGGAGCGCGCTTCGGCATTCGCAGCATCCCCACTTTGGTCATGTTTCAGGGGGGCCGCGAACAAAAGCGCGTGAGCGGAGCCATGCCCGCCGCTGCCATCGCGGCCCAGCTCGGGCTCTGAAAACGGGCACCGGCGTCCATGGTCGAGCCGGCGATATTCGGGGGCTTTGTGACGGCCCGGGCGATCTCGTTTGCATCGCCGTGAGCTATCCGATTGAGTTGCGGCCACTTGCCGAAGACCAGCCAGGGTAGCCCGCTCGACCAACTCCTCGAAGAGGGCATCATCACCGAGGTCGTGGGCCGCTTGCAGAGCGGCAAAGAGGCCGAAGTCTTCCTCGTGCGCTTCGGCGAACGGGTCGTTGCGGCCAAGGTCTACAAGGACAAGTCGCAGCGCAGCTTCAAGAACAAAGCCGCCTACCAAGAGGGGCGCGCAGTTCGAAATACGCGCGACCAGCGCGCCATGGATCGCCGGTCGCGCTTCGGCAAAGGGGCCGAGGAAGATGCGTGGAAATCGGCCGAGGCCGATGCGCTGTACCGGCTGCACGCGGCCGAGGTGCGGGTGCCGACGCCGGTGCTGTTCTTCGAAGGCGTGTTGCTGATGGATTTGGTGCTGGACGCAGATGGCGTGACAGCGCGGCGATTGATCGACACGACGCTGGAGGCCGAGCAAGCCAACGCCGCCTATCACGACATGCTGACTCAGCTCGTGCGCATGCTGGCGTGCGACCTCATCCATGGAGATCTGTCGCCCTACAACGTGCTCTGGGGCGCCCACGGGGCCACCATCATCGATTTTCCGCAGATCGTGTCGGCGGCGCAGAACAGCAATTCCGAGCGCTTCTTCCTGCGCGACGCGGAGAACATCCTCGGCTACTTCAGATCGTTCGACCCGCGGTTGCAGGCTCGCCGCGGCGACGCCGCCGAAATCTGGCGCAGCTACATGCGTCGCGAGCTGACTCCAGATTTCGTTCCTACTGGCAGGGCGCAGCCACCGCCGCCGCCGCAGCGCCCCTTGCCGATCGCGTCGCGTAACCCCAACGTCGCTCACGCCTCGCGTCCGCAAAGCCAGGGTGGGCACTCCGCTCGTCCGCAAAGCCACGGCGGCCACGCCGCGCGCCCGCAGACCCACGGAGGCCAGTCCCCGCGTCCGCAAAACCAGGGTGGGCACTCGGCGCGTCCGCAAAACCAGGGTGGGCACTCCGCTCGTCCGCAGAACCACGGCGGTCAGTCACCACGACCGCAAGGTCGCCGCGTCGACCCGCCGGGCGCGCCCAGCGGCAACCAACCGCGCGCCAACGCCTCGCCCCAACGCCCGCGCAACAATCCGACGCGCCCCGCCGGTCGCACCTTCGGCCAAGCTCGCCGCGCCATGCCCGAGGTCATCGTACGCCCCCGCGCGCCGGCAACGCCCCCAGCCTCCGCACCGGCCTTGCCCGCAACCGACGCGTCGCCGGTGTCGACCAAGCCCAGCCGTAGCTTCAAGCCGCGGCCGCGTTGAAGCCGAATCCGAAGCGGCTGGGGTCACCACCTGCGTGGTGCTTCGCGACCGCCCCCTCCGACTACGGTGATGGATCGGGCGGCGTCATGAGGTCGCCGGCCGGGCCGAGGTAGAGCCCCGGGTTTTGGAGGAAGGCCGTGGAGGCCTGCTTGCAGGCCTGGGATGCGTTGGCATTCGCGGCGCCAAGCGCGAGCCGAGCCGTCTTCGGCCCGGAGGCAAACGAGCACGCCCACGGCATGCCGTTCGCCGTCCTGCTGCAAGCGACGGCAAGGCTACCCAGTCCGACGATGCTTCGTCCGTCGATCGTGGCGGCCTGGGTGCAGTTCAGGACGACCTGGCACGTATCGCCATCGGAGGTGTCGGGGACCTGCGTACAGATCGCAGCGCCGGTGGTCTTGATGACGGCGTTCGGATTGCAATTCGGGATCGCCGCCTCGCAGCTCGCGTCGTCGGGAGGGGTCGACAACTGAAACAGGAACGCCGTGTCTTGGTTCGAGCACGAGCAGTCGGAGCCGCCACCGGAACGGGGAGTGCAGGTAGCGTACCGTTGTTCAGCGTGCACTAGGCTGACTTCGTCCGTCAGTCGCATGTGCGGCCCACAGCCCTCGCCTCGATAGCACCCTTCGCTGTCCAACGAGTGGAAGGACGGCACGCACGTCTCCGCGCCGTCGAAGACCGGAGGCGCGCCGGTCATGCAGAAGTCGACTAGCGGCCCGCACGCAAGCTCGGCGCTGTCAGCCACCAGCGAGTAAGTCGTCGAGCCTTGATCTTGGCAGGCACAACCAAAGGCGGTGCCCGGATCGAATTGTTGGCAGTGTGCCCCGCCGAAGCGCATGCGCCAGGCCTGCGCCTCCGTAGTGGCGCCGAGATCTATCGGGCTGCTACAAGCGAGCTCGGTGACACAACTCGTGGTGTCGCTGCTTTCGCTGGTGTGCTCGCACGTCTCTTTGCCGACCTCGAGCTGGGTGTCGGAGCACAGCTGAGCGGCGAGCGCGCACGCGGGGAGGCCGGCCGCGTTCTCCAACCGGTAAATGCTGTCCTGATTCGCACACTGGCACTCCCAAAGGCCAGACTCGAGGCGGTGGCAATACGTTCGCACCGACGGAGCGGCGTCGCAGTCGACTCGCAATGAGCACAGATCGTCGGTTTCCATCGGCGAGCTGGGCTGACAACCCGACGGAAGCACGAGCACTGGTGGCGCACCGGCGTCGGGCGCGCCGCCGAAGTTATCCGGGCTCCCGCCATCGGTCGCGCCGGCTGCGTTGCCGCCAGCCAAAGCGCCCGTGCCGCCTGCGCTCGAATTCGCGCCTGCGCTCGAGCTCGCATCGCCGGCGTCGCCACCCGTGGAGCCCGGCTTTGGAAGATCGGCATCGTGACGCGAAGCCGAGCCGCCGCAACCCGCGCTGAGCGCGAGCGCCAACAGTCCCGCCTGCCAAAGCCTGGGCGTCACCTTATCGCTCAATCGACCTTCCTTCCGCATGTACCCACGGCCTCAGCATGCCAGCGCGCAACACCATCGTCCAACCCGAGCCGGGCAACAGTGAGCCCGCCGCGCTGCAAAAAAGCGGTCGGATGCGAAGCGAGAGTCAAGATTCGGTGCGCGTGGTACTTTTGGGCGGGGTAGCTCGGATGAGAAATCGGTTTGGAATTCGGAGTGGCGAGCGTGTGCTTCACGTTGCTCGGTCGACGGTCGGGCTTATTCTCGGCGTCCATTGCGTTTCGAAATGTTTGCTGCAAGCTCGTCCCATTTGGAGCTATTTCCGGCTGAATTCTTGGCTGACGCTGTGCGCGCCGAAGCGGATAATTGACTAGCGTTCGAGCGCTCAGAGCAACTGAAAGAGCGTTGTCGAATCCGAGCGCCGACGCTAAAGTCTGGAGGTGGGTGCACTAAGAATCTCGGGCCGCCGTGGTTGGACCATGGCCATCTTGGCGTTGGGGTGCTCGTCCTTGGATCCGGCGTCGGACAGCGCCGCGTCACTCTTCGGTGAGGGGGCGAGCGCGGGTTCCAGTAGCAGCCCCAGTCCGACCGAGGGCGCGACGACCAGCGACGGTGGTAGTCAGGGTGCCGCTCCCGCCGTCACCGGTGGCGCAGGCGCCGAGGGTGGAGACGACAGCGTCGTCCCTGCTGCCGGTGCTGGTGGCGAGCCGAGCCAACCGGTAGAGCTCGGACCCGAGTGGGCTTGCTTGATGGCGCCTCAAAAGCCCGTCACACAAGATCCGGCTCGCGTCACCTACGTCGTAGCCATCGTCGACTTCGATAGCCAACCGTACAGTCCAACCCCCGTTTCTGGCCTAAAAATCGAGGTTTGTGGCAGCCCCAGCTGCGATCCGCCCGCCTCGGAGCCCGACGTAGTGATCCACAACCCGTTGGATGGCCAACCGCCGTTCGTCTACGCCATCGAGTTCCCGTTTCGGTTTTCGAACGGCTCACTGCGATTGACGGCTCCGGGCTACGCCCCGATGGACTACATCTTCAACGGGCCCATGATCGGTCCGCCGGAAGGTGGCTACGTCGTTCAGGGCTTGACCATTCCGCTGCTCAAAGCCACCACACGCGACACCATCTATCATGACCTCGGCCTCGCCGGCGACGTCGACAAAACGCGCGGCGTGCTGGCGTTGCGCACGCTGAATTGCTTGCGAGATCCAAAGGCCAACGCGCGCGCGCCCGGCGTGAAGCTGGTCTCGGTTCCGAACCCACCCAAGGCGCCCTCGGTAGCGTGGACGCTGTCGACCAGCAACCGAGCCACGCCCAATCGTCTCGAAACGGACAGCCGAGGCGTTGCCGGTTTCGTCAACGTCTTGCCCCTGGTCTATGACTTGGAGGGCTTGTCCCCGGTGGGCATCAGCTACGGACGCACCTCCATCGCCGTGCGCCCCGACGTGATCACCCTGGCCGAAATCCGCGACGGAATCGGGCTCTGGGGGCAGTGAAATCGCTACTCGGCGCCGCTGGTCGAAGCGGCGCCGGCGGGCTCGAACCAGCTGTGAACCGCAGCCAATGAGCCGGCCAGAAACGCTTCGCGGCAGCTCTTGCGCCGAACCTTTCCGCTCGTGGTGCGGAGCAGCGTCGCCGGTCGCAAAAGCACCACCGCATGCACCACCAGCCGGTGGTGCTCGGCTATCGCGCGGCGAATCGCGACCACCGCTGCCGACGGATTGAAGCTGCGCAGGGCGGTGCGCGACACCTCTTGAATGATCACCAATTGGTCCGCGCCCGCGTGACGAACCATCACTGCCGCGCAGGCGTGCGGGACGAAGGCGGGGTCGCACGTGGAGCTGCTGGTCTCCAGCTCGTGTGGGTAGTAGGTGCGTCCCTGAATCGTCAGCACGTCGCTCTGACGTCCCAACACGAAGAGCCCGCCCTCGACCACGACGCCCAGATCTCCGCTGCGCACGAAGCCGCTTCGGCCATCCGCCAACGTCAAGCCGAAGGTGGCGCGTGTTTCGCTTTCGCGATTCCAGTAGCCGGTCGCCACGCTAGCGCCACGGATCCAGATTTCGCCGACGCGGCCTGGTTCCACTTCGGCGTTCGTCTTGGAGTCGACGATCGCGATTTCGGTACCCGGCCAGGGCTGGCCGCAGCTCACCAAGCTACGCGCACGGCCCGAATCGGCCGCGTCGTCGTCGTGCACGCGATCTTCTTCCAGCGCTTTGGCCGAAAAGTGGCGGACGCGCGGGCCCTGCCGAGGCGGCTCGGATGCCGCGAGCAGCGTCGCCTCCGCCAGGCCGTAGACCGGGTGCAGAGCCGCGCGCTGAAAACCCGCGTCGGCGAAGGCTTCGGCGAAGCGGTGCAGTGTCGAGATGTGCACCGGCTCACTGCCGTTGAACGCCACGCGCCAGCTAGACAGGTCGAGCTCTTGTCGCTCGGCGGCGCTCACGCGCTGTAGACACAACGCGTAGGCGGAGTTGGGACCACCACTGGTAGTGGCTCGGTAGCGCGAGATGATGCGCAGCCAGCGCAGCGGCTCCAAGAAGAACGAACGCGGTGACATGAGCAGCGTGCGACCCCCCACCCATACCGCCGAGAGCGCGATGCCGAGCCCCATATCGTGGAACATCGGCAACCACGAGACGTACACGGTGCTCGCGTCGCTGTTCAAACACGCGGCTACTTGAGCGTGATTGGCCGCCAAGTTGGCGTGAGTCACGGCGACGCCGTGCGGCGCGCGCGTGGAGCCCGACGTGTATTGCAAGAGCGCGATGCGGTCGGGGCTGCTCGGGCGCGGAACGAAGTCGGGCGCGGCTTCGGGCCAATGCGTGAGATCGAGCGGGCGCAAGCCGGCGAGGGTGGCATCTTCGGTCAGCTGCTCCAGCGTGCCGCCGGACGAGATCAGCCAACGAGCGCCGGAGTCGACCGCGACGGCTCGGGCCAGCTCGAGCCCGCGCTTGCGATTCGGAGGGCTGACCGGCACGGGCACCAGCCCCGCGTACAAGCAGCCAAAAAATGCGGCCAGAAACGCCAGACCTTGCGGCAGCGCGATCAAAGCGCGCTCACCCGGCTGGCTATCCGCGAGCAACGCCGACGCGACGCCGAGCGAGCGCCGCCGCAGGTCACCGAAGGTCAACCGCTCGAGCTCGTGCTCGCCTTCACCGAGCCATTGGTAGGCCACGCGGTCCGGTTGCAAGCTGGCTCGCTGGTCGAGCAGCTCGGTAAAACTAGGTGGCTGTCGTGCTGGCATCGCTCAAAACGTTCCCGAACAGACGAGGCAGCCCCAACCGACGCCGCACGAACCGTGGGGCTGCCTTTGCGCCTCCCGTTCGGGCTTGGGCGAGGTCGTCAACCAGTGTGTCGCCGCGGCGCCCGCGAACAGCACCGCGACCACGCCGCTGGTGAGCGCCACGGTACCCGCCGTCGTGGCGGCGTCACGGTCGTCTCCACAAATCTGTTCGCGCGTGCGCGTGACGTTCTGGCGATCGATGCAGCGAGCGTCGTCGTTCCAGCGCTCGATCTTGCGTTCGCGGAGCGCTAGCGCGACTCCGGAGGTAGCGGCGGACGCCACCGCGATGCCGGCCAGGCTCCAGGTGACCGGGCGGGTCTGCCACCAGCTGGGCGCGCGGTCTTTGGCCGGGCTCGATGCTACGAGCGTGGGCGCGAACGCGCGTCGCGTGGCCGGGCGAGTCTCGTGCTGGTCATTGGAGCCCAAGTCGACCACTTCTTGGCTCAAAACGCCGCCCGCGTTGAGCGTCACGTCGCGGCGCAGCGTGTAGTAGCCCGGCTTCGATACCTCGAGCACGTAGGCGCCCAGCTCGACTGCCACCGGCTCGTTGAAAGGCAGGGTTCCGATCAAGTTGCCGCTGAGCCGGACCTCGGCGCCCGCGGGTTGACCCACGACGCGGAATTGCCCCACGTGTCGAGCGACGGCGTCTTCAATGGCTTTCACGGCCACGCGATTGCGCAGGTAGTACGGATCGTTCTTGAAGGCGCTGGCGCGGCGCAGGTAGTCGTAGGCCAACAGCCAGCGCCCGGTTGCTTGGGCCGCGGCCGTCACGTGGAGCAACACGCGCACCGAGCCGGGGTTCTTGCGCTCCAGATCGAGAAACAAGCTGAGCGCGCCTTCGTCGTTGCCCGCGCGTCTGAGAGCGATGCCGTCCTGAATGGCCGCTTCCATCGCCGCGTCATCGTTGGGTGTGGCGGCTCCCGAAGGCACGGCGGTTGCGAGCGTCGACAGCAGCAACGTGGCGAAGGCGAGCCAGCGGAGGGTGATGGGTGAACGCATGCGATGGCCTCAATCGAAAATGGGCGCGCCGTTGGCGCCGGTGCGGGCAGCGGTGGGTCGAGGCGTCGGCGTGGCACCTGCAGACACCTCCCACTGCAGATCGCGGTCGGGCGCGGCCGGGTCCTCGACCGGTGCCTTCCAAACCCCGCGGTGGCGCATCGCGGCTCGGCGCGGCGGCTCGGGCAAATTGGAAGGAGCGGCGGGGGCGTCGACGCTGGGCGCGGCCAGGCTCGGGACTTCGGCCTTGCTCGGCAGCAACGGCGCCGCGGCGGCAGCCGCAGCCGTGGTGGACGGGCGTGGAGGCTCCGGCGTGGCCAACACCCAGAGCAGCAGCACCGCTAGGACCAGGCAAGCCCCGGCCAAGGCCACCAGCAGGCCGCGCTTGGCGCCCCCGGCTTGCGCTCGCACCGGCGGCGTCACGACTTGCGGGATGCGCGCGTTGGCCAACGTGGTGCGCGGCACGTCTCCGAAGCTCAGCGCCCATGTCACCCGCGTGCGCTGCCCCGCCAGCAGCAACAGCTCACGCCCGAGCTCGCGCAGATCGGCGAAGCGCTCGGCCGGATCGAGGCTCATGGCGCGCAAGATGATGCGTTCGAAGCGCTTCGAGAGCTGCGGTCGAGTGACGCTGGGCGCCACGTACGTGGCCGAGCCAATCAGCTGGAAAATCTCGGCGAAGTTCGAGGCGTTGAACGGGTTGTCACCCGTCACGCACTCGTACATGACGACTCCGAGCGAATACTGATCCGATTTGGGCGTCATCTCTTCGCCCCGCAGTCCCTCGGGCGACATGTAGAACGGCGTGCCCATGAGCAAACCGTTGGCGGTGTGTCGCAGCTGCTCACCGCCCGCGGCTTTGGAAATGCCGAAATCGAGCAGCTTGGGCTCCACCTCTTCGTAGCGGCCGCTGGACAAGAAGATGTTGCCGGGCTTCAGATCGCGGTGCACGACCCCGGCGTCGTGAACCGCTGCCAATCCGGCCACGATCGGGATCATGATGTCGACGACGAAGCCTTCGTCGAGCGGTCCTTTGCCGGCGAGCAGGCTCTCCAGATCGGTGCCGGCCAGCAATTCCATCACCAAAAACGGCGTGCCGTCGTGCACGCCGACGTCGAAGATGTTCACCACGTTCGGGTGCTTGATGGCAGCCGCTATCCGCGCTTCACGCAGGAAGCGATCACGGCTCTCTTCGCCGCTCCCCACCACGCCGTCGATCAACACCTTGAGCGCTACCTGGCGGCGCAGGCCGGCGTGCTCGGCTTGGTAAACACGCGCCATGCCGCCTTCGCCAATGCACGGCCCCACGCGATACACGCCGAACTCCGAGCCAGGCGCGAGAATTCCGCGCGGCGTATTGACGCGCACTAGCCCGGGCGGCGCGCCGGAACCGCCGAGCGTGAGCGGTGCGCTCGGCGGCGGTGGCGTCGTAGATGGACCGACCACCCATTCGGTCGCGGGCGGAGGCTCCGACGCCTGCGGCGGAGGAGCAGAAGGCAGCGCCTCGTCGGGGGCGCTCGCCGTCCGACGGCTATCCGGGGAAAAAATCAGAGGATCGAGCTTGTCGTTCACGGCCCACCACTCCCAATCGTCGAGACGCACGTCTCCCGGACCGCGCCCGACCCGGCGCGCGGTGCATCGTTACGAATCTAAACGAAGCTCTACCGGGGCTCTCGTTTCCTAATCTTTTCCCTCACCGCTCCATCCGTCGATCGCGAGCAAGAAAACGCAAATCCGAAATAATACCTAGGGGTGGTAAATCTGACGCGCAAACGCGAGCGTCATTGGACGCGTGACGTAGACGCAACACGAAGGTCACACGGGACCGAAGGGGAGGCCTGCCCTGGCGGCCCAGCTGGGCCGCTCGCGGTGTCAGGCGCTCGGCGGAACTTGTTTGAGGAGCCGCGAGGTGAGGCGGCCCCATGCGTCGCTCGCTGACTCAGGGAACCGGCACGACGGACAGCACGCGCCAGTCACCCGCGATCAGGCCGACGAAGCTCGTGAAACCGACGGTTCTTTGCTCGAGCGCGATCCTGGCGGTGAAACAGCGCTCTTCCGTGACGCGCAGCGCTCGGTCGACGGCATTCACACCAGCGCGTCATGGAGCCGCGCGTATCGGTCGTCATCGAGCGGCTCATTCGTCGGCGAGAGGTAGTGCGTAAATTCTAGGCGGTCCTTCAGGGTCACGCGCTCGGCGTGCTCGACGATCGGGAACGCGGCGAGTGACTCCGCAATGTTGCGCGACGCGATAGTCTCGACCAGAAATCCGAGCACGCGCTCGGGCGTCTCGAATTCTCTCGGCTTCGGTCGCGGGATGCCGCCGAGCACCGCCGCCGCGAGACGGTCGGACGCACTGCCCGCTCCCAAGTCTTCGCTCGTTCGGCTCGCAGGGTCGTCGCCCGCTGGAGCCGGCTTCGAATGTCTTTGCACCAGCCGCTCACTGCACTTCGGCTCGACGTGAGCCGCACAAGCCGAAACCAAGCACCAACCGACCAAGATGAGAACGATGGATCGCAAGGGACGAGCTCTCCCGGATTAGAGCACCGGCGGAGCTGGAATGGGTCGACGGTCGGGCCCCATGAGAGCTTGCAGCCGCTCTATCCAGCGGCTGACCGCGGTGCGGCCAGCGGCGGGATCCTTGGCCAAGAGCAACACCTCGGCCATGACGTCGACGCGTTCGTCACCGAAGCGCAGCACGAGCGATGATTCGCCGAACGATTCTTGTGAGCCAATCCAACAGCGGAGCGCCCAAGATCAACACCCGCCGCCCCCCGAACAAGCCGCCCTCCTCCGTAACGGCCAGGTTGGCGTTCGGGTCCAGGTAGATTTCCGACGGAGGCGGTGTGTTGGCGCGAGCTGCCAGCGCATCGATGGCGGCAAAGAGCAGGGGCGCTTCTTCGATGCGAAGACGTCGCCCCGGCGCGACGAATTCGGGTCGGCGGGTGGACGCGAGGCTCGTGAGCAGCAGCGCGCCCGGTATCCAGCACAAGGCGAACAGGAACAGCACCCGCAGCCCGAACGCGCCGGTCAACATCACGACGCCGATCGGCAGGGCTAGAAGAAACAGCGACACGCCCACCAGCAGCGCGTAAAAGCCAAGCAATAGGCCCAACGAAACGCCCGCCCGCAGCACCGCCGAGGGCGGCCGATACCCCACTGCGCTCTTGCCCATGACGTGGCCGTTCTTGCGGGGAATCCGAGGGTTGTCAAGCGTTGAGCCGCACAGACCAGCGTGCTACGGCCGGCCCAGTTACCCGCACAGTCCGCCGGAAAAGCCCGAAGAAGTCACGCTCATTTCCGGCAGCGAGGCAGCCGTCGAGCAGTCGACGCTTCGCATCGACGAGCAACCGCTCGTCGTACCAGAGGTTGTCGACGTCGACGCGGCAGTGCGCGCCGACTACTACGAGGGAGAGCATGCGTTTTCGATGCGCCTGCTCGGGGAAGAAGCGCAGTACGGGTGCTGGTCCAACGTAGCCTGGGAGGCGCTACCGGCTCACGTTCATTGGGTCGTGCTCGAGCTCGCCCCCGGCCCGCATCACATCAGCGTCGAGGTGCGCGGCGAGCGCCGGGAGCGTGACGTTCGACTAGCGCCACTCGAGACGCGCGGCGTCTGGATTGGCGTGCCTCACTAGTTCTCTCGCTGACGACCCGACCGGCTGACGTCGACATCGTCTTCGGAGGGGCGACGTTGTTACCGTCAGAAGGAGAGCGCGACGCTGCACGGGAGGAAAACCGCCGTGGCAGCAGAATCCGGCAGCGGTTGTGTTCCACCGAGTCGCGCTGGAGACCACTACGACGTCGTCGTGTGGCTTCAGGATCGACCGGCGCGTCGCATGTACGATTCATGATACGCGGTTGGTGGGTTCTGCCACCTTGGGTTGGCGCACGTCTTTGGGCGCCAGCTTCGAGAGGAACTCGGGCTGCTCGAATCGGTGCAACGCGCCCGGGATCAGTGCGCGTTGAGCCCAACCAACTGCCTGCGCTCCGCAGTCTTCATGCTCTCCATTTGTCCATCGTTCGGCAGCCTCGTCGCCGGCGGCTCGCCTCGTTCGCGGGTCGCTCGCGCGTTGGCGTTCGTCGGTTCCCTCGCTTGTGTCGGTTGTGGCTCCGACGAGCCCACGGAAGCTCGCAGCACGCGCGGCTCGGTGTTGATTGAAGACGCCAACAACTATTCGTCGGTGAGCAGCCTCACCATCCCGGTGGTCGAGACGGCGGTAGGAGATCTCGACATTTGCTGGGACGAAGCGGTGAAGGATCTGCAATGTCACGACCTTGACCCGGTGGCGTTGGTGGACAACGTGAGCTTGCTCCGGTTCTCGCAGCTGTCCGAGCACGAGATCGAAAAGAAGCTTACCTCAGGGCAACTCAGTCAGTCGCAAGTCGACGGCTACCTCGACTTTCACACCGACCACGAGTCGACCTGTACCAAGCTTTCGGCGCTTTCGTTGTTCGGGACGAAAATCGACGTCTCCTCCGAGTACGTCGCGAGTGATGACCGCAAATACATGCTGATTTTCTCGCAGGGTACGACGCCCGGTGTCGGGGCGCGCACCATGACGTTCATCACGCCGACGGCAACGTCGACCAACACCACCGTGAGCGCGCCGGCGGGCTGCGGGCTGCTCGATTTCAAAGCAAATTTGACGACGGCGACTCCGCTGGCCGTCGCTCCGAGCCCTCCGTGGGTCGTCGACTGGCAGGACGTCACGCTCGACGCACAAGGCAACCCCGTTGCCTATCAGAGTATCGACAAGCTGATGCTGGGTTTCTTCGAGGGCGCCACCGTTGCCGAGCTGCAAGAGAAAATTTTCGACATCGAGCAGATCGCGACGTCGCTTTGGGAGATTCCGCTCACGGGTGGTCGCAAGGCCGATCTTGCTTACGCACAAGAGCGATCCACGGGCGAGCTCTTCCCCGGCTTCCACCGGACCGACGGCGTTTGGTTGCTGGCGTTGTTGTGCAGCACTTGTCAAAATCCACAACCCGTCGTGCTCTCGGTGCTCGATGTAGGCGACGGTAAACGGTGAGCCCGATGTCGCGTGCCCCTCGACTGTCGCGCGCGGTGTCTTCGACGCTGCTGCTACTGTTGGGCGCCAGCCTGGCTCCCCGCGCGCACGCCGCGGGCTATTACTCCGGCACGCAAGGGGCACGCGCCGCGGGGCGTGCCGGCGCCTTCACGGCGAAAGCGGATGACCTGACGGCGGTCGTTTTCAACCCTGCCGGCCTCGCGCACATCGACCAAAGCCTGCTCCAGGTGAGCAATCGTTTCTCCTATAATTCCGCGGAGTTCACCCGGGCGCCGACGCTCGACTGGGGCAACTTGGAGGCGGGAGTGGCGCCACGGGTCGAGTTCGCCACCGCGCGCAACCAGCAACCGTTTCAGCTGCTCGATCCGCTGCTCGGCGTGGCCTCGAAATTGGGCCTGCGCGACTGGGCCTTTGGCGTCGTGGCCTTCGCACCGGCGGGGGTTAGTCGTGCCGCCTTCCCGTTGGACGGCGGCCAGCGCTACATGATGGTCAGCCGAGAAGCGATCATCCTCAACTACTCGGCGACGGCGGCCTACAAGTATCGAGACACGTTCGGCGTCGGGGCCAGCGTGCAGTGGATTCACGTGCCGCGCCTGCGCTATTCGCTGGTGATCGACGCCACGCAATTTCGGGCGCGCGCCAATCCCGTCTCCAGCGAGCTCGACATGCACGCGACCACGACGGGCTCCGATCCGTTCACGTTCAACGCGGTGCTCGGCGCGTGGTGTCGTCCTGTGCCCAGCCTCGAGCTCGGCATTTCCGGTCAGGTGATTCCGAGCCAAATCGAGACGAAGAGCGCGCTCGCGATCGATCCGGTTCGGCCGGAGGTCGTGGGCGAAGTGCAGCTGCGACGCGACGGCGCTCCCGCCAACGACGTGCGTGTCACGCTGCCGTTGCCGCTCACGGCCCGCGTGGGAGCGCGTTACCGGCAGCTGCGCGGCCAACGGGAGCTGTTCGACGTCGAGCTGGACGTGGCCTACGAGACCTGGTCGCGGGTCAAACGCTTCTCGCTCGATAGTCACGGCATCCAGGCCAGCTTGCTCGGGCAAGTCTTGGACGTGGGGGCGATCGAGGTCGAAAAGCATTGGCGCGACACGGTGAGCGCGAGCCTCGGCGGCGACGTGAACGTGATTCCCTACCGGTGCACGCTGCGTGCCGGTTTGTTTTACGAATCAGCCGTCGCGCCTCGGGCTTACTCGAACGTGGACTTCGTCGGTGGCCAGCAGCTTGGCGGCACGCTCGGCGCTTCGTTGCAGCTGGCCAAGGTCGAGCTTGCCATGGCCTACGAATACCGAGTCCAGCCGTCGTTCTCCGTTTCCGAGAAGAGGGCCAAGGTTTTTCAGGAGGTGCCCGGCAGCCCCTGCCGCGCGCCGTTCACCGATCCCCAAACGTGTGAGGAGCACTACCTGGGGCAACCGGCGCCCGCGGTGAACGGCGGCAAGTACGCCGCGTACTCGCACGCGGCTTCGGTCGAAGGCTTGTACCGCTTCTAGTGGGCGTTTTTGCCCTCGAAGGATCGAAATGCACGAGGTCTTGCTAGCCCCTGGACTCTTGAAAACGCCGGCGCGGGCGAACGCGTGCGCTAGGGGCGCGGCGCTCGCGTTGGCGCTGCTGCTCGGCGCGTGCTCCGACGCCGAAGATCCGAAGCAACCCTCGCACGTCGTGGCAGAGCTGAGCGAACGCATCCCGACGGTCGTGAACGTGCGCTGGGAAACCGACGTGGCCACGGCAGGTTACGTGGAGTTCGGACCAACGCGGGAGCTGGGCAACAGGACTCCGCTGGAGGCCGACGAAGTCCGCGAGCACGCAGCGACCTTGCTCGGGTCACCTGCCGATTCGCAGGTGTTTTACCGCGTGGTCAGCTCGGACGGCTCGAGCTCGGTAAGCAGCGACGTCGCCAGCATCACCACCGGTAGCCTGCCCGTCGGCGTGCCGGTCCTGAGCCAAACCGGTGACGGCTTCGACGGGTTCGTGGTCGTGCCGTTGCTCGGCCGGCTCAAGGCGATCAGTATCATCGACGCCAAGGGTCGAATCGTCTGGTACTACAAGGACGACAGTGAGCTCGACTTCTATCGAGCTCGTCTCTCGATCGACGGCAAGAGCCTCTTGTACAATGCGGGCCGGATCTCCGGGGAGCCCGTGGAGGAGTCTGCGCTCGTACGGGTCGCGCTCGACGGCTCGAAGACCGAAGCCATTCCCGTGCCCTTCCTGGCGCACGATTTCGTCGAGCACCCGGACGGCACGTTAGCCGCCATCGCCTTCGAAGATCGAGACATGGATGGGTCGCGCGTGCGCGGCAACAAGCTCGTCGAGATCGACAAGGACGGAAATCAGGAGACGGTGTGGACGAGCTGGGACTGCTTCGACCCCACCGCAGATCCTGGGGACGATCCGGAGCAAGGTTGGACGTTCGCCAACGCGCTCGATTACGACCCGTCGGAAGACGTCTACTACGTCGGCATGCGCAACTTCAGCAGCATTGCCAAAGTCAATCGTCACCCCAAGAAGGACGCCCCGGCGTGCGAGTGGGTGCTCGGCTCGTATGGCTCGACCTTCAGCTTTGCGCCCGGCTCAGCGCGTTTTTTGCACGAGCATCAGTTCGACGTGCACGGAAATCACGTCGTGGTCATGGACAACGACGGCGCTCCCGGAGACGTCTCGCGCTTGCTCGAGTACGAGCTCGACCCGGCGACGATGGTGGCGACCGAGGTGTGGAGCTACGTCGCCGAGCCCAGCGTCTACACGTTCGTGCTGGGCGAACCGATTCGCTTGGCGGACGGCGGAACGTTCGTGAACTGGTCGACCGCCGGCCAAATGGAGCGACTGGACGCACAGGGCATCCCCACTTGGAAGCTGAACAGCTCAGCCGGGGTGGCCTTCGGCTTCCAAACACTCGCCGCCAGCCTGTACGGCGGCGGCGCACCAGACCCTGCTCGATAGTTGAAAGCGCGAGAGGTGCCGATGACGACTCGATTTGGATTTGCACTGGCCGCGGCCGAGCTTGGGTTGGTGCTCGTCGCCGGTTGCACCTCGAGCAGCGGCGACCACGGCAACGACACCAGCGTCGCGGGCGCGCTGACCGGAGCGAGCGCCGGGGCCTCGGTCAGCGGCGGGGTGGGTGTCGTTGGAGCCGGCTCGGCCGGTATGCCTTCGTCGCCGACAGGCGGCTCCCCAGCCGGCGCAAGCAACGGCGGTTCGGCGGGCGCGGGTGGTTCGGCGGGTGCGGTCAGTGTCGTCGGAGGCGCGGGCTCCGGAGAGCAGTTCGTCTCGGGCGTGACGGTGACTGTCTCCAAATTGGTGAGCACGATCTTGATCGTCACTTGGACGCAGACCAAGGCCGCCGATCAGACATGGCTCGAGTTCGGCTTTGCCGGCAGCAGCGTGATGGCCTCACGGCCGCAAGCCGGCGCGCTCGGCGCCCACCGAGACGTGGTGTTGGGCGTGCCCGGCTCGACGGCAACGACGGTGCGCGTCGTCAGCAAGCTGGCCGGCGTCGAGAACAAAACCAACGACTACTCAGGGACCACCGGCGCCGTTCCCAGCGGAATGCCCAAGCCCACGGTGTCCATGTACGACGCCACCTTGGCCAGCCCGGACCGCTGGCTGCTCGGTGCCGTGGAGAACTCGGGCACTTGCACCGACGACTCCTGCTATTTCAACGGCAAGTGGTGGCTGTACGTCATCGATCGGCAAGGGCGCGTCGTCTGGTACTACGCCGACGCCGCTAGCAACGACGTCTCTTCCTTTCCCCGCGCCGCGCGCGACGGCGAGTACCTGTTCGTCGAGAAGCGCGCTTTCAGCACCTCCGGTACGCCGTCGGTCTTGAAGTTTACGCTGGATCGCGAAACGTACAATCAGGCCGTGCAAGTCCCGCTGCTGTCCGACGCGGTCGACATGACCGACGACGGCGGCCTGCTGTACGACACCGAGGAGCGAGATCGCGGCAACGCCGAGCTGCGCGAGATGGACCGTCAAGGCAAGGTTCGCACCATCTGGAATTGCGACGACGCGTTCGCGAGCGTCCCGAATTTTCTTTGCTACTCGAACACCGTGACCTGGGACAAAGCCAGCGACTCGGTGCTGCTGTCTTTCCCGGAGATGGACACGGTCGCTCAGATCGACCGAAAAACAGGGGCTTTGATGGCTACCTACGGCGCCGCCGCGGGCAGCTACGCGTTCTCACCGGCGCCCTGGAGCTTCGTCTGGCAGCACTACGCGAACATCACCCCGCAAGGGACGCTGCTCGTCTCTTCGCATTTGCCCAAGTTCACCAAGGATAGCCCGGCCGGACCTCATCAACACGCGTTCGAAGAGTTCGAGATCGATCGGGCCAACAAACGCTTGGTGCAAAAGTGGGTTTATGGCGACGCCGAGGCGGACGGTGCGGAGTGGGCGCTCTCCAGGGGCATGGCGCTCAAGCTCGGCAACGGAAATCTACTCGTGAACTACGGCACGGGTGGCGTCATTCGGGAGCTCACGCCCGACAAGAAGACCGTCTTCCTGGTCAAGTTCGACGTCTCTGGTGCCAACGACTATTTCGGCAAGCTGGTGGGTCACAACTTCACGCTCGACGACCTGTACGCGCTGAACGGCGGCGGCCCCAAGTAAGTCTGCCCAAGAGCTCCCCGATGCGACGCTCGCATCGACAACCGAAGACGAGGTGAAACGCATGACCTGGACGATCGCAGCCGTGCTGCTGCTTTCAGTGATCTCGATTGGCTGCTCCGACGACTCCTCAGCCACGAAGCCCGGCGCAAGCGGCAGCGATTCTGGCGGCAATTCTGGCAGCGCAGGCACGGCGGGGAGTGGCGGAAAGCCCGCGACGAGCGGCGGAGGCCAGGGCACCGGCACCGGTGGCGGCGCCGGCTCCGCGACCACGTTCGTCAACACGGGCACCTGCGGCGAACGCGGAAAAGCCAACGTGACCGCGACCGCCTACGATGGCACCGCCGAGCTCTACATCATCGGTGAAGGCGGCTTGGGCATGGATGTGTGCACCATCCGCTACGATGTTGCGCGCGTCGGCGCCGGCCAAGATGGCTGTAAGGATCCGCTCAGCGGAGCGGCTTGCGCCTGGTCGCACCTGGTCGAGTACTCGAACCCAACCGTCGTGCTGAACCTGGACGGCGCCTGCGACGCCAGCGACGGCGTTCCGCCGCTGGATGCCGCGGGTCGAGCCGAGCTGGACGGCACGCGCATCAGTCGAGGGTTCTCGGCAGCGGCCGGTCACGGTGATTCGCTCATGAAGTACGACGACACGATGCAGAAGTGGATCGCCGTCGGCCGCGTGAGCTGGAGCGAAGCTTCCGGCAACCTCGAGTACGACATCAGCAGCGGCTTCTGCAACTACGGACGCTGACCGAGCATGAAACGATTGCTAGCCCAGACCCAGCACCGAGGCGGCGCGCGTAGCGCTCGGAGACTAAGCCGCATATCGATTTGCTTGGCGATCGCGCTGACACTAGGCGTCGCTAGGAGTGCTGCCGCTGCGGACGACGCGCCGGCAACCAGCGCTCCAACGGCGCAAGACCCACGCGTGGGAACGGGGGGCGGTCTCTTCGAAAGCAGTCAAAGCGCCCCCGCCAGTGCCAAAGCCAGCCCAACCGCGGACGTCGCGAGCACCACTCCCACCTTCGAGCTGAACGGTTACGTCCGCGGCGACGTGTTCGTCGGCAAGGTTCCGCACGGCTCCACTGCCGTCACCAAAGCTGCCTACGGCGAGCTGGCTCTCAAGCTCAAAGTCAAACGGCAGAGTCACGGCGACGCCTACGCCGAAGCGCGGCTGCGCTATGGGGATCAGGAGGACGCTCAGCCAACGTCGGTGTTGCTGCGCGAAGCCTACGTCAACCTGTACGCGGGGCGGCTCGATCTGAGGCTCGGTCAGCAGATCATCGTCTGGGGACGCGCCGATGGGGTCAATCCGACCAACAATTTGACGCCGCTCGATCTGCGCAGCCGCTCGCCGGTCGAGGACGACCGACGCCTGGGCAACGTGGGGGCGCGCGCGTTCCTGACCTTTGCTCCGATCCGGCTGGAGGGCGTTTGGATGCCTCTATACGCAGGGACCGAGCTTCCGACCAGCGTCGTGTTGCCCGACGGCGTCAGCTTCGGCGAGCAAAAGCGGCCGACACCCAAGCTGAAGAATGCGCTCAGCGCGGGGCGCCTACACCTCGAATTGCCCGCCTTCGAGGCTTCCGCGTCGTACTTGTACGGCTACGCGCCCTTGCCAGGGCTGTCGCTGCAAGACTTCAACGCTGGGCGAGACTACGGCATTCGCATCGGGCGCACGCCTTACAAACAGCAGGTGATTGGCGCCGACTTTTCGACCGCGATCGCCGACTACCTCGGTCTGCGCGGCGAAGCCGCCTATCGCATCCCCGCCAATTGGCGGAAGAATCCGTATTCTGCGCGGCCTGACGTGCAATACGTGTTGGGGGTCGACCACACTTTCGGGTCGCTCAGCGCCATCGCCCAGTACGTCGGCCGTTACACGTTCGATTGGGCCCGTCAGGTCGAACCGAGCCCGTCCTTCGACCCTTCGCTCTTGGGCACCTTCACCGATCCACTGCCGGGTCTGGCCGCGGAAAGCGTCACCGCCTCCATCAACGAGGTGCTCGCGGCTCGCAACCAGATCCTCTTTGCGCAGACGGTCCGCTTGCAACACGCCGCGACGTTCCGGCTCGAGTGGCAGGCGCTCAATCAGACCCTGTCCCTCTCCGCGCTGGCGATGCTGAACTTCACGACCCAGGAGTGGTTGCTCTTCCCCAAGCTCAGCTACCAAATCAGCGATGGCATGAGCTCGACGATCGGGGCGGAAATTTACCAGGGGCCCCGCGCCACGCTGCTGGGCTTGTTGGAGCAAGAGCGAAGCGCAGCCTATGCCGAGCTTCGCTTCAGTTTCTGAGTCGGCAGGGTGCACCATGCGATCCGTAAACCTTCGTTCGACACTGCTCGCCATCGGTCTTTCAACGGGCGCCGCTTGTCAGCGCACCCCTGGCCATAGCTCTGGCCCGGCGCTCGGCTCAGGCGGACAATCCGGCGCGACCAGCTCTCCGAGCGGGGGAGCGCCCAACACGATGGCAGGACAGGCGCCGACGGCCGGCGCCGCCGGGGCGAGCACTGCGAACGCGGGCGCCAACGGCATCGCAGGCAGCGCAGGCGTCCCCGGTGGCGGCAACTCCTCTGGTGGAACCGGCGGAGGCGCCGCGGCGGGAGAGGGCAGTGGCGGACAAACGGCACCGGTGGTGCAGGGCGCGCCCGGCACCAAGCCCGCGCTCACCGCTCAGGCGAGCTTCGACGGGCTCGCCGTCGGCAATCCGACTGATTTGAGTCTCGCGGTCGGGCCGAGTCACATCGTGCAGGTCGTCAATTGGTCGATGGCCGTGTACTCGAAGACCGGCGTGTCGATGCGCGGCCCCATCAGCTCGAACACACCCTTTGCCGGGGCTGGCGGCCGCTGCGAAGCCGCCGGCAATGACTCGGCTGCCGACCGCGGCGACGTGCTCGTACGCTACGATCAGCTCGCGCAGCGTTGGATCTTCTTGCAGCCCGTGTTGCAAGCACCCTACGCCATGTGCTTCGCCGTGAGCGACGGCGCAGATCCGCTCGGTACTTACCACCACTACGAGTTTGCACGCCCGCTTTTCCCAGACTATCCGCGGCTCGGGGTGTGGCCCGACGGCTACTACGTCGGCAGCAGCACCGGCGATGACGTCGTTCAAAAGACGGTCTGCGTCGCCGACCGCGTCCGCATGCTCGCGGGTCAACCCGCGACCGAGAAATGCTTCACCAAGGAAAAGGTGAACTTTCTCAACCCCGCGGACATCGACGGTACGACGCTGCCGCCCGCAGGCGCGCCCAACATCGTGCTCGCGTTGGGTGGTGAGCAGCTGAGCAACTCGTTCGAAGACGATGGCGTCTACGCCTACGAGTTCCACGTCGACTGGACGACCCCCGCAAGCTCGACGTTCACGGGCCCCACCAAGATCGCCGTCGCGCCCTATCACTACCTGTGCAACGGGCAGCTCTCGTCATGCGTCACGCAACCGGGCACGGCTGTGCGCTTGGACGCTCAGGGCGACAAGCTGATGCAGCGCGTTTCCTACCGGAATTTCGCTGATCATCAAGCGCTGGTCGTCACTCATTCGATCAACGGAGCCAACGGGGGTGGCGGGCTTCGCTGGTACGAATTTCGTATCGACGGCAGCGGAGATCCCGTGCTCCATCAACAGAGCACCTACTCGCCGGATAGCTCTTTCCGCTGGCTAGGTAGCGCCGCCATCGACAAAAATGGCGCGATTGGCATCGGCTATTCCTTCGGAGGCGCGACGCAATTCGTGGGTCAGCGCTTCCTGGCGCGGACCGCCGCCGATCCTTTGGGAGTGCTGACGTTTCAAGAATCGATTCTGGCGGCCGGGCAAGCCGCACAAACCGACACGTTGCGCTGGGAAGACTACACGACGACGGTGGTCGACCCGAGCGACGATCAGACCTTTTGGTACGTCGGCAACTACCTCAAGACCGGCAGCTCCAAGCCCGCGACCCGTATCGGTGCCTACCGGGTGCCGTGATACGCCGTCTGAATCTCGCTGCTGCTGCTAGAACACCAAGGCATCAGTGCAGCTGGCGGGCGGCGTCACCGTTCCAAACTGCGTTTGGGGTACATCCCACCGCGAACAGGCCATGCCGTTGATCTGCGAGATGCATTTGTCGTACGTGTCGCTGACGTCGGTGACGTCGCTGCAAGGCAGCCGGTCTTCGATTTCTTGCACGCACGAATCGGTATCGGTTTGCGCAGTGTCCTGGTCGATGCGCCCCACTTGGACATAGCAACTGAAGGCCTTGTTGCACCAGGTGCTGGCGTAGGTTTGGCATTCGGTCACCGGGGACGGCTTCGCCGATTCTCCGGCGGCCCCGTCGGAGGAGCTGCCTCCGTCGCCACAGGAACGCGGAGCGGCCGCAGCCAACAGCAACAGAGCTAACGCACGCAACATCACAGCCTCCGGCGCCAAGGTAGCCGACCGCACCGCCCAAAGGCAACCGAAGCTCCGGGGAAACTCCCGGGACTCAGGGCGATGAGCTGAGACGCCGCTGGGCGAATCCCCACATCAAGCCGACACCGTAACCGACGGCCAGTCCCGCGACGCCGCTGTAGCCAACGCACGAACAGCCCATCGCGCCGGTCAGGAGCGTCAGCGCCGTGGCGCCGGCCCAGAACGGCCAGCTCTGCTTCCAGCGTACGCCGATGATCGAGATGCCGACGCCAGCGCCGAGTCCGCCGAGGGAGCAGGCAGGCACGCAGAGCATCATGCAGTGGTCGCCCATGCAGGCGTGACCCATGTGGTTGGCGCACAGCGCGAGCGCCAGCGGCAAAATTCCCATGGCGAGACCGGGCAAAACAGCGCGGCGAATCTCACGGCCGTACCAGAGCAGCCCCGCGCCGACGACGAACATGGCAGCCCCGAAAGTGACCGCCGACATGGGGTGCTTGTTCGCCAGGGCGGCGATGGTGACGACCCCTAGCGAAGGCGCGAAGCCCAAGAGGGCTCGACGAGCGCGGGCCCACTCGTACTTTCGCCGCGCGCGGTGCTCGAGCTGGCTGAGATCAACCGAGTCCATAGAGCCTCTTGAAGGTGTCGCGCAGGCGTTTGAGCGCGCGTTCGCGTCGTTTGCGCAGTGTTGCGCCGGTTGCGTCCGTTGCCTCTTCCCAGAAGGTTGCCACGAGCGCCTCACGATCTTGCGGCGAAAGCTCGCCGAGCGCTGCGACGGCCGCCTGCATCAGCTCGCGCTGCGCGAGCTCGTCTTCGGAGCCTGTGCCGGTCTCGGGTGCCCGTTCTTCCGGCAGCTCTCGGCGCCGCGCGCGCTTGCGCGCAAACGTTCGGCATTCCCACGCCGCGATGCCGAGGGCCCAGGGCATCCCGGGACGTCGGCGATCGTAGTCGCTGCTGCGCGTCAGGACCTTTTCGAGCGCCTGCTGTGCCGCGTCTGCGGCATCGGCGTCGTTCTTGAGCATGCTTCGGCAGAGGCGGAGCAGCGGTGGCCAGAGGAGTCGAAAGACCACCGTGAAAGCCGCACGGTCTCCCTCGGCCAATCGGACGAGAAGAGAATCGAGCTGGGCTTTCGGGTCGGTGCTCATGGGCGGGCGCCAACAGGCGTTCTATGCGGTCTTGGCGCGCCAGGTTACGCGGAGACTCAGCCCGAATCTTGTTCGTGAACACACGATTGGCCTTTCGCTCGAGCGGCCGTTGTCGTGCCGCCCGACCGTCTAGGCCCGGGGCCGAGGATGCGTGACAGGCTCTGCGACCGAATCTCCAGCGTCTAGTCCGGCGACCCTCCCGGTCATTTTTCCTGTCACGCTTTGGCCGCGAGCCGCCTAAGCACACGTTCCTCGAGGTTTTGAGCCATGGTGACACGACGAGAAGCCCTGCTGAGCTCTGCTGCCATCGCCGGCGGCGCGGCTCTTCTGACCCCCAAACGTGCCAGCGCCGAGCTTTCCGTTTCTGGAAACCGGGCATGGGAGGCGTCCTACAGCGGCTCCAAGCCGGCGCCAGCCTTGCCCCCGGGACAACCCGGCCGGGACTACCAACCGGTCATCACCCCCAACGGCACCGCCCTCGACTGGCACATCGTCGACGGGGTCAAGGTCTACCACTTGGTGGCAGAAGAGGTGGAGCACGAGATGGCTCCGGGCCTCAAGTTGCATTGCTGGGGCTACAACGGACGGGTCCACGGTCCCACCATCGAAGCGGTCGAAGGCGATCGCGTCCGCATTTACGTGACGAACAAGCTGGGCGCGCCCACCTCTGTGCACTGGCACGGCATGTTCGTACCCAATGGTATGGACGGAGTCTCCGGCCTCACCCAGCAGCCGATCGCGAAGGGCCAGACTTTCAAATACGAGTTCACGCTCCGCCAGCACGGCACGTTCATGTACCACCCGCACCACGATGAGATGACTCAGATGGCGATGGGCATGATGGGCATGATCGTCGTGCACCCGCGCAAGCCCCCGCCGGACTACCGCGTCGATCGAGACTTCGTGCTGCTGCTCAGTGAATGGCGAGTCAAGCCGGGGACGAATCGGCCCGATCCGAACGAGATGAGCGACTTCAACATGCTCACCTTCAACGCCAAGGCCTTTCCGGGCACGGACGCGTTGGTCGCCAAAACGGGCGATCGAGTGCGGATTCGCCTAGGGAACCTGAGCGCCATGGATCATCACCCCATCCACCTGCACGGGCACTACTTCAAGGTCGCCGCCACCGACGGCGGCAGGCTGCCGCTTTCTGCGCAATGGCCCGAAGCAACCATCCTGGTGCCGGTTGGGAGCACGCGTGACATCGAGCTCGTGGCCGACGCGCCGGGCGATTGGCCGCTGCACTGCCACATGACTCACCACGTGATGAACCAGATGAGTCACGGCGTTCCCAACATGGTCGGCGTCAAGCCTGGCGCGATCGACAAGCGCGTCCAGCCGCTGTTGCCCGCGTACATGACGATGGGTCAGGAGGGGATGGGTGACATGGGAGAAATGGGCATGCCGGTGCCGAAGAACAGCATTCCGATGGTCGGCGCTCAAGGACCGCACGGCTACATCTCGATGGGCGGCATGTTCACGATGCTGAAAGTGCGCGACGGCCTCACGAGCTACGCCGACCCTGGCTTTTACAAGAGTCCTCCCGCGGAGCTCGCGTCGCTCGCGAGCGCATCTGACCTCACCCGCGACGGCATCAAGGTTTGAAGGAAGAAGGAGCACCAAAAATGCAAACGCTGACCAACCGACGAAAACACCTGCTGGGACTGGGCGTTGCGCTGCTAGCCACGGCTTGTGTCTCGACGCGACTCGAGCCCGGGACCGATCATCCTGCCAACGCCAAAGCCGAGACCCCGCCCCCGCCCCCACGTGACGACATCTTGGCTTCGGCGCCGGCAACCGGGACCACCACAACGGCAGCCCACGCGCACGATCACGCGGCACCGATGGCCGACACGTATACCTGCCCCATGCACCCCCAGGTCGTGAAGAACGCTCCCGGCAAATGCCCCATTTGCGGCATGAACCTGGTCAAAAAAGAAGGGGCGGCGCCTGAGGGAGCTGCCCACTGATGAACCTTTGGCCTCGTTCTTGCGGTCTGGCCGCGACCATCCTCGTGTCGTGCCTGGGTCTGCTGTCGGGTTGCGTCTCGAGCGACGCCGGCTACCAAGACGTTCGCAAGGTCGTGGCAAGCCGTACCGGGCACGACGTGCGGTGGGGTCACTTGGAAGGTGACAGCGCGTCGCAAGACGCCGTTCGCCAGTTGCTGGCGAAGCCGCTCACGGCCGAGAACGCGGTCAAGGTGGCGCTCCTGAATAGCGCCGAGCTGCAAGCCGCTTTCGAAGAGCTCGGGGTGGCGCGCGCCGATCTCGTGAGCGCCCTGCGCCTGCCAAATCCAGTGGCTGAAGGTAGCGTGCGCTTCCGCAAGCACGAGAGCGCCACGCTCGACTTCGCCGTGACCGAGGACCTGACGCAGCTGATCTTCCTGCCGCTTCGAAACGGAGTAGCGCAGGCGCAGCTGGAGGCGGCCAAGGCCGCGGTTGCGGGCAGGGCGCTGGACCTGGTGCTTCAGGTGCGCGCGGCGTTTTACGGATACCTCGCGGATCGGCAGGTCCTCGACTTCCGCGAAACGGTACTGAAAGCACTCGAAGCGTCGGCGACGGCCGCGAAGAGCTTGCACGAAGCCGGGAACGTCACGGACCTCGACCTCGACACCGAACGAGTGTTGTACGACGAAGCCCGCGTCAACTTCGCGGGAGCGCAGACGGCGCTGGCAGGGTCGCGGGAGCGCCTGAGCGCGCTGCTGGGCCTTTGGGGCAAAGGCGGGAATTGGCAAGTCGACGGGCGCCTCAATGACCCGCCGGCAGATTTCCCACTGGCGGACCTGGAATCGAAGGCGATCGAGAGCTCCCTCGACCTTTTGATCATCAAGCATCGCTTCGAGGCGGCGGCGAAGCGCGCCAACCTGGCGACCGCTGAAGGATGGTTGCCCGAGCTCAAAGCGGGCGCCACCGCTGAACGCGAGGAGAAACAGTGGAGCTACGGCCCGCTTGCGGAAGTGCAGGTTCCACTCTTCTATCAGGGCCAAGGTGAGGTCGACCGCGCTCGTGCGGAAATGCGCCGGCAAGGGCAACTTTTGAAGGCGCGCGCCGTGCAGATTCGCGCGGCCGCTCGCACGACCGCCGCGCGCGTGGCCGCCGCCCGCGACCGCGCCGCGTACATCAAGACGGTGCTCTTGCCTGCTCGCGAACGCATTCTCAATCAGACGCAGCTGCAGTTCAACGCCATGAGCGTTTCCGTGTTCCAGCTGCTGCTGGCTCGCCGTGACGAAGTCGAGGCGGCTCGCAGCTACGTCGAGGCGCTACGTGAGTATTGGACCGCACGGGCCGAGGCCGAACAGCTGCGCAGCGGGCGATTGCCATCAGGCGTTACCCTGACGACAGAAGCTGTCACCGGCGAATCCGCTAGTCGCGGTGCCAGTCCCGGACACTGACGGCTCGGCCTTGGCTGATGGGAGGCGCGTCAGTGACTGTGCCGATGAGGGCTATGGCCGCTCAGGTGAAGGGCGATGAAGGCGACGATCAGTGCAGTCACGGCGGCCAGAAACACCTTCAAGCTGCGCGTCACGTAACCCACCACGCCCCAGGGCTTGTAGACGGCGATCATCGTGATGGTGAGGAGCACCAAGAGCGCAATGCCAGAATCGGCGAGCAGCTGGATGCCGAGCTCCCGTAGGCGACCGGACTGCAGCAGGGGTGCGGTAGCGTCGAGGGCGAGCCTCGCGCTCTCCGCAATGGCGGTCGCCTGGTGGACGAAGAGCGCCGCCGTCGCAAAGAGGGTGAGCACGAGCTTCCCGACCACCCAATAGTGGCGAAGTAGGCCCCATTTCGTGCCAAGCGACTGAACGACCCCGGACATCAGGGCCCCGATGCTGAGCGGCAACAGGGCGCCCCGACCCACGACGTCCATCATCAGGTAAGCCGCCCTGGCGAGCACCGCGTTGGCCGAAAATGAGGCCAAAGAGAGCGCCAAGAAGGCGACCACGGCGCCCAGCCAGCCCACGGACAGCACCACGTGGAGCAACAAACCCAACTTGCGGAATCGCGGCGTCATCGGGCGAGGGTAAGCCGCAAGGCCGGCCCGCGTGCGTTAAGAAACGTGGCGTGCCGCGCCGGGCGTGGAGAAAAAAAAGAGGTGTAACGCGTCGCAGGGGGCTGCGTCTGCGGGGATGTGACCCAAGAAGAGGAGACGTCCGGCGCAGGACTTTCGGGGTGCGCAGAACTTGCGTGCCCCGGGGGGCTTGCCCTGCCCGTTCCTGGGTGTTCCACGGACGCTACGCCTGGCACGACCAGTGCTTGGTGGAGGAGATGACCATGCACGGGCACGAACACCACGCGCACCAGGCGGCCCATTCTGCCTCGGGCATGGGCGAAGCCATCGACCCGGTTTGCGGAATGACGGTCAAGCCGACGACGACTCACCGCACGACCCACGCTGGTCGAGAGTACCTGTTCTGCAGCGCGCATTGCCTGAAGAAGTTCGAGGCAGCGCCCGAGTCCTTCGCGCCTGATCGGGCTTCCGAAGAGAGTGCTGCCCCGGCCTCGTTGGCGCCGGCGCTCCTGGTCACAGCGGAGCCTGGCAAGAAGACCGAGTGGACCTGTCCCATGCATCCCGAGGTCGTCCGCGACGCTCCGGGTGCGTGCCCGAAGTGCGGCATGGCGCTCGAGCCCCGCACGATCTCGCTCGAGCAGGACACGCAGAACCCGGAGCTCGCCGACATGACGAGGCGATTCTGGGTGGCGACGGCTTTCACCGTTCCACTCCTCGCTATCGCGATGTCCGAGCTGGTGCCGCCGCTCGATCATGTCATCGCCGGGCTCGTGTCGATGCCGGAGCGGGCCCTCGTCGAGCTGTTGCTGGCGTTACCAGTGTGTCTCTGGGCTGCGTGGCCATTCTACGAACGTGCCATCGCCTCGTTGAGACATCGCAGCCTCAACATGTTTACCCTGATCGGCCTCGGCGTGAGCGTTTCGTTCGGCTACAGCGTCGTGGCGACGCTTGCGCCCGGGGTCTTTCCGGCCGCGTTCCGCACCTCCGGTGGCGCGGTTGGCGTCTACTTCGAGGCGGCGGCGGTCATTGTTGCGCTGATTTTGCTCGGACAGGTGATGGAGCTTCGGGCCCGGAGTCAAACCAGCGCTGCCCTCAAGCAGTTGCTGGGATTGGCACCCAAGTCGGCACGTCGGATTGCCGCCGACGGGAGCGAAATGGACGTCCCGCTCGACCGAGTACAGGTCGGCGACCAGCTACGCGTTCGGCCGGGCGAGAAAGTACCGGTAGACGGGGTCGTGCTCGAGGGGCAGAGCAATATCGACGAGTCGATGGTCACCGGTGAGCCTATCCCAGCTTCCAAAGAAGCCGGTGACAAGGTCGTCGGCGCGACCATCAACGGCACCGGCAGCCTGGTCATGCGGGCCGAAAAGATCGGCAGCGAGACCTTGCTCGCGCGGATCGTGGCCATGGTGGCCGAGGCGCAGCGGAGCCGAGCGCCCATCCAAAAGCTCGCCGACGTCGCGTCCGGGTACTTCGTGCCGGTCGTGATCGGGATTGCCGCCATCACGTTTGCGGTGTGGGGCCTCATCGGCCCGGAGCCTCGCCTGGCGCATGGCCTCATCAACGCCGTTGCCGTGCTGATCATCGCCTGCCCATGCGCGCTCGGTTTGGCGACACCGCTGTCGATCATGGTTGCAACCGGCAAGGGCGCGACTCTCGGCGTGCTATTCAAGAACGCCGAAGCCATCGAAGTTCTGCGCCAAGTCGACACGCTCGTGGTCGACAAGACCGGTACCCTCACCGAGGGCAAACCCCAGCTGGTGAGCGTCGTGGTAGCGCCGGGTGTGGACGAGGCCACTTTGCTGCGCCTCGCCGCCACCCTCGAGAAGGGCAGTGAGCACCCGCTAGCGGCCGCCATCGTAAACGGCGCAGAGAACCGCGGCTTGGCGCTGGGCGCTACCCAAGGCTTCGAATCCATCACCGGCAAGGGCGTGCGGGGCAAGGTCGACGGCCGCGACGTGGCACTCGGCAATCGCGCGCTGCTCGAGACCCTCGGCACCAATCCGGGCGACCTCGCTAGCCGCGCTGAAGCGCTGCGCGCCGACGGTCAGACGGTCATGTTCGTGGCGCTCGACGGCAAGGCCGCAGGACTCGTCGGCGTCGCTGATCCCATCAAGGCCAGCACCCCCGAGGCCATCGCGGCCCTGCATGCAGACGGTATTCGCATCGTCATGCTCACCGGCGACAGCAAGACCACCGCCGAGGCCGTCGCCAAGAAGCTGGGTATCGACGCAGTCGAAGCCGAGGTGCTGCCCGACCAGAAGGCCGCCCGCGTGAAGGCCTTGCAGGCCCAAGGTCGCGTCGTGGCCATGGCGGGCGACGGCATCAACGACGCGCCGGCACTGGCGCAGGCGCAAGTTGGCATCGCCATGGGAACCGGCACCGACGTCGCCATGGAGAGCGCCGGGGTCACGTTGGTGAAAGGAGACTTGCGCGGCATCGCTCGAGCTCGACGCCTCTCGCGAGCGACCATGAGCAACATCAAACAAAACCTGTTCTTCGCGTTCGTGTACAACGCGGCGGGCGTCCCGGTCGCCGCCGGTGTGCTCTATCCGGCCTTCGGACTGCTGCTCAGTCCCATGATCGCAGCGGCCGCCATGAGCTTCAGCTCCGTGTCGGTCATCGGCAACGCGCTGCGGCTGCGCGGGGCGAAGGTGTGAAAGAGCCAACCACGGCCGCGGGCGGAGACATTCTCATCGTCGGTGGCTACGGCGTCGTTGGTAAGCGCATCGCGGCCCTCCTGGCGCCAAAGTTTCCCGGTCGAGTGGTCATTGGCGGGCGCGACGCGGCGCGCGCAAGTACGCTTTGTAGCTCACTCGGCGATGGTACTCTCCCGCGGCGAATCGACGTCAACGATGCAGGTCAGTTCGACGAAGCTCTGAAAGGTGTCGGGACCATCATCGCCTGCGTCGCTCAAGCGGAGCCAAGCCTGCTGCGTGCAGCCGTCGCGCGGGGGCTTTCCTATACCGATATCGCGCCCAGGCTCGCGTTCTGGGAGGGTGCCCGGGAGCTGCACCGGCAGGCGCAACAGAGCGGCGCACGAGTTCTGCTCGGCGCCGGGCTGTCGCCCGGCATCTCGAACATGATGGCCCGAAAGCTGGCCGATCTAGCCGGTGCCGTCGAAAGCGTCGAGACATCCATCTTGTTGAGCCTCGGTGATGAATACGGAGCCGACTCGCTCGAGCACGTGCTCGAGTCCCTCAAACAGCCATTCAAGCTGTTCAGGCACGGGCGCTACGAATCAGCCGCGCCCTTTAACGAAGGAGAGCGAATCGCGTTTCCCGTCCTCGGCTCGCGGATGGCTTACGTCTTTCCGTGGTCCGACGTCGTTTACTACCCGAAGACGCTGGGGGCCAGCACTGCGATTGGCCGACTTGCGCTCGAACCGCCGTGGATTAACAAGGCCTTGCGTCGCCTGGTGCGGGCTGGAGCGCCCCGATGGCTCGAAGAGCACGGTATGCGCGGCGGGCAACGTCGCGCCATCGACCGTCTCAAGCGGGCCTACGCTGGAAGTGATCAGTTCGCGCTCCGCGTCAGTGTCGTGAGCGGGGGAAGGACGCTAGCCATGACCTTGGTTGGGCGCGGACAAGCAGACGTGACCGCAGCCGGCGCCGCCGAGCTCTGTCGCATGCTGGCGGCCCGTGAAGTAACAGCGCCGGGAGTCTGGTGCCCGGAACAAGTTGTCTCCGCCGAAGCGTTCTTCGCGGCCCTCGAACGCATGGGATGGCAAGCAGAGCTGCAGCTCTGACTAGCGCAGCCCGTGCGCGCGCGCGCAAGACCTGCGCGCGCAGCAGATCGCATTGGTTCTAGCCCCTACAAATCCCGACAAATGCCGCTGGCACGCCAGCTGCTTAGGAGGAGCTCAACGTCTCGGGAAAAGGGAAAAACGATGAGCTCTCCTTCCAAATTCCGCCTGCCGCTTTGGCTCGGCGCGTGCGTGTTCGGCGCCATCGCGCTGTTCTTCCTCTGGGAGGAACACCGGGCTCACATGCTCGGGGCGCTGCCCTATGTGTTCCTATTGATCTGCCCGCTGATGCACCTCTTGATGCATCGCGGTCACCACCACTCGGGGCGCGACGAGCATGAGGGCCATTCGCACCACGGGAGCGCATCGTGAACCACGGGTCCGACGTCCCGGCGTACGGCCTTTGGGGATTGGTCGCCGTCGAGTCGCTGTTCTTCATCTTCTTTGCCTTCAGCTTCGTGAAGCCGAAGACCACCCGTGACTGGCGCACATTCGGCAGCTTCTCCGCGTTCATCGTGGCGCTGTTCGCCGAGATGTACGGCTTTCCGCTCACCATCTACCTGATCTCCGGCTGGCTCACGCGCAAGTTCCCAGGCGCCAACATCATGTCTCACGACATGGGGCACCTCTGGTACGAGCTACTGGGCTTCAAAGGAGACCCACACTCGAACCCCATCCACATCTTGAGCAACGTGCTCATCGCAGGAGGTTTCTTCCTGCTGTCGGTATCGTGGAACGCGCTCTACCGCGCCCAGAAGGCCAAGCGACCCGCCATGACCGGTCCGTACCAGTACGTGCGGCACCCGCAATACGTCGGCTTCATCCTGATCATGGGCGGCTTTCTGCTGCAGTGGCCCACGCTCGTGACGCTGCTCATGTTTCCCATCTTGGTGGTGACCTACGTACGGCTCGCTCATCGCGAGGAGCGGGAGACGGCCGCGACCTACGGTGCGGTCTGGGATGCCTATGCGGCCGCGACGCCGCGTTGGTTCCCTCGTTGGGGCGGCCGACGCGGCGGTCAAGGTCACGGACCGCAGAGCTTGGCCGGCCAGGGCTAATGCCATGGGCGCAACTGTGCACCCTGCAACGTCGCACGCGGCGGGCGCAACCGAATGCCACGGTGGGACCGGTCGCGTGGAATGGTCTCGCCACATGGTGCTCCGCCAGCGTGGCCTCTGGATAGCGATCTTCGCTGGCGCCGCGCTCGTCGCGGTCTACGTGGTCGTGCTGGCGCTCGCCAACTCGCTTGCGCATGTCGGCAGTGAGCTCACGCGCCTGTGGCCGTGGCTCAGTGTGCTGGTGTTCGGATTCGCCGCGCAGATGGGTCTGTTCTCCTACGCTCGAGGGGCCGCCAAGGACCACAACATGCCGTCTGCAGGCGTGGTGGGCTCCAGCGTGACGAGTACCGCATCCATGCTGGCCTGCTGTGCCCACCATCTGACCGACGTGCTCCCGCTGGTCGGCCTGACTAGCGCGGCCCTATTTCTGGCCAACTACCAGCGCGTATTTCTCGTGCTCGGCGTGGGCTCGAACCTACTCGCTCTGGGCTACTTGCTCGCGCGGATGAAGCAGCACCGATTGTTTCCCGAGCGGCGAACCCTACTCGGAGGGGTCGTCTGCTTGCCCTGGGAGCGAGCGATGCCGGTCATCGCCATCATGGCCTTGGGCTGGCTTGCCGTTGCGATTTTTGCCGCCACTCACCGCTGACGAAGGACATGCAAATGACTCGTGTTGTACTGATGCTCGCCGTCGCGCTTTTGCTGCCGCTCTCTGGTTGCCGTTCCGCCCCCGATGCCGCGGCTCCGACGTATGCCACTCAAACTAGCGCCGGGGAGGTCTCGTTCGAGCTCACGCCACGAATGGAGGGCACACGACTCGTAGTGACGGTGCACTCGGACACGCACAGCGGTGACTTGGCCGAGATCGATCTCGCCAAGGCATTCACCTTGGATGCCGACGGCAAATCGCTGAAACCGGTCGAGACCAAGCCGCTCGGAGGGCACCATTCGGACGGCTTCGTGGCGTTCGACGTCGGGTCGGCGCCAAAAACGTTCTCCCTCTCGATTAGCGGGGTACGGAGCTCGCGCGACGTCAAGCTCGTCTGGCCGAAGGAATAGCTCTCATAACGCTTCAGGTTCGGGTCCGCCAGCACCGCTCTGTCGGTACTACCTCTCGAGAACTCGCTGATTGCCCTTTTGGCGCTGAAGCTCCATAGCAGAGGCATGGGCGACTTGAGCGGCAAGCATTGTTTGATCACCGGGGCGAGCTCCGGCATCGGTCGGGTCACGGGCGAAGTGCTGGCGGGTCGGGGCGCCAAGGTGTGGCTCGCCTGCCGTGATCGCGCCAAGGCCGAACCCGTGCTCCGTGCCATCGCCCAGGCGGGCGGCAACGCCGAGCTGGTGCCGCTGGACTTGGCCGATTTGGATTCGGTGCGGGCGTGCGCAAGCGTCGTGCTCGCACGAGACGAGCCGCTGCACCTCTTGATCAACAACGCGGGTCTCGCGGGACGCCGGGCGTTGACGCGGCAGGGCTTCGAGCTGACGTTCGGTGTCAACCACCTCGGCCACTTCCTTCTCACGGAGCTGCTCGTGCCACGGCTGGTACAAGAGGCGCACAGCCGCGTCGTCAACGTCTCGTCCATCGCTCACTACGACGCTCCCGGCATCGACTTCTCCGCGCTCCGTGAGCCGAGTCGCTGGTTCGGCGTGCTCCGTGCCTATCAGGTCTCGAAGCTGTGCAACGTGCTGCACGCCAAAGGGCTGGCCAATCGCTATGGCGAGCGGGGGCTGCATGCCTATTCGCTCCATCCTGGAGTCATCGCGAGCGACGTGTGGCGAGAAATCCCCCAGCCTGTGCGCTGGTTCATGCTTCGCAACATGCTCTCGAACGAAGACGGCGCGAAGACCACCCTGTACTGCGCCACCAGCCCGGCCGTGGCGGACCACAACGGTCGCTACTACGACGATTGCGCCGAGAAAGCGCCGTCCCGGCTCGCCCTCGACTCCGCGCTGGGCGACGAGCTCTGGCAGCAGAGTCAGCGTTTCGTGTCCTAGGGGGTGTTCGTAGTTTCCTGCCTGCTGCGAGCCAATATCCTGCGGCTGCGAAGCGCGGCCTCGTCGCTGCGCTCCTCAAAAGGCTTGGGCCTTCCTCCGGTGCTCGCTCCTCGGGCGCGCTTCTCGCTCGCGTCACTTGGCTCTCGCGACGGCTGGAAACTAGCGACACCCCCTGGTCGACCGTCGTCGCGGATTGTTTGCGCGCCGTCGGTCGACCGTCGGTTTCGGGGTGGCGTTCGTTACGGCTTCGGACCGACGAACATGTTGTCGAACGTGACTGTGTTCGGAACCGTCATATTCGGCACCGTGCCGCCCAGGTCGAGCTCGAGCCGTACCGCTTCGGTCGTGGGGGGCGGGCTTTCCATCTTGAATTCGAACGTGAAGGCCTGCATGACAGGGGTCAAGGCGAACGTCTTGAGGCCGCCCGAGTACGACGCGTAGGCTCCGCCGTTCTGCGTGACCGCCACGTCGATGGTGCGGGCCACACTGGCCATGGCATTGAACTTCACGACGTAGGTGGTGCCCTGCACGAGCACCAAGCCGATTTGCTGTGGCTGCACCCGCCAGTTTTCGGCGCCGCCGTCCGTGATGTTCACCACGAGCCGACCGTCGACTACCGACTGCGTGCCCGTACCTCCGAAGAAGCCCTCGGTCCAGCCGGTCGTTCCGCCCGAAAAGTCACAGTTGGTGAGTAGGTTGCCACCCGTCGTGCAGTCGAAGCAAACGTTGGCGCCGCCGCAGACACCCGCTCCGCACGCATCAACGGGCGTGCAAACGTCGTTGTCGTTGCAGGTCGCGGTGTTGGCGGTGTTCTCGCAGGTGCCCGCGTTGCAGTTGTCGTCGGTGCACACGTTGTCGTCGTCGCACTGCGCGTCGGTCGAGCAGTCACAGACGCCGCTGTCGAACGTGTGCGTGCACTGCCCGGCCTGGCACTGATCGAGGGTGCAATCATCATTGTCACTCGCGCAAGCATCGGTCGTCGGCGTCCAGCTGCAGGTTCCCTTGGCCACGTCGCACACGTCCGCCGTGCACGGGTTGCCGTCGCTGCAGCTCGGGTTGTCGGTGCACTTCAGCTCTTCCACGGCCACGTCGTCGAAATACACGACGCTGGGAACGCCAACGGCGCCGCCCATCTTGATCTCGAGCTTCACGTTGGAGTCGTCGGGGTCGAGCATCGTGAACTCGAACTCGAAAGGTTTCATCTGCCGCTGCAGGTGCAGCGTGAAGCCTCCGGCCGCGTTGTCCCCCGTGGAGTAGACCTTGTAGTCGCCCGCTGCTTGCGTGACCGCCATCGCGATGTCGCGATCGACGCTGGCTCCTGCCACCATGCGCAGCCGGTAGTGCATGCCCTGCTTGAGCGTGAGCGGCTCCTGTCGCGGCTGCACCGAGTAGATTGCTTCACCGCCCTCGGCGATGTCGATGACGTTGCGGCCGTCGACGACCATCTGGGTCGCGGCGGCGCCTTGGAAAGCAATGGCCGGGGCCCAGCTCGTCAGGCCGTTCGAGAAGTCGCAGTTCTGGATGAGGTTGTTGGGCACGTTGCAGGCCGGACAGAGGTTGGTGTCCAAGATGCCCACGCACGCGCCGCCTTGGCACTTGTCCTGGCCGGTGGTGCACGAGCTCAGGTCATCGCAGTCTGCGGTGTTGTTGGGGTTCTGGCATTCACCGTTCGTACACTCGTCGTCGGTGCACGGGTTGTGATCGTCGCACTCGGCTTTCGTCGTGCACTCAGGCGTACCGCCCATGCCGGCCATGCCGGTCTCGACGCCGCCCATGCCGGCCATGCCGGTCTCGACGCCGCCCATGCCGCCCATGGCCGTTTCGGTGCCGCCCGTACCGCCCGCGTCATCGCCACCACCAGCCTCTGGCCCAGCGCCGCCAACGTCTCCGCCTGCCGCGCTGACTGCGCCGGCGTCGCCCGCCTTGTTGTTGCTGCCAGCCGAGTTGGCGCCGCCGTGGTTCGACTTACCTGCCGCACCGGCGTCGCTACCGCCGGAGCCGCCCGTAGGCATGTCCCGTCGGTCCTCGCTGTCGTCGCTGCACGCGAAGATGACCTGACAAGCGAGTACCATCACGCAAAATCCATTAAGACCGCTCAATCGCATCGGCAGTGCTCCTCGGTTGGCCAGCGCTCGTTGAGCGGCCTGGCGAGAAAAAACTTTAGCTGGTGTGGAGGCGCTTCGGAATGGGCTCCTTCTGGCGTGGTGACGTTACCGGCTCAGCAGACTCGTAGCGGCGGCCGCGACTTTGGCGAACGCGTGGTGAGTCACGGGTGCAGTTCTCGGGTGTCGCCACGCCGCGCTGAGCGCGAGCGCCAACGCACCTAACAAGCACATGCCCAGCCCGAGCTTCGCGTCGTCGTCTTGTCGACCTCGGCGCCTCTTCTTCTTCGTCGCCTCGGCTCTTGCCGGATCCGGCGCTGAATCGGCCAAAACGGCGGCGGCAAGGATGACCTTCGGCGGCTGGGGACCCAGCACCGTAGCCTCTGCTGACGTCACGGCCGCGTCGAATTCGTCGCTGGGCTCTTCCGGCGCCAAGTGAGAGCGTTGCGGCCTGTACAACCTGGTCTTTTCTTCGCACGAGAGCGAAGCCATCGTCGGCTGCGCCTCGTCTTGATCGATGTCCATGAGCGAGCCCACGAAGTCTACCGTCGTCTGTTCATCATCCACGCCTTCGACCCGTGCTTCCTGGCCGGGCGCGGGAGGGGGTTGACTGCGGAACAAGGAGGGATCGTTCAGGTTGGTGACGCCGACCATGGTTCGTTCGTTCGCCGCGTCCTCGAAGTCCGATGTGCTCGTGGGCTGAGGACCGGTGTTCAGCAGCGCTCGATCTGGCTTCCACGCGCGGGTTGTTTCGACCGGCTCCGCGACAGGTCGCGGCTCCGCACCGGGTGAAGTCGAGGCGTGAGGTGGGTGCGACGTTCGGACCAAAGCAATGAGGCCCCGAGGCAAGCCAGGCGGAGGAGGAACTTTGACGTGCAGCTTCATTGCTATCAGATCCCCGTTCCGATCGCGCCGTTCTCAGCAGTCGGCACGTTGGCTGAAGTGGAGAATTGCATGGCGCGTGCCAGCGCACCTTCTCTCACCTCGGTGCCGCTGCGGCGAGCCACGGTTGTGCTTGAGCAGGCGCTTCAGCGCGCCTTGGCCAGACGCACGCTTCGCGGCCGCGGCGGTGACGTTGCGCAACACTGCGCACTCTCGTTGCGCAATTAGCGCAACTGCGCAGCGTTGCCGCGCGCACGTTTACTTGGCGGCAATCGTTCGCGGAGCCTTCGCGCCGGGTGGCTCATCGTGGCTCAGCTCGCTCGAGCTTCGCCGAGCCCCGGCACGCCCCTTGCTGAAAGTGTCATCGAGCATCGATGCAATCCGAATCACTCGAAGCCGTGGACCAGCGAACTTGCACGGACTGCGGAGTGCACGCGCCGACTACCAGGTCCAACTACACGCTGATCAGTGCATCACACGGTTGGCGGCTCGCGACCCGCCCGGGCCGACCGGGCGAGAAGCCGCTATTGGAGTGGCGCTGCCCGGGCTGTTGGAGTGCTTATAGAACGGCGGGCGGAAAACTGAGGCCCATGCCATGAGCGGCTCCGCCCTCGACCTCGAGGAGCCGCATTCAGCCCGATCCGTGACGCCGGTTGAAGGCAGCGGCCCCGCCCACTATCGTTCCCAAACCGTGCCTACGAGCACGTCAAGCATGGGAAAATATCGGGCATTCCTCGAACTGGGCCAGGGCGGCACCGCCGTCGTTTACCTCGGGGTTTCGAGGGGGCTTGGTGGCTTCAACAAGCTGGTGGTGTTGAAGATGCTGAAGCGCGGGCTGGCCAAAGAGCCCGAGTTTCGGGAAATGTTCTTGAGCGAGGCGCGCCTTTCGGCGCGGCTGAACCACCCCAACATCGTTCAGGTGTACGAGGTGACGGAGCGGGACAACGCGCCGATCATCGTCATGGAGTACCTCGAGGGCAAGCCTCTTTCTGATTTGCGAGCCGAACGCCGCGGCGCGGTCCCGCTGAATATTCAGCTTCGAGTGTTGGCCGATGGCCTGCTGGGCCTGCACTACAGCCATGAGCTCAAGGACTTCGACGGTAGGTTGCTGGAGGTCGTCCACCGCGATTTCACGCCTCACAACCTGTTCGTCACCTATGACGGGCAATCCAAGGTGCTGGATTTCGGCATTGCCAAGCTCTCCGGCTCGCTCGTCGAAACCGAGACCGGCGTCATCAAGGGCAAGCTGCGCTACATGCCGCCGGAGCAGATCTTGGGCAGCCGAGTCGATCGGCGCGCGGACGTGTTCGCGGCCGGCGTGATCATGTGGGAGGCGCTGACCGGCAAGCGCATGTGGTCCGACGTCTCGGAAGCGACCATCTTGAAGCGGGTCTCGAGCGGCGAAATTCCGTCGCCACTCAGCGTCAAGCCGGACGTGCCGCAGGCGCTGACCGACATCTGTATGAAAGCCCTCGCGCCGAATGCGGACGACCGCTACGCGACGGCGGCAGACTTTCGCGCCGCGCTGGAGGAGTGGCTGCGCCTTTCGGGGAGCCCGGTGTCGACCAGCGAGGTCGCGGAGTACATGACGAGTACTTTCGCGGAGTTCCGACAAGCGACGCGAAGCGTTGTCGAGCAACACTTGAGCGCGACGCGCTTGTCGTCCTCGCAGGACGAAAGCGACGTCATCGCGATCGACGTACCGAACCGCGACGTCGAGCCTGAGCCGGTCGCGCGAGAAATTTCACGCAGCGCGAAAGGTACCCGCTCCGGCGTCACGGAGGTCTCCAATGCGGCGACTCCGCCTTCGGGGCGAAATACGTGGTTAGCCGCCATCGGGACCTTGCTGCTGGGATTGGCGATCTACCTGTTCTTCGCGCGCAAGGCCGAGCCGGCGCCACCACCCGCCGTAACTACGGTGGAGGTGAGTATCGCCGCTTCACCCACTACCGCGACGTTGACGCTCGATGGCGAGCGCCTGCCCGGTAACCCTTCCAACAGCCGCTTCGCCCGCGACGCCAAGCCGCATACGTTGCTCGTCGAAGCGGAGGGCTACGTCAGCCAGACTTTGGGACTGCAGTTGACCGAAAACAGGAGCGTGGCGGTGACGCTGGTGGCGTTACCACCGCCCGTCGCCGATGCGCCAAGCGCCCCACCGTCGGAAGAGCTCGCCCCCGCGAAGGCGCCGAGCTCGACCCATCCCAACAAAGGGCGAAAGCCTGCGCCCACGCCCGCGACGGTTGCGCCACGCCCCAGTGCAACGGCGCGCGCCAACTGCACGCCGCCTTTCACGATCGACGCGAACGGCTTCAAGGTTTACAAGCCCGGCTGTCTCTAAAGTCGAGGGCGTAGGTCGCCGCCTTGGCGACTCGCGCTAGCGCGAAGCGCCGCGGCGCTGTAGTTGAGTGTAAGTCGACGGGTTACAAGCCGAGCGACGGCAGCTCATCCGGTCTTGCCTAGGGCATGGTGCAGGCATGCGCCTGGCCAAATGACGGGAGCGAGTGTACCTTGGGGCGTTGGATGCAGGACCAGCACGCAGCAGCCATCGGCCAAGCTCCCGACGGCACCTCCTGGGACACGTCCGACCGTTTTCGGTTGATCCGGCGGCTCGGTGCCGGCGGAGCCGCCGAGGTGTTCCTGGCCCTGGCGCGGGGGCGAGGAGGCTTTCAGAAGCTGGTCGTGTTGAAGAAGCCGCGTTCGTCGCCGGGCGAACCGCCCGTGCCGCGCAACATGGTCTTCCACGAAGCTCGCATCGCCGCGCGCCTCAACCACCCCAATTGCGCGCAAGTCATTGGAATCGAGGAGATCGACGGCGTTCCCGTGATCGTGCTCGAGTACCTCGAGGGCCTCACACTATCTGGCCTGCGGAGTGACGACGCCGCCAGGGTACCGCTCGCGGTCGAGCTCGCGGTGCTCCACGACGCGTTACTGGGCTTGCAACACGCGCACGAGCTGAGGGACTTCGATGGCACTCCGCTCGGCGTGGTGCACCGCGACGTGTCGCCTCAGAACATTCTCGTGACCTACGATGGCGAGGTCAAGGTGCTCGACTTCGGCATCGCCAAGGCGAATCGGCAGAGCGAGCAGACCGAAGTCGGCGTCATCAAGGGCAAATTTCGCTACATGGCGCCGGAGCAGGTCAACGGTTCGCCAATGGACGCGCGGACGGACGTGTTTGCCGCCGGCATCATCCTCTGGGAAGCGCTGACCGGGCGGCGGCTGTGGAACGGCCTCTCCCAGGCAGAGCTGCTGCACATGGTGATGGCAGGCGACGTTCCGCCACCACGTGCCACGGCCCCTGACGTGCCAGAGCTGCTCGAGCAGGTGTGTTTGCGCGCCACCGCGAACCGTCCTGAAGATCGCTACCAGAGCGCGCAAGAGATGGCGCTCGAGCTGGCCAACGCTGCACGTGCGCTCCGGCTGCCGACCGGACGCGAGCTCCTCGCCAGCTACTTGGACGCGCATTATCGGGAGACGCGCCGTGCCGTGCGCGCGCAGATCGAGGGTGAGCTGGCGGACGCGACGTTCCAGTCCGAGGACAGTCAGGTGAGCCAAGTATGGGAGGGGAGCAGCAGCCACGTTTCGATAGCGCCCGAGCTCTCGGACCCGACCTTGGCGAGCGATTCACTCGGCGGCAGCTCGGTGCCGGTGCGAGCGGACGCGCCCGCCACCACGAACGCCGAAGAGGTTCCCGTCGTCGGGGCGGGCCATCAATCTGGAGGCTCCAGCGGCCTGTTCATCGGCAGCTTGCTCGGCTTTTTGGCCTGCGCCGTGGCCCTCTTGGCCTGGAACCGCTTTGCGCCCGAACCGACGCCACCTCAGGCACAGCCGCCGTTTTCGAAGCCAGCCGCGAGCCCGCAAGCAGAGCACTCCTCTTCGGTCACGCCCCGCAACGCAAGCGCGCCTCAATCCGCCGACGGGACGAGCGCTCATCCTCGAGACGCCACCGCGCCCGAGGCCCAGTCGGGCCCGCCTCTCATGCAGCCGAGCTCGGCCTCGCACCAGCCTGACCGAGCCGCGAGGGCGACGATGAAACCGGCAGGCACGGAAAGATCCCGGACCGGATCGAGTGACCCGCCCGTTTCCTCCTCCTCTGCGGATGCTGCCCAAAGCTCACCCGCCTGCGCAGTCCCATTCGAGCTTACGCCCGACGGCTTCAAGCGTTTCAAGCCCGAATGTTTGCCTCGATAGCCCAAGGAAGAGCATGACTTTCTATCGCTCCGTCGCCCTCTTGATCGCCGCGTCGACCATCGTTTCCGGCAACAGCTTCGCCCAGGCTCAAACGACTGCTCCCGAGGCAACGGAACCTCCGACCGAGCCCGGTGCGCGTTGCGTTTATTACCACCTGGAGGCGCAGCGCCAACGCCGAGCCAAGAAGCTGATCGAAGCCAAGACGGCGATGCGCGAGTGCGCGATGAGCGAGTGCCCGACGATGGTGCAGCAAGACTGCCTCCAGTGGATTCAGTCGATTGACGAGCAGACGCCGTCGATCGTTTTTTCGATCGAGGCCGACGGAAAACCCGCGACCGGCGCGAAAATCACCATCGACGACCATGACGTCGATGCTTCTGCCGCAAGCGCCATCCCCCTCAATCCGGGTCTCCATACGTATGTGGTCTCGAACCCGCCCTACGAGCCACAATCGGGGTCACTGAACGTGCTCGAGGGCCAGCGTTACCGCGTCTTCAGCGTGCGTTTCGAACAGCCGAAGCCGGTAGCGACTCCCGCGCCGGCCCGCCCGGTGGTTCGAACGGAAACGGTACGGCCCGTACCGCTCGGCACCTGGGTGCTGCTCGGCGTCGGCGTCGTTGGCGCCGGCGCGTTTGCAGGCATGGGTCTCACCGGCAAGAGCCAAGAGTCCGAGCTGAAGGACGTCTGCAGCCCCAACTGCACCGATCACGACGTGAAGAGCATGAAAACTCTCTACGTGGGAGCGGATATTGCGGCGGGCGTGGCCGCGGCCGCCCTGATTTCGGCGGGCGTCGTGTTTCTGACTCGCCCCAGCTACCAACGCGAGGTAGCGGTCGGCATTGCTCCGCTGCCGGGGGGCTTCCAAGCCGCGGTGACTTGGAGCCGATTCTGACGATGAAGGGTGGCGGGCCTCTCGAGCTGATCGTCTCCCATCGCGGCGATCGGCAAGTGCATCCACTGCCCAAGAGTGGGCACGTGGAGCTGGGTCGCTCCGAGACCTGTACGGTGCGCCTCGATCATTCGGGCATCTCACGTCACCACGTTCGTCTCTACATCGGCAGCCAGCTCGAGGTCGAAGACCTGGGCAGCGCCAATGGTACCTGGCTGTTCCGTTGCTCGACCTTCGATACGTCGGACGAGACGGCCCAAGCCAATATGAATCGGCGCCTGAACGCGGGTGAACGGGTGCCCCTAGCGTCCGGCGATACGTTGCGCATCGGTCCAATGCTGGTCGAGCTTCGACGCACGGCCGGCGAAGGACACGAAGCCGCAAGCCAAGACGACGGTTTTTTGGTGAAAGATCGCAAGATGCTGGTGGCCCGCGACTTGGCCGCGAAGGCCGCTGCGAGTGCGCTACCGGTGCTGATCCTGGGCGAAACGGGGGTCGGCAAGGACGTGCTCGCCTCCTTCGTCCACGCGGCATCCTCGCGTCGCAAAGCCGCGTTCGTACGGGTGAACTGTGCCGCCCTCTCCGAATCATTGCTGGAAAGTGAGCTCTTCGGTCACGTCAGGGGTTCGTTTACGGGCGCAACCGACGCCAAAGAAGGCCTGATCGAGGGAGCGCACGGTGGCACGCTGTTCTTGGACGAGCTCGGGGAGTTGTCGCTCTCCACCCAAGCTCGCCTCCTGCACGTGCTCGAACGCAGTGAGGTCACGCGCCTGGGCTCGACGAAGCCGCGGTCCATCGACGTTCGGTTCATCGCCGCGACCAACCGCAATCTGGTCGACGAAGTGAAACGAGGCGCGTTCCGCAAAGACCTTTTCTACCGAGTGAACACCTTGGTGATCGAAGTTCCGCCGCTACGCGACCGCCCCGACGACATCCTACCGATGGCGCAGCGCTTCGTCTCCGAAGCGCGAAGACGTAGCAACCTGCCGGAGCTCGAAAACTCCATCGCCGACGACAGCCGCCTGCCGCTGCTCCAGCATTCTTGGCCCGGCAACGTGCGTGAGTTGCGCAACGTCATGCAGCGCGCCGTGGTCCTGGCTGGTAGCGGGCCGATCCGCAACGAACACTTGTCGCTAGAGGATGAATTCGCCGAGGAGTCGGTGACGGTCGTCAAAGACCGTGACGGTTTCGGCGGAGCCGACCGTGATGGCGACCTCGACCGAGTAGCCAAGGTGCTCGCCGAGTGTGGCGGCAATCAAACGCGCGCGGCGGAGGTGCTCGGCATCTCGCGCCGGACCATGGTCAACCGTATGCGCGAGCTCGCGCTACCGAGGCCCCGCCGCCCACGGGTCGGAAGCAAGTAGCTCACTTGTAGAATTCGAAGTCGTCGAGCCAGACGTCGAAGTCGGCACTGCCGCCACTGACGGGTCCGGGGAACACCACGTGTACCTGCGCTACGGCGTCGAAGCTGACCTGTGCCGGCACCCCCCAGCCTTCCTGCTTCAAGGACGTGAACGGCACCTCGTAGCTCAACCAACCACCAGTAGCGACGACGACGGCGGCGGCAGGGTGATCGTTGCACAGCTTCATCGGCGCCTGCGTCGGCTCGCAGCTACCACCGAACGACGCGTCGAGCGTCGCGGGTATGGCGACCTTGATGGAAATCTTCCTTGCCTTGGCCGCTTTTGCCTTGAACCGGATGCCTTTGTAGCCCGCTTCGACGGCATCGACGTTCTGTGGAAAACGCAAAGCGACGCCGAAGCCGTAGTCCTTGGCCCCGGCTCCCAAGGCGTGCAGAGCGTAGAGGCTGCCTCGGTCGCAATCGTCCGAAGCGTCGTACGCCCTGACGTCGCCAATTTCCGGAGATTGTGTCCCGGTCCCGTCCCCGTAGGCGATCACGGTGCCGCTCGCCTCGACGCAGAGGTGGCCGTCGTTGGACTCGAAATCCGTAATCATGTCACTGGACTCACACTCGACGTGGGCGCCATTGCAAGCGCCGCCGGCTCCTGCGCCACCGCCGATGTCCGAGCCACCGCTGGGGCTGCCAGCCATCGAAAGGTCACCGCCCTCTCCTTCGCCGGCGTATCCGCCCTCGCCGCCTTCCCCACCCGGACCTGCGCCGCCTTCTCGCGATCCGCCGTCTCCCGCCCCGCCAAGGCCAGGGTCCGCCCCTGCGTCGGCGCCCGTCGCGCCGGTACCACCCGAGTCGTTGCCGGCACGGCCTCCTCGACCATTCGGATCACCCGCTTGGAGGTAGCTGGTGTCGTGCAAGTTGCAGCTCACGATCAACACCAGCGAGCTCAGTACCCAAGCAGACTTGTTCTTCATGACAGCGCGATGGTCGGAAAGAAATGGAAAGACCGCGTTCGAATCATCAAACGTACCAGATTCGTTCTGGCCTCGCCATCTCGCTCGGGCGCCCTCCGATGTAGGACGCTTTCCCACAACACGCTCACAACGGTCTTTCTGGACACGAGACGCTGCGTCTGACGATGGGTGCACGGCATCGGAACGGTCCGCGCTCCGGGCGCGTTCGAAAGACGGCCGCGTTGCGCTAGTTGCGCAACGGGGTGAGCGAATAGCGCAGTTGAGCGAGGCTACAGAGCACGTTCGTTGCTCGATGCGACGACCGAGCAGTTGTCCGCTGCGCCAACTTCGAGAGCGGAAAAGAACGTCGTCATCTTCACAGGTCGTCCAGCCTTCAGCTTTGCTTGGTATGGTCGTTGCCTCTGGTTGCTGCATGCCCGCGCTGGCTTCTTTGAACGCGCTCGTTCGCACCCGGCGCAGCATCGCCGGCGTCGTGCTTTCGTACGTCTTGGCGTTGGGCTGCTCCACCGTACCCGAGCGGCGCCCTGACTCGGGTGATGGCGGACAGAGCACGAGCGACGCCGGAGGGAACGGCGGTCTGAGCGGGAACGGCCTCGGTGGCGAAGATGCACCAGGTGGTGAAGCCGCACACGCCCGGGCAGGCAGCCCGGCCGGCGGTGAGCAGGTTGACGGTGAGCCATCCGGCGGTAGCGCCGGTGCCGGTGGGGCCGCCATTTCTGACGACGTGCTCCGAGCTCGGACCTCGACTTCCAAACCCGGGGTCGACTGCGTTGGTACGGCTCTCAATCCCGGCGTGCTCGACTCCGACGAAGCGTACCGAGCGATTGCCGGCAGCGAGTTCAACTGCGCGGTCGCCGAGTACGGCATGAAGTGGGATTCGATGGAGCCCACACAGGGCACCTTCGATTTCTCGCTCGGTGATCAAGTCGTCGCGTTTGCACGAGAGCACCACATGCGTTTGAAGGGCCATGCTCTCGTGTGGCATGGCGCGACGCCGGATTGGGTCCTCGGCGTGTCCTCTCCGAGCGCGCTCCGCACCGTCGTCCGCGACTACGTGACCGCCGTCGTCAAGCATTTCAAGGGCGACGTGGAGGCTTGGGACGTCGTGAACGAGGCGGTTTCGGATAGCGGCGGCACCTTCAGAGCCACCCATTTTTACAAGGTCCTCGGCGACGATCTGTTCAAGGTCGCATTCGACGCCGCACACGCGGCCGACCCCGACGTCAAGCTCCTCTACAACGACTACGGGGGTGAAGGGCTCGGGGTGAAGAGCGACGCGATCTACGCCCTCGTCAAGAACCTGAAGGAGTCGGGGGTGCCGATCGACGGCATCGGTCTGCAAAGCCACCTCACGCACACGGGGGTGCCTGCCGACGAGCTCGCGGCCAACATGAAGCGCCTCGCCGCGCTCGGGCTATCGGTCAACCTGAGCGAAATCGACGTCCGCATGGGTATGGCTCCCGGTAGCCTCGACGACAAGCTCGCCCAGCAAGCCAAGATTTACCGCCAGCTGGCCTCGGCTTGCGCCAACGAACCGGCTTGCACGGGCTTGTTCGTGTGGGGATTTACCGACGCGCACAGCTGGGTGGACGACACCTTCGGGGGTACCAACCTGCCGTGCTTGTTGGATGAAAACCTCGTGCGGAAGCCCGCCTACGAGGGTTTCCGCACGGGCTTGACCGACTTCAACCCTTAGGGCCCCGAATGGCCGGTCCCTTAGCGCGGTGCGCAGTTTGCGCTGCGCTGACGTGCGCTAAGTGCGCAAGTGGCGTTTGCCCGACCCTCGAAATGCCGAGGAGTAGCGGTATCAAGCGCCTGGCCCAAGACGTGCTTTTGAAGCTCGAGCGCGTGCGCAGAAAGGCGGTGTGGCTGATGTTCGATTCAACGATTGGCCGTGCGGTTGGTTTGGCTGCGTTGCAAATGGCGATGCTCACGACCGGATGTCTAGCGGAGACGCAAGATCAGGGCGACGAGCCCGAGTCCGAGCTTGGCTCCCAAGCCCAGGAAGTCACCGGCCCCTGGCAGAGAGTGCTCACGGAAAACTTCAGCAGCTCAGCGTCGCTCGGGGCCTGGCAGGTGACGTCGCGCGCCGACTATAACTCGAGCATCTGCAACTACGTTCCGGGGGCCGTCAGCTTCGGCACCGAAGACGGCAAGGGCGTGATGCGACTCACCGCCACCAAGATCTCTTCCAGCAACTACCAATCTGGGCACGTCAAGTCGAACTATAGTTTCAAGCCGGGCTACAACGAAGAGTACCGAGTCTCCGCTTCCATCAAACTGATCGCGATGAACGGCGCGAGCTTCACGGGCTTCGCCAGCACCTACGGTGCCTGGCCGGCGTTTTGGACCGTTCAGGAAACGAGCTGGCCGACCAAGGGCGAGATCGACATTCTCGAGGCTTACTCGTTCGGCGGCAGCGCGACCTTTTCGAGCAACCTGTTTTATGGCACTTCGTCGGGTCAAAACCTGCTTTCTAACAGTTGCTTGAGCTCCTGGAGCACGGGCGAGGGCTGGCACACGTACGACGAGTACTGGAAGAACGTGAACGGCGCGGTAGCGGTGACCACCCAGCTCGACGGCGCCACCAAGGCGACCTACACCAACGCCAAGAACGCGAGCTTGCGGCTCGAGAACTTCGGGCCCCACAACATCATTTTGAACCTCGCGATCGGCTCCAACTACGGCACGTTCAACAACGCGAACATCAACTTGTTCAGCAAGACGATGATGTGGGTCGACTACGTCACGGTCGACAAGCGCACGCTGTAAGCCGTCAGAGTACGCATCGCGCGGCTACTTCATCAGCCTTCGGAACGGCGAGGCGATGTCGAGGATTTCTCCTATTGAGGATTTCTCCTATTGAGGATGAGCCGTGCTGGTCTTGCGCGGCTCTTCGCGCAGGTCGAGCAGCAGGTCCGTCACCTTCTGTTGGCGCGGGGCGTAGCCGAGCACGGGCTTTACCCGATCGCGGATTTGCTCGTGGGTGTAACGAGGGTTGGCTACGATCAGCGGAATTTCCGAATCTTGGCGTGACGGGCTGCCGTGCCAAGAGCGGTAGGGGCTGGCGAAGTAGTAGCGTTCGTCCGGAATGTCGCGATCGCCGTTGTGCGCGAGCAGCATGATGTCTCCGGCTCGTTCGCCCCGTAGGCCGACGGCCAAATCTCGTAGGCGCGTTTCCGTCTCGACGTAGGTCGGGTGGGGGTGTTGCTCCAGGTAGGCGCCGATCGGCACCGTCCGGCCGTCGCCGACGTAAACCTCGAACGGCAGATCGTCCTCCGCGTAAGGTTTGGGCTCTCGAGTCAGCACGAGGTCTATCGTGCCTTTCAGCGCGGGCACTAGCTTGCCGTCGCTGTTGTTTCGGAAAATCGCCTCCGCCAACGGCAGCACGTCTTCGCGGTAGCGCGGCGGCTTCTTCCAGTCACACACGCGCTTGGGCTCGCCGCAGCTCGTGCGATCGGCCAGGTAGATGAAGGAGGTGGCGCCGCCTTCGGTCAAAACCGCGTCGAAGCCCGTCTCCCCGCTAACTTTCTCCGCGAAGGGTCGCAACCGATAGCCGGCCTTCGCGATCAGGCGTGCCGGCGAGTCGGACCCTTCCGTATACAGCGCGTGCTTTTCGTCATGGCGCACGGGCGTATGACCGTGATCGGACGTCAGCACGATCCAGCGATCACGCAGCCCGTCGCGTTCGCGAAGCTTTGCAGAAAGCCTGCCGAGCGCCGGATCCGCTACCTCGTGCAGGTACGCACGCCGTGCCTGGTCCGGACCTTCCTCGGCAACGTGCGCGTACAAGTCCGTTCCGGTCAGGTACACGGTGAGCACGTCGGGCACCGGATCGTCGTGGTCGTCTAGCGCGTCCACGACCTTGTCGATCACGTCGTTGTCCAGCATCGCGAACATGCTGCGGTCGGGCTTGTCGTCGTCTTGCAGGGTGGCGGTTTTGGCCGTCTTCTTGGTGACCTTGACCAGCCCCTCTTCGAGGGCCCGGGCCATCACGGTGTTGGTGGCGAAAAGCAGGCGGTCCGCGCCGGTGTAGAGCTGATGCAGCGCGACCCAGATAGCGATGTTTGGCTCGCGCGAACGCATGCGTTCGTACACCGTCGGCACCTTGACGAGCTGGTTGAGGTAGCCATCCGTGTAGATCTCGATCGTCGGCTTGGAATCCTGGAACGAAACGGGTGCCGGTGCGCCCAGCCGGTTCTCTTCACGGATGAAGAACTCGTTGCCAGTTACGCCGTGAACGGCGGGAGGAACGCCGGTCATGGCCGTGGTCCACGCCGCCATCGTCGACGACGGCATCGTCGAAAGCAGGGTGCGGTCGAAGTAAGCGTGCGGATACTTGTTGCCCTCGCCGGAGAGTAAGTCGTTGAGCTTAGGGAGCTCATCCTTGTCCAGCATGTCGTAGAGCAAGTCCCGGTTCACCCCGTCGAAAGCAAGGAACAAGATAGGAGCATTCTTGGGCGAGCTCTTGGGCGCGTCTTGGTCGCGATCACGAATCGTTTTCTCGGTATCGGTCAGCATCAGCTGCGCAGTTTTCACCGTCGTGAGGCAACTGACCGACTGAACCACGAGCGCCAAGCAAGTGAAGGAAGCGAGGCCACGCAAGGTCATGCCCGCGGCTTGTACAAACCGCGTGCCGAGCGTCAGAGGCGGAGATCTCGAGGGAATTTCCGGGTACGGGGCATGCGGCCGCGCCGCTTTCGCGACGGTCCGTGACAAATATTCTCGTCGGCCAGAAGATTTCGGCGCTCTCCACGGTGTAGCGTCCGGCGGATGCGGGGTTGGCTCCGTTGGGGACTGGGTTCGTCGTGGCGGCTCGAGGCCGTGCCTTGCTTCAGGCTGCGAGCTTTGAACCCGTCGTTCAGCAAGGTTCAGCAAGAGCCATGCCGGGCCGGAGTTAACGCACCGCTTGGAGGTCGGTGGCTGCCGCGCGGGCGTCGTTCTACGGTTGCGCCGTGGACACCATCTCCTGGCTGCTCGACTCGGATCCCGCCATCCGCTGGCAAGCCTTGCGAGATTTGTGCGCTGCATCCGCAACCGACATCGCGGCGGAGCGAGCCCGGGTGGCGACCACGGGGCTCGGCGCGAAGCTGCTGGCCCACCAGGCCCCGAACGGCTCGTGGCAAAAGGCCGGCGCTCCCGATTGGCTCCCAACGCTGTTCTCGCTGCAGCTGCTGCGTGCCACTGGCGTCGAGCCCGAGGCCCCCCAAGTCCAAGCTGCCATCGAGCGTCTCCAAGCAGGTTTTCGTTGGGAGGAAGAGCTGGGCGGCAAGCCGTTCTTCGACGGTGAGACCGAGCCCTGCATCAACGGCGGGGCGCTCGCGTTGGGCGCCTATTTCGGCCAACCGAGTGAGAGTCTCGCGCTGCGGCTCCTCGGAGAGCAGCTCCCGGACGGCGGTTGGAACTGTGAGGCACCGAAGAGCCAGCGCTCGTCGTTCCATTCGACGATCTGCGTGCTCGAGGGACTGCAAGAATACGAGGGCGCCGTCGGCCCCGAGCCAGCCCTCGTAGCGGCGCGCCGGCGCGCCGAACGGTACCTGCTCGAGCGCAGCTTGTTTCGACGTCACTCCACCGGTGAGGTGATCGACGCGTCCTTCTTGCAGCTCGCGTTCCCGCCGCGCTACCGCTACGACGTCTTGCGCGCGTTGGACTACTTCCGAAGCGTCGGCCAAAGCTTCGACCCGCGCATGGCCGAGGCCTGCGCGCTCATCGAGTCCAAGCGGGACGTCGAGGGTCGGTGGCCGCTCGAGCGCACTCACGACGAGTCCCTGTGCTTTCCCATCCCGGAGACGTTGGGCCAGCCCAGTCGCTGGAACACGCTGCGCGCGCTGCGGGTGCTCCGCTGGGCGGCCCGCTAACCGGGCGAATGCGAACGCGAAAATGTCGCAGCCGTTTCGGGGCGGCATGGCAACGGATCGAAGCGAAGTCGCTGACGTGCTCGCCACGCTGATACGTTTTCGCGTCGTTCAGCCCTCAAATAACTCGCGATGCGCAACGAAAGGGTGAGAGGAACGAGCCCGCCAGGCGCACCCTATCAGCATGCGCTGGTTCTTCGCTGTGGCTTGGTCCGTTGCTCTACCACTCGCTTGCACCCCACCCAAGCCGCTACCGGAGGCAACCGAACCGACGGTCGCCCCCAAAGAGGTGGAGCTCACCGCCAGCGATAAGACGCCCCCTCCCGAGCCGACCGTCGACAAGCCTTTGGTGCCGCCGGTGCAGCCGGACCCGTCCATCGAGCCCGTCCTGAAGTTCACGGGCGCGTTCGCGATGCCGGAGAGCGTCCTGTACGACCCAGCTGCGGATCGCTACTTGGTTTCGAACGTCAACGGTCAACCGGGCGACGCGGACTTCAACGGCTACATCTTGGAGCTGTCTCCCGACGGAAAGATAACAAATCCGAAGTTGATCGCCGGCGGCCAAAACAAGGTTCGCCTGGACGCGCCCAAGGGCATGGCCATCGTCGGCAGCGAGCTCTGGGTGGCCGACATCACGCTCGTGCGCAAGTTCGACCTGAAGAGCTCGGCCCACAAAGAAGACATTCAATTGCCGGGCGCTACCTTCGCCAATGACATCGTGGCCGCGCCGAACGGCGGGGCTTACGTCTCCGACTCGGGCGTCAAGTTCGGGGACAAGGGGCCGGAGCCGATGGGCACCGGGCAGATCTTCTTCGTCGACAAGGCGGGCAAAGTGAAAGTCCTCGCCAAGGGCAAGGAGCTGGGCGGACCGAACGGGCTCGCGCTCGGCGCCGGAAACACGCTCGTCGTCAACACCCTGTTGGGGGACGAAGTCTATCGTCTGACGGACAAGGGCGCGCGCGACGTCGTGACCAAAGTTCCCGGCGGCATGTTGGATGGACTGGTCGCGATGAACGACATGCTGATCATCTCGAGCTGGAAGACGGAGACCATCTACCGTGGGCCGCTCGGGGGCAAATTCGAGCCCATCATCACCAAAGTCAAAGGCGTTGCGGATCTAGGCTACGACTCCAAACGGAATCGCCTGCTCGTGCCGCGCTTTCTGGACGACACGGTCGAGGTGTACGAGCTCAAGTAGCCGTCCACGCGCCGTTCGCCGCGATCTCTCCAAGCGCGGGAACCTGGTTCGCAACAGCGCCGGGCCTGCGGTCACGAATCTTGGGCCCTTCCAACTCGGCAACGCCGAGGCAGAGCCGGCCGCGATATCGAACCTGGTCAAGGCCTGTGCTCCTACAGACTGCCGGTTCATCGTCGAGCTTCAGCAGGAAGTTTTGCTCGATGCCTTGCGCGCGTGGCAGCGAGTCGTCGCGGCGATGGGGCCACGCCTTGGTTTGGAGCTCCTGCGGAGGCTCATGCTTTTGCAGGGGTGCAAAATTGTGGGGAAAAGGAAGATACGTGGGTGGGGCCAACCGGCCTTCGAATCGTGACCCCGGCTGATAGAGCCGCGCGTCTATCTCGGGAAATGGTCGATGGCTCGCTCCCGCGTCACTTCCCCCGCTTGATCGTCAGCGCACTCGCGCTTTCGCTGGCCGGTTGCGGAGAAAGTCCCGCAGCGGGACCGAGCGGGTCGAGCGGTTCTGCGGCGATGGCAGGCGGCACGGGTGGTCCATCCACCGGCGGTGTGGGTAGCTCGGGCGGCAACCCGTCCACTGCCGCGGGTGATAGCGGCGGCCCGAGTGCCTCCAGCGGCGGCAGCGCCGGCGCTTCTTCGGTCGCGGGCGGCGCGAGTGCTGGAACGTCCGGAGCTTCCAGCACCGCTGGCACCTCCGGACTTGGGGGCACGTCCGGCTCTGGCGGCGCCTCGGGCTCCGGCGGCATGTCGGGCGCGGCCGGTGCGTCGGGCTCCGTCGTTTACTCGACCGATCCGGCGACCTTCGGCGGCGAGCCACGCTGTCAAGGCTTCGAGGTGTGCGAGAGCTTCGAGACTACGGAGCTCGGCGCGCTGCCCTCCGGCTTTACGCTGGAGGGTTACGGAACACGGAAGGTCGGAGTCAGCGCCGACAAGGCAAAGCGAGGAGCGCGCTCGCTCAAGTTCGAAATCGATGCGCAGAGCGCCGTGACCGCCTGGCTGACACGTAAGTCTCTCGGAACGCTTTCCGGTCAGCACTTCGGGCGCGCCTTCATTCGCATCGACGGGCCAGCACCGACGGAGTTCGTCCATTTCGACCTGTTCGAGGGCACCGGCCCCTATCAAGGGCACACCAACGCCGTGCGCTACGCCAGCACCGGGACGGGCGTCGGCACCAGCCAGAACAACTGGTCGTTCATCTACAACGTCCAGCCGAGTGGCAATGGCGCCGGTTCCGAGTTCGGCACCGAGGGCAATCGCTCCGCCCATCCGCGGGTCGACGACTGGATGTGCCTGGAATGGTCGTTCGACTCTTCCAAGCAAGTAGCTCAGTACTATTTGGACGGAACCGCCATCGACTATCTGCGCATCGACACCGAGCGCGGAGAGATCCCGGCCTTCGACTCGCTCGCAGTGGGATTCGGCAAATACCAAAACACGGGTGCTTTCCTCGTCTACGTGGACGAGGTCGCATTCGACGGAGAGCGCATTGGCTGCAATAACTGAACGACCACAGGCACGCCGCGCACGCGGCGCAATGCTCCTTCCTGGCCTCGCCTCTTGCCTCGTGGCGTTTGCCTGGGGCTGCCAGGGCATCGTCAGCGGGCCCAACGACGGCGGGCCCACCGCCAACTCGACGGCTGGCAGCTCGATGACCGGTGCCGCGGGTACCGGCTCCACGACGACTCCCGCGAACATCGGCGACGTGGTCGGCGTCGACCCCCAGCAGCTGCCGGACGGAGTGCCGGCGAACACTCGCGTCTCGCGTCTATCGTACGAAGAGTACGACCGCGCGATGAGCGACCTCTTGCACCTGCCGGTGACGGAGTCGACCAACTTTCCCGCCGAGCAAGCCAGCGTGGGCCCGTACGTGGGATACGCGGCCCTGCACGTCGACGACCGGCTTTATACGGAGCTCCAGCGTAGCGCGACCTCGCTCGCGACGCGCGTCGTCGGTTCTGCCGACGCCTACGCCGCGGTCGTGGGCTGCCAGCCTACCGCCTCCGGCTGCCGAGACCAGTTCATCGACGGCTTCGGCTTACGAGCCTTTCGACGCCCGCTGAGCAGCACCGAGCAGACGCGTTATCGCGCCCTCTTCGATCGAGGCGCCGAGCTCGTGGCGAGCGGAGACGCCTTCCGCGACGGCGTCCAGCTCGTGGTGGAAGCCATGCTCCAGTCGCCGAAGGTTCTGTATCGCGTGGAAGCCGGCGACGGGACTTCGGACGCGCAGGGGGCGAAGCTCACCGCTTACGAGGTAGCCGCCCGCCTGTCGTTCATGCTGACCGGCACGACTCCCGACGACCAGCTCCTCGCCGCCGCAAAAAGCGGCACGCTTGCCACGGCGGATGGAATCACGACTCAAGCGCGCCGCTTGGTAGGCGCCTCCGGGTTCGAACAGCGCGCTCTGTCCTTCCACGAGCGCTGGATGCAGCTCGACGAGCTCGCCTCTCTCGCCAAAGACACCACGACCTTCCCGAGCTTCTCGCCGGACCTCGTGAGCTCGATGCGCAACGAGGCCGACCGCTTCTTGAAGGCGGTGACGCTCGAGGGTAACGGCGCGATCTCGGCGCTACTGACGTCACGTTTCGGCTTCGTCGACGATAAGCTGGCTCCGCTGTACGGTCTGTCGGGAAGCTTCGGCTCGGAGCTCTCCCGGGTGGATTACACGGCCGACTCCGGTCGCCTCGGTCTGTTCACGCAGGCCGCGTTTTTGTCGGGTCACAGCTCGAGCAGCAGCGGTACGTCGCCGATTCTGCGCGGTGTGTTCATGCTGCGCCGCGTCGCCTGCGTGACCATCCCGGACCCGCCCCCGGGGGCTGCGATGCAGAAACCCGCGACGGACCCGGCGACGCCCATCATCACCACGCGCGAGTACTTCACCTGGAAGACTTCCATGGATGCTTGCAAGGGCTGCCACACCATGATCAATCCTACTGGCTTCGCCTTCGAGAATTTCGATGGCCTGGGTCAGTGGCGCGACACCGATCACGACGCGCCGGTCGACAGCAGCGGAACTCTGGGCCTCGGCACGAAGCAGCTGACCTTCAGCAATGCGGCCGAGCTCCTGCAGGAATTGTCCACCGAACCCCAGGTTCAGGCCTGCTACGCCAAGAACTGGCTGCAGTTTGCCTACGGGCGTCTCGACGATCAGGCCGATCAGCGAGCGCTGGGACTTTCGGCGCAGAAACTTGCCGCCGGCAATTTTTCGATTCGCGATTTGGCGGTGTCGCTCACCGAGCGTCCTGCTTTCAACCACCTTCCCCCCAAGGCGGAGTAGCTCATGCGTAGCGCACGTTTCTTGTCTCGACGAACGTTTCTGCAAGGCGCTGCGGGCGCCGCCGTCGGCCTGCCGCTGCTCGAGAGCATCGGAGCCGGACCGCTCCAGGCCCAGAGCGCGAAAAGCCTGACTCGGTTTCTGTCGTTTCACACGAGCTGCGGCGTCGACACAGATCGATTTTGGCCGAGCATCGGCGCCTTGAGCGAGGCGTCGTTCAACGGAAAAGCGACCGCGGCGCTGGCGCCCTACGCTTCGCGAATTCTCATCCCGCGCGGCGTTCACGGGTATCCGGTGGGAACATGGACCGGACACACCGAGGGCACGACGCAGGCGCTCACCGCTGCGCCCAATGCGAACGGTCTCGCCCAAAATAAGTCCATCGACCAAGTCATCGCCGCGGCTCTGAACCCGCAAGGACGCCCGTCACTGGTGGTGCGGCCCGGCGGCAGAGATCTCGGCGTCGCCGCCTTCAACTCCATCTCGTACACCGGCCCCGGACAGATGGCGAACGCCGAGTCGAATCCCTTCCGCGCCTACCGCTCCATGATGGGCATGGGCACCACGGCTCCGGCTCCAGCGGCGGGAGGAGACGAAGCGGCCCAGCGCTTGCTCAAGGAGCGCCAGAGCGTGGTCGACCTGGTGCGCGAAGAGTTTCAGGAGCTCAAGCGCATCGATTTGAGCCAGGCCGATCGCGACAAACTGGATCAGCATTTCCAGTTGGTGCGTGACGTCGAGAACGCCATGAGCGGATCGCCGGCGGTCGTGGCCTGCAACCTCGACGACGCGACGACGACGCAGCTGAACGCGATCGTGCAGGACACGGTCGAATCCAACGACAATTTTCCGATCATGGCGCGTCTGTTCGTCAAGATTGTCGCGCTGTCTTTGGCGTGCCAGTACACCCGCTCGGCGGTGCTGCAGTGGGGCGCCGCGGTGGCCGGCGCGCCGATGTACCGCTGGGACGGGATCAATCACAATTACCGTCACCATCCGCTGTCGCACGGAACGACTGACGACTTCAGCGGTGCCGACATCTCTGGCTACAAGGACATGCTCTTCGCGATCGACAAGTGGGACGTCGGCGAATTCACCAAGCTGCTCGCGCTACTCGACACGTACAAGGAACAGGACGGTACGACACTGCTCGACAATACCGTGGTCCTCTACACCAACGAGTTCTCGCACGGTCAGGGTCACACCACCGGCGATCTTCCGATGATCATCGCCGGCGGCGCCGGATACTTCAAGCTCGGCCAATCGCTCGTGCTCAGCGGCAGCAAGGCCGACATCGGCGGCGTGACCGGCACTGCCGGCGAGAGCCATCGCATGCTCTGCACGGTGATGAACGCGGCGGGCGTCCCCACGGCGAACTGGAACGGCGGCACCGAGCTCACCGAGCTCAAGGCCTAGGCCTGGATGACGGCGGAAGGGCCGTCGAACGGCTGCTCGAATTCGTAGAGCATTTCGACCGTCTCGCGCACGGACCGAGTTGGCGTGCGCGCTACTGGCAATTGCCGCTGAGCATCGACTTGGGGCGCACGGAGCTGTTCTTCAAGCCGTGCGGGTGGTCGACGGCTACGTCGCTCGCCCACTTACCCGTCCAATTGCCGAAGCTACCGTCGCTGGTCATGTCGAAGGGGCCCATGCCTTTGCAATCGCTGTTCTGCACGGCACCCCACGACCAAACCAACCAACCTACCTCGAGCGCCTGCGCCTCATCCAGGAGCACCGAGTAGGCAAACGGGCTCTGATCGCACAGGTACACCGCGTGCTGCGCAAACTCACCGACCAGGAGCGGCAGGCCCATGTCCGCCGACTGCTTTAGCTCCTCCTTGACACGCGCGCCTTCGGGATCGTTCCACCACATGTGCACGCTGAACATCAGGTTGTGCAACGGATCGGCCGAAAGTAGGGCAGGACCACTGGCCTGCAGGCGGTCGATGTCCTGACCCCACGAGGGGGCATCGATAATCAGCGGTACTCTGATGCCCTGCCCGCGAATCGCAGAAACTGCCGACTTGTAGGTCGACTCGAAGGCATCGGCGGTGACCTTGTCGTCACCCGCTTCGTTGGCGATGTTGAGCAAGAGGTACTTTTGGTGTTTTAGCAGCACCTGCACCACGTCGGCCTGCGTCCAGTAACTCACCACCGTCGGTACGTCCTCTAGCTTGCCGGTCGCGCCGTGGTGCTCCACCATTGGAATCAACTGCGCAGCCACGGCGTTGCCGATCGCCGTGTCGAGCTCGGCGGCGCTGCCCTCCGAGGCCCAAACGATACGCACCACGTTGGCGCCGGTCTTGGCAATTTCACCCAGCGCCGGCATGCCGCTCTTGTTTGGTGTCCACACGACCATCTCGTTGACGCCGCGTAGGAGCACCTTCTCGCCGCAGCGGTCGTACAGGTAGCGGCCCTTCACCTGAAACGTGTCCGACGACGGGGCGCCCCCGGTGCCTCCCGCGGCGCCCGTACCACCACTACCCTGTCCAGCTGCAGCGCCTCCACCCGCGCTCATCCCCGCCGTGCCGGCACCCATTCCCGAGCCTGCTGCAGCAGCACCTGCGCCACCCCCGCCCGCACCGGCACCTCCGGCGCTGGCGCCGGCCCCGCTCGCGGACGTACCGCCCGCGGACATGCCGCCCGCGTCATCGGCGCCGCTGGAACCCGAGCCAGTGCAGCCATTGAGGAGCGAAAACACCACCAAGCAACAGACCAAGGGATGGTTAGAGCGCATTCGGAAGATCATTCTCGAGTCTAGGGAACTGGTTCTGCTCTCGCATGATTGGGGCGTCACTCGCACATACAAGCGAAGACATCTTGCGCGATCGCATACGCGGCAGCGCCCTCGCGAAGCACGTTGGGGCCGCACTTTTGGTCGGGGCTCGCGCAGCTACTCGGGCCGCAGCCCTTGCTGACGTAGCAGTCCAAGATTGTTGCGCACGCCTGCAAGTCTACTTGTACCTGCGTCGCACATTGGTCGCACGTGCTTTGGTTTCGCCATCCCGCCGCGCAGGAAGAGCTGCCCGCCGCGCTTGCCGACCCGCCGTCGTCCGAAGCGCCCGCTGCGCCGCCGTTCCCTCCCTGACTCTCCGCGCCACCGCTACTCGCGCCGCCGGCCAGGGCACCCGCCGCGCCACCGCTCCCAGCTCCACCATCATCACCGTCGCTGTCGTTCACTCCGGCTTGCCCCGCATCCACGGCGAGTGACGGGGACCTGCCGCCAAAGCTTTCCGGCTTCGTTGAGGAGCCGCTGCTCTCCTCGCCGCCGCGCGAGCCACCGAAACCGTCGTCGCCGTCCGCTCCGCCGCGAGCAGCCAGGGTCGGCTTCTCGTAAACCGCGCAGCCGGTAGCCAAAATGACCCCGAGGGCCACGCGAAGGCGGCGCATCTGCCGCAAATGTCGCTCCGACACGCTCCACTAGACGCTTACCTCTCGGAAGCGGTGTCAAGATTCGACCCAGGTCCCCGCTTCGACGGTGACTCACCAGCCAGCCGCACTTCCAGTGCAGCTCGACAACCGAAGGTTGGTGCGCCCCAGAGGATTCGAACCTCTGACCTACGGCTCCGGAGGCCGTCGCTCTATCCAGCTGAGCTAGGGGCGCGAGTGGCGACGTCTATGCCGTGGGGAGGGTGGGGGCGTCAAGGGTTCCGGGTATTTACGTGGGTTTTGGGCGATGGGTGGTGGGGAGTTTGCTGACGCGCGCGCGTGGGGCGGGGGCGGTATGGTTGGGGCGTGGAAGTTCATCTGGTTCCGTGTTTGAGCGACAACTATTGCTACCTGCTGCATCGACCGGGCAGCAAAGACGCGGTGGTGGTGGATGCGAGTGAAGAGGCGCCAGTGCTTCAGGCGCTGGAGAAGCTGGGGCTCACTCCGCTAGCCATTTTGGCGACGCATCATCACTCCGATCACGTGGGTGGCAACTTGGGTCTGCTGAAGCGCTTTCCGAACGCGCGCGTGTTCGGCTACCGCACCGACCAGGGGCGCATTCCGGGGCAGACCGATTTGCTCGACGACAAGCAGGAGTTCGACGTGGCCGGCATTGGCGTGAAGGCGTTGCACATTCCCGGGCACACGTTGGGCGCGGTGGCGTACGTCGCCGAGGGCGCGGCGTTCACCGGTGACACGTTGTTCGCGGCTGGTTGCGGGCGCCTGTTCGAGGGCACGGCCGCGCAGATGTACGAATCGCTGAACTTGACGCTGGGCGCGTTGCCGGACGACACGCGCGTGTACTGCGGCCACGAATACACGGTGAACAACCTGCGCTTTGCCGAGTCGCTGGAGCCGAATAACCCGGAAATTGCCAAGAAATTGGCGTGGGCCAAGGCGCTGCGCGAAAAGGGCCAGCCCACCTTGCCCAGCACGCTGCGCGAAGAGCGGCTGACCAACCCGTTCTTGCGCGTGTCGGAGAAAGACGTCGTCGCCAAAGTGAACGAGCGGTTGGCGCAAGATCGTTCGCCGCAAGCGGTGCTGGCGGCGGTGCGAGCGATGAAGGATGCCTTCTAAGCTCTTTCGTCTCGTCGCCGCCGCGGGGGCGGCGCTCCTGATGGCTGCCTGCTCCAAGCATGCTCCGCCTGGCGAAGGCGTTGCGGTGGCGGCCGCTCGCAGCGTGGTGGTGGCCCCACCCTCTGCTTCCAGCGCCATGACCAACCAATTGCCGCAAACCGAAGTCACTTGGACCTACGCCGATACGCCCATGGGACGTATGAACGCGGTCGTGGTCGTGCCGGCGCGCGCGGCCGACGAGTGTTTCCCGGTATTGCTCACGTTCCACGGCACCGGTGAGGCGCGCAAAGGGCCGGAAAAAGGCGCGCGCGGCTGGCTGGACGACTACGGCATGTATCGCGCGATCGAGCGCCTGCATCACCCGCCGCTCACCGCCGCCGACCTCGAAGGCTTCGTCGACGAAGCGCGCCTGGCGAAGCTCAACGCCGCGCTCGCGCAGCAGCCGTACCGCGGGCTCGTTATCGTCAACTCGTACACGCCCGACATGCTGCGCGGCGACGAGCCGTTCTCCAAAGTCCCCCCGCTCGCCAAGTTCGCAGTCGAAGAGCTGTTGCCGCGCGCTGCGCGCGAGACGCCGGCCATCGGCACCGCGCAGACGACGGGCATCGACGGCATCAGCCTCGGCGGGCGGGCGGCGCTGGCCATTGGCCTCCGCAATCCAGAAGCCTTTGCGGCCGTGGGTGGGCTGCAGCCGGCGTTCGACATGGACAACGCCGGACCGGTGGCGACCCGCGCCGCACTGGCCCACCAAAAAAATCCCGCGCTCACCTTCCGACTTTTGACGAGCGACGGCGATTACTTCCTCGGCTCGACGAAGGCCATCAGCGCCGCCATGAAACAAGCCGGCGTGCCCCACACGCTGGTCATCGTCCCCGGGCCGCACGACTACCCGTTCAACCGCGGCCCCGCCGTGTACGAAATGCTGCTGCACCACGACCGCGTGTTGCGCGGCTTGCCGCCGATTCCCTAGTGATACGCTTCAGCTTCCAGCAGCTCCGTGAGCGTGCGAAGCGTGCGGCCGGAGCGGTGATAGAAGCGGACACCGACCCGCGCAGCGCCTTCGAGCGAGTGCAGCCAGACGACTTCGCCTTCGAGGAATAGGGGATCCCACAGGTGGGGCGCTTCGACCGAGAGCGAGATGGCGGTGCCGTTGGGGACGGCTTCCAGCATCTCCATGCAGGCGCCGCCCAGGCCGAGGTCGATCAAGCGCGCCGGGCGCTTCCAGCTGCCGTCACCGCGACTCACGATTGCCGAAAGCCCTACCGGGCGCCGCGCGAAGGCGCGAAAATGATCGAGCGGGCGGGGCGGGCTCATCGCAGCGTGGGCATCCTAGCGCGGCTTGCCCCACCGATTTCCACCGCGCAATCGCGGCTGAAATCGGGCCGGCGCCGGCCCGTCGACGACCCGGTAGTAGTAGGCCAATCGGCCGGTGCTGGCTAGGACCGCGAAGAAGTTTGGGTTTCGGGGGGTGGGTCCGCTACGATTACTAGCCCGATTTGGGTCGCCCCTGAGCGACCGGCTGGCGTGAGCGCAGCCATACGGGACCCCGGAGAAGCTGATGGGCCAGGAAACGCGAAAAGACCCCCGCGCCAAGGTGCTGACCATGACGGTCCGCTACAAGAGCGCGACCCTCGACGAGTTCATCGAGCATCACTCGCATGACGTCAGCCGCGGCGGCATGTTCATCAAGACGCCGTCGCCGTTTCCGCCCGGCACGCTCCTCAAGTTCGAGGTCAAGATCGCCGAAGATCAAAAGGTGATCCAGGGCGTCGGGCGCGTAGTTTGGAAACGCGAGAGCGAAACTGGCGACAAGGAACGCCCGAGCGGCATGGGCGTGAAGTTCATCAAGATCGATGACCAGTCGCGCAAAATGATCGACACGCTGGTCGAGTCGCGCGGTGACGCCTCGGCCGCCTACGAGGCGGGCGGCGGCGACGGTGGTGCGGCAGCGGCCAAGACGGCGCCGGTGGCCACGCCGGCCGCGGCCATGACCCCGGCCATGCCAGAAACCGCGTCGGGCAAGCCGCCTCAGGTGCGGAAGGCCACGATGATTGGCTTGGGCGCGATGGGCTCGCACGCTGCCGCCGCCAAGGCCGCAGCCGAGCCGACGCCAGCGCCGCCCTCGGCCGGCGGTGGTTTTTTTCCCTCGTCGAATTCGGAAGCCGACATGCCGGCGCCCGAAGATCGCACCGTGATGAAGCAAGCCGCCGAGCTGCTGCAAGACGCGTTGCGCGAAGCAGGCGGCTCCATGGACGACGTGGGCACGAAGCCGGAGTCGAAGAAGCCGGCGTCTTCTCCCAAGCCCGAGCCGCAGAAAAAGTCGCAAGAAACCCAGCCCGATCTGGCAACCGATGCCAAAGCCGAGCCGGCCACTGGCGAAAAGGGTCCGCACACGCTGCGTTCGGAACCGCCCAAGAGCGAGAAGAAAGCCGAAGCCAAGCCGGCGAGCGCTCGGCCCGCGGCTGCTGCCGAACGCGCGCGTTCGGAGCGACCTGCGGCGGCCGCCAGCGCTCGTCCCTCTGGGCGCCCGCAACCGATTCTGTCGTCGGCACCGCCTGCTTCCGAGGGTGGTGGTGGTCGCATCATGATCATCTTGGCCGGCATCGCCGTCGCGGCGGGTGCGGTGTTCTTCTTGACCAAGAAGGAGCCAACGCCTCCCACGCCGGTGCCCGAGCCGCCCGCCGCCGTCGCGCCCACCCCCGAAGCGACCGTGACGCCCACGCCGCCCGTCGAAGCGCCGAAGCCCGCCGATGCGGTGCCGAGCGCGGCGCCGGTCGAGTCGGCCAGCGCCGCACCGGCGGTGAGCGCTGCGCCCGCGCCCAGCGCCGCGGTGGCTCCGGTCAAGCCCGCGCCGGCTGCGCCACCAGTTGCCGCAGCGCCTGCGCCCGCGCCGGCACCGAAACCGGTGCCAGCGGCGCCGAAGCCCAAGCCGAAGCCGGCCCCCGTGGCCGCGCCCACCGACGCGGCCCCGGCCGCTCCCGCTGAGCCCAAGCCGGCTGAGCCCGCACCCGCGCCTGCGCCGAAACCCAAGCCCGCCGACACGTCGGGCGACAATCCGTACTGATACCGAGTTGAGCGGTCCGACGACTCCTGGATCCGGTGGCGCGGATGCCCGCGTGGGCACGACTCTGGGCGACCGCTATCGCATCGACGCGCTGATCGGCGAAGGCGGCATGGGCCGCGTGTATTCGGCCGAGCACGTGTTGATGCGCAAGCGCCTGGCCATCAAGGTGCTGCACCGCGAGCTGACGACGATGGCCGAGGTGGTGGCGCGCTTCGAGCGCGAGGCCATGGCGGCCGCCAACATCGACCACCCCAACGTGGCCGCCGCCACCGACTTCGGCAAGCTGCCGGACGGCGCCGTGTTTTTGGTGCTCGAGTACGTACAGGGCAAGAGCCTACGCGACGAGATTGCCGGGGGGCCCATCGCCGCCGAGCGTGCTCTGCACATCACGCGGCAAATTGCGGCGGGGTTGGGCAGCGCGCACGCCCTCGACATCGTGCATCGGGACTTGAAACCCGAGAACGTGATGCTGGTCGAAAAGGGCGGCGATCCGGACTTCGTGAAGGTGCTGGATTTCGGGATCGCCAAAGTGCCAATCGGCGAGGTGCCGCACCCCACCCAGACGCCCGCCCACACGCCCATCACCAAGGCCGGCATGGTGTTCGGTACGCCCGAGTACATGGCGCCCGAGCAGGCGCTGGGCCAAACCGTCGATGGGCGCGCCGATCTGTATGCCCTCGGGGTGATTTTGTACGAGATGCTCTCTGGCTCGCGGCCGTTCTCGAGCCAGAGCCAGGTCGGCATCTTGGGCCAGCAGTTGTCCAAGTCGCCGCCCAAGATCAGCGATCGCGCGCCCGGCATCGTGGTGCCGCCGGCCGTGGAAGCGGTGGCGATGAAGCTGCTGCAGCGCGAGGCCTCCGAGCGCTACCAGTCGGCGTCCGAGGTCGTGGACGTGATCAATCGTTTGCTCGCGCCCATCCCCGGCCACGGCATCTATCGCTTTACCTTGCCCGAAGGCTCGCCCTCCAGCTTCCCGCCGCCCGACGAGGCCAGGCAGGCGCTACGCGAAGCCATCACCGTCAATTCCAAGCCGAAGCAGGCGGTGCCGACGCCGATGCCGCGCGTGCCCGGCTCGCTGCACGACATCGACTCGCCGCTTGGCAGCCTGGACGGCGACCCCATGCCGAGCCGGCTCGACGCGAAGCTGGCGACGCTGCGTGTTCGCTTGCCGGCGGGCGTGCAAGAGCGGCTGAAGAACGTGCCTACGCGGGTGCTGTTCGGCATGGCCGCCGCGCTTGGTTTGGTGCTCGTGCTGGGCATCTTGGGTGCCATCGTTGCCAGCCTGTCGGGACCGAGCACCAGCGGCGCGAGCCCGAGCGCTGCCGTTTCCGCCCCCGGCGACGCCGTCCTGGCCGGGGGAGCTCCCGCCAAAGAAGGACCTTTCGCGCGGCCCGACGAGCTCAACGAAGCCAAGGCCAGCGGGCCCAAGGCGCTCGAAGATCTGCTCGAAAAATACCCGAAAGATCCGAACATTCCGCTCGAAATGGCGCGCGAGATGGCAGCCAAGAAGAACTGGCCCGGGGCTGTCGGCGCGGTGGGGCGAGCTTTGTCCATCGACGCGAAGTTTCAGAACAACGCGCAGGTCGCGTCGTTGGTTTTTCAAACTGCGCAGGTGAAGGTGAGCAGCGACGCCGCCTTCGCGCTGCTCGAAGGCGCCATGGGCTCGCGCGGCGCCGACATTGCGTACGACTTGGTCACCACTTCGAACGTGCGCCCGTGGGTGCAGACCCGCGCCGAGACGTTCCTGCAATCGCCTTCGTTCGAAAAGGTGGCGTCGCCGAGCCTGCGCGCCATCGTGAAGCTGCGCTACTCGGCGGGCTGCGACGAAAAGAAAGCGTTGCTGGGCGAGCTGAAGAAGAGCTCCGACGAGCGCGCCCTGTTCGAGCTGGTGCCGCTGCAAGACAAGACCGGCTGCGGCGCCCGCAAGAAGGACGACTGCTACCCGTGCCTGCGCACGTCCAACGACCTCGACGACGCCATCTCCGCCGTCCGCAACCGTAAGCGCTGATTCGACAGCGGCCGGCGCCCAAGGCAGGATAGCCCGGGTGAGCAAGGTCGGCCCCCGCCCCCGCTTCATCGTGGCTGCGTGCAGCGTGGCGTTGCTCGGCGGCTGCAGCGGCGACTACTGGCTCGGTGGCTTGACGAACGGCGCGAGCGGCGGCTCTGGCGCGAGCTCGGGCGGCGCTTCGACCGTGCCTTCGCTCACCCTGGATGCGGACGTCGTGCTCACGGGCTCGGATTCCTTCGAGCCGTCGGCGGAGCCTTGCGTGATCGACGGCCGTGGCCACTCCATCCGCTCCGTGGAGCCGTGGAATGGCCACGTTTGGCTGCACGATTGCCGCTTGGTCGGTTTGGGCACGGAAGCCACGCCGAGCCTGGACTTGACGATGGATGAAGGAGCCTGGACCCGGGTGGAGCGCTGCACGTTCGATGGCAGCGGGCGGGTGCGCGTGAACAACGCCGCCGATTCCACGACCACGTTCTCCGAAAATACGCTGATGAGCAACGCCCTCTTGGCCGAGCCGCCGCTGCGCGACGACGCCGAGCCCGTCTTTTTGGCCGAGGGTTGGGACGGCACCGGGAGCAAAGTCTTCCGCGGCAACAAGATCCTCAAAGGCTTCGTGGAGTTCGGTAAGGCGACGCATTGGCTGATCGGCGGCGACACCGCGGCCGACTCGAACGTGCTGGTAGGGCGCCGTGCCGGCATCGTGCTGTGGGGCTCCGATTTTACGGTGCGCGGCAACTACGTTCACGACGTATTCGTCACCTCTGCCGATCAGCCGCTCGGCAATCAGGAGTCGGCGCTGTCGGTCGTGTACGAGACCACGGGCGTGCTCGTGGAGCACAACGTGCTGCGCAAAGGGCACTGGGTCGTGCGCGGCATTGCCGGCGAGTTCCGCTACAACGCCGTGCTCGACCCGGGCAGCTCGGGTTGGTTGCAGCAACCGTTCGAGGACACCAAAGTGCATCACAACCTGTTCTTGACCTACGCCCACTCCGGCGAAGAGCAGGGGTTGGCGCCGGGCGCGGCGCCGATCGAGGCCGGTCTGTCGCTGGTGAATTTCCGGAAGACGGGGATCGAGGTCTACGGCAATACCTTCGATGGCGGCGGTCCCGAGCGACATTTCGTCGGACCCGCCGTCAGCGTGGACAGCACCTGTTTTCTCGATAGTCTGCGCAGCAACGTCTTCATGCGCTTCCCGTTCGAAGTGGCCGATGGCTCGCAAGCCGCCGTGCGCCCGCCCTATGGAGACGGCATCTCGCCCTTGTCCGATCGGCTGGGCTACGCCGACTACAACCTGTTCTACGCGCCCGACGCGAAGCCGCCGCGCAACTACGCGCTCGGCGTCAGCGGCCTGAGCATGCGCACCGACGCCGGGTTCGGCTTGCACGACGCCAGCCCGATGGGGCCGCTCGACGAGCAGGTCGACCCTCGGTTTCGCCAAACGCCGCCGCTGCAATTGCCGTACGACGAAGACGACGTGGTATCCGGCAAGCTCGCCGTCTGGCAGGTGCTGTCCACTTTGCGCGACCTCTACTCGCCCGGCGCGCAAAGCCCCCTCGTCGACGCGGGAGATCCAGCGGACGGCGCCGGCGCCGACATCGGCGCGATCGGTAGCGGGACGCCAGATCCGGGCGATCGCTTTGGTGGCACTCAGCCTTGAAACGCTGGGCGGTCGCGGTCGGCCTGCTCGGTGCGCTTGCGGCAGGCTCTCGGGCAGCAGAAGCGGCGCCCGTGGTGGTGGTCGCGCTCGACTACCGCGCGCCCGAAAGCTGCCCCCGTGCCAGTAGCTTCCGCGAGCAAGTACTGGCTCGAACCTCGCGCGTCAGCTTTGCCGAGCCAAGCTCGAACGCCACCCTGGTTTGGAAGGTCGAAATTGCCGAAACCAGCGGCGGCAGCCGCGGCAAGCTGAGGGTAGGGGCTCAGCAGCCCAGCCCGCTGGAGCGCGAGGTTCACGCCGCCCGTTGCGAACAGGTCGTAGACGCCTTGGCCCTGGTCGCCGCGCTCTCGGTGGATCCAGATGCCAGCCTCACTCCGCGTGAAAGGCCGACGCCCGCTGCGCCCCCGCCGATGAAGCCCGCAGCAACCGCTCCGGCTCTACGCACCAAGCCCCCCGCAACACCCCCTTCATCAGAACCGGGCAACTCCACGAGGCTTTCGCTCGGGCTCATGCTCACGGCCCGCACCGGCCTTGCTCCAGAGCTAGCCTGGGCGCCGCGTCCTTCGGTGGGCCTCAGCTTTCGTTCGCACACTGGCTACACCTGGGGTCTGGCCGTTTCGGCGACTTTGGCGCGCGGCCACGCCGCCGTCGACGTTGGCCAGGCTGACTTCACCTGGAGCCTTGCGCGGCTGGAGGCATTTCCACTGCGCCTCCGCTACCAAAGCTGGCGCTTCGACCCGCTCGTGTTCGTGGAAGCGGGGCAGCTGCGCGCGCGCGGAGTTGCCGTCCTGCCGATCGCAGAAGTACGCCGTCCGGCCGTGTTCGTCGGCGCGCTCGGGCGCCTGTCCTACTTGGCCTTCGACCTGCTTTGGTTTGGTCTCGAAGGTGGAGCCAGCGCCGCGCTCGTGCGCGATCGCTTCTATCTATTCGAAACAACGACTGTTTTTAGGGTACCGGCCGTAGGCGGCTACTTGGGGGCAGGTGTAGGCCTCGAGTTTTTGTGATCCCAAACGGCCCCGCCGCTCATCATGGATCCGTGAACGGTGCTGCTCCGGCACTCGAACCGCCCGAGCCGGTGAACGTGGCGTCCGCCACGAGCCCACTGGTGCCGGCGGAGCTGCATCCACGGGTGACACGCATGGTCCAGGCTCATCACGACTTCATCTGGCGCCTCTTGCGGCGCCTGGGAGTAACGAGCGCCGACACGGACGACGCGACCCAGCGCGTGTTCATGATCGCGGCGCGGCGCGTGGCCGACATCGCGGAGGGCAGCGAGCGCAGCTTCTTGTTCGGCACGGCGTTGAGGGTCGCGACCGAGACCATTCGAGCGACGCGCGACCAAGAGCCGCTGGACGCTCGAGCCGACGAGCGACGCGACAGCTCACCCGGCCCCGAAGAGCTGACGGCGCAAAGCCGTGCCCGCGCGGTATTGCAGGAAATCTTGAACGGCATGCCGCTCGAGCTGCGGACGGTGCTGGTGTTGTTCGAGCTCGAGCAAATGACGAAAAACGAGGTCGCCGAGCTGCTGGAGCTCCCGGTCGGCACGGCAGTTTCACGCTTGCGGCGCGCGCGCGAAGACTTTCGCGCTCGGTTGGCCCGCCGCAACGCGCGGCTTGGTAGGAGGCAAGACGATGTCTCAGCCTGAGCTGGAGTGGGACGACGAAGAACGAGCTTTGCTGAAGTCAGCAGAGCTCGATGGGCCCGCGAAGGGCGCGCAAGCTCGGACCCTGGCCGCGTTGGGCGTCGGTGGCGCGGCGCTCGGCACCGCCGTCACGGCCAGCAGCGCCAAGGCCGCCGCGCTCGGTGCTGGCAAGGGTATCGGGCTCGGCAAGCTGCTGGCGGTGCTGGTGATCGGCGGCACGGTAGGGGGTGCGGTGCTGCACTATCGAGCGCAATTCAGCGCCGTAAAGCTTGCCCCACCAGCGACCATGCCCGCGAAAGCAGCCGCGCCGCTCACTTCTGCCGCACCGGTGCCGGAAGGCGCGCCGGCTGCCGCGCCTGAAGCCAGCGACGTTTCGGCCGCCTCCGGCGAGCCGCTGCCCTCGGAAGCTTCGAAAGCCGCCCCCGCTCGTCTGCGCACAGAGCCCGACATCGCGCTCGAGATCGCCGCGCTCGATCGCGCCCGCCGCGCCTCGGAGAGCGGCAATTTTTCGGCAGCCTTGGCGGAGCTGGACGCATACGATCACGCGTTCAAGCGGGGGCGGTTGCGTCCGGAAGCGCTGTTGCTCCGAATCCAGACTCTGATCAGCAAGGGTGATCAGGCTGGCGCTCGCTCGCTCGGTACCAAATTCTTGGCGCGCTACCCGAAGAGCCCGCTCGGGCCGCGCATTCAGAAACTGGTGGGCGCGACGAAGTAGCGCGAGGTCTACGAGTCGCCCCGTCGCTTTTGGTGATCCCGAAGGCACCGTCACCCTCATTACCGCCCATGCGACAGACGCTGAGCGCGCTTGCGCTGCTGCTCTTCGGGTGTACGGCGAACATCGTGGGCAGCGGCGATCAGAATGGCGTCGACCCCCAGGGGCCGGGCCTCGTTGCCGGCGGCGGCGCCAGCGGAGGCAACGTTGGCGACCCGGGCACGACGCCGGCAGAATGCGCGACGGCGGCGGCGCAGAAGCCCGGCATTTCAGCGCGCATTCGTCGTCTCACCCGGCTGGAGCTCGAAAATACCCTCACCGATCTGTTGGGAGAGGAGGTGCGACCGCTCGCCGCCGAGCTCGAGCCCGACACCTTCGCGATCGGCTACTCGACGGGCGACGAACGCGGCGTGAGCTCGAACTACGTCGATGCGCTGAAGATCGTCGCCGAGGGTGCAGCCGCCAAGCTGGCGGGGGCACCGGAAACAGCAGGCTTGGGCGCGAGCTGCAGCGCGGACGACGCAAGCGCGACCGCGTGTGCCAAGACGTTCCTCGAGACGTTCGGCGCGCGGGCCCTGCGCCGCCCGCTGGCGCAAGCGGAGCTCGACGGGCTGCTGGTCGTGTACACTGCCGGCGCCGCTACCGTCCCGTGCGGCGATCGTGGTGCCGCGCTTTCGGCCGGCGTCGAATATGCGGTCAGGGCGCTCCTGCAATCGCCCGACTTCATCTTTCGCACGGAGCTGGGCGCGGTTGGCGCGAGCGGCGACGTCGTGACGCTCACGCCGTACGAAGTGGCGTCGGCGCTCTCGTATGCGCTCACCGCGTCGCCACCGGACACCGCTCTCGCGCAGCAGGCCAAAAGCGGTGGGCTAACGACGCCCGATCAGCTGGCCGCCGAGGGGCGGCGTTTGCTCGAGACCCAACCGGAGCGCTTCGCGCGCCAAGCGGAGCGGTTCGTGCGCGAATGGCTCAGCATCGATCTGGGCAGCCCGGCTTGGAAGAAGGACGGAAAGCTCTACCCGGAGGCCGGCCCAGCCTTCAAAGCCGCGCTCGACCGAGAGACGGAGCTGTTCCTGCGAGATTGGGCGCAAAATCCGTCACTGTCGGCCCTGCTGCAGAGCGCGAAGAGCTTCGTTTCGAAAGACAACGCGCCCGCCTACGGCCTCTCGATCACGTCCGCCGATTTCATGCCGACGGAGCTCGACCCCGCACAGCGTGCCGGAGTTTTGACCTTGCCCAGCTACCTTGGCTCGCGCGCCCACGCCGACTCGAGCTCGCCCGTGTTGCGCGGGGTCGCGGTGCTCAAGAAGTTCTTGTGCCTCGAGCCTCCCCCGGTGCCGGCCATGGTTCCCCCGCTGCCGCCGGCCGACCAGAGCGACGCCAAGACCACGCGCGAGCGCTTTGCCCAGCACACGGCGCTCGCGGCGTGCTCGTCCTGCCACCAGGCCTTCGACCCGATGGGCAACGCCTTCGAGCACTACGACGCGATCGGGCGCTATCGCGACGAAGAGAATGGTGAGCCCGTCGACTCGAGCGGTGCCCTGGTCGGCACCGCCGGCTCCGACGCGCCGGTCGCCGACGCGGTGGCGCTGTCGGGCTTGCTGGCTACTACGCCCGAAGTGCGCGCCTGCGTGATGCGTCAAACCTATCGCTTCATCATCGGTCGCCGAGAGACCGACGCGGATGCCTGCGTGATGAGCCGCTACCGCCAATTGTTCGAGCAAAGGCAGGGCGACGTGCGCGAGCTGATGCTGGCGCTCGTCACCGACCCGAGTGTGTTTTCGCGCGCGGCCATGGCGCCCGCGCCCTGAGCGAGGAAACGAGCCGATGAAGAGCCGAATTTCACGACGCGCCTTGATGGCTACGTTCTCCGGCCTGGCGTGTGCCGGATACTTCAAGGGCCTGCTCCGCGACGCCTTCGCCGCCGATCCCACCGGTCCCCAGCGGCTGGTCGTGCTCTCCAACCCGCACGGGTGCGGCGCGGATCTGTGGCGCCCGCAAGCCGTCGGCGGCGGGCCCGCACAGGAGACGGGCTGGACCCTCGACTACGATCCCGACTCGACGCTCGGCCCGTTGGAAGCCCACAAGGACTCGCTGCTGATCATCGAAGGGCTCGATCTTACCTGCAACTACCAAGGCGTCGATCCGATCCTGACCGGCCACAACGGTGGCAACGTGGCGCCGCTCACCGGCCGCCACGGTCGCAGCGAAGACGACTCGATGCGCACCGACGGACCTTCGATCGATCACGTCGTGGCCAAACAGCTCGGAACGAAGCCGCTGTATTTCAAGCCGCTCGGTTACGCGGGTGGTGCCACCGCCGTGAGCTACGACGACGCGGGCGAGCAGATCCCCTACGAGTACGACTTCCGCGACAGCTACAAGAGCTGGTTCGGATCCTTCATGGCGCCGTCCAACGATCCGACCGCGAAGGCGCGCTCGGCCGCCGACCTTTCGGTCGTGAGCTACTTGAAGGACGACGCCAATCGGCTGCGCTCGCGCCTGGCGGGACCGGAGCGCGCGAAGATGGAGGCGCATTTGGATGCGCTGAATTTGCTCGAGAAACGCCTGTCGCGGCCGGCCGCCATCACCTGCCAGAAGCCGGCGGGCGCGCCCACCGGCTCCCTCGACGACGAAACGTATCTGCAGACGTGCATGGATTTCGGGCTGGAGCTGTTCGCCTGCGGCCTGACACAAGTCTTCACGCTGTTCATGGACATCGGGCAGACGATGCCCTGGGTCGGTTTGGGCGACGTCAAGATGCACGACGACATTGCGCACGGCTATCGCCCCGACGATCCCGCCAGCGTGCGCAAGCTGTCGAAGCTGCAACGCTGGTACGCGGCGCAGGTGGCCTACATGATCGAAGGCCTGAAGGCGATGCCCGAAGGTGACGGTACGGCCTACGACAACACCATCATCTTGTGGACCAACGAGCTTGGGGATCCGGCGCGACACATGAACAACAACTTGCCATTCGTGCTGGCGGGTGGCGGTGGAACCTACAAGAAAGGTCGCTTCCTCCAGCTCGGTTACGCCCCGGAGTACCGCGACCCGCAGAACGCTCACAACGGCCTGCTCTGCTCGCTGGCCAATCAATTCGGCTTGGGCTTGAGCGGCTTTGGCGACCCGCGCTTCCCCGGAGAGCTGAGCGGATTTCTGGGCTAAAGCGCATGCGGTCTTCTCGTCGAAAGTTGGTGTTGGGCCTGTTGCTGGCGGCCGTTGGCGCGGCGTCATTCGGCGCTCGCACCGCGGCGGCAGCGGCATTTGCCGTCGTCACGACGGACAGCGGCGTGCAAGCGCTACGCGACACGAAACCCGCCGATTGGTGGATGAGTGGGCTCACGTTCGTGGACCTCGATCACGACGGCGACTTGGACTTGTTCCTTTCCGACCATCACGACGCCGGCTTGGCCGCGTTGAACGACGGCCACGGTCATTTCACGGCCGCGTCCGGCAGCTATCCGACCAGCGAAGTGCACAACTGTCTGGATGTCGACGAAGACGGCAAGGTCGATATGGACATGACCTACGCCGACGGCGGCGCCAAATGGTGGCTGAACCAGACCAGCGTGGGCAGCGCAACCCTGGCGCTAGCGGACAGCGGTAAGATCAACACGCGTGAAGGTAACGAATCGCGTGAAGAAGCGCTGGTCGACTTCAACCGTGACGGCAAGCTGGATTGGGTACGCAGCTGCCAGGGCCAAAACTTCAAAGTCGATTTCGGCGACGGTGCCGGCAAGTTCACGGCCGATAGCGTGTTGATCCCGCAGCCCGAGGGTGGCGCGCTGGATGCCGGCATTCTATTTGCCGATTTCGACCTCGACGGTGACTTGGACTTGCTCGTGAACTGGGGTGGCTACGGTGTGCCCGACGACTATGGCCGCGTGCGCCTGCTGCTGAACGACGGTCGCATGAATCTGCTCGAAAAGACGGCCGAATTGGGCCTAAAACCCGAGCATCTGGCGATCTTAGGCGCCGGCGACGTGGACCAGGACGGCGACGTCGATCTGATCGGCTTCGAGGACAAGAAGTTCCCCGAGGTCATCTACCTGAACGACGGGCACGGCAGTTTCACCCCGCTTGCCGGTGCGGTGACCGGTACGCCGGGCTCGGCCGAATATTCGCTGTGGGGGCTCGCCACCGTCACCGATCTCGACAACGACGGCGTCGCCGATATTCTCATGGACGGGCGCTTCTTCTTTCACGTCCTGCGCGGTACCGGCGGCGGGCACTTCACCTATCAAAACGACGACTGGGGCAAGATCACGCATCTCGCCGAAGGCAGCGTCGACGGCGGCTTCGCGTTCGGCGACTTGGACGCCGACGGGGACTTGGATTTGATGGGCTTCACCGCGGGCGATCCGGAGCGTCAAGTCGCGCTGTATCGCAACGACCTGCCGGCGCAGCATTGGCTCAACGTGCGCCCGGTGGGACTAGCCGGCAATCGTTCCGCCACGAACGCGCAGATTCGCCTGTACGAAGCGGGCACGGACCATCTGCTGTGGTTCGAGGAGGTGCTGGTGTTCTCGAAACAGGCCCAGCAAAACTATTACGCGTTCGACCAGCTGGAGCGGCACTACGGGCTTGGCGCGCGTGAAAGCGTGGACGTCACCGTCACGTTCTATCCCTCGGGCACGACCGTACGCAAAGACGGGGCCACCGCTGACAGCACCATCGTGCTCGGTGAAGACGGCACGAACGGCGTCGTGGAACCGCCAAAACCAACGAATCCAAGCGGGGGCGCAGACCGAGGCGGCGCAGACCGAGGCGGCGCGAACGGTGGCGGCGCTCCCACGACAATGACGGCCGGCAAAGGCGGAGCGCTTCCAAGCGGCGGCGCCTCCGGAGGAACCACGAGCGCGAGCGGAGCTGGCCACGCTAGCGCTGAGCCAGGCTCCAGCGACACCGGTTGCGGATGTCGATTCGCGCCGTCCCGGGGCGGAAGCCTCGCGTCCCTGGTCGTTGTCTTGGCGCTCGGGTGCCTCAGTAGCCGACGAGCGCGGACTTCGGGGAGGACGACGCGACGTCGAAAGGTTCGCTAGCGGGCCGAGGCTTCGCGTAGCGCGCGTTCGACGACGACGGTGTAGGCGGACGCGGGGTACGCGCCCATGAGGTAGTAGTCGTTGATGAACACGGCGGGCGTACCTTCGATGCCAGCGGCGTCGCCGGCGGCCATGTCGGCGTCGATCTGCGGGTCGTACTGGGTGCTTTGCATGGCTTGGGCGATGCGAGCCGGATCCAGTCCGAGCTTGCTGGCGGCTTGCTGCAGGCCGGCGTCGCTCAGGTTGCCTTGCGGCGAATACAAAATGTCGTGCAGCTTCCAGAACTGCTCGCTGCCACCTTGGGCAAAGGCCGCCAACGCGGCGCGCGCGGCGGGACGGGCACGCTGATGGCCGGGCAGGGGATAGTTGCGCCACACCACCCGCAAGCGATCGTGAAAGTGCTCGGCCACGTCGTCCAAAGTGGGCGCGGCACGAACACAAAACGGGCACTCGAAATCACTGAAGACCTGCAAGGTCACCTTCGCGCTGGGCGGACCCTTGGCAGGATTTCGAGGCGAAACGGCCGGCACTTGGGCGTGCGGCACCTTTTTGGCGATCTGGTCGACGTCGGCGTCGGTGAGCTTTGGCTCTGCCGGCTCTGGCTCGATGGCTGGCCAGCGCACCCCACCAACTGCGTCTACGTCTATCTCGCGACCAGGCTGACCTGGCGGAGCCGCTTGGCCCGGCCGCTCGCAAGCGACCGAGCCCAGCGCACACAGCAGCGCGAGCGCACCCCGGGCGCCACCAAGCAGCACCCGGGAGTGTCGCGCCGCACTCATCAGCCGCCCGCGTCCTTGAGCGCGCGGTTGATGAGCTTCTTGAACGCCGCCGCCGGTTGGGCGCCGCTCAAGTAGTAGCCGTTGATCACGAACGCAGGCGTTCCGTTGATCCCGGCGTCGTTGCCGATCTTGGTGTCGGCCTCGATCTTCGCCTTGTGGGCGCTCGAGTCGAGGGCGGCCTTGAACTTATCCATGTTCAGGCCGATGTCTTGCGCAATCTTCTCGAGGCCCGGGCGCTTGATGGCGTCTTCGCTCGTGCCCTGCACCTCGAACAGCTTGTCGTGCATCTTCCAGAAGGCAGCGTTGCCCTTCTGCGCGAACGCTTCCTGGGCAGCTTGGCTGGCCAGGGGCGCGTCCTGATGGAACGGCAGCGGCATGTGGCGCCACACGAACTTGATCTTGCCTCCGTACTCTTTCTCGAGCTCGGCGAGCGTGGGCTCGACGCGCTTGCAGAACGGGCACTGGAAGTCCGAGAAGATTTGGATCGTGACCTTGGCGCTGGCGGGACCCTTGATCGGGCTCTGCGCGTCGGGGGCCGGAATCTCTTTCTTCTCGGGCGGGGGCGGACCCTTCGCGTCCTTCATCAGCTCGTCGTAGACCTTCGCCTTGGGCGTGCCCTTGGCGACCAAGGCCTTGGCCTTGGCAAGCTGCTCGTCGATCGACTTCTTGAAGGCTTCCAGCGGTTGCGCGCCGCTGAGGCGAACGCCGTTGATGAAGAAGTGCGGGGTGCCGCGGGCCTGCACGTCGTTGGCAAGCTCGACGCTGCCGTCGATCTTCTCACCGAACTTGTTGTTGTCGATGGCCGTCTTCACGTCGTCCCACTTGATGCCGGCCTTTTCGGCCAAGCCCTTGAGGTCGTCGTCTTCCAGCTTGGGGTTCGACTCGAAGATGGCGTCGTGCATGTCCCAGAACGCCTTGTCGCCGCCCTTCTTGTAGGCAAAGCGAGCCAAGGTTGCCGCGGGCTTGGCGCGCGGGTGGAAGGGCAGCGGGTTGTCCTTCCAGACGAAGCGCACGTCTTGCGGGTACGCCTGCGCCACCTGCTTCAGCGTGTCTTCGACGCGCTTGCAGAAGGGGCACTGGAAGTCCGAGAAGATGATCATGGTCACGAGGGCGTCTTTCGGGCCTCGGATCGGATCGTCGTCCTGAACGAGCACCTTCCAGACGCTCTTGTCTTCTTCTTCGGCGTCGGGGGCGGGCTTGTTGGGTTGAGCCGCCTTGGCCACCTGGTTCTTGTTGGCGAGCGTGGTGTACACGTCGGCCGGCTTGGTGCCGCTGGCGATCAGCTTCTTGGCTTCGGCCATCTGGGCGTCGATCACCTCGGTGAACTTGTCCAGGGGCTGAGCACCGCTGAGGGTGACGCCGTTGATGCGGAAGGCGGGAGTGCCGCTGGCATCGATCTTCTTGGCCAGCGCCAAGTCTTCGTCGATCTTGGCCGAGAATTTCTTGGCGGCGAGCGCAGCCTTGAACTTGGCGATGTCGACGCCGGCTTCTTTCGCCCACTTCTCGTAGTTTTCGTCGCTCAGATCTTGCTGATGAGTGAACGCGTTCTTGTGGAACTTCCAGAAGGCGTCGTTACCTGCCAGACCGAACACCGTCATGGCGGCTTCGGCGGCCGGACGGGCGCTCTTGTGGAAGGGCAGCGGGTTGTTCTTCCAAACGACGCGGATCTTGTCCGGGCCGTACTTGTCCTTCAGCTGCTGCACGGTCGGTTCGACGCGGCTGCAGTAGGGGCACTGAAAGTCGCTGATCTCGACGATGGTGACTGGCGCGTTGGGCTTGCCCCACTGCGGGTCCTTCGCCGAAACCGGCACGCTGGCGCTGCTCTGGTCCGGGATGGCGCCGCCAGCGGCGACCGTTTCCGCACCGATATCCGTACCGCCCGCTCGCTTGTCCATGCCCCACATGAGGAACATGCCCGCGAGGAAGCTGATAAAGAACCCGACAATCGCGGTTCCTTTGTTCATGACTCTCTCCGTTTATTGGTTTTTGTAAGTGACTAGACGAATGAAAATGTAGATGCAGCGCGCCTCGGCCACGGGCTCGAGGCAGGCGCTGAATGATTGATGGTGGTGTCGTGCGCGCAGCGGCGGGGAGAAACCCCGCAGCTCAGGCTCGCGGCGGACGGAACGGCGTTCCGACGAAGCCGGGGCGCTCGAGCGCGCGGCTCGCGCTGGCGATCGAGATTCTGGAAGACGCGCTCTGCGCGACGCCGAGCACGCCGAAGGCAAGCACGCGCTCGGGGCGCTCGAACACGATCAAGGGCTTGGGCGCCGAGGGTGCGTTCTGGCTCACGCCCAGCTGATCGGGGGCGTGACAGGGCAGGGCGCGCAGAGCGCTGCCGCCCACGCCGCGGAAGATGGGCGGGGCCTCCACGCTGTCGTTGTGCTCACCGCACATGGGCACCGCCGCGTCGCTCGGCAGCTGGCCAGTGGCGGCCGCGGCGCGCCCGCTCACGCTCAGCACGAACAGCGCCGCCACCACCGACAACAATCGGAGGAGCAGGCGCAGCCCTGAGCTGCGGAGGGAACGCGGGGAGTCACCCATGGGTCGCGGCAAAGCGAGGCGCGGAGCCTACCAGGCCGCGCAACCAACCGGCAGCCCCCGCTACCCATTCCCTTGGCCGCTTGCAGCGATTTCCCGGACTATCGGCTCAGTCGTCACGTCGTTTTCTTTGCCTACATCAAACTACATAGGCACCATCCGGACATGCAGCCCATGGAGTCGCTCTCTAACCCGACGAAATCGCTGGAAAATACTTCCGAGCGCGAGGCCGAGACCGCTCCGGCCAGCGCCGCCGAGCCGCCGCTGCCGCGTCGGTTCGAGCGCTACACCCTGCTGAAGCGGCTGGCCCGCGGCGGCATGGGTGAGGTGCTGCTGGCTTCCTCGGGCGGCATCGAAGGCGCCGAGCGCCCGGTCGTCGTCAAGATCATCAGGAAGGAGCACGAGACTGACCGCTCCTTCTTGGCGCGCTTCCTGGACGAGGCCCGCATCCAGGCTCAGCTGCAGCACCCCGGGGTGGCGCAGATCCTGGAAGCCACCAGCGATCAGGAGGGCAAGCCCTACGTCGTGGTCGAGCACGTCGAAGGTCGCAACCTGAGCGACGTGCGCAGCCGCTCGGCGCAGCTGGGGGTTCGCATCACCTGGCCCGAAGCGGTCGCGCTGGGCGTGATGCTCGGTGACGCGCTGGCGCACGTGCACGAGCGCACCGACGCCGAAGGCCGCCCGCTCGAAATCGTGCACCGCGACTTGAGCCCGCAAAACGTGATGGTCAGCTACGGCGGCGAGCTGAAGCTGATCGACTTTGGCACCGCGCGCGCCGAAAACCGTCGCTGCCACACCGTGGCCGGCATCGTGTTCGCCAAGCCGGGCTACGTCGCTCCCGAGGTCGCCAACAACACGCCGGGCGCGGCTCCTTCCGATCTGTACGCGTTCGGCATCATGCTCTGGGAGCTGGTCGCGGGGCGTCGCTTCTTGATCGGCGACTCCTCGCAGCACATGGCGCTGGTCGGCGCCGGCAAACGCAACCCCACGCCGCTGTCGCAGCTGATTGGCGCCCCCCCCGAGCTGGACCAAATCATCCAAAAGCTCACCGCCACGCGCATCGAAGACCGCTACGAATCCGCGGCCAAAGCCGCCAGCGATCTCGGTCGCTTGCTGCAGCGCGCTCCCAGCCAAGCCGACGGTGATCGCAGCGTCCGCGGCCGTGTTTCCAACCTGATGCGGCGGCTGTACCCGGCGGAGCCGGCGCGGTCGCGCGCCGAGTTCGCGCGGCTCGTGGCCGAGCACAAGGCGGCGGTGGCGCGCCCACTACCGATCCCGGCGTCCCCCGAGCCGCCGGCGGCCGAAGCCGCCGATCCTTCGCTCTTGCCCGGCACGCCCTACAAGCTGGTGAGCGAGCTCGGACGCGGGTCGATGGGCGTCGTCTATCAGGCGTTGCACGTGGACTTGTCGCGCACCGTCGCGCTCAAGCTGATGGATCCAGACAAGCTGGGCGGCGCCGCCGTCGACCGCTTCCGCGCCGAAGCTCGTCACATTGCCCAGCTTTCGCACGACAACCTGATCAAGGTGTTCGACTTCGGTGTCGCGCAAGACGGGCGCCCTTACTACGCCATGGAATACCTGATCGGCGAGTCGCTCGAGCGCAAGCTGGCCAAAGACGGCGAGATGCCGCAGCGCGAGGCGTGCTTGGTGGCGTTGCAAGCGGCGCGAGCGCTGGAAGCGGCGCACGGCGCGGGCGTGCTGCACCGCGACGTGAAGCCGGGCAACCTGCTCGTGACGAGCGCCGGTGTCGTCAAGCTGTTCGACTTCGGTCTCTCCGGCGAGCCGGTGGTTGCCGCGGGCGGAGACAGCGAAGCCTTGCACGTGGTGGGTACGCCCGAATACATGGCGCCCGAGCAGGCCAAGGGCGGCAACGCGGACGCGCGCAGCGACATCTACGCGCTCGGCGCGGTGCTGTACGAGCTCCTCACCGGCTACCAGCCCCACGTCGCCAAGAACCTGGTCGAGCTGCTCGATCTGAAGCAGCGCGTCACGCCGGTGCTGGCCAGCCAACGTCGGCCCGACGCCGGAATCACCAAGTCGCTCGACGCGCTCTTGGCCAAGATGCTGAGCGCCGACCCCGCGCGTCGCCCGCAAACGGCGAGCGAGCTGTGTGCGACGCTGGAGGCCATCATCGACGAAAAGCCGCGCACCCTGAGCGTCGAAGCTCCGCGGCGCCGCGGTTTGGCCTTGAGCTTGGTGGCGGGCATGTCGGTGCTGGTGCTCGGCATCGGCGGCGCGGCCGTCGCCAAGACGCCCGCCGGCGAGAAGGCCACGGCTTCGGTCAAAGCCGCCTACGCCCACGTGGTGAAACTGCGCGCGGATGCGCTGCGGCGTGGCGCCCCCCCGGCGCCGGCTCCGCGCGAGGTCGTAGCGGTCGGCAGTGAGCCGAGCGAGCCGGTCGCCGCGCCCGCCCTGCCGCCCACGCCGTCGGAGTCGGAAGGCGTCGTGGCTGCCAACGACGCGACCGACGACGGCGAGGTCGAAGCCAAAGACGCCCCCGCCGCCGCGCCCGATGCGAAAGCGGCGATCGCCAACGCCGACGAAGTCGACTTGAGCGAAGAGCAAGAGGTCGAAGTCAAAGGCGCCACGGAAGCCGCTGGCAGCGACGCGCCCAGCGAAGGCTCGGCTCTCGCCAAGGCGGACGCGCTTTGGGACAAGGGCGCCAAGCTGCGCGCCTTGGCCTTGCTCAAGCACGCGGCGAAAAAGACGCCCAACGACGCAGCCGTCTTCAAGGCGCTGGCCAGTCGCGCCGAGCAAATGACTCAGTGGGGCGACGCCGTGAAAGCCGCGCGACGCTGGGCGTTGCTCGACCCCAGCTCCGAAGCGCGTCTCTCGCTGGCACGCCTCGAACGAGCGACCGGCCACAAAGAACGAGCGGTGGCGTTGATCGAGGGCGTGATCAAAGACGACCCTGCGTCTCCGGACGCCAAGACCCTGCTTGGCGAAATGCGCGGACAAAAGCTGGCGCTCTCGCAGTAAGCCGGAGCTAGAACCGGGAAAAAGTGGCCACGCCGTCACCCGAAAGGCACGGCGTCCGACCACATGCCCCTTGCCGGGGACCCCGGTAAGTCCTTACAACCCCCCGGTCCGTGGCTCTTCCTCCCAGCACGTCTGCCGCCCCGCTCGACCTGACGGGTTCCAAGCCCCGCATCGTCCTCAAGCTGGCGATGCCGACGGTGCTGGCCATGCTGGCCCAAAGCGCCGTCAACGAAGTCGATATCATCTTCTTCGCCTGGCTGGGCTGTCCGGACTCGTCGTTCGCGCAAGCCGCGCTGTTGCCCTGCCTGCTGCTGTTGTGGATGTTCGGCGGGTCGCTCAGCGCCATCTCGGTCGGCACGCAGGCGTTGGCGGCCCGGCGTTTTGCCGAAGGCCGCAGCGTGGACGCCGGGGCCGTGCTGGCCAACTCCTGGATGTTCTCGCTCGCGGCCGGCATCGTCTTCACGTGCTTCGGCTACTTGGTGATTCCGCACGTGCTGGGCGTGTTGGTGCGCTCGCCGGAAGTACGCGCCGTCGGTACGTCGTACCTGAACTATCGGCTGCTGGGCATCACGTCCATGGCGGTCACGTTCTCGTTCAAGGCGTTCTTCGACGGCATCGGCAAGACGCAGGTGCACATGGTCGCCAGCGTGATCATGAACGTGATCAACGTCGCGCTTTGCATCATCTTCATTTTCGGAAAATTGGGCGCGCCGCACATGGGCATGGCCGGCGCGGGTCTGGCCGGTGCCATCTCGTCGTGGGTCGGCCTGTTGGTGATGGTGGTGTGGGCGGGCCTTCACCAGTACCGCGAGCGCTTCAAGCCGTTCGACGTGCGTGGCTACTCGCGCGAGCTGCTGGGGCGCATTTTGAAGCTTTCGGTGCCCAGCGCCATCGCCACCATCGCGGTCATGAGCGGCTTCATGCTGTTTGCCATGATCGTGAGCCGGCTGGACAGCGTGATGCACACCCGCCTGATTGCCCCCGATTGCCCGGGTGGTAAGCAAGAAGCGGTCAACGGCGCCGCCACCACCGTCATCGTCGGCGTGCTCAAGCTCACCTTCACGGCTTGCCTGGCTTTTGGTACCTCCACCGCCACCCTCGTCAGCCAATGTTTGGGCAGCGGCAAGACCGACGAAGCCGAAAAGTTCGGCTGGACCTCGGTGAAGCTCGGCCTCGTCATCTTCGGCGTCGTTGGCTTGTTGGAGGGCGTGTTTTTGACGGTGCCCATCTTGCACTTGGTGACCAAGAGCCACGCGGTGTTTCACGCCGCGCGCATGCCCATGCGCATGATGGGGCTGGCCACGCCGCTGATCGCCGTCGGCATGATCCTCACCCAGGCCTTGTTCGGGGCCGGCAACACGCGCTTCGTCATGTTCGTGGAGCTGATCCTCCACTTTTGCTGTCTCGTGCCGCTGGCCTGGCTGCTCGGCATCACCTTCGGCTTCGGCCTGGTGGGTATCTGGAGCGCGGCGTTGGCCTACGTGGTCCTGCTCACGGCGGTGATGGTCTGGAAGTTCAAGAGCGGCGACTGGAAAACGATCAAGCTGTAGGCCCCGCCTGCAGCGCGCGCCTGAGAATTCCCCACATCTTGGGCTGCCAATCCGCAGCCTGAATCGCAGAAGCTTCCGTAGCGGCGAAGGGCCACCTCGCGCGATCGAGATTTTACAGGAAGGTCAGAAGGGCAAAAGGAACGGAAGGGGAGCAGATAATTGGGGGTCGCGCTGCCGCCGACGGCTCTCGGGGATTGGGTCAGCGCGTCGGCTTGTGTCCTTCGAAGGGAATATTTTTGGTTTTGGTCCTCCAAAAACAAAAATGCGTTCCTCTCTCTTGCCTTCTGCCCTTCTGCCTTCTGCCCTTCCTGTGAAATCCCGGAGGGTCTCGACACGACGCGTCAGCGCGCCAGCAGCCCGAAGCGCTCGCGTGGTGTGGCCTTGGGACGCCACGGTAGTTTCTGCAAGGGATCTGCGGCGCGGCAGCCCAAGATGCGATGAATCCTTGGAGCGCGTGCCGCTGCACGCGCTCCAGCTTCGCTCGACCCCGCGAGCCGTCTCCGAGCGCTAGTTAGGCCAGCAGCGCTTCCAGCTGGCCCGGGTCGCCTTCGCCGAAGTCTTCCACGGTGGTGCCCGTGTCGCGGACGGCGGCGCTGATGAGCGTGTTCAAGAGCTGGTTGTTCTTGACCGAGCCGACGTCCACGTACGCACCTTGTTTGAGGTAGCCGCGCGCGTTGCCCCAGATGATGTTCGGAATGTTGGCGGTGGAATGACTGGGGCCGTCGGCGAGGTGGTTGGTCCAGAGCACCAAGCTCTTGTCTGCCAGTCCGCGGGCCTCGAAATGGGCCAAACCGCTGGCCAACGTTCCCATCCGCACGCGATCGATCTCGGCGTGGGCTTTGGCGGCCAGCTGGTCGTCACCGGTCGTCGAGTCACTTTGGGCGCGATGGCTGATGAACGAAAAGCGCCAACCCCGCGCGTTGGAGGGGACGTCGTACACGGTGCCGTCGTAGGCGTCACCCCACTGCAGGGTCGCGACGCGGCGGTAGTTGCAAGCGAACGCCAACGCTACCAGGCTCATCTGCAGCTGCACGATTTCTTCGGTGCGAGTCGTGCTGTAGGTGAAGCCCTTCAGCGCTTCCAAGCGGTCGACGTCCAGGCCTTGCCGCGAGCAGTAGTCGGCGGCTTCGTTGGCCATGCCGCCGAAGCCGGTTTCGATGTCGCGAATGGCTTCGAAATGCTGCTGCAAGCGCATTTTGTCCGCGGACGAAAGGCGCGGGTGCGCGAGCAGAGCCGAGAGCTCCTCACGGACCAAGTCGTGAACGCTTTTGCGGCTCTGCAGCAAGAGTCGCGCTACCTGGTCACTCTCCGGAGTGCTGCTGCCGTCGGTCGACGCCAGGCCCACCAACTTCTGGTACAGCTCATACGGATTGACGATGCCCTTGGTCACTTGGCCCGCCCTCGAATAAGAGAGCCGTTCGCTCGTGAAGCCGCGGCTACCGTAGTAGATGCACAAAGGTTCCGACCCGGGTTGGGTGCGTGCGCAGATCTCCCAATCGGCGGAGCGGCCCGACGCCGTCACACAATCGGAGTCAGGGGAACAGTTGTCTCCGTCCGTCGCCCAGCGCGCGCGCTGGCCGGTCAGCGACATGCACAAGCCCTCTTGATGGATATCCGAGCTGGAGGGCGGCAAGCCGACGCCGGACACGAACAACAACTTGTCGGCGTGATCCGCGAGCTGACTGGTGGCTTTGCCAGCCGCGGCCAAACCGTCCCTCGTCAGCGGCCCGCGCGCGGCAGGAAAAAACTGACTCCCGACGACACCGCCGACGGCGCAAATGAAGAGAGCGAACACGGGCTCTTCGCCAGCGGCCCAAGCCGAGCGATCGGGCAGGCTCTCCAGGAACGGCAAGGCCACGCTCACACCGGCTGCGCCGCGCAAGAAGGAGCGGCGCCCGAGCCGGCGCCCTGCGACTTTGTTCCGGGCCTTCATGGCGAATCCTTCTCCCGCAGTCGAAACGAGGGGTCGCCGACCAAAGCCAGCACTGCATCTTTGGTGGACCCCGCGCGGCTGGCGTCCGCCAGGGTGGTAATCAAGTCTTGATCGTCTTCGACTATGTTTCGCTGCAGGCCGTAGCTGGCGAGCTTCCGCCCGTAGCAGGCGTAGGGCAGGTCATCGTCCGCGAGCTTGGTCATCAGCTCGGCCGCGTCGGCGAACGAGCTCACGCCGGAGCTGAACGCGAAGCTTCCGCTCGCGTCCACAGGCTGACCGCGGTCGAAGTCACGCGCCACGCCCATGCCGTCGAATCCCTCGAAGGCCAGGCCGAGCGGGTTCATCGTCTGATGGCACTCTCCGCCGCAAGTGGCAGTCTCCATCTCCAATTTCTGGCGGTTGGTTTGATTGGGCTGCTGTTCCGGGAGCGGGCCTATCGTCGGGGGAGGCGCAGGCAGCGGGAGACACAGCACGTTCAACGCCAGCCGCACGGCGCGTTGGATGGTGTATGGATCGGCGTTGTGCCCATCGCGCATGAGCAGGGGAACTTGCGTGAAATATCCGCGGCGCGCCGAACCCAGCTCCCGCTCTTCCAGCTTTGCGGGCGCGCTCTGGCCATACAACGGCGCCAGGAGTGGGCCGACGAAACCGCGGGTGGACGTGAGAATGTCGCGCAGCCCGAGCCCTTCGTCGAAGATGTGATCGAAGAACGACAGCGACGCCGCTTTGGCCTCGGCATTGACGGCGCTGGTCCAATAGGGAACGAGCGCGTTGTCCTTGACCACGTCATCCAACAGGTCGACCTGGTACAGCTCGCGGTGAAAGGTCCGCATCACCTCCGTTGCCGCCGGCTGCTCCAACATGGCGCCAGCAACCGAAACCAAGTAGTCGGCGTCGCCCAACTTGCCGGCGGCCGCATCTGCCAGCAGCGCATCGCTGGGGGTGGTGTCCAGCAGCCAAAACGAGAGCTTGGAGGCAATTTCGTAGTCACTGAGCGGTTCGCCCACGGGGCCGAGCTCGGTGCGGTACAGGAACGAAGGTGACTGGAGCATGGCGCGGATGACCAGCGCCGCGCCGTTGGCGAAACCCGCGCCGTACAGCTCTTCGCCGCGCGCGAAGATGGCAGTGTAGCGCTCTGCCTCGTCGTCGGAAATCGGGCGCCGAAACGCGCGCCGCCCCAACTGCCGAACGAAGCCGTCCGCGTCCGTGCCCGTGTACAAACGAGCTAGCGCCTCCGCCGAGCCGGTCGCCAACGAAGCCGCCTTCTCGGCGGCGACTTCGAACGCGGTGACGGCGCGCGCGTCTGCGACCAGCAAATACTCGTTGTTGGAAAAATCCGTTGTTCCGAGTACGGCCGGTTCGAAATCGCTTTGCAGGTCGGTCTCTGCCGGCAGACCCAAGATGTCGATCGCCGCGTGCGCGAATTGCGAGTTCGTCAGCCGTTCGGCACGCGTGTAGATGGGTGAGCCGGCGGGTGCCGCCGCCGTCACCCCGCCGGCGGTGCTGGGGGTCCCGGCCGCGCCCGTGCTTCCCGCCGCGCTGACAGAATTTCCCCCCCCTTTGCTCGTCGAACCGCCACCCGTGTCCAGGACAGCGCCCACTTCCGACCGCACGGGGTCACAAGAAATGAGCCCAAGCAGCAGGCCAATCCCCAGGAAACGCACGTCCAATCGTGCGACGATCCGAAGTCCCGAAGCCTGCATGCCCTTGATCAGTGGAAAGCCAGAGCCCGGGCCGTCACAAAAAAAGACACGAGCCTGTTTGAGCCTGGCAAGCTCCTGCTCCCCCCCGGCCATGTTTCGACGTTGCGCAGTCCTTCTCATAGCCGTCGGCCTATTTCTTCTATGCCCGCTCGCGCGTGCCACCGAGCTGTCGGGAGCCGAGCTTCACGTCGTTCGCGAGGGCGCGACCGCGGACTGCCCCGATGCCGACGAGCTCACCCGCCGGATTCGCGCGTTGTGGATGGCGCCTGCGGCTACCGCGCCCATGCAGGTGGACGTCCACTTTGCGCGATCGGCAACCGGCTACGACGCCGAGCTCCGCGCGAGCGGCGCGCGCTCTGGCACGCGCCACTTGAGCACTAGCGCAGCGACCTGCGCGTCTCTGTCCGAGGCGGTCACGGTGGCGTTGGCGCTGCTGTTGGACCTGGAACCGCTCCCAGAGCCCGCCCGCGAGCCTGCGCGAGAGCAGCCGGCGGCTCCGCCTGCCGTCGCAGTCGCCCACCCCGAGCGCCCGCTGCCGCCCTTCGACCTCGCCCTGTCGGCGAATCTCGGCTTAGGACTCGGGGTCTTGGGCGCCGACCCCGTCGGCATGGGCAGCGCGTCCGTGCTCGGAAGGCGTGGACACTTCGCGGCCGAAGCCCAGGCCTTCTTCGTGGCCCCTCGCACTTTCGACTACGATCCCGGGTACGTGAAGGTGGGGCTCTGGGGGGGCGCGCTGAACGCCTGTTACCGTACACGCGCCGCCGGCGAGCGCGGGCTTTCCTGGCGTCCATGCCTGGGCTTCCGCGCCGGTAGCCTTTCCGGAAAGGGGATCCGCTTCGACGTGAACTCCACCGCTTCGCAAGCTTGGTTCGCGCTCGGCGCGAGCGGGCACTTGGAGCTGCCCATTTCGGCTCGCGTCCGCTTCGTTTCTGGCCTGTTGCTGTGGCTGCCGCTGGCGCGGCACGAGTTCAGTGTCCAAGGCCGTGGCGCCGCGTTCGAAACCTGGCCCGTCGCCGGAATGCTCCAGCTTGGCCTAGAGCTAACGATTGGGTGATGGCTCGGCTTCGCCCTTCCCACCAAGTCAAGAGGAGGTCAACGCGCCGGCCTCGCATGACCGGCGGTCGATGATGACGTTCGAGGAGCTCTACGATCGCGAGTTCGACTTCATCTGGAGGAGCTTGCGGCGGCTTGGCATTCCCCATGACGACCTACCGGACGCTGTGCAAGAGGTATTCCTCGTCGTTCATCGACGGCTCGCTTCATTCGAAGGGCGAGCCAAGGTGACCACCTGGCTGTTCAAGATCGCGCTGCGCGTCGCGCGTGATCGACGGCGTCGGGCCCATGTTCGACACGAGGTCGTGAGCTCCGAAGCGCTCGACGCAATCATCGACCCTGGCGAAGACGCCACGCAGGCCCTGGAACGCCGCGATGATCTGGCCCTGTTCGACGCCGCTCTGGATGGCCTCGACCTCGATCAACGCGCGGTGTTCACGCTGTTCGAGCTAGAAGGCCTGAGCGGCCCCGCCGTCGCCGAGCTGTTGGATATTCCGCTAGGCACCGCCTACTCGCGCTTGCGCCTCGGTCGCGCGTCCTTTCGAGAGCGGCTGAAGCGTCACGCGGCGCGGCTAGGTCTGAGCATGCCGGCCTGGAAGGAAGGCTCGTGACCGATCCCACCCGGCTCATCGAGCTCGAAGAGGGCACTTCGCCGCTGGAGCGGCGCGTGCTCGACGCGGGCAGGAGCATCGGCGCGCCGCCGGGGGCCAAGGCCAGCGTTTTGGCTGCCATCTCCGCGCAGGCGGCGCTCAGCGCCACCGCGGCCGCGGCCGTGAAGACCAGCTCCCTCGTGCTGGTAGCCAAATCGCTGGCGGTCGGGGTGCTGTTGGGAGTGGCGGCCACGGCGGGCGTCAATGCGTGGGTAGCGCCAAACGCGGAACCGCCCGCGAAGGCGCCCGTGGCATCGGCTCCCCGCCTTGCTCCCGACGTGCCTGACGCATCGCCCGTACCCAGCGCCTTTCCCGCGCTTCCGGCTCCGCTCGACACGCCCGGCAGAGCCGAGCCGCCCGCTCGGCGCTCGGTCGAGCACGCGCCGTCCAGCGTCGAGCCCATCCCAGCCGCCCCGGCTGCTCCATCCCAAATGGCGTTTTCGGATGCGCCGGTCGAAGCTCCAAGAGCCGTTTCGGGGGCTGATCGAGCCCAGCTCGAAAGTCGACGGGTGGCCGAAGCACGAGGGCTCTTGCGCGCCGGTCGAACCGCAGCCGGCCTCGTCGTGCTGAACGAGCTCACGCGAGAGTTCCCGAACGGTGTGCTCGTGCAAGAGCGCGAGGCCTTGATGATCGAGGCCCTGCTCGGCTCGGGGGAGCGTGAACGGGCGCGCGCCTTGGCGCTCGAGTTCCTGCAACGGCACCCGAACAGCCCGCTCGCGGCCAGCGTGCGCCGCGCCCTCGATTGACGCCGTCGGTCGGTGAACCACCGCGCTGTTCGGCGTACGTCGCCAAAGGCTAAAATTTGCAGCGCGCCGCGACGTTGGCCGAAAGCCAACTCGCCGCCAGACGCCGCGACAACGCGCGCTCCAGCCGCTCTTCCGGTTGCGTTTCCGCCGCGGCCAGTAGCGCGTTCAGCCGCTGCTCGTAGGCCGCGCGATCGTGGCGCGCGCACGCCGCTTCGGGTTCGGCGAAATCACTCTCCACCGCCAGCGGCGCGCTAGCCGCCGCGGCCGTCTTCAGCTGCTGGCGATAATAGCGTGCGCGCGCTTCGGCGTCGGCGCGCAATTGCCGTTCGCGTTCGGCGATCGCAAGCTCCCCCGCGCCGAGCGCCTCCAAGTAGCGCAGCTCGACGAAGCCGTGCGCCATCAGCCGATAGCCGCGCTCCAAAAGGCCGAGCACGCGCGCGTCATCGGGGTCGCGTTGGTGCAGCGCCTCCAGCTCGACCAGTTGTGCCGAGAGGGCGGCGTGCGCCAGCGCCGGATCCGCCGCGGTCGACAGCGTGCGCGCCTTCCATTGCGCCGAGCGCACGTCGTTTTCCAGCACCGCTTGCTGCACGCAGGCGCTCAGCAATAGCGCGAGAAACACCGGGAAATGCCGGGCCCGCAAGCGCTTCAGCGGGCCTCCGACAGCTGACAGGCCAAGGTCGAGCGGACCCACGGATCCTTGTCGGCCAAGCGGGGGGCCAGGTGCTGCTTCTTGCCCAGCGCGGCCAGCGTGACGGCGGCGCGCAGTCTTCGCGAAGCGCGCTCGTGCGAAAGCTCTTGCTCGAGGCGCGCGATGGCGCGAAGCGACCCCAAGCGCGCCAGCGTGTAGGTTGCTTCCAGACCGTAGTCGCTTTTGTCTTCGGCCAGCTTCTCGAGGCTTTCGCGCGCCTTGGGGCCGCGCCCCGGGAGCTCTGCCAGCCGCCCCAGCACGAGCGGCGTGATCTCGGGCGAGGGGCTCTTGGCGGCCTTGTCGAGCGCGTCTTTGATCGACGGCTCGTCCAGCGGCGCCGCCATCAACGCCGTGCGTCGCTCGTCGTCCGTGCCGTCGGCGATCGCACGCGCCAACACGCTGACGGCGGCGGCCCGTGACTCGCGTGACCGCAGCAGCAGCGTCGCCGCCGACACCGAAACCAACCCCGGGCGACTGAGCGCGCGCGAAAGCTCCCGCTCACCGCCGCGGCGGAAGCTGGCCGCTTGCGACCAGGCGTCCAGCACCGAAAGCTGCTCTTGCTCGTCGCCGCTCGCGAACAGATCCATCAAGCTCAAGACGGCCGGCTCGCTGCCGATGCGACCGGCGGCAAGCGCCGCCCGAGAGCGATTGGCCGGGCTCGGATCCAGGCGCGCCGCCTCCACCAAATCGGGCAGCTGCGAGGGCAGCGGCGCCTTCAGAGCCGCCTCGAACGCGGCGTGGCGCACGCGCTCGTCCGGATCGGTGAAGTAGCGTCGACGCAGCTCGGCGTGATTCGGCGACAGCGTGGCGCGCGCCGCCAGCGCTCGGAACGCGCCGCTGTCGGCTTCACGGTAGCGGGTGACCAAGTCGTTGGCGGGGCGCTTTCCCGCTTCGAACAGCAGCAGCGTCGCCACCGCCGCCACCTCGTCGCCCCGCGCCGCGCGTTCGTCGAGCGCGCCCTCGAGCTCCGGCAAGCACGGGCGAAACACCGCAAGCTGCTCTGCGCCTTCGGGGCCGTGCGCGCCGGCGATCTCCCGCTCGGCCACCGCGTGCGCCAGGGCTTTGAGGCGCTCGCCCGAAAGCGCTCCGCCGCGCTCCGCCCGCGCGATCTCCGCCTGCAGCTCCGGCAAAGTACCGGTCAAGGCGGTGCGCACCTCCGGCCGTGGACCGGCGCAAGCGATGGAAATTCCGGCGGCGAACGCCGCGCTAGCGAGCAAACCCAGGCGCATGGCAGGAGATTACACCGGCACGCCTGCCACGGCGACCGCCGGAAATAGCGCAGGTCCACGACCCTTCGGAGGGCCGCGCCCGCTCAGTTCACGCTGCTGCTGGCTTCGGCGCTTTGGCCTTCGCGCTGTGCGGGCCTGCCGACCGAGTCGCGGCGCTGCACGGCGGCGGAGACGAAGCTGGAGAACAGCGGGTGTGCGGCCATGGGGCGGCTCTTGAACTCCGGATGGAATTGGCAGCCCAAGAAGTGCGGGTGATTGGGCAGCTCCACGATCTCGACCAGCCGGTTGTCGGGGCTGGTGCCGCTGAGCACGAGACCCTTTTCGGTCAGCGCGTCGCGGAAATCGTTGTTCACCTCGAAGCGGTGACGGTGTCGCTCGGAGATCTCTTCCTTCTTGTAGATCTCGAGCGCACGGCTGCCCGGCTTGAGCACGCACGGGTAAGCACCCAGGCGCATGGTGCCGCCTTTGTCCTTCACTCCGCGCTGATCCGGCATCAGGTCGATCAGCGGCTCGGGGCAGTCCTTCTGGAACTCGGTCGAGCTGGCTTGCTTGAGGCCGCACACGTTGCGCGCAAACTCGATCACCGCCAGCTGCATGCCGAGGCAGATGCCGAAGAACGGCACGTTGTTTTCACGCGCGTAGCGGATGGCGGCAATCTTTCCTTCGACACCGCGGTCGCCGAAGCCACCGGGCACGAGGATGCCGTCCAGACCCGCCAACATGGCCGTGCCGCCCCGCTCGATTTGCTCGGAGTCGATGTATTCGAGCTGCACCGACAGATCATTGGCCAAGCCGCCGTGCACCAGCGCTTCGTGCAGCGATTTGTAGCTGTCCTTCAAGTGGACGTATTTGCCGACCACACCGATGCGCACGCTGCCGTGCGCCGGCTTCTTGAACGTCTCGACCGTGCGCTTCCAGGCCGAAAGCTCGGGCTGGCGGGACCAGATGTTGAGCCGCTCGGCGACTTGACCGTCGAGACCCTCGGCGTGCAACACCAACGGTAGCTCGTAGATGCAGCCGACGTCGACCGCGGAAATCACGCTGTCGACGGCCACGTTCGAGAACAGCGCGATCTTCTCTTTCAAGCCGCGCGGAATGGGTCGGTCGCAGCGGCAGACCAAGATGTCCGGCTGAATGCCGATTTCGCGCATCTCGCGCACCGAGTGTTGGGTGGGCTTGGTCTTCAGCTCGCCGGCGGTGGGAATGTGCGGCACCAACGTGACGTGCACGCTGAGCGCGTTTTCCGTGCCAGCCTCCAGCTTGAGCTGGCGAATGGCCTCCAGGAACGGCAACGACTCGATGTCGCCGACGGTGCCACCGACCTCGATGATCGCCATGTCGGCGCCTTCGGTCGCTTCGTGGATGCGCGCTTTGATTTCGTCGGTGATGTGGGGAATCACTTGGACGGTGGCGCCCAGGTACTCACCGCGGCGCTCTTTCGTGATGACGGCCTCGTAGATACGGCCTGTCGTCACGTTGGCTTGCCGGGTGAGGCGACACGCGGTGAAGCGCTCGTAATGGCCGAGATCGAGGTCGGTTTCGGCCCCGTCATCGGTGACGAACACTTCACCGTGCTGATACGGCGACATCGTTCCCGGATCCACGTTGATGTACGGGTCGAGCTTCATGTGCGTTACACGAAGCCCGCGCGCTTCCATCAATGCGCCGATCGACGCGGACGTGAGTCCCTTGCCGATCGAGGAGACGACACCGCCGGTGACCAACACGAACTTGGTACGCCGACTCACAGGGAGATCTCCATGTCGGACCCCCCCGTATCACGCCCCGCCGACGCCTGCACCCCTTCCGCACATCTTCGCGCGCTGACTCGGAAATATGGCGCGCAAAATCCGCGCGCAGCAGCCGCGCGGCTCAGAACGTACCGACGACGCCGAGGCCGACGCCGTCCTTTCCGAAGTTGAGGGGCACGGCTTGAACCGACGCTTTTTGCGGGGCGGGTCGCGCGCTCGACGTATTCAGAAACAAACCCTCGGCGACGATACCGAGTCCGCCGGCCTGCACCACGCCGTCGAAGATCGTCAAGATGGCGCCGAGCACCAACGGCACCTTGCTGCAGCCGCTGGAATCGCTCGCGGGGCAGCCGGTCTTGCCGAGCGCCATCCACGGTCCCGCGATCGGGATGCGCAGATCCTTCGAGCCGTTGAAGTCTTCCGGATTGATCAGGTACGAGGCGCCGACCGCCAAACCGTAGGAAACGGCCGTGGTCGCAAGTCCAGCCACGATGTGCGTGGTCCGGGCGCCCGGTGGCGGCACGTCCGCCGCGGGTGGCGCTGGGGGCGGGCTAACGACGGGGGCAGGGGCGGGCGGGGCTTCCTGGGCGCGGGCGGCGGTCGCCGCGAGCAGCGTAGGCAGCGTCAGCCCGAAACTGAACAAAACGCGGAATCGCACGAGCCGGCTCTACCTTTCTACCTTGCGGGATGCCAGCTTTTTGCCCCAGCGCGCCGGACAGGAATAACTGAAGCGGAGGCCACCCTTGGAACCTGCCCGCTTCGAGCGCCTGCTGGCGCACCTACCGTCCCGCCGTTCGCCGCGGCTGGCGGCGCTTTTGGTGCTGACCACCATCGCGTGCTGGGGCGAGCCCGGGGCCCGTGGCGCGGCCAGCCCGGTTCTGCCCAGCAGCGCCGACTTTCCGGAGGGCTCCGAGCCGGTCGAGCCGGATCCGGTGCCGGCTCCCTCGCCACCGCCGATCCCGGCGCCCCCCGAACACCCGGCCGAAACGGCTCCGGCCCCCGCTCCCAGCAGTGTTGCCCGTCCGAGCTCGGCCCCGGGCCAGCTCGTGACGCGCGTGGCGCCGAAGCTCGAGGCGCTTTCCAGTTGGGTGAAAGGCCACAAGGGGGAGCTGGGGTTTGCGCTTCGCGACCTGGGCACGGGCCGCGAGCTGTCTGGGGACGGAGCTACCCGCTCGCTCAACCCGGCGTCGAACGAGAAGCTCATCACCGCCGCGGTCGCGCTGTCCGAGCTCGGACCCGACTTCAAGTACCACGTCGGCGTGCTCGGCAAGATCGAGGCTGGCGTTGCCCCACGCTTGGTGATCCGCGGCAATGGTGACCCGACCTTCAGCTACGAAGAGCTGCGCGGCTTCGGTGAACGCTTGGTGGCGCTCGGTCTGAGCAAGGTCTCCGGCGACATCCTCGTCGATCAAAGCGCGTTCGACGACAAGTACACGCCCCCCGCCTTCGACCAACAGCCGAACGAGTGGGCCGCGTTCCGCGCGCCCGTGAGCGCGGTCTCGCTGGATCGCAACTCGACCACGCTGCACGTGTTCCCGACTCAGCCCGGCCAATTGGCGCGCGTCGAGTTCGAGCCTCCCGGCTACGTCAGCGTGCAGGGCGAGGTCCGCACCGAGAAGGGCAAGAAGCGCGACCACGTCGGGCTCACGCTCAAGCCGCATGGCCTATTGTTGGGGGCGCAGGTGAGCGGTGGCTTGCCCGAGGGTGAGACGGTCGTGCACATCACCCGTCGTATCGAAAATCCCGAAATTTACGCAGGTTTGGTGTTGAAGCGGGTCCTTGCCACGCTGGGAGTCGTGGTGCAGGGCGAGGTGCGTCGCGGCGGGGAAGACGAAGCCGTGGAGCTCGTGGGCCGCGACTCCGCCAAGCTGAGCGAGCTGGTGCAGCAGCTAGGCAAGGCCAGCGACAACTTCTACGCCGAGACCTTATTCAAGACCTTGGGCGCGGCAAAGCGCGGTCGCCCCGGCACGGCCGAGAACGCGGCCCAAGTCGAAATCGATTGGCTGAAGAGTCGTCAATTGGCGGACGAGGGTCTGAAGATCAGCAACGGCTCCGGTCTCTACGACGCCAATCGCGTCAGCGCGCGCACGCTCACCCGGCTGCTGGAGGCCGCTTACCTCGACCCGGTCATCTCGCACGCCTACCAGGACCAGCTCGCGATCGGCGGTCTCGACGGCACACTGCGCACGCGCTTCTACGCCTTGCGCAACCGGCGCTCCGTGCACGCCAAGACCGGCACCCTGAACAAAGTCACCGCGCTCAGCGGCTACGTCTTCGGCCCCGAGCAAGAGACCGGCGTCGCCTTTTCGATCCTGGTCAGCGGAACCTCGGCCCACGCCGAAATTCGCCAGCTCATGGACGCCCTGGTGCTCGAGATTTCCGACGCCCTATGGGCGCCCAAGAGCTCGCTGGGCGCTCTCGCGCGTCGCTGAGCGGACCCGGGTCGCCTCGCGAGCGAGAGTTTCACCGGAAGGACAGGGAAGGAGCGGGCCGGGGCGAGGAATCCTGCTACATTCTAAGCATGAAAAAGCGAACGCGACGGCTTGGTGCGACGGAGACGTTCTCCGTCTCGGTCGACTCCGAAACGAAGCGCGCGCTCAAGGCCCTGGCGAATATCGAGTTTGGCGGCAACTGTTCCGCGTTGGTAACCGATCTGGCCGAAGACGCGCGTCGTCGACTGGCCGCGATTGCCTATCTTCGAAGGCACAAGCTCCCTGTCCCCGCTCAGGCCGACGCCGAATTGATCCAGGCGACGATCGACCGCGAAGCGCGGGCTTGGAAGAGCCGCAAGCGCAGGAGCCGCGCGGCTTGATCCCCCGATACGTGTTCGATACCGGGGCGCTGATCGCCGCCGAGCGTGGCAAAGAGCGTGCGTCACGGTTCTTGCGATTGGTCGCGATCGGCCGCGCCAAGCTCTTGTTTCCACTTCCGGTGGTAGCCGAGTGGTGGCGGGGTCGTACCGACGCGCGTGAGGAGCTCCTTGCGTCCGGTCAGGTCGTGGCGTCCGTCGAAGCCGCAAAAGCAGCCGGCATGGCGCTGGGCCGCGCGAGGCGCGGTAGTAGCGCGCTCACGATCGACGCGATCGTGATGGCGACGGCTGCCCTCGCCGATGCGATCGTCGTCACGGGAGACGCCCAGGATTTTGCCCGCCTCGCGCCGCATTTCCCTGGGGTTGTCGTCTTGTCCGTCTAAAGAGACGTGCGGCCTCGGGCCGCCGTCCCCAGCCAGAGTCACAAAATGCCGAACGGCACCGCAGGGGGTGCCGTTCGAGTCTGCAGCTCGGTTGGGAGTGTCTCGTCTGAGCCGGGGGAGTGTGGCCTCGGCCCAGACGGCTTACTTACTTCTGGCCGAGCTGCATCGCCCGGTATTCGTCGACCAGGTGCTGGTACTCGCCGCGGTCGGTCGTGGTCATCGACAAGAACAAGATCAAGAACAAGACCGACGTCAGGAACAGGACGGCGTTGAACTTCTTGTCCCACAGCAAGTGCATGAAGAAGACGCACACCAGCGCCGCCTTCACCGTCGCGATCGCCATCGCGACGATCAGGTTGCCCTGGGCGCCCAAATCGAAAGACGTGACGGCGACGGTGGCTACCGTGAGAGCTAGCAGCGCACCGAGCACTCCGAACAGCAGCGGGAGCGGCATGGTGTGAGCCAGGCCGTGGTCGGCGCCGTGCGCGTGCGCGTCGCCGTGAGCGTGGCTATCGTGCGCGGCGTGCGGGTCGCGCGCGGCATGCGCGTCGCCGTGAGCGTGACCATCGTGGTCGTGATCGGCGGATTCGACTTCAGGCTTCTCGGCCTCGGGCTTTTCGTCGCTCATGATCGGCCTTCAATGAATCAGATAAAGGAGGGGAAACAGGTAGATCCAGATCAGATCGACCAAGTGCCAATAGAGAGCGGTGAAGTCGATGGGGCCGAAATAGTTCGGTCCGAAGTGACCCTTCGCCGCCTTGAGCAGCATCCAAACCCAGATGCCGATGCCGATCAGCACGTGGAAGCCGTGCAGGCCGGTCATGAAGAAATAGATGCCGAAGAACACGTGAGCCATGCGCGGGCGCGAGATGTGCGCGCTCGGATCCAGCGAGCGCGGACCCACGAGACCGGCCGCCAGTAGCGGCTCCAGCTCCTCTTCGGTCGGGCGCTCGATCTTCTCCTCGACTTTGCCTTCCAGCTTGGCGCCCGCGGCGGCCGGCGCTTCGGGCTTCTTTTCGTCGAGCTTGGCCAGCTTCTCGGCGTACTCGGCGGCCTCGGGGTGCCGATCACGGAAGCTCTTCAGCTCCCAGATCTGCTCCTTGGGCTGGAAGTTTTTACCGGGCAAAAGGCCGTCATGGTACTTGTGCGCGTACTCGACGTACTTCACGCACATGAACGTGAAAGCGCAGGCGATGGTGACGACGATGTTGATCATCAACATCTTCTTCTCGGCCAACTGCGCGTTGCGCACGGCCCAAGCCGCCGTCAAGCTCGAGATGAGCAGCACGCAGGTGTTGAGCGCGCCCAGCTTGGTATCCAAGAAGTAGTGCGCGTAGACGAACACCTCGGGGTGCATCGAGCGGTACACGGTGTACGCGCAGAACAACCCGGCGAAGAACAACACCTCCGTGAGCAAGAACAGCCAGATGCCGAGCTTGCCGGCGTCGAACTGCTGTTGGGGCGTATCGAAGTGGTGCGCCAGGTGCGGGTTGGCGGCGTGGATGGGATCGTGCGCCTCGTGGCCATGGTCGTCGTGACCGTGATCGTGGGCGGCGGGGGGAGGAGCGGACGCCTTTTTGGCGGCTTCCGTGGCTGTGCTGGGTTCAGACATCGCTGGGCGTCCTAATCAGGCTTTCTTGGCGACGTAGCCGCCGATCTTCTCGTCGTAGACGAGGTCGTCGTAGCCGTCGTAGGGACCGGCCGTCACGGGCGGAGGCGTGTGGAAGTTGTAGTAGGGCGGAGGCGAAACCGTCGTCCATTCCAGGGTGACGCCGCCCCACGGGTTGTTGGGGGCCTTTTTGCCGTACTTGAGCGCGCGGCCGAGCGAGACCGCGGTCAGCAAGAAGCCGATGCCGAGCGTGAAGGCACCGATGGTCGACAGCTGGTGCAGCCCTTGGAACTCCGGCAGGTAGTTGTAGTAGCGGCGCGGCATGCCGCGGCTGCCCAGGATGAACTGGGGGAAGAACGTCAGGTTCAGGCCGACGAACACGATGACGGCGCCGATGCGGCCCATCTTCTCGTCGTACATTTTGCCGAACGCCTTGGGGAACCAGTAGTGCAGGCCGCCCAAGAAGGCGGTGATGGCGCCGCCCATCATCACGTAGTGGAAGTGCGCCACCACGAAGTAGGTGTCGTGCAAGTGAATGTCGACGCCCATCACCGCCAAGAACACGCCGGTGAGGCCGCCGATGGTGAACACCCACAGGAACGCCAGCGCGTACAGCATGGGCGTGTCCAGGTGGATGCGCCCCTTGTACATGGTCGACACCCAGTTGAAGATCTTGATGGCGGTCGGGATGGCGATCAAGAAGGTGATGGCGCTGAAGATGGTGCCGGCCAGCACGGACTGACCGCTGGTGAACATGTGGTGGCCCCAGACCAAGAAGCCGAGGAACGCGATGGCCAAGCTGCTGATGGCGATGAACTGGTAGCCGAACAGGCGCTTACGCGAGAACACCGGAATGATCTCGCTGACCACGCCGAACGCCGGCACGATCATGATGTACACGGCCGGGTGTGAGTAAAACCAGAAGAAGTGCTGGAACAGCACCGGGTCTCCGCCCAGCGACGGGTCGAAGATGCCGAGGCCGAAGACACGCTCCACCATCATCATCAGCAGGGTGATGCCGATGACCGGCGTCGCCAGCACCTGAATCAGCGCCGTCGAGTACAGCGCCCACACGAACAGCGGCATGCGGAAGAACGTCATGCCGGGCGGGCGCAGCTTGTGAATGGTGACGATGAAGTTCAGACCGGTGAAAATCGAGCTGAAACCGAGGATGAACGCGCCGAACGCCGCCGGAATCACCGCCGTCTGCGTGGTCGTGCTGTAGGGCGCGTAGAACGTCCAGCCCGTGTCGACGGCGTTGATGGCCAGCGACGACAGCATGCAGAGGCAGCCGATGATCCACAGGTAGTAGCTGGCTAGATTCAGCTTGGGGAAGGCGACGTCTTTGGCGCCCAGGTGCAGCGGCAAGATGATGTTGCCGAGCGCCGCCGGAATGCCGGGGATGATCACCAAGAACACCATGATCGCGCCGTGCAGCGTGAACATCTGGTTGTAGGTGTCATGCTCCATGATGGTCTTGCCGGGCGACCACAGCTCGGTGCGCACGGCCAGAGCGAAGAAGCCGCCCAGCGCGAACGCGCTCAGCACGGAGGCTAGGTACATGACGCCGATCCGCTTGTGATCGAGCGTGAAGGCCCAGGACGCGAAGCCCTTGTCGTGGGTCAGGTAGTTGTCGTCGGCGCCCTTCTGCTGGGGAATGGCCGCATCGGCTGTCGTGGTGGGTGACGCCATGGCTGGATCCTTTACTTCAGAGTCTTGATGTATTCGATGAGGCCGTCGATGTCTTTATCGCTCAGCTTGCCCTTGTAGGTGGGCATGGAGGGCGCGAAGCCCTGCACCACCTTGGCCGTCGGATCCATCATGGATTCGCGGAGGTAGTTCTCATCGACCTTGAGGGTTGTTCCGCCGGCAATGGCTTCCATCTTGCCGAACAGGCCCTTCCAGGAAGGACCAATCTTCGGCGTGCCGTCGGTGGTGTGACACGTCTCGCAGCCTTGTTGGCTGTACAGCTTCTTGCCGCGCTCGGGGCCGACCATCGAGTCGGCCTTTTCGCAGGCGCCCTTGAGCCAGGTCTCGTACTCGCCGGCGGGGTGCACGATGACGTGCGACAGCATGTCCGAGTGCGAGGTGCCGCAGTACTCGGCGCAGAAGATCGGGTAGTCGCCGGCTTTGGTGGCCTGAAACCACATGTCCGTGTAGCGGCCCGGCACGGCGTCCATCTTCGTGCGGAACGAGGGGATGTACAGCGCGTGCAGGACGTCGACCGAGCTGATCAGCATGCGCACGGGCCTGTCGATCGGCACGTGCAAGGTGTCGTCGGTCATGCCGCCCGTGGGGCACTTGTAGTCGAAGGTCCACTTCCACTTTTGCGCGTTGGCGCGCAGCTCCATCGCGTCCTTGGGCGGCGTGCGCAGGTCGACGAAGCCCTTGAAGCCCCACACGAACAGCGCGATGCACACGAACAGCGGCAGCACCGACCAGGTGATTTCGAGCGCGGTGTTGTGCTCGGCGCTCTTGTCGGCGCGCTCGTTGGCGGCGCGCGATTTGGCCCGGTACTTGGTGACGAAGTGGAAGATCGCGACGAAGACGCCGATCGACGTCAACACGCTCATCCAGATCAAGAAATCCCAGACCCAGTCGATGTTGCGCGAGGTCACCGACGCGTCGGCAGGAAGCCAAAAAGAGTCCGACGGCGCCAGCTTGGGTAAAGCCGTGTCGGCCAGCAGGGCGAGCAGGTGTAGAGTCATTGCGCTGTGCTTTCGACCAGGGTGCGCTTCTTATCGCGCCGAATCAGAATCATTAGAAATCCCGCGAACAGGGCGAGGCTGACGCCGCCGCCGAGCTGCATGATGCGAGCGGCGACCGGGGCGTAGCGGCCTTCTGAGGAGTCGTAGTGGAAGCAGTACAAGACCAGCTTGTCGAGGCTGGTGCCGACGCGGCCCTCGGACGCTTCCACCAGCCCGAGGCGTAGGGTCTTGTCCGGATATTCGAGGCCGTACAGGTAGCGGGCGACTTTTCCGTCCGGGCTGAGCAGGGTGATGGCGGCCGGGTGCACGTACTCGCCGCGGGCTTCGTTGTAGTTGTAGGTGAAGCCGACGGACTTCGCGAGCGCGTGAATGGTCGCGTCGGAGCCGATCAGGAAATTCCAGCCGGGCTCGGCGCCGGGGCGGTTGTATTGGCTCAGGTAGCGCGCGCGGAAGCGATGCGCGGTGTCGTTCGTCTCTTTGGGATCGAGCAACACCGTGACGATGCGGAACTGCTTGCCGGCCGTGAACTCGAGCTTCTTCAGGCCTTCGACGAAGGCCGTCAGCTGCAGGCTGCACAACATGGGGCAGCTCGAGTAGTTGAAGGTGAGAATGACCGGCACGCCGCCGTGCAGGTAGTCGCCCAGCGTGACCGCTTTGCCGTCCTGATCCTTGAACGGCAGTGTCTCCGGCACCGCGTCGCCCAAATGCTCGATCAGATCCACGCCTTTGAGGCGCTTGGGCGCCTCTTCGGTGTGGTCGGGCGCCTGCACCGGATCCGCCTCGGCGGCGGAGGTGAAGGCGAGCGATGCGGCGACGAGCGCGCTCGCTCGATGGCGGAGCAGGCTACGGAGCATTTAGGGTGCGGGAGGGGCAGCGGGAGCCGGCGCGGGGGCAGCCGGTGCGGGTGCGGGGGCGGCAGGGGTCGGTTTGGCCGGCTTCGGCGGGACCTTCTTTTCCGGCTTGTCGCCCGTACCTGGAGCTTTGGACCCTTCTGGCGGCTTTGCAACTTCGACAGCCGCAGAACCAGCAGTTGTTGGCGAGCCGCCCGCAGCCGTCGCGTCAGGGGCGGTGCCTCCGGTAGCGGTGGCGGTGCCTCCGGTGGCGGTGCCTCCGGCTCCGCTGCTGCCACCGAGCGCGTTCGCGTCGGCGCTGGCCCCACCGCTGCCGCCAACGGCCGGCGGCGTCGCGCTGTTCGGGTCTTTGATCAAGTTGGAGACGGTGAGCTCCATCGCGCGCTCGATGGGCAGCGAGACCAGGCCGCGGCCGCGATCCACGTAGGCGGCCGGAGCCGCCATCTTGGCCGTCTGCTCCGCGACTAGATCGCGGTAGGGGCGGTCGGCGCCGACCTCCTTCTTCTGGGTTTCTTCGCCGACCTCAGTGCGGACCAGGGCGGTGACCACCAGCGCGATGCCCAGCGTGGCGCAGGCGCCGACGGCCAGCAGCGTGCCGAGCGCACCAGAATTGACGTTGTCGGATTCGGTTGCCATGGCTCAGATGTTCTCGAAGGCCAGCGACTTGGGCAGGCGCGGGTCGTTCGTGGGCATGAGGTTGAGGTTCTTGGCGCGCATGGCGATACCCGCGATGAACACGCCCATGACGCCGACCATGCAAGCCAGGTCGATCAGGCCGAAGGGCGGGGCGGTCACGTCTTTGCCGAGCGTCGGCATCACGAGCCAGTACATGTCCAGGTAGATCATCACCAGCTGCCAGATGGCCCAGAAGGCCAAGGTGGGGCGACGGCGCTTGATGTGACGCGAGAGCAAACCGAAAAACGGAATGACGAAGTGGCCGAACAGCAAGACCGCGCTGAGCAGGCCCCAACCACCACCCCAGCCGCCGACGAAGCGCAGCTTGTACCAGCCCGTCTCTTCCGGAATGTTCGCGTACCAGATCAGCATGAACTGGGAGAAGGCGACGTAGGCCCAGAAGATGGTGAAGGCGAACACCATCTTGCCTAGATCGTGGAAGTGCTCGGTGGTGACGCTCTTCTTGAGCACCCCACGCTTCTGCAGCCACATCGCGACCAAGGCGATGAACGCGTTGTTTCCCTGGACGCAGCTGGCCAGGTAGTAGACGCCGAAGATGGTGCTGAACCACAGCGGGTCGAGCGACATCAACAGATCGATGGCGCAGAACGTCATCGTGAGCGCCCAGGCGATCATCGCGGGGCCGGCGACCGCGCGCATCTTGCCCATGATCGACTTGGGCTCTTTGCTCGAATCTTGGGCGAGCGAGCTATTCAAGTAGTAGCGCGAGATGAACGTCCAGAAGCCGAAGTAGACGACGAAGCGCACCAAGAAGAATCCGCTGTTCAGATAGGCGGCCTTCTTGTGCAACAGGTGGCTGGCCTCGACCGCGGCGTGATTCGACCACTCGTAGATCGTCGAATTACCCATGAAGATGGGCACCACGATGGGCAAGGCCAGCACCGCCAACAGCGGCGCTTGGGCGGCGATGATCTCGCCCACCCGGCGCAGCACGATGCTCCAGTGGGAGTTCACCAAGTTCTGCAAGATGACCCAGAACAGAGCGCCCAGGCCCAAGGCCAGCACCCACATGAAGGCGGTCACGTACGAGAGCGAGAAGCGGCGGAAGCCGTCGCCCTGCATCGACCCGAGCGCGACCGCGGCGGCCAGGCCCACCGCGCCGATTCCGGCGGCCTTGGTGAAGAGCGACTGCCCGGCGGCACCGAGGCGGATGTTGTCGTCGGGGTAGTCGGGGCCGACGTTGCCGCCGCCGCCTTTGCCGCCGCCGTTCGAACCGCCGCCAGCAGAGCCCGAGCCACCGGCTTTTTCGGCCGACTTCTTGGGCTGCTTTCCCGCGTCCTGTTTGCCTTTTTCCGTTGCCATGTCGTCTCTCACTTCAAGCTGCCGCGTTCGGACTCGGGCACGTCGCCGACAGAACCGGCTTGGCTCTTTTGCAGAGCGCGCACGTACATGATGATGGCCCAGCGGTCTTCCGGCGGAATCTGCGACCCGTACGAGGGCATGTTGCGGATGCCGTTGGTGATGGTGTTGAACAGCTCACCGACGGGCTGATTGCGCACGTACTCTTGGGTCATGTTGGTCGGCTGAATCCAGCCACCCTGCGCCAGCGCGTCGGCGCGCTTGTGGACCATGCCGTCGCCCAGGCCGGCTTGGCCGTGGCACGGCGTGCAGTAGATGCCGAAGCGAGCCTTACCGCGCGCCATCGTCTCTTCCGACAGCTCGACCTGCGCCGGAAAGGTGCGAGCCCAAGCGCCATTGGCGCGACCCTGGAAGAAGTGGTCGTCGTCGTTCAGATGGCCCACCGGAACGGTGCCCGGCAAGGCTTCGCGGTCGGCGCGGCCGTCGGCGAAGATCGGGTTTTCGCGCTGCGCCTTGTACTTGGGCTGCGCGTCCATGTCCTGAATGATGTGGATGCGCGGCTTGTCGCTCTTGGAGTGGCGCGCCTTCACGGCCAGGGCGACGGGCAACAACGCGGCGCAGGTGACGACGATCAAGCCGTAGACCAGCCCCGCGGGCATGGTGTCGGGCGTGACGCGGTCTTCCAGCACGTTCTCGACCGCGACGGGGTGCGTGGCGTCGATCAGCTCGCGCGTGTCCTTTTCGTCGAACTTGGCGTCCGCCGCCTGAATCATCAGGAAGAACTTGTCGTCGGTGACGCGCCCGAAGCGCTTGACCAAGTCCAGCGGGTGCGACGGATGCGGCAGCCCGTTCAACATCAGCATCCCGACCAGCGTCGTGATGGCGCTGAACAGCACGGTGAGCTCGAACATGATCGGCACGTTGGCCGGGATGCTCCAGGTGGGCTTACCGGAGATGAGCCACGGGTAGTCGTAGGCGTTCATCCACCACTGCATCAGGATGGCGGTGCCGAGCCCGGTAAGGCCCGCGCACAGCGTGATCCAGGGCAGCACCGTCATCTTGATGCCCATCGCGGCGTCGATGCCGTGGACCGGAAACGGGCTGTAGGTGTCCCACTTCTCGAAGCCGGCGTCGCGCACCTTCTTGGACGCGGCGACGAGTTGGTCCGGCGTGTCGTACTCGGCCAGGATGCCGTGGAGCTCGGGGGCTGTCGATTCAGCCTGGGGCTTGTGATCGCTCATGGTCTTCTCTGTCAGTGGTGAGCGTGGGCCGCGTCGTCGTGGCCGTGGTGCAGGTGAGGCCGCGCGTGGCCGCCTGCCGGGCTGAAGGCTTTGACTTCGGACATGGCCACCATCGGGAGGTAGCGGCAGAACAGCAGGAACAGCGTGAAGAACAGGCCGAAGCTGCCGCCCAAGGTCATGAAGTCGAACTTGGTGGGAACGTAGTAACCCCAGCTGGAGGGCAAGAAGTCGCGCGTCAGCGAGGTGCAGATGATGACGAAACGCTCGAACCACATACCGACGTTGACAATCATGCCGATCAGCAAGATGGCCCAGACGTTGGTGCGCACGTTCTTGAACCAGAACAGCTGCGGGAAGATCACGTTGCAGGCGATCATGGTCCAGTAGGCCCAGGCGTACGGACCGAACAGGCGGTTGACGAACGTGAAGCCTTCGTACGAGCTACCGCCGTACCAGGAGATGAAGAACTCCATGCCGTAGGCGTAACCGACCATCAAACCGGTCGCGATCATCACCTTGGCCATCAGCTCGAGGTGGCGAATCGTGATGATGCGCTTCAAGCCGAAGAACTGCCGTGCCGGCACCGCCAGCGTCACCACCATGGCGAAGCCGCCGAAGATGGCGCCCGCGACGAAGTAGGGCGGAAAGATGGTGGCGTGCCAGCCGGGCAGCTGCGCCGTCGCGAAGTCGAACGACACGACCGAGTGCACGGACAGCACCAGCGGCGTCGCCAGCGCGGCCAGGATCAAGTACGCGCGCTCGTAGCGGTGCCACTGACGCGAAGAGCCGCGCCAGCCCATGGCCACGATACCGTAGGCGATGCGCTTGACCGTCGACGTCGAGCGATCCCGGAAGGTCGCAAAGTCCGGGATCATGCCCATGTACCAAAACAGGATCGACACCGTGGCGTAGGTGCTGACGGCGAAGATGTCCCACTCGAGCGGGCTGCGGTACTGCGGCCACATGCCCATCTGATTGGGGATGGGCATCATGTAGTAGGGCAGCCAGGGGCGGCCGATGTGCACCCCGGGGAAGATGCCGGCGCACATGACCGCGAAGATGGTCATGGCTTCGGCGAAGCGGTTGATGGCGGTGCGCCAGTTTTGGCGCAGCAAGAACAAGATGGCGCTGATCAGCGTGCCGGCGTGGCCGATACCGATCCAAAACACGAAGTTGACGATCGGGAAGGCCCAGGCGACGGGCATCATGTTGCCCCACACGCCGATGCCGTTCCAAGCCGCCCAGGTGATGCTGCCGAGGAACATGGTCAGCAAGCTGAGCGCGATGCCCATGGCGATGTACCAGGCTCGCGGAGGCTTGGGCGCCTCCATGATGCGGGTCACGTTGTCCGTGATCTGCGCGAACATGTTGTCGCCCTTGGGCGGCGACTGAAACGGATTGAAGTCGCTGGCAGCGGCCATGGTCAGGCAAGCTCCGGATTCGGGTTCGTGATGCGGGCCAGGTATTGGACGCGCGGGCGATTGTTGAACTCACCGAGCAGCTGGTAAGCGCGCTCGAGCTTCTGCAGGTTGGCGACGCGGCTCTTCTTGTCGTTGAGATCACCGAACACGATGGCGTCGGTCGGGCAGGTCTCTTGGCAGGCCGTCTTGATCTCGCCGTCTTCGATCGCGCGGTGCGCGTTCTTGGCCGGAATCTTGGCGTTTTGGATGCGCTGCACGCAGAACGTGCACTTTTCCATCACGCCGCGCGAGCGAACCGTGACCTCGGGGTTGAAGACCATGGCCTTCAACTTCATCTTCGGATCTTCGGTCGGCGTGTACGGCGTCATGCCGATCACGTCCAAGTTGTAGTTGAAGTAGTTGAAGCGCCGCACCTTGTAGGGGCAGTTGTTCGAGCAGTAGCGGGTGCCGATGCAGCGGTTGTAGACCATGTCGTTCAGCCCTTCGTGGCTGTGCATGGTCGCGCCGACCGGACATACCTGCTCGCAGGGTGCGTTTTCGCACTGCTGGCAGGGCAAGGGCTGGAAGCGCAGCTCCGGCTCGTTGGGGTTGCCGCGGTAGTAGCGGTCGACGCGCAACCACAGCATCTCGCGGCCCATGGCCACGTTTTCTTGGCCGACGACGGGGATGTTGTTCTCGGCCTGACACGCCGTCACGCAAGCGCTGCAGCCGATGCACTTGTTGAGGTCGATGGCCATGCCCCACTTGTGGCCCTCGTACGAGACCGGATCGACCCACAGGTTCATCTCGTGCGGCTGGTGCACCAGGTGCTTGGCGAAGTGAGGCTCCTTCTTGAACTCTTCGTAAGGAGCTTCGCGCACCAGCTCGGGCAAGCGCTCGGCGATGCCGTCGAGCCCGATTTGATCCATGGCGTACAGGTCTTGGGTGTTGGCCAGGCGCTTGCCAGGACCGCTGGTGGCCACTCGCACGCCGGCGGCGAAATGCGGCGCCTCGGTCGTGCGGATCAGGTTGGCGTTGCCGCCCACCGGCGTGACGTCGGTGCCGACCTTGCCGCCGACGCGACCGGCGTGGGTGCGGCCGTAGCCGAGGGCCAGCTTGATCGAGCCGTCGGCCGAGCCCGGCGCGACGATGCACGGCACGTCGACGGTCTTGCCGCCCAGCGTGAGCGTGAGCACGTCGCCGTCGGTGATGCCAAGCTCCTTGGCGGTGGCGACGCTGAAAAACGCGCCGTTGTCCCACGACAGCTTGGAGAACGACTCCGGCAGCTCTTGCAGCCAAGCGTTGTTGGCGTAGCGGCCGTCGTAGATCTTGGGGCAGGGCACGAAGCGCACTTCGAAGCCGCCGTTGGAAACGGCGCCGGACAGCTCGCGCTCGCTCAGCTTGACGGGCGGAATCGACGTGAGCTTGGGCGAGACGCGGTCGAAGGCCGAGCCCTCGATGATGCCGTCGTGGACCGCCTTGCGGAACCGACGATCGTCGCCGAGCAGGCCCTTGTGCTGCGCCCGCACGAGCTCGAGGCCCTTGGGCTCTTCCCCGAGCAGGCGCGCCAACAGCTCGAGCGCCGAGCGGCCTCCGAAGATGGGCGCAATCAGCGGCTGGACGATGCTGATGGTGCCGTCGTAAGCGCGCGCGTCGCCCCAGCTTTCCAGGTAGTGCGCGGCCGGCACGTGCCAGGTCGCGCCCTGAGACGTCTCGTCTTCGTACAGACCGAGCCGTACGCTGAACGCCACCTTCTCGAGCGCGGCCGCAAAGCCCACGTCGGCGGGGGCGTCGTAGGCGGGGTTGCCGCCCAGCACGAACAACGTTTCGACACGACCGGCCGCCATCTCGTCGGTCAGCGCCTTCAGGCCCTCGAAGTCCGAGGTGGCCGCATCCGCGCGGTCTTCGGTGTAGAACACCGTGCGTCCGGAGTTACCGAGCAGCACGTTCAGGCGCTCGACCAGCGCGTGCACTTCGGCCGGTTGGTGCAAGCCGGCGACCACGATGCTCTTGCCGATGTTGGCCAACAGGTCCTTGGCGACGGCGTCCAAGAACTTTTGCACCTTGGCGTCGCTCAAGAACGCGGCGTTGGGCTTCGGCTGACCGGCTCCCTGCTCCGGTAGCGGGCGGGCCTTGGCGCTGATCTCGGCGTCCAAGTAGGCGGCCACGGCCTTGATCTGCTCCGAGCGCAGGGCCAAGCGGTGGTCGGCGGTTGCGCCCGTCGAGCTGAAAGCGCTCTCGATCACGTAGAGGCGATTCATCTCTTCGTGGTCGGGAGTACGGCCGTGGGTCAGGCCGCGCGCGTTGGCCAAGCCACTCGGGAACGACGGCGCGACGAAGTCGGCGTCGAGGCTGAGGATGACTTTGGCTTCGGCGAACGAGTAGTGAACGCGGTGCGGCTTGCCGAATGCCAGCGCGGTGCCGGCGGCGCGGCCGTTGGTGGCCAGCGGCTCGAACGTGATCCACTTCGACAGCGGGAACGCCGCCAGCCAGCGGTCTTTCATCGCGGCCAGGGTGGGCGACGAGCTGCGCTCGGACAGGACGCGCAGGCCTTCGCCGCGCGTCGTGCGCAGCTTCTTCAACTGCTCTTTGGCGGCCTTGTCGAAGGCTTCGAAGGTCGAGACGTCGCGGCCTTCGCCGTTCTTCTGGCTGACCGCGTCGCTGCGGTCGGGGTCGTACACGCCGAGCACGCTGCCCTGATGGTAGGTGCTGGCCGCGCCCAGGCTGTCCGGGTGCAACGGGTTGCCGTCGATCTTGATCGGGCGGCCGTCGTAGCTGGTGGCGTGCAAGCCGTGCGCGATGCCGTTCAGCTCCATGGCCGTCGCGTAGCGGCTGGTGGTGCCCGGGATGACGCCCTCGGGGCGGCGCGTCATCGGCAGGATCTTGTCCTCGTGCCAGCGGCAACCGGCCAGGCCCGCCATCGAGAACGACGCGCCCATCACCTGCATGAAGCGGCGACGGCCCGGCGAGTCGGGCGGCAACCCCTGCAGCGGCTCGGCGAACTCGCGCTCGACGGCGTCGCGGAACTCCGGAGTCTGATCGAGCTCGGCCAGGCTGCGCCAGTAGGTGGGGCGAGCTGCGGCCGTGTCTGTGGCGCGCGGCGATTCGCTGCGCTCCGAAACAACCCTAAGCTTCTTGTTCATCGATGACATGTCGAGCAGTCGGTGGGCGGGTTGATGTGGTTCTCGGCCCGCAGCTTGGCGCCGTAGGCCTCGGGGTCGCCGTTGGGCGCCTTCCAGGTCATGTTGGTGACCTCGCTCGGGGGCCGGAGGTTCGGTTCCGGGTGGCGATGGCAGTCCAAGCACCAGCCCATGCTGAGGGGCTTGGCCTGGTACACCTCATCCATCTGGTCGATGCGGTCGTGGCAGGTCACGCAACCGACGCCGCGCGTCACGTGCGCGCTGTGGTTGAAGTAGGCGTAGTCGGGTAGGTCGTGGACCTTGAGCCACTCGACCGGCAGGCCGCTGGCAAAGCTGTCGCGGACGGGAGCAAGCTTGGGGCTCGTCGTCCAGACCTTGCTGTGACAGTTCATGCACGTCGCCGTCGGGGGGATGGCGGCGTGCGCTGCCTTCTCGACGGTATTGTGGCAGTAGCGACAGTCGATCCCCATCTGGCCGGCGTGCAGCTGGTGGCTGTACGGGACGGGTTGCTTCGGCTGGAAGCCGACGTCCGTCGTTTGAGGGGAAGCGCCGTACCAGACCAGGCCAATCACGTAGATAGGCGCAGTGCTCAGGAACAAGCCGGCGAGCTGTCGTGTTTTATTGGCCCAACGAGGGAAGACGAAGAGGCTCATGAAGACAGACCGAGCGTGCACGCACGCGACGCCCGCGGCCGCCGTGTGCGAAGGGTTATCGAGGTGCAGGTCATTTGGGGCGGGGTGAATCTGCCGTTCCCGCCTCTGCAACACGCCGGCTTTGTTTCAGAAAGCCGCGTCAGGGGCGGGTTCGAATCGCCTGGACTACGGCGATTTCCGCTGGGGACGCGCCGCCTTATGCGCCGCTCCAAACCAAATGTAAATGATCACGCGCGGCCGAGCGCTCGGATGTCTCGTAAGCATCCGTAATCATTGAATATAGTATCGTATGTTAGGGCTGTTTCAGCAGGCTGGAAGGCGCCCAGGCCGTGACAGCTGTGCCACGACGCGTCGGAGCCGTTCGGCCCTCGCGGCGCCGATGAAACGGCCTTGATCGGGACCACGAAACAAACCAAAGCCGGTCGCGCTTACGCGGACCGGCTTGGTTTACCTATCGATCGACAGGTGGCGACGGGTGGCAGCGGTTAGAACTCGCGCATCTGGCGACGGATCTTGCCGATGGCTTGCTCTTGCAGCTGGCGAATGCGCTCGCGGGACAGGTTGTACTTGTCGCCAATTTCTTTCAGCGTGAGCTCGTCCTCGTTGTCGAGGCCGAAGCGCCAGCGAATGATGCGCGACTCGATGGGGGTGAGGGTGCCGAGCAAACGCTGCACCTCTTCGGCCCATTTGGCGTTGGCCAAACAGTCGTAGGGCGACAGCGAGTTCTCCTCCACCAAGAAATCGATGAAGCGCCGTCCGTCCTCGTCACCGACCGGGCGGTCGAGTGAGAACGGCGTGTCGGCGTACAGGTCCTTGACCTTGTCGAGCTTGTCGCGGGGAACGCCCGTTTCCTTCTCGAGCTCTTCGATCGTCGGCTCTTTACCGGTACGAGCGATGATGGTCTGCGTCGCGCGCGACACGCGGTTGTACGTGTCGAGCATGTGCACCGGAATGCGCACGGCGCGGCCCTTGTCGGCCAGAGCGCGGCTGATGGCATGCCGAATCCACCACGAAGCGTAGGTGCTGAAACGGTAGCCGCGGGTGTGGTCGAAGCGCTCGACCGCTTTCATCAGGCCGATGTTGCCCTCTTGAATCAGGTCGATGAGCGGCAGCCGGCCGCGGTTGTAGCGGCGCGCGATGCTGACCACGAGCCGCAGGTTCGCTTTCACGAAGCGGTTCTTGGTTCGGCGCTGGGCCGAGTCGGTAGCCCGTACCTTGTCGAGGTAGCGCTTGTAGGCAGGGGTCTCGGGAATGTTCTCGACCTCGACCTCGGCCGTGTCCTCGTCCGGCAGGCGGCCGGCGTCCTTGGCCAAGCGCAGAGCGCCGTGCATCCAGATGCGGTCGGAGTCCGGCAAACGCACGTCGTGCGCCAGCGACTGCGACAGCTCGGTCCAGCTGCGCTGTTGATCGGCGTGCAGCTTGCTGCGCTGCTTCTTGTAGATCTTGACGAGCTTACGCAGCTCACCGATCTGCGCGATTTCCGGCCGCTCTTCCGGATTCATCTCGTTCAGACCGGCGTCCAGCATGTCGAGCATGCGCTCGGCCACCGGCACGTAGGCCAGCAGCGCCGCCCAGTGGTCCATCTCGGCCTGCTCTACCGCTTGGGCCGCGCGCAGCTCCTCGTCGGGCCCCATCACCTGGTGGGTCGCCATGTCGCGGAAGTAGCGCGACAGCATCGAGTCGTTCGAGGCGTCGGCCGTGGGGGCGGGCGCTTCGGACGCAAACCCGGCGACGTCTCCGCCGGCGGCGTCGAGGAACTCCTCGGGGCTGTCAGGCCCGGACTCGGAGCTCAGGCCCGAGGGAGCGGCTCGCACGGCAGTCTGCTCGGGCGAGTCCTCGGTGTACTCTTCCTCGCGGCGCGGCTGAGTGTTGGTGCTCTTCTGGGACATAGTGGGCCTTGCCTTACTTTGCGTTCGGGGGGGCGGGGGCTCTACCCCGCGCTCTAGCGCGGTGGGCGCAACGGGGAAGCGCAGCGCCTTTGCAACATCGGGACGTTTCGGTGAAGTTTTCAGCAATTTGCGTGCCGTGACAGTGGCGCTTGGCGGGGGGGGTGGTGGAGGCGTTGCAGGCACACCACGGCCGGCACCGTTTTGCGGTGCTGGCAGACTCTTCTTTGGTACCCGATGCGCCATAAAATCAGTTTGAAACTCGGTTAGTTTTAGATACGTTGCTCGACGGTCCAGAGATCCACTCGGAGGCGGATTTTGCTCGGGGTGCGGTCGGCCGGTTTGACCGGGCTTGCGGGGTGTGCATCTGTCTTGGGGCCCCTAGGGGCCGCGGCCGATCACTCAACAACACTACGGCGCTTCTGTTCCGCGACGTTAGATGCGCGGCGAAAACGCCTTATTTACATCAGGCTCGTTTGGGGTTTCGTCAACCTGTCCGGACTACCGGGTGGCGGGCCGTTAGCACAGCGGAGGCAGTCTGCCAGCCGCGCTGGCTGTCGAAGTCGCGACCGCCGAGCCCGGGTGGGTTGCAAGTATTGCGAGGTCGGCGGCCTGAGCGACCACCCGGTTGGCGGCGGCACAGGCTGTGCCGCGGCCCTGGCACGAAGGTCCCGTCCGGGGACTCCAAGATGTCGGGAGTGTCTCGGCCGGAGACAGATACTGAAAAAGCCGGTCTCGTCAGTTAGACGAGTCCGGCTTTCAGATGTGAAATCTGGCCTTGCATTTCGCGAGGCCAGATTTGGCTAACTACTGGATTCCGTCGCAGCGCTTGGTAGGCCTTTGTCGGGGCCTGTAGGGCGATGCGGGTGAGCAGCTAGCCTTGCTTGGCCACGGCCATCTGGGCGAGCTTGGCGAAGGCCGCCGCGTCGTTGATGGCCATGTCGCTGAGGACCTTGCGGTCGAGCTCGAGCCCGGCCTTCTTCAGACCCGCCATCAGGCGGGAGTAGCTGGTGCCGTTCGTGCGGCAAGCGGCGTTGATGCGCGCAATCCACAGCTGGCGGAAGTCGCGCTTGCGCAGCTTCCGGCCGATGTAGGCGTACTGCCAGGACTTCCACAGGACGTGAAAGGCTTGACGGTAGCGGTTCTTGCGGCCGCCGAAGAAGCCTTCGGTCTGCTGAAGGACGCGCTTGTGACGACGACGGGGACTCGGACCACGTTTTACTCGGGACATGGGCGCTCCTCTCGATCAGCCGTAGGGAAGAAGGAGTTTGACGCGGCCTTCCATGGCCTTGTCGACCATGTCTTGGTCGCGCAAGCGGCGACGGCGCGTGCGGGATTTCCCGATCATGTTGTGCTGCGCACCGCACTTGGAGCGGCGAATGCGGCCACTTCCGCTGATTTTGAACCGCTTGGAGGCGGCTCGGTTCGACTTCATCTTCGGCATGATCGACTCTCCACGGAGACCTAAGCTCCAGACCGGGGTCCTCGAAATGAGGCACTTGTAGCCCGGGGGGCCGGACTTATGACGGAAGGCCCAGGTCACGTCAAGTGGGCGGCGCGTGCTGCCCCTCAGGGCAGACACATCTTGTAGCGCTGCACGTGCAGGTCGGTGCCCTCCCCGCCCGCGCTGGGCTGAATCCAGGCGACGGCCACCTGCTCGGTCGGAAGGATGCCCACGGCCGGCCAGTCCGGCCCCGCGAAGCTCGAGGCCTCGGACGTGTCGTTGTGGGCGATCCGTAGGAGACCGGTATCCGGGTCCCCACCGATGCCGGTCGACTGAGCTTTGCCGGGCGTCGAGAAATCTACGCGCCCGAGGGCCAGGCTCAGCCGGCCCTCGGCGATGCTGGAGTCGTCGTCGCGGGTCGTGACCTGGGGGATGGCGGCCACCGAGTACACGATGCCGGGGTCGTCGGTCGGAAAATGCAGGGTGGCGCCCGAGACGTTGCGTAAGCCGTTGGAAGGGGTGGCCTTGCTGCAGTCCTCGGGCAACGGGGTGCAGGTGCCCTTGGAGCAAGCGACCGCTCCACCGCCGGTGGTCAGGTAATCCGCACCGTAGCGCGTCACGTTGGTCAGCCACACCCCAGGTATCTGGGTCGAAATGACCGAAGAGCTCAGGTAGTCGCCGGCGCGCGTTTCGCATTCGGCGAGCCGCGCGCGGTTTTGGCCGGCGGTTTCCACGTAGGTGCCCACGGCGTTGCCGGGCGAGGCTTGGGCGGTGAAGAAGACGGCGGGCTTGTCGTCGGCGGTGGACAGTAGAGAGAGCGTGGTGGCGGGCACGCTGGCGGCGCCGAAGATGTCGGTGCGAGCGCTGCCGACGTCGTGGACGGCCATCGTGTGGTCGGCCTGGATCCACGCGCCCACGATCGAGCCGGCGATGTTCAGCGCCTGCGGGAACAGGGTGTCGTTGCCCTCGAGGTACGAGGTGCCGACCAAGTTGGTTATGGTCTTGTCGCCTTGGTTGACGAGGTGGAACACCTTGGCTGGCAAGTCGCCGAGCTTGGGTTTGGCCGCCAAGAATCCGTGCAGGACGACCTCGCCCAGGGCAAGCTCCTCCACCGCCAGCCCGACGTTGCTGACCGGAGTGCCTTCCAGCTTGGTTTCGGCGCCGAGCGGCTCGAGCTCGGTTCCGTCGCTTGCCAGGCGGTACAATGCAATTTGCGGCGTCGCCTCGTTGGCGAGCAGCGTGGCGAAGTAGAACAGCTTGCCGCTGGCGACGACCGACACGCGCGCGTGGTGCTCGGCCGGCAGCGAGACGTCGACGCCGTCGAGCTTCAAGCCGACGGTGGGCTCGTGCAGGCACTCGGGGGTGTCTCCGGTTTCGTCGCAAGTGTCGATGGTGCAAGCGTCTTGGTCGTCGCAATCACCGCACGACGCAAAGCCATTTCCGGCGGTTCCCGCCGCGCCGGCACCGGCGCTTGAGCCGGGTGCGCCACCTTCGCCCACGGCGCCGCCGACGCTCGAAGACGGATCGCCTTTCTGCAGCTCGTCGTAGTCGAGCAAGAAGACGCACGACGCCAAGAACGGCGCTAGCAACAACGGCAACCACGGCTGAGCGACGCGTCGCATCAGAAGCTCCAAGCGGCGCTGGCCGCAGCGGCGGTTGGACCGAGCGCGAGGTCGACGCGCGGCGCGGTGCGGCCGAGCTCGTCGTTGTCGCCACGGGTCAGCAGCAGAAGCGCCACGCCTAGACCGACGCCCGAAACCGCCGCAGCGGTCAGCACCGTGCTGGTGATGGCGAACGTGCGGCTGCCGGATAGCTGCGCGTCGGTGCAATGGTGAGCGCAGCTGTCCTTGGCGTCGTTGTATTTGGCGCTGGCGACGAGCCCGGTGGCTAGTGAGGCTCCGGCCAACACTCCCCCGACCCCGAGGCTGATGAAGGCCGGCAAGCGGTTCGGCTCGGGCTTGTGCGGTTTGCCCGCCGGCGCGGGCGGTGGTGCGGGTGGATTTTCCGTTGCGGCCGGAGGCGGAGGGGCCGTGGCCGGCGCTTCGACGGTGGCGGGGGGCGCGCTCGCGGCCTGCTCTTGCAGGCGCTTCTCCAGGTTTTGGATGCGAAGCTTCACCGTTTCCGCGTGCTGACCCTGGGGGTCGGCTTCCAAGTAGCCCTTCAAAGCCGCCACGGCCGCGGGCAAATCGCTCCGGCGCTCGTGAACGGTGGCTACGTTGAGCAAGATCTCGGGGCGCTTCGACAGCTCGTAGGCCTTTTGGAAGGCTTTGAGGGCGTTGTCGTAGTCGCTCTCCTCCAAGTAGGCGACGCCCGAGTCGAAATGGCGCCGCGCCAAGTCGTCGGAGGTGCTCTGCGCGTGAACGGTCGCGCTGCACAGCCAAACGCCGCAAGCCAACGTGATCGCCACGCCGAGCGGACCTGCCGGGCGCAGCCTTCTCCCTGAAAGCATGGCATTACCCTTACCACGCGAGGCTGGCTTGGCCCCAGCCGTCACCGGAACGCCTTTCACTTCCGCTGGATTCGAGATGGCGCGAGCGCGCCCCGTGCGCGAGCTGGATAGACCCCACCCAACTTTGGCACCAGCAGATCGCGATCCACGACTGGGGGCGGGCTCTCGGGAAACCCGGCGAGGCCGGGCGGGAACCGGCTCGGCACGCGAAAGACGCGAGGCCTGTGGGTCGCCGAGGTGGAACCTAGAAAATCATGCTAAGCGGCATGCCCGATGCCCGCACGAAGTGACATCAAGAAGATTCTGCTGATTGGTTCGGGTCCGATCGTGATCGGGCAAGCCTGCGAGTTCGATTACTCCGGCACGCAGGGCGCGAAGGCGCTGACCGAGCTTGGTTACGACGTGGTGCTGGTGAACTCGAACCCGGCGACCATCATGACCGACCCGGAGCTGGTGCGACGCACTTACGTCGAGCCGCTCACGGTGCAGGCGCTCTCGGCCATCATCGAGCGGGAGCGCCCCGACGCGCTGTTGCCCACGCTGGGCGGGCAGACGGCGCTGAACCTCGCGCTCGAGCTGAACGAAGCGGGCGTGCTGTCGCGCTACGGCGTGCAGCTGATCGGCGCGCAGGTCGACGCGATCCGCAAAGCCGAAGATCGCAAGCTGTTCAAGGAGGCCATGAACAACTGCGGCCTCAACTCGGCGCGCTCGGGCGTGGCCCACACCGTCGAAGAAGCGCGCGAGATCGTCAAAGAGACCGGCTACCCGGTGATCTTGCGTCCGAGCTTCACGATGGGCGGCTCCGGTGGCGCCGTCG